>Ga0207422_1000058_pt1 | contig 460525 bp, 371 predicted proteins | sample MarCyaLeptolynsp_FD_187757 | JGI IMG/M metagenome (GOLD analysis project Ga0207422, IMG submission 187757) | Marine cyanobacterial communities from Panama - species 1 Leptolyngbya sp. (SPAdes) | ecosystem: Environmental > Aquatic > Marine > Unclassified | place: Panama: Panama City | collected...
TGCGGCCCAATCGGGTTGAACCGAGAGTGAAAAAACGTAGACCGAAGAATTATCCCCGAATGCGTCAGCCTCGTTCTGTGCTCAAGGCCAAGCTGACTGCATGATTTGGCTTATTTCAGTGCCATTCCCTGTAGGGGTCGGTCTTGTGCCGACCCTGAGTCTATCGAATCCGTGCGAAAGAATCATCAGGCAAAATCTACGTGCTCTCGCAAAAATCAACGAACCGACTCTCTATAGAGTAAGACAATTTTGATCCCCCCTCAATAGCATTTACCTTTTGCTCAAAAAAATGCGCGAGCGGGGAGCACAAATCACTCAACCCTGTGACTACGCAGACTCAACCCAACCCAACTTACTGTAATAATTTTCAACTACAGGAAGCAGTCAGGATCTCCTCGTTCCCATGCTATGCTTGGGAACGAGGTTTTGGAGGCGACCGCCTCCTGTGCTTCTAGTTTTCGCCGAGAAACTTGCGAGGCTGGATCCTCTGGATGGTCGTTCCCAGGCACAGCCTGGGGAACGAGGATCGTTGGTTTCAATTTTACCAACTTGATATAAGACTTTCTCCAATCCAAAATCGGCAATCTAAAATCCAAAATGGTATAACCCCGTTTTTTTTATGAAACTGATTATTCTTGCGTCTCATCCGGTTCAATACCACGCACCTGTTTTTCGTGTCGTAGCAGCACAGCTCGCTGAGGCGGGTCATGACTGTTTGGTGGTCTATCTGTCTGATTTTTCCATTCAGGGTTATCAGGATGCAGGATTTGGCACCGCTGTGACCTGGGATGAACCGTTGCTGGCGGGTTATCGATCGCAGGTTTTAAATCCGAATCAGACACAACAACCCCAGCGCTTTTCAGATCTGCAAGCACCAGGCTGGTCGCAGTTGTTGCAACGGGAGCAGCCGACGGAGGTACTGGTAACAACGCTCAATTATCAAGGCGCAGTGGTGGCAGCGCTGCAGGCCCGGTTGCGGGGAATTCCCTGTTTGCTGCGGGTGGAAACGAACGACGTGGCGGTGGTGCGCAGCCGCTGGAAAAGCATTGCCCGGTCGCTGTGGTATCGCAGTCTCTATACGCTGTTGTTTGAGGGGGCAATTGCGATTGGGTCGTTGAATCAAGCGCATCTGATTCGTCATGGCATTGCTGCCGACAACATTGGCCTGGCTTACTATTGCGTTCCTAATCGCTTCCAGGAATTCAAGGCTGAAGAGAAAGAACAGTTACGTCGTTCGCTGCGAGCTGAATTGGGGATTGGAGAAACACAAACGGTACTGCTGTTTAGCGGTAAGTTAATCCCGAAGAAAAATCCCCAATTGCTGCTGGAAGCGGTGGCACAATTGTCGGAGACGGAGCGCAATAGTATTGCAATATTCTATCTGGGATCGGGGGAACTAGATGCCGATCTCCAGTCCAGAGCGGCCCAATTGCCCAATGTCAAAGTCCACTTTACAGGCTTCAAGAACCAGCAGCAATTGCCGCCCTATTATCTGGCAGCGGATGCGTTAATTTTGCCGTCGCAGCAAGCGGGCGAGACCTGGGGACTGGTGGTCAATGAAGCGATGCAGGCGGGTTTGCCCTGCATTGTGACTCAGGCTGTAGGATGTGCAGTTGACTTTCAGTCGTTTCCCCATTTTCAAACGATCTCAACAGCGGATGCAGGGGCACTGGCAGGCGCGATCGCATCCCTCCTCTCTATACCCCGCGACTTCGATCGGTACGCCGATTGCCTGCAACCCTTCTCAGTGGAAGCTTGTGGCAAGGCAATTGCGGATTTTGCGATCGCGCGATCGCAAAGTAAAGCGACTCGTCTTTCTTAATTCTTCCGTCCCAACACAAACACTTCGCTACCGCACCACGAAAATGGCTTAGGATATGACAAAAGGTTCAAAGAGACAAGAACCAAACCTTTCCCTTCTGCCTTCTGCCTCCTGCCTTCTGCCATAGCAAGTCCAAAGTCACGCGGACTAAGGGGAAAGTCGAGTCACCTCAATCTTTACATCTGGAAATGCGACCAGCGAAACAACAGCATCTTCATTCAATATCTGTTCCTCTTGATATTTTCCACCCTGCGGCTGACGAAAGCGGTAAAGCTGATACGAATTGACATCCAGAATCCAGAATTCCAAAATTCCCGCCTGAGCGTAGGCAGGTGCCTTTTGCAAACGATCGTAGGATAATGTCGTATCGGCAATCTCAACTAGCAAAAAGACATCCTCTGGCACCGGATGACGATCGCGATAGAACTGCTGATCTAGCTGTACGACGGCGATATCGGGTTCCGGTTCTGATATGACGCTCAAAGTAATTGGATCCTGAATGCGAATTAACGCCTTTCCCGCCAGAGCCAGATTTAAGACATTCGCTGCACAGAGATTCGTCGCAGCATGAGGCGGGTTTTTCGCAGCCATTTGTAGAATTTGCCCCTCCAACAACTCTGTCCGCTCTTCCGGGTTAAACACCCCTGCCGCAATCATTTGATGGTATTCCTGTACCGTCCACAAGCGCACCTGGGTTGCTATCATGCTGTCGTCCTCTTCTCGACGAGCTATCTTCCTGTCACTCTTCTTGTGTGTATCTATCCAGAGAGTCATGCAACCAGCACTGGATGATTAAGCTTGCGGGCAGCATAGGCAAGTGCCGCCTTCAAATCATCCGCTTCAAGATCGGGCATTTCCTCTAGAATCTCGTTAGCGCTGAGTCCGGCTGCAAACAAATCCAAAATGTCTGACACCCGAATCCTCATCCCCCGGATACAAGGACGACCGTTGCATTGTTTAGGATTTATTGCGATCTGTTGCAATCGCTCTGCCATAAAAATAGTCCTGAAACACTTGCTCGTATAGAACCCTGATTATATTTTAATGGTTTCTGCTAATTAAAAAATCTTTAGATCCAATTGTGGCAAATACTGACGATGCTGATTGTTAAGGATGAGAAGGGGCGCATCCAGAGTTTGGGGGAGTCCAGGAATAAGGGGATCCTGTGTGTAGGGTGGGCAGTGCTTTTGAGCGTTCAAGGATGCTGAACGCAGCGCTTTGGCGAGCACTGCCCACCACGAAAGTCTCGGTTGGCGATCGTTTCCCATCAGTCAGCTCATGCGAATAAAACAGAATCAGGTTGGAAATGCCAACCCTACCGATCGACATCATTTTTCTCAAGTAAGCGCCATTTCCCCGTACAGAGAGGTTCGATCGACCCACTTCGTTCAATAAATCTCCTTAATCTCCTTGCAATAATTACGATATCCAACTCACATTAATCCAGGATCTTCAGTTCATAGCTATACCCCTGCTCCGTCAAAAACAACTGTCGATGGCGGGCGAAGTCTTCTTCGCAAGTGCGTAAGGAGACTAAAGTGTAGAAGCGGGCGCGCCCGCCATCGGACTTGGGCCGAAGAACGCGACCCAGGCGCTGGGCTTCTTCCTGGCGGGAGCCGTACTTGCCGGAAATCTGGATCAGGGTATCAGCGTCGGGCAGGTCAAGGGCAAAGTTGCCGACGCGGGAGAGCACCAACCCTTGAATTTCGCCATCGCGGAATTGCTGGTAGAGTTTGTCCCGTTGTTTCTGAGAAGTTTTGCCCATTACCAGGGGTAGCCCGGTGGCTTCAGCGACACCTTTGATCTGGTCAATGTATTCGCCAATAATCAAGACACGGTGCCCCGCTTCTTGGACAAGTAACTCCTGGACCACGTCGAGTTTGCGGGGATTCTCGGCAGCGATGCGGAACTTTAAGCGACGGGAGGCAAGGGCGTATTCCATTTGCCGCTCTTCGGTTTGGGGAATGCGGATTTCGGTGCAGTCAGCGGCAGCGATGAAGCCCTGACCTTCTAACTCGCGCCAGGGGACGTCGTAGCGTTTGGGGCCAATCAAGGCGAATACATCGCTTTCCAGACCGTCTTCTCGAATCAGCGTTGCGGTCAAACCCAGACGACGTCGGGCTTGCAGTTCAGCCGTGACGCGGAAGACAGGGGCAGGCAACAGGTGTACCTCGTCGTAAACGATCAGGCCCCAGTTACGGGCGCTGAAGAGACCGAAATGGAGAAAGTCGGCGTCGCGATTGGGACGGTAGGTGAGGATCTGATAGGTTGCCAGGGTGACGGGAGCCGTGGCTTTGCGCTCGCCGCTGTATTCCGCAATGGCGTTTTCGGGTAAGTCTGTTTTGTCGAGCAGTTCTCGATGCCATTGTCGCACAGAGGTCAAACTGGTGGTCAAGACTAGAGTATTCTCCTGTACCGCAGCCATCGCCGCCATGCCAACAATGGTCTTTCCTGCTCCGCAAGGCAAGACAATGACACCACTACCGCCCTGTTCGCGTCCAGCCTGGTAAAAGATGTCGGCGGCTTCTTGCTGATAGTGGCGCAGAACAAAGGGATCGCCTGCTTTTGTGGTGTCGCGCAATTGAATTGATAAAGCATCGCCCTTGATGTATCCGGCGATGTCTTCAGCTGGATAGCCGACAGTCACCAGGGCTTGCTTGAGCAGACCGCGCAGTCCGGCATCAACCCAGAAGGTAACGTTGGAGAGGCGTTTACCCAACAGGGGAGCGACTTTGTCTTCTCGCGACAGGAGTTCTGCTAGTGGTGGGTCGGCAATATGCAAGACTAAACCGGGTAAGTCGTCTTTGTCTGAACGTTCGATTCGGGTCAGGCCGTAGCGGTTGCCCAGGGCAGCGATGTCCTGGGTGATGGCGTCTGGAACGGGATATTTGGCGTATTGCTGCAGAGCAGCAATGATGGCGTCAATGCTCATGCCCGCCGCTCTGGCATTCCAGATGCTTAACGGCGTCATCTGATAGGTGTGAATGTGTTCGGGACTTTTGACCAGTTCGGCGAAGGGCGCGATCGCGTCCCGGGCTGCTGCTGCTGTTGGCGCATGTACTTCCAACAGAACGCTGCGATCGCTCTGCACAATCAAGGCATTTTCAGGCACATAGGACATGGAGTTGCTCGTAGCTCTACAAATTGTTTTCGGGAAGGCAAGTTTTCAGGAATGTACGTAAATTATAGTCGTTAAACAGAGTTAAAGATAACAAATAGCAACTCCTTCAGCACAACAGCAGCAGTGTTTTATATTGCTTGTATATGCGCTTATATGTGCGCTTATATCACCTGGGAACTGCTGCGATCGCAAACCTTATCAAGTGCCACAACCCTCCGACTTGCCATTTCAAATTCAGCATATTAGCCGATGCCATTCAATTCATTGCTATTTCAGCATTAAAGAAGCAACGGCATCCACAAAGGAACAGACAATGAACAGAGAATAAATCGTTGCTGTTTGGGAAAAATTTTGGACAACACAGCAAGACTATGATTGTACTCCAAGGGTATCGCATCGCTGAACAACTCTACGAGAGCGAGACAACCCAGGTTTATCGAGGACAACGCCAGTCAGACCAGATGCCAGTTGCCATTAAGGTTCTCAGGACAACCTATCCCAGCTTTTCTGACCTGGTCAAGTTTCGCAATCAATACGCCATTTCCAGAAGTCTGAGTTCGGCCAAGATTGTCCAGCCCTACACCCTGGAGACGTATCTGAATGGCTATGCTTTGGTGATGGAAGACTTTGGCGGTATTTCGTTACGAGAGTATGTATTTTTTAGGGAACGGGGAATAGGGAATGGGGAACAGGGAATAGGGAACGGGGAACGGGGAACGGGGAATGGGGAACAGGATTGGGGCCTTTCCCGTGCCTCCTTACCCCTTGGTGAATTTCTCCCTATTGCCATCCAGCTGGCTGAAATTCTGGAAGAATTGTATCAAAAACGGGTGATTCACAAAGACATCAAACCGACCAATATCCTGATTCACCCTGAGACAAAGCAAGTCAAATTGATCGACTTCAGCATTGCCTCGATGCTACCTAAAGAAGTTCTGGAAATCCAAAATCCCAATGTTCTTGCAGGTACGCTCGCTTACCTTGCCCCGGAACAGACCGGGCGCATGAATCGGGGCATTGACTACCGCACCGATTTCTATTCCCTCGGCGTTACGTTCTATGAACTGTTGGCTGGAGACTTACCTTTTCCCAGCAACGATCCAATTGAACTTGTTCATTGTCATATTGCCAGAATGCCGTTGCCTTTAGGGAACGGGAAACAGGGAACGGGGAACGGAACGGATATGCCGACAGCGATCTCAGATATCGTCATGAAACTGATGGCGAAGAATGCCGAAGACCGCTACCAAAGTGCTCTGGGCTTGAAGTACGATCTGGAAACGTGTCTGCAGCAATGGAACGAAACGGGCGAGATCGAATCCTTTAGCTTAGGAGAAAGGGATATCTGCGATCGCTTCCTGATTGCCGAAAAACTCTACGGACGGGAACAGGAAGTGCAAATCCTTCTGGATGCTTTCAACCGCATTACTGGCAACCCAACGTCCAAAAATCAAAATCCAAAATCCAGTATGGTACTGGTTGCGGGCTTTTCTGGTGTTGGCAAAACAGCTGTGGTGAATGAGATCCACAAGCCCATCGTGCGACAGCACGGCTATTTCATTAAAGGCAAATTTGACCAATTCCAACGCAATATCCCTTTTTCTGCCTTCGTACAAGCCTTGCGAGACTTAATGGGGCAACTATTGAGCGAAGGCAAAGATCGACTTGAGGGCTGGAGAACGAAAATCCTCTCAGCTGTGGGAGAAAATGGTCAAGTCATGATTGAAGTTATCCCTGAACTGGCCAATATTATTGGGCCGCAGCCAGCGGTAGCTGCACTCTCTGGAAGCGAAGCCCAAAACCGTTTCAACTTAATCTTTCAGCGATTCATCCAGGTCTTTACAACACCCGAACGCCCCTTAGTGCTATTTTTGGATGACTTGCAATGGGCTGATTCTGCCTCGCTGAATCTGATAAAGCTACTGATGAGCGAAGCGGAAACCACACATCTGTTGCTTCTAGGAGCTTATCGGGATAATGAAGTCTTCCCAGCACATCCGTTAATGCTGACCCTGGAAGACATTAAGCATGCAAACGTGGCCTTAAATACCATCACTCTCGTGCCGCTGAATCAAGCAGATATTAATCGCTGGGTTGCAGATACGCTGAGCTGTTCGCTGTATCGGGCACAGCCGCTAACCGATTTAGTTTATCGAAAAACGAAAGGCAATCCTTTTTTCACTGCTCAATTCCTCACAGCTTTATACAACAATCGGATTATCAATTTCGACGTTCAAACAGGACACTGGCAGTGCGATATTGCGCAGGTTAAAGCACAGACATTAACCGATGATGTCGTGGAATTTATGGCATTACAATTACAGAAATTGTCAGAGAATACGCAAAACATTCTGAAGTTGGCTGCTTGTATTGGCAATCAATTCGATTTAGCAACGCTAGCTGTTGTCAGCGAACAATCGCAAGCAGACAGTGCAGCCAGTCTCTGGCAAGCGCTCCAGGAAGGTCTAATTTTGCCTACCAGTGAAATTTACAAATTTTATCAAGAGGGCATACCCAAAAATCAAGCACAATGCTATGAATACGGCCAACTTTCTGCATCTGAACAAGAGCAATTAAACATTCAATATAAATTTCTTCACGATCGCGTTCAGCAGGCTGCTTATTCTCTCATTCTAAATAATCAGAAACAGTTAACTCACTATAAAATCGGTCAGCTTTTATTGGCCAATACTTCTGAAAAAGAACGAGAAGAAAGGCTGTTTGAAATTGTCAATCAACTGAATTATGGCATTGATATCGTCTCTCAATCTGCTGAACGTTACGACCTGGCCTGTTTGAACCTCAGGGCTGGCCAAAAAGCAACGCAATCAACTGCTTATACTGCTGCAGCTAACTACTTCACTTATGGTATGGAATTACTGGCAGTAGAGAGTTGGGAAAGTCAATATACTCTCACGTTCAATTTGCATAAAGAGCGGGCGGAAGCTGAGTATCTACAGGGAAATTTTGAACAATCAGAAAAAATAGCACTTGAAACGCTAGATCGATCTCAATCGGTGTTCGATCGGGCTGAGGTCTATAGCATCCTGATTGCTCAATATACAATACTGGCTCAATACAAGGAGGCCATTGAAGCAGGGAAAAAAGTTTTGGATGCCTTTAATGTGCGCTGGTCTGAAGACAATTTAGCAACAGAACTAGAATTGGAATTGTCGGAAATCGAAAACAATCTAGGAGATCGAGCGATTGCTTCGTTAATTGAGTTGCCGGAGATGCAAGATCCAAGCCAAAAAAGTGCAGTTAAATTATTGCATGCGCTCTTGACTCCAGCATTCAGTTCAAATCAACAGCTTGGTTCTTTGTTGGTTGCCAAAATTGTCAATCTTTCTCTTCAACATGGTCACATTCCAGAATGCTGCTTTGGCTATGCTTTCTATGGAACTATTGTGAGTATGATGCTGGGGAATTACCAGGCTGGCTATGAATTTGGTTTGTTGTCTCTGAACTTGAGCAAACGTTTCAACAATCGCGCCCAAGAAACAAGGTCTTGCAATATTCTTGCAGCTTTTTTATTGCATTGGAAAAAACATATTAAATGCTGTGAAGAATTTAATAATATTGGCTATCAAGTGGGGTTAGAGTCAGGTCAGTTCCAGTTTGTTGGTTATATTGCCTATAACCGACTCTTAAGTCTATTCCATTCGGGTCGGAATTTAGAGGATTTATCGCAAGATATTCCCATCTATTTACCCCTTGTAAACCGAATTCAACATTATTATGCAGCTGAGATCATGTCAGGATTACAGCTTGCAATTTGTAATTTAATCGGAACGTTTGGAGATCGATATTTATTTCAAACGGATGAAGTGAATGAGGAAAAATATCTCCAAACTTGTCGGGAGCGAGAACTATTTCCGGCAATCTGTATCTATCAGATTTTGAAAGCACAACTCCTCTATCTATACAACCAGTTGGATGATGCATTGCAGGCTATTTTGCTGGCAAAAGAACATCTCGATTTAGTCCTGGGACATTTTTCCGTTGCTGAGCATAACTATTATCATTCGCTGATTTTATTGCGTCTTTTTGATACTGAATCCAGGGAAAAACAAGCTATATATTTAGAGCAAGTGCAAGCAAATCAGGCACAAATGAAGATTTGGGTGGAAAACTGTCCTGAAAACTTCCACCATAAATATGTCCTGGTTGAAGCTGAACGGGCTCGGACTGGCAACAATCCTTTGGCGGCTGTGGAATTGTACGATCGCGCGATCGCACTGCTCAAGGACAATGAATTTGTTCAGGATCTGGCTCTGGCGAATGAGCTGGCAGGTCAGTTCTATCTGAGCTGGGGCAAGGAGCGGATTGCCCAGGATTATATGACCGACGCCTATTATGGCTATGCACGTTGGGGGGCTAAGGCCAAGGTTGAAGCGTTGGAACAGCACTACGCCAATCTGCTCGCTCCGATTCTGCATGCGTCTCAAGGTCAGTCACTCAGATCTCTCAACCCGGGTTTGTCTAAAGCGGGCGTTTCTGAGTCCACTTTGTTTCAGGTGACGACAACTAGCAGCGAGATTTCAGCAGAACTAGATCTAGCCACTGTTCTCAAAGCGTCGCAGGCGCTCTCTAAAGAGATCCAACTCGATCGTCTGGTTGCCACGTTATTGCAAGTGGTACTGGAAAATGCTGGCGCAGAGAAGTGCGTGCTAATGCTGCTTGAAGGAAATCATCTGGTGGTGAATGCGATCGCAACCCTCGATGGACAGCGACCGATCGCTTTGCAATCCATTCCCATAGACCATAGCCAAGAGATTCCGATTCGTTTAATCAACAGGGTTCAAAACAGTTTGCAGCCTGTCGTTATTATGGACGCAACGGCTCATTCAACGTTGGCAGCCGATCCCTACATTCAGCAACAACAGCCTAAGAGCTTGCTGTGTTTGCCGATTTTACATCAAGGCAAATTGCTAGGTACGTTGTATCTTGAAAATCGTATTGCTGCTGCTGCATTTAGCCGCGATCGCGTCGAACTGCTCAATCTCCTTTGTTCCCAAGCTGCAATCTCTCTGGAAAATGCCCGACTCTATCAGCACTCTCAAGCTTACGCCAGTCAGTTAGAACAATCGTTGCAAGACTTGCAAGCCGCCCAGACTGCATCAGCAGACAACGAACATGCCCTGCAAGAGCAAGCCCTGGCACTGGTTCAACTCTCGCAAAGCGAAGCACTCAGCCGAGGAGATCTCCACTGTGCCTTGCAAGAACTCACCGAAGTCACTGCTCGTACGCTGCAAGTCGAACGGGTCAGTGTCTGGCTTTTCGATGCCCAGCGCAGCAAAATCCAGTGTGCAGCCCTATTCGAACTCAGTCTTCAGCGACATTCTCAAGGGCTAGAACTGGCTGTGACTGATTATCCCAATTATTGTGCAGCAATCGAATCCCAACCCATCCTGGCCATTGACGACGCTCGCACCGACCCCCGCACCTGCGAATTCACTCAGGGCTACCTGGTGCCGCTCGAGATTCATTCCATGTTGGATTCTGGCTTTCAGCTAGACGGCAAGGTTGGCGGGGTCATCTGTTGCGAGCAGACGGGCTGTCAACGGCATTGGAAACTGGCAGAGCAAACCTTTGTACGCTCTGTTGCCCATTTGGTTTCTCTGATTGTTGAGTCCAATCGACGACAACAGCAAGCTCAGACATTACAACACGCGTTTTCAGAATTAGAACAGGCTCAGTTACAAATCGTACAAAATGAAAAGATGTCAGCGTTGGGCAATCTTGTCGCTGGCGTTGCCCACGAAATTAATAATCCGGTGGGTTGCATTGCCGGCAATCTGGCTCCAATTCAAGAGTATCTGCAAGACTTGTTGGGATTGATCGATCTCTACCAGCAAAAATATCCCCAGTCTGATGCAGCCATTGCGGCTGAAATCGAAGCCATTGACCTGGACTTTCTACGTCAGGATGCAGATAAATTGATTGCGTCCATGCAAGCCAGTGCAGATCGCATTGCCAGCATCAGCACCTCGCTGCGGACGTTTTCGCGCACAGACAAAGACTATAAAGTCCCTTTTAATCTACATGAAGGCATTGAAAGTACGCTGCTGATTCTCAAACATCGTCTTAAGGCTAACGACGAACGTCCTGCCATTGAAATTATTAAAGCGTACGGAGATTTGCCAGAAGTCCAATGCTATCCGGGGCAGCTCAATCAGGTGTTGATGAATTTGCTTGCTAATGCCGTTGATGCGTTGGATGAAGCCAGCAAAAAACACTCCTATGCCGAGATTGAGGCCAATTCTAATCGTATTACGATTCAAACTTCGCAGGACTGCGATCGCACGATCGTTCGGATTCGCGATAATGGTACGGGGATGACTGAAGCAGTGAGCGCATGCATTTTTGAACCCTCATTTACGACAAAAGCAGTGGGCAAAGGGACAGGATTGGGGTTAGCCATTGCTCGACAAATCATCGAAGAAAAACACAGCGGCACCCTCACCTGCACTTCAGCAATAGGCAAGGGAACCGAGTTCGTCATTGAGCTACCGATTTCCTGAAAAAATGTACTTTTCAGCAATTGTACTTCACTTCCACAGCTCAAAATCGGCATATTAGCCGATGTTACCCTATTGACTGCGCTCTGAAAATAGAAGTAGAGATCGCCATCCACCCTTACCTACAGCGGAAGACTCTTCTCCCAGAGTCTTCCCATGACACTCATCAATCCCACAAAACCATGATTTCACTGCCAGGCTATCGGATTAGCACCAAGATCCACACGGGCACCAAAACCCAAGTTTATCGGGGCAGGCGCGAGCGAGATCGGCTACCAATTGCAATGAAACTGCTCAACAGTGACTATCCTGGTTTTTCGCAAATCGTTCAGTTTCGCAACCAGTACACCATTGCCAAAAATCTAGAGCATCCCGGCATTATCCGTCCCTATAGTTTGGAGCCTTACCAAAACAGCTATGCTCTAGTCATGGAAGATTTTGGCGGGATTTCCTTATCCCAATATGCCAGAAGACAACAGCAAAAAAGTCAGAACACCAAAAATAACACGCCCTCCTCCCCATTCTCCATCACCGAGGTGCTGACTATTGCGATACAGCTGGTCGATATTCTCCACTATCTCATTGGGCATCGTGTCATCCACAAAGACATCAAGCCCGCTAACATCCTGATCCACCCCAAAACGAAACAGGTCAAACTGATTGATTTCAGCATTGCATCCTTATTGCCCAGAGAAACTCAGGAAATTCAAAATCCTAACGTACTTGAAGGAACGCTGGCCTATCTTTCTCCAGAACAAACGGGGCGGATGAATCGGGGCATTGATTATCGTACAGATTTTTACTCCCTTGGCGTCACATTCTACGAACTGCTGACCGGGCAACGTCCCTTCTCTGCCAGCGATCCAATGGAGTTGGTGCATTGTCATCTTGCCCACCACCCCATCTCTCCCATTGAGTTGAATCCTGCCCTTCCTGAAAGCATTAACGAGATCGTCTTGAAATTAATGGCCAAGAAGGCTGAAGATCGCTATCAAAGTGCATTAGGACTGCGGCACGATCTGGAAAAGTGCTTAGAACAATGGCAAGCCACTGGCGCAATCGTGCCATTTCCTTTGGGAGAGCGAGACATCACCCAGCACTTCGCCATTCCCGAAAAACTTTACGGGCGAGAGGCAGAAGTTGCGACATTGCTGGCAGCATTCGAACGGGTCAGCGCCGGTACAACCGAAGTCATGCTCGTGTCTGGATTTTCCGGCATTGGAAAAACAGCTGTCGTCAACGAAGTCCACAAACCCATCGTTCAGAAGCGAGGCTACTTCATTCAGGGCAAGTTTGACCAATTTAAACGCAATATCCCATTCTTTTCTCTGGTGAAAGCGTTTCAAGACCTGGTGCGACAGTTGCTGACCGAAAGCGAGCAACAGGTGCAAGGTTGGAAAACGAAGATTTTGACTGCTCTGGGCGACAACGCTCAGGTCATTGTTGAGGTCATTCCAGAACTCGAACAGATGATTGGCAAGCAACCTCCTGTTCCCCAGCTTTCTGGTAGTGCTAACACCAATCGCTTTAACCTGCTGTTCCAAAAATTCATGCGCGTGTTTGCTACGGCAGAGCACCCTCTGGTGATTTTTCTAGACGACCTACAATGGGCCGATGCTGCTTCCTTAAACCTGCTACAGCTGCTTCTGAGCGAGGGAGAAACCCATCACCTGCTGCTTGTGGGGGCCTACCGGGATAATGAGGTCAGCCCTGCACATCCGCTCATGTTGACAGTTGAGGTCTTGTACAAAGCACAAGTCATCATTAATCAGATTGCCTTAGCGAATCTGAATTTTTATCATCTGAACCGTCTGATTTCAGATACGTTGAGTTGTGCTGCAGAAAAAGCAACTCAGTTAACCAAACTGGTCATGGAGAAGACCCAAGGAAACCCCTTTTTCTGTCATCAGTTTCTAAAATCTCTGCATGAAAACGCATTGATTTCGTTCAGCGAACGTCAGGGACAATGGCAATACGATACGCCTCAAATCGAAAGGCTGATATCGGGCCAGGATGTGGTCGAATTCATGGCTAATCAACTCAGAAAACTGCCAGCTGCCACTCAAAAAATCCTGCAATTAGCGGCCTGTATTGGCAATCAGTTCGACCTCGCAACGCTGGCCATTGTTTGCGAGCAGTCTGAGACTGAAACGGCAGTTGAGCTATGGTCCGCTTTGCAAGAGGGACTGATTTTGCCTGCGAATGAAATCTACAAATTTTTTCAAAAGGGAGAAGACTGGCAGCAAGAAAGCAATGGGTTCAATGGGTTGCCAATTCAGGGATTTGTGACTGAGGGTCAGGTACCGCTCTACAAATTCTTGCACGATCGCGTTCAACAAGCGGCCTATTATTTGATTCCGGAGCCGCAAAAACAGTTCGTCCATCTGAAGATAGGCAGGGTGCTGTTGCAGAAAACTCCTTTAGAGAAACGCGATGACAAGATTTTTGAAATTGTCAACCAGCTCAATCTTGGTCTGAATCTCATCACTCACCCCCCAGAGCGAGAAGAATTGGCTCGCCTCAATCTGATTGCAGGTCAAAAAGCCAAAGCCTCTACGGCCTATGCTGCTGCAGTCAAGTATTTATCGGTGGGCAGAGAACTATTGGCCGCAGATAGCTGGCACCAGGCTTACGATCTAACTCTGGCGCTCTATGAAGCAGGAGCAGAGGCGGCCTATCTCAATACCGATTTTGGGCAAATGGAGCAACTGGCAGCAGCTGTCTTACAACATGCAAGAACGCCGCTGGATCGGGTGAATGTCTATGCAACCCAGATTCAGAGCAATGTGGCTCAGGTGAAACTGTTGGAAGCGATTCGAATTGCGCTAGACGTATTGCCTCTCATTGATGAAAGTATCAGTTTCCCTGAACGCCCCACCCAGAAAGACTTTGAGCAGGTACTGGCGGAAACTCGCAGGAATCTGAGCGGCAAGTCCATTGCAGATTTATCGCATTTACACCAGATGGCAGCCCCTGAGAAATTGGCAGCGATGCGGATTCTGGCCAGTGTAGCGCCTCCAGCCTATTTCGCCTGCCCCGAGTTGTTGCCGTTGATTGCCATGAGAATGGTGAATCTATCGGTTCAATTTGGCAATACGTCGTCTTCTGCGTTTGGTTATGCCATGTATGGTTTCATTCTCTGTGGCATGACCGATGAGATTGCATCTGGCTATCAGTTTGGTCAGTTGGCAATCGAGTTAGTGGAACGATTTAATGCTAAGGAGATTAAGGCAAAAGCTCTGTTATTGGCCAATTACTTTATCAATCCCTGGAAGCTGGCAATCAGGTCAACATTACCTTGCTTGCGAGACGCTTATCAAGCAGGGTTGGAAGCTGGCGATCTTGAATTTTCGGGATATTCAGCTTCTTTCTATTGCTTTAGCTCGCTCTTTGTCGGTCTGGAATTGAGCGGTCTGGAGCAAGAGATTTTTACCTATGGGGAAGCAGTGGCTCAACTCAAGCAGGACCATGTCTTGCATCAAAATTATCTCTCTCGCCAGGCTGCATTAAATTTGTTGGGTCGTTCTGATGACCCTTGCCGCTTGATCGGTGATGCCTATTCTGAAATCGAGATGTTGCCGTTGCACGAGCAGGCGAACAATCGTACAACCCTAGCTTTCTTGTATGTGACGAAGCTAAGCCTTTGCTATCTCTTTGGGGAATACGAGCAAGCGGCAGAACATGCGATTCTGGCTGAGCAGTATTTGGATGGTGCAGTGGCAATGCTGTGCGTCGCTTTGTTCTATTTCTATGACTCTCTGGTGCAGCTGGCGTTGTATACACAGGCGAATCCGAATAGATCTGTCCAAGAACTGGAGTGGAAGCCCCCCTCAGAGGGGCTTCCACTCCAATTTCCGCATGAGTCTAATGACCGATCTCAAATTTTAAGCCGGGTGGATCGCAATCAAGCCAGAATGAGGTGCTGGGCTGATTCTGCCCCGATGAATTACTTACATAAGTTTTATCTGGTGGAGGCGGAGCGCGATCGCATTCTAGGCCGCAAATCTGAGGCGATTGCCGGTTACGAGCGTGCTATTGCTGGCGCGAAAGAGAATGAGTATGTCCATGAAGAAGCCCTGGCTGAGGAGCTTGCTGCTCGATTTTATCTTGAGCAAGGGGAAGTAACTCTGGCCCAGACTCACCTGTTGAATTCCTATTATGCTTATACTCGCTGGGGCGCAACAGCAAAAATCAATCATTTGGAACGCTGCTATCCGAAATTGCTCGCCTCTATATTGAGCAAGGATACCCTGAGGCTGACCTCCAACCGGCGCATGGGTGCGATCGCAACGACCTCTATTTCTTCGAGTACGTCTGGTTCCTCAGCATTGCTCGACCTGGCCTCAGTGATGAAAATTTCTCAAGTGCTCTCTGGAGAAATTCACCGCGATCGTTTGCTTTCGAAACTGATGAAGATCGCCATTGAAAATGCCGGAGCCGAAAAATGTGCGCTCGTTTTGCCCCAGACGAAGGGATGGGAAATTGAGGTCATGGTCGATAAAAACACGACAGAAGCAAGAGGGCTGCAGCCTACACCAGTAGAGTCTTGTCACAACGTTCCGACAACCATTATCAACTATGTTGCGCGGACGAAAGACGCACTGGCAATCGACGATGCAGCAACAGACATGACCTTTGCTGCAGATGCTTACATTTGTCAGCATCAACCTCATTCGATCTTGTGCATGCCGCTGCTGCTCCATGGCCAGCTAACGGGTATGCTTTATCTGGAAAATAATTTGATTGCAGGGGCTTTTACGTGCGATCGCGTCGAAGTGCTCAACATTCTCTGTTCCCAGGCTGCCATTTCCCTGGAAAATGCCAGACTCTACCAGGAGCTACGGCAATCAGAAAGTCGGGAGCGCGAAAAGAATAAACAACTCGAACGCTCGCTTCAGGAACTGCAACAGGCTCAACTCCAGATCGTACAGAGCGAAAAAATGTCTACCCTGGGTCAATTAGTGGCTGGAGTAGCCCATGAAGTCAACAACCCAATTGGCTTTATTGAAGGCAATCTTACCCATGCCAGAGAATACGTCGAGGATCTGTTCAGCCTGATTTCCCTCTACCAACAGTACTATCCCCAAACGGTTCCAGCCATTCAACAAGAGATTGAGGCCATTGATTTTCCCTACTTACAAGAAGACTTACCTAAACTGCTTGAATCGATGAAAGTTGGTTCCGATCGCATCCGTAATATCAGTACTTCGTTGCGCACCTTCTCCCGATCCGATACTGCCGAAAAGGTTCCTTTCAATATCCATGAAGGGATTGAAAGCACGCTACTGATTTTGAAACATCGGCTGAAAGCGAATGAGGAGCGACCCACGATTGAGGTACTAAAAGGATATGGCGAGCTACCTGATATCAAATGCTTCCCGGGTCAGCTCAACCAGGTGTTTATGAACATCATTGCTAATGCCATTGATGCTTTGGATGAAGCCAGTCAAGGACGTCCTTTCGCTGACATTGCTGCCCATCCCAATCGAATTACTATTCGCACGGAAGTTTCAACCGATTGTCGTTGTGCAGTCGTCTTCATCAAAGACAACGGCTCTGGAATATCAGAGGCGACACAACGACAAATTTTTAATCGCTTGTTTACGACAAAAGCAGTGGGTAAGGGAACAGGATTGGGGCTTGCGATCGCACAACAAATCGTAGAAGAAAAACACAGCGGTACGCTCACTTGTACTTCAGAAATAGGGAAAGGAACCGAGTTCGTTATTGAACTGCCGATTTCCTAAATCGCTCATTAACAAAAGAGATCCTATTGAAGAGCGAATGACCGCAATATGCGACAGCTCATAATACCCTTACATGAATCTCAGCAATTGTACCTCTACTCTTACCGCGCAAAATCGGCATATTAGCCGATGCAACTTTACAGACTACAATCTAAAAATAACAGTAGAGATCCCTTCGATCTCTGGTTGGAAGACTTTTGTCTTCTGAATCTTCCCAGAAAACTTATCAACATCATCAAACCAGATCGACATCATCAAACCATGGCTTCACCGCCAACCATCACGTTGAGCTGAAGTCACTTGGGCACGGGCATTCTTGCAGAGTAACCCAACCAACTGGACTGACATAGCTAATTTGTTGCAATAGAGTTAGGCTGTCGAAAAGGCTATAACCCTTACTCTATAGAACTCGGAAGCACTAAAGTGCCAACTACGAGTTTACATGGTTTTAGGCGTGTCATACCACTACTCACAGGTTCGCTTGATTAAGAGCAATCAATTAAACATGATATTAGCTTGCTTTGCCGATTAGGAAGACGCTGTCGCTCTATCCAACCTACAAGTTGGGGGCAATTTCACAGACTTGATATGAGTCTTTTTATGAAATTCATCAATTTAGCAAAACCATGATTTCACTGCCAGGTTATCAGATTAGTGCAAGAATCTACGCAGGCACCAAAACCCAAGTCTATCGGGGCAGGCGCAAGCGAGATCGAATGCCAGTCGCGATCAAACTACTTAACAGTGAATATCCTGGTTTTTCTCAAATTGTCCAGTTTCGCAACCAATACACCATTGCCAAAAACTTAGACCATCCTGGAATTATCCGTACTTACAGCTTGGTGCCTTACCAGAACAGCTATGCTCTGATCATGGAAGATTTTGGGGGGATTTCCTTAGCCCAATATGCTAGAAGACAAGATCCAGGAAGCAACGATGCAACCAATCCCACATCTCATTCCCCGTTAACCCTGGCTGAAGTCCTGAACATTGCGCTGCAACTCGTCGAAATCCTTCACTATCTGATTAGACACCGCATCATCCATAAAGACATCAAACCAGGTAATATCCTGATCCATCCAGATACAAAACAAGTCAAACTGATTGATTTCAGTATTGCTTCCTTACTCCCCCGAGAAACTCAAGAACTTCAAAATCCTAATGTGCTTGAAGGGACACTTGCCTACCTCTCTCCTGAACAAACGGGGCGGATGAACCGGGGTATTGACTATCGTACCGACTTCTATTCCCTCGGTGTCACCCTGTACGAACTGTTAACCGGCCAACTTTCGTTCACGACCCCCGATCCGATAGAGCTAGTCCATTGCCACATCGCCAAGCAGCCTCCCTTAGTTTGTCGCCTTAACCCCCAGATTCCTCCGGTTCTCTCGGCAATCGTCAACAGATTGATGGCAAAAAATGCTGAAGATCGCTATCAAAGTGCCCTGGGTCTCAAATATGACCTGGAACAATGCCTCAATCGGTGGGATGGTAACGGGACTATTCAGCCCTTCGACTTAGGACAGCGAGACATTCCCGCTCGCTTCGTCATCCCCGAAAAACTCTATGGACGAGAGCCGGAAGTCACCACCTTGCTCGCCGCCTTCGAAAGAGTGGCCGGGGAAGCAGTGGGTGCGGCGGGAGCAGGGGCAGCGGAAGCAGTCAGGATACACAGTTCCACTGCGACACCCCACACCCCACACCCCACACCCCACACCCCACATGCGCGTAGCGAACTCATGTTAGTGGCTGGCTATTCTGGGATTGGCAAAACTGCTGTCGTCAATGAAGTTCATAAGCCGATCTTGCGGCAGCGGGGATACTTCATCAAAGGCAAATTTGACCAGTTCCAACGGAACCTTCCTTTTTCTGCATTCCTCCAATCTTTCCGGGATTTAATGGGACAGTTGTTGAGCGAAACGGATGCTCAACTGCAACAATGGCGAGGCAAAATCCTGGCTGCGTTAGGCGAGAATTGTCAGGTCATTATTGACGTCATTCCTGAACTTGAACGGATTATTGGTCAACAGCCCCCCGTTCCAGAATTGTCTGGAATGGCAGCACAAAACCGCTTCAATCTGCTGTTTCAAACCTTTATCCAGGTCTTCGCAACGCCTCAGCATCCTCTGGTCATGTTTCTGGATGATTTGCAATGGGCAGATTCTGCTTCCTTGAAGTTAATGCAGCTGTTGATGAGCAAAGGCGAGACCCATTCTCTCTTGTTAATTGGAGCCTATCGAGATAATGAGGTCAGTCCGACTCACTCCCTGGTACTCACTTTGGATGAGATTGAGGCCACTGGTTCAGTGGTTCATACAATTACCCTTGCGCCGCTAAGGCAGGCTGACTTAAACCATTTGATAGCAGATACGTTCAGTTGCTCTACAGAATTGGCGCTTCCTCTCACCAGGCTGATCGATCGAAAGACGCAGGGGAATCCTTTTTTTGCCACGCAATTTCTCAAGTCGCTGTACGAAGAGGGCCTGATTACCTTTAACCTGGAGGCAGGGTACTGGCAGTGCGACATCGCTGGTGTGAAAGCTTTGACCTTGACTGATGATGTCGTAGAATTTATGGCGCTTCAGCTTCAGAAGTTGCCCGATCGGACGCAGCAAATCCTTAAGCTCGCTGCTTGCATTGGCAACCCATTCGATTTGTCAACTCTGGCGATTGTGAATGAAAAGTCTCCACTGGAAACAGCGGCAGAGTTGTGGAATGCCTTGCAAGACGGATTGGTTTTACCCATCAGCGAGATTTACAAGCTCTATCAAGCGGAAGGGAATAACGATGAGCTGCTCTTGAGCAATCGTTGTCCCGACCAGGAACAAGCTGCTATTCGCTACAGGTTCCTCCATGACAGAGTTCAACAAGCTGCCTATGCGTTAATTCCTGACGATCGAAAACAATTCACTCACTACAAAATTGGGCAGCTTTTGTTGAGCAATACTGCTGGAACAGAACGAGAGGAAAAGATTTTTGCGATCGCAAACCAGTTAAATTACGGCATCGAGTTCATCGAGACCCAGGCTGAAAGAGAATCTCTGGCTCAGGTCAACCTGCTTGCAGGATGTAAAGCAAAAGCGTCCACAGCTTATACCTCTGCAATGCAATACTTTCAATCTGGCATCAAATTACTACCCGATAATCCCTGGCAAAAACAGTATCAATTGACCTTATCTCTGTACAAACTTGCAGCAGAAACTGCATTTCTCAGCACAGACTTTGTCCAGACAGAACAATTCATTCAAATCGTATTCAGACAAGCCCTAACATTGTTAGACCAGGTTTCTGCATACGAAACCAAGATCCAGATGTACCTGGTTCAGAACAAAATGGATGAAGCTATCCATACAGCCCTGGAAACGCTCAAGCTGTTAGGTGTTCCCCTGGAACCCGAGCCTGCGAACTGGGTCGTGGCATTGCCTGACGAGAATCAACTGTCAGCGATTCCAGCGATGACTGCCCCCGAACCACTCGCCGCACTGAAAATTTTGATCGCGTTAACTCATGCAGTTTTTGTCAGCAAGCCCGATCTTTTCCCTCGCGTCATTTTAACGATGACGAACCTCTGTCTCCATCACGGGCATTCGGCGATGGCTGCCTTTGCCTACAGTGCCTATGGCTGGCTGATGTGCGGGGTCGGAGAAAATGTTGAGGTGGGGTATCAAGCGGGTTGCTTGTCGCTGACGTTGTTGGAACGATTTAACGCCAGAGAACTCCAGTGCAAAGTTTTCTTCAATTTTTATTCCATGACTTGCCCATGGAAGCAGCATTTGAAGGAATCGCTGGCTCCGTTAAGAGAAGGACTGCAAGCAGGGCTGGAAGCTGGAGATTTGGAAAGTGCCAGCTATTGTGCTATGTTCAACTGCTTCTTAACCTTCTTTAGCGGCGAGCATTTAGAAAGTGTTGAGCAGCAGCAAGGAAAGTCAATCGAACAACTGCAAAATCTGAAAGCAGACTATGCCATTTACCATGCCAGTATTTGGCGACAAATGTCTTTAACGTTGCAAGGCAAAGGCACCAACCGCAAGCAGTTAATCGGGGAAAGCTTCAATGAAGTTGAGATGCAATCTCAGTTGGAGGCGCTGAACAATCAAACCTCCCTATTTTCTCTTTCTGTTGCTAAGACGATTCTATTTTATTTATATGGAAACTACGACCAGGCAGTAGAGTGCATCTGTGCCAGAGCAGAATTTGCTGAAGCGTTTAAAGGCTGGATGATGGTGGCCCAACATAGCTTCTACTATTGCTTAGCGTTGCTAGCCTTCTATCCCCAGGCTGGTGAGAGCGAACAACAGCAATACCTGAAAACAATTGAGGAAAAACAAGCGTTATTTCAGACCTGGGCGACGCTGGCACCGATGAATTATCAGCACAAGTCCGATCTGATTGCAGCCGAGAAGGCACGAGCGCTCGGACAACCCCTCAATGCGATCGCATTATACGACCGTGCCATTGCAGGAGCCAAAGAACATGGCTACCTTCAGGAAGAAGCCCTTGCGAATGAACGGGCAGCTCAGTTCTATCTGGCATGGGGCCGCGAACGATTAGCTCAGGATTATCTGACTGACGCTTACTATAGCTACGCTCGCTGGGGGGCCAGAGCTAAAGTAGGCGATCTTGAGCAGCGTTATCCCCAACTTCTTGCTTCTATTTTGAACCAGACGGAACTGCCGTTTGACCCGGAACAGACCATCATTGCTCCTGATACCCTCTCTCAGTCCAGGCTGAGTCGATCCTCGGCTAGCAGTAGCGGTGCCTCTGTTGCATTGGATTTGACGGCTGCTCTCAAAGCCTCTCAAGCAATTTCTAGCGAAATTCAGCTCGATCTGCTCCTCTCTACCCTCCTACAAGTAGCGCTTGAGAACGCGGGTGCTGATAAGTGTGTCCTGATGTTGCTGGCAGAGCAGCAGCTGACGATTGAGGCAATCGCTCAAGTTGGGCAGGCTCCTGTTGTGCTGCAATCGATTCCCCTGATAGATAACCAGAGGGATAGCCAAAGGGATAGTCAAATTGTGCCCATTCGCTTGATCCACCGGGTCAAAAACAGCCTGCAACCTATTGTCATCATTGATGCGGGGGGGGATGCGACTCTGGTGGCAGATCCATACATTCAGCAACACCACCCCAAGAGTTTGCTGTGTATGCCGATTCTCCATCAGGGCAAACTGCTGGGCATTTTATATCTGGAGAACAAACTCGCAGCAGCAGCCTTTACCAACGATAGAGTCGAGATTCTGAACCTGCTTTGTACGCAAGCTGCTATTTCTCTGGAAAATGCGCGACTCTATCGATTGGAACAAGAAAAGTCTCAACAACTTCAGGAGAAGGCGCAGTTGATGGCGTTTCGAGCTGCGGTTGATTCTACTGTAACTCAAGGTACAATGTTGCAAGTGATGCTGCAACGATGCGCCCAGGAGATCGTTAATTATCTGGATGCAGCGTTTGCCCGAATTTGGGTGCTTAACGATTGCGAGGATATTCTGGAATTGCAGGCCAGTGCAGGACTCTATACTGATATTGGTGGTCCCCATGGTCGTGTCCGGGTTGGCCAATCCCAAATTGGCCTGATTGCTGAAGAGCGTTTGCCTTACTTTACAAATAGACTCATTCGGACATTGGAGTGGAAGCCCCCCGGAGAGGGGCTTCCACTCCAGGTCTCGGACAGATCTAATGAGGTACAACAGGATCCGCACGTTCGCGATCGCGCATGGGCTGAGCGGGAAGGCCTGGTGGCGTTTGCTGGTTACCCGTTGATAGTAAAAGACCAACTATTAGGGGTCGTTGCTTTGTTTACCCGGTATCCGTTAACTGATGCTATCCTGGATGTCCTGGGATCCGTCGCCGATAAAATTGCCCTGGGTATTCAACGTCAGCAGACAGAGATTGCCCTGCGTGCTTCCGAAGCTCGACTGCAACAGAAAACACAGGAATTGGAACAAGCCCTGCAAGAACTCCAAAATGCTCAACTGCAAACGGTTCAACAGGAAAAAATGGCTTCTCTGGGAAACCTGGTAGCAGGGGTTGCGCATGAAATCAATAATCCGGTGGGCTGCATTGCCGGAAATTTGCCCTCCACCCAGGATTATCTGCAAGATCTGCTGGGATTGATCGAACTCTATCAGCAAAAATATCCCCAACCGGATGCGGACATTCAGGCTGAAATGGCCGCCGTTGACCTGGAATTTCTCCGCCAGGATGCGCCCAAATTGATTGCGTCAATGCAGGCAGGCATTCACCGCATCAAAAATATCAGCACGAGTTTGCGTACCTTTTCGCGCGCCGACAAAGACTATAAAGTTCCGTTTAATCTTCATGAGGGGATTGATAGCACGCTCTTGATTCTCAGGCACCGCATCAAAGCAAATGGTACTCGTCCCACCATTGATGTCATTCGAGACTATGGCAACTTATCTGACATAAAATGCTATCCCGGTCAGTTGAATCAGGTATTCATGAATCTGATTGCCAATGCTCTTGATGCGTTGGACGAAGCAAGCCAAGGACGCTCCTATGCAGAGATTGTCGCAGACCCCAATCGCATTACGATTCAAACCTTACAAAAAGACGATCGGGCACTGGTTCGGATTCGAGATAATGGCCTGGGCATGACTGAAGCAGTCAGTACGCGCATTTTTGAATCATCGTTTACGACGAAAGCGGTTGGGAAGGGAACAGGATTGGGGCTTGCGATCGCACGTCAAATCATTGAGGAAAAGCACAGCGGACGTTTAACCTGCCACTCACAAATTGCTCAGGGAACAGAATTTGAGATTCAGATCCCAGTACAATAGCGGTAACAATCTAAGAAAAATAATTCTGCAGATCTGCTGATTGCAGCCGCCAGGAAGAGAAGAAAGTATTGTTGCCATCGGAGTTATAGACTCTCTAGACTGTTGTCATCTCTTAGACTTTGGACACACGACTTGGAAGGTTACCCCCACTTTGGGGGCGCTAACCCTTGTTCCTTTGTACTGAGGCTAAAAAATAGGTGATTTTGAGAGACCTACAGCGCGGGTCTCTCAAAATCACCTTCCAAGTCGTGTTGGACAAATGTTATAGATAGAGCCTTGTATGCTCGATACTCGTAAGTTAGATACTACATATAGCGTGTTGCTTCATTTTGCTTCGAATTTGATTCTAGCTCGATCCAGAATTTGCTGGGAAGTTCCCCTGGGATCTATCGGCGGTAATCTGCCCGATTAAAATCAAAAAAGTCAATTGGTAGGTCTATAACCAGGTCGGGGACTAGAACTGCGATCGCGCAACCTGTTAAAACCTTAGCCTGTTGAATCCTTAGTGTTGTCGTGTCCCACTTCCCAGGGCAATCTAAATAAAGATCCAATTTCGTTGGATCTTCTAGCCTGCCAGTTGACTGAGAGTATCAAGAGGAAAAAATTGCTTGCATTGCTTCAGCACTATTTGTAACATGATTAACTGAACTAAGTCTGCATTGCAATCTGGCAACTTGACATTGCAACAGCAATGACTGACAAAGCGGGTGCAGTGAATTTACAGATGGCAACTGTTTTATCTTCTCGATATGGTTCCCTACAGCTACGTAATCTGCCTTTAGAATAATGTCCTACTCTCTCCCTGTTCCCAAAGAACCAATTCTAATCGTTGATGACACCCCCTATAATTTGAAAGTTCTTTCCCAATCCTTAAGAGAAATAGGTTGGAAAGTTGCCATGGCTCCGAGCGGAGAAGCAGCACTCAGACAAGCCCGATGTCTGACTCCAGCGTTGATATTATTGGATATCATGATGCCTGATATGGACGGCTTTGAAACCTGTCAAAAATTTAAAGCCGATCCGACCATGATGCACATCCCGATTATTTTCATGACTGCCTTGTCAGACACAGTAGACAAAGTGAAGGGATTGTCTCTGGGAGCTGTAGATTATATTACAAAGCCCTTTCAACCAGAAGAAGTGCTAGCCCGAGTTAGCCTCCACTATCAGTTGCGTTCATTGACGCAGCAACTGGAAACGCACAATGAATGCCTGGAACAACGAGTTGAAAAACAAACTGCAAAATTGCAGCAGTCTTTGCGGGACTTAAAAGAAACCCAGTTGCAACTGGTACAACGAGAGAAAATGGCGACGCTGGGGCAGCTCACAGCAGGAATCGCCCACGAAATCAACAATCCCATTGGCTTTATTGATGGCAATCTGGGTACAGCACGAGAATATATCCGCGATCTGTTGCATATCCTCCATCGTTATCAAAAGGAATTTCCTGAGGTTTCTCCAGACTTTCAGGAAGAACTGGATACCCTTGAAGTTGACTTTATCACTACAGACCTACCTAAACTAATTGATTCTATGCAAACAGGGGCCGATCGGATTCGCGACATTAGTGTTTCCTTTCGTACATTCTCCCGTGCAGATAACTCAACCCGCATACTATTCAATATTCACAATGGCATTGATAGTACATTGTCAATTTTAAAACATAGACTCAATGCCAACAAACATCGTCCTGCGATTCAGGTACTGAAAAAATATAGCCACCTCCCTGATGTGCAATGTTATCCAGGGTCGCTCAATCAGGTGTTTATGAATCTGATCGCGAATGCAATTGATGCCCTGGAGGAAAACAATCAAGGGCGTTCTTATGAGGACATCAAGGCAAGTCCTAATTGTATTACTGTTCAAACCTTTCAGAAGGACAACTGCGTGGTTGTGCGCGTTAGAGATAATGGAATCGGAATGACTGAGCAGGTGAGCGCGCGAATTTTCGAGCAATCTTTTACAACCAAAGCAGTTGGGAAAGGGACCGGGTTGGGACTTGCGATCGCACAGCAAATTGTAGAAGAAAAACATGGGGGAACGCTTACCTGTACATCCCAATGGGGGCAAGGAACAGAATTTTCCCTGGCACTACCCCTACAAACAGCAAGCCCTGAGTCTAGCCTGTCGCAGTGAACGGCTCTTGCTTATGATGCCATTGCCTTCCAAGCCGGTTTAAGGCAAATAGCGAGGTGAAAATACGATGTCTTCCGCTCCTTCCTCCCCAACAACCGCCACTGATGGTCATATTCTCGTTGTTGACGATGAACCCAATAACTTGAAAGTCTTGTGTCACGAGCTCAGGACTGCTGGTTTTAATGTCGCCATGGCAAACAGTGGCAAGCAAGCGATTAAACAAGCGCAGCATTCTCCACCAGCCCTGATTATTTTGGATGTATTAATGCCAGGGATGGATGGGTTTGAGACCTGTCAATGTCTGAAAAAAAACACTATCACCCAGAAAGTACCAGTCATTTTCATGTCAGCCCTGGCCGAGACCGTCGATAAAGTCAAAGGGCTATCTCTGGGAGCCATCGACTACATTACCAAACCCTTCCAAACGGAAGAGGTGCTGGCTCGGATCAATGTTCATCTGCAACTCTATTTATTAACCCGACAATTAGAAGAACAAAATCAACGTCTAGAACAACGGTTGAACAAAAGGACAGATGCTCTGCTTCATTCTGTGCAATATGTTGCTCAGGCCCAAAATCGACTCGAACGTGCGTTCGACGAGGTCGTGAAAGCGAAGGAAGGCAGCGAGATTGCAAACCGCATTAAAAGCGAATTTCTGGCCAACATGAGTCACGAGTTTCGGACACCGCTCACCGCAATTATCGGTATCAGCGAGCTTTTACCCCTAAGTGAATCTAACCTCACAGCACAGGCGCTCGATGGCTTACAGCAAATTCATAAGTCTGGGATGAAATTACTGGCACTGGTGGAGGATGTCTTAACCTTTTCAGATATAGAAGCCAATCAACTCGAAATTCACCCAGAACAATTTGAGGCGATCCAACTGATTGGGGAATTAGTGAATGAATTCAAACCCCTGGCTAAGGAAAAAAACAACACCTTAGAGGTTAAATTTGGCAATCTTGGCATGATGTATGCCGATCGAGGAAAGGTTTGTCGAATCCTGCGACATATCCTGGAAAATGCTTGCAAGTTTACCGTTGCCGGAACCATTGAACTTTCAGTTTCCCGATGCGAAGACTGGTTACCTGCATCCATCATTTTCCGGATTGCTGACACGGGGATTGGCATTCATGCCGATCATCTCTCCAGGATATTCCAACCCTTTACCCAAGCTGATGGTTCTGCCATGCGCCAGTATGGCGGGGCGGGTTTGGGGTTGGCCATTGCCCAAAGACTCTGTCAACTTATGGGGGGAGAAATTTCCCTGGAAAGCGCATTGAACCAGGGATCTGTCTTTACTGTCCGTTTACCGCTTAAATTTTCGGAATAGTCAAGCGGTCATGACAATAAAAGTGCGATCGCAAAATTACTGAATTCCCCTCAGTTAATGCACGGATTGTCCTGAGAGAGGCCCTTTAATGGTGTTGATGGGGATAGGAGGATTGAGGGGGTCGATTCAGTGGAACAAAAGGAACAGATTGCCCTACTGCAACAAGGCGCAGAAATTTGGAACCTCTGGCGGGGAGAAAATCCTGATACAAAACCAAATTTGGTGGCAGCAAACCTGAGCCAGATAGACCTGAGCCAGGCAAACTTGAGCAGTGCTAACCTTAACCTGGCCGATCTAAGCTCGGCAAAGCTCATTGGCGCAGACCTGAGCGGAGCCAATCTCATCGGAGCCGATCTGATTGCGACAGATCTGAGCGAGGCCAATCTCAGCGGGGCCGACCTCATTGGCACCAACCTCAGCCAGGCAACGCTCAATCGGGCAAAATTGGTCGGTACAGATCTGAGTCGCTCCAACTGCCATCAAACAGACCTGAGCGGGGCCAACCTCTACGGTGCCGACTTGAGCGAGGCCAACCTGAGCGAGGCCAATTGTTATGGGGCTGACCTGAGAGACGTCCGCTTCAATGGCACCAACTTGAGCAACACAGACTTCAACAGTGCCGACTTGAGCAAAACTGCCCTCAGTCAAATTAATCTGAGCGGCAAAGATCTGAGCGAGGCAGACCTGAGCGAAGCAGACTTAAGCCAGGCAGATCTGAGTCAGGCCATGCTTCACCATGCCGACCTGAATGAAGCCGATCTGAGTCAGGCCAATCTGAGCGCAGCCGACCTCAGCCGAGCAGACTTGAGTGGAGCCAATCTGGACAGAGCCAATCTCAGTTAGGCCAATCTCAACCGAGCAGATTTAAACGGAGTGAACCTGAACGGGGCTAATCTGGACAGAGCCGACCTCAAGGAAGCCAATCTGAACGATACAACCTTTGTCGGTGCCAAACTCAATCGGGATAGCTTATTGACACTTGCACTCAGCGGCGTCAGCCTCAGGGAGGTAGATTTGAGTAGCGTCAATCTCAATGGCGTCGATCTCAGCGGCGTCAATCTCAGTGGCGTTGATTTCTCTAAGACACAAGCTCTGGGAACCAACTTCAAGGGCGCAACGCTCACTGGAGCCTGTTTGCAAGATTGGAACATCAACAGCGCCACCAACCTGGAAGATGTCATTTGCGACTATGTTTATCTGCAACGCGATCGACAGGAACGTCAACCCAGCAGTGGCAATTTCGCCCCAGGAGAATTTACCCGACTTTTTCAGAAAGTTTTGAGTACGGTAGACCTGGTTTTTCATGATGGCATTAACTGGCAAGCATTTGCCAGTTCTTTCCGACACCTGCAGGAAAAAGCCAGAACAGTAGATTTCGCGATCAAGGCCATTGAGACCCGGGAAGACGGCAGTTTGGCAATTCGGGTCAGTCTGCCACCAGGAGCTAATAAATTCAAAATTCAACGCTTTATCGAAGGGGAATATCAGAAGGTTCTGCAGGCGATTGAGGACAAAGCTCAATATCAGCGACGGGAAAAGGAAGAGCAAGTCGACCTCTATCGTCAGCATGGAATCAATCTCTGGGAGATTGCTAAATTGGCCGCTCAACATCCAATTCAGGTCAACACTGGCACAAAACATATCTCTGGAATTGTGCGTAAGGGCAATGTTGTCCCGGACAGTCCGGCCATGAAAACAGGGTATGCCTCCACTATCCAACTCAACCAGTTCGCTGAAGACCTGCAAGTTGCCAATCCTGATGCTGCAGACGTACTAGCACAGGCAGCTCAGGAAATCTGGCAATTGCTGAAACAATTAGAAACAACCAACCCTGCTGCCACAGATGCTGAACGACAGGCCTATGTCAAGGCTGCGATTCCGCTGCCGCACCGGGCTTTGTTTCTGCGGGCATTAAAGGGGGACTGGCAGGAGCAATTGTCAGCTTTTCTCGCAGGAGCCTATCTGAGAATTGCGATCGCAGTCCTGATGCAACTCCAAGCCTCCCATTAGGCAATGCGGTAGTACCCCAGATATGTTGGCACGGCATCTTCTAGGGGGAACCGCAGCATTGATTCCATGACGACAGTTGCTGTTTGATGGCTGAACAATTCGTCAATGTGAGCCAGAGAAACAACTTGACGCTCTTACCATAAGTTCGAAACCGCTTCGGATCCTGGAACCAACGATGCAGTCCTTCTCCGCCAGAATGCTGCAACCAGCGGGGAGCGGGTTTGTAGACTCCGGTATAGACAGATAGCGCAGATCCCAAGCCGACCATTACAGCTTTAATCTGGCCTTTGTGGGCAAAACTCCAATATTCTTGCTTGGGACTCTCCATTGAGATAAAAACAAGACCCGCCTTGCTGTCGTTAATTTCTCGAACAATAGCCTGGTCGCACTCTTGATGAGTCACCCTTGTCGTATTACCGGATGCGTTTAAAGCTCTGCAACCTGAAATCCGAAGCCCTGGGAAATCCCGTTTTAGCTTGTCTGTTAAGGGCCGCAACATCCGTTCATCATCAGTCAGGAAAAAGAGGCTGAGCGCACCCTGCCGATTTCGCTGACAAAGTCCTTTAAACAGGTCCATCTCCGCAATTCGCTGTTGATCTCTGGTTCTCATTACTTTTAAAAGCCAAACCACTGGCATCCCTGCGGGATCGATTAAATCAACCTGTCTGAGCAAAGCGGGAAAATTGGGATTATGGTAAGTCTCGATCAGAAATTGAACGTTCCCAGCACAAACAACCCGGCTCTCGCGAGCTGCCGCCCACCGTTGAATGTTGCACAACGATTCATCCAAATTTTTGGCAATAATGGGATATCTTAGTTGCCGCCGCATCATAAATTCTTGCAAAGAGAGAACAATAAGACGAGCTCCCTCAAACGACTCGGGCTGTAGCGTCAAGATTGCATCAATGCCTTGCGACTCTGCACAGGCAACCTCTATTGCTGCTTCAATGTCTGGCAAAGATAGCTTCTGCGCTTGTTGGATGCGATCGCAACTCACCGGAATAATACGGTCATCCAGCATTTCTCTTAATCTAGCCACAATGCGATCGGCTTGGAGACGATCCTGTCTGCTGAGAAAAAACTTCAGCTTCCACAATCCCCAATTGGTAACATAAAGCTGCAGCGATTGCGCCTCAACCAGGTCTAAAAAACGTTCGACTTCCTCTACCACCCCACGACGACTGCAAAAGAACTCCAGAAAAATATTAGAATCTGCAAGAATACGCTCCATATCATTGCTCTCCCCCAAAAAACGGACCTAAACCCCATTCATTTTGAAACCTGTAGTTTTGACTGTGGTAAAACTCCGGCTCCCAACATGGATGGGGTTTATCCCAGAACACTACAATTCTCAATCCTTCAAGATGCGCCAGGATCTAAGGCATATGGCATGACATCGCCGTTATGTTCAAGCGAATCTGAATCAAAGATCGGTTTACCCAACACAGCCAGCACCCTAACAATTAGTCTGACATTAAGAATGCCTATGGCAATTAATCAACTCATTAACCTCCATTAATACTTGCGCTACGATGTTCTGCTGTTGTAGCAAAACATTAGTTTGCTATTCCTTCATACAAAGAGTGAGAAGTTTGGAAACAAATCGGACATTTTGTTACAAAAATACAGACTTCCCTGAAGTCGAACCAAGAATCTAAAAAGTTGCGACTGCGACCTGTCTGCACAGATATCAGCCAACAAAGTGCAATGCTTCATCATCGTTGCAACGTTTTCCCTGTCATGTTGACTTCCTCAGTTTTCTCCGATTTGCGATCGCTTGTCTCGTCGTCGAGCCGCATTCTGCAGCTCTTTCGGTTTGCTCTTGTCTGTCTCATCCCCTAACCACTTCTTGCGCAATTCACGCAACTCCTCCACTGAAAAACCTTTTGCTGCCGCCGATTGAGGTTCAGGATATGCAATTAAATCCTGTAACTCGCAATCCAGCACAGCACAGAGCTTCAAGAACTTTTCGATCTGATCGACACCAGAGGTGCCCTTTTCCCAGTTCTGAATTGTATTGGTCGTCACACCAACAAACACTGCCAGTTGCTGCTGCGTCATGCCCAGCCGTTCGCGCAGGGTCGAGATCTTTGAAACCGCTCCTGTTTTTGAAACTAGTTTTCTGCGCGAGGGGGTGCTTTGTTCAGCCATAGATTTGCCAATTCATTGCGGTACATAGTTTTAGGATAGCGAATGTTGCAATTAAATATCTGGGTTAAAATTCTGAACGCAGATAAAAGTAACAATATATTAACTTAAAAACAAAACCAAAAAAATTTGGTGTAAATTATCCATATAGACAAACCAACAAGTTCAATCTCCCATGGATGCCACAGCAAAAGTCGAAGAGTTACAGCGCCCGCTAAATCAACCTTCCTTTGATGCAGGGATGTAGGGTTACCTGGGCAGCCCCCTGGACATCACTGCGCTAGTTACAACCTTGGTGCGACGTTGCGATCGCACCCTTCCGCAAAGCTCCCCAAAAGAGCTTGAACGAAGTCCATCAACCGAATCCCCATCCAGTAAAACTCTTTAGAACAATGTCAACTTTAGCGTTACCCAAATCCGATCGGCTTCCCGCCTTTGAAAACGACCTGGAGAGATTAAATCGCTTCCATTGGCAAGCCACTTTGTCCCTGGTCAGCTACGGCGTACGCATTGGCATTCGAGTCAGCGATCCCGGAATTTTAGAACAAATTCACGCTTATCTGCCTCCCGGCTGGAAAACAACCGCATCACCTGTAGTAGACGAGTTGTATTCAGTCATCATCAGCAAAACAAGCAACCATCAGCTTTATCGCAGACAAGAGCAACTCATTCAGACCAATGAACCAGAGGATCTGCTGGAAGCTCTAGACTCCGATCTGCGTTTACAGATTGCCACGTCAGTGAAAGACCAGCTCTTTGTCCATGCCGGCGTTGTGGGATGGCACGGACGCGCTATCGTCATTCCAGGTCGTAGCTTCAGTGGCAAAACGACCTTAGTAGCAGCGTTGATAAAAGCAGGGGCAACCTACTACTCCGATGAATACGCCGTCTTTGATTCAGAAGGATTCGTACACCCTTATCCCAGACGTCTCTCTATTCGCCAGGACATCGGTCAGCGCACGAAGAGATATTCAGCAGCAGAACTAGGAGGAAGCATCAGCAAAGAGCCATTACCTGTAGGCATGGTAGTGCATGCTCAATACGAGTCAGGAACGCAATGGCATCCCGCAAAGATGTCGCCAGGTCAAGCAGTACTTGCATTATTAGACAACACCGTTGTTGCCCGCTTGCGTCCCGAATTTGCCCTAGCTATTTTGTCCCGTGCAGTCACCCACTCTTGCAACCTTACAGGAAAACGAGGTGAAGCAGAACTCGTTGTCAGGAAATTGTTAGTGCAACTAGAGACTTCCTTTGGATAATCTACACTCAACTTCAAACAGGAGACAAATCAGATGGTACCTATAGCGAGAACCGAAAACCTGCTCATCCAAGCCATCGGCAATGAACTGATTGTTTACGACCAGAAAAGTAATGCCTCTCATTGCTTGAACCCGGTGGCAGCTAGAGTTTGGCATTACTGCGATGGTCAACATTCAATTAAAGACATTGCCAGGCTGCTGGAAAAAGAGTTGAATATTTCGCAGACCGAAGCTGCGGATATCAGAGGACTGGTTTGGCTGACCTTGGAAGAACTAGAACGATATCAGCTGATCGAAAAATACCTGAAGCAGCCAACCGGAATCGCAAATATTTCACGACGGCAAGTTGTTAAGACAGGGGTCTTAGTCGGCGGGTTTGCACTCGGTTCCATGTTTCCTGCAATTAAATCAGTCGCTGTTCCCGATCCGGGTGGTGCTCAGTCAACAGGTAATCCTAAAAAGGATTGTTTTGTGTGTAAATGTTGCACTACCGATCATGATATATGTGGTAAAGCCACAGGAATTAGGATTTCTAACCTTACACGAAATAAGACAAAAGAAAAAGTTCAAAAGGATTGTAATCAATCATGCAAATCTGGCAAAGGTACTTTTACAATTCAGTGTGAAGATACCTGTGCAGCAAAAATGGGGCTGGGTCAAATCTATATAGTTTGTGGTAGCTGTACTTGTCAATAACGTAGAGCCGATCGGGCTTATGAAATTTTCATTAGAGTTGTAAATAGCTCTCAAAACTAACTCCTTCCTCTCAAGAACTGTGCATTTCCCATATCTTTATTGGCATTTGAAAGACGAGAGCTGAGAGCGTCATTCCGCCATGATAATTTCTCAACAAAAAAGATAGTTCCACAACGAATAAATTTAAGGAAAAAGGAAACAAACATGATACCTGTTGCTAGAACAAAAAAACTCTTTATTCAAGAAGTTGGTGGTGAACTGATTATTTACGACCGAAAAAATAATACCTCTCATTGTTTGAATCAGATGGCTGCTCGAGTTTGGGAGTTATGCGATGGTTGCAATACAGTTCGCGATCTAGCTTGTCTTCTTGAAGAAGAATTGCAGGCCGCCGAAAATTCTGATGTGGATATGAGAGGACTGGTTTGGCTTACTTTAGAGGAACTGGAGCGTTACAACCTGATTAAGGAATATCGAAAGAAGCCGGTTGCTGTTGTACCTAATATTTCACGACGGAAAGTAATTAAGGCTGCTACCTTAGTTGGGGGAGTTACAATTGGTTCTATGTTTCCTTTAGTAAGGTCAATTGTTGTTCCTAAACCAGCAATAGCCGCATCTGGAGAAGAGATAATAGCATCAGGCTTCTGTGATTTGGAAGTTAATGCAGTTTTTTCGAAACTTTCAAAATGTGTATCTAGAGAAGAGAATCCTTGCACTGGAGTTTGTAAAAAGGTATTTAGTGAAATTGAGCCAACTGTTCCTGTGGGATGTAAATGTGTAAAACATTAATATGTCTTACTTTTCATTGCTGAATTTCAAGCTTACATTCTTCCAGGGAAAAACTACGTTTTTTTATAGAGAGTTTTTAGTTATGACTTCCAAGTAAATAATTCTGCTAAATCTGAGATATAACGTTTGTAAGTCATCCATGAAGGAGACAAATATGCTCCCTGTTGCTAGAACGGAAAAACTCTTAGTCCAAGAAGTTGGCAATGAACTGATTGTTTACGACCAGAAAACTAATGCCTCTCATTGCTTGAACCCGGTAGCAGCTAGAGTTTGGTACTACTGCGATGGTCAACATTCAATTAAAGACATTGCCAGGCTGCTGAAAAAAGAGTTGAATATTTCGCAGACCGAAGCTGTGGATACCAGAGGACTAGTTTGGTTAACTTTGGAAGAACTAGAACAATATCAACTGATCGAGAAGTATCTGAAGCAACCAACCGGAATCGCAAATATTTCACGACGGCAAGTCGTTAAGACAGGTGTTTTAGTCGGTGGGTTCGCCATTGGAACCATATTTCCTGCAATTAAATCTATTGCTCTTCCAGCTCCAGGAGGTTCTCAATCAACAGGCGATCAGCAAAAGCCACGTCGTGCAAAAAAAGGAGAGTGCTGTGACGTGGCAGATCCTAAGTGTGAAGCAGGATTAGATTGTTCATTAGGAAATCCTTCTAATGCCGGTTTAACCTGTAACGACGGAGTTTGCGGGTAAACCCAATTAGCATCAAGTGTTTTGGGGAGCCACAATACAACATTGGTAGAAAAAGATAAGAAGGAATTGAGCTTATGATACCTGTAGCTTGAACTAAAAAAATCTTCATTCAATATGTTGGTAATGAGCTGATTGTTTACGACCAGAGAAACAACATTTCCCATTGTTTAGGTGATTTCTGGAAAAAATTGTACCGGAATCGATCGGTCCAGGACTCTCACGGGTGGGCATTGCTTAGAAAAAACCGCAATTCGCACTCGCGAACGCTCAGGAGCAATGCTTACCCTACTGGACTGACATAGCGAATTTGCTGCAATAGAGTTAGGTTATCGAAAAGGCTATAATCTTTACTCGATAGACCTTGGAAGCACTAAAGTGCCAGCTACGAGTTTACACAATTTTAGGCATGTCAGACCACTACAAGCAAGATCCCCTTATTTCTGGACTTCTACAACCTTTGGATGCGCCCTCTCCTATTCTATCTTCTGGCTTCTAACTAATACTTTTATGAAACAACCCTTTAGTAAAGGTTTCTAATTTTAAAACTATTACTTGTTAGCAATATTTCAAATTAGAAATAGCATTTATAACTCTTAATCGAGGAGATAATTTTGTTATCTACTAAACTTGAGATTGTCCCTAATTGCAAACAATAATTTCTTCCTGTTAGGAAAATTTATACACCTCAGAAAAAACATAAAATGCTAACTATGACATACTTCAGCACATTTTTTGTTGGTACCATTTTCTTCATAACTGGAATAATCAAAATGCTCGATTCAGGACAATTCGTTCTGCACAACTATAGACACAATTTACTAGCATCAGTAATTGTTCCCCAGTTAGCGATCGCTTTTATTGGTCTAGAGTCTGCTTTGGGGGTTGCACTGTTTTTATATGAGTTTCCCCAATGGTTGGTACCGGGATCGATCGTTCTTCTGCTCTGTTTTTCCGCCCTAACGATTTGGTCAACATCCTCTGGTAGGACAAAAGATTGCGGTTGCTATGGTGGCCTTTTTGTGATTACGCCCCAACAAAGTGTCTTGCTGAATCTGGGATACATTCTCTTGCTTGCAGTGGCGTGGTTGAAGCCCTTGCCAAATCATCAAACGGCGACCTGGCAGTGGATGTTAGCTTTGGGTGTTGGAGTCGTTGCAAGTATCCTGGCCTGGCACTCTAAAGACAAGCCATTAGTGGACTTTTCTCGTCTAAAAATTGGCAATCGCTGGCAACGTCGCTGGTTAAAGAACAGCTCTCATGACTTACAACAGGGATCTCATTTCGTCGTATTCTTGAGTCAGGACTGCCCCTATTGCAAGCGGTGGGTTCCTTTTCTCAATATGTTGAACGCTCAAGCAGACTTACCTGACGTTTTGGCTATTATGTCCCTCACTCCCGAGGAATTGGAAACATTTAGAGACGAACAGAGAGTGCGTTTTCCGCTGGTGGTAATGGATAAGATATTGTTCGGGTATATGGTGGATGCGTTTCCGACGGCGATCTCAATTGAAGATGGGGTGATAACGGAGCAATGGATCGGCATCATTCCTGAAAAATTTTTAGACCGAATCAAACAGATTTACGAAAACCTTATCTTGAAAGCACAGGCGAAGGTTGCGTCTTAGAGGACCTTTGAAAAGGTCTAGGAGTGGTAACAAAACGCTCTCGATTCCCCTAAATCCCCCTTTCTAAGGGGGACTTTTGACCTTAATTCCCCCCTTTTCCAAGCTATCCATTAGGCAAAAGTCCGTAGGACTTTTACCCACTCAGACTTCCACCCAGTCTCGAACTTTCCCATTTTGGAACGAAAGCATGCGGGTTTGGACGAGATCTGCGCAAAGGATAGTTTTCCAAGGGGGGCTAGAAGGGATCCAATACGCTTCAAACATCCTCTTAAAGTCTTCTGCTTGTTCGTTGAGGCTGAATCGAATTGGTTGAAAACAAATGACAGCGATTATTTCACCTGTTCCTGAATTGTCAGCGCTCAGGAGTCGCCCTGAACATGAGTTACTGTTGTACTGTTCTTGCACTTGCATCAAGTCTCAAGATGTTGAACGCATTAGTCTCTTGCTCAAGCAAGGCATGCACTGGGATTACCTGGTGGAGACAGCACGCCAACAAGGAGTCATGCCGCTCTTATATTGGAATCTTAGCAACACCTTTCCAGATGCCATGCCTGATATGCTCTTATCTCAGTTAAGGACAAGCTTTGAGAAGAACGCTGCTTCAAATCTTTGTCTCACTGGAGAACTGCTTAACCTGCTTCATCTCTTCCAGGAAAATGCAATTCCTGCTATTCCATTCAAAGGTCCCATTTTGACGACTTCTGTGTATGGTAACCTGGCACTTCGCCAATTCTGTGATTTAGATATTCTTGTTCGCGAGCAAGATGTAGAGCATGCAGAAGAATTACTTGTTGTTCAAGGCTATCGACTGATTAGCGATTTGCTTTGGCAGAAGCAGTGGGTGAATGTTGACACTGGAGTCAACGTCGATCTTCATCAGGCGGTCGCACCGAAAGACTTTCCTCTTCTCCTTGATTTTGAGACTTTGTGGGAGCGCCTTGAGCCAGTATCCGTTAATGGGGAAACCGTGCTTAGCCTTTCAACAGAGGATTTACTATTGATCCTCTGTACGAATGTCGCCAGAGATTGCTGGCAAAACCGGGGAAGACTAATTCAGATATGTGACATTGCTGAATTGTTACGAGTTCATTCGGAAATAGATTGGCATCAGCTACTGGAACAGTCTCGTAGATTGGGTTGCGAACGAATGCTTTTATTAAGCCTTCTTCTAGCTCAGGAATTATTCGGGATAAGACTGCCAGAGGAAGTCTTACTAAGAATGCGAGCAAAACCTGTGCTTCAATCTCTCGCCTTGCAAGTCTGCAAATGGCTTTTCTGTGAGATTGATAGCTCATCTAAGGGCATTGAGCAGAAGCGCTTCTATTTCAGAGTCAGGGAACGCTTATGGGATACCCTCCCGTACTTAATTCACTTGGCACATCTTTGGATAACACCAAGTCCAAAAGATCGAAAGTTTATTCAGCTGCCTGTTTTTCTCTCTTTGCTTTATTATTTTATTCGACCCATCCGGTTGATGGGGAAGTATGGACTAAGGCTAGTCAAATCTCTTTGGTTTTCTCAACACCATTGATACACAACTTGCAAAATAACCTGTTTTATGGCCCTTCCAAGTCGAGTGATGAAGCAATCTTGCTAGTGATGATAAGAAAAACGCGATCGCAATGACCAATCCTCAAATCAGAGCATTGGGTTTGCGATCGCGCCCCATCATCGCAACCAAACTTGTCAATCTTTCAATTCCTCAATTCTTCCTGTTTGACCTCAGTTGAGAAACTTAATCAAAGCAGCTTCAGATACAAGCCCCCTGGTCTTTAAACGTTTGATAATACATCAGGATCGCTTCTACCTCGCCCCGAAGGGGGTGAAGCAACTGCTGACTTAAGGCCGTTCGGTAGGCTTGCGCTGCACTTGCCCAATCTCCTAAATTCTCTAAGGTCTTACCTTGCCAGTAATGGGCTTGAGCAGGGTTGAAGTTTAAGAGTGCTTTGGCTTGCTGACCCGTCATGGCCCACCATTGCAAACTGCGCGCTTCGTCCCCCAGTCTTCGATAGCTCTCACCCAGTGCAGCAGCAGCAGGTGCCAATAGCTGATGCTTCGCCCCCATTGGCACTTGCTCCCATCCTTGCTCTAAGACTTCTACTGCCTGTCGATGTTTGCCAGCAATAGACAGGGTACGACCATGCTGGAACCAGGAATCAGGTAAATGGGGCTGAAGTTGAGTCCCGACTGCCGAAATCGCACAGCCACGATCTGGCTCCTGAAAAATTTCTACCAGGATTCGTCCAACCGTTGTCCAGGTGCTCCATCGCTGGGGAAACCGATCGAGCATCTCTGCCATCAGGGGTTGCAACTCCTCTATTTTCCCTGCCGCAGGTAAAATCTTGCACGCCTGCTGATAGACTTCATAGTTGTTTCGATCTAGCGTATAAGCATTAATGATGGCCTGTCCTGCAACCTGGTTATTCCCGGCAAAAGAGAGGCATCGGGCGTAACAATGCCAGCTTTCAGGATCGTTTGAATGTGCTTCAGTAAATTTTTGCAGCTCCAATAGCCCCTTGGTTGAATCTCTCTGGACAATACGATAGTAAGCCAGAGATTCTTGGGCTTTGGCATTGTCAGGCGCAAGCCGAAGTAGCGTTCGGATCAGTTGTCGAGTTCGCTTACCTTCCTCACCCCACACAAGTCTGCGATCGCAACGGCGATCTGCAAGCCATTTAAGTGCTTGAATATTGTGAGGGCAAAGAGTCAGGAGGCGATTGGCTTGCCATTCTGCTCTCAAATCTTGTCCTATTGTTGAGAGTACAGCACAGCTATGGGTTAAGGCAGTAGGGTCGTTTGGCTTGAGCGATAAAACTCGATCGAAGGCTTGCGCGGCGGCAGCTGGGGCTTCTTGTTCTACGTGGGTAAGTCCTAATGCAAGCCAGTGAGATGCATTGTTAGGTTCCAACATCGCGGCTGATTTAAATGCATGGACAGCTGTTTGAGTCAAACGAGCGCAAGCTGCGATCGCACCTCTGAGATGCAGGCGAGAAGCAACATTTTGAGCAAACGTCAACGCCCGTTTATAGACTGCAACCGCTTCTGCTTCTCGTCCCAGTTGCTGCAAAATATCTCCCAGATTCAACCATACAGTCTGGCAATGAGGCCGTTGAGTCAGCACCCGACAATATTCTGCAATAGCCTGTTCCTGATGTCCCAGGTCATCAAGCAGCTCCGCCAATTTCAATCGTTTTTTCCAATCATCAGGAAACTGCTGTAAGTCATTCTTTAAAGCTTTCAGCGTTACCTCTTCCCCAAACCAAATTGGATAGGTTGTCAGCTGAGGATTTGGATCCACACCAGGCGATTCTAGAAGCTGCAAACGCATAGCAGAGTTGCTGAAACGATGGCGTTTCTCAAGTCGCCCTTGGCTTGTGAAATCTCTGTTGGCGTCAGAGCTGGTCACCACGATGTCGAAGGGGTTGAAACTGAAGTCTGTCTCTGGACAGCGAACAAAATCCAACAGACGCCCCTGCTTCGTCTGTGCAGCTAAATCCATGTCATTGACAACCCCTTGTAAGGGAAACAAGCAATAGGGGTAGAGCATTTTTTCAGACACAAAGCACCTCAAGGCCAGCATTCATTTTCTCCTCGGCTAGATCCTCGATCGATCCAGATAAAGCATTTCAGCACTGTGAAATTCAGAAATTTGTCTTGTCTTCCACTGTGCAAATATCTTGCAGGTACTGTCCAGTACCCCACTCGCTATTTTCCGCCAGCAGGACTCGATTTCGTCCAGATGTCTTCGCGCTGTATAGCGCCGTATCTGCCGCCTGGTAAAGAGTCTGCAGATCGGTACCATCCTGGTAATACTCAGCCACACCTGCACTAAAGCTAACCTGAAAACGCTCCTGCTTAGCATTAACAAATTCCTGCTGAGTCAAGTCTTTCAGGACAGCTGTTAGCCTTGTCATACCCTGCTGCTTGGTCGCACCATAAAGACCAACAACAAACTCTTCTCCTCCCCAACGACCTATCGTCCCCTCACTGCAAAAGTGTTGTTTCAATAATTGAGAAAGCCGAATCAAGACGCGATCGCCTACGTCATGACCATGACTGTCATTGATCTGCTTGAAACAGTCTAAGTCTAACAACATAAAACTAAACGGCTGTTTTCGAGTCTCTGAGAGGTGCAGCAAGCGACTTAGCTCTTGCATGGATTTACGTCGGTTAGCGATGCCAGTCAGCGAGTCAGTTTCTGCTTGCCTTCGCTGCATTTGCACGCGCTCTAGCCGATTCAATACACGTGCGACCAGCTCTGGACCGACGATCGGTTTCTGGACATAATCATCGGCCCCTGCCGCAAATAATTTCTGGACAGCCTGAGCATCAGTGCGATCGGAAAGCAACAATAGGGGTAAATCCTTCCAGTAGGGGTCGTTCCGAACAACCTGACAAAGGTCAATGCTGCTCAGCTCTGATAGTTCCAAATCTAGTATGAGTAAGTCAGGATTGCATTGCTCTAATACATCCCAAAACTGATAAGGATTTTTCAGGAGAGTAAGTTTGAAGCCCCAGGGATCTAATAGGGCTTCCAGAGTCTCAAGCGTACAGGGGTCATCATTGACAATGAGCACTTCGGCAACCGGAGGATGAGATTGTGGCAAAGCCCGATTGATGGCTTCAATCACCTGAGCAGGCAACATCGGCTTTTGGAAAAATCCTCGTCCTCCCAAACGAGCTACTTTCACTCGCTCTGCAAACCCGGCCCGCTCAGTCAAAACGATGACGGGTACAGAAGGTTGAATATCTCTTAATTCTGTTAACAACTCAAACCCAGCCTCGGGAATATCTGAGAAATGCAGATCTAACAAAACGATATCGGGCCGACTGCGAGCAATCGCACTCCTGGCTTGGGGTACATTATTTGCAATCTTGGTCTCAATTCCCCAGGATGCTGCTTCTGAAGCCAGGGCTTGAGCCAGCGATGTATCTTCATCCACAATCAAAAGCTGGGAAGGAGTCGCAAGAACTGGGTACCCTGGGTGTGAGGCTGGCAGCTTTGTCCATTTTTCTTCATCGGCTGCGTCTAAAGGATACTGCAAACCACGTAGCAATTTGGATAAATGTTCGAGCGTTTCCGGCGTCAATGTTGCTTCAATATCGGCGCGATCTCGACCTCCTACATCCTCATTGCAGCGGTAAAACGAGTCCTGATAGAGGTGCCACAGTTTCCAGAAAGCATGACGATGGCCTTGAAACAAATCCTTCAGCACACTTTGCTTTTCCCAATTTGCTTCCTCACCACGCTGTTTAACCGGAATGGAACGAAAGGGATAAAAGATTGCTTTATCAATTAAATTCTCTACAGCTAGCACGCATTTTCTCCTTTGCTAGAACCCCCCTTGGCTAAAAATGCCTCGATTGAGCAAAAGCACCGATGTAGCTCTCTTGCTTATCAGGCAGACATTTTAACCTTCTGTAGCTTAGAATCAGGCAAACGGTAGATACTGAACTACTCGCTACACTCCACATAAGACAACCTATAACCCTTATGCGATTTACTCCAGATGAAGCCTGATGGTATTAAGATGCAGCCCGCTGGTGAAAGTCACTGGTAGATTTGTGGTCGTAGTTCGATCGCAATGCCAGCTTCCTTAACCCTGAAATCTTGACTAAATATTACTTTCTTGCTCAGCTGACACTAAATATTAATTTTTTGAGTCATCAGGAATTGCTAAAACAACTAGAGACAAATTGCAAACTCTGAGGTAGATTTCGTTTGACACTTTTATTCTAGGGCGTAGTTTGAGCAACAAACTCATATAAAAACAATGTAAATACAGCCTAAAAGCTCATATTAAAACTCATATGCAACTCATAGTTCTCCGACAAACCTCATATTTGCACTCGATATAGCGGTTCCCGTGCGACTGAAGTACATGGAAATGTGCCCCTGCCTTCGGCAGGGGCACATTTCCATACCTCACTAGCCTTGAGAATTGCTATAGTCCTCCGGAATCAAGGATGTTTGAGCGTGTGGGTAGAACTTGCGCGCTCAAACATCTTTAACTCACAGCTTGGAAAGTTAGCGCCCCCTTCGGGGGCGCTAACCCCCATTTCTTCGTGCTAGAACAGAAAAATGGGTTATTTTGAAAGCCTTGCTCCGCAAGGCTTTCAAAATAACCTTCCAAGTCGTGTTTACTTTTGCGCACGACATCGCAAGCCATTGCGATCGCCTTGCTTCGCAAAACTGTGCTTCGCAAAACTTTCAAAATGACCTACTTTTAGCACTGGCATGAAGAAATGGGAGTTAGACTCATCTCAGAGGCGCTCGCCGTCCAAGTGGCCCGATCGCCCGATCGCCCTCATGGGTTGCCTGGATTTTGCTCCTGTTCGCAGCAATGTTCTGCTTAGATAAGCTTGTATTTTTGACCAACTCGGATAAATGCCTCAATGCACTGTTCGAGGTGCGATCGTCTATGGGCAGCTGAAATTTGTATTCGAATTCGTGCCTGCCCTTTAGACACAACGGGATACCAGAACCCAATGGCATAAATTCCTTCATCTAACAAATCATTCGCCATCGACTGGGCCAGTCTGGCATCGTAGACCAGAATAGGTACAATGGGGTGAATACCAGGTTTAATGTCAAATCCTTGTGTTGTCATTTGGGTGCGGAAGTACCGTGTATTTTCCATCAAGCACTGTCGTAGTTCGCTAGTTTGGCTGAGCATATCTAACACCTTGAGACTGGTGTAGACCACGACTGGGGCAACAGAATTGGAAAACAAGTAGGGACGCGATCGCTGTCTCAGTAACTCAATAATATCTTTACGACCACTTGTAAAACCACCCGTTGCGCCCCCTAGAGCCTTACCCAAGGTGCTAGTAACAATGTCTACCTTTCCCATGACCCCGCAGTGTTCGATAGAGCCACGTCCTGTTGTCCCTAAAAAACCAGTGGCATGGCTATCATCGACCATCACCAGAGCCTCGTATCTCTTAGCCAGGTCGCAGATTCGATCGAGTTGGGCAATATCTCCGTCCATACTGAAGACACCATCAGTAGCAATCAGACGTATTTTGGCGGATCGCGCCTGCTGTAGCACTTGCTCCAGGGCATCCATATTGCTATGAGCAAAACGATAACGTCTGGCTTTGCAGAGCCGGATACCATCAATAATACTGGCATGGTTAAGGGCATCACTGATAACCGCACAATCTTCATCCAGAAGGGTTTCAAATAGGCCACTGTTAGCGTCAAAGCAAGAGTTGTAGAGAATCGTATCATCAGTGCCAAGGAAAGCCGAGATTGCGGCTTCCAGTTGTTTGTGAATCGTTTGCGTACCGCAGATAAAACGCACTGACGACAGGCCAAAACCGTATTTATTCAGTCCCTCTTGCGCTGCTGCAACGATCTCTGGATGGTTGGCAAGGCCAAGGTAATTGTTGGCACAAAAATTAAGTGCTTCCCTACCGTCCTGAACTGCGATCGCAACATTCTGGGGTGAGGTCAAGATCCGCTCTTCTTTGTATAAACCTGCTTCGCGAATCTCATCCAGGACAGCGTCAAAACCGGGAGGTGATGCAGTCAACATAGTTTGGTCCTCCAGGGTTAAAATTGATTTGTGACTCATTATTCGTAGAGAATCGTTCTTAGTGAATTGTTCATCGAGCCACCCTCACTTACCCTCGCTTTTCGTCGTTGTATGTTTTGGATAATGTAGAGTTTGACTCAGATGAAGCAGCTATAATTGTGAACGAATAACCTTGAATTTTGAATGAATATTTTGAATTCAAATGACTTACGCAATGGCTAAAGATTGCTGTCGCTTGGATTCTTCTGGGCTTGCGATCGTGCGCGACAGGTGTTCGAGCATGTCTTGGACAATGAACGGTAGATCGCAATCGGGTTGCCAGTTCCAGTCCTGGCGCGCTTGTGAATCGTCAATAGTAGCAGGCCAGGAATCAGCGATCGTTTGGCGGAAGTCAGGGGCGTAATGGCAAACAAAGTCGGGCAGATGTTTCTGGATTTCAGTTACCAGCTCTGCTGCAGAGAAGCTCGTTGCTGCAATGTTATAGCTGGAGCGAATGGAGATCGATGCTGGTTTCGCTTGCATCAAGTGAAGGCTAGCTTTGATCGCATCTGGCATATACATCATGGGCAAACGAGTTGTGGGGCGAACAAAACAAGTATAAGTGCCGTACTGCAACGCTGCCATGAATATTTCCACTGCAAAGTCAGTCGTACCACCTCCGGGTGCAGTCCGATAACTAATAATGCCTGGCAATCGCAGGCTGCGAACATCAACACCAAATTGGTGTGCGTAATATTGGCAGAGCAATTCTCCGGTCAATTTGGTGATGCCGTACATTGTGGTTGGATCTTTGACGGTCATCTGAGGCGTTTCAGATTTTGGAGTATGGGGGCCAAATACAGCGATGGAGCTGGGCCAGAAGACTTTCAGTTGATAGGATTTTGCCGTTTCTAGAACATTTTTGAGTCCGTTGACGTTGATCTCCCAACAGCGTTTGAGGTGCTGTTCGCCTTTGGCTGATAGTAAACCTGCTAGATGGTAGATGGTACCAACGCGATATTGCTCAACGACCCGATGGAGACGTTCCCTATCAGTTACATCCAGAATTGTATAGGGTCGCAGGTCTCGATCGGTCAGTGGCAGTGGCGTATGACTGCTAGCAATGACTTGTCCTGCACCATAACGTTTTTGCAAAGCTATGACCAAGTCGCTGCCAATTTGCCCTCTAGCTCCTGTAACTAAGATGGTTCGCGGCATGGTTGTAATGTTAGATTTTGACTTAAATAGTGCGCGATCGCACGGCGTATTTTTCTCCCCCTGTCGATCCACATGTTCTCAATACACTCAGAGACTGTCTGACAACGCCATCCTGCTACTGAATATCTGCACAAAGCGTTCAACCGTCAGATCAAATCCCAGCTTCAATCAGACGAACAAGTTTATTTCTAGACGCCACAAAGAATTGCAGCCAAGCAGTTGATTTGTCTGATATTCCTGCAAAAAAAACGACACTTTTATACTACACACGGTCATAATCTGGACTTTTGTAGGATATACATTTCATGCGTTACGCTAGCGCTAATGCATCCTACGATTATGCAAATCTTAACCACGCAAAGTATAGAATTCTATAGAATACGATTTCCACGGTCATACCCAAGGATTTTTCTTGCGTCCAACCGCTGATACTCCTCACCTGAGTTATTTTGAGAGCAACAGCTATCGTTTTTCTAGGGGATGAAAGCTATATTTCTTTATTGTACAAAGTGAAGTTGCTTCTCTGTGAAAAATCGCTTTGTTTTATTGGCTGCTGAGCTGATAACTGCCACAGGCAAACATATTCAAGTTTTTTAAATATTGTTACTTACCCTTGCAAAATACCACCTCATACCCATTTCTCCAGAAGCAATTAAATGCATGTACAATACATGTGCATTATCATAGATCTTCTGGGCGAAGGACATCAAGAGGGCAGCCATTCAAAAACAATTTTGGTAGTGGTCAATAAGTAAGGATTTTTGAGCACACAGGTTGTACCCAGGCGCTCAAAAATCCTTACTTCTAGAGGACTACCACAATTTCAACTGTAAATAGTTCTACATGTGGAATTGCTAAAACGATCCCCATCCTGAAACTGCCAAAGCCTATTAGACTCATTCGGAAATTGGAGTGGAAACCACCCTCCAGGGGACTTCCACTCCAGTTCTTGGACAGGTCTATTACACAACATATAGCGGTTAGAAATTTTAATCCAAACTAATCAACGCTAACTGTGCGATTGATTGAAACTCCAGTAGAATGAGAAACACGAAAAAAAATCAAACCTTTGTTGGGCCTCTCTAAGGTCGATCAGAGCCTGGATAAGTATATATCCATCCCTGGTGGAACAGCATTCATGGACATTCCTCGCCTGCATCCAGATACAGTAAACACCGTCAAGGAACGGGCAGACATCGTCGATGTAGTGTCCGAACATGTTGTGCTGCGAAAGCGAGGCAAGGATTTTATTGGCTTATGCCCTTTTCACGACGATAAATCGCCCAGTTTCAGCGTCAGTCCTGGCAAACAGTTCTATTACTGTTTCAGCTGTGGTGCGGGGGGAAATGCGCTGACCTTTTTGATGGAATTGGGCAAACGGTCATTCAGCGATACCGTGCTGGAGCTGGCACGGCGCTATCAGGTGCCAGTGAAAACGCTGGAACCGGAGCAGCGACAAGAATTTCAACGCCAGCTGTCAGAACGAGAGCAGCTCTATGAAGTGCTGGCTCTAACCATGCGGTTCTACGAACACGCATTGCGACAATCCCAGGGAGCAACCGCGTTGGATTACTTGCGCTCATCCCGACAGTTGAGCGAAGCAACCATCCAGCAGTTTCAATTAGGCTATGCCCCTGCAGGTTGGGAAACCCTCTATGGTTATTTGGTGGAGCAAAAGCGCTATCCAACCGCACTAGTGGAACGAGCAGGCTTGATTGTGCCCCGTAAATCGGGAGAAGGGTACTATGACCGATTTCGCGATCGCGTCATCATTCCCATCCACGATTTGCAAGGACGGGTGGTCGGTTTCGGCGGCAGGGATCTAGGCAACCAAACCCCAAAATACCTCAACTCCCCAGAAACTCCCCTATTTGACAAAGGCAAAATTTTGTTTGGCCTCGATAAAGCCCGAGCCGACATTGCCAAACAAGACCGAGCCATTGTTGTGGAAGGTTACTTTGATGTTATTGCCCTCCATGCCGCCGGGATTACGAATGCAGTTGCCTCTCTGGGCACTGCCCTCAGCGCTGCTCAGGTCAGGTTGCTACTCCGCTACACCGAATCCAAACAGGTGGTGCTCAACTTCGACGCCGATGCCGCTGGTAACAAAGCTGCGGAACGGGCCATTGGCGAGGTTGCGGATCTAGCCTATCGAGGTGATGCCCAACTGCGGGTGCTCAATCTACCAGAAGGCAAAGATGCAGACGAATTTCTGCAGACCGCCTCTTCTGAACGCTATCAGCTGCTTCTCGATCGGGCTCCCCTCTGGCTCGACTGGCAAATTCAGCAAGCGCTCGCTGGCAAAGACTTGCAACAAGCCAATCAATTTCAGCATTGCACAAAAACTCTGGTTCGATTGCTCAGCAAACTGCCGAATGCCACCCTGCGCACCCATTACCTTCACCGCTGCGCCGATCTTCTGAGCCAGGGCAACTCTCGTCTGGCCATTCAGCTCGAACAAGATCTTCGCAATCAGGTTAAAGGCCAACGCTGGCACGGGCGATCGCGCAAGTGGGAACGCAGCACCGACTACAGTTTGCGGGAAGCAGCCGAAGCCCAGCTTCTCAGGGTTTATATCCATTGTCCCCAGTCCCGTCAGGCCGTCTGCGAAGCGCTCGATCGTCGAGAACTGGATTTTAGTCTCTCCCACCATCGTTTTCTCTGGCGCACCCTCCTGGATCTTCAGGACCAGCAAATGGCTGCCCCGGCCACGCCAAATGCTCTAGATTCTGCTTCATCTCAGGATTCTCCCAATCTGATCGCAGCCCTGCAAGACCGCTGCACCGAAATTCCTCAGGAAATGAAGCGGATCTATCATCTACTCCATCCCGACGAGATGACCCAATTAGATCTATTGCGACCTTCGTTGGCAATCCGAGCGGCCACAGCTACCCTGGAGAAAATTATGTGCGAACGACGCTGCCGTCATCTCCTCGATCAATGGGATGCAGCAATTGAAACAGCCAGGACTAGCCAGGAGCCAGGCGCTGTTCCTGTTGCGACCAACAAAGTGATTCGTTTGGATACCTGGGAAGCCCGAGACATCAAGCAACGGCTTGCCCAGGAAAAAAGGACTGTTGAAGATCTTAATGCTCAACTAGAGGCATTGGATTTACCTCCTGATTCCGATGCACATCAGCTTCAACGCCTCTTCTACCAGGAGCGACAATACTTGCAGACCCTCAACCAGGAACGTTTTCCCAGCTTTGACGATCTGGCTCAGACGCCATTGAGCGGTTAATCTTTCAACAAAGATACAGAAAGAATAAGCAATCTACTGGTCTGACACGCCTAAAAAAGTGCTTTAGAATTTCCATAATTTTCTCGAGCTGGTGGACAGTGCCTGCCCCAGCTAATACACAAAATTAGCTGGGGCACACCACTACGTCCTGATTTAATATCGATCGGGATTTTTGAGTACGTGGATCCCGCTCAGGCACTCAAATAGCCTTACTTGTTCTTCACTACCCATTTTTGGGCATTGTATAGAAGTCAAGTAGTTAAACAAAATAAATTGTGCATTCCAATTGGCTGAAATCCTTGCAATTCAAGCATTTCCCAATTTGGATATGACAGTTACGTACCTGAACAAAATTGTTTGGCTATAGAGCAATCAAGAAATGCCTGAATGAAGAGAATTTCAGCTAATTGGTGTGCAGGCCCAATTTTGTCTTTGATTTAACGAGTAGGAGCCTGAGTCAAATCCTGCGACGAGATAATATTGTTCGCACGGAGACAGCATCAGATTTACTACTTGCTCAGATGCAACTCGGAAAGTTAGTCCTCTGTGGAGGCATTATTCTACGTTCTTCATAGAACAGACTATTGTGGAAGTCTTGGAGAGCAAAGCTTTCAAAATAATTTCCAGGTTGTGGTTTAAATCAGATTGGATGGGATTATGCTGCTTTGACGCTTGAAAAACGCTCAGACCAGGAAAATTTCGAGTATTAATTTCGTAAGAGGCAACCCTGAGAAAGCTGATTTCATGTATTCTATGCTACGATCTCAGAAGCTGATGCTCTGTTGAATCCTGTCAATCCTATCCTGTCAATCCTGGAACCTGGGGTGCTTTCTCATGATTCAGTCTTCGTCGATCAGACCGATTGAAATTCTGCTGGTGGAGGATTCCCCCAGCGATGCTGAACTGGCTCGCGAAACCCTGAGCGAGGCAAAAGTGTTCAATTGTCTTCATATTGTTGAAGACGGTGTAGAAGCAATGGCATTCCTGCGCCAGCAGGGTGAGTATGCGAGATCGCCCAGACCCGATCTGATCTTGCTGGATCTCAATTTACCCAGAAAGGACGGTCGGGAGGTTTTAGCAGATATCAAGGCCGATGCCCAGCTGAGTTGCATTCCCGTTGTTATCCTGACTGCTTCAGCAGCAGAAACAGACATTCTAAAGTCTTATCAATTGCAGGCAAGTTGTTATGTCACCAAGCCTGTGGATCTGGATTCGTTTCGCAATATTGTCAAGGCAATTGAGGATTTCTGGTTGGCAGTCGTTCAATTGCCTGCTCAATTGATTTAAGCTCATGTTTGGTTAATTGCAATCGATAAAATAGAGTTGTAAGTAGTGGCCTGACACAGCTAAAATTGTGCAAATTCGTAGTTGGCACTTTAGTCCTGCCAGAGTCTATTGAGTAAGAACTACAGCTTTTTTCACAACCCAAATCTATTACAATCAATTAGCTGTGCCAGACCACTAAAACCTGAAAATCGATCTCAATTTTGCTGACTTGATATAAGGCCATGGGGTAGTGGTAAACAAGTAAGGATTTTTGAGCGCGAGGGTTCCATCTTCGCGCTCAAAAATTCTTATATTTAGAGGGCTACCGGCCATGGAAGGCGACGTTAGTAATTTAAAGGATGAATGAGAGCTGGGGGTTGAAGGTCCCTGGTTCCTCTTCATCTTTCTAGCGTTCAATGTCTAGCAGGCACCCCATTGAGAGGATGTTTGAAAACTATTGGATCCTCCCTGGCCCCGAATGGCGCTTACATAAGGTTGGTGGACAGTGCTCACCCTAGGAATTTCTAAGGCTTTCTGCTTTCAATTCTTGCTTAAGTAAGCGCTATTCTTCCCTAGCTCCCCTTTTTCAAGGCTACCGCGTACACACAAGTCTTATTGCAACTGAGATGTCTGTGTCGATCCCCCATAGCCCCCCTTGAAAAACTATCCATTAGGCAAAAGTCCGTAGGACTTTTACCCGCTTAGACATCCACCCAATCTCGAACTTTCCCATTTTGGAACGAAAGCATGCGGGTTTGGGCGAGATCTGCGTAAAGGATAGCTTGAAAAGGGGGGAACCCACTCAAAGTTCCCCTTTTTAAGGGGGATTTAGGGGGATCGAGAGTGGTTTGCTATTTGTCTCAGAACTTTTCAAACATCCTCTGAGAGAGAAACATTACTACGAGGTGCTAAAAACGTGGAGATGCAGATACGATTTGGGAGATCATTTTGCAAGCCTTGAAAAGCAAGGCTTGCAATAATCTATTCTTTTAATACTGGTACGAAGAAACAGAAGTTAGACCATCTTTTGGGGATGTCACTTTCCAAGCTGTGTCTAGAGATGGCTTTGCAATCAGAACACATCCATAAAATCGCGACTAAGCTCTAAAGTTTGATTGCTCCAGAATCAGTTCAAACCTCAACAGAATGCACATCAAATCCTTCTATGTTGCGCTATCGATTATGCAAAAGTCCTACGGACTTTTGTCAACTCAGACATATGCTAAATCGTTAACTTCACAATTTCAAAACGAAAGCATGTAGGTCTGGATTAGATCTGCGTAACGGATAACAGGTTGAGAGCGGGAGTTTTGGCATCGCTTGCTGCTTGCTAACAGGAGAGACCTCAACTGTTATCTATGCAGAGGTAGTCCTTAACGGATCAGGATTGTCGAGCGGGTGGGTGAAATTCGTCGGTTCAATCATCCCGATCGATCGATCGTTACCTTGAAAAGAACAATTGAGTTGTTCAAAATCTTGTTCATCTTGACACCTGATACTTGATACCTGATATCTAATACTTGATATTTGATACTTGATGCCTGATGCCTGAAAAGTTTGCAGTCGGGTTATTTCACATTTACTTTAACAAATTAGCTTTAAAGTATACAAAACAAACACGAACAATAACGCGATCGCAGATACTTCCGCCTTAGGCTAGAGCTATGAGTTTCCCTAAACATTTTTCAGTTAAGCAAGGAAGAGATCGAGGTGTACAACATTCAGTCCGTTCCATACCACGAGATTTTGTTGATCGAAGATTCTCAAAGCGACATCGAACTGCTGACAGAAGCTTTCAGAGCAATCAATTTCTCCAATCCTATTCATACTGTCGAGGATGGCAGTGCTGCATTGTCCTTTTTGCGCAACCAGAGTCAGGCTCGTCCAGTTGCGTCTCCCGCCGTAATTTTGCTCGATATCAATTTACCCAAAAAGAATGGCTTGGAAGTGCTGGCAGAAATTAAAACTGACCCGGCCTTAAAACGCATTCCTGTCATTGTCCTGACGACTTCAGCTTCAGCCGAAGACATCTTTAAAGCCTACGATTTGCACGCCAATTGCTACATTTCTAAGCCTTCCAGCTTGGACGAATTTATCCACATCGCCCAATTAATTGTGGATTTCTGGTTAGGCGTTGTTAAACTACCAACAACTGCGATCTAATCCCTATGGAATTCCCGAATTATGGATAGCGTACCCCTGGAAATTCTTTTAGTGGAAGATAATCCGGCTGACGCCGATTTGATCCAGGCCATTGTGGCTAGCAATCAAAAGAGTCAATGGCAGTTCACTTGCGTGGAAAGACTAGCCCATGCTTGCCAATATCTGGATAGCCAACACTTCGATCTGGTTCTGCTCGATCTGTCGCTGCCGGATTCCCAGGGGTTGGGGGCAATTGCTCAATTGCTGGCTGTTGCCCCCGATTTACCCATTCTTGTACTAACGGGGTTAGACGATCAGTCCATAGGGCTGGAGGCACTGCGGCAAGGGGCGCAGGATTATCTGGTTAAGGGGACAATCGAACGGGATTTGCTCACGCGGGCCATTCACTATGCGGTTGAACGAGCCGGTGCTCAGCAGATCATGCGCCGACAGGCAGCTGCGATCGCAGCTGCCAAGGACGGCATCGCCCTTTTAGATCGCGATCTGGTTTATACCTATGTCAACGAAGCCTATGCCCGTATCTATGGCTATGACAATGCAACAGATTTATTCGGTCAGCACTGGAGCAGTCTCCCTGGGGAGCATCCCCGGGAACAAGTGGAGACAGAAGTTATTCCTGCACTGCAGCAGGAGGGCTACTGGAATGCCGAAATGCCGGGTCGGCGCTGTAATGGCGAGGACTTTTACCAGGAATTATCGCTGACGGCCATTGATGCTGATGGTTTCATCTGTGTGGTGCGCGATATTAGCGATCGCAAACGGGCTGAGGAAAATCTGCGCGAGAGCCAACATTATATTCAGCAGATTATCGAATCAACGCCCAACCTTCTTTATATCTACGACCTGGTTGAGCAGCAAAATCTTTACGTTAACCAAGAAATTTTCAACATCCTGGGGTACACCCCAGCGGAAATCCAGCTGATGGGCAACACCATCATGCAACAGCTGTTGCATCCTGACGACCTGGCCAAACTCTCCAGTTGTGTTGGGCACTTTGACCGCACCTATGACAACGAAGTCTTCAAGTGCGAGTACCGCATCAAGCACGCGAACGGCCACTGGTGCTGGCTCGACAGCCGCGAGATTGTGTTTTCTCGCACCCCAGACGGCAAAGCAAAGCAAATTCTGGGCACGGCTGCCGACATCAGCGATCGCAAGCAAGCTGAAGCCAAGCTGAAACAACTCAACGAAGAGTTGGAATCTCGGGTACAGGCACGCACCCTTGAGCTGAGCCAGACCGTCCGACAATTAGAGCAAGAAATTATGGAACGCCAGCGGGCTGAGGCTGACTTGAGATATCGCACCGAGTTCGAACAGGTGGTTAACACCATTTCAACCCATTTCATTAACCTGACCTCAGAAGAAATCGATGAGGGCATCAACTATGCCCTGGGAAAAATCGGCACTTTTGCGGGTATTGACCGCAGTTACATTTTTCTGTTTGCTGAAAATGGCAACTTTGCCAGTAACTCCCACGAATGGTGTGCTGCAGGTATCGAAGCAGAAATAGAGCATCTGCAAGGCATTCCCCTGCACAACGAACTGCCCTGGTTTTTCCAGAAAATTAGCCGACTTGAGGTGACCCATATTCCTGACGTTACGGCCTTGCCGGTTGAAGCAAACCGGGAAAAAGCCCATTTTCGGCAGCAAGGGATCCAATCGTTGGTGGTGGTGCCGATTGTGTTTAGAGGTCGTTTGCTAGGCTTTGTGGGATTTGATTCGGTGCGCCAGCCAAAAAACTGGTCAGAGGATGCCATTGCCCTGCTGAGAATTATCGGCGAGATTTTTGCCAATGCGTTGCACCGCCAGCATTCCGAGGCAGTGTTGCGGGAAAGCGAACGCAAATTCCGCGCCATTTTCGATCAGACGTTTCAGTTTACGGGCTTGTTGCAACCGGATGGTACGGTGATTGAAGCCAATCAAAGCGCGCTGCAATTCGGTGGCTTTGCCCTGGAGAAGATTGCGGGCAAACCCTTCTGGCAAGCTCCCTGGTGGACGCGATCGCCGGAAACCCAGCAAAAATTGCAAACGGCTGTGGCCCAGGCAGCCGCAGGGGAGTTTGTGCGCTACGAGGCCGAGATATTGGGGGCAGGAGAACAAATTGCCACAATTGACTTTTCCCTCAAACCAGTCAGGGATGAAAAGGAACAGGTCGTGCTGCTGATTCCAGAGGGGCGGGACATTACTGAGCGCAAGCAGGCCGAGGAGGAACTGCGGCAAGCTGACCGCACGAAAGAGGTGCTGCTGAAAGAAATTCACCACCGGGTTAAAAATAACTTGCAGATTATTTCAGGATTGCTCTATCTGCAGGGCAAACAAGTTGCCGATCCGGTCTATCGCCAGGTGTTTGATGAAAGTCAGGCTCGTATTCGGGCAATGGCTCTGATCCACGAGGCTCTCTACGGCGCAAAAGACCTGAATAAAATTGACTTTCGGGATTATGTTCGCAGCCTCGCCCGTTATTTAGTGGAGTCTCATGCTGCTGATGCGGGTGCGATCGCGCTTCATATTGACATCAATGATATTTTTCTCAACATTGATATTGCCATTCCCTGTGGCCTGATTATCAACGAACTGGTGACCAATGCACTGAAATATGCCTTCCCAGACCACAGCGCAGGGGAAATTGACATTGCATTTCGCGCCATCGAAATCGAGGCAGAGGCAGCTTTCGAACTGGTCGTGCGCGATCGCGGCATTGGCTTTCAGGAGAAACCCGATTTCAACCAAACAAAATCCCTGGGATTGCGTCTGGTCAATTCCCTGGCCACCCAACAACTCGAAGGCACTCTAGAATTGGACACCAACCAGGGGACTTGCTTCAAAATTACCTTCCCGCAATATGAATAGAGGGTATAACTTTGAAGATTATTTTATGGCAGAGGGCAGAGGGCAGAAGGGAAAGTCTATGGGTAGGGTGGAATGGCACTTACTTAAGCAAGAATTGAGCGCTGAAAGCCCTGAAAATTCCTAGGGTGGGCACTGCCCACCGACCTTATGTAAGCGCTATCCACCCTACACATATCTTGCCCAGTAGACTCATTAGCAACTGGAGTGAAAGCCCCCCGGAGAGGGGCTTTCACTCCAGTTCTCGGATAGGTTTAATCAGGCGTTCTCTCATCCAAAATCGCCAATCTAAAATCCAAAATGGTATCAGCTCTGATTCAACCAGCGGGCTGCATCCTTAGCGTGATAGGTCAGGATCAGGTCAGCGCCAGCCCGACGGAACCCAGTCAGGGTTTCCATCACGACGCGCTGCTCGTCGATCCAGCCGTTCAGCGCCGCCGCTTTGACCATGGCGTACTCGCCAGAAACATTGTAGGCAGCAACGGGTAATTGAGTGGCTTCCTTAACTCGCCAGATCACATCCATATAGGCGAGGGCAGGCTTCACCATTAGCATATCGGCCCCTTCAGCTTCATCCAGGGCGATTTCTTTCAAGGCTTCTGTACCATTGGCTGGATCCATCTGATAGGTGCGGCGGTCGCCAAATTGGGGTGCAGAGTCGGCAGCATCGCGGAAAGGGCCATAGTAGGAAGAGGCATACTTGGCCGCATAGGACAAGATCGGCGTATCCGCATAGCCTGCTTCATCCAATCCCTGGCGAATCGCTTGAACAAAACCATCCATCATCCCGGAAGGAGCAATGACGTCGGCTCCAGCCTTCACCTGGGAAACCGCTGTTTTCTTTAACAGCTCCAGGGTGGGATCGTTGAGCACCCGCCCGGTCAGGTCGCCAGTTTCTAGATAGCCGCAGTGACCGTGGCTGGTATATTCGCAAAGACAGGTGTCTGCGATCGCAATCAAGTCAGGCACAGCCTCTTTGACCGCAGTTGCGGCCTTTTGGACAATCCCGCAATCATGCCAGGCTCCGGTCGCTTCCGTATCTTTATCATCTGGAATGCCAAACAGAATCACCGCTGGAATGCCAAGGTCGTAAACTTCTTTCGCTTCTTCAGCAATTTTGTCAATGGAAAGCTGGTAAACCCCTGGCATAGAAGACACTTCTCGGGCAACGCTCTCACCCGGAACTGCAAACAAAGGATAGATCAGATCGTTGGTCGTCAAAACATGCTCGCGCACCATGCGGCGAATCTGAGGATGGTTGCGCAGGCGACGGGGACGGTGAGTGGGAAACATAGAGCGTGTTACTGGTAGACGGTTCTAAGCGGTTAGCGGTTAGCTATTAGCCATTAGCCATTAGCCATTAGCCATTAGCGGTTAGCTATTAGCGGTTAGCTATTAGCCATTAGCGGTTAGCCATTAGCCATTAATCCTTAACAATGAGTCACAAATAATGAGCAAGCACCCTTCGCATTTCTCTATAAAAGTTTAAGGGGTGTTGTGACCTTGTAATACACAGATCAGGTAACGTTCTGTAAAGATGCAACCTCCTATAGAGGCAGATGAGGAGGCTTGCCCCACAACAAGTAAACCTGAATTGGGCAATCAATTAAGGGGTAGTCCTCACAGGAGCAAAAATTTTCGAGCGCACGAGATACCCACACGCTCGAAAATTCTTACTTGCTTACCAATAGACCTGTCCAAGAACTGGCGTGGAAGCCCACCGGAGATGGGCTTCCACGCCAATTTCCGAATGAGTCTAATACACGACTTGGAAGGTTATTTTGAAAGCCTTGCTCAGCAAGGTTTTCAAAATAACCCATTTTGCCGTTCTGGCACGAAGAAACGGGGTTAGCGCCCCCGAAGGGGGCGCTAACCTTCCAAGTCGTGTCTAATGCTGATTCAGGAACTGGCATCTGGAGCCAGAAACCCCAGATCCCAATTCCTCATCAACAATAACCAACACCGAACAAATCTGATTTTCTGAAATTTGCTTTATGCGGATTCAGCAACAGGGTAAACGCTGATCTTCTTGCCACCTTTGCCTTTACGTTCGAAGGTGACGATGCCGTCAATCAAAGCAAATAGGGTATGGTCGTTGCCGCAACCAACATTCTTTCCAGGGTGGAACTGGGTGCCACGTTGGCGAACTAAAATATTGCCTGCGCGCACGACTTGCCCGCCATAGCGCTTGACCCCCAAGCGCTTGGAATTGGAATCGCGCCCGTTTCGGGTACTGCCGGTTCCTTTCTTATGAGCCATAATGTCCTCTGAATCTCTTGTGCGAAACTATACTTCTAAGTTGAGGCTGCTAAGTTGAGGCTGCGCGATTTCGGAGACTTTCAACGCACGAGCTTAATTTATCCTGCTTCGGCATCTGCAGATCCTGCTCTGGTTTCAGCAGTCACTAATTCTGTAGATGATGCTTCCCCTGATTATGATTCAACCCCTTCTGATTCAGTAGCTGCAGCTTCAACTTCGATATCTGGTGCTTCTGAACTTTCGTTCTCAGCCGTCTCTGGTATCGAATCAACAACGGGTTCGCTGCTTTCCTCCTCTACAGCTGCTGGCATCGAATCAACAACTTGCTCGTTTCCAACTGTGGCTTCATCTGCAGTAAAAACAGAACCATTGAGCTGAATGGAGTCAACCATGAATCGGGTGAGTTCCTGGCGATGGCCCCGCTTTTTGCGGGTTTTCTTTTTGGGCTGCATCTTGTACACAATCACCTTGCGTCCTCGCAAATGCTGCAGTACAGTTGCTCCAACTGTCGCGTTTTCAAGGAACGGTTGACCGATACTGACCTCGCCATCGTGCGCAACCAGCAGGACTTTATCCAGAGAAATTTTCTCGTCAGGATCGCCTTTCAGCCGATCGACATCATAAAATCGACCCGGTTCAACAAGCAGCTGTTTGCCGCCAGTTTCAATAATTGCGTAAGTCATGAATGTTCCTTTATGTTGCCGTACAGGTAGCTGGGATCTGTCGCTTCCAGAGAAGTACACCAGCGTTTTGATAACTTTGGTGGCCGCCGGGCGGGGTTTACCTGATCCGGGCAGAATTAGACAGACAGTTCTTCAGTATGCTGAATTGTCTGCAGTTGTGTCAAGGGCAAATTCGAGAGACTTGAGATAAATGCGATCGCATCGCGCCGTTTCCACTCCAGTTGCAGGCTGATAGCCACTCGATTCATACAGGCCGATTGCTTCTACGAGGACACTCGCCGTTTCCACCCAGATCGATTGGAAACCACGATCCGCGATCGCCTGTTCCAACACCTGCAACAGGTAACGTCCCAGGCCCTGACCGCGCACGGCTGGTAATAAGTACATTTTGCGAATCTCGACTGCCTGGTCTCCCCGGTCAACCGGATAGTAAGCTGCAGTGCCGACAATGATTCCCTGACATTCAACCACCCAGAATTCTCCCCCCACTGCCTGATAACAGGTCTCAATATCCAGCACATCTCGATCGGCCCCTTCAGGCTCCCACGGCAGTCCATACTCTTCCAGAACAAAACGGATAACCGCAGCTGCAGCTTTGCGATCGCGCGACTCCCAGGAACGAATGCAATAATTTAGATGCTTGCGGTTCATAGTTCATTGCTGATTGTTCATTGCTGATTGTTCATTGCTGATTGTTCATTGCTGATTGCTATAGCACTGTGAGGGTAGTCTTTATAGAGGTAATGATTTTTGAGCGCGTGGGTCGAAATTGCGGCATCAAAAATCATCACTTGTTTACCACTACCCACTACGAGAATAGACCAGAACATATAGCACTACGAGAATAAATATGGTACCCAACAAAAAGCTCAAGACCAAATGCAGGCAACCTTTCCCTTCTGCCTCCTGCCCTCTGCCTCCTGCCCTCTGCCTCCTGCCCTCTGCCACCCCCTAACTGTGGATCCGAGGCTGAGGATGGAGCGTGGCGAGCAGTTCGCTTTCGACGACAGCCAGCTCTGCCAAGCGTTGCTGGACGACTGAGCGTTTAAATTCATCGGTGGCGAGAGTCCAGTAAACACGGTAGTGACGGGCTTCGGAAGCCATCAGACTGCGATAGAATTTTGCCAGATCGGCATCGGGACAGTGGCAGGCTAGCAAGCCTAAACGCTCGTGGCTGCGAGCCTCAATCAAACCACAAACCAGCAATGAGTCCAGATAGCGGTCGGGTTCGTGGCGACGAATTTGGGCTTTCAAGCCTGCACCATAGGGGGGGGCAGACAGTGGGGCCAGGGGAATGCCGCGCTGCTCCAGAATCTGGTTGACTTGCTCGAAGTGTTCCAGTTCTTCGCGTGCGATCGCAGTCAACTGCCGCACCAATTTTGCCTTGGAAGGATAGCGAAACATCAAATTCAACGCCACCCCCGCCGCCTTACGTTCGCAATGGGAATGATCCAGCAAAATCGTATCCAGGTTAGCCAACGCCTGCTCGACCCAGGCCCAGCCAGTGGGAGCGTTCAGCGCATCAATTCGGGGGAAAGAAGCCGAAGAAACAGTCACAGCAATGCCAGGAGAAAAACACAATACAGCACTACTATAACGGTTTGTCAGGACAACATCCCAATACTCTACACGACTTGGAAGGTTAGCACCCCCGAAGGGAACGCTAACCCTTGTTCTTTCGGGCTGACGCTAAAAAATAAGTTATTTTGAAAGCCTTGCAGCGCGAGGCTTTCAAAATAACCTTCCAAGTTGTGACTCTATTGATTATGTCAGGTATAGCAACAGCCAAGCTTGTTTGGAAAATGCATGAATTGCAAGAATTTCAGCTCATTGGAAGGCACAATTAACTTTGCTGACCTTGGGCTTAGCCTTAGTCAGTGCCCAAGGCAGAAAGACTTTGAACCAGCACCTGATGCGCCGCTGTCGCGATCCCTCGCTGCAACACCGCCAGTACCTGGGCCAGGTCACCGCTCAGCAAAGCGGGACCGTCGAGCCAGAGACCGGGGAAGATCTCAGAACGGAGGATACCAGCATTGTTGGCCTCTAATTGAACGTAGGTGCCATCTTTGAGCCGGAACCAATCGATAGCCCGGTCGTACACCCGCCAGACCAGATATTCCTGTACGCCATTGCGACAGTATGCCTCTCGTTTTTTCCCCATATCGATAGAAACGCTGCTGGCGGCAACCTCGACAATCAGCTCTGGTGCCCCTTCAATGTAATCATCGTCGCTGAGTTGGGACTGTCCACCCGACTCGATTCTCAGCAAAGCATCGGGTTGCGGTTCGTTCTCTTCGTCCAGCCGCACTGTTGCGTTGTCGTAAAGTCTAATTCCTAGTGTTGCTGCTTTGTAAACTGCTAGCCAACCCATAATGGAAGCGTGGGGTTCTCCATGACTTTGGGCACGTAAGGGAGAGGCCATATAAACAATTCCTTCGATCAATTCAGCTTTTTTCATCTGGGGCATGGCCTGGTAGCGGCGCTCGAATTCGTCGCGGGGGAGGCGATCGCCATTTTCCAGAGGGGGAATGGTCAGGGGCAGCGTTGGGGAAAGAGCAGCAGTCACAGTCATAAGTGAGGAAAGGTGACAGAACAATTGGAAATAAATCAGGATTGAGGTCTTGGTTTCCTGAATTGCCTACTACCCTGAATTACCTGCTATTATGACACTCATCTCTCAGAGTATTGAGTCATGCTTGGGTGGAAGTGCGCGATCGCAGACACCCTATAATGACAGATGGAATCCCGATCGCAAACAGTTTCCCCAACAAACAATGGCATAGACGATGGCTCGACCTCCGATTCTGAACCCCAATGAAACCTATACCTTTAGCCGCTATGCTGAATTAGCCTTCGATCCAGAAGATATTCTGGCAGAGCTGGGATTTAGTCTGAGGAAAGCATCCCTCCAGCCGCCTGTATTTGATGCCCCCCTGGACTGCACCTCGCTGAACGATCGGTTAGGGCAAGATCTACTCTACGTCGACCTCACCAGTGAAACCGCCCGCCGGGAAGTTTTAATTGCCCCCACCCTGTTAGCAATCTGCCGTTTAGCGCAGGCCAAACTGAAGATCGAATATCCAGTCACGGTGAACAACTTTTTGCGAGGAACGCTGGATTACTGCCTCATGGCCCAAAACAACTTACTGGTTGTAGAAGCGAAAAACGCAGACTTAGCCAGGGGTTTTACGCAGCTCGCTGTTGAATTAATTGCGATGGAGCGATGGATTGCGCTTGAAAGCCCGATTCTCTACGGTGCCGTCACCACGGGAGACATCTGGAAATTCGGTCTCCTGCAACGAGAATCCCAACGCATTCTACAAGACATCAACCTCTATCGCGTTCCAGCAGACTTAGAAACGTTACTCCGCATTCTCCTGGGCATTCTCCAACACTAGAATGGCCAACGATTCCTTAAATTGGAAGGATTTAAAGGTGATTGACACTCTACACGGTTAAGATTTGCATAAATCGTAGTGGTCTGACACAGCCAAAATGGTGTGAATTTGTAGTTGGCACTTTAGTGCTGCAGATGTCTATTGAGTCAGAATTATAGCCCTTTCGACAACCTAGCTCTATTGCCCTAAATTAGCTATGTCAGTCCACTACAGAAGTCCAGATTATAGCTGTGCATCGTATATCAGGATCGGGGGGGTGGGGTGGCGGTTATCAGGGTGACGGGGTTGAGCGGGGCGAGGCGGGTCAAGGGGCCGACGGGAACGGAGCGGGAGATCTGGGCTTGCAGTAAGCGATAGTCCCAGGCAGCGCTTTCTCTGATCTGATTGTGCTGGCGAAACCAGTCGAGGGCCAGGGTGAGGTGTTCCAGGGTGGCCAGGGCGAGTACGATTACGCCGTCGGAGGCGAGGTGCTGGCTGCACTGGTCGAGGATGGCGGGCAGGTTGCCGCTGCTGCCGCCGATAAAGATACGGTCGGGGGCAGGGAGCGTTTTCAAGCTGTCGGGGGCTGTGCCGGGAACGATCTGGATGTTGGGGGTATGGAATCGCTGGCAGTTTTGTTCGATCAGCGCCAGACCGGCGGCAGTTTTTTCGATGGCGTAGATTTGCGAAGTCGGACAGAGGCGGGCGATTTCGATGGCGACTGAGCCGGTGCCTGCACCGATGTCCCAGACGATCTGGCCAGGTCGCAGAGCGAGTTGGCCGAGGACGAGCAGGCGGATTTCTCGTTTGGTCATCAGGCCGGGGCGATCGGAAAAACTGTGGAAGGCGGCGTCGGGTAGGCCGAATAAGGGTAGGGTCGCAGGATCGAAGGGGTGCTTGTGGGTCTGGGATTGCCGGAGCAAGATGACGACATTTAAGGGGGCAAATTCGTTTGCAGGGGCTGCCGCCAGGGTAGTGATGTCTTCGCCAGCCCAGGAACGCACGCGCTCTTCTGGACTGCCGAGGTTTTCGCAGACCCAGAGCTGGTAGTAGCTAGGCAGGTCTAAGGAGCGGAGGAGTTTTGCGATCGCACCGGGCGAGTTTGTCCCATCCGTCAGCACCGCAATCTTCTCCGTTCCTCGCTGCAATGCCTTTATCAATTCCTCCAGCGATCGTCCATGGGCGCTGATAATCTGGGCATCTTGCCAGGATACGGGGATGCGGCTAAAGGCAAGCTGCACAGAACTGACATGGGGATGAAATTGCAATTGCTCTGCTGGGAGTTTTTCCAGCAGCAACCGCCCCAGACCAAAAAAGAGCGGATCGCCGGATGCGAGAATGACAATATTGCGATTGTCTTGTTGGATCTGGCTCTGGAGGTGCGCGATCGCAGCCCCCCAATCCTCCAACAGCAACCGCTCCCCCTGAAACGCCGGGAAATACCCTAAATGCCGTCTGCTCCCCACCAGCAGCCTCGCCTGTTCTACCCGCTCTCGTGTAGCTGCACTTAACCCCGCTGCCCCATCCAGCCCAATCCCAACAACATGAACAGCTGCCATCTCCACAGACAAATCCTTGCGTCAATTCAAAATCCTTAGCAGTCTATCGAGTTTTGTTCATTACGAATACGCTCTTTCCCACAACTTCTGGAGATATTGTTAAAATACGACACACGAATGTTTGAAGTACAGAGAGGTAACAAAATGGCCTACTGCGACAAAGCTACAGACGCACAAGCAGCGGATTTTGCTGACAAGAAGGCAAAGATCTTATTTTCTGCAAGCACCTGGGATTTTGGCTCAAGAAAGTACCTTGAAGCTGTTCTGGATCAGCTGGAAATGATGACAGCTTTCTACTCTTATGGAAATGGAGACATTGCTATCGATAATCACCCTATATGGGAAACCCTGGATCCAGCCGTAGTTATACCCATGATAAATGGAGTAATTAAGCCCGATCTCGATATTGAAGTTTTCAATATCAACAACACATTCCCAACAAGATTATGGTTCGAGATAGAAGATCTGGTGGATGAGCTATAAGGTAATCAGTAATAGTCCTTAATTACAACGCTAGTAGTTTTTATAATATTTACCCCTCTCAATTTTCAATTACAGGGAATTGAGACCAATTGTTGATGTATGTGGAGAGATCTTGCCCAGAGCAGATCAATGATGTTTTCTTGTATTGGAAGGTTAAGATCAGGGCATTGTCCGCGAGGTTGCCAATTTCATGGAGCTGGTAGCATTCATCCAGAGCAGGGCGTGGTATCAGGGTAAAAGATGCCCATTGTTGTAGATAACGAACAGCAAAAACATAAATCAATTCTGGCGTGAAGATGTTCTGCAATTGTTCGAGCGGTACTCGAAACAGGGCACTGTAACCATAGTTGCGTTGCTGGCCCGAGGCCGTTTTAACTTGAATCCGAGAAAATTCTCCGTTATCGTCGCGAACGATAAACAAATCGTCTCCAACATCTACCTCCGGGACTGCAACGTTCCAGCCACGAGCGAGAAATTCTGCCATTGCAGCAGCTTGCCCCGCTTTTGCCAGATAGAGGTTAGCTCGCTTGGCCATAGGCAGGAATGCAAGCAGTAGAGGGTGAAATGGTCAATATTTCCTTGACTGGGAAAGGTTCCTGAAAAACAATCTCATCCAGAGAATAGAGCTGTTCATTACTGAGATCGGAGAGCAGCGAACAGATGGGGAGCCATTTTGACTGATAAGCAACCGCAAATGGCTGGTTTGACTCGTTGGAAACAAATACACTGGCCGAAGCAATGGGTTGCCTGAAAAGGTCTTGCAACTGCAGGCGGTTCTTGGGATGCAGCCTGAAGGTACATCCCTGGAACTGAAATCCGACATTGACTATCATGCGCTGCATAATCTGCCTGTTGGGAGCATCTCTGCTTAAATTTTACATTAATCCTTGTCTGTATTGTGTAGAGCCTTGCTGGATTTGGGTTTGGCACTGCGCGATCGCAATCCCAAAATTCTCCAACCCCAACCCCTTCCTCTGAGGCTCCAGGAACTAGATCAAACGACGTCTGCTTTTGTCAATCTGAAGGAAATGCCAGGAAATGCCCACCAACCGGGACTCTCGCTGGTGGGCATTGCTCAGAAAGTGCCGCAATTAGAACTCGTGAACGCTCAATAGCAATGCCCACCCTACACGCTGAAACCTCAAACCTCAAACCTCAAACCTCAAACCTATCCCCTAAAACCTACCCGAGATTTGCACAAAAAACCTTCTAATATCGATCCCTATCAGTGCTAATCTAAAAAACGGTAACTAATCTTAAGATTATCTTCCAATATTCCAAATAGCTGATTGCAAAGTAGGCGCAAGCATGGTCACCACCGCAGAAAAGACGAATGTCGGTTTCATTACCCAAATTATTGGCCCCGTTCTCGATGCCAAATTTCCGGGCGGCCAGATGCCGCAGATCTATAACGCTCTAGTTGCCAAAGGCAAGAATGCAGCTGGCAATGACGTGAGCGTCACCTGTGAAGTTCAGCAACTGCTGGGCGACAACCAGGTACGCGCTGTTGCGATGAGTTCCACCGATGGTTTAGTCCGCGGCATGGAAGTCATGGACACGGGAGCAGCAATCAGCGTTCCTGTTGGCGTTCCCACCCTGGGCCGGATTTTCAACGTCCTGGGCGAACCCGTCGATAATAAAGCTGCTGTTGAGACTGAAACCACCTTCCCCATCCACCGTCCCGCTCCCAAACTAACCGAGCTGGAAACCAAACCTGAGATTTTCGAAACCGGGATTAAGGTGGTAGACTTGCTCGCTCCCTACCGTCGCGGTGGCAAAGTCGGTCTCTTTGGTGGGGCGGGTGTTGGCAAAACCGTCATCATCATGGAGCTGATTAACAATATTGCTAAAGCCCATGGTGGAGTTTCTGTGTTTGGCGGCGTGGGCGAGCGCACCCGCGAGGGCAATGACCTTTACAACGAAATGAAAGAGTCAAAGGTCATCAATGAGGAGAAACCCGAGGACTCTAAAGTAGCGCTGGTGTACGGTCAGATGAACGAGCCTCCCGGTGCCCGGATGCGCGTTGGTCTCTCCGCCCTGACCATGGCCGAATACTTCCGCGATGTCAACAAGCAAGACGTGCTGCTGTTTATTGACAACATTTTCCGCTTCGTGCAAGCGGGTTCAGAAGTCTCCGCGTTGCTTGGCCGGATGCCTTCTGCTGTGGGATATCAGCCGACTCTGGGGACAGAAATGGGCGATCTGCAAGAGCGGATCACCTCCACCATGGAAGGGTCAATCACCTCGATTCAAGCCGTTTATGTGCCAGCGGACGACTTGACTGACCCCGCTCCAGCCACCACCTTTGCTCACCTGGATGCCACTACGGTATTGTCCCGGGCGCTAGCCTCCAAAGGAATTTATCCTGCAGTGGATCCGCTGGATTCTGCATCAACCATGCTACAACCCAGTGTTGTGGGCGACGAACATTACGCCACAGCTCGGGCAGTACAAGCGACACTCCAGCGCTATAAGGAGCTGCAGGACATTATTGCCATCCTGGGGCTGGATGAATTGTCTGAAGATGACCGTTTGACCGTTGCCCGCGCCCGCAAGATCGAGAAGTTTCTGTCCCAACCTTTCTTCGTTGCAGAAGTCTTTACCGGTTCGCCTGGAGAATATGTGCCGCTCGAAAAGACCATCAAAGGATTCCAAATGATCCTGAATGGTGAACTGGACGATTTGCCTGAACAGGCATTCTACCTGGTGGGCGACATCGATCAAGCGATCGCAAAAAGCAAAAAGCTGAAGTAATGTTTGTTGAGGGTTCATCGTTCAGGGTTCAAGGTTGATGGCTGAGGGTTCAGGGTTCAGGGTTGATAGTTCGTAGTTTTATCGCAATGAACAATGAACAATGAACAACAAACAATGAACAATGAACAATGAGCAATGAACAACAAACAATGAACACTAGAAATTGACAACAATCATGACTTTAACAGTTCGCGTAATTTCACCCGACCAGACCGTCTGGGATTCTGATGCAGAAGAAGTGATTCTGCCCAGTACAACAGGCCAACTGGGTATCCTCACCAACCATGCGCCTTTGTTGACGGCGTTGGATGTTGGAGTGATGCGAGTCCGGCCTGAAAAAGAGTGGATTCCAATCGCGCTGATGGGCGGCTTTGCTGAAGTTGAGGATAATGAGGTGACCATTCTGGTGAATGGGGCCGAGCGCGGCGATGCAATCGATCTGGAAACGGCTCGGGCTGACTATTCTGCTGCGGAAGCGAAGGTATCTCAGGCTGACAGCAGTGGCAACCGTCAAGAACAAATCCAGGCGGCTCAGGCAATGAAACGGGCGCGCGCTCGTTTCCAGGCCGCTGGTGGGATGGTGCAGGTCTAGCTCGCGTTTTTAGGAATAAAAAGCAATGGGGACAAGCCGATGAGTTTGTCCCTATTTACTTTTTGGGGAATGGGGAACAGTGAATAGGGAATGGGCAACAGGCAACAGGGATTCACACTTTGACCCCGCTAAAATTGTCTAAGTTAGGACTTACGCACTGTACAAAGACAGGATGTTATGCATCAACATAGAAGAGTGCTATGCAGCCCCCAGATTGCATAAACTAGATTAGACTCATCCGGAAATTGGAGTGGAAGCCCCACTCCAATTTCCGGATGAGTCTATTGCACAAGCTTGTAGTCGGCACTTTAGTGTTTGCAGCCTTCAGATTGCCCAAATTTGCAGTGGGCACTTCGTGCTTGCAGAATCTGTTGGATAAGCATTACAGCCTGCTCGCAACCCAAATCCATGGCACCAAACTATGCAGTTATCGGTCGAGTCGATTGGGTTGAAGCGATAGAAACCAACACTGAAAGGAAGCTGAAACCATGGGAATTGGGTTTAAGGGCTGGAAGCGGCGAAATCTGCTGATTTGGTGGAGTATTGGCTGGTTTTTCTGGGTGCTGCTGCTGTTTTATCCGATCAGTTATGGCATTTTGCGGTTGGCGCTGGTGATGCTGGCGGTGGTATTGTGGCTGGGAATGCTGGGGCTATTTTGGCACCAACTTTGGGTGCGGCTGGGCTGTCTGGTGTTGGCGGGGGTGGTGGGCGCGATCGCACTTCTCCCCGGTCCCCCCCCAGACAGCGAAACCCTTCGCCAGGACTACGTTCAAGCCCTCAACGCCTACACCGGGACAACCTATGTCTGGGGCGGCGAAACCCGACTCGGCATCGACTGTTCGGGACTGGTGCGGCGCGGCTTAGTGGACGCCAACCTCAAGCGCGGGCTGCTCACCTTGAATCCTCACCTGATCCGGCAAGCCATCTCCCTCTGGTGGTATGATGCCTCCGCCCAGGCCCTGGGCGAAGAATACCGCGACCTCACCCGACGAATCGGTCAAGCCGACAGCATCAACCAGATCGATCCCGCCAGCCTGCAACCAGGAGACATCGCCGTTACCGTTGATGGAGTTCACGTCCTCGCCTACACTGGCAACAATATCTGGATTGAAGCCGACCCTCACCACAAACGCACAATCCGGGTCAAAGTACCAGACTTCAGCAATCCCTGGTTCCAGGTGCCCGTCCAGATTTTGCAATGGCGACAATTTGTCGATGTCCCGGATGCCAGTTAGGAGCGGAGCTTGATGGCGGTGCCGCTGGCGGTAATGAGAAGCAGTACTCCTGTTTCGTCAACATTGATGGTGCCGGTCGCGATCGCAATGCCAATCACCGCATCGGCATCCATGCGGCTAGCCCGTTTTTCCAATTCTTTCAGGGCTTCTTGTTGCCCCTTCTCGAAAACCCGCTCATAGCTGCCGGTGCGCCCGCCAATAATGTCGCGAATACCCGCAAAAAAATCTCGCAGCGCATTGGTACCATAGACCACTTCTGCCGTGACAACACCCAGATAGGATTCCACTTCTTTGCCTTGAATGATGTCAGTTGTTGTTACAATCATCAATTAACCTCGTCCTGATGCAATCTCTAGCAAATCGTAGCATTGAGACATCGAATCCTCACACAAGGAAATGTACCGTGAAACAGCACACTGTAATCGCATTGAGCCTTTCGCTTATTGCCAGCCTTGCGCCTGTACTCTCCGGCCCCAGTGTGGCCTCAGAGCCGTTGGTGCAACTGGCTCAACGCAGCAATCGCAATAATCGCAACAGCGAGGAACTCAAGCGATTGTTCAAACAGGGGCGAGAATTATTTGATGCGGGCAATCTATCGGAAGCATTGACGATTTATCAACGGGCGGCCCGGTTAGATAGCACCGATCCGAAGATTTTCTCCGGTATTGGCTACCTGTATGCCCTGCAAGGGGACTTTCAGGCGGCAGCGAATGCCTATCAAAAAGCAGTTACCCTGGATGGCGATAATGCAGCCTTTCAATATGCCCTGGGCTATGCCCTGGCCCATGCTGGGGACAATGCGGGGGCAGCAGCAGCGTATCGACGGGCAATTCAGTTGAATCCCCAGGATTTGAATGCCCAGGTGGGTCTGGGAATCGTGCTGCTGGAACAGCAGGACGAACGGGGGGCGCTGGACGTCCATCGGCAGTTGCTGCGGCTGAATCGCGACTATGCGGGGGCATATGAGTTGTTGGGCATGGTACGGATGCAGCAGAAGCGTCCCCAGGAAGCCATTGAAGCCTTTGAAAAGGCGGCGAAGCTGGATCCGCGCAAAACGACAGTGCAGATTAATTTGGGGATTAGTCTGTTGAGTCTGGGCAGAGAAAGGGAGGGGCTGGATGCCTTTCAGCAGGCGGTGCGAATCGACCCGCGCAGTGCTGAGGCTCACTTGCAGATTGGCAAGATTTTTCAGGATAAGGGCGATCTGGAGCGGGCGTTGAAGTCCTATCGTCAGGCGGTAGGGGTGCAGTCCCGCTTTGTGCCCGCTTGGGTTGCGATCGCAGACCTATATATGTCGCAACAAAAGTTCCTTGAAGCCATTGTCAGCTACCGCAAAGCGATCGATCTAGCCCCCCAGAACGCAGATGCCCAGTACAATCTCGGTCGAGCGCTTCAGGGGCGGGGTCGCACCCAGGAAGCCCTCTCTGCCGTCGAGGCCGCCCGCGACCTTTATCGTCAGCAAGGCAACACCGAAGCCGCAAACAAAGCTGATGAGACCTTACGTCAGTTACAAGATTGAAGTTCAGTGTTGATGGCTAATGGTTGATGGTTAATGGTTAATGGTTAATGGCTAATGGCTAATGGTTAATGGTTAAGTACCTACTGCCAATTGCCCGCTACCAACCGCTAATACCAATTTGACTTAGAGATGCAATTGATGAAATTGGCGGAATGACTGCCCAAATGGGACGCTTTCCCAGTAAAGCTTTCTTCAATCCAAAATCGCCAATCTAAAATCCAAAATGGTATAACTGCTAACCGCCAACTGCCAATTGCCAACCGCCAACCGCTCATTGCCAATTGCTAATGGCTAATTGCCAATCGCTCATTGCCAATCGCTCATTGCTAATGAACATTCAACCCACCTATTCAGGGCTGCCATTTTCCTGGAATGGCAAATCGAAAAAGACCATTCAGAGCGATTGCCGTTGGTTGGAAACAATGATTCGCAATGCGGCACCATTTTCTGCAGGGTGGACAAAGGTTCGGATTGTCCAATTGGCTTATCCAAAACCGCCCCGGAGTCGGTCGGAGGCAGCAAGCGTTTTGCCCACCTATGCGGGGTTGGAGTCGGAGGCGGCGATTGTGGCGGCGCTGCGATCGCTGTGTGCCCTGGAGCAGTATCCCGGTTTCCGTCAGGCAGTCAACGAAACGCTGATCGTCCAAACGCTGAACAGCTGGCATCAAAAGCAGTTCGCTCGCTATAGCAGTTGTCGCTATGAAATTTATGAGGATCGAGCCTGTGCCAATATTTTTTTGCTGACCAGCACTGCCAGCATTGCCCGGAACGTCGATCGCGTGTTGCCGCCAGTGCAACGCTTTCGGCCTCTGTTCAATGTAGAAGAATTGGCGCGGTTGCTGGGGCAGCGACAGGTCGAGAGCCTGACGCTGAAAACCCACAGTTACGGCACCCCAGATATTGCCTTTTACCGGCAGTTTCAGACCGAAGTGGCAGCACTGACCCGAAAAGACCTCTTCACTGAGGAGCCGCCTTTGACCCCGCAACAATTCTATCTGGGCTATCAGTGGCCGAGCGAAAAGCCACTAGTCAGTTCAGTGCTGTGGAGTGATTGGATCGAGCAGCGGGGCACTGCAACTAAATTGCTCCTAACGTTGGGGATGCTGGCAGGCATTGGCGGAACGTTACTCTATGTTTTTTTGCAGCTGTTTGGCGTGCCACTACTGTCGCTCTTGTCGCTGTTGCCGGGTTTTCAGTTGCTCTGGGACTGGATTCAATTCGATCCTACAGCCAGGTTAGCAGTGCAGTGGTACTGGATCGTGCCGACGTTGTTGATGTTCTGGCTAATGGCCTTGCAACTGTTGCGGCTGGTGACTTACTCGCGCGATCGCGTCCGAGCAAACCGCTACGGCATTCCCGATCTAGCAGAGTTCTGCTGGCAACTCGACCAGGCATTGAGCCAAACCCAGGAGCAGCTTTCTGCCAAAGCAGAAAAGGCTCAGAATCAGGAGAATAACCGCACTCTGCCGTTGAATCTGATCGGGCACGGATTAGGTGGACAGATCCTGATTGATGCCGTGCATCGTCTCTCTCCCCAATTCGACAAAAACAAGTTGACAGATCCAGCCAATCCCACCTGGGGCCAATATCTGCAGCTGAATCAGTTGATTCTGGTCGCACCTGATATTTCCCTGGAGTGCATTCGTGCAGAGCGCAACAATGCAGTCCGGTCTGTCTTTCACGGCTGCCAACACATTTATTTGTTCTCCTCCGATCGGGATATTGTCCTGCGTTATGTGACCCTCCTGTCCAGTTGGCTGAGCGAACCGAACCCAGAGGAAGCAGGCTTGCAGTTAGGCAACGTCTGTTTGCTGCGATCGCAACTCGAGGGCAAAATCAACCACTACCATCCCGTCATCCGCAATCTCCTCCGCTTTCAACCTCTGGCCAACCCCACTGCCGCCTACGACCTGATCGACCGCATCAACTACCTCGACTGCTCCCAACTGGCCACCCTCAACGGCATCCGCATCAGCCTCAACCCGCTAACCGCCCTCCCCATCGACGCCATCAACACCCTCCTCTTTCTTCTCGGCAGGCTCGCTGTGCACACTGGCTACCTCGAAGCCAGCGCCCCCAGTTTTGAACTGTTGAAATTTTTGATCGCCAACAGCAATCGTCCCGACACCGAACTGCAACCCGAGATCCAGCGACTGATTGCCGGCACCCCCATCCGTTTCCTGCCCAGCCGATCCGGTGCCACACCGCTCTCCATGGGTTCAGACGAAGGCGAACCAACGCAATCCCAAAACAATATCCACCTCAAGCGAGAATAGATTTAAGACATCACAAAAAGCGCAAAACCAGATATAGTCAACCTTTCCCTTCTGCCTCCTGCCCTTTGCCTTCTGCCTCTGCCTTCTGCCTTTGCCCTCTGCCTTCTGCTATACTAACCTCATAAATTCAGGCTTGTCTGATGTCAAACGTATGCCTTGTTCAGCTTCTCCAAAATGGACAACAACAAGTCCTGATGATTCCCGATGAATTTGCCTTACCTGATACAGAAATTTTGCTCCGCAAAGAGGGGAATCGATTAGTCATCGAACCGATCCGTCCCAACTCTCTACTATCCGTGTTGGCAACATTAGAAGATATTCCAGCCCCCTTTCCAGACGTAGATGAACTGAGGTAAACCTATGTCTTACAGTAACTTTAAAGACTTCGAAACGGTCGAGACTGATTTGGAGGTTGCCATTGCCGACCAGACCTCTCTCTTCTCCGATATCCCAGAAGTAGAAGGCAGCGATTTTTTGCAGCAGACCCTCAAAGACAACATTCCCCTCGCCCTCGCCATCAACACCGAAAAATCGCGTTCAGAACTGATTCTAATGCCAATCCTGGTGGCCCTACGAAAAAAGCTCCAGGGCCAGATTAGTATCTTTTCCGGCAAGGAATTTAACGTCGACTTCCAGAAAGGACTCAACGGATTTTGTGACTTCCTGATTAGTCGTTCTCCTGAACAACTGTTTATCAAAGCACCCGTTATCGTCATGGTCGAGGCCAAAAACGACAACATTCAAACTGGTTTACCCCAATGCATGGCAGAAATGGTTGCTGCCCAGATTTTCAACCAGGCTAAAGGCAACGCTATCCCCATCGTTTATGGTGCCGTCACCACGGGTACCAACTGGCGCTTCCTGAAGCTGGAACAACAAACCATCGCCGTCGATTTAACCGAATATTTCCTGGATAACCTGAGCGCGATTCTGGGGATTTTAGAACATGCAATCCGCACCAGTCATCTAAACCCATCCCCTTGAAACGTCTCTATACACGACTTGGAAGGTTAGCGCCCCCTCGGGGGCGCTAACCCCCATTTCTGCGTGCCAGCACTAAAAATAAGTTATTTTGAAAGCCCCGCAGCGCGGGGCTTTCAAAATAACCTTCCAAGTCGTGTCTATATCAAAGTAAAGAGCAATCCACCGGTTGACCCGAGCGCCCTGGGTCGACACAAGGCCATCTCCTTTTCAAAGCGACAGGAATTTTTCCATGACGTAATTAATAAAGGTCTCACCCCGTTTAGTCACCTCTTGCTTTTTGACGACGGTAAATCCCACATGCTGGAAAAAGGGCCTTGCCGTAATGCTGGCTTCGACGAACAAACGGTGCAGCGACAATCCCAGCGCTCTGGTTTCAAGGGCGCGATAGAGTTGACTGCCGACGCCACAGCGTTGATAGTCTTTGTGGCAAAAGAAGCAGTTGATGTGGCCGTTCGGTTCCAGCTCGCCAAAGCCTGCAATAACGCCGTCATCGTCAGCAACGTAGGTAAAACAGCTGGAACATTCCTCGACCCAATTTTTAAAGTGAATGTCGTCGGGAGCCCAGGCGCTGACCTGACTATTGGAGTAGTCGCGGCTGTTGACTGCGCGCACGGTCTCGTGGAACAGCTGGGCGATCTGTTCGGCGTCCTGGGCGGCAAATAGTCGGATTTTGATGTTGACTTGTCTCTTCATAACATCGTAATAACATCGTAGGCTGTGTATAGTCCTTCGGACATGGCTCCGCCAAAGCGCTAGCGTAATGCATGAAATGCCTATTCTATTGCCTAACGCACCCTATTGGACTGACACAGATAGTTTAGTGCAATAGATTGAGGCTGTCGAAAAGGCTATAATCTTTACTCGATAGACCTCGGCAGCACTAAAGTGCCAACTACGAATTTACACAATTTTAGGCATGTCACAGCACTACAAAAGTGCTAGAATTTAGCCTTTTGATTAAGTAGTTCTTCGAGAGTGAGATCGAAGCGGGCTTTACCGTCGAATACGGTGCCAACTTTACGGTTGATAAAGTGCTCGCGTGCGATCGCATAAGCCTCGTCAGGCAAAGCTGTATATCCCACAACGGGCACCAGATACCGGGTGCTGTTGAGGTAGTAATCCACAAAGGCTTCCAACTCAGGCTTTTCCTCCAGCGCATCCACACTGACGTAGATAAACAAGGGTCGGGCCAGGGGACTATATTCTCCACTACGAACCGTTTCATCGGACGGCAGGACTGGGCCACCGCCGCTGTTAATCGCGAGGGCTTTCAAAGTAGCCTGACTCTCTTCATAATAAGCGTAGCCAAAATAGCCCAGACTGTTCAGATCGATCCGCACGCCCCGCACCAGTTCTGTATCATCTTCACTGGCGGTGTAGTCTGTCCGGCTTTCGCCTGATTCTCCCATAATCGCTTCCGTGAAGTAGTCGAAGGTGCCAGAATCCTGGGGGCCATAGAGAGCGATGGACTTATCAGGCCAGTCTGAACGAGCCTGACTCCATAGACTGATTTGTTGTTCTGCGTTTGGCTCCCAGAGCGTCTTGAGTTCATCAATTGTGATGTCGTCAGCCCAGTCGTTATCGGCGTGAACGGCAACGGTCAGGGCATCAAAGGCAACTGGGAGTTCGATGTATTCGATTCCTGCTGCTTTACAGGCTGCCATCTCTTTTTTGGCAATCGGGCGCGATGCATTGCTGATATCGGTCTTACCCGTACAGAATTTTCTAAATCCACTGGTTGTTCCTGAAAATGCCACATTGATGGTGGGTGCATCGTCAGTCTTTTCAAATTGGTATTCTCTGGCGACTTCATCTGAAATGGGATAGACAGTGCTTGACCCGTCAATATTGATGGTGGTGGCTGGTGAAGTTTCTGATGTTTTAGATCGGGTTGATTCCACTGCAGCAGAGCAGCCAACAGTGACGAGTATTAAACTGAGGGCGATTGCCCGTGAGGGAATAAGTGCGAGCATGGCCAACATGCCTCTCATACATAAAATCATCATAAAAAGACGCTACGCCTATTAGCAAATCAAATTAATTGGGTTTGTCAAGCCTATTACATTACACTCGCAAACTTTCGTACAAGACTTGGAAGGTTAGCGCCCCCTCGGGGGCGCTAACCCCCATTTCTTCGTACCAGAACGGGAAAAAGGTTATTTTGAAAGCCTTGCTCAGCAAGGCTTTCAAAATAACCTTCCAAGTCATGTTCGTAATCAATCCTGGTTATACTGAATTCAAAAACAGGAAGCGGGGGGCGTGAAAAAGCTTGTCAATGTAGGGTTATTAATACTCTTGAACGTGTTGTCGGAACTTCCCTCGCAATGTAGCTTTGCCCGCGATCGAATGCGTTCAAGCTATCCAGTGCGAGCCATTCCAAAGAATTTGGGAACCAAAGCCACCAAGATCGTGTCTAGGTTGATTGCGATCGACAAAAATGACTGTAAGTTGACTGGGTTGCAATACTGTTCGGTTTAGCTTGCTGCAATCTGTATAGGAACGCTGAAACCCTTATAGTCTCGCGATCGAAACTCAAAAATTTCCCTTAACCGAACGATATTAGGTCGGGTTGAGTCCGCATAGGTGCCAGCCTTCTCTCAGAAGGACCCAATACCAAAAGACTTTGGGTTGGGTTGCAGCGACAGCGGCAACCCAACCCACCACTCGATCTCAATACTTGTCATCGTCGCTACGATTAAACCTGGCATGCCAATGCAGGAAACACGACTTTATCCCGGATTTCTTACCCGTCCAAACGAGAATTGAGATAAAGCCCCATTCTTGCAAAGCGCCTGCCTATCTGGGCAAAATAGCAGACTACGTATTTCAGGGTGAGAGCCAGAAGCCTTTCAGGGCAAAGATTATGAACTAATCGCAAACATTGTCGTGAGAACTCCCAGTTTAGCCATGGACTCCAAATACGTTCAGCTCCTACAACGAATCACTAATCTTAGAGTCCAGGGTGCGTTGCAAGCGTATGCGCAGGAAATTGCCGGTTTAGATAAGGTCTCCGATCGCCTGTCTAAGCATCAAATTTTTCGCCTGCTTTTAATGCGAGATGCCGTTGAACAGAGCTTCCAACAGGCACAGAATTCTTCCATAGAAGAAAGATCGATCTCGCTGGCTATTGTCAGTGGTTTAGACAGCGTTCTGAAGCAACAGGCCGCCGCCATCGTCAGGGCTAATAAACTAGCAGACTGTCGGCAGAGTCGAAGACCGCCAGAAACCGCCTGGTGGTGGTGGTTAGAACCTTATGTCCCCGATCCTTCCCGACATAAGCTCAATCGTTTCGACTGGCTCTGGAACATTTTAAGTGGGGCTTGCTTAGTGCTTTCGGCGTCGTATCTAACGATTACCATGCAAGCTTTCTCCGTCGTGGGAGGATTCGACCTTTTGCAAACCTTGAGTACCCTTTCCCAAGCTACAGGTCTGGCTCTGGTTGCCGGTGGCACCTTAACGAATAAAGGTCACGAAGTTGTCAAGCAAACCTTAAAAAAGCTCAACATTCCTTCCACATTCCATTCAGAGGCAATCTTAGGGGGAGCACTTTTCATGTTGTTGGTCTCCTACAGCGTTCACACGTCCTTGCCTCGATTCTCCGATTACTATTACCAGAAAGGATTAATCGCTCAAAAGCAGGGAAATCTCTACGTCGCGATTGATTACTTCAAAGAAGCCATCGCCTTTAACCCCAAGTTCACTGCTCCCCATACCTACTTAGCCGAGGTTTATCAAAATCTCGAACGATTCGAGCAGGCACGGGTTGAATATCAGGATGGGTTGTTAAAGGGAGATGTTGAAGCAATCAACGGTCTGGGAAGTTTGATCCTGGCGGTCTTAGAAGATGAAGGAGAAGGAAGCGGAGACGATGAAGGCGGACTGTTCAGCGAACTGTTAGATGCGGAAGTGCTATTTCGCATTGGCTTGAACCAGGTGGAAGCGGATAACGATAGTCTAAAGGCAAAGTTGCATACCAATTTGGGAATTACCCTACTAAAGCGAGCCATTGCCGAACGGGATCCTGACGCAGAGCAACGGGAACTGATTGCCGACTCCGACGACGATCGCAGGACACTCCTGGCAGATGCCAGGGAGCATCTTGAAGAAGCGATTCGGATCGAGCAACGAATAACGGGCGCGCGGAGCGAGACCTATGGCGGTCAGGGAATTGCCTATTGTTTTCTTGCTGGTCTTTACGAACAGGGTGGCCAGTCAGAGCCAGCCGCTGAATATTGGCAAACCTGCGAAGCGTTTGCTTATCCAGCGTCTATGGAACAGTACGAAGACATTATGCGTTTAGGTGGGAGCGGCATCAGTCTTCATCTCAACACAAAACATATCCTTCAAACGAATCCGCAGTAAGGTATGGTCAAACAATATGGCAAAAGGCAGAGGGCAGAGCGCAGAAGCCAAAAGGGGAAAGTTGATTCTATTCAGAAATTCGTAGGGTGGGCAGTTAAGTGTGCGCGATTGAAACTGCTTAAACTCTCCATCACCAAGACCACCGCTACTCTTCGAGGCTGAAGTCGCTGCGCGATAGGTTGGCAGTTTGCAGCTGCTGGAGAACCTTTTTAACTGCGATCGCACCCAAATCCTGCGACCCCTTCCCCGCACTCCGCACCCGCACGCTGAGGGCATTCGACTCCACCTCCTGGGCACCGACGACTGCCATTATCGGAATCTTCGCCTTCTCGGCATTGCGGATCTGCTTCGGCAACCGTTCGCCGCTCGTATCCGCCTCTGCCCGCAGGCCCAACGCTCGCAGTTGCCCTTCCACCTGTTTGACAAACGGCAGCTGAGCATCGCTCACGGGTAGCAGTCGCACCTGAACTGGTGCCAGCCACAGGGGGAAATCCCCCGCATACTCTTCAATCAGAATGCCGATCAGTCGTTCCAGCGAGCCAAACGGTGCCCGATGGATCATCACCGGCCGTTGCCGCGACCCATCCTCCGCTACATACTCCAGCTCAAACCGCTGCGGTAGATTGTAGTCCACCTGCACTGTCCCCAACTGCCACTCCCGATCCAGCGCATCCTGGAAGATAAAGTCCAGTTTCGGGCCGTAGAACGCCGCTTCCCCAATGCCCTCAAAGTAATTCATGCCCAGGGTCTCCACCGCTCGCCGGATCGCCCCTTCAGCCTTATTCCAGGCTTCATCGGAGCCAATGTACTTATCAGAGGCCGGGTCCCGGAAGCTCAGCCGCGCCTTGAAATTCTTCATCCGCAGGCTATCAAACACCGACAGAATTAAATCCACCACGTTACTGAACTCGCTATCCAGCTGCTCCGGCGTCACGAACAGGTGGGAATCGTCCACCGTAAACCCCCGTACTCGTGTCAAGCCGCCCAACTCGCCCGACTGCTCGTAGCGGTAAACCGTACCGAACTCCGCCAGCCGCATGGGTAAGTCGCGGTAAGACCGCAGCTCGCTCTGGTAAATCTGAATATGAAACGGACAATTCATCGGCTTTAGGACAAAGCCTTGCTCCGCCGCTGCTGCTGCTGCATCCTCCGCCATCATCGGAAACATATCTTCTTTATAGTTCTGCCAGTGTCCCGACACTTTGAACAAATCTATCCGACCAATGTGGGGTGTCACCACGGGCAAATAGCCCCGCTTCACCTGCTCTTGCTTGAGGAAATCCTCTAGCAAACTACGCAGGATCGTCCCCTTCGGCGTCCACAGCGGCAACCCTGGCCCCACCGGGTCGGCAAAAATAAACAGGCCCAGTTCCTTACCCAATTTGCGATGGTCTCGCTTCAGAGCTTCTTGTTTGCGGCGCTTGTACTCGGCCAGCTGCTCCGGCGTCTCCCAGGCGGTGCCGTAGATCCGCTGCAGTTGCGACCGGCTGGCATCGCCGCGCCAATACGCCCCCGCTACGCTCTCCAGGTCAATGGCCTTGGGATTGAGGTCGCTGGTGTTGTCCACATGGGGGCCAGCGCAGAGATCCCACCATTCCTCTCCCAAATGGTACAGGGTAATCGGTTCTTCCAGACCCGCCAGAATCTCCAGCTTGTAGGGTTCCTCCAGGGCTTCAATGCGGCGCTTTGCTTCCTCGCGGCTCACCTCTTCCCGGATTACGGGCAACTTGCGCTTGATGATTTTCACCATCTCTTTTTTGATCGCCTTCAGATCTTTCTCAGCGAAGGGTTCGGGATGGTCGAAGTCATAATAGAAGCCGTTATCGATCCAGGGGCCAATGGTCACCTGGGCCTTGGGAAACAGCTTCTGCACGGCCATGGCCATGATATGGGATGTGGTATGGCGAATCCGCAGCAGCGCCTCAGACTCGCTGTTGCGGGGCAGGTGGATTTTCTCAGGGGCTTTGCCAGGGTTGGCGGCATCTGGAGCAGGCGGTGTTGGTTGAGCCATGGATTGAGAAGTTGAGCGTGCGATCGCATTGCAGAACAATACTGCATTCTAGCTTACTCGGCGGCCTTTCCTGCCAGGGATATTTGGGTTAAAAGTTTGAACGCGATTCAAATTTCCAGAAACGTGGCACAATAGAATCAATGGCAGTAGAGCTGAGATAAGGGAATGGCAACTACAGAAACGCGATCGCAACACGATGAAGGGGCAATTCTTGCCCAACTGATTAAGAATGCTGAGCGGCTAGCAGTAGTTGAAAGAGATATGAGCCAGCTCAAAACTGATGTTTCTACACTTGCAGCAGATAGCTCAGGGTTCAAGCTTGACATGACAGCACTGAAGCTCAGGGTTTAGAATATTGAGGGGAATCTGGCCTGGATTAAATAGGTTAATGGGAACGATCGCTCTGGGTGTGTTGGTTAATCTCTTCAGCCAACCCCTACTAACAGCATGACATCTGGTCTGACCCGCTTCTAATTCTGAAAAATTGCCCACCTGCAATCCAGTTAAATTTTGCCCCTTATATCATGTTTTGTTGATTGCTCCCAATAAAGTGAGTATGGTAAGTAGGTTGGGTTGAGGCCACGAAACCCAACATCGAAAGACTTTGTGTTGGGTTTCCGCTAGCGCTGCAACCCAACCTACAAATTGGTTTCAATTTTGCCAACTTGATATTAGCAAATCATTCCAGCCCCAAATTTTTTCTGATGTGCTTGGCTAAAATGTTGTCGATTTCCGTATGACGAGGGACAGGTTGCTTTTGTCCCGTCATGGGATTGACATAGATATCATGTCGCGACCCCGATCGCAGCAGCTCGCACCCTTCTTTCAGAAGTTTGCGGACAAACTCTCGACGCTTCATAATGCAATCTCTTTCACCTGATGATCCGCCGGTATATCGTCCATGACCATCATTAAATAAGCATCTTTTAAATTTTCCTCCAGTTCTTCCAGGGTTTCTCCCTGCGTCATAATTTCTGGATGTTCAAGCAGCTTACCCAGCCAAAACTTTTCCCCTTGCCAATAAATCATTTTCATCTTAGTTTTCATCCCTCTTCATGGCAAAACAGTTCATCGATCGCATTGATACTCATCCAGCTTTTCTTCAGACTGCTGTTGCCAAAGTGGAACAATGCCTATCGCATTCCCCAATGCTGAACGGTAGAGTATCGTTCAAATACTCGAATTGTATTTCTATTTTCAGTCTATGTCTCCTTCAATTTCCTAAAGATAATTTTCAGTCGATGGGTACGCACGGTTTTGTCTATCCTATCAGAGCTAATTAAGCTTTAATTGTATTAGGGAAAGATAGGCTGTAAACCTCATGGCTGAACGTGGCTAAAGATCGCTTTCATCAGGTTGTTAAGACTGCTTTGATTGAGTAAGGATGGGAAATTACGCACGATCCCTTGCCAGTCCAGGTTGGGGGGGAGAGATGGAAATCGATCTAGGAGTCGAACGGCTGCTCGGTGCAGAACGGGGAGATGGAAAAATAGCGGTTGAAGTGAAAAGTTTTCTGGCCCGCGCCTCGGCGATTTCTGAGTTTCATATGGCTTTGGGGCAATTTATTAATTATCGCGCGGCATTGCGGCGTGAGGATCGCGATCGCGTTCTCTATTTAGCCGTACCTGACTTAACCTATAACAGCTTCTTCCAACTGGACTTTCCAGCCTCAATGCTGCAAGAAAACGAAGTCAAACTAATTGTGTATAACATTGAGTTCAAGCGAATTGTGCAATGGCAGAACTGAACGATCGACGACCCCTCTACCCGCAAATCGTCCAGCAACTCCTGACCGAGTATGCACAGCACAAGCCTGCCTTTGGCGATTTTGAAGTGCTAACGATTTTTGACCCGCAACGACATCACTATCAAATCGTCCATCTAGGTTGGCACCATCAGCGCTGGGTGCATCATTGCTCCATCCATTTGGACATTCGCAACCAGAAAGTCTGGATTTTCAAAAATTCCACCGAACACGATATTGCTGCCGATCTGATGGAGAGGGGCGTCCCCCAACACCATATTGTGCTGGGCTTTTGTCCGCCGTTCGTCCGCGAAATGGGCGACTATGCTGTAGGGTAGAAAAATGAATGCGGAAGTTAATTCTGTCACCACTCAAAGCCCATTTCTTGATGTAGACTCATTACCTAGAAGATCGCGATCGCAGACAATATAGACAGAAAATATAGAACAGAGGTTAACCGTGAAACCCTTAATTGCATTTCCCCTGGACGGTGACGACTCTATCCTGGTCGAAATCGACGAACTGCCAACCCATGAGGCTGAGGAAGGGTTAGTGGCAAACTATCCCGGTCAACAGGTCGTAGTTCAAGCGCGAACCTCTTTTGCGGAAGCGATGGATAAAATTAAACCGATTGCTGCCAATATTATTGGCAAAGTCCGCGAGTTAAAGGATGCTCCGGATGAAGTCGAGGTCAAATTTGGTCTGAAGATGACGGCGGAGATGGGTGCAATTATTGCTTCTGCGAATGTGGAAGGCAACTACGAAATTACCCTGAAATGGAAGAAATGAGTTGTAGCAAAACATGACGTTGCAATTGACAGGCGCGATCGCAAGAATTCGCCAAACTCAAGGAAAAGTCGTTGGTGCCGGATTCCTAGTCACCGATCGGCATATTCTCACCTGCGCTCATGTCGTGAATGCCGCCCTGAACAGACCGCTCAATGCCCCAGATCGGCCAGATCGAGACATCCAGTTCGACTTTCCCCTCGTCACATCAACCCCAACTCTCAATGGCCAAATTTTCAGCAGCCAAATTTTCAGCGGCCAAATCGTTCGTTGGCTCCCCGTCCAACCCAGCACATCCATCTCACCAACAACCGGGGCCGACATCGCTTTATTAGAACTGGCAAGTCCTTTGCCTCAAGGTGCCCAACCAATACGCTTAGTGAAGACAAAACATCTCTGGAAACATCCCTTTCGAGTCTTTGGCTTTCCAGAAGGTCAAGCAGTCGGCGTCTGGACAGACGGCATCATCAGCAACCCCCAAGCCAATGGCCGCGTCCAGATCGAAGTTGTCCGTACGACAGCTTATCCCATCGAACCGGGGTTTAGCGGTTCTCCAGTCTGGGACGAGCAGCTCGATGGAGTCGCAGGCATGACCGTCGCCATTGACAGCCGCCGCCCCACAGTCAGAGCGGCGTTTATTATCCCCACCGCTCAGCTGATTCAGGCTTGTCCAGAGCTAGCAGAGCAAGCCATTCCGCCCTGTCCCTATCAAGGGTTGGCTGCCTTCCAGGAGCAGAATGCTCAATTCTTCTTTGGCCGGGAAACATTTACCCAACAGTTGCTACAAGCAGTGCGGAGACAGTCGCTCGTCGCCGTCATCGGTGCCTCTGGTAGCGGCAAGTCTTCCCTGGTGTTTGCCGGTTTAATCCCTCAGTTACGATCAGAAGACGGCTGGTTAATCGCCACGTTTCGTCCCGGCGATCGCCCATTTCGCAATTTAGCCGCAAGGTTGGTTCCCCTGCTCGAAACCGGGATCAGCGAAACCGATCGGTTGGTTGAAGTCAATAAACAAGCGACAGCCCTGCAAACAGGAGATTTAACCCTGCAGGATATCGTCAGCCGCATCCTGGAAAAGCATGCGGGCAATCGTTTGTTGCTGATCGCAGACCAATTTGAAGAACTCTACACCCTCTGTCCCAAGCCTACAGAACGCCAGCTATTTCTCGATCGAGTATTGGCAACGGGCAACCAAATCGAGCAGTTCACGCTGGTGCTGACCTTACGAGCCGACTTTTGCGGCTATGCCCTGGATTACCGTCCTTTTGCCGACGCGCTGCAGGATGCCGACCGCAAACTGGGGCCCATGAACCGGGCAGAGCTGCAAATGGCAATCGAAAACCCAGCCCAACAACTGGGAGTCAGGCTTGAATCGGGCTTGACAGAACGCATTTTGGCCACCATCGAAAACGAACCCGGCAATCTGCCCTTACTGGAATTTGCCCTGACCCTCCTGTGGGCACAACAGCAAAACGGCCAACTCACCCATCAGGCCTATGAAGCCATTGGTGGCGTAGAAAAAGCCTTGGCGGACTATGCCGAGGCGCAGTATAGCAGTCTGAGCCAAGTCGATAAACAACGAGCAGAACAAATATTCATTCAGTTAGTGCGTCCTGGAGAAGGAACAGAAGACACGCGCCGATTAGCCACTCGCGCTGAAGTGGGAGCCGAGAACTGGGATTTAGTGACGCGATTAGCGTCTGCTCGCCTGGTCGTCACCAATAAAACAGGAAAGACCAGGGAACGAGAGGAAACCGATCCAGAAATTACCGCAGAAACAGAAGAAACCGATCGGGAAACAGTCGAGATTATTCACGAAGCCTTGATTCGAGAATGGGGAACGCTACGAAGTTGGATCGAAGCCAATCGCCAGTTTCGCACCTGGCAAGAACGAGTCAGAAATGCAATAGCGCAATGGCAAGCGGCAGGAAAGAAGGATGAAGATTTGTTAGTTGGCTCGTTATTGCTGGATGCTGAGGATAAGTGGCAGTCCCATTTGGAAGATGTGAGTCCCCCTGAAAGGCATTTCATTCAGTTGAGTTTAGAGTTTAGGCAGAGGAAAGAGAAGGCAGAACAGAATAGGCGTAAGTTGACAATTTCAGGATTAGTTGGAAGTCTGGTGACGGTTTCTAGTTTTGCCGCTTTAGCAGCTTTTGGATGGTGGCAGACAAAAATCAGTGAAACCAATCGAGAAATTGAAAGCTTAAGTTTATCAGCGGCATCTTTACTAAATTCAGATAAATATTTAGATGGGTTAATCGAAAGTTTGAAAGTCGGCAAAAAAATGCAACACGCTTCCGGAGTAAAGCCCGAGACTAAAATGCGTGTTGCCACAACCTTACATCAAGCTGTTTATGGCATAAGAGAGTTTAATCGTATAGACCTGAATCAAATAGATATAAATGCAGAAAAATTTTCCGTTAGTCCAGATGGTAGGTTTATCGTTTCTTTTAGTAAAGATCGAAGTGCAAAGCTTTGGGACAATGAAGGTAATTTGATTAAGGATTTTCCAGAGAAAGCCAATGAAATCAAATTCAGCTCAAATAGCCAAGTAATTCTCTTGCTAACAGTGGATTATGACATCCAATTCTGGAATAAAAAAGGCGATCTAATCAGACATTGGGACTATAATTTCAGCACTTACAAGTCTTATGGAGATCATTTAATTGCTAACCCAACTTGTCAGGTTATTGCTCTATTCGATATCAATAAAAAACTTCAATTCTCAGATCAAAACGAAACTTTACTTAAACAGTGTAACTTTAGTGAATTTATCTCTTTAGGTTCTGATAAAGAACTCGATATTAGCCCAGATGGGAACATAATTTTTCGTGATTCAGATATCTCCTTATGGGATTTTTATAAAAATTCACCAAAAAAGAGGATCGATTTCGAAGCTCCTGACATTATGAAACTTCGCTTTAGTCCAGATGGAAAAATATTTGTTTCTGCCAGTGGGATAAATGCAGTTGGCGCTCCTGGTGAAATTAACCTTTGGACCTATGAGGGTAATCATATCAAAACCATGAAAGGACATAATGACATGGTTTTTGATGTCAACTTTAGCCCAGATGGGAAAAAGATTGTTTCAGCGAGCGCAGATGGAACAATTAAACTGTGGAGTGTTGATGGGACTTTATTAGATACTTTTAAAGGTCATAATGGTTGGGTAAGAAATGTTGGATTTAGCTCTGATGGTCAAGCCATTGTTTCTTTTAGCGATGATGATACTGTAAGATTTTGGAGCATTAAAGGTATTTCCCCCATAATTCTTCAAAGTGACTACTGGCACTTCGAATTAGATTTTAGCCCTGATAGCAAAACGATTGCATCATCTACTGGTAGACTATGGGATGTCAATGGTAATCTGCTTCTAAGTACTAAGACTGATAGTGTTTATCATCTTAACTCAGCGCAACCAAACTTTAGTCCAGATAATCAATTTGTTACTTTCGGATCCCAGATAAGCTTTAGTGCTGATGGTAAAGCTTTAGTAACAAGTGAAACCGTCGAACTCTGGAATTTGAATGGTAAATTAGTTCATACAATCTCTGAAGATAGTCTCGATAAAGACAATACATTTGCTATTTGGCATAAAGATAGGGAAAAAACAACAGTCTGTACAGACTCTCAAGCAATTGCTCGTTTGCTTATAAGTCCAAATGGAAGAATAATTGCTTCAGCTAATAATAGTGGTCGCTTAATATTATGGAAGCCAGATTGTACAAAATCCAAAATCTGGAATGTTCCTAAAGGTGAAGTGTCAGCAAATAGTTTGGATTTCATTAAAAATGCTTCTAAAGCTCCCAAAATTAGCTTTAGTCCAGATGGAAAAACTATTGCCTCGGTTAATAATGATGGAGTTGTCATTTTATGGGATCTTGAAGGGAAAAAGCTCAAAAGTTGGGAGACACCAAGCAACTTTGCTGATAATAGTATTACTTTCAGCCCAAATGGTAAAATGATCGCTTTAGGTGGCGACAATGGATTCATAAAAATTTTGAATTTGAATGGTAGTTTCCTAAAGAGTTTTCAAGCTGATAGTGGTAGTGTTGGGCGAGTAAGTTTTAGCCCAGATAGTCAGTTTATTGTTGCAGATGATGATAGAGCGATAAAGCTATGGAGTATAGATGGTACCTTGCTACAAACTTTTTATCATCATGCTAGTGTTGCTTCTGTAGCTTTTAGTCCAGATGGTCAAGCGATCGCCTCTGGTAGTAGGGATGGAACCAATCAGGGTGGCAATATCAATCCTACTAGATCCAACACTGTAATTCTTTGGAATTTAAATATTGATTATTTATTAATGCGAGGTTGCGATCTAGTCAAAGACTATTTAAAGAGTCCTTATGTAAATGAAGAAGATAGGTATTTATGCGATGACATAGAGTTATCGCCTTCATATTTGATTGAGCAAGGAGTACAATTTGCAAAAGAGGGAGATCTTGAACGTACAATCAATAAATTTCAAGAGGCTAAAGAACTCGATCCTAAGTTAGAGATTGTTCCAGAGGTAGAAGCCCGAAAATTGATATCTGAATCTCTAATGAGAGCAGTACCGATGTTGTTCGATGAAGATAAATCAGATCGGGCAATTGAAAAATTCAAAAAAGCAATTGAATTCAATCCAAATATTGAAAATACGGGATTCTTTTGGGGTAATATTTGTACTTTAGATAAGTTATGGTTATATTCTTCCGATATTATATTCGCTTGCGATAAAGCAGTAGAAAGCGAACCTGAGAATCCCTTATTTTTGTATAACAGAGGTGTTGCTCGTGCGATCGATAACAACATTGATAAAGCAATCCAGGATTTCCAGAATTCTATAAAATTAGCTGATTCAACCTCTTTTGAAGACAGCAATGAGAAACAGAAACTAGAAGCATTGAAACTACAGCAAAAAAACTTAATTGCTGGCCTGCAACAAGGTCATAATACAGCTCTCGCTAATTCCTTGATTTGGGAAGGAGCAAAATTGGCAGAAGAAGGCAAAGCCAAGAAAGCAGTTGTAGCATACAAATCAGCTCAAAAAGCCGATCCGTATTTAGGCATTAACCCTGCAGCTTGGGAAAAATTATGTTGGATAGGTAGTTTAAAAGGCAATGCTAATGATGTTATTTATGCTTGCGATCAATTGGTAAAACTTGAACCTGTGCCGGGGAGATTTAGAGGTATTCGCGGTGTTGCTAAAGCTTTAGCGAATGATATTCAAGGAGCAATTGGAGATTTTGAAGCTAATATCAAATGGCTTAACAGTAAAGATGCAACATCTCAATTTACTCAAGAATCACTAGATCAGTTGAAACAATATCGTCAGAATTGGGTTTATGAACTTCGTCAAAGTAAAAACCCTATTAAATTGCTTACTCCTGAAGAGATCGAAGGAATGTCGAAAATCACTCCGCTAAATAATTGATATTTTCAGACAGAGGTGAAGAAAGAAGCCAAACAAGTTTGTGAGAAATAGGTATGGAGTATTGTAGACTAAGTTTTTAAACTCAATCCAGCAGCTACAAGCCTTTGGGGGGTTCAGTAGGGTACTGTACCAGACGGGTAATTGTCTTACCATGCAAATGACGCCAACACTTGGGCTTTCCCCAACAATTCATGCCACTGGCGAACTTTACTGCTAGACTGCGTCATGTTGGTTTTAGCAGTACGCAGTCATTCCTGTTTAAGCTAGGCTAGCGGGTAAACATTCCTCTATCAGTCTATGCCTCTTACTGAACTCCTTCCTGCCGTTAGTCAGCTCTCTCATCAAGACAGGCTACGCCTCATCCACTTTCTTCTGTTAGCAGTGGCAAAGGAAGAAGACCGCGAGCTGGAAACAACTGCTAGTCAGGCTCAAGAGAATTCATTGCTCGATCAACTGGCAGCCACTGAAGCGGTTGTATGGTCGCCCCATGATGCGTATGGGGCCACTCAAACCCTTTCGAATCTTCTAGTTGCAGCAAGGCAAGTCGGCCATGCTTGAGGGCAAGCGGTTTCCTGACCAACCTGACGTTGCCTTTTACCTGCGGATGCTGGCGGGTGGAGGCGCAGAGCGCGTCATCGTCAACTTGATGCGGGACTTCGTCCAGCGCGGCGTTAACGTCGATTTAGTCCTGAATATTGTGGAAGGTCCCTATTTACAGCAGGTGCCTGACTCAGTGAGAATTGTGCCGCTGGGAACGCCCAGGTTGCTGAGCGGCTTGCCCAAGTTGGCAGGCTACTTGCGACGGGAACGCCCCACAGCGCTATTTGCGGCCCTGCACTACAATGCAGAGATTGCCCTCTGGGCTAAACGGTTGGCTGGTGTGGCCACGCGGGTCGTCGTATCAGAGCGCAATACCCTGTCCATCCATGCCCAACATCAAACTGACAACGAACGCTGGTCGCCGCTGCTGGCGCGACTGTTCTATCCCTGGGCCGATGGTATCGTCGCCATTTCCCAAGGCGTGGCTAGAGATCTGTCGCAGGTCACGGGCATTCCTCGCGCGCGCATCCAGGTGATTTATAATCCGGTGGAAACGCTGACAGTGCAACAAAAAGCCAGAGAACCGTTGGAACATCCCTGGTTTGCCGGAGGAGAGCCACCCGTTATCCTGGGCGTGGGCCGACTCAACGCCCAAAAGGATTTCCCGACGCTGCTTCGGGCGTTTGCTCAGGTGCGCGCAGTCCGACCGTGCCGATTGATAATTCTGGGCCAGGGGCCGGAACGCCAGACCCTGGAGGCGTTGATCGTCGAGTTGGGCTTACAGGATGATGTGGCGATTCCTGGCTTTGTCAGCAATCCTTATGCGTATATGGGGCGAGCGGCGGTGTTTGTCCTGTCGTCTGCCTGGGAAGGATTTGGTAACGTCATTGTTGAGGCGATGGCGGTGGGGACGCCAGTGGTTTCCACGAATTGTCAGAGCGGCCCAGCGGAGATCCTGGATAAGGGCAAGTACGGTGCGCTGGTGCCTGTGGGAGATAGCGATGAGATGGCTCAAGCGATTTTGCGGGTCTTGTCGGGGCAAGTCAATCGGGTTGATTCGGCGTGGCTAGAACAATTTAGTTTAGCGACCATTAGCCAGCAATATCTCAACATCTTAGGCGTTGCAGCTCAGACCTGAAGGGGGTAGGATAGGTTATCGAAAAAGGCAGAGGGCAGAAGGCAGAGGGCAGAGGGCAGAGGGCAGAGGGTAGAGGGCAGGCAGAGGGGAAAAAGAAATTCGTAGGGTAGGCAGTGCCCGCCGAGCTTGTGTCAGCGCCATTCCATGGGGTGGGCTGACATAGCTAATTTAGTGCAATAGATTCAAGGTGTCGAAAAGGCTATAACCCTGACTCGATGAACATCGACAGCACTAAAGTGCCAACTACGAATTCAGACATTTTAGACGTGTCAGGCCAGTAGGATGGGCAGTGCCCACCCTACAGATTTCCAAGACTTTCAGGGCTCAATTCTTGCTTAAGTAAGTGCCATTCTCTTGTAGGGGCAATCCCTTGCGATCGCCCTGATATGGCAGGGTACCTACAAGGGGTATAGCACTACGAAAATAGATTAGGACAGAACAAAAAACTCAAAACCAGACGTAGTCAACCTTTCCCTTCTGCCCTCTGCCCTCTGCCTCCTGCCTTCTGCTATACCCCGACAAATCGACAAATTATTAAATTCTCATTCCTAAACGTGTGAAGTTATTTCTACACAATTCCTTAGACTGGCTCTATAACTTCGCATAGGATGGGTTGTAGGCCCAGGGAGGGTTGTGTTGATGCAAGCTAGTCTTTTTTTTAGAGAAAGGGCTCAGAAACAGACTTAAGAGTAGTTCCATTTCCCCTGCAGCAATGATATCGGTTTCCAAGACACGGCGATATTTCATAAAATGCAGCAGTAGTTTTTTCAGATCGTTAGCCATATATAACGGAATCACGAAGGGTCTTTGCCAGGGTTTATATTTCAACATCCGGACGTAGTATCGACTCCAGCCATTTTCTTGAAAGAAGTGTTTCAGATATTCTTTCTCAAATCGCGATCGCGGAATGAAATGATCGATTTGCATTTCTGGACTAAACCAAATTTCCCACCCGTTTTGCCAGATATAGGAGAGCATTTCCACATCTTCGCTGGTTTGAGTCAAGAGCGGCTGTTCAGGAATGCTCTCTAACCAGGCTTGTTTCCGAATCACAATACCTGCGCCTGGGGGAAACATTTTTTTGCGGGTATGCTTATATTTTTCGTTGTAGCAATATCTATCTTCTCCTTCCAGGAGAGCAAAGTAACGCGAAATTCTTTTGAATCCTTCAGGGGGATCTACTTCAAATTTTCCCCGAATTTGTCCTCCATAAGCGCCTGCTCTCAGGTTCGCCTGCCCAAAATGATAGGCGGCTGCAACCCAGTCAGGGGCCGGAAGATTATCGTCATCCAGAAACCCAATTAAAGGGCCCTTCGCTGCTTTGACGGCACATCGTCGGGCAAATGCCAGTCCCTGTTTGGCTTCAAAACAATACTGAATTGGATAAGATTCAGGCCAATTCGATTGATAGGCTTTAACGACTTGCCGTGTATTATCTGTGCTGTTGTTATCGGCGACAATAATTTCCCACTGAATTTGTTCTGTCTCAACTTGCGATCGCAACCTATCCAATACAGCAGGTAGGCGCTTTTCTCCATTACAAGTGCAAATGGCAACCGTAAAATCAACCATGATTAAGTCTAAAAATTTCTAACACTGGGTAGTCTCAGACGTTTCAGATCTTTCTTTAGTTTACCCACAATTAATGGGAACCGACAAACCTCATGCCAGATTTAATTCTAAAATAAGCCGTTTGACTGAACGGTAGACCCAGAAGTCCTATCTTGATGTAATTCTGGCGATTGAGGTGTTCTGAAACCTTTGCAAGTAAAAGGATCTTACTGCCAATTTCGATTCATTACCAGACGACCAGTACCGTGCGATCCGAGCGATAAGAGAATGTACTTCTACAGCACACTCTCAATGTTACTATGTTCTTAGCGAACATTGAAGTCCGCCAAAGTGTTTAAGTAGGGAGTAGTCAACCAGTAAGGAGTTTTGAGCGTGCGGGTGGAACCCATGCGCTCAAAACTCCTTAACTTCTGGAAGACTATCTTTCAGCGAGCAATACAGTCTTCACCCATACTGTTCGGTTACAAAAACGGCGACTAATGCTCTGTCAACACTAAAAGTTGTGGCGACAAGAACATGTCCTAACAGGCCAGTCGGATGGGCAAAAGATAAGCGCCCGTGCCCATCACAGGATAAAGATGGGCACGCGTTGCTTTGTCCATCCTACGGCTTAAACCGAACAGTATGCAGTCTTCACCAGGATTCAACTCCATGGCACCCGGTTAGCAACTGAGACTGATTCAGACTCTGAGGCCGTTCAGTTTCTCCACAGATTGACACGTTACACGACTGGGAAGGTTGGCGTCCCAGAAAGGGGCGCTAACCCCATTATTTTGCAATACTGTTCGGTTTAGCAACAAGAATTGATTTCTCGCGTAGGGGGCATAACCTTACGTCGCCTGACACATTACCGTGCCCCTACAGGTCTATTTTTCGTAAAGTTATTGAATCCGTCATCCTTAACCAAATGGTATTGCATTGTTTCGTGCCAGCACAGGGAAATGGATTATTTTGAAAACCTTGCTCCATAAAGCTTTCAAAATAACATTCCCAGTCGTGGTGTTAGGCCAAACGTTGAGTCGCTCCAGCGCTTCAAATTTGAGACCTCAGCAAAAGTTGCCGTAAAACTTTAAGGCATTCATTATAAGGTTGTATGCTGGGGATAATGCCAATTTTCTCAACTCGGCAACTATCAACTCGACAACAACGACCAACCTGGTATTTGACACTTAACACCTAACTTTTATTCTCGCATGGATTTTCTAGAAAGCATCAAAATTGCAACTGCAACCTTGGTGGCCAATAAATTGCGCAGTGGCCTGACGATGTTGGGCATTATCATTGGCAATGCCTCGGTGATTGCCATGGTGGGAGTGGGACAGGGGGCGCAAAAGTTTGCCACGGAACAGTTCCAAACGTTGGGGCCGGATTTGTTGTTTATTGTGCCGGGTAATCGCGAGACCCGACAACGTACTCGGGCTGATATCCCCCAGACCCTGGTACTGTCCGATTCAAAGGCTATTGCCAACCAGGTACCCTCGGTCAAACAGGTTGCACCTCAATTGCAAAGTCGACAGCTGGTCACGTATCGCAATGGCAATACGATGACGCTGATTGTTGGTACTGAACCAGCGTTCCTGACGGTGCGAAACTTTGATGTCGCTCAGGGACGATTTATCAGCGACCTGGATGTGCAACGGGGCAACCAGGTGGCGATTCTGGGATCTGATGTGGCTGAGCGGCTGTTCCGGGGAGAAGATCCTGTGGGGAAACAGATCCGCATCCGCAACCTGGGTTTCACGGTGATGGGAGTGATGCAGGCGAAGGGGACATTTCTGGGCACCAATCAGGATGATGTGATTTTTATTCCGATTACGACCATGTCGAGTCGGGTTGTTGGACGCACCTCGCCCTATGGCGTCGCTTTGACGTTTATTTCAGCCACAGCCAATGATAGCGACAGTATGAAAACGGCGCAGTTCCAGATTGCGAATTTGCTGCGGCTACGTCATAAGATCAATGGCGAAGATGATTTCACGGTGAGAACTCAGAAAGATGTTTTAACGATTATTAATACCATTACTGGAGCGCTGACATTTATGCTGGCTGCGATCGCAGCCATTTCTCTGCTTGTTGGCGGCATTGGCGTGATGAATATCATGCTGGTTTCCGTCACCGAACGGACCCAGGAGATCGGCCTGCGGAAAGCAATCGGAGCCTCCCAGCAAGACATTTTGATCCAATTCTTGATCGAAGCGATTATTCTGTCTGCTGCAGGCGGCGTCATTGGGACACTAGTGGGAATTGGCGGCATTCTTCTAGTGGGAGCGGTCACGCCAATGACGATGACGGTTTCTCCAGTTGCGATCGTGGTTTCCGTCAGCGTTTCTGGCAGTATTGGTTTATTCTTTGGTGTTGTTCCCGCCCGCCGCGCTGCCAAACTCGATCCCATCGTCGCGTTAAGAAGCACTTAAGATAAATGCAAAATTCGGCATTAATCATTCACAATTAACCCTTAACACTCGATCGTCAACCCTCAACCCGATAATTCTGAATTATTAACCATTAACCATGAACTCTGAACAATCCACTGAGGCTATCGTTCGTCTGGAACAGATTCACAAAATCTATGGGTCTGGCAATACAGAGGTGCGCGCGCTTGATGGCGTGAACTTGACCGTTGACGCGGGGGAATATTGCGCCATTATGGGGGCATCTGGCTCGGGTAAGTCTACCGCCATGAATATCATTGGCTGTCTCGATCGTCCGACGGTGGGACGCTATTATCTGGATGGAGTAGATGTGGCCCATTTAGGAGAAGCGGAATTGGCGCACATTCGCAACTTAAAAATTGGCTTTGTGTTCCAGCAGTTCTATCTGCTGCCCCAATTGAATGCCCTGGAAAATGTCATGTTGCCGATGGTCTACGCCAACGTGCCCAATAAAGAGCGGCAGGAGCGAGCGGCGGCGGCACTGAAACGAGTGGGTCTGGAGAATCGCATGAGGAATCGACCCAATCAGTTGTCAGGCGGGCAACAACAGCGAGTTGCGATCGCACGAGCCATCGTCAACCAGCCCTCGCTGGTCCTGGCTGACGAACCGACGGGAGCATTGGATTCTCGCACCACCCAGGAAGTGATGGATATCCTCGCCGAACTCAATGCCAGCGGCATCACCATCGTTATCGTCACCCATGAAGCAGACGTGGCTCGTTTAAGTCAACGGGTTGTCTGGTTCCATGACGGTAAGGCGACCCATACCCACCTGGCCCCCGAAGAGATTCATCAAGTCGCGGTTGCTTAAGACAACTGAAACGCCGTAGAGAAGATATGATAAAAAACATCTCTACGGCGCGATCTAGATTGCGAATCTAATTTTTCGATGGTTGGATAGCGACTATAATCTTGACTCATTTAAGACTGGTCGTTTTGCCAGAGGTAAAACGACCAGGCTCAATATATCTGGGGTCTACATCAGACCCAGTTGAGATAAAATGCCATGACCCGTAATCAGCTCAGTGGCCAGACCGATGGCAAATCCCAACATGGCCAGACGACCATTCCAGTTTTCAGCAAAGTTGGTGAAACCGAATTTTGTTGCCTTGTCTGCTGTTTCCTTTTCCATGGTGATTTCTCCTGTTGTACTCGATGGTGGTTACTCGCGGGTGGCATAAGCAATTGCTTTCACCCGCCTGCCAGTGCTCTACGAAGAATTATAACGCAATATTAAGTTTTGTTGTCAAGACTTGGATTCATGAGGAGAGAGAATTGCGATCGCATCTAAATATTGTTGCTATATATTATTGCGATCGCCAATCTCGTATCTAACACAAGACAATCTGCAACCCACCCTGCAACACTCCTTGCTGAGAAAGGTGTCTCCATTGAGCAGGATGTCTGTCATGTTAGAAAAAGTCCTAATCTTAAAAACGTACGATCTATACATTCACTACCAGGAGCCAAGAAGCACTTCAAAAAATTTGCCTCCAGAACGCTTCAGCACTTCAGACAACAAGTATGCGATTCCCCTAGATAGAACACAGCTGTGTCGGTTGAATCTGGCATTGCAGCGATAAGATTCTTAACTTGTGTAAATATTATGCCCATGTGAAAATGGCTTCGGGCAAATGCAAGTTTGCTTGAATTTAACTCCAAATTTCCAGAATATTCACGTAAATTACCTGAAATCAGAGGTGAACTATGTCGATTATCATGCCCTATGGCGTTGCGATTCATGAAGCTGCTGCTTCCGGCGATATTGCAAGAATGAGAGCAATGGTACGGCAAGCGGAAGAATGGCTGCGGGAAACGGGCGATGTTTCAGCCGCACTGGAAGTCCTGAAGCTTGAAATTGCCAAGCTTGAAAGGAGAGGGTAACCATTACGAGACATCAATAATACCTCTTAGGCACGGGTTCAGCACGATCTGTAAAGTCAGATCCAATCCTGGATTGAAATGCAGAAGGGGGCATTTCTACCCAAAAGTATTCAGTCCTGACGCGGGTTGGTTGATTGGGCTTTGATGAAAGTCAGATTGAACTCGTGTCTTACACGCTTAGAGTCGGTGTCTTAACTTTAGATATTTGCAGCTAGATATTTTCAGCCTCCAGGAGAGGAATATGCCCCATCGCCCTCGGTACCGCATCCAGGAAGATTATCATCGTTATACGCCTGTTCACGTTGTCTGGGAAATTACCCTTGCCTGCAATCTTAAATGTCAGCACTGTGGCTCCAGAGCCGGTCAAGCCCGGCATGATGAATTAACCACGCAAGAGTGCCTGGATGTTATCGATCGGCTGGCGGCGCTGGGGACGCGAGAAATTACTCTGATTGGAGGCGAAGCCTTTTTGCGTCCGGATTGGCTGGACATTATCAAAGCGATTCGGAAACACGATATCTACTGTGCCACCCAAACAGGTGCGCTTAATTTTACTCAGGCAAGGCTGGATGCAGCGATTGAGGCAGGGTTGCAGGGGATTGGAGTGTCCATTGATGGCTTGCCAGACCTCCACGATCGCTTGCGTGGTGTTCCAGGATCCTACGACATGGCCATTAACACCCTGAAACGAGCCAGGGATGCCGGACTGAATCGTAGCGTCAATACGCAAATCGGGGCCCAGACCATTCCCATGCTGCGTCCGATTATGCATCGCATTATTGAGGCGGGAGCGCAACAGTGGCAGCTGCAGCTGACGGTGGCGATGGGGAATGCGGTCGATAATGACGACATTCTTTTACAGCCCTATCAATTAGGCGAACTGATGCCGCTGTTGGCTCAGCTCTTTAGCGAAGCCCACGAACAGGGACTGATCCTGATTGCTGGCAATAACATTGGTTATTTTGGTCCCTACGAACACAAGTTTCGTAGCATTGAGAATGCCACTTCCCATTGGAACGGTTGTTTGGCAGGACAAACGTCTATGGGTTTGGAAGCGGATGGTACCGTGAAGGGATGCCCTTCTCTCGCAACTGAAGGCTTTGCCGGCGGAAATATTCGGGATCTACCGCTAGAAGAGATTTGGAACACGAGCGAAGAAATTCACTTCGGTCGGCTCCGATCCGTAGACGATCTCTGGGGATTTTGCCGCACCTGTTACTACGCGGATGCCTGTCGGGGGGGCTGTACCTGGACATCCCATTCGCTGTTAGGGAAACCGGGAAACAATCCCTATTGCCATTATCGGGTTTTAGAACTGGAGAAGCAGGGGCTGCGCGAACGCATTCGCAAAGTCCAGGAAGCCAATCGGACTTCGTTCGCAGTGGGTAAGTTTGAACTGGTGCTGGAACCGATTCCAGGGTACGCAGTCAGTGCGGCATTGAGTGAGGAAACAGGCCCAGAAGAACGGGTGACTCAACCGGTTATGGCGTTTTCAACTCCAGCAGCCCCCGCAGGGGAAAGTTATCGCGAGGGCAGGGTGCCGCCGCAATTGGAACAATGCAAGGCATGCAATCAGTTCATCTGGCCCGATGAAGAGATCTGTCCGCATTGCCAGGCTGATGTCAAAGCAGCCAGGGCCAGATATGCGGCAGATAAAGAGCGTTGGGACTCTCTCATGGAAGAACTGCAAACGATGATGGCGCAGAAATCATCAGGATCGCGGGTTCAATAGCGCTGGACAAACCAAATTTGTGGGGGCGTAGCAATGCTATATCCCTGGAGAATAAACTCAGCGTGAAATAAATTTGCGATCCTTAGTTCAATGGCACTGAAATAAGCAACGATTTCGTGTAGGGTGGGCATCGTTCCAATACTGTTCGGTTTAGAAACGAGAATTCATTTCTCGCGTAGGGGCACGGCATTGCTGTGCCCCTACAAGTCTATTTTTCGTAACGTTATTGAACCCGCTATCCTTAACCGAACAGTATTGGGCATCGTTCTTGAGGCTTCAAGGGTTCTGCTGGCAGGTCTGGATGAGCGATGCCCACCAACCCGAGTCTCCGCTGGTGGGCATTTCCTAGCAGTTGTCTTCATTTTGAAAAAAGAGAGCCTGGGAGGAAATGCCCACCCTACAAATCTGATTTAGTATTATTTAGTATTAATTGATATAGATAAATGAGCCAGAAGTTTGACGAGACCGATTCTTTCTCAACTGCAAATGAGGTTCACCAATTGATTTGCAACTCTCATCATTGCGATCGCAATCTGAACGATGAAGAGATGGATGCTGCAATTGGTTTAAATATTGCCCCAGTGGAAGCGACGTTAGATTTTATCGACCTGGTGCTGTGTTATGGGCAGCACCGACTCTATCAGGGAGATATTCCTTATAACGTTATTCGGGAGCTGTATACAAGGTTAGATGTTTTTACGCGACTCCATGATTATCGCATTTCCCATATCCTAGATCTGGGAAGCGGGTATGGTCGGTTGGTGCTTTATGGTGCCTTGCTTTGGCCAGATGTCCATTTTTGCGGGATCGAAATGGTCGTGGAACGGGTGTTAGAAGCTCAAAATGTCAGTAGAAGACTGGGCTTGGGTGCGGTTGAGTTTATCAGCGGTGATGTACTGCAGATTCCGTGGCCGTTTGCCAACTGTTTTTTGATGATGAACAGCTTGGCGTTGCGGGTTTTGCCCGATGTCTTTGCCCGTCTGGAGACGTTAGCTCAACAGCAAGAATTTATTATTGTTTCTGTTTGGTCGGTTAACGAGTACTTACGCCAACAACAGTGGCTTGAAGAGGTCGTTATCCCTGATTTTCTCCATGAAAAATTCAGTCTTACAATTTTCAAACCTATCAAATGACACAACGGTAGTCCTCCAAATGAGGGACAATCCTTTATTCAGAGCGAGCATAGGCATTAAAGAACAAGATTTTGTGAGTTGGATGGGTGCAGGTGCAAGCGGTAGTCGCGTCACCCCAGCCCAAATGCAATCCAATGGGATACATGGTGTTCTCTCTGGCGTAGGGTAGATCGGAGCAATCATCCAGTTCAGCCCATTCTGCTTGTGAAGCCAGTTGAAGCAGTTCTTCCGCAGAAACTGATGTACCGATGTCGGCAGTGGCTCGAACTCGCTTCCATCCTTCGGTTTGGGTAATCCACTGTTGTACGGTTTCCAGGGTTGTGGCAGCTGCGACAGTCATCGGTTTTCCTCCAGTCCATATTCTTGGCGACATTGATTGGCAAGTTCTCTTTCGGACTCACCTAGATGCGTTTCTCAGCCCTGTTCGTAAATATGTCTCAGGTCTTCTAGGGTAGGACATTTTCCCCGACGTAGGGCAAGTCGCGATCGCAAAAAGACAGCTGTGTAAACAGTTTTGATTATATTACGCCACTGAACTCAAATCGGCTGAAGCCGCTTCTAAGGTTGCGAGGGCAGTTTGGGCGGCTTGCCTGACATGGGGATGAGCATCGTTCAATAACGGACGCAAATCGTCCATAGCGTCCACTGCTTCTAAATCTGCCAGCTCATCGACGGCATTTTCCCGGACGATAAACGCTGGATCGTGCAAGGCGTTCTTGAGCATGGGTAAGGCTTGTTCGGGATGCAGGCGAGCGATAAAACGCAGAACGCTGCCTCTCACATTAGAAGATGGATGCTCCAGAAACTGCACAACAGGAGCTAAAGCCGCTTTCTCTCCTTGATGGCAAAGGCCGTCAATGGCTGCGGCAACGATGGCAGGTCGTTCATCCTTGAGATAGGAGACGAATAATGCTTTCAGATCTGGTTCTTTGGGTTCAGCCGTCGCCAGGGCAAAGAGAATGCCTTGCAGTCTTTCAGTATCCACTTGCTTGAGTTCGTTTTTTAAAAAATCAATGCCTGACTGACCCTGTTGCCGAATCAGATGAGCGAGTTCTTGATAGTAAACGGTTGCGTACTCCTCGCCTTCGATTGGAGGAGACTGAAAGCGAGCAATCAATTGTTCAAGATTCAGGGTGTCAAGTTCAACATAGAGACTCATGGCGATCTCTCCTTTTGTTTTATTTTTCAACCCGGTAGCCCAGCTCTGCCAGACGGGTGCGGGATTGTCGCCATTTGGGCTGTACTTTGACAAAGAGTTCCAGATATACCTTGCCCGCAATCAGTTTCTGGATTTGCTGGCGGGCGGCACTGCCGATGGCTTTGAGCATGCGGCCGCCTTTGCCGATGGCGATGCCTTTTTGGGAGGGGCGTTCGACGTGAATGGTGGCGAGGATGCGAGTGATGTCGGGGTCTTCGTCTACCCGGTCGATTGCGATCGCAACCGAATGGGGCACCTCCTCGCGAGTCAGACGCAAAATTTGCTCGCGAATCAGCTCGCCCATAATGAACCGCTCCGGTTGATCCGTCACCAGATCGGGTGGATAGTAATAGGGCCCAGGCTCCAGCCGCTCCACTAATGCCTGCAGCAAGGGATCCAAGCCCTGAACTGAAAGCGCAGAAAATTTCAGTTGGGGCCAGCCATAGGGTGCCGCCAGAGCCGCGTAACTGTCGTCTAGCACTGCACAATCCGAGGGTTGCTGGTCAATCTTATTGATCCCCAGAATTGCGGGTGTCGAGACAGAACCGAGCAGCTCGGCAATGTAGCGATCTCCTCCACCAGCAACGACCGACCCATCCACCACGAACAAGATTGCATCCACTGCATGGATCGCCATTTTGGCATTTTTCACCAGTACTGTTCCTAATTGATGATGGGGTTTGTGAATGCCTGGCGTATCGACAAAAACGATCTGTGCCTCTGTCGTCGTCAGAATACCCCGAAGACGATTTCGTGTCGTTTGAGCAACGGGAGACGTGATAGCGATCTTCTGTCCCACCAGCTGGTTCATCAGGGTTGACTTGCCCACATTCGGTCTGCCAATTAACCCCACAAAACCCGATCTGAAACCAGCGGGAGCGTCAGGGATCGGGGTAGCAGCTGATGCGGACAAAGGCGTGCCAGATTGATTGAAGCCAGATTGATTGAAGATAGATGGGGGCATTGTTCTTATGGATTCGGGGGCTTTGTCAGGATAGCAGCAATGAGAGCGATAGCCGCCGCCGCTAACTTGTCCGGAAATGACCATGACTCAGGCAAGCCATTATTTCATACTAAAAGGAGGGTGTTGCATATCGAAAGCATAATTGGAACCTGGGAGCGAAAACATCAGGTTTCAATTCATCCTTATCAAAAAACAATGCCTAAAAGGAAACCTCAGCGATCTAGAATGTGTATTTTATCCTGGTGCTGTGGCACAACTAAAACTGTGCGAAGTTCATCGTTGGCACTTTAGTGCTGCAACATCTTTGGGATCAATGTTGCAGCCTACTCTACAACGAGGTTCTATTGCACTAAATGAGTACAATAGAACCTCGTTGGGGCCAGCCTCTAAGGATCGCGAATTCAATAATTTCGCAAACAATAACCCTGTAGGGACACGGCATTGCCGTGTCCCTACGCGAGAATTTTGCACTTAATCCAATTCTCACTCCTAATTCTCGAAATTCCAAGACGGGCAAACGCTACAGGGGTATTACCGGGTTCTTGACAGAAGGATTAGCAAATAATGGTCTCCAGTAAAAAAGCGCAGATTATGCCCCATTTATCTTGGCATCTGAGGTTTTCCCCACAGGCAAAACTCCCCATTGCACAATGGAGGAGGGGTACATTTCTGGTGCTCCTGGCGGTGGCGGAGGGTTTTCTGGCGCGATCGCTCCCAGCTCAGATTGTCCCCGCTGCCGATAATACTAATACCCAGGTTACTGTCCAGAATAACCAATTCGATATTCAGGGTGGGATGCGATCGCAGGATGGCGCTAACCTGTTTCACAGCTTCCAGGACTTTGGCCTCAACGCCAATCAGGTCGCCAACTTCCTGGCCGATCCCCAAATCCAGAACATCCTGGGGCGAGTCACGGGGGGCAATCCCTCCATTATCAACGGCTTAATTCAACTCACCGGCAGTAACGCCAATCTTTTCCTGATGAATCCTGCTGGCATGGTTTTTGGCACCACCGCCAGCCTCAATGTCCCCTCTGCCTTCACCGCCACCACCGCTACCAGCATTGGACTTGACGATGGCTGGTTTCATGCCTCCGGCACCAACAACTACAGTGCCCTGGTCGGCCAGCCCCATCAATTTGCCTTTACCTTTAACTCCCCTGGCAGCATCATCAATGCTGGTCATCTGGCCGTCGCAGCAGGCCAGGATTTGCGGCTCATCGCAGGCAACACGCTCAACACCGGGCAACTCTCCGCTCCAGGGGGCAACATCACAGTTGCAGCAGTAACAGGCGGGACGCTCCTGCGTCTTAGCCAGGAGGGGGTATTGCTGAACCTGGAGATCGATGCTGCCGCAGTGCCTGCCGTTCCCCAGACGTTAGGAAGCGATGGTCAAGCTTTCCATTCGCTTGACTTACCTCAACTGCTCACCCTGCCAAATGTCGGTCATGCAACTGGCATCAACGTTGCTGCCAATGGCGCGATCCAGCTCGCGGGTTCAGGGCTATCCTTGTCTGGGGCGGAAGGAGCTGCTCTGGTTTCGGGGACGCTAGATGCTTCGAACCCAGCAGCAAACGGTATGGGCGGCATGGTGAACGTTTTGGGCGACCGCGTCGGCCTCGTCAAGGCCACGATCGATGCATCCGGTTTTGACGGCGGCGGCACTGTCCGCATTGGTGGTGATTACCAGGGTAAAGGCCCAGGCTTTAATGCCAGCCGTACGTTTGTGAGTCAGGATTCTATCCTGCGGGCCGATGCCGACCTCAGCGGCGACGGCGGTCAGGTGATTTTGTGGTCAGAGGACACTACGGAATTCTATGGCGACATCAGCGCCCAGGGGGGCCGCGATTCTGGCAACGGTGGTTTTGTCGAGGTCTCTGGCAAGGAAAACTTGTACTTTCAGGGCACGGTTGATGTCGGAGCCGAGCGCGGTCTGAACGGGGACATTTTACTGGACCCGCGAGACATCATTATCGAATCCTCAGCCAGCTCAGCAGACGATGGTCAACTGGCGGCTGGCGTCCCAGTTGGGACTGCAGCAGGGACAATCCTGTTTGCCGAGGGCGGTACGCTAACCGATTTTACCTTGAGCGATACGGCACTGACGGCCTTGACGGGCAATATTATCCTGCAGGCCAGTCGGGATATTATCGTTCAGGCTGGGACATCGTTGAACTTCAGCAATCAAACTGCTGGTGAAACCATTACGTTCCAGGCTGGTCGGGATATTACTGTCAATCCGGATCTGCAAACCAGTGGTGGCAGTCTCTCTTTCAGTGCCGCTGGTAGTATTGCGATCGCAGGCTCAACGGTCACATCCGGCGGTAACGTAGCTTTCACTGCGGCCCTGGGCAGCATCAGCACTGGCGCGATCGCAACAGCTGCCAGCAGTAATGGCGGTGCAGTCACCCTCTCAGCTCCCCTGGGCAACATTACCACCGGCACGATCGACACCACCAGCAGCTCCAGTAATGGCGGCGCGGTCAGTCTTACCGCTCCCTTTAATCCCATTCAGGTCAGCGCCATCGATGCCCAGGGCAATATCTCTGGAGGGAATGTGGCGCTCAATGGCAGCCTGCTCCGGATGACCGAGACCTTTACCGATCGCAATGGTATTACTACCAGCATTTCCACCGCAGGCGGTCAGACAGGCGGCAACATCAGCTTGAGCCACAAAGGCGGAATTGCCAATCCATTCGTCGTCGGAGACGCCAGCGTGAATGGTTCAGCAGCCGCGTTAACCACAGGGGCCAATACCCTTTCGCCGACAATGTCCATCCCAGGCAATATTGAGTTGAGCGGCACGACCAGCACTGACTCTGGCAATGATTTTTTGCTGGCAGATGCTATTTTGGGCGGTCGGCCTGCGAACAATATGGGTTTAGACTTACCTGAATTTCTCTGTGCTTTCCTTTGCGATCCTCCATTAGAAGAAAGTGCGATCGAGAGCGAGGTGAAATTGGCAGTTCAGGCAGCGGGCACTTCATCGGTCGCCGTCAATGGATTACTTTTGCCAGAGTTGAATCAGCTGGAGGACAGCTTTTCACTTCCCTTTGAGGAGGCTTTCGATCTCAAGGAGACCCGCTCCACGGTTACGATAGAAAATGCGAAAGCAAAACTGAAGCAAATTGAGCAGATTACAGGCGTGCGCTCGGCGTTGATTTACATCTTCTTTAGTCCTTCCCCGGCAGAGGCTGAAGCAGCCCCTGCCGGGTTAAAATCTCTCTCCACCGTAACTGGGGAGGACGGTAAATTGATCTGGCAATTCAAAGGAAACAGTCGCAATCGTCAGGGACAGCCCCTGCCGCTCCAGAACACCCAGGCAACCGATCCCCTGACCCTGATGCTGGTGACAGCAGACGGAGATGCGGTTCAACTGCAGGTACCAGGAGCAACGCGGCAGACCGTACAGCGGACAGCGCAGCAATTAGTGCGTCAACTCACCGATCCCAGAAGAATTGGCACGGGCTACCTGATGCCTGCCCAGCGACTCTATCAGTGGCTGGTGGCTCCCCTAGCGGCAGAATTGCAGACTCAAAAGATTAATAATCTGACCTTCCTGATGGATACGGGATTGCGGACATTGCCTGTGGCAGCATTACACGATGGTGAGACGTTTATCATTGAAGACTATAGTTTGGGATTGATGCCCAGTCTGGCGCTCACGGATACAGATTATGTGGATTTGAGAAATACGCAAGTACTCGCGATGGGGGCGGCAGAATTTGATGAACTGAAGCCGCTGCCCGCAGTGCCCGTGGAGGTGAGCGCGATCGCAGACCGACTCTGGCAAGGGCGCTCCCTCCTCAACGAAGACTTCACCCTCGACAATCTCCAAGCTGCCCGCCAAATAGAGGACTTTGGTATCCTCCACCTGGCCACCCATGCTGACTTTCGCCCCGGAATCTCCAGCTACATCCAGCTCTGGAAAGATCAGCAACTCACCCTGAAGCAACTCAAAGAACTAGAACTCGGCGAAGATCCACCTGTAGAATTGCTGGTCTTGAGCGCCTGCCGCACCGCCTTTGGAGACCCAGACTCTGAGCTAGGCTTTGCCGGACTGGCCGTACTCGCTGGCGTAAAATCAGCCCTGGGCAGCCTCTGGTACGTCAGCGATGACGGTACCCTGGGATTAATGGCCACCTTCTATGAGCAACTGCAACAAACCCCTGTCAAAGCAGAAGCCCTGCGACAGGCCCAGCTTGCCATGCTCCAGGGAAAAGTCCGCCTGGAAAATGGTCAGCTCATCACACCCACTCGACAGTTTTCCCTGACACCAGAACTGGCTGCCCTGGGCGATCGAGAACTCTCCCATCCTTTCTTTTGGAGCGCTTTTACCATTGTCGGCAATCCCTGGTAAACAAACCTGCACAAATCGCTCGAAGCAACCAGGGACAGACAAAATTGTTTTGTAGTAGGCTATTATCGTTACTTTATCCCCTTTCCTGGCTTTCTATCTTTCATGACTGCATCTTCTGATTCCCGCTGGCAATTCTGGATTGACCGAGGTGGCACCTTCACCGATATTGTTGCCCGCCGCCCGGATGGTCAGATCGTTATCCGTAAACTGCTCTCTGAAAATCCTGAACGCTACAAAGATGCAGCTGTCCAGGGCATTCGCGAGATTCTACAGATTGCCGCAGGCGATCCCCTCCCCCCTGAACAGATTGCTGCGGTCAAGATGGGAACCACCGTTGCGACGAATGCCTTGTTGGAGCGAAAAGGCGATCGCACAGTTCTGGTAATTACGCAAGGATTTCAGGATGCTCTGCGCATTGGCTACCAAAACCGACCCAGTATCTTCGCTCGCCAGATTATATTGCCCGAAATGCTGTACGAGCGCGTCGTTGAAGTTGAAGAACGTCTCAGCGCCCAGGGAGAGGTCTTGGTTCCTCTAAACTTAAATCATGGCTTTGTCGCTGCTCTCCAGACTGCCTACGACAATGGCATCCGTGCCTGTGCGATTGTGTTGATGCATGGTTACCGCTACCCCAGACACGAAAAACAGGTTGCGGCGCTGGCGGCAAAAATCGGCTTCACTCAGATTTCTGTTTCTCACCAGGTTAGCCCCTTAATGAAACTGGTCAGCCGGGGCGATACCACAGTCATGGATGCTTATCTTTCTCCCATTTTGCGGCGTTATGTCAATCAGGTCAGCGAACAATTAGATGTTGATGGTTCATCGTTCGTTGTTGATGGTTCATTGCAATCAACAATGAACCATCAACAACGAACCCATTTAATGTTTATGCAGTCTAATGGGGGATTGGCAGATGCCCAGAATTTTCAGGGCAAAGACAGCATTTTATCGGGGCCTGCGGGAGGCATTGTGGGAGCGGTGCAGACGAGCATGCTGGCCGGATTTGAGAAAATTATCAGCTTTGATATGGGCGGCACCTCTACGGATGTCGCTCATTATGATGGTGAATACGAGCGTACTTTTGAAACCGAGATTGCTGGCGTACGACTGCGAACCCCAATGATGGCAATCCATACTGTTGCAGCGGGGGGTGGCTCGATTCTGAGCTTTGATGGTTCGCGCTACCGTGTCGGGCCGGAGTCTGCTGGGGCAAATCCGGGACCTGCTTGTTATGGTCGGGGAGGACCGCTGACCGTGACGGATTGCAATGTTATGTTGGGGAAGCTGCAATCTGATTTTTTCCCAAAAGTCTTTGGCTCAGAGGGTGACCAACCGCTGGAACGACGGGTGGTGCAACAGCAGTTTGAGGCATTGACGTCGCGGATTCAAGCGGTTACCGGGGATCGGCGGACACCGGAGGAGGTGGCAGCGGGTTTTCTTGCGATCGCAATCGAAAAAATGGCTAACGCCATCAAAAAAATTTCCCTGCAGCGAGGATACGACGTTTCTGAATACGTTCTCTGTTGCTTTGGTGGAGCAGGCGGACAGCATGCCTGTCTGATTGCAGAAGCTCTGGGCATGAAGAAAATCTTCCTTCATCCCTATGCTGGTGTCTTATCTGCCTACGGCATGGGACTGGCCGATGTGCGAGCCATGCGAGAACAAGCAGTAGAAGCCAGATTAACCGCCGATCTTGTCCCGTCTCTAGACGCAATGCTGACCGTACTGGCTAAGGACGGAGAGCAAGAAATCGCCACTGCCCATCGAAATGAGGACGAATTGACCCAGACCGTTTTGAACAGAGTACAACTGAAGTATGAAGGTACAGACTCCACATTGATGGCAGACTTTGGCAGTGTTGCTACGATGCGACAGCAATTTGAGCGGGCCCATCGTCAACGTTACGGCTTCATTGTGCCCGAAAAAACATTAATTGTCGAAGCTGTTGTCTGTGAAATCGTCGCCAGGACTTTCACTCCAAAAGAACCAACCCTCAAACGCCAGAGCGCTGAGCTGCCACGTCCAGTAGCGACTCGCCCTCTGTACGCTGCTTCTGTTTGGCAGGAAACCCCTGTCTTCCAACGATCGGATCTGCAACCTGGCGACTGTATCTCCGGCCCGGCCCTGATTATCGAAGCTACCGGCACCAATGTTATCGAACCTGGCTGGCAGGCGGAACTGACAGATCGGAATCATTTGATTTTGACACGGGAACAGGGAACAGGGAATAGGGAACAGGGGGGAAGACAGAGGGCAGAGGGCAGAGGGCAGAGGACAGAAGGGGAAGAGCAGTTGTCGGAAGGGCAGGTTGCAACTTCGATCGCTCAGCCTTCGGCGTCGAGAGAAAATCCTAGCTCTCATGCAACACCCGATCCAGTCTTGCTGGAAATTTTCAACAATCTTTTCCGTTCGATTGCGGAGCAAATGGGCATTGCGCTGCAAAATACCAGTGTTTCGGTCAACATCAAAGAACGTCTCGACTTTTCCTGCGCTATTTTTGACCAGGACGGACAGCTGGTTGCCAATGCGCCCCATATCCCAGTCCACCTGGGTTCTATGAGCGAAAGCGTCCAGAGTTTGATTGGGGCTAAAGGTCCTGTGCTTCAGCCAGGCGATGTCTACATGCTCAACAATCCCTACAATGGCGGCACTCACTTACCCGATGTCACTGTTATCACGCCCGTCTTCGATCCCGATCCTTGTTTTGCTCCCGATCCAAAATCCAAACCCCAAAATCCAAACCCCAAAATTCTTTTTTATGTTGCTTCTCGCGGTCACCATGCTGACATTGGGGGCATTACGCCCGGCTCTATGCCCCCCAATAGTACAACGGTTGAGCAAGAAGGGATTTTGATTGACAACTTTCAGCTGGTCAGTCAGGGACAGTTTTGCGATCGCGAACTCCAAACGTTACTCTCATCTGGCCCTTATCCGGTCAGAAATCTCGCCCAGAACATGGCTGACCTGCAGGCGCAAATCGCCGCCAACGAGAAGGGCGTGCAGGAATTAGGCAAAATGGTCGAGCATTTCAGCTTAGAAACAGTACAAGCCTATATGGGACACGTGCAAGACAATGCCGAAGAATCCGTTCGTCGTACCATCGATTCCCTCAAAAATGGTTGTTTTACAGTACCGCTAGACAATGGCGGCCAAATTCAAGTTGCCATTACCATTGACACCGTTCACCGCAACGCCCGTATTGATTTCAGCGGCACCTCACCCCAACAACCCAACAACTTCAATGCTCCTGCCGCAGTTTGCAAAGCTGCCGTACTCTATGTTTTCCGCACGCTAGTTGATGACGACATTCCCCTGAACGCGGGTTGCCTTAAACCCCTGGAGATTGTGATTCCAGCAGGCTGCATGCTCAATCCCACCTATCCTGCTGCTGTGGTTGCCGGTAACGTAGAAACGTCTCAAGCGATTACCGATGCGCTCTATGGTGCCCTGGGCATCATGGCGGCTTCCCAGGGCACCATGAACAATTTCACCTTTGGCAACGACCGCTACCAGTACTACGAAACCATCTGCGGCGGCTCCGGCGCTGGCCCCAACTTTAACGGCACTGACGCTGTTCACACCCACATGACCAACTCCCGTCTGACCGACCCAGAGGTCCTGGAATGGCGCTTCCCCGTCCTGGTCGATCGCTTCGGCATTCGTCCCAATAGCGGTGGCAGCGGCCAGTACAACGGCGGGCATGGCGTCATTCGTCGCATCCAATTCCGCGAACCGATGACAGCTGCCATTCTTTCCAGTCGTCGTCAAATGGCTCCCTTCGGGCTGGCAGGCGGCAATCCCGGAATGCCCGGTCGCAACTTCTGCGAGCGCCACGATGGCACCCAGGAGATCCTGAGCAGCACTGCAACCTTGGAGATGCAAGCAGGCGATACCTTTGTTATCGAGACACCAGGCGGCGGCGGCTACGGCCCAGATTGATGGCCAGATTGATGGCCAGTAGGACAACACAACAAAGAATTCAAGACGAATCCTGCGTTTCATCTAGAACGCAAATTCTGTCATTGGAGGCAACCTTTATCGCTGAAACAGAATTCGGCACAAAGTATCAAATTCGGGGTCGGCTGATTGGCCCCAATCGCATCGGTTTGCCTATCATTTCAATTTGGCTAGTGGATCCTTTTGCTCAGCAAACAAAATTTGTAACGTTGTTTCCGAATAAGGAGGAATAAAATGGCGCTGGAACTATTTACACAAGTTGTTTTAACTGAAGATTTGCCTCAATACAATTTGCGAAAGGGCCAGATGGCAAGAATTGTAGAACATTATCCCAGACCAGAGGGTGAAGAAGATGGGGACAGTCTGGAGGGATTCGACACCATCGTTAACGATACGATCGAGGTCAGGGCCTCGCAAATCGAATCCTACGCCGAAAGACACCCACTCCAGTCTCGCATTTTGTCGGAAAGGGCTTCATAAGTGTTGTCCCATCACTATGTGTGAAGCGAAGTGTTGTAACGTTCATACCAATTTGCCTTAGAGATGAAAGTGATGAAATTGGCGGAACGCTTGCCCATTAAAACTTTCTTCAATCCAAAATCGGCAATCTAAAATCCAAAATGGTATTGATGAATTGCAGGCATGCTATCTTGCAGGCCGCTGGCTAAGACTCTGGGCAGCACCTCCCGGTAAATTGAATTCGCTGGAACCAGGCCGCCCTCTGGATTGCGCACCACCAGACCCAGTACCATCGCACAAGTAGAGTAACGTGATGCTTTGCTGTTGAGTTGGGAGAATTGAAGGAACAAGGGCGTTGGCAAATTTAGAGCTGAATCGGGTTTGAATCCTTTATGATTTTGCTCCAATCCATGCTACTCATAACCAACGCCGTTATCGTGCAGTAAGACTGTCTTCGAGTAAGACAATTCACGACTTGGAAGGTTAGCGCCCCCGAAGGGGGCGCTAACCCCCATTTCTTTGTGCTAGAACAGAAAAATGAGTTATTTTGAAAGCCTTGCGGAGCAAGGCTTTCAAAATAACCTTCCAAGTCGTGACAATTACAATCCTAAGGAATCAGAATTAAATAAGATGTAGATTGGATCTGTAGGGGCAATCTCTTGTGGTTGCCCCGATATGACAGGTTATCTACAAGGGGTACTCCTACAGATTGGCAAATTATTAAATTCTCATTCCTAAGTTACAACAGGTTCTCTCGCAGGTTGCGGTATGCTTGCTGTTGCTTCCTGAAAAGCGATATAGCCTTGTCGAACATATTTTCGCATCCGTCGATCGGCAGATTTAAATGCCGGAACTCCTGCATACTCGCCACCTACGACATGAGCGTTCGTTCCTGTCTTACCCAGAAATGCCTCCAGAGTCGCGACATACTCTTCGATCAAAGAAAATGTGGGGGAATAGACCGCATTAATCGCATCTAACTGTTTAGGATTAATGGATTTTTTACCTGTGAAGCCAAAAATATGCCGTGAGAGGGTGGCTTCCCGCCGCGCTACTTCGGGATCGTTGAACTTGGCAGAGACGCTATCAAATAGATCGAGGTGGTACCGCCTGGCAGCTAAGGCAATCTCGCCCATCACTTGCTGAAAGAAAGGGCTCTCATAGGTCGGGATGCGATTGACCCCCAGATCGGTGGACATATCGCCAACCCCAAAACCCAGAGCGTCCTTTTCAGGTCGCAATACGCTGGCAATTTCGTTGACAGCATCCATTCCTTTTACTGTTTCAATTGTGACAATATAGAGTTTATCTTCACCAATTTCTCGCATCAGCTGCAGGATTTGTGCCCCAGATTCTCCTTTGGGTAAAGTAACGGAATCAAACGGGAACTGAGTAATTGCCTTAAGATCCTGTGCCAATTGTTCGGGATCGCTCGTATTGATCCGAACGCAGTATTCGACATTGCCGACTTTTGGCGGGATCTCCACAATGCTATCCCGCGCCACTTGCTTTTGTTCTGGAGGAATGCTGTCTTCTAAATCCCAGATGAATCCATCTGCTGGCACTTCGCCATTACCTATCTTTTGGCGGTATCTGGGTTTATTCAGGGGGACAAAGAGATGAGAGCGTCGCCTGAACTCGGTACCAGACTGCTGTTTCAAATGGAAGTAGACTTCATCCGAAACATGTAAGGTGTCTCCGCTTAGAGTAAACTGTATCGTGGCCATTGGAAAAACTGTCGCTCCATGGGGTATGTACGTTATTACTGAGAAATATTGCTATAATCGCCCAGACATATTAAACTCTGCTCTTTAGAGAATCAAGCCAGGTCGTTAGATCTAGCCGTAAAAATGAGGGCACTGAGCGATCGAAACGTTATTGTAATAATCTAAGCAAATACAACGGTACATGAAAAATTTAAGTTGCAAAGTTGCTCTGGTGACAGGTTCTGCCCAAAATATTGGTCGGGAGATCGTGCTTGAATTGGCCAGACGCGGTGCTAATGTCGTTGTTAACGCACGCACCAGTATGCAAGCAGTATCTAATGTTGCCAGGGAGGCCGAAGCATTAGGGGTGAAAGCGATTCCTATCCTGGCAGATGTGGGGGATGAGGTTCAGGTCGCTGCTATGGTGGAGCAGGTTCTGGACGCATTTGGCCATATTGATATTCTGATCAACAATGCAGGGCTAAGACGTTCCTGCCCAATTACTGACATGACAACTGAGGCGTGGCGGGAAATTCTGGCCGCAAATTTGGATGGCCCTTTTTTTTGCTGCAGAGCTGTTGTTCCAAATATGATTGCCAATGGTGGTGGACGTATTATTACAATTTCTGGGCTTAACGCGTTTAAAGGACGTGCTGATTGGGCCCACGTGTGTGCTTCTAAAGTCGGCTCCCTGGGATTGGCACGGGCCCTGGCTGTGGAACTTGCTCCCCACAACATTTTAGTTAATCACATTGTTCCTGGACCTTTTGAAACGAGCCGTACAGCCTCATCAGACATGGAAGCCCGAGCGCGCCGGATTGCAGATGTTGTTTTGGGACGTTTGGGACAGCCGCAAGAAATGGCCAATTTGTGTGCGTTTTTATGTTCAGAAGACGCAAGTTTTATGACTGGCCAGACCATTCACTTTAATGGAGGGGCATTTCGGTATTAGCTTCGCTTTTATGTTCAGAGGACACAAGCTTTATGACTGGTCAGACCATTCACTTTGGGATCGGGAAGCAAATACCTCCGGAGATTCTCTGATCGAAGCTAGACAAAGCAATTACCTCAGCCTAACCTTACCGGTCTTAATTTATTTTCGTTCCTGAATAGATAGGTATGTCGGTATTAGTTTTACTGAAGCTTAACTTTTCTTTACCTTATGCGGTAAACTCTTTCTGAAACGGTTTTGCTTTGCATCTATCCTGACAACGAACAAAACGTGGAAACTCCAGATATCGCGATCCTGGCTCTCACTTCCCTTGCAGGTGGGATTATCTCTTCAATTATTGGTATGGGTGGCGGCATGATGTTGTATGCGGTCATGCTGTTGTTTATGGAGCCTGTGGTGGCGATTCCGCTCCATGGTATTGTCCAGCTTGCTTCCAATATCTCGCGTGTTTTCTTTCAGCGCGAGTATTTGAACTGGAAAATTATTGGTAGTTTTAGCTTGTTGGTGGTGCCGATGAGCTTTTTGGGAATTGCGATCGCACAGCAACTCCCAGCCTCCATATTGCGTCTGATTATCGGTATTTTTGTCATCATTGCCACCTGGGTGCCAGCGGAGATGCTTCTGCGCGCTCAAGCCGTTCCCACCGAACCCGATCGCTCCCTGGAAATGTCGATTTTGCGATCGCGCTGGCAAACCGCCCCCATCGATCTTTGGGTCACTGTAGTCCTGGATAAAGAACAGTCCCGTCCCGCCACACCCTATAAGCGTTTCATTTGGCTGGGTGGTGTTGCCGGTTTCCTGAATGCAGCAGTCGGCTTTGCCGGTGCCTTTACGGGACCTTTCTTTCTCAATCTGGGGCTTTCCCGCTTTGCTCTAGTAGGCACCAAAGCGACCTGTCATGCGTTTGCCCATCTATCCAAAAGTTTTGCCTTCGGTCTCGCAGGCTTCTCCTTTTTGGATTGGGGTATCTTGCTGGCGCTGCTATCCCTATCAGGGGCAATTGGCACCTGGATCGGCAATCACCTGCTGCACAAAGTTGATGAAGACATCTTTATGGCCCTCTATAAATGGGTACTGACTCTCATTGGTATACGATTACTGCTCAAAGAGCTGGGCCCATTATTATTATTCTGAATCTAGATAATTATGCAAATATAGTTATGCCAGAATAATTGAGATCGTTGCGTTAAGCAAAACGATCTCAATTATTCTTATCCAAAAATGTATTTTCTGATACTAATTTGACTTAAAATACGATCGTATTGAACTGCCAGAATGCTTGTCCAGCAAGAGTTCTCCAAGTCCAAAATCGCCAATCTAAAATCTAAGATGGTATAAATCCACTATCCTGAGATTCCCATTCACCATCAGTTCTTCTTCATTGGATGCACTCAACATGATTTTTCATGAAGTTCGCTCGTATCGCGCCAAAGATCGGCTTCCCCGCCAAGATCAACTCGCCTGGAAGATTGCGGCTGTCGCTGCCGACCCGGTAGCAGTCGAAGACGATGTCGCGGCCATGATTATCAATCGGATCATTGACAATGCAGCAGTCGCTTGTGCAGCATTGAATCGCCATGCCGTGCAAACTGCCCGGGCGCAAGCTCTGGCCCATCCTCGCTCAGTGGGTGCGACAGTATTCGGGTTGTCGGCAGAAACCTTAGTCTGTGCAGAGTGGGCGTGCTGGGCCAATGGTACTGCCGTGCGCGAGCTCGATTTCCACGACACCTTCCATGCTGCTGATTATTCCCATCCAGGGGACAACATTCCTCATATCCTGGCTGTGGCTCAGCAATGCGGGCGCAACGGTACCGATCTGCTCCGCGGCCTCGCAACAGGCTATGAAATTCAGATCGATCTAGTCCGTGGCATTTGTCTCCACAAGCACAAAATCGACCATGTTGCCCATCTCGGTCCTTCAGTCTCTGCTGGAGTGGGGACTCTGCTGGGACTCGAGACTGAAATCATCTATCAGGCAATTCAGCAAGCAACCCATACCACAATCACCACCCGCCAATCCCGCAAAGGTGACATTTCCAGCTGGAAAGCGTATGCTCCTGCCTATTCGGGGAAGAATGCTGTTGAAGCTGTCGATCGCTGTATGCGGGGAGAGGAATCGCCATCGCCTATTTTTGAAGGGGAAGACAGCATCATTGCCTGGGTGCTGGGTGGGCCTGATGCGCTTTACAAGGTCCCTTTGCCTGCGCCTGGAGAACCCAAACGAGGGATTCTCGCCAGCTATACCAAGGAGCACTCTGCGGAATATCAAGCTCAAGCCCTGATCGATCTTGCCTTCCGCATGCGGGAAAATATTGATGATTTCGAGCAGATTAAGGAAGTCGTTATCCATACCAGTCACCATACCCACTATGTTGTCGGCACAGGGGCAGGCGATCCCCAAAAGATGGATCCGAATGCGGCTCGCGAGACCCTGGATCATTCGATCTTTTATATGTTTGCTGTGGCTCTGCAGGATGGTCGTTGGCATCATCTGGATTCTTATGCCCCAGAGCGCGCCCAACGTCCAGATACGGTGCGCCTGTGGCACAAAATTCGCACGGTAGAGGATCCGTATTGGACGCAACGCTACGATACAGGCAATCCCAAAGAGGGGGCTTTTGGGGGCCGGGTTGAGATTTTCTTTGAGGATGGCTCCAAATTGGAAGATGAGATGGCTGTGGCGAATGCTCACCCTAATGGAGCGCGACCGTTTCAACGCCCAAATTACATCCACAAGTTCAAAACCCTGACTGAAGGGATTATTGATGCAGCGGAGCAGGAACGGTTTTTGGATCTGGTGCAGCGGTTGCCGGAGCTGACACCGGCAGAAGTGATGGGACTCAATCCTGTGGCTGCGGCGGGATATCTGCAGGAGAATCTAGCGCCAGGTATTTTTTAAGTTATAGATCGATAACACAAAATTTGGCACGATTGTGGTTGCACAGGTTCCAGCTAGAACGATAGATCCCTCGCCGCCTGTCCTGTCAGAGGAGCTGATTGTGCTTTATAACATCAGTTGGGAAACGTTTGAGCGCCTGCTGGCAGAGGCGGGCGATCGGTGCCATACTCATTTTCATTTATTCTTTCGTGACACCACTAGAAAACAGGTTATTTTGAAAGCCTTGCAAAGCAAGGCTTTCAAAATAACCTTCCAAGTCGTGTGGCTTACCTGCTGCTGCTACTGCGGTGGAATATTTAGACAAACGGTTCGAAATAGGTGAAATGCAGGCCCTTCGGTCATTCAGAGCCTGGATTCGACAAACAATCGTTCCAACACTTAAAACGGAGAGTCAAGCCCCTTTGCCTTCATCAACGCCTTGAGCTGCTCCACCTGCTGCTGAAGCGCAGCATTTTCAGCCGCCAGCGTATCTCGCTCGGCCTGTTCCAGATCGACCAGATCGCTAACGATTGGTGGATTCAAGACTTCATCCACGGTTAATTCTAGCTGGGGCAAGACCTTTGAAGCAATGCGCTCCCCTTTGACAAATTCTTGATAGGAATACGGGCCACCAGGATAGGCTGAAGTGCAGATTCGAAGATGTCCCCGCCTGCTGTTGACAATCCAGTATTCTGGAATCCCAATTGAGGCATACTCTTGATATTTGGTTTCATAATCTTCTTTTACAGTCGTGCTGGCCACTTCGACAACCAGCAATGGTGTTTGCGCCTGCTGAAAAATTCCGATTTCCCCGGGTTGGGCCATTGTTTGCCAGCAGTCTTTTTGATTGACACACACATCAACAATGCGGCAGGTATTTTCCTTGATGCGGACTCCGATCTCTCTGCTCGCCTGGAACGGGATCCGGGTGCGGGCGAATAATCGGTTGAAGATATGCACTAAGAATTCGCAGATTGCAATGTGTAACCCCGCAGGTGGTGACATCAGTTGTAAATACCCCTGAACCAGTTCATAGCGATTGTCTGTACCATCGTCGTAGGCACAGTATTCTTCAAAGGTGAACGATCGAAGTTGAGGCGGGTCTGAACCGGGTTGGATGGCAATTGGGGGGGGAACGGCAGGTGGAGTCATGGGGTCTCCCGCATCGGCTTGATGGTTGTAGCTTCTATTCTACACGATAGAGCAACAAAGAACGGTACTGACCCTCGAACGCAGCCAGTTCTCAGACATTAGCACCCTGGCAGGCTTGACCAATTTGCCCTGTCTGAGCCTCGAAAAAATCAAATTGCCGATATTAGCGCCCTCACTAAGGGGACAAACTTGACGACATTGTTCCTTCCAGAGAATTACATTAGCTAATGGTAATGACAGGAAACGACTCAAGCGTATTCTCTTCACGCAGGACTTGTTCTAGAGAATCCTCGTCCTTACTCTTGATTGTTCGGTAGGGCGTTGGTAATTTAAGGAATGAATTGCAACCTATTGCAACCTGGGGTCAAATAACTCATGTCGCAATTCATCCTTCTGGGGGCCGATGCCAGATGCTGAACCGGGGAACGAACAAGGCAATCGGGCTGGCTGCGATCGCAGGCCAGTGGCAAAGGGTTTGAAACAGGGCTTAACATCTATCGACTTGCGGATCGGTGCAGAGCCGATCGTAGCGGAACAGCATGTCAGAGAGATTGCAATGATGAAGATTTTGCGCGATCGCTATCAGATTCAGCGCCAGTTGGCCAAAAAAGCGGGCAGACGGACAGTATTAGCCCAGGATCTGGAAACCCAACAGCTTGTCGCGATCAAGCTATTATTTTTTGATAGCGAGTTTCAGTGGGACACCCTGAAGTTATTTCAGCGGGAAGCTAAAGTCCTGCAGATGCTCAATCATCCAGCGATTCCTCAGTATCTGGACAGCTTTGAATTCAAAACCGATGAGAGCAGGGGGTTTGCTCTAGTACAGCATTATATTCATGCCCGGTCTCTGGAGGAACAGCTCAAGGCGGGGCGGACGTTCAGCGAGGTAGAGGTGAAGCAGCTTGCGATCGCGTTACTCGATATCCTGATCTATTTGCACCAGCAGCGTCCTGCCGTTGTCCATCGCGATATCAAACCCGGCAATATCCTCTTGAACGACGCATCTAGCGCCGTCACTGTTCTATCTTCCCATGCCCCGACCCAGCCGACAGTGCCAGACAAATCTACGGCGGGGGCTACACTGCCTTCCCTCTATCCCTATCTGGTCGATTTTGGCTCTGTTCAAACCCTGGCAGCACAACATGGGGGTACGATGACGGTTGTGGGGACTTACGGTTATATGCCGCCTGAACAATTTGGCGGACGGGTGTGGCCAAGGTCTGACCTCTATAGCGTCGGTGCAACGTTGATTTATCTGGTTACCGGCAATCACCCTGCTGAGTTACCCCAGGTCAATTTGCAGCTCCAATTCAGAGAGACAACTGCTCTCAGTTCTACCTTCGCAGACTGGCTGCAATGGATGACAGAACCAAATCCAGAAAAACGTCCCTGCTCCGCTCTGGCTGCTCTCGCTGTTCTGCGTCGCGCTCCTGCAAAACTGCGGTCAGAACGTTTCCTACGAATACCATTAACCCTGACAGAGGCTATTCCTCACCATTCGCTGGCCCTGACTCTCTGGCAGGCATGCTGGCGCAGTACTGTATTTGGAATTGTCGGTGGCGTACTGGCAAGAACAGGATGGGGAGTGATGTTTGGTCTCTGGAATGGGATGGTTATTGGGATGATGACCCATCGCTTCCCTTATACGATCGCAGACATTCGCAACCACTGCTGGCATGCCGATATGGGTCTCATTTCTGCTGCGATTGTTGTCGTAGGGATCTTATTGTTCGCTCCTAATTATGCCTATGGATTGATCGTCCTACCGCCCTTGCTATGGTTAGCCAATAGTACGTTTATGGGCTGGTATCAGTGGAGATGGTACAAACAGGAAGCCAATCGAGCGCTTGCTGCGTCAAAAGCAGGACTGAAGGCTTCGGCGCGATCGCAGCCAAAGCAACCAACAATTTCAAACCGCGAACGCTTGCAATGGATTGGTGCCCTCTTGAAGCGGTTAGAGAGTCGTGCCCCTCTCCTGCCCCTGTCCGCACTACTATGGCACTCCAGTCTTCGCAGTGCTGTCCTGGGCGCAGGCGGTGGAGCCACATTTGCTCTGGGATGCGTCATGCTTGACTTTGCTCTGCGACTCTCTTCACCTCAAGCGGGGTCTCCATGGCTCCAGGCATCGGCTGTATTGCTGGGCTGTACCTTTTACGGTAGCTTGATGGGAATCTTTAATGGACTGGCAATTGCTGTCCTCATCTATCGATTTCAGGCAGTGCTGCACTCTATCCAACCCCCGCAATGGGCATTGGGAATCCTCTCAACGGTCTTGATCGCGCTCCTCGGCAGCGCTCAGTCAGGCCGCATCAATTTTCTGGATCTCACCTTCTTTTTTTGTTTGACGATCCTACCATTTGTACTGTTGGCAAACTATTGGGTTCTTAAGAAGTATCAGCGAAGCATGGAACAATCGGACGGGACAGAAATCTCTTGATAGACTCATGGTAGATTGCAATAACCCCTCTACAATTGCTAATAGGGCTGTTGCGGGGATTTGTCCATGACGCTGACACAGGTTTGGGGCGCATTGCTGATTTTTATCCTCTGTCCGCTGGTGGGGGCGCTGCCGCTGATCGGTTGGATAACTCATGTCTTTAAGAAAAAACGGTTGACTCCCCCGGTCAGCGAGCGTCCAGAGAGCGTTCCTCTGGCAACGGGGCCTGTTAGCATTGCCACTGCCTTTGATTACGGACGGATAGCGGGACTGCTGGCGCTGGGATCTGAGGCGCTGAAAGGGGTTGGTGTGGTGTTGCTAGCGCGGGTCTATTTTCCCGCCGATCCGGTTTGGGAGCTGATGGCGTTACTGGCACTGGTGATGGGTCGCTATTGGGCAGGATATGGAGCGGGCACGGCCAACGTGATTTGGGGCTATGCTGTCCACGATTGGCAGGCAGCTGGGCTGGCGTTGCTCATTGGTGGCATCAGCACAACCCTGTTTCGCCAGCAGCGGCAAGGACAACTGGTGATTCTGGTATTAATGCCGCTGATTCTCGCCTTGCGCCATATCCAAGAAGGACAGCGAATTATTGTTGCGATCGCGCTCAGCATTGTCTTAAGCTGGATCCAGCAAAAAGGTGCCGCTGTCCTCAAACCCGAAGAGAATACCTCCAAGAGCCAGTCCCTGTTGGGCTTCTTTCGCAGCGATCGCGCCATCATCAGTCTGGACCGCCGCCTTGATGCTCGCAACGTCGGCACTAAAGCCGCTGAACTATCCCGACTGAAACGTGCTGGTTATCCCATTCCTGATGGCTGGGTGCTGCCCCCTGGCGACGATGCCCAACTGCTTGTGCAGATGCTACATCCCGATGGTGAAAACCCGCTAGCAGTTCGCTCCTCAGCTCTGGGCGAAGCGAAGCGACCCGCCGCTCCAGGACAGTATGCCACCTTCCTAGACATTATCGATCGACCAGGATTGGAAGATGCTATCTCGCGCTGTCGTCAAGCTTACAACGCTCCTGATGCGGTTCAATCCCGTCGCGATCGCAATCTCCCAGACCGTTCCGTTGCTGTCCTGGTGCAACAACAAGTGTGCGGCCTCCTCTCCGGCACTGCCTGCAGCCGCGACCCTATTACCCGCCAAGGGAACGAGGTTTTGATCGAAATCTTCCCTGACAAAGCCCTCCAGCACCCTCCCATCCCTATCTCTCTCCAGCAATATCGCATCACCCCCAACCCTGAACCCTTAACCCCCAACCCTGAACCCTTAACCCTGAATTATGAACCCTTAACGCCTAACAAAGCCTTGCTGCAGCAGATTGCCCAACTCGTGCACCACCTGGAAGAAAACAACCAGAATACGCCTCAGGAAATTGAATGGAGCTACGATGGCCAGACTCTATGGCTGTTGCAAGTCCGCCCGCGGCCCGATCTGCTACCCATTTGGACGCACCAGCTTGCAGCCAACATCCTACCAGGACGCGTACATCCCCTCACCGCATCTATCGAGCAGCCCCTACTTTGTGCTGCTTTAAAAGACTTATTACAGCGGTCTGAACAACAACTGCAAGGCCAGAATTGCAACCAACTGTTAACCTTCCGTCACTGCCGTGTTTATATCAATGCGTTGCTTTTAGAATCTTTCCGTCGTCGATTCGGATTATCCTGTTGGAGTCTCCAACAGCTCTTCCAGGGAAAACGGTTTCAGCTCCCTCCTATACGATTACTCCTCAGCAGGCTCCCTATCCTGCTGCCAGCCCTGCGTCGAGAATTTCTACTGGCAGAAGACTTTCGGCGAGACAAGCGCCAACACTTTGCCCCCGTGCTGGCCGATCTGGCGCGTTTGCCTGCCTGCAATAGCCAGCAACACTGTAGCAAAGCGTTCTTATCTCCACTGGCCTTATTGGAAAGGATTGAGACCATTCTCACAGTCTTACAACAGGCTGATCCTTATCGTATCCGGGTATCTTTCAGTCTTGCTCTGCGCCAAACTTTGCTGGGAGTAACCGATGGCGAATTGGATTGGAGCCAACTCCCGGCAGTTGCTTCTCTGCGATCGCTACAAGAAATCGCGATTGCCGCACGCCACCTCTTCCCGAACCCCGATGGGCTGATCCAACAAACCAACGATCCTGCTGAGGCCAGTTCCAGTCTGTTTGCTTTGCTGGCAGACAGCCCTGATGGTCAGGCTGTGTTAGATCAACTAGCGACGTTTCTGGAGTGCGATGCTCCTTCAGAGCGACTCTGCCAACGTATCCAGGCTACAACCAATATTGCCACCCCCACCTGGCGAGAGAACCCCCGACCCATGCGAGAACAATTTGCCCAATTTTTCTTCAATCCTCCACCAGAAACAAAACCTCGACCCCGACCATCCTGGAAAGCCCAACCGGTGCAACATCGTCTCCATCTCCAGGGACAGATTCATGAAGTCTGTTACCAATTGCGTTTGGAATTGCGGTGGAGTTTCGTTGCGCTTGAGACTCTCTGGCTCGAGTCAGGACTGCTCGGAACTGCAGGCGATATTTTCTTTCTAGAATGGGCCGAAATTCGTCAGTTGATCCAGAAAGACTGTGCTACTCTGGCCCCCAAAGTGGCGTCCGCGATTGCCGAACGACGGGAGCAATTTGAACAAGACCAGCATATTGTTCCTGTTCCCAATCCCATCTACGGTCAGACTACTTCTTTATCCTCCTTGCTTCCCTTTGAACAACCAACCCCCACCGTTCAGTCTGCAGTGTCTCTTGCAGGGATTGGCGTCAGCCCTGGTGAAGCTGAGGGACCAGTGAAAATCTTACAGCCCGCTGGCACCGCAACGGAGATTCCCCCAGAAACGATTCTCGTTATCCCACGTACGATCGTCGATTGGGTTCCCCTCCTCTCCAATGCCAGCGGTGCGATCGCAGAAATAGACAATCCCAACTCTCACGGTGCGATCGCAGCCCGTGCCTGCCAGATCCCGCTGGTGATGGCCGTCCCCCATGTTAGTCAACTGCTCAAAGACGGCCAATGGGTCAGAATTAACGGGCAACAAGGCACAATTGAGATTTTGTAAGGCAGAGGGCAGAGGGCAGAGGGAGCGGGGAAGTTAGGGTCAAGAAACGAATCGCCAACCGCCAATCGCGAACCGCTCATTGTTAACCGCTAACCGCCAATCGCAAACCTCTAACCACGTTCCTCAGACTGTAGCACTACGAGAATAAATTAGGACAATAACATAAGGCTCAAAAACAGATATAGTCAACCTTGCCTTTCTGCCCTCTGCCTCCTGCCTGCTGAATTAGGACATCACAAAAAACTCAAAACCAGATGTATTCAACCTTGCTCTTCTGCCCTCTGCCCTTTGCCTCCTGCCTTCTACTATATAGTTACAATACGAGCGCATAACACAGACCAATGGTCACCCTGCAACTGAGACAACTCACCGTTCCTCCCGGTCAGCGACTCCTGATCGAAGATGTAGACTGGGCCGAATTCGAGCAGATTTTAGCGGAATTGGGCGAGCATCGAGCGTCCCGCATCGCGTATATCCAGAAAACATTAGAAATTCGTATGCCGACCCCTGAACCTGAAATTGATAAAGAGCTGATTGGCGATATGGTAAAAATCCTGTTAGATGAACTGGGTCTGGACTGCGAATGTTTTGGCTCCACCACGTTCAAGGCACAGTCCATGGAGAGCAGTTTGGAGCCAGACCAATGTTTTTATATTCAAAATCATGCCCGCATGCGAGGCAAACGACGCATTGACCTGACCCTCGATCCACCGCCCGATCTAGCCATCGAAGTTGATGTCACCTCAAAGACGCAACTTGAAGCATATGTCGCGTTAGGAGTGGCTGAACTGTGGCGTTATGAAAACAATCAGCTGCAACTCTACATGTTGCGAGGCGATCGCTACCAGCGCATTTCCAGCAGCCCGACCTTTCCAGACTTTCCTCTCGCCGAACAGATCGCAGCGGTACTACAGCAAAGTATAAGCCAGGGGCGCAGTCCTGCATTAAGAGCATTCCGCCGACAAATCAGACAACTTGTAGGATAAGTGCCAATTTATGACCAAGCTGATTATTCAAATTCCTTGTTACAACGAGGAAGCAACTCTGGGAGCGACCCTGTCTGAACTGCCGCGTCGGCTGCCGGGAATCGATACCATCGAATGGTTGATTGTCAACGATGGCAGCACCGATCGCACAGTAGAAGTGGCGCGTGCGTGTGGGGTCGATCGGATTGTCAGCTTACCCCGAAATCAAGGACTGGCCAAAGCTTTTATGACCGGGTTGGAAGCCTCGCTCAAAGCAGGTGCCGACATTATCGTCAACACAGATGCAGACAATCAGTACCGCGCCGACGATATTCCAGTGCTGATTCAACCCATTCTCTCAGGAGAAGCAGATATTACCATTGGAGCGCGACCGATTCAACAAATTCAACACTTTTCCCCTGCAAAGAAGGTACTGCAAAAATTAGGTAGTTGGGTCGTAAGACTGGCCAGCGATACCCAGGTTGCAGATGCTCCCAGTGGCTTTCGCGCCATGAGTCGTTATGCTGCCATGCAGTTGAATGTATTTAATCAGTATACTTACACCCTGGAGACGATTATTCAAGCGGGGCAAAAGGGCATGGCAATCGTATCTGTGCCAATTCGGACGAATGGCTATTTACGCCCTTCCCGACTGGTGAAAAGCATTCCTTCCTACATCCAGCGCTCGATTTTCACGATTCTGCGGATTTCGATGACGTATCGACCGCTGCGATTTTTCGCGGTTTTGGGGGCCATTCCCTTTAGTTTAGGTGTCCTGGGGGGCGTGCGCTGGTTGATTTATTATTCCATTGAGGGGACAACGCGATCGCGGGTTCCCAGTCTGATCCTGACAGCGATTTTAATCCTGATTGGCTTTCAGTTGTGGATGTTTGGCCTGATTGCCGACCTCATGGCAGTGAACCGTAAGATACTAGAAGACATTCAACTGCGGCTACGACGAACAGAACTGGATGGTGAACGCGACGAACTCCAATAGTTTAGAGAAGCATTATCGCTCTCTACAAAACCAACAATCTATCGTATCTAACCCACTGCGCTCGTTCTTTGTCGTTCTTTGACGTTAGCATTACAACCTTGGCTACGGCTCTATCCAACGGGTAGTGGTATAGCAATAGCCAAGACTATTAGTATAGCGCTACCCATTCAGGTTAGGACACAGATTGCAGAGGAGAGAAAAAGCGATAAACCCTTTATATATAGCTGTTTTAGGTTACACAATTAACCATTAACTATGACCCATTAACGGCGCGTAGCGCTATATCTAATCAGAAGGTCTGTAATGAGTGCTTTACTAGGAGTACCTGCATAACCAAACCCTATGGCTAGGATTTGCGCAAGCAGGGGATTGATACCATTGAGTTGGATGGAAGACCAAAAAACGAAGCCACTCAAACGTTTTAGGTCAGTCGCCATACTATCAACCTCTAACTTGAGTGCAAAGCAGAAACAGGGGTGTTTCAGGCTAAACCCAATCACCCACCCGGCAATAATCACAAAATTACCGATTGAGAAAAGTTTCGGGAGTTTGCCCAGGCTAATTGTCGGCAATCCGATCTTGTCGCCTCCCAACCTTGACATGGAAATGCAACTTGAGAGGTTATTTTGAAAGCCTTGCTTTGCAAGGCTTTCAAAATAACCTATTTTTTATGCTGGCACGAAGAAATAGGGGTTAACGCCCCTTCAGGGGTGCTAACCTTCCAAGTCGTGTTGAAAAATGGCTTGGAGGCTGATCGATCTCGCTCAAAGGGTTAGGGATAGATTAAGTCAAAAGTTTTGAGCGCAAAGGTGCCGTCCGCGCTCAAACATTCTTAATCAGTCTAGAAGTAGTCTAACCTTTCCGCCTATGAGAATATGTTAGCCTGTCAAGTGTTTCAATCAAGATTTAGGAGGAATAGAGGATGGCAACTGCTCCAGCAGAATTTAGTCTGGCCCGAAAAATTGGAGTTAAGTGGTATTACAAGGAACTTTGGGATTGGGATCTAGATCAGGTCTCTTCTAAAAATCGCGATCGCAAAGATCACTCCACTTTCCTCAAGTCCTTACTGATTGCCGCCAATGGCGATGGGGAACTAACAGAAGCAGAAAGAAAATGGGTGATTGGGCGAGCAGCAGCCTCTGGCGCACCAGACTTCGTATTGCAGGAACTAACGGACTATCCAGCGACCGAAGACATTACGACTGTCATATCTACGACGTCGGTAGTTAATAAATGCCGTAGAGCAACAATTTATTTTGCGATTAAGGCTGCGGCTTCGGATGGCGAGTATGGCGAAGGCGAAAAAGCAACCGTTCGCAAGATGGCCCGATCTATGGATATTTCTGAAGATATTGTGAAGGAGCTCGAAGACCTCTGTCGTGAAGAAGAAAGTTTAAAACAAAAGCGTATTGCTCTTTGTTTTCCTGATGGCTCTCCTTTTTAGTCAACGCCTATTTGGGCTACAAGTAAGGATTTTTGAGCACGTGGGTGGAACGTGCGCGCTCAAAAATCCTTACATCTGGGAGGCTACCCCTGTATCGTCAGCAAAATTGAGATTGATTGAGCGAGACAGAGCTGACTACGAAGACACAAAGGACACAAAGTGTGCTTGGTGGTGAGCTTTCTGCCTTTGCAATCAGAAAAATGATTTGTCGTGTTGGAATGCTTTCTAAAGCACGCCTTCCTGATAAAGCTGTTCAATATATTCTTCTGTCAGACCCAGCATGTCGTTCAAAATCTCTTTTGTGTGTTCTCCTAAATCGGGGGCGTAAGTGTGGGATTCCCGGAGCGTTTCAAATAATTCGATTGGACTATTGGGGACTGTCACTTCTCCTGACAGGACGTTTCTCACGGCGATCAACATGTTGCGGGCATGAAGTTGAGGATTACTCATCACTCGATCGATCGTGGATATGGGACCGCAAGGGATATCTGCTTGACCGAGATCGTCCAGCCAGCTTTGAGTACAACGCTGACAGAAGATCTCGGTTAAGAGGGCCTCCAAAGCTTGTCTATTTTCAGTTCTTAGAGCATTGCTTTTAAACCGACTATCTGATGCAAGATCTGGCTTTTTGAGCGTTGAACATAAGTTTTTCCAAATCGCGTCGCTGCCGATGGCTAGGGTGATATAACCATCTTGCGTGGGAAAAATTTGAAAGGGGGTGATGACAGGATGTTTGTTGCCACAGGGTTGGGGAATTTCTCCGGTGCAACTGTAGCGAGCGATCGCATTTTCCAGGAGCGCGACTAAACAATCCAACATGGAAATATCGATAAACTGTCCCTGCCCAGTTTTCTCTCGCTGGTAGAGCGCTGCTAAGGTACTGAGGACTGCGAATAGGGCGGTGGATAAGTCACCAATCGAAATGGCAGTACGGATGGGCGGAGCTTTCGTGCTTTCTCCTGCAATACTGATGATGCCGCTCATTCCTTGAATAATCATGTCGTAGGCCCGTTTCTGAGAAAGAGGGCCTGTCTGTCCGTAACCTGATATTTTTGTATAAATGAGGCCGGGATTTTCGCGTTTTAATCGTTCGTACCCTAAGCCTAATTTTTCCATGACGCCCGGTCTATAATTCTCAAATAAGATATCGGATGATTTTACTAGATGCATCAATATCTCTCTTCCTTTCTCTTGTTGAAGATTGAGAGTAAGACTTTTTTTGCGTCGGTTGATGCTCATAAAATAGGAACTAAAGCCATCTATAAATGGACCGTATTGTCGGGAGGCATCGCCTATCCCGGGTTGTTCAATTTTCAAAACTTCCGCCCCCAGATCGGCCATTACCATTGTGGCGTAAGGCCCTGAAAGGACATGAGTTAGATCTAATAGACGTAAATCGCTGAGTGCAGCCATCGTCTTTCCTCCCGGGGGTAGTCTACTACAATAATCCTCGGCGCTCCAGGATCTGCTGTACTTGTTCTCTGCCACTGGCAACGGCGTCGGGTTGCAGTTCGGTTTGCTGCCAGCTGGGGCGTTGGCTGATGCGGGCTAACCAGGTTTGCAGTTTAGGATAGAGGGCCAGGGAGATGCCAAGCATGGGTAGAGCTGGCAGCAGGGTGCCTGCAACGATGTCGGCGCGGGTGAAGTCTGCACCGATGAAGTAGGGGGAACCGAGGCATAAATGCTGTTCGAGGAAGTCGAGCAGAGTGGCTGTGCGGCTCTGGGCAGCTTCGACTTGTTTGCTGGTGACGGGGAATTGCATGGCTTGCTGCATGATGGGCAGGGTGAGCGGCTGCAGTTCGCAAACGGCGATGGCCTCGACCATGCGGACAGTTGCGATCGCGCCTGGCTCTGTTGGCATCAACGCCGGTTGGGGATATTTGGCTTCCAGATAGTCCAGGATGGCCAGAGATTCCACAACGCGAATACCATCATCTACTAACACCGGAACGCGCTGCAGAGGATTGATGGCGGTAAATTCTGGCGCAAACTGGTCGCCGTCTAACTTCAACTCCACCCGTTCGAATGGAATCTGTTTTTCTAGCAATGTGACCCAAACCCGGCGGGCATTGGCAGACATGGGAAAGGAATAAAAGGTCGTTGTCATGGTAAGCGTCCAATGTGTGTTAGTGGCTAAACATGTCCAGTTGTTCCAGGGGTTGCTCTTTCACGCGGCCTGACTGATTTTTTTTCTGGGTTGTTTTTGACCTGGTTTTGCTGCCTTTACGCAGCCCCACCGCGATTTTGCTGTGCTTTTCGATCTGTCGCATCACCTGTTTGGCGCGTTGGATGACGCTGGCAGGCAATCCGGCTAAACGTCCTGCTTCGATGCCATAGGAGCGGTCAGCACCGCCAGGTTGAACTTGATGGAGAAAGATAATCTTATCGGGTAGTTCCTTGACGGTGACTTGATAGTTGGCTACGTTAGGCAGGATTGACGCGAGCTCGTTCAATTCGTGATAGTGAGTGGCAAAAATAGTGCGTGCTCGAATAACTGTCGCTAAATGTTCGGCGACTGCCCAGGCAATAGAGAGACCATCGAAAGTGGCAGTGCCGCGCCCGATTTCATCCAGCAGCACCAGCGAGCGCGGCGTAGCATGGTTGAGAATGTTGGCGGTTTCGTTCATTTCTACCATGAAGGTGGATTGTCCAGTCGCCAGGTCGTCTACGGCACCGACGCGGGTGAAGATGCGATCGCAAACTCCTAATCTCGCCTCCTGCGCAGGGACAAAACTTCCCATCTGGGCCAGCAGTTGAATCAGTCCTACCTGACGCAGGTAGCAGCTCTTGCCGCTCGCGTTGGGACCAGTGAGGACGATCAGGTCCGGTGGGGCTGGGAGAATGGAGGGAGCGGAGGGTGTGGGGGAAGCAGAGGGAGAATGGGGAGTAGGAGAGGGGAGTTCGGTCGCGTTTTCTATTTTGTTTTGGGGGTGGGGTTCTGGGGAAACTGCGTTTTCTGCTGCATTCTGGGTATCGTTCTGTTGCTGAAGTGTCGTATTCGATTGGATCTCTACCTTTTGCGGTTGTCCCGTTGCTCCATTTGCCCCTTCTGCTCCGTTTGGATCGCTGCCCAGATGAGTGGAGTTGGGCACGAAGAATCCGGCTGGTAGGGATTGCTCGACAACAGCATGACGACCCTCAATGACAGTAATCTCTCGACTTTCTACCATGTGGGGACGGCAATAGCCCTGGTAAACTGCGACTTCCGCCAACGCTGCCAGCACATCCACTGCAGCAACGGCGATGGCGACTGTGCGGATGATTTCGGCCTGCTCGCCCACTTCGGTGCGCAAACCAACGAAAATTTCGTATTCCAGCACGTTCAAGTCGTCTCTAGCGTTAAGGATACGGACCTCTCGTTCCTTCAAATCGGAGGTGATGTAGCGTTCTTCATTGACCAGGGTTTGTTTGCGGACGTAATCGGATGGCACCTGATCGGTTTTGGTGCGGCTGACGCTAATGTAGTAACCAAAGGTTTTGCTAAAACCGACTTTCAGGTTGGAAATGCCAGTTCGTTCCCGTTCAGTTGCTTCCAGATTGGCAATCCACTGTTGATCGTCGGTCACCTGCTGGCGCAAAGTGTCCAACTGGGAATTGACTCCAGAGCGAATCAACCCGCCTTCAGTTAAATGTAGCGGCGGCGAATCTACTAAATGCGCGCTGAGCCGTTCTCCCAATTGCTCCAGAACCGGGGGTACTTCCTGCAATGCGACGAGATAAGAGGATTGAGCATCGGACACTGCATAGGCGAGTTCTGGTAATTTGTTGAACGACTCTGCCAGCGCGACCAGATCGCGGGCGTTGGCAGTGCCCGATCCAGCTCGCCCAGTTAATCGTTCCAGGTCGTAAACCTGGCGCAATAGCTGGCGCAGATCTTGCCGCAAGGAATGGCAATTGACCAATTCTTCAATTGTATCTTGCCGTTTGATAATGTCTTTAACCTGCAAGAGCGGTTGCAATAACCAGCGACGCAGGGCACGGGATCCCATCATGGTGCAAGCGCGATCCAGCGCCCACAGCAGGGAACCATGGAAAGTACTGTCTCGCACAGTTTGGGTGAGTTCCAGGTTACGACGGGTCTGATGATCGAGAATGAGGTAGTCGGTGAGGGTGTAGCTGCGCAGGAGTTGTAGGGGAGCCTGGACGTCTTTCTGGGTCTCTTCCAGATATTCTAGCAAGCCGCCAGCAGCGCGAACAGCCAGAGGCAGTTGTTCGCAGCCTATTCCTTCCAGGGATCGCAGACGGAATCGCTCTAGCAAGCGTTGACGGGCTTCGATTTGGGTGAAGGGGGTTTGCGATCGCAGCGCATAGCAGAACTGTCGCGGCAAACAACCCGGCAAATGTTCTGAGGGTTCTCCTGGTCGCAGCAATCCACCCAAATCCGGCGCATCAGTCGGTACCAGCACCTCCGAAGGCTGCAGCCGCATCAGCTCTTGACTGAGCAAATCCAGCGTTTGCGACTGCGTCGTATAAAACTCTCCCGTCGAAATATCCGCAAATGCCAGCCCCCAGTTGCTACCCGCCAGTACTACCGCTGCCAGGAAGTTATTGCAACGGGCATTCAACAGCCCTTCTTCCAACAACGTTCCTGGTGTCAGTACTCGCGTCACCTCTCGCCGCACCAGTCCTTGGGCCTGAGACGCCTCCTCCATCTGCTCGCAAATTGCCACCGCATAGCCCTTTTCCACCAGTTGGGCTGCATACCGATCCAGGGCATGGTAAGGAATCCCTGCCATCATCACCCGGCCTATTTCCTTGCCGCCATCCTTTCCAGTCAGCACCAGCTCCAGTTCCCGCGAAATGGTATCGGCATCCTGGAAGAACGTTTCGTAAAAATCCCCCATGCGGTACAGCAACAGTGCGTGGGAATACTGCTCTTTCGTCTCCACATAGTGCCGCATCATCGGCGTCAGCTTTTCCCGATCCACTGCCCGGTAGTCGCTGTGGTACTGGGAAGCAGAGGTGGGAGCAGATGGAGGAGCAGACTGAGCTTTATCTTGTGTTTTATCCCGTGCTTTACCTTGTGCAGACCGCCCATTGTCAGGTTCCGGTGCAGCAGATGCAGGAGAAACGCTCATAGGCAGGTGAGAAAAATAGACTGGCTTTAATAGACTCTACCGCTGATTGGCAATACTGGCACAAGTCTGCTCTAAAATGCCCTGGGCTGATATACACGACTTGGAAGGTTAGCGCCCCCGAAGGGGGGGCTAACCCTCATTTCTTCGTGCCAGAACGGAAAAATAGGTGATTTTGAAAGCCTTGCTCAGCAAGGCTTTCAAAATCACCTTCCAAGCCGTGTGATATAGGTATTGGCGCAATCGCGATCGCAATCAGAAGCGTATATTCTAAAGAGAAGCGAGTATTTTTGAGGAGCCAAAACGGTGCCTGCCAAAGATCTCTTTCACCAGGCTGTTCGATCTGCGTTAGAAAAAGAACAGTAGCTGATTACCGCAGATCCGCTCTTTATCAGTGTGGAAGGGGTCGATATGTCAATTGATTTGGGTGCCGAGAAACTGTTGGCTGCAGAACGAAATGGCAACAAGATCGCAGTTGAGATTAAAAGCTTTATCGGCACCTCGGAAATTTATGATTTTCACCTGGCATTAGGGCAGTTCATGAATTACCGTTTGGCCTTGCAGAAAAAAGAGCCGGAACAAATCTTGTACCTGGCGGTGCCGGCGGAAGCCTATGAGACCTTTTTCATGCGTTCGTTTGTTCAATCTGCCATTGAATCTTTCCAGCTTAAACTGCTGATTTACGATCCAGATTGTGATACCGATTTAACTTGGAGCTGCAACTGATGAAGTCGGCGGAACAATTGCCCAGCAAGGTTTTCTTCAATCCAAAATCGCCAATCTAAAATCCAAAATGGTATGAGGCTATTGTCCAATGGATAACCTGATTCAATATCGAGAAGCAGTGCAAACCGTACTCCAGGACTATCGCGACTTGCGCCTGTCTGCTTCAATTCGCAAGAGCGAGGTTGAGGTGGAAACGATCTTCGACACGAAGCGGGATCATTATCAGATTGTGCGGGTGGGCTGGAGCAATAATCGGCGTACCTACGGCTGCGTTTTTCACCTGGATATTGAAGCGGACAAAATCTGGATTCAATACAATGGTATCGAAGTGGATGTGGCGCAAAAGTTGGTGGATTTGGGTATCCCCAAGCACGATATTGTGTTGGGATTCCATGCGCCTTATAAGCGGAAATATACGGGATATGCGTCAGAATGACACAGCGTCAGTCTTCTCTCGATCTGCCGCAAAGTTTCCCGATGCAGTGTTAAAATTAGGCTGTAATCTCTGATGTTAACTTCGCAGATATGGCAGATCGTTCCAGCTCGCTTCCCACCTCTCTCGAATTGCTGCTTCACGAAATCAAAGCAATTCCTAGAGAGTACTGGGCAAGTTTACTAGATACCGTGCGCCAGTTTCGACAGAACATTCCATTGTCTGTTCACTCTGCAATTGATGCCAAACAGGTACAGAAAAACCAAGCAGCGATCGATCTTTTAGACTCTTGGCTGGATGACGACGAAGATGCATTGGAACATCAGCAAGCTTGGGAATTTTTGAAAACTGCTCTTGATGAAGATCGGTTGTCTGAGCGTTCCCTATTCCCATGATCCGTATGATATTACTGGATTCCGGCCCACTGGGAATGGTCACAAATCCCAAAGCCAAAGGGATTCCTTTTGATTGTCAACAATGGCTGAAATCTCTCCTAGTTCGTGGAGAGAAGGTTGTCATTCCCGAAATCGCAGATTACGAAGTGCGCCGAGAACTCCTTCGTGCTGGTTTGTTACGAAGTTTGCATCGGCTTGATACTTTGAAGCAAACGCTCGACTACATTCCAATTCAGACAGAGACAATGTTGCTAGCAGCCCATCTTTGGGCAAAAGTAAGGCAAGATGGACGGCCCACTGCAGATGCCAAAGCGCTAGATGGAGATGTGATTCTGGCGGCTCAAGCCCGTCTTCTCTACGATCGGACGACGGAGGTTATTGTTGCGACTACTAATACAGTTCATCTATCTCGGTTTATCGTAGCAATGAATTGGCAAGCCATTGAATGAGATCGTTTGAGCATTTTGACAGTTGTAGTACAGGGCATGTTCGTAGTCGCAGTATCCTGTCTCCGGTATACGATTGGCCAGTTTCTGAAAGGCTTGATGGACATGAAGCACAATGCCCTTGTAGTCTATCGCGAGTATCGCTCGCTTTGCCTTTTAGCCAATCGGTAGTCCTCCAGATGTAAGGATTTTTGAGCGCACGGGTGGAACCCGTGCGCTCAAAAATCCTTACGTGTTTACCACTACAAGCCAATCTAGAGAATCATAATTTTTGCGATCGCGCTCGCCCCAAAGAACGTTTGTCCTATAAAATAATCTAACACACTTCCCCATTCCCCACTCAAACCATGACCAATCAACCCTCTCCTCTGCTGAAAGCTGAGCAGATTGCAACCAACCTGCAACCCTTCTCCCACCCCTGGAATCCCAACTCCGAAATCTCCGGCACCTACCTGGGGCGTACCGTTGGCCTCCAACGGACTGGCGTCAATTTCATCAAAGTTCCACCCGGAAAAGAGTCTTTCATTTACCACGCCCACCAGCGCGAAGAAGAATGGATTTACATCCTCTCTGGTCGTGGCATCGCTGAAATTGACGGCGAAGAATTTGTCGTCGAGCCAGGAGACTTTATGGGATTTTCCACCCCCTCAGTGGCCCACCATCTCAAAAACGTCGGCGATGAAGACCTGGTCTATCTGGTCGGTGGCGAAAACCTCGACATCGAAATCGCCGAATTTCCTCACCTGGGCAAACGTATGCTTCGTCGTCAGAATGGCATTGAGATTTACGACCTCGCCGACGCCCAATCCTTTGGCCCTCTGGCTGACTGACTCATACCATGTTGGATTTTAGATTGCCGATTTTGGATTAAAGAAAGGCCGATTGGACAAGCATCCCATTTGGGCAGTCATTCTGACAATTTCATCACCTTTACAGGAGTGCTTTGAACTTTTGTTGCGTCCGCATCTCGGTCTTACCAGATCTTTGCCAGTTTCAGCACAAATCCTGGCAGCTCTGGATCGCCGCTGACCGTTTCGGGATTGTCCAACAGCTCAGGCACTTGACCAGGACGGTAAAGATAAACAGTGCGGTTTTTGCGATCGATTAGCCAGCCCAACGCAGCGCCATTTTCGATGTATTCTTGCAATTTGATTGTCAAGCTAGTGAGGCTGTCGCTAGCGGAACGTAACTCGATGACAAAATCGGGGCAGATGGGTGCAAATGAGGCTTGTTGTTCTGGGGTTAACACGTCCCAGCGATCGCGGCGAATCCAGGATAGATCGGGGGAACGTTTGGCACCATTGGGTAGGGTAAACCCGGCACTGGAGTCAAAACCAATACCAGTACCATCAGTTTCAACCCAGGGAGCGAATTGTCCGGCAAGATTAAAATTGCGGTTGCCAGTATCCGAGAACGTCGGTGCCATAATAATGAGTTCTCCATTCGCAGTCTGTTCAATGCGCAACTCTGGATTGGCCTGACAGAGTTGATAAAACTGTTCGTCGTTCAGGCATGGCACTGGGGGAAAATGAACCGTTAACGGCATTGGATTACTCTGGATCAAAAGTGTCGTCATCGTTTTTAACCCATTAGACTCATTCGGAAATTAGAGTGGAAGCCCCCCGGAGGGCGGCTTCCACTCCAGTTCTTGGACAGGTCTATTAGCCACTGTTTGCTTGATTTGGCTAGTCATCGATCGAGTGGGAGGCTTGAAAGACAAGGGCAAAACTCCCGATTTTTATTCCCACCTTAACAGAATATGGAAATTGATGATTTCAGCAAACCCTTTCATCCTCTCAATTTCAGCATCCATTATCATGGACATAGCCATTCTTCTGATTTTGCTGGTCTGGAGCAGGCTATTTCAGTCCTCGCGATCGCAGACATCAGCAATCTCACGATCGCAAAGTCCATAGATAACACCCAAAAAAATTATCAATCTGTACCACCATAAAAGAATCGGAGACAAATCCAGTGGGTTGCTATTGTCGGCTAACATTTAGGATCTCAGGGGGTGACAAAGATACCTTAAGCTTAGGCAGGGTGTGGGGTGTAGGGGTTAGGGTGTGGGGAAGAATTGCCAGGATTTTCTGGGGATGGCAACCCTAACATCGGTTTTTGGGCCAACAATGAGACGCAATATTGTGCCGGATAGACCCATTTTTCTACCACACCCCACACCCTATACCCTAACCCCAGCCTCCGTTTGAAGCTTGTTGTCACTCCGTCAGTATTAGGAGTTTAGAATGCTCAAATTTGCCCCAGGGTTACCAATTGCTGCGCTTGTGCTGTTGCTGGGCTGCACCCCGGTCGAGCCAGCTCCCAGCTCTACCGTTTCTCCTTCTTCCTCAACCCCGATTTCGAGTCCGGCTGAAGCCGATCCTCTCGCAGATACGCTCATTATCCCCGGGGAACGGGTTGGACCCATTACCCGCAACACTAGCTATCAAGATCTGGTCGAGCAATTCGGTGCAGAACGCTTGCAAGATGAAGCTGTTGATGTTGGTGAAGGTACGACCGCACCAGGAACGCAAGTCAATTTAGGCCCAGATCGCTCATTTCAGGTAATTTGGGCTGATGAGAATCGCGCTCAACCCCTTGAGGTGCGTAACCTGGGGGCAGCCTGGAAGACACCCGAAGGTATTGGCATGGGTACCTCTCTAGTGGAACTGGAAACGCACCTTGGCGAGTTTCAACTCTATGGGTTTGGTTGGGACTATGGCGGTACGCTCTCCTGGGAAGGCACTCAGCTCGAAAAGTATGACGGATTGCTGTTGCTGCGGTTAAGTCCCGAAGCAGCCACCGCCGAGACGTTCCCCGATCGCTATAAGACAGTGCTGGGCGATGGACTATTTCCTTCATCCCATGCCGCGATGAAAGCCCTTAATCCCAATGTCAAAGAAACGATCGTATGGTTGGAGCCTTTAACCCCATAATCTAAGCTTACTGTCCAGTTGATATAATTTGTTTACCCCGACTCAGACACTGAACGAGGTTGTTGCGATCGCATCTATCAAATTTACCCTTTGAGGCAAAATAGCCTGAACGCAAATTGGATGCGGGTACAGCTTGAAAAAATCCCCAGCTATCTGCGCGAGATCGGGCGCACTAGCCAGGGAAGCGTTCAGGTTACATCTACGACTGATTTCCGTGCGCTTGTCCCTTCGATCCGGAAAAAATAGGAAAATCTTCTTCGCTTGAACATTTCTCCCGATCGCTCATCTGCTGAAAAACAACTGTCTTATCTCCTCAGCTTTCTCTGTTCCCCATTCCCTATTCCCCATTCCCTAAAAATGACCCAAAACCAAAACTCCACTCCCCACATCTTAAAAGCGGCTGAAATTGAAGCAATGCCTGAAGTTGCCAGAGTTCACCCCCTGAATGCCCAGGCAGTGCGCCACACAAAATCCCTGAGCGATGCCCTGGGACTCAGCCGCCTGGGTATTCATCTCGTCCGCGTGGAACCTGGGCAGGAAACGACTCAATTTCACTTTCATCATCGTGAAGAAGAATTCCTCTATATCCTGACGGGACGAGGAATTGCCGAAATTGGCAACCAGCAGATAGAAGTCACTGCAGGAGACTTCCTGGGGTTCACAGCCCCTTCCCTGCCTCATACGATGCGCAATCCGTTTACCCTCGATCTGGTCTACTTGATGGGGGGCGAGCGACAAAATTTCGATATTTGCGACTATCCTCGATTGCAAAAGCGTTTGTTCCGCCTGAATGATGAGCAACAACTGGTGGATTGGGATGAACTGAAACCATTTCACTTATAGCAATTCTCAGGCTAGTGAGGTATGGACACGATTTGGAAGGTTATGTTGAAAGCTTTGCTCCGCAAGGCTTTTAACATAACTCTTTTTTCCGTTCTGGCACGAAGCAATGGGAGTTAGCGCCCCCTTCGGGGGCGCTAACCTTCCAAGTCGTGTATGGAAATGTGCCCCTGCCGAAGGCAGGGGCACATTTCCATGTACTTCAGTCGCACGGGAACCGCTATATCCCGATAAAATAAAAATTAGATTAGCGATCGACAAGTCAGGATTTTTGAGCATTTGGGTGGCATCCGAGCGCTCAAACCTCCTGACCTCTGGAAGATTATCAGAAATAGAACTGACTGCACACCTTTCTTTGAGCAATTTCATGCACCTGACCTGGTTTGATGCAAATAGCTGGTTATTCGAGCTGGGACAACAGCGAGTGCTGGTAGATCCCTGGTTGATTGGCCCTCTTGTCTTTGGCAATCTCCCCTGGTTCTTCATCGGGAAACGCCCAAAACAGCATGCCATTCCTGATAACATCGATCTGATTTTGCTTTCCCAAGGACTCCCCGACCACGCCCATCCCCCAACTCTGGCGCAATTCGATCGCAGTATTCCTGTTGTGGCTTCTGCCAGTGCGGCGAAGGTGGTCAAAAAATTGGGCTATACTCAGGTTACGACTCTTGTCCCGGAACAGACTCACGTTTTTGCCGATCGACTTGAAATTCGGGCACTACCCGGGGCATTACTGGGACCGCAACAACGGGAGAATGGTTATCTCCTCAAACAACTGGATAGCAACACAACCCTTTATTACGAACCGCACGGTTTTTATCCCTCCTCGTTGCATCGCTATGCGCCTGTGGATGTTGCGATCAATCCCATCATTACGCTCCAACTGCCCTTACTGGGGCCCATTATTCAGGGCAACCAGAAAGCTCTGGATCTCGCTCAATTGTTACAACCCAAAACCTGGCTACCCACGGCATCGGGGGGCACGGTGATCTATGAAGGATTGTTGGCTAAGGCACTCCAAATGGTGGGAACAATACCAGAGTTCCGTGCAGGACTGATTCAAAAACAATTGCAAACGCAAGTGATTGAGCCAATCCCAGGCGAAAGGGTAGTCCTCCAGATGTAAGGATTTTTGAGCGCTCAAAAATCCTTACTTGTTTACCACTACCAGCGAAAGAATTGAGCTGGTGGTTGGAGGGTAGGTGTCAGATGTCAGGCGTCAGGTGTCAGGGTGTTAGATCGTGTGCCCCAAAATTCTTGTGTGCTGGAGAACTATCCTCATTCCTGTTATTCTCTGTCCAGTTGCTCCAGGCGAAGCAACGTCTTTTGGAGTTCGACGATCCGATCCGATACAGTCTCTTTTCCTTGTTCAATGTGAAGCATTCGATTTGTCTTCAAGTCCTGCAGAATCAGTTCAGAGGATAAGAGGTATACACGACTTGGAAGGTTATTTTGAAAGCCTTGCTCCGCAAGGCTTTCAAAATAACCCTTTTCCCGTTCTGGCACGAAGAAATGGGAGTTAGCGCCCCCGAAGGGGGCGCTAACCTTCCAAGTCGTGAGGTATAGCCACAAATGTCATTGTGGCTATACCTTCCAAAGAGGACGTAGCAGCCTAACGGCTGAGTGCAGCCGATCGCCAATTCTAGGAGTTTAACTGAGACGGCCAATTGTGGCGATTCGACTGTAGTGATTTTGATACTGTAGTGTTCGGGCGCGATCGCACGCCCCAGTCTAAGCCTCATCCTCCAGAAATCGTCGCTTAATTCAATCCTTTAATTAGAGTTCCATAATTAGAGTCCCAAGCCAGCGACAATCGCCGATATGTAATCCGCCAAACTCCGGTTGGAGCTGCTACATTCCTCGGGATCTGGATGTGTCTTTATCTCCTCTGCATAGCCCTCAACCTGGTCTATGTTCCACAGGAAACCACCACCAACAGATTTTTCGCCTTTGAAGGTACTCATCAGAGTTTTAAACGCTGGGACGCAATCCCCCTGCCACTGCTGGTTTATGGTGTTGTAATATCGAGAGGAGCCTGAGACCAGAATGAATCCATCCGTGTTGAAACCTGGAATAGTGGAGGTGATATATCCAGCCCAGGTATCAGCATTATTCCCAGTTCCACCTGCATAGCATTGAAGGTTCCACCACTTGACGGCACCAGGATTGCTGGTATTCAGGGCCTTCAGCGAACCCGTCCAATAAGTAGGCAGAGTATAAGGACAGAAGGTGATGTCAAATCCAATCTCGATCAGCATTTGGCAGAAGGCGACGAAAGATTGCTGGTCATAGTTTTCAGGATTCGGCCCCTCTACATCCATATCGATCAGAGCGATTGTTGGGAACGTTTGCTTGAATAACCTGAAATTGCTTTGCAGGGCAGTATTATCGAAAGACTGGCCATGATTAGTGTAAATTGTCTTGATATTGAGGAAATCGTTGGTGTCATAACCACCAATTGAAGCCTCCATCTGAGTAATCTTAGAACCTGTGCCCATCAGAGCTTGCAGTTGGGTAGGCCAGTTCGCATTCCCCAGATATTGCGATTTCCCTTTGGATCGATCGTACGTAATGATTGGAGTATTGTTGAAAACAATATTACCATTAGTTTCGATATGAAAAGCCCACAGGATAAGTGTCTCAATGCCTGAGTTCTTTACAGTTGTGCTTAAGGCAGGAGTAAGGTTTGGCGGATACAGAATGCCCGAACCATATGCTGCTGTTTGAGGGATGTTTATACTCATTTCCAGTTTCTCCTTGATTGTTCATTTTTTTTACAGGCAGCAGAGGATCTGCCCCTGTACCTATCCGGTTCTATAAGTAAGACGATTTTTAAGTGCATTTCCCGAATTTTTTGAGTTAAGGGCTTTTTTCTAAGTCAATGTCTTTTCCCTGGAACTGGGAAATCCCATGCAAGACAGATCTTCCGGCCGCCCCTTTTTTGGAGACTTGCGGCGAGTGACTCTATTACTGTCATCCTTGCCCAACTTGACAATCCATTCCTCTTGGGCAATTGGGTAGATTAATCGTGCTGGATGCGATCCAGGGAAGGGGATTTTCTCGATCGGCAGCGATCAGCCAAAAGAGATTCCCTAATTAGGACTTACGCCAAGAGTCCAAGTAAGTCAACAAACCGATCGAACGTAGGAGCAATCTCACGATACACCAGGTGGGTTTCTGAATGCCAGTCGCCACCAACTACTCGTGGTGTATCGATCTCAACTCGATAGTCCAGGGCAATGCCAACATCATCACCAGGCCATTGATTGCAGATGATAACCAGTGTTTGCTCAACATCGATCCATGGCAGGTCCCGTTTACCGATCGCTGAACCGCGGTACTCGGAAAATCTTTCGTTTTCGATTTCCTCTGGCCCCATCAATGGCACAGAGTGGCACAGCATGCTGTCTTTTGAATTGAGAAATACGACTGGATCGCGAATGAACGGGATCTTTTCCTGCATTATAGAGTTGCCTGGATGAACCCATTTCCCAGATTCCAGCATTTCAATTAGTTTTGTCGGTAACGGTAGTTTGTGTCGCAGACGATCGCGTTTCTCTAAGTGCATGGCGGAAGAGTCCAACGTAAGGTAGGGCGAAAAGTTCTCTAATTCAGGTAAGGGGGTAACACCGACAAGGCTGCGATCGCAAAAAACAGCAAGCTAGCTGCCGTTTCCAACACCGCCACCCGCTGAATCTTAGCGTCGCAGTACCAGTCCTTTTGCCACACAATCAGCCCAAATTTAAGCAAGGCGACGCCAAAAGCAGCAGCCGTCAGTAGTGACAGCCAGTGCATCTGCCAGAGCAGAACCAGAATCCCAGTCGCAACAGCATGGAAAATGAGTCCCGAAAGGATTGATGCGGTTCGGACTTTCCGCAGCTTAACTGTAAAGATAGCGCTGGAGAAAAACAAGGTGTTGAGGATCCAGAGTCCGATCGCCGACCAGGACAGCGTGCCGGTGGTGGCGGTGTAGGCCAGCGGCGCGGCCAAACAGGCGGCAGCAAAGGTAACCAGCTCGTTCCCCACAGACTTTTGCTGCCGCTGCCAGACTGAAAGGCTATCGATCAGGATGGCGACGAGGGCTGTGCTATAGATCGCGAGCAGGGGCCAGTGCTGCTGCTTTTGCCAGAACAGCCAGGTTGCGATCGCGATCGCGATCCCGCTGTAGATACCCGCCCAGACCAAAAAACGAAGCTTCCAACTGCGTCGCTGTCTAATCTGCAACACCAGCGGATGTTCCGCCTGAAATCCACAATACGCACAGAGCAGCGCTAGCGTTGTTGCCCCAGTCCACTGCTGAGCTGCTGCTGCTCCGATGAGAAAAGACACTCCCAGCATCACATACACCCCATGTTCTGGGGAAACCATGGGACGATACCACTGTTGTTGATGGCGGCCAGGCGATGAGGTGGAGGGAGATGAGGTGGAGGGAGATGAGATGGAGGGAGATGAGGTGGAGGGAGTCGTCATTGGGCTAACCTACGGCGGACAATGCCAGTATAAACGCCAGATTCGAAGATGCCGCCAGAGCATGGGGAGCATGGGCAGCCATAAAGATCAACACGCCGGGTACCAGCGGTATGTTGGTGCCATTGAGCGTCAGCGATCCTGTCCCCTCCAAGACCTGAACCATAGCATTGCGGGTAGAGGTATGTTCCGAGATTTCAGTATTCGCTGCCAGACAAAACAGGCTGTATTGGCACAGTTCGTTTTTCCAGAGTACCTTGCTGAGAATACCCGATTCGGGATACTCAATGTGTTCTTTCATCTGGAGAAAAGGGACGGTAGCAGAAATCAGTGTCGTGGTCATCGTTTAGCCCTCCTTTTGGGCACAGAGTACAACATAGCCTAAATTGTTGTTGTGACGCCTGAACGTCTTTCCCATGTCAAGGATGCGCTGACGCAGGACGGGGCGAGCGAGCATATTCCAACCGATGGTCAGCAGCGCGATCGCGCCCTCCTCTTGGGCAATGCGGCGAAGGTTGAGGAGGGTCATGGGGCCCGTGTTGTAATGTTCAACGATCAGGCCAGCCTGTTGGCAAGCGGCGATCCAACTCTCGGGGGAAAGGGGGTTGGCATTGACCTTGATCGTGCGAGACAGGTCCTGCTGGATGGTGTCGGTGTTGGGGCCGCTGACACACAGTTCCTGGCTGAGGAACCGACCGTTGGGTTTGAGGCGATCGCAAATGCCAGCCAAAATTTTGGCCTTACCCGTGGCAGACTGCATGGTCAAAATGGCTTCGGCTAGCACATAGTCAAATTGTTCTGCGATCCGTTCTAAATGGAAGATATCACCTTCAACGATCGCGACTCGATCGCTCAAACCAGCGGCAGCCACGTTAGCCTGGGCACGAGTGACGCTATTGGGGTTTTTCTCAATCCCGACCACTTGTACGCCATAGCGCTGGGCCAATGAGATTGCACTGTAACCAAAACTGGCGGCTAATTCCAGGACCGTTTCACCAGGCTTAAAGTCAGCCCAGGCAAAGAGTTGTTCAGTGGCAGCGCATCCCCCTGGACGGAGTGCTTTCTTGCCAGCGGCGGCTAGCACCTGATGACCCGGTGCCGTTTTAAGATTGATTGGAGTCATAACCTTCACCCAGACGAGGTTGACTTCAGCTTGACAGATCCTCTCAATTCACGCTATGAGGTAGCTCATATAGCACTACGGTGTTGAGTGAGGACATTATGCTTTGGGTGAAAGGGAACAGGGAACGGGGAACAGGGAACGGTAAAACGTCTTAGAGGATGTTTGAAAAGGTCTAAGAGTCGGTAACAAAACACTCTCGATCCCCCTAAATCTCCCTTAGAAAGGGGGACTTTTGACCGTAATTCCCCCCTTTTTTAAGGGGGGCTAGGGGGGATCCGATACTTCTCAAACACCCTCTAAGGAATAGGTTGACCAGTGCCCATAAAACAAACAGCACGCTATTGTTTCATGACCCAACCTGTTGACATCGCTCAACTTCAAGAGATATCGCTCTTCGCTGGCCTGGTGCCAACGGTGCTAGAACAATTGGCTCAACACAGTCGGTTAAAGTCCTATGCAACGAATGAAGTGGTGTTTCATGAAGGGGACGATTTGCCGACTTGTTTGCATGTGCTGCTATCCGGACGTCTCTGCATTGCTAGAATTGCTGCGTCTGGCAAGGAGACAATTTTACGAATTTTGCCCGCTGGGGAGATTTTTGCCGCCCCGGCTATTTTTGGCAATGGTAAAGCACCCGCCACAGCTACGGCCATCGAGCCAGTTGCCGTACTCACCATCGAACGGCAAGCGCTGTTAGCGGGATTCTCTCAAACCCCAGAGCTGGCGTTGCATTTGCTGGGGGTGTTTAACCAGAGGCTGCAACAGCTCCACAATCAGGTTCATGGTCTGGTTTCAGAACGGGCGATCGTGCGGCTGACTCATTATCTGGAGTATGCTGCAGAGCGTGCGGGTACCGATCCGGTGGCGGATGGGGAACAGTTGCGATCGCGCCTGACCCACTACCAAATTGCCCGTAGTATTGGCATTACCTACGAGGAATGCGTTCGGCTGTTCAAAACGCTTCATCCGGTCGTCACCTATCAACGCGGCGGTATCATTATAATACGCGATCGCCAGCAACTCAGCGCCGTATCGAGAGTGCGAACCAATATCAGCAGAAACTAACGATCTGGCTGTCCTGGAAACGGCTGGGCGCGATCGCAGCTCTGGCGACACGGCAGTCACGAGTCAATTACGTCTACATCCAGATGGTACATGAGCACAACCGTTCCACGGTAAAGGCTTAGATGATCGCTATCCAAAATATATACGGTCATTTAAACCCAAATTTATTCCGTGATGTGCTCCATTTCTCGGTCGATTTCTTGCCGATATGCCGCAATTTCAGCTTGCAGATCGTCAAAGGTTGGGTCGTTCTTGAACCAACCCAATTTATCGAGCCAGGGATTTCCTGTCTGCTTTGATAGGGGAATTTCCACTTGAATCACTTCAACCTGATGGGTTAGATAGTCCAGTAGTTGGGATTTAAGCCGATCGATGGCAGCATCGCGGCTATTCTCGATCGCCATGACTTCAGGCCATTCTTTAGCGCGGGCAATATATTTATCGTCTTTTCTACTGAGGATAACGTCACAAAGCATGGCTCCATCTCCTCTTCATCTTTAGGTACACTGCGATCGCTACTCCCATTGTACTGCGTTGGCACGGCCTCTCCTGTCGGGAAAGCCCCTTTCACCTCACAATTACGATCGCGTCTCAATAGCTGGTCGTGCAGTAAATGTAAACCTTTCATAATTTCTCATCATAAAACTATTCTTGTTTTATGAACCAACCCTGACTGCAAATCTATCTACTTCGTGATTCTTTATTGCTTAAGATATTCTATGCTCTGTTGAGATGAAATATAATGCCGTATCGCTAAATTGTCGATAGCGGTGAGAACACCGTCAAGCCCTTGGGAACGCAGGTAAACTCAATCGGATTGGCTTCCAGAATTTCACCATCCACTACTAACGTCTGGGGCGGATCGGTGGTCACTTTCAGGCGCTTGGTGCGCAAGCAGACTAAATTATTGCTGCCTTCAAAGTGAGACTTTACCAGGGCAGAGGCCAGTAGGGTTGCTGATGTATTGATGTTCTGGAATAGGGTGTTGGAAACGGGAATCGTCACCTCTAGCAAGCCATCATCGGGAATGACTTCGCCAAAGCCCTGGGCCATCACCGAGGTCGGAGGTGCCGCATTAGCGACGGTGACCGCGCCAGTCCTGAATTCCAACACTTGACCGTCCAGCTCAACTTTGGCGTTGAAATCCTCCTGGGTAAAAAATTGCTGTGCGGCTGAGAAGACGTAGGCGAGGGTTCCCAAACGGTTTTTCAACTCTCGGTCGGCATTGTTGACCATGCCGGCTTCAAACCCAACCCCAGCCAGAAGCACCATGGGAACATCATTACAGTAAGCGGCATCCACCATGCGCGTGTTGCCCGCAGCAATGGTTTCGCAGGCTCGCTTGAGGTCGGTGGGTAACCCCAAAGCTACGGCAAAGGCGTTGGCGGTTCCTCGGGGAATGACGCCTAGCGGAATGCCGGTTTCTAGGGTGACACCCGCGATCGCAGACACAGTGCCATCCCCACCGGAGGCAATAATACAACCGGGTTCGCCCTCATCATGGAGGGCGCGAATCGCAGCAATGGCGTCTTTCGCTTGCTCCACTGGATCGACATTGGGCTGGGTGAAAAGGGTATGGAGATTGACCTGCGGCTCCAGAATCTGGCGAATCAGGGCTAAATCGCGATCGGGATTGCCCTGGCCCGACACTGGATTGAAGATCAGATAGGCTTCTCGCCGCTTAGCGACGCCCTGAATGGAGAGTTCAGCTGTGGCGACATTCGTCGCTAGGGGAACATCGTAAAGGTTGCAAACCCGCAGGAGGGCGTCGCGATCGGGAGCGTCGGGTGGGGAGAGGGTTGCATCCATCAAGCAGATGACGCCGATCGCTTCACCAGAAACCACCCGAGCCGCAATTTGCAATAGGCCCCCCTGGGCACTGGAGGCGAGCCGCTCGACGGTGAGGCCAGTGGCGGCTGCAATTTGCTGTCCGGTGTCAGCAGTGGCAATGAGAGGATAGCGGGAGAGAATAAAGCGATATTTTTTCGCTAGCGCCACGATATCGTCTTTCTTGCTGTCGTCAGCGATCAGAGCCACGCATACAGACATAATTGATTAACCTTTGATTGATTAATTTGATTGGTTAATTTGATTGATTACTTTTTCTCTCAGGTATCCTTATCCTTATTTTTCCCAAACCAGATTAGTCCTCTAGAAAGAAGGATTTTGGGTTAGGCGGGACTTGTTTGCCCTAAAATCCTGACTTGTTTACCCTCATCCCGAACAGATTGGAGCTGCAATGATTTGAGCTTGTGGCAAGGACTCGATCAAGAGCTTTTTTACCATAACAGCCAGCAATAGAGCAATAAACGCACCGACTGGCCCCAGAATCCAGATCCTGACCGACTAGCGCTTTCCTCTGATTAGACATCAACAACTTAGACATCAACAACTTAGACATCAACAACTTAGACATCAACAACACGATAGAGATTGGCCCGTCCCTGTTTGCCGATCAACTCGATTACTCTCGCTTTTCGCAGACAATATGCCATCTTCTGCGCTAAATCGCATCTAATCTCAATTGCTTCTGCCAGTTCTCTCGCCGTAAATGATTCCAGTTCCTCTGGCAGAAACGCGAGCCAATCTGTCGGATGTTCAAAAATACACTGACCTACGACTTCAATCAAGCGACGTTCTTCAATGCCCCATCCTCTCCGGCGCCATTTTCGCCTGCCCTCGTACCGCCTCACTTCTTCTTCCCTGATGGTCAAGACTTCCAACGAGAAATTGCAATGCGACATCAGCTGCGGCAGACTGACCATTTCCCAGAACAAGTCTTCCACCCGCCCCCTTTTGGGGGACTTGCGGCGAGTGACTCGACTGCCATCATCTTTTGCCAACTTGATAATCCATTTCTCTTGGGCTATTGGGTAGATTAATCGTACTGGGTGCGATCGCACCAGCGCTGTCAGCTTCGACTTGATGGCGGCAAAATTGCCAGTCTGAATTTCCAGCAACCGATCGTCTCGAACAATATCAATCACGAATCCATCCACTGCGACTTCAAATCGATCGCCCGGCTGTGCGTACCACTGTTTCAGCGATGCGTGGAGCGGCTTTTCATTGAGCAATCCAATCCCTGACATGTCGACCTCATTCCATATCAATTCTTCCGTTGATGGCGTGACGATTTAAATCTTGGACTCGGCGATACTCAATAGCACACAAGAATAATCGCTAACACTGCAAATATTATTAGAGATCGAGAATCATTCAAACTCGATCCAATGCACTCCGCAGACAGAATAGCTCAAATCATCAACCAAGATCTTGAACGGATGCCTAATGGATAACTTGAAAAAGAGGGGAATTACGGTTAAAAGTCCCCCTTTTTAAGGGGGATTTAGGGGGATCGAGAGCGTTTTGTCACCGATCTTAGACCTTTTCAAACATCCTCTAAGGTCTCTTCTCGATCTGCAGGGGGCAGTTCGATCTGCAGGGGGCAGTCAAAATAGAGGCCCTAGACAAGCTCAACTGAAAATGCACTTTCAGCAATGCGAGGGTACAGCTTAACAAGCTGTTTGCTAAAATCCTTCAAACAATTCTTAAGCGACTGATAATCTACATGATTTCTAATCTGGACCTACCGAAGTGGCTCAAACTGGGGATTATATTTCCCTTCATATTTATTAACGGCTGGTTACTGATCTTGCTATTACGATATCTCCAACCACTGACCAGTATAATTATCTTCGCCAGCCTGATTGCCTTTCTGCTAGAGTTTCCCGTTGTCTTTTTAGAAAAGCGCGGTCTAGCACGAGGCTGCTCCATCTCGCTGGTGCTGCTTTTGGCTCTGATATTGGTAACCCTCATCAGCTTGATTTTAGGCCCTTTGATTTTTCAAGAGCTACTTGAGTTTGCTAATCGCCTGCCTAGTTGGCTAGAGCAAGCCTATCAGTCGCTCCAATTGCTTGATGAGCAGAACGCTTTGAACAATCTGCCCCTGGATCTAAGCGATCTCTCGACTCAGTTCATCCAACAAGTCTCAACGACAGTACAGTCCCTAACCAGTCAGTTGATTAGTTTGACCGTTGACACTGTTAGCAGTACCGTCAATCTGCTCATTACTTTGCTTTTGTCTATTCTGCTGGTCATTTGCGGTCCTGATCTGTGGCGAGGTCTCCTGACCTGGTTACCCCCATTGTGGCAAGATCGCATCAAGGCTGCACTTCAACCCAGCTTGCAAAATTACTTTGCGGGTCAAGCGATTATTGCCTTACTGCTGGGTGCTGTGCTGTCTGCGGCATTTACGGTGTTGCAGATTCCTTTTGGTTTGCTATTTGGGGTTATGATTGGTACCGCTAGCATCATTCCCTTTGGAGGCACAGTCAGTATTCTCTTAGTGTTCGGCCTGCTGGCGTTTCAAAGCGTATGGCTGGGTCTAAAGGTATTGGTGACAGCCATTATTCTCGGTCAGATTAACGAAAATCTGATTGCCCCCCGATTGCTGGGGGGACTGACAGGTTTAAATCCTGCTGTGGTGCTGATTTCGGTGCTGGTGGGGGCTAAAGTGGCTGGATTTCTGGGGTTGATTTTGGCAGTGCCAACCGCCAGTTTTATCAAGCGGATGGGGGAAATCGTTCGCAGCCCAGAAAACACTGAGATTGAGTTGTTAAGCCTCAATACAGAAATCAAAACTTAAACGACATATGTGTAACTCTACGTAATGCTGCTGAGTTGCTACCACAATCGCGATCGCGTTTCAGCGGTCGTGCGATCGACTCCCCAATCGCAACTTCAGCTTCAAAGCTTCGTTAATGGCGCGATCGCGTTTCATTCAGTCGTGCGATCGCGCCACCCCATCCAGTTCAATTTTCGATCGCATCTTTAATCATTCTCCAATCGATGCGATCGCCTTATCAAATGCTGAAAAGCGATCGCTCATTTCTTACAAAAAGCGATCGCACCTGTAGCCTAATCATAGGGAAAACACGTTTGATTCGTTATCCGTGCTACAGGCTATCTGAATGCGCTTGCTTATCTGCATGTACTACAAATACAGTGCCATCAATACCCTCATTATTCTTATTTGAAATCACGAATTGTCTTTCAATTAGATCAGATGAGGGTATATCAAATGTGTAATGTTTCAATACAGACTGAGTAGCCTGAAGATTTACTTCATCTAAAACGTCATTTCCATTTTTAAATCGAAAATTAGCCCGACGCCGAAAACTGTTGTTTGTATAAACGACTAATAAATGTTTTTGCGGATCGATATTAACCCCATAAGGTGAGTTATTACTCTTAATTTCCAAAATGCAAGGTTGATCGCTTGTCACTGTGCAGGGAGAATCAGCTAGGGCAGCTTTCACCTGGATACCGCAAGCAATAACGACAGCGAAAGTCAGTGTGATGAAATATTGAATAGTACGCTTCATTGTTTTCTTCTCTTTCAGGTAATGTTGTCTAGCTAGGGAAGAATGGAGAGTGAAAATATCTCCTGGTTTCTGCTCGTTGACATTCACAAAACAAAGACATTCTGTAGTGCCTGTAAACTTAATCGATACGACTTGCTCGATTAGGGTTGTTGCGAATTTGCCTGTACTACAACGACGGTCGCATTCGGTTTATCTATTGCAGAGGAGGCCCTGAATCTTACACCGTTGTAGTTCCCAATGGATTTGTATTGGAAAACAGACTCGTTAGCAGAGAGATCAACTGTGTCTTGGATATCACCTCCAACTGTCAAAGTAACTGACACTCTGTCACTAAAACTGTTGTTTGTATAAACAGCTAATAAGTTTTGATTTACCCCAATAGCAATGTCCACATATTGAGAGTTCTCTAGATTAAAGACACATGGACTGGTGCTTGTTACCCTGCAGGGAGGATTAGCTAGGGCTGGTTTCACCTGGAACCCGCAAACCACCACACCAACTAAAGCAAGCGAGATAAAAAATTGAATCGCACACTTCATTATTTTCTTTCTCTTCCTTATTGTTATTGGATTTATCCCTATTTCAGGGATGTCCGAGCTTGAAAATGCTTAAAACCCATGCTGTGAGATGATTTCAACCTTGTAGTCATGATTTTAACCAAACCTTCTATTGGAGCAAGCTTCCAGCTTCTTCATACATTTCAGCGCCCCGAAACAAGGATTGAGCCTTGTTATTTAGGGAAAGCAGCGAGTGCTAACAACTGCTGCCTTCCGCCCGTTGAAATCAACAAAACAAGGGTAATAAGTAAAAGGATGTCCCTTTGTCTTGCAAATTTATCTGGTCAACTTGCTCGCTTAGGGTTGCTTCGAATCTGCCTGTACCAAAACTACAGTCGCATTGGGTGGATTGAGCGCAGATGAAGCTTCGAGCGTTATACCGTTAACATTATTAAAGTTATAATCTTGCCACTGAGACTGAGTAGCCTGGAGATCCACAGCCCTTTGAGCCGAACCTGCTGCAGACATGGTAACCTGCACTCGGTTTTGGAAATCATTGTTCGTATAGACAGCTAACACCACCTGACCCGTTGTAATACGAACATTCTCAGGTGTGGTGCTTGTCAGGTTAACGATGCACGGATGGGTACTTGTCACCTGGCAAAGTCCCTGCGCATGGGCCGGATTTGCCTGGAAACCACAAGTAACCAGGATAGCAAAAGCAAGTGTAAGTAGACCTTGAATTGCACGCTTCATAGCTTTCTGTTCCTTTTTTATCAAGACTGTATGAGACTGTAGTGTTTTTCTTCACTACACTATTTAGACGTTTCCTCAGCCCAATTTGGGGATTTTTCGAGTTACGGGCAAATTTTCTCCCCTAAGATCCAGCTTCAACCCCTGTAACCCTTTCTCCTCCTATCTTTCAGCCGCCGCATAATTTTCTCTACTTCCCCGCGAGCTGGATACAACAATTGCTGACTCAACGCCCTGTCGTAAACCTGTATCGCTTCCACCCTCTCCCCCAACCCGACTAAAGCTCTTCCCAACCAGTAAGCCGCCACAGCTGGATTAAACGCCTGCAATTCCCGACAGCCTTCACCCGCCGCTTCCCAGTATCGCTGACTGGCCTCAGCCTCTCCCAGCACCTGGTAACTTTCCCCCAGCCACACTAACCCCGGTACCAATTGCAGATATCCCCCAGTGGGTAACAAGGCCCTGCCCTTCTCCAACGACTCCACGGCCTGCTGATGTTTTCCCGCCAATGCCAACACCCGCCCATGACACAACCAGGCAGCAGCCAAGTGAGGCTGTAGGATTGTCCCCTGCTCGGAAACTCGACATCCCCGTTCAACCGCTTGAAACTGTTCCACCCACACTCGTCCTGCCTTTGCCTGCACGCTCCAGCGGTCGGGAAACTGCTGCAGCATCTCTTCTACCACAGGGCGCAATGCTTCTAACTGTTTGGCGGCAGGGAGAATGTCGCATAATGCTTGGTGGATTGCACAATCCTCAGCATAAAGACGATACGCTTTCCCCATCATCTTCGCCGCCTGCTGAAAGTTCCCCGTCTCAAACAAGCACTGCCCATAGAAATACCAACCATAAGGATGCTTCGGGTGTTCGGCAGTAAATTCCGCCAGCACCTTTACCCCTTGTGCCCAATCCCCCCGGAGAATGTGATAGTAGGCCAACAAGTTGCGAACCTCTGCCCCCTGGGGAGCCTGGTGCAGGGCTGCGGTAATCAGCTTTTTCGTTAACTTTCCTGCTTTGCCAGAAATCCATCTCCTCTGACAACGGTGCTCAATCTGTCGTTGCAGCACCCGCAGATCGTCCCCCGCTAAGGCGATTAGTTGGCTCAACCGTTCTTTCGCGGCTGGAATGTTCCCCCACGCTAGCAGCGCGTCGTAGCTGTAAATCAAGGCGACAACATCATTGGGATTAATTGACAAAATCGGCTCGCAGGCCCCGATCGCACCCAGGGGATCTTCCCTCTGTTGATGCACCTGGGCTAACGCCAGCCAGTGAACGACTTTTGTCGGCTCTAAACGAGCAGCTAGATTAAAAGCGACGATCGCCTGTTGACTCTCGTGCCGACAAACGGCGATCGATCCGTGGATATGATGCTGAGTTCCTTGATTTTCGGACAACGATAAGGCTTGTTCGTATATGTCTATCGCTTCTTGTGGCCGTCCCATCACCTGCAAGATTTTCCCCAGTTGCAACCGCACCTCTATTAAATGGGGTTGTCGCTCAATCACTTGATGATATTCGGCAACGGCTTGTTGCCAGTTACCCATCTGGCAGAGCAGATTAGCCAGTTCTAATCGTTTTTTCCATCCTTGGGGATATTTCTGGACATACTTACTTAATGCACTCAGTTTCTGGGCTTGTCTTCCTGGCTTTTCACCTGAGACAAAGTGAGCATTCATCTCCACCCCAGAGAAATGGATGAATTGAACCAGGGATGGGGTAAGGTTTCCAAACATATTACTGTGACTTGATAGTGGATTTCTTCGCTGTTGCGGGTTGTGGCGATGGGGGATTTCCCGGCAGATTGGGATTTTTTTGCTATGGGAGCGATCGACTTTAATGATGGTGAACTGGGGTCTAGAGCCGTGTCGTCTTCTCCAATGAGATAATGATTTAAATGTGTTTGCAAAATTCTGCGGGCTTCTCTCGCACATTTGCGAACGTGCTCTGTAGAGCAGCCGAGTTGTCTGGCAATCTCGAGATAGGATTTCTCCTGGCAGTAATGCAAAACAAAAGGATGGCGGAGTCTGGCAGGTAAAGATTCAATTTTGTGGCGGAGGTATGCCCGCATCTCCCGATCGAGCAGGGTGGCTTCAGGCAGGTCTACCCTGGAGGATAAGGCTAGAGGATCTTCAACTTTAATTTCTTCAACGTATGCAATTTCTGTTGCTTCTCGTCGGCGTTTTCGACGTAGATCCATGCAGAAATTATGGATCAGCCGTGTTAACCAGACTTTAGGATCTTTAATTTTACGGGCATATTTGGGCCATTTGTTCCAGGCTTGCAGCATTGCCTGACTCAGGGCATCTTCAGCATCATTGGCATTCCCTCCCATCCACTGCAGACACCGCTGATAGAAATACTCTCGATATCGTTCCCATAATTGCCAAAATTCTGTGCCAGTAACAGGAAGAGCCTTCATTTGGATTGCCTCATCAAACGACTCCGGACAGGGTTTGAACGTCAACTGAAACGAAGCAGGTAGTGGGGAGGTTATCCCTGTAACTGCTCGCTTCTTTTAAGCAGACGATCTTTAAGCGCAATTGCTGAATTTTTGAGGTGAAGGCTTTTTGCTCGCTCAATATCTAAAGCCTAGAAATTCGACCAGAAAAGGGTTACAGCTTTCAAGAATTTGAGCTGATTGTGACTGAAATTTTGTCCCGCCGACCCAGCGTTGAGCGATGGCAGGTAGTATTTGTGGCGCAGCCAAGCTGCTGTTCATGGCTCGATCTGATTATGTTGCAGCGTACGGGCGCGATCGCGCTTCCCAATCGCACTCTTATCCCCAAGACTTTGTCAATGGCGAGTCGCGTTTCATCAACTGTGCGATTGCATATCCAATGCTTTGTCTGACCAACGATCGCGTTGCAACAGCGGCGCGATCGCGCCATTCGATCTAAGCACAATCCCAAAGCTTTTTAATACCGCGATCGCGCTATTTTATGATTAAGCGCTTAATTAAGCGGCAAGTGCTAGGTTTCACCATCAATACCATCAAACGGATTGAGCAAAGAAACCCCTGTCCCAACAAAGTCACGCACGTTACGGGTCACTAAGGTGAGTCCGCAGGTCAGAGCCGTAGCGGCCAATTGTTTGTCGAGGGCGTTGTGAGGGTTAGGGACACGCAGGCGTCCCCATACCTGGGCTTCGGTGCTGGTGAACTCTAGAATATGGTTAGCGTAGTTGTGCAGAATAGTCTGAAACCAGGTTTCCAGCAGGTTGGCCTGAGACTGGTCACCGCGATAGCGAATGCGTTCAATGCCGCGACGTAATTCGCCGATGGTGATGACGCTGATGTAGAGGCGATCGCCTTGCTCAATGGCATTTTGGAAGAATTGTCGAACGCCGACGTTCGCTTTTCGTTGTTTGCGTAACTCACTGATGACGTTCGTGTCAATCAAATACAGTATCGGTTGTGTCATCTTGCATGCGCTCAAAGTCTGCATCGTTGCCAACACTGGGAATCAATCTAAGTGCTTCAGCAAAGGATTTTTGAGCTGGTCGCAGTAAGACTTGTTCCAGAATCTTACGGTGTTCAGCTTCTGCACTGACACCGTGGTCGCTAGCCCGTTGTTTGAGGGCTTTGACGATGGCATCGTCGATGTTGCGAACGATGAGAGTGGCCATAGATTGTTCGTGGGTAGATCGGGACATGGATAAATCTACCCAAATGATAGCATTGATATCATTAAAAATAAGATCTTTTAGGAGTTCCCTGGAACAAAACCACATAGCCTGTCAAATTGTAATCAACCAGAACAATTATGCAGTCAGTCCAAGCTTCGCTTTCCAGGCTTGGAGTTTAGCATGAATCTCTTCTTGTCCTGGCTTTGGCGGCAGTTGGGCAATTTGATCCAACCGGTCTCGATTTTTGGCTTCCCAGTACTCTGTCATCTCTTGGGTTGCTTGTAAGACATTTTGATAATCGGCTTCAACTTCAGTGCAGTTAGCCTCAATGTAGGCGATTGCCGCATCAAGTTGTGCTTCTGTCAATGGCAACCAGGGCAGAATGAGCTTGGGTGCCCAGCCTGCTGCAAGATGATCCATGACATCGTAAAGGGTGAGTCGTGTGCCTGCGAAGGTCAACCCACGCTCTGTACGAACGATCGTTGAGCGCCCATCTGATTCCAGAGCCATACCCTTTGCTCCTGAAAACTAACTCTATACTAACTCCCCAACAAGCAAGATGAGTACTGAGCGTATCATTTACGCACAGGAACGACCGCGTTACCCGAGCCAGATCGATCGATTTCGGTCGATGGCACAAGCAATCCCAGGGTATATTGATTGCGGAGGTGGGGCATGACAGACAAACAAATTTACTAGCTTAGCTCTGCTCAAAAGGATCTCTCCAAATAGGTACGATCTTTCCTTGTGTCAGCTTCTCATACCTGGACAAGGATTTTTCATCCTTTCAACCGGGCTAGCGATTCGTTGCCAGCATTGAGAACAGCGGCTGAGCCATCCAATTCAAACCCACCTTCAGTTGATGGTTCAATGTCGGCAACCGATAGAGATACGCAAGACGACGCATCACATAAGCCAGCGGCCCATTCAACTGCAGACCCAACCCTGCTAAGGTGGCATTGTCAACTCCCAGCGCCAGCATCTCGCCCAGGTGCTGATAGCGAAACGGCAACAAGGGCCGGTTTGTGAGCGACGCCCAGATATTCCAGCCCGCACAATCCGCTTGTTGGAAGGCCGACTGTGCCGTCGCCGGAACGATATAGTCGTTGGCATCACGACAGTCCGCCAGATCGCCTAACGCAAAAATCTCTGGATGCTCGATCGCCTGAAGAAACGAATCGATCGAGATCTTACCCTGGGGATTGTGTTGGAGCGGCAGAGATCGCACCAACTCGTTCATCTGAATTCCCGCTGTCCAGACCACCAGATCCACCGGAATCGTATCAACCTGATCTCTATAGGATAAAGAGAGAGTATCTTTTTCAATCCTCGCAACAGTGGTTTCCAGATCGATCCAGATTCCCCGATCTGCCAAAGATCGACGAGCTGCTTCTCGATTGAATTCAGGAGATGACTTCAGGATCTGATCGTTTCTTTCCACCAAACGCAAACGACCTCGCTCTTGCAAGCGGTCTGCCAGCTTGCAGATCAGCTCCACCCCACTATAGCCGCCGCCAACGACCGCAATGCGGATCTTATCCGCATCAGAATTTTCCACCAGGCGCAGCTGTTCTTCCAACCGATAAGCATCCGCAATGGTTTGGAACGGAAGCGCATACTCTGCCACCCCAGGCACCCGATCGAGGCACGGTTCTCCTCCCAGGGCTAACACTAAACGGGTGTAGGACAGAAAACGTTCATCCTGCAACTGCACCTGTTGGGTTTGGAGATCGATGCCTGCAATGACAGATTGACAAAATTGGATACCTGTACCTGCAAGCAGTTCCGTATAGGGTGGGGCAATTTCCCAGGATTGCAGCTCGCTGGTAACCAGTTCGTATAACAATGGTGAGAATAAAAAGCGATCGTTCCGATCCACCAGAATGATTTCGGGCCGATGCTGAATTTCCCAAGGGAATTGACTTAAGCGCAAGGCTGTATAGAGACCGCCAAAGCCTCCACCAAGAATGCAAATACGGGCGGGGTGTTCGGTCATAGTGGCAAATCGTTGACAGTTGATATAGATACAGTCGTTTTTCTTTAAGATAACAAGGCCATTCACAAAGTGGTGGCTTGGTCAACACGTTTTACTCTCAGCAGGATGGGTTCCGAGAAGCGCGAAGACAGTCACCCGCTCGAAGATTGCATAGCAATTTCATCACCGAAAAATTTACAGACGGAAACGATCAGGAGCATTTCGCCTGGTTCTGATCGCAGCTTGGAAGGTTAGTCCCCTCGAAAGGGGGGACTAACGCCTGTTTCTTTGTGCTAGCGCTCAAAATAACTTTCCAGGTTGTGTCTGACTCAATTAGGATCCAGAAGATATAATAATGTGGGGTAAGACCCATCATCCCTGAATCAGTATAATATGGTATAGAGGGCTTAACTGCATTGAATGGGTGAGGTTAGCGCATTCAGGCCGGTTTCTGTGTCTAGCAGACTTTGAGGTTAGGGCATTCAGATTTCTGTTTTCCAGCAGATTGTGTTGAATGCTTGAGACTGGCATTTTATAGAGTGCTGTCTCAAACCCTTTCAGGTTAGGGGTTGGAGTTTGTCTATCGGGGAAACGGTAAGGTTCAAGATTAACAGGGCTGACTCGCGATCCAGGGGAAAGAACGGAACATCAAATCTGCCAGGAAAGTGAAAAAAGGCCAACTGCGATCCGGATTCTGGTTGGCTTAGTTAGGGTAGGGAATATAGAAGACGACAATCCAGGGTAGCACTCTAATCCGATGTTTTCTTTATTTTCCCGTTGCTCCACGATCCCAAATTCAGGACTGTTGCAGTCTCATCGCTTCAAAGATAGAGCATCCGTGATCTCCAAACTATCCCAAAAAATCGGTGTCTTTTGGCAGAACCGCTCCAAACTGCGTACTCATCGTGGCGTTAGTGTTGTGGCACTTGCCAGTTTTGCGATCGCAAGCGTAGTCCTCGGAGTCCGCCATCTGGGAGTCTTAGAACCTTTTGAACTATCCGCCCTCGATCAAATGGTACGTTGGCGTCCCGATCGCGGTGAAGATCCGCGGCTGCTTGTAGTCGGTATCACGGAAGAAGACATTCAAACTCAAAAGAACTGGCCCCTCCCAAATCAGGTTGTCGCAGAAGCCCTACAAAAGCTGCAACAGCATCAGCCCAGAGCAATCGGCCTGGACATCTATCGCACCAGCCTGCGACAAGCAGAAACAAACTGTCAAATTCTCCCCACCGATCCTGGGGATGCAGCACTAGCAAAACAATTACAAACCGCCAACACTATCACCATTACTAATATCGGCAGTATTGATGAAAATGGCATTCCTCCAATTCCTTGCTTGCCAGCAGAACAGATTGGGTTTAATGATGTTCCTGAAGATAAAGACGATATCATTCGTCGCAACTTGCTGTTCGCAAGTAGCAATGAAAAAGTACTTTTCTCTTTCTCCTTGAGACTGGCTTTACTCTATCTAGAAGCATTAGGTATAGAGCCAGAACCAAGCAAAATCGACGATCAGTACATGCAGTTGGGAGACGCTGTATTTATTTGGCTGGAATCCAACTCGGGTAGCTACCAGGCCCTTGATTCTGGCGGCTATCAGATTTTGCTCAATTACCGTTCACCAGAGAAGGTTGCACCACAAGTTTCCTTAACAGATGTTTTAGAAGACAGAATTGACCCTAGCCTGGTGAAGGGAAAAATTGTCTTGATCGGTACAACTGCCCCGAGTATTAAAGACACATTTTCTACGCCTTACACCCCTGTTGCCAAAAAGAACTTTAAAATGCCGGGTGTGGCAATTCACGCTCACATGGTCAGTCAGATCCTTGATGCAGCTTCAGGAGAACAACCTCTATTCTGGTTCTGGCCAGAATGGGCTGAGATGCTTTGGATTTCTGGATGGGCAATTGTTGGCGGCAGCTTGGCCTGGGTCATTCGACATCCCATAACTTTAGGCCTAAGCGGTCTTGGCACTATGGGGACTCTTGCAGGGAGTTGCCTGGTTCTCTTTAGCTATCAAGGGTGGATCCCTGTTGTTGCCCCCGCTATGACCCTGGTCATGACAGGAGGCGCGGTTGTTGCATATCGAGCCTATCAATCGCAAAAACAGCAGCAAACAGTCATGCGTTTACTCGGGCAAAATACCTCACCTGAAATTGCTGCTGCGCTCTGGAAAAGCCGCGATCGCCTACTAAAATCTGGGAAACTACCAGGACAAAAGCTAACAGCCACAATGTTGTTTACTGATATCAAAGATTTCAGCAGCATTTCTGAACAAATGCCTCCAGAAAAGTTATTGGAATGGCTCAATGAATTTCTAGGGGCAATTACTCAGGAAGTGCAACTGCACCACGGGATTGTTAATAAATTTACTGGAGATGGCCTCATGGCGGTATTCGGGGTACCCGTGTCCCGGAGCAGTCCAGAAGCAATTGCTGCAGATGCCCAGGAAGCAGTAGCCTGTGCCCTGGCAATGGGAGATCGTCTCCGAGAGCTAAATCAAGTCTGGCAAGAAAAAGGATTACCCGCAGTACAGATGAGAGTAGGAATTTTTACAGGGCCAGTGGTTGCAGGCAGTTTAGGAGGGAAAGAACGCCTGGAATATGGCGTGATTGGGGATAGCGTCAATATTGCATCCCGTTTGGAAAGTTGTGAAAAAGAGCGTCAGGTCGATTTTTGCCGTGTTCTGATTGCTCGCGAGACCCTGGTTCATTTACACAACCAGTTTCAGGTAGAACCCTGGGGCCTGATGTCTCTTAAAGGCAAACAGCAACCCATTGATGTTTACCGGGTTGTGTGTCATGCCTCTGAAAAGTCGCCACTGGTTTTTCCTCAGCCAGACAATGTCCCCTCACTGAAATTATGATATCGCTAAGGTTAGAAGGCAGAGGGCAGAGGGCAGAAGGGAAAGGTTGACTACATCTGGCTTTTCAGCTTTTTGTCAGGGCCTACTCTATTCTTGTCAGGACTTGGAAAGTTATTTTGAAAGCCTTGCGAAGCAAGGCTTTCAAAATATAGCAGTAGTCATATTGGTTAGGACAAAATTGAGAGCGTGCGAAACGCGCTATCAATTTTGTCTGTCCGAACGAGCTTGGCTATTGCGATAACCTATTGTCTAATGTCGGCACGAAGAAATGAGAGATTCGCGCTTCCACGCGAACCTCTCAAGTTGTGTCTCGTAGTGCTATATGAGGGGGGCATTTCTTTCCGGTTTCTGAGAGCCTGTCTATACAAGGCCGCTTTAGAACTGTCGCAGGAAACGCAGGTCGCTAGCATACAGACGGCGAATATCATCAATTTGATGTAGAACCATCGCTAAGCGCTCGATCCCCAGACCGGCAGCAAATCCTGTATAAATTTCAGGATCGTATCCTACTGCTTTAAAGACATTCGGATCGACCATGCCACAGCCTAAAACTTCTAACCAATTTCCTTGCCACTGGACATCAACCTCTGCAGAAGGTTCCGTGAACGGAAAATAACTGGGTCGGAAGCGGATTGGCCGCTCCCCAAATAAAACCTGCACAAAAGATTTAATTGTTCCTTTCAGATCGGTAAAAGTCAGTCCTTCATCCACAGCCAGAATTTCAACTTGATGGAAGACTGCAGCATGGGTATCATCTACTGTATCCCGGCGATAGCAGCGGCCTGGTGCAATGACTCGGATAGGAGGATCGGTTTCTTCCATGTAGCGAATTTGAACGGTTGAAGTATGAGTTCTCAAAAGATTGCCATCCGGGAGATAGAGAGTATCTTGCATATCCCGTGCAGGATGATCGGGTAGGAAATTCAGCGCCCCAAAGTTGTAATAGTCTGTTTCCATCTCAGGCCCCTGGGCCACGGTGTAGCCCAGACCCACAAATATATCTAGAATCCGGTCAATTGTGCTGTTAAGAGGATGAATCCGGCCTTGAGGAAAGTAAACTCCTGGCATGGTCACATCTAATGTCTCGGCTGTGAGTTTTGCCTGAATTTGTGCGGTTTGTAGTTCAACTCGCTTTTGTTCCAATTTCGCTTTCAAGATTTCCTTGACATCATTGGCCAGAGCACCAATGCGGGGGCGTTCTTGCGCACTTAATTTGCCCATACCGCGCAAAACCAGTGAGAGCTGTCCCTTTTTGCCCAGGTAGTTTACCCGCAGCTGCTCTAGCTCGGTCATGTTTGTGGCGGTTGTAATTGCTTGTTGTCCTTCCTGGCGTAGGGCCATTAATTGAGCTTCGAGATCTGTAGGCTGGTAGGTCATAACTGAGGGGAGTCTTGTTTAAGAAATTGTAGGAAAGAAATGTTGCAGTGAAGAGTTCAGTCAGCAAGCAAAGATTAGATAAGGGCGACCCTATTCCCTTTCCATGCAATGCTGAGTGTAGCGCAATTTGCTCCTCATAAGTACTGGAGACTATCTGCTCAATGAAACTGCTCGTAAGTAACGATGATGGAATTTTTGCTCCAGGAATCCAGAACCTGGCTAATGGTTTAGCAGCAGCAGGTCATGCTGTTACAGTTGTCTGTCCCGATCGCGAGCGCTCAGCGACAGGCCATAGTTTGACATTACATAAGCCAATTCGGGCTGAGAAAATCACTTCAATTTTCGATCGCTCGATTCAGGCTTGGGCCTGTTCTGGCACTCCATCGGATTGCGTTAAACTAGCGCTGGGGGCTATCCTCGATAGCAAACCAGATATAGTTCTCTCCGGAATTAATCAGGGATCTAACCTGGGGACAGATATCCTTTATTCTGGAACCGTCTCAGCGGCAATGGAAGGTCTGATAGAAGGTATTCCTAGTATTGCCCTCAGCCTTGCAAGCTTTTCTTCGAGAAATTTTCAACCTACTGTTCTTTTTACCCAAAAATTATTGGATCATTTTGACAGGTCCCCATTTTTCGAAGCGATGTTGCTTAACATTAATATCCCCGCAGTGAATTGGGAAGAAATTGCTGGTGTCCGTCTAACCCGTCAAGGGATTCGTCGCTATTGCGATTTGTTTGAAAAACGAATCGATCCAAGGGGAAAAACTTATTATTGGTTGGCGGGAGAACTGCTTGAAGAGATCGATCAGAGAGAGCTGTCTAACTTTCCTGATTCTATACCGACTGATGTGCAAGCAATTCGGGAAAATTACATTACTGTAACTCCTTTACAGTACGATCTAACTAGCCATCAAGGGCTTCATCATCTTCAGGAATGGGGTTTCCAGTTTCCAGATTGTCAGTGATAGTATAATGATTGATGGGGATGCGATGAATCGCCTCTTAAGTCAATTCGCTACCCTGGAATTGAGGAAGATTAAAGATTGACTTTCGAGAGTAAATCGAATTTGAGGATCCTTTTAGCGGTAATCTATGATTAAATTAAAACGATTTGAGCCATGAATCGCACTCTGAGCAACTATTTTGCTCCCAGATGTTTAGAGAGCGTTGTGGGTATTGAGGATATAGCGGTCTCTTTGCAGCTTATGGATGCATCGGCTGTTATGGCTGATAGCAACGCTGATAAGTTGGGGAAGTGATGGTTTCAGCTCTATTATGTTGGATTTCCGGTTGCCTCATCAGGATCGTTGTAAGCTGCCGAATTAGCTCGGAATGTGGTGTAGTCTAAGGTTTAGTCGTGTTTAGCTGGCTGTATTTCTAGCTTTTTTGTCCGTATTCTGGATCGCTTGTATGGATGACAATCTGTGCCATTTTGTTAAGGTAGTCATTAACTGTTGAAAGCATTTTAGGGGTCTGTTAAACTGCGACTTACCTTAGATAAACACGATTGAGGCCAGTGACTAATCTTTAAGATTAAATTAAAGTGAGAAGAGGGACTGGAGTTGATTGTCCAGCTTTAGGGGTTGCTTTTCTACTCGCTGAGTTATGTTGCATCAGGGCCACAGTAATGGCCATGTGTTGCTAAAGTTTGGTAGTCTACCTTTTTTAAAGCGCGCAATTGTTCAGGCAAGTAGGAATATGCCAGATTTAATATCTCGCCCGAAGTAGGGTGTGAAATATGGACTTAACAAAGATTGAGAGTCTTAAAACAAATTCAGACCGTCTGAGGAATCCTGCAAGAAACATCCATGTCTAGCATGCAAGATCAGTTCACGGTTCATTTCTGGGGCGTTAGAGGCAGTATCCCCTGTCCAGGGCCAAATACAGTACGATATGGCGGTAACACCCCGTGTGTTGAGATGCGGGTGGGAGGTCGTCGCCTCATCTTTGATGGTGGCACTGGCCTGCGAGTGTTGGGACAGGCTCTTCTATCCCAGATGCCTGTTGAAGCCTATATGTTCTTTACCCATTCTCATTGGGATCATATTCAGGGGTTTCCCTTTTTTGTCCCTGCTTTTGTTAAGGGAAATCGTTTTGAAATCTATGGTGCGATCGCGCCCAATGGATCTACGATTGAGCAGCGTCTAAACGATCAGATGCTTCACCCCAATTTCCCTGTTCCTTTACAGATTATGGGAGCCGATCTTAAGTTTTGCGACATTAAAATTGGCCAGCCTATAGCTATTGGGGATATTACGGTTGAGAGCAAGAAATTGAATCATCCGGGTGAAGCGGTTGGTTATCGGGTCAATTGGTGTGGATGTTCTGCTGTGTATGCCACAGATACAGAACATTTTGCTGATTGTCTGGATGAGAATGTTCTCGATCTTGCGACTGATGCCGATGTCCTTATCTACGATGCGACTTATACCGATGAGGAATATAATTCTGAGAAAACCAGCAAGCGAGGTTGGGGTCACTCGACCTGGCAAGAAGCGGTGAAGGTGGCCAAGGCTGCTAATGTCAAGCAGTTGGTGATTTTTCACCACGATCCCCTTCACAATGATGACTTTCTCGATCGGGTTGGGAAGAAGGCAGCTGAGTCCTTGCCCAATACAATCATGGCAGTCGAGGGATTGACGATCCAGTTGATTCCACCGTCCACCGAACTCACTGGTTCTGTCCCTAGCGAAGCAAAGGTTTCTGCATAGGGCCTAATCGCATATCGTATTTGTGTTAGACTATACAGCGTGTGGATTACCTCCTCCCTCTCAACAGCCTTAACCCCTACAGTTGTTGCTCTGGGAAACTTTGATGGTATTCATGAAGGGCATCGGCGGGTCATCGGGCCTATTCTAAAAGCTGTTCCGTCAGATTCCCAGTCATCGCAAGCTGTTGACGATAGTGTCGTTTCGTTCAATCAGTTATATCTGGAGAATTGTAACTTTAGAGACCAGGAAAATCAGTTTGTTTTTATAGAAGAAGCATCTGCTATTTCTAATGTAGCGCTGGATAAAATGAAGGAGGATGCTTCTACATATACTACAGTTGTAACTTTCCATCCTCATCCTCAAGAGTTTTTTACGGGGCAGCCTCGGAAGTTGTTGACCCCTCTGAATGAAAAAATATTGCAGTTGCGTTCTCTGGGGATTAAACAACTTGTTCTGTTGCCATTCGATCGCGGACTTGTAGACCTGAGTCCCCAACAATTTGTTGAGAAGATTCTAGTTCAGCATCTTCATACCACGCGAATTAGCATTGGAGAAGATTTTCGCTTCGGCCGAGATCGGAGCGGCAGTGCATTAGACTTGCGTGCGATCGCAGCTAATTTTGGTATTGCAGTTGATATTGTTTCCCTACAAACTTCCCAGGGCGAGCGCATTAGCAGCTCTGGGATTCGTCAAGCACTGCAACAGGGCGACCTACAACGGGCCAATCGCCTGCTAGGAGATCCCTATAGATTAATCGGGAAAGTTGTTTCAGGACAACAGCTAGGGCGAAAACTTGGCTTTCCCACCGCCAACCTCAAACTTCCCTCCGAAAAATTTCTTCCTTGTTGGGGGGTTTATGCGGTGCGAGTCTATCTTCCTCACTGCAGGCAGACCCAAAAAACTGTATTAGGAGTGATGAATATTGGCTGTCGTCCGACTGTCAGTAATACGGAGCCAACTGTCGAGGTTCACCTGCTAGATTGGGCTGGAGACCTGTACGGACAGAACATGATCGTGAGCTTAGAACGGTTTTTGCGTCCGGAGCAGAAATTTGCCTCGATTGCAAGACTAACAGCACAAATTCAAGCGGATTGTGCATTAGCAAGAGAGAAGTTGTTAACAACCTAAGCGCGAGCGTTCCGCCGATGCCTGAAAGCGCTCGGCAATAATTTTCATCGAAATTAGGAGCTTTCCTTATGAGAGAACGGATTGAGCGCTTGACCCAGAATTTAGGCCAGACCATTGTTGGCAAAACGGAAGCCATTCGTTTGGTGTTGGTTGCCATGCTTTCAGGCGGACATGTGCTGCTTGAGGATGTTCCTGGAGTGGGGAAAACTCTCCTGGCAAAATCCCTGGCTCGTTCGCTCGATGGGCGCTTTCAACGCATCCAATGTACGCCTGACCTTCTCCCTACTGATATCACAGGGACGAATATTTGGAATCCTCAGACCGGAGAATTTGAATTTCTTCCTGGCCCTGTTTTTGCCAATGTCTTGTTAGCAGACGAGATTAACCGCGCTACGCCTCGTACCCAGTCTGCTTTATTAGAGGTCATGGAGGAGCACCAGGTCACAATAGATGGAGTTTCCCGAAATGTCCCCACTCCTTTTTTTGCGATCGCTACCCAGAATCCGATTGAATATCATGGAACCTTTCCGTTGCCAGAAGCGCAGATGGATCGCTTCACATTATCATTGAGCCTTGGCTATCCAACGGAACAAGAAGAGTTACAAATGCTTCAGCAACTTCAAAATGGCAAAACCGTTGATATGCTTCAATCCTGTCTAACCTTAGCTGATATTCAAGAGCTCTATCGCCTCTGCGCTCAGGTTAAGGTAGAAACCTCCCTCCAACACTATATTCTCAATTTGGTTCGGACAACACGACAGGATGAAGAAATTACATTAGGAGTGAGTCCGCGTGGTACGGTTGCTTTACATCGAGCAACCCAGGCCCTGGCATTTCTAAATGACCGGAACTATGCGATCCCAGATGATGTCAAATTCCTTGCCCCTTACGTATTATCCCATCGTTTAATACCCGCAAGCGGACAGCGGGCAAAGGCGATCGTTGAGCGGATTCTACACTCAGTGCCGATTCCTTAGCGCGATCGCAACAGAGCGATCGCAATTGACAGCATATAGGTGGGTGGGTGTTAGGCACCAGAGAGCCAGTCACGATCCTTTAAATTTTCCAGGTGCATATCCAGATGCGAGGCAAAATTTTGCTGCAATCAAAACCTCAACACCGAAAACGCCAACGATCTTCAATCGTTCTTTTGATCTTGATTGTGCTATGGAGTTTTTGTGTGGGTTGGGGCTTGGCTCAAGCAACAGATGTTTCCCATGTCGATGAAATGCCTCAGCTGGCCCAGGCGTTTTCGACTGCTTCAGACTCCCGAGTTGGGACGGTCGATCCAGTGCCACCCGCTTATCAAACGGGCCAAACGCTCTATTTAGAGAATTGTTCCACTTGCCACATTGCCCTCCCTCCCCAAGTTTTTCCTAGCGAGACTTGGCGACAATTACTGCAAGATACTCAGCACTATGGCAGACGGTTAGATCCCCTGGTGGATCCGCCGCGCTTGCTGATCTGGAATTATCTGCGAAGATTTTCTCGTCCCAGGAAGGAAGAGGAAACAATCCCCTATCGCATGGATCGCTCTCGGTTTTTCAAGGCATTGCACCCAGCTGTCAAGTTACCTCGACCAACAAGACCTAATACTTGCATCAGTTGCCATCCTGGTGCAGCGGAGTACAATTTCCGCGATCTCACTTCAGAGTGGGATGGTTGAAATGTTCTGTTCGCAATTGCCCAGGATTCCGATCCCGTTCTGCTGCTATAGCGTTAGTCACACAACTTGGAAGGTTATTTTGAAAGCCTTTCGGAGCAAGGCTTTCAAAATAACCTGTTTTCCTGTGCTGACACGGAAAAATGCGGGTTAGCGCCCCCGGCGGGGGCGCTAACTTTCTAAGTCATGTAGCCAGGGCTGTTAAGATGGTCGAATTTGAGGGCTAGCGCGAAACGTAGCCAATCAAATTCGGTCTAACCGATCTGGCTAGTGCTATAACTGCTGGAATCTATGCAGAAGTTCGCTGGCTCCGATTTGGCTTGGGTTGCCATCGGCTGCAGGTTCGATCTTTCTTGCCCTACGACGCACTGCCAGTTCTCCTCTACCCGTTCCCAATCGAGCAGGATGTCTGTTGATTCCGGATCTTTCTCGTCAGGCCAATACAACAAAGTCAACCGTTTCAGGTTGGGAATCAAGGCTGCGGCTAGATTCAACAGCAACTTAGCGCGATCGCAGCATGCATTCAGTGTCTCTAGATTGAAACAGACGAGACACAGGGATGGAAACTGCTCTAGCTCATTCGGCTCAGCATTGTGCCAACCTCCGGTTCCTCTGACAACCCAGGGAGCAGCTTCGTATTCAACGGCAAGGTCTGCAACCATTGCCGTTGACAATAAACAAGGCAAGGCTGCCTTAAAGGCGAGAACTCTGGGATCGTCTGGGGTGAAATAATACTCGCCGTCAGGAAACTCTAGACAGAGGCCAAAACATCCCCCCTGGAAGGGAAGATAGTACCAACCCCAAGGAACTGCATGGTGTAGGACATCAGCTGTTTCTCGATCGGGACAGGCAATCGTTAGTACGGGGAATGTCGTTTTTCCCTGCTCCCGGAGCGGTCGACTGCTAATGTAGGGACGCTGACATTGCGCGATCGCAGCCGCCAGCATTGGATCCAGAGCCAGCCTCAGCAGCAGTCGATCGATCTCGCGCTGCCCTCGCAATACCTCACACCGCAACATATTGGTCAACGGATTCACCTCCAGGTAACTGTTCTTCTCCCTAGCCAGGGCCATTGCCACAGCGCCGAGCCATCCGGGAAACAAACGCACGATGGGTTGCGATCGCAAATCGACAAAAACTCGCTTTGCATCCTGCAAATTGCCTGCCAGGACGTCAATCCTGGAGCGTCAATGAATTACTTGCAGCCATCTTTCTGCAGCCATCTTTCTGCAGACACCACTGTCCTCCTTCGATGCAAATCTGTACTTCAGATTTGATTGAATTGAGGGATATAGGATAAGATTAGAGACATTAAATCAAGGTTGGTTCCTGTTGGAATCTTGTCCCCAGCGCGATCGCGTTGGGGTTTCGCATTCTAGCCGCGTTCCTCCTCTCTGCAAAGGCAGGGCGGGGGATTGGAGTCCTCCCGGTAAACCGGGATATAATAGATCAGAATAACAGACTTCCCGACAAACCGGGAATATCTTTAAAAAAAAACTTGTCACCCCAATTTGACTGGGAAATACAACTGATGAAGTTGGCCGAATGACTGCCCCCCTGGGACGCTTACCCAGCCAGTCTTCATTAAGATCCAAAATCGGCACTCTAAAATCCCAAATGGTATAACCCAGGCCATGCAGAAACAGAAAAGGCCAGCCAAATATTCCGTCGAGCCGATTGCTGAGTTTATTCAGGTTGTGCTCGAACAATGCAGCCTCAGTCCAAATGCGTTTTCACGCGCTGCCCAGATCCCAGATAGCACGGTCTACGATCTGCTAGCCATCAAGATCAACAAACCCAGCTTTGAACTCATGCAAGAGATTGCCCTCAACCTTTCCCTGGTTTCCGGCATGACCATCACCCTGGATATTTTTGACCAGCTCAGTCGCAAGACACTGTCTCTGGAACAGGCCCTCAATCGCGCCCAGCCAAGTCCACCTGAGGATCGTGATAAATTGGGTGTGGAGTCTGTCCCAGCCAATCCAGGAGTTCCAGTGGTCGAACCAGCGCCCAGCAGAGGCCCATCTAAGCTAGTGGTGTTAATTCGGCACATCCTGGAGACCGAAAAACTGTCCCGACAAGCATTTGCCACTCGCGAAGCCCTAGAGCTGTCGAGATTGGATGCCATTCTGGACAGAGATGCAGAACCCACTGCAGAAGAATATGAAACCCTTGCCAGAGCGCTAAACCGACTCCAATATCGAGATCCGCAATGGGACGCAGAAACATTAGAGTGGTTCTATCACCGCAAGATGGGCGAATTAAATGGCGATCCCATTGACAACAACTCTTAGGCGATGTTTGGAAAGTATTTGGATCTCCCCTGGCCCTCCTTGAAAAAGAGGGAAATTACGGTCAAAAGTCCCTTTGAAAGGGGGCTGTAGAGGGATTGAGGGCGTTTTATTGCCGATCTTAGAACCTTTTCTTAACATAACTATGTCTGGCCTGCATTTTGTGAGCCTTCTAGAAATACGGATGTTGGAGCGCACAGGGTCCACCCACCCACTCAAAACTCCTTATGCACTACGGCTATAGGTTAAGCTGTTTTACCATTCCCCGTTCCCCATTCCCCATTTCCCGTTCCCCATTCCCTTTCTAGCTCTGGACTACAATCTCGATCGTTAATTCCGGCATGGTTTTCATCAGTTTGATTTCAGAGCGAATCAGGTCAGCCAGAGAATAAGAAGAACACATCAATTGGATAGTTCGAGTCTCGCTCCGATACACCACATCAGTACACAGTCCTAAGATTGTCCTTAAACCCTTGAGCTGATTTTGTAAAAAACACTCAACGATCAGCGTCGAAGAACCCGCAACCAGATCGGCAAAATAAATTTTTTCCAGGGCCTTGACTTTGGCCACTGCCCCCCACTGCAGATAGAGGCGATATGCCGCACTGAAATGCGTTCTGGCCGTGTCCAGGTAATGGCGCTGCAGACAACATTGCATCGCCAGCTCATGGGCCAGCGCTTCCTCCTGGAGATAGCCATGCTGCCGGGCCCCCTCAATCGCTTTCTGGTAGAAGGCCAGCGCAATACCAAACCGACCTTGCACCCGGGCCAACTCTGCCTCCACCAGATGGAATTTATGCAAAAAATTCATCGGGCCAAATTTAGCCCAATTTTCCATCTGGCGCTGATTTGCTGCAACCGTTTCAACCAGAGCCGGGTGTTCCGAGAGTGGAGCATTGCGGTAGTAGCCCAGCAGCGCCAGGGAATGATAGAAATTGAGCTGGGTAGGTGTCGCAAAACCATTCATCACTGCGGCATATTGTGTTGCCTCCTCCAGGTGAGTCAGAGCCTGGGCATAGTCTTCAAATAAATAGGACAGCATACCCTGACCTAAACCAGTCATAAACAACGCAAAAGTATTATTTTCTGCTTGAAAAACTGGCAAGGACGCTTCTGCATTGAAAATGTCTCCCCTCAAGCGATTTGCTTCTGCAGATCTCCCCAAGAGATTTACGACTAATTGATTAAAAATAAGATTGATTTGGAGGGCAAATTCTAAGTTCAGTTTAGTTAGCAAACTTGTATATTGCTCGTAGTCTCTTTCTAACTCAACCAAATTCATACTTGCAAACAAAGCATGGGTACAGTAATTGAGAACAGCACAACCTGTAAACTCCTTATCTCCATTTTCTATACCGCTTTGAATCGCTTCTTTAAAAGCCTTTAATGTTTTCCTGATATTAGAGACCCAATGTTTGATTCCACAGTGATAAATATTGATCACTTTACAATAAAATCTCTTTAGATTGAGTTTTTCTAGAAGCTTGAGGGCTAAGTCTCCATATCTTTTACCCAGTTCAATTTCACCAGCAGCACACAACAGAAACGCATAATCAATACACACGCAAGCCGAGAGATTGGATGTGCCATATTTCCAGTACAAAGCAACTTCTGTAATCAACATTGAGGGGAATATATCTGGATCCACAAAAGGAGTAATATCGCTAATTGTGGTCAGCACCTCCAGAGCTGCAAGCTCGATCTGATTGACAGCTGGTGGCAAGTTGTCTAAACCTTCAATACTGAGATCTTTAGGGGGTTCCGTTTGCAGTTCAATGCCCATTCCTTCTAGTACCAGCAAACCTAAATCGAAAGCCTCTCTGAATTGGCTTTGGGCAATATAAGCCTTGATTTTTAGTTGTTGTACGCTAATTTTCTTTAAGGCAGTATTGGCTTGTGTTAGTCCTATTGCTGCTAACTGATGTGACTGTTCGAAGTTGCTGTTGAGATATTCAATTTCAATCGCTTCCCTATAGATGTTCCAGGTTAAATCGGCGTTACGCTGCCAACTATTTTTATCTAAAAATCCCAGGCTCTTGCGGATGTAAGTTAAAGCTAGCCCAAAAGCGACTGTGGATTTTGCCTGTTGAGCGGCTCTAAGGTTTAGGGTTGCCAGTTCATCTTGTTGGCCCCGAGATTTTATCAGTTCGCTCCCTAGATTGAGGTGATTGACAACGGTAAATAGATCGTTCTGCTCGCTCGCCTGCAGTAACCGCCCAGTCGCTAAATGGATTGCAACTCTTGTGCTGGCAGGAATGGATTCGTACACCGCTTGCTGAATGCGATCGTTGACAAATCTGACGATGAGATCTGGTGATTCTCGGCAAACAGCGATCCAGCCTGTCTTTAAGGCTTTGCGGAGCTGAAGCAGCGTTCTGAAGGCAGAGGTGCTACCAATAGCAGCTAGAATTTTTAGCGATGCTCCGTTACCAAAACAGGCAGTCCGCTTCAACAAATGGTTGGTTTGTCCTGGTAATCGGGCTAGGTTCTCTGAAATCAGCTCCAGTAAATCCTGTTTGGGCAGTTGCTCAATTTGCCAATTCCAGGTGCCCTTGTGGGTATCCCGAAACAGCTGTTTGTTCAGGCAAAGCATATGCAGAGACTGTCTCAAGAACAGCGGATTGCCAGCGGTTTGTCGAAATGCCAATTCGGACAGCGGCTTGGTTCGTTCTGCCGAATCCTGCAACGTATCAGAAATCAGCTGGTTGACCTGGGGATGGGAAAGCGGTGTCAGGTGCATATGCTGCGTGTCTGCTCCTGCCGTCTGGAGTTTTTCAAGCGTAATGGTTAGGGGATGGGTGGAATCAATTTCAGTATGGCGATAGGCTCCGATCAGCAATACGTATTGCCGATCGGGGTCTGTCATGATTAATTCAATCAAATGCAGACTAGCGGAGTCGGCCCACTGTAGATCGTCCAGGAAAACGATCAGGGGATTTGCTTGGGAGCAACAGGCGCGGATGAAACGTTGAAAAACGATGTTGAATCGGTGTTGCGACTGGATTGGGTCGAGTTCTGGAACTGGGACTTGTTGGCCAATAATCGATTCTATTTCGGGAATCACATCGATCATGACCTGGCCGTTCGCGCCCAGGGCTTGTAACAGATGCTCGCGCCATTGACGGAGTTGTTCATCACCATAGGACGAACGCTGTTTTATCAGATCTCTAAAGGCTGCAATAAAGACTGAATAAGGGATATAGCGCTGAAGCGGATCGCATTTGCCAATAGCAGACACATAGGGCCTCGCAATTGCTTTTGCCCCTTGATTCACAACTGCAGTTTTTCCCACTCCAGCGCTGCCGGAAACTAACAGCATTTGCGATCTGCCGCGCTCTCGAACCAGCGCAAGCGATTCTGAGACCCCAAGAATTTGAGATTCTCTGCCATAGAGTTTCATCGGGAACTTCAGGTAAGACATTCTGGCAGATTATGGCTGGTATAAACAGATTTATCTCCTTAACTCTACAACGAATGCATCAGTTGGCAACGTTCGCATTCGATGCAAATTTGAATACTTTACGACTTGTTCCTGCACCGTTTTCAATCTGCCATAGAGCCGCTAAGCTTTTCTGAAGTATTTTTAGGGATGCAACCCATGGAAAATCACTTAGGTGCTGAATTACTAACAAAACTCGAAAGAACAGCGAGCAAGTTAGTTGCCAGAGCCTGGACAGATTTAGCTTTCCGCGAACGCTTTGTGAAGAATCCTAAAGCTGTTTTGCAAGAGGCAGGAGTATTGTTGGGCAGTCTAATTGTTGTTGTTGTTATTACAGGGCAAGATGCTCATGCGGCACAATTGGCTAGAAAGATCCCTGAGACCCATACTGTTTACGAAGTGGTGTTGCCGCCACCGCCTGAAGATCTTCAGGAGGAGCCTTTTGATGCAGAAGTCAATAATTGGGAGGTCGCCTGGTTTTGCTTCACCAGAGGATGTATGTGTTGATGCATTAGACCTGAATCTCAGTTAAAGCCTTGGTCACAAGAAGTACATTGCTAATGCGTTGATACTGGCTTCCATGGTTGTATTATTTGATTCGGTTTTGTGCTTTCCCCAATGCGTTTATTTGGCTGTTTAGACTGTATTCGAGGGGGGTATCTTACTGCTCTCCAGCTGCCCAAGCATTGTCAACCTCTTCTCGTTTGATTCGATCGAAGATGTGCAAAAATTTTGCTCTTGCGAATTCTTCCAACACAATCTTGAAGGAGGCATTGAAGTCATACTGATACCTGCTCTCTGTTTAGAGGTTGCTTTTTGCGTATTAAGCTTGTGCCTTTCAGGGACGTCCTAACCCTCTTCTCCAACTCTGCGCGATCGGGCATATGTTGCCCTGAGGGGAGCTGCATGATTCTTTGAGTGACAATACAGTTAGTTGAAAAGTGGGAACTAGAAGTCAGAATCTAGCGCTTCTCTGGTGTCTGGCTTGTAGGGTTTGCGATCGCGAAGCTGCACTGGCTGCGGTTGAATTCCAGTGTGAGATAAACAGCAAGCTTATTTTCTGGCAGCCGTTCCCATTCAGCCAAGGTGATAGGATGAAGATAATTTCGGGTTGAAGTTTGCGCTCAAACCTGGGTTGCATTCAACTGATGTGTCTAACCTTAGCCAAGCGTTTTCCTTTCTGCCATGCTTAAGAATTTGTTGGGCGATCCCAATGCGCGCAAACTCAAAAGATATCAACCTCTGGTGGTTGAGGTGAATGTGCTGGAGGAAGATATCCAGACACTGTCTGACCAGGATTTAACGGGCAAAACGGCAGAGTTTAAGCAGCGAATTGAAAAGGCCGCTGCTGTGGGTAAGGAAGCTGAACTCCTGGATGAAATTTTGCCGGAAGCATTTGCGGTGGTGCGGGAGGCAGGACGGCGAGTGCTGGGAATGCGGCATTTTGATGTCCAGGTCCTGGGCGGTGCGATCTTGCACAATGGCCAGATTGCAGAGATGAAGACGGGGGAAGGGAAAACGCTGGTGGCGACGTTGCCTTCCTACCTCAATGCCTTGAGTGGCAAGGGCGTCCACGTGGTGACGGTGAATGATTACCTGGCCCGTCGGGACGCGGAATGGATGGGGCAGGTGCATCGGTTCCTGGGGATTTCGGTGGGGTTGTTGCAGCAGGGAATGGGCCCCGCTGAACGCCAACGCAACTATAGCTGCGACATTACCTATTGCACCAACAGCGAACTTGGCTTTGACTATTTGCGAGATAACATGGCAACTGCCATGGCTGATGTGGTGCAGCGTCCGTTTAATTACTGCATCATCGATGAGGTGGATTCGGTTCTCGTTGATGAGGCGCGTACGCCGCTGATTATTTCGGGGCAGGTGGAGAAACCCACCGAGAAATATATGAAGGCGGCGGAAATTGCGGCTGCCCTTGATAAAGAGAAAGAGCAGTATGAAGTAGATGAAAAGGCTCGCAACATTTTGCTGGCGGATGAAGGGTTTGTTGAAGCGGAACAGCTGTTAGGGGTGCAGGATTTGTACGATCCGAAGGATCCCTGGGCGCATTATGTTTTCAATGCGATTAAAGCGAAGGAATTGTTTATCAAAGATGTGAATTATATTGTCCGCAATGGGGAAGTGGTGATTGTGGATGAGTTCACAGGCCGGGTGATGCCGGGGCGGCGCTGGAGCGATGGGCTGCATCAGGCGATTGAAGCCAAGGAACATGTTGAGATTCAAAACGAAACTCAGACGCTGGCGACCATTACCTATCAAAATTTCTTTTTGCTCTATCCGAAGCTGGCAGGGATGACGGGGACGGCCAAAACGGAAGAGGCGGAGTTTGAGAAGATTTATAACCTGGAAGTGACGGTCATTCCGACGAACGAACGGATGGTGCGTCAGGATCTGTCAGATATGGTTTATAAGACAGAAGAGGCCAAGTGGCGGGCGGTTGCTGACGAATGTGCGGAGATGAATGAGCGGGGACGTCCTGTTTTGGTGGGGACAACGAGCGTTGAGAAGTCTGAGGTGTTGTCTGCTTTACTCAGCCAGAAAAAAATCCCCCATAATTTGCTCAATGCTCGCCCGGAGAATGTGGAACGGGAGTCTGAGATTGTGGCTCAGGCTGGACGGAAAGGTGCAGTGACGATTGCGACTAATATGGCAGGTCGTGGCACGGATATCATCCTGGGGGGCAATGCGGATTATATGGCCCGGTTGAAGTTGCGGGAATATTTGATGCCTAAGCTGGTTAAGCCGGAGGATGAGGATGATTTTGCGGTCAAGCGCGTTCCGGGGGCGGATGGTCGCAAAGGTGGAGAAGGGTTTGCTCCTGGGAAGAAGGTGAAAACGTGGAAGGCTTCACCGCAGATTTTTCCGACGGAATTGTCTAAGGAGGCAAAGGCTTTTCTCAAGGGAACTGTGGATTTAGCGGTTCAAAAGTATGGGGAACGTTCTCTGCCGGAGCTGGAGGCGGAGGATCGGATTGCGATCGCAGCCGAAAAAGCGCCCACTGAAGATCCAGTTGTTCTCAGACTGAGAGAAGCCTACACCCTGATTCGCCAGGAATACGAAAAATTTACCGATCGCGAGCATGAGGAAGTCATTCAGCCCGGTGGATTGCACGTCATTGGCACTGAGCGGCATGAATCTCGCCGGGTGGACAACCAATTGCGCGGCCGTGCTGGTCGGCAAGGAGACCCAGGTTCAACTCGATTTTTCCTCAGCTTGGGGGATAATCTGCTGCGAATTTTTGGCGGCGACCGCGTTGCAGGACTGATGAATGCCTTTCGGGTTGAAGAAGATATGCCGATTGAATCGAGAATGCTCACGCGTAGCTTGGAAGGTGCTCAGAAAAAAGTTGAGACCTACTACTATGACATCCGCAAACAGGTCTTTGAATATGACGAAGTGATGAATAAGCAGCGTCGAGCCATCTACGCTGAGCGTCGTCGCGTACTTGAAGGTCAAGATTTAAAAGAGCAAGTGATCAAGTATGCAGAGCGAACCATGGATGATGTAGTTGAGGCATACGTTAACCCCGAACTGCCGTCGGAAGAATGGGATCTGGCAACCCTGGTCAGCAAAATCAAAGAATTTGTCTATCTCCTGGCCGATCTAGAACCTGAACAATTAGAGGATCTTTCAGTCGGTGAAATCAAAACGTTCCTGCACGAGCAGGTGCGGATTGCCTACGATTTGAAGGAAGCCCAGGTTGAACAAATTCAGCCCAGTTTGATGCGTCAGGCCGAAAGATTTTTCATCCTGCAACAGATCGACACTCTCTGGAGAGAACATTTGCAACAGATGGATGCATTGCGTGAATCCGTTGGTCTGCGCGGTTACGGTCAAAAAGATCCCCTGGTTGAGTACAAGAGTGAGGGGTTTGAAATGTTTTTAGATATGATGACCGACATTCGCCGTAATGTTGTTTACTCGTTATTCCAATTCCAGCCTCAAGTTCAGGCTGCAGTCGAAACAACATCAGAAATAGTTTAGGGGTAGTCCTCCTCACGGCTCATTGCGCGATCGCGCCCAACTTTACATTCACTGGTTCAACAACTTTTCAATCGAGAGCACTAACTGTTTAAGTTGGACAGGCTTACTCAGGTACAGAGTGGCACCCGCTGCCAGACAACGTTCTCGATCCCCTTGCATGGCCAGTGCTGTTAGCGCAATGATAGGAATCTGGGTCAATTCAGGCAGGTTGCGAATGTGCTGGATAGCCGTCAACCCATCCATACCAGACATTTGAATGTCCATCAGAATGACATCTGGCGGTTCAACCTGAGCCAGCTCAATGGCGGCTTGACCATTTTTGGCCACTTGAAGGCGATAATGTTTGGCTTCCAGGTAACTGGATAGGGTGCTGATATTGGCATCGTTATCTTCCGCGAGTAGGATGAGGGGCGTGGTGTTGGGATGTTCGGTGTTGGGCACTGCCGGACTCAACACTAAAGCAGATTCGGCAGTGGGGAGATTCGACTCGGCAGTGACGTAGGGCAAGGCGATGGAAAAGCAACTGCCAACCCCAACTTCGCTTGTGACGGTAACCTCTCCGCCATGGAGTTCAACAATCCGTTTTACCAGAGCTAGACCAAGGCCAGTGCCCTCATATTGTCGATTGAGGGCACTATCGACTTGGACAAAGGGTTGAAACAGTTTTTTCAGGTTCTCGGAGGTAATGCCAATGCCGGTATCTGTCACTGAAAAGCGGAGGTAGCTCTGGTTGCGCGTTTCGTCCGATGGTAACGGCACAACTGCGAGCGTGATGTGTCCTTCTGCTGGGGTAAATTTCACCGCATTGTTAAGGAGATTGATTAGAACCTGGCGAATCCGTCGTTCATCAACCCTAATATCCGGCAAGTTGGGGGGAAGTTCCAGATGCAGTTGGATGCGTTTTCCGAAAGCCTGTTGCTTGACGAAAGTCACACTCAATTGGCAGAGGTCTGTCACGGCAACTGCGGCATACTTGAGTTCGACCTGTCCTGACTCAATCTTGGCCAGGTTGAGAATTTCGTTGATCAATTCCAGGAGGTGCAATCCACTGCTTTCAATGGTTTTCAAGGCTTTGAGTTGTTTGTCATTAATTGCCCCCAAAATCTCTTCTTGTAGGCTCTCGCTCATGCCCAGAATGGCATTGAGTGGGGTGCGGAGTTCGTGACTCATGTTCGCCAGAAACTCATCTTTCAAACGAGTGGCGCGGAGAAGTTCTTCATTAGTCCGTTGGAGTTCGGCTTCAGCTTGCTTCCGTTCTGAAATATCGCGGGCGATACAGACTAAGGAAAGTTGCCCATTCCATGCCAGCTCGCATACGGAAATCTCAACGGGAAAAACCGACTTATCTTTGCGCCGATGCAGCGTTTCAAATGTCCAAATTTTAGACATTCCCCAAGGATAATTCTGCATGATCTCTTGGAGTTCTTCTCGAGTCCATTGAGCATCCCAGTCGGCAACATTTAGATGCGTCGCTTCCTCCTTGGTATATCCCAACATCCGGATAAAATTTGCGTTGGCTTCAATCAGATTTCCAGCTTTATCTAAGATGTGGATGCCATCTGATGAGGTATTGAAAATTGCGGTTCGGCGTAATATCTCTTGTTCCAGGGTGAGTTCGGCTTGTTTGCGATCGCTAATATCCAGATTCGCCCCAACGGTTCCGATCGGCTGTCCTTGCTCGTTGCGTTTGACGAAGGCCGAGGAGAAGACATGCCGCACTTCGCCATTGGGTCGAACAATTCTAAATTCCGCAGTAAAGCGATTCTTGCTAGCCGTCGGATCGGTTAGAGCCTGGGCTAAATCATCAGGGTGAACTCGTTTTTCCCAATCCTGATGAGTGCCGCCAAAGTCTTCCGGCTGCACGCCATAGAGGGCAAACATGCGATCGTCCCAGGATAATCGACCGCTGGCAAAATCATATTCCCAGATCCCCATTTGGGCTGATTGAATCGCCAGTTCGAGGCGTTCTGAGAGTTCTTGCAGTTGCTGCTCGGCTTGTTTGCGATCGGTAATATCAGCAGCAATGCCAACAGTTCCCGCCAAATTACCATCAACATCTCTAAAGGGGGTTTTTGTTGTTTCTAGCCAGCCTAAGGTACCATTTGCCAGCGATACTCGTTCTTCAACCACTTTGCGTCGATTGGCTTGTAAGACCTGAAAATCATCATCGCGATAGGCTTGAGCCAGCTCAACAGGCCAGATGTCATAATCGGTTTGACCGATGAGATCTTCAGCAGCAACACCACAGGCTTCAGCAAACGGTTGATTTACCGCAATAAACTGACTCTGTTCATCCTTAATCCAAGCAATGTGGGGAATATTATTGAGTAAGGCTTTCAGGTGATTTTGTTTAAGGATGAGTTCTTGCTCAATGGTCTTGCGATCGCTAACATCAACAATAACGCCATCCCAAATCACATCGCCATTATCCAATCGTTCTGGACGAGCAAACGCCTGTACCCATCGGGATCCTTTTAGAGGGAGGCACAGGCGGTGTTCGCTGATAAAGGGTTGCAATGTCTCAGCAGACGTTTGCACCTCAGCCTCAAGCCGGGGAATATCATCTGGGTGGATTCTTGCCCACAGAGCGTCAACATTTTGGAGTACGGTGTCAGGCTCAAGTTCAAAAATCTCTCTCACTTGGGAATCGACATAGGTTAATTCCTGGCGGCCATCAGTATGGAGAACGTAGCGATAAATCATCCCCGGTACATTTTCAGTCATCCGGCGGAATTGAGCTTGAGCATCTTGGAGGGCTTGTTCGGTGGCTTTGCGTTCGGTAATATCAGTTAAGGTGCCGATATAACCCACAACATTACCGTTTTCATCTAACTCTCGCGCTAATCGAGAATAGAACCAATTGACAGTGCCATCTGGACGGAGATGTCTTCCCTCCGAACCATGCATAAAAAATCCATCAGGGAGGTCTTCTAGAGAATATATCTCCGACCAATGGGCAACAAATTCCTCCCGATCGTCTGGGTGCAAAGCATCCATCCAGCCATACCCGAGTGCTGCTTCAGGCGGTCTATCCGTCATCTCACTCCAACGCTCATTGATATAGGAAATGTGCAGTGGTTTATCTAAGCGGTAAATGACAACCGGGGCAGCGGCAGCTAAGCTGGCATAGCGGCGTTCGCTTTCTTGCAGGGCAGCAGTGCGCTCCTCCACTCGGTGTTCCAGTTCCTGATTCAGTTGGGTGAGGGCTTGGGTCGTTTGAAATTGCTCGATCGCAATGCCAGCAATATTGGCCAATTGCCGCAGTCGCTCTAAATCCTGGGTTTGGGGCGCTCGCCGCTCCCGATAATAAATTCCAAATACACCTAAGATGGCTCCTTCACTGCCGAAAATGGGGGCAGACCAAGAGGCTTGCAAGTCATGAGCCAATGCCAAATCCCGATAATCTTGCCAGAGTGGATCCGTTGCAACGTCAGAAACAATGACCACCTCCCTGCGAAAAGCAGCCGTACCGCAAGATCCCACCCCGTCACCAATTGGGGCACCATCTACGGCATCACAATAGTCTGGGGACAAACTCGGTGCAGCCGCACAATGCAGGTGTCCGTCTTCGCAGAGCAAAATCGAGCATAGGGTATTGGGCAGGTGGAATTCGGTGGTTCGCAGCAGTGCGTTCAAAATGTCTGGCAAAGGCTCAGCTTTGGCAATGCGTTCCAGCACGTTGTGTTGGCTTTCTAGCAGAAATTCTGGTTCGCAAGTCGTTACTTGCTGGCGGCAAATTGAGCTGAAAGCCTGCTGGAGACTTTCACGGGCAATTAAGCCAACCAAGCGATCGGTATCATCCAGGATTGGCAAGTGACTGAGGTGGTGTTGCTGAAAGAGATCGAGCACCGCCATGAAATCGGTCAAGGCCGATTCTCTCATCGTAACCGGGGAACCCTGCACAATATCTTGTAACGTCAGCTGTTCCAGGGGTACCCCTTGGCCAACAAGACGTACGACATCCCGTTCTGTTAAAAGACCAACAACTCGCCGATCCTCTACGATCGCAACATAACTGCTGCCTGTTGTATCCGGTAGAGAATTCCTATTGGCTGCATCTCCATTTTCCAAATCCTCAGATTGACCGCTCATGCAACCGATCGCATCAAGCACTTTAGCATCTAAGGGAAGTGTAACGGGATGCCGAACGATCGCAGATTCCCACTCTTCAAAAGTGTTGAGCATCAGGAATATAGAGGGCTAAATTTTGGCAGATATATAGCAATTTGCAGTCTGGTTAAGTACAGAAAACTTGGGTGGGCTTGGCATTGCCAAGCCCCTACCGAAACCAGGTACTGAATTTCATTGCAAACCGCTATAGAGTTGAATTTAGAGGGGCTATACCAATTTGACTTGGAGATGCAATTGATGAAATTGATAGAATGCCTGCCCGTCAAGGCGTTCTCCAAGCCAAAATCGTCAATCTAAAATCCAAAATGGTATTAATCCTTCTTTATCTTATATGAGCAATAAGCCAGATTGCCTTTCCAGCGACTTAATACAGCGTATGGAAGTACCATTCATCTGTAGGGAACGTTGGTATTTATGAAAATCGCCTGGAGTTGGCTCTGGGTCTGGCCATGCGCACTTTTTCGATCGGAACACCTGTGACAACTGGAACCATCAACTGGCTGAGAATGCGGCCATCTTCGAGTTGGGAAAAGTTTAGTTCTCCACCCACTTGTTGCATCAAGGTTTGACAGATTAACAAATGCAGTCCTGGGGGTTGCTCCAAGGCAGAAGGTGCTAAAAGATCGAACACTCGCCCATTTTCAAGCTCAGCCATCAAACTTGGATCGATCGTGCCATAGTCTGTAATGGAGAGTTCCAGCCATTGCTCGTCCATCGGACGACACCAAATATCAATCCTGCCTCCTTCCTGAGAACGATTGCAGGCAGTTGCCAAGACTTCATAGAGGACCAGTTGCAGTTTAACAATGTCTCCACCGACATTGAGGTTGGCTTCATTATGCACCTGACACCAAAGTCTACGTTGTTTTGCCAGACGATCGATGCGTTCAAGCGATCGTTTCAATAAACTGGCTAATGGGATTGTCTCGTAACTGGTGCGTAATCGCCATTGTTCATCTTTAAGAACCTGGTCGATGGCGATCAAAGAATTGCCGAGCTGACGCAGAATTTGTTGGTAATGCATTCCATTCAATGCCCCTTTTTGCCCGCGGGCAGCATGATTGGGATTGCTGCCCAATTCGCTCAGCCTTCTCACGCTTGAATTCACAGTTCTCCATACTTCTTCAAGACGGCGATGCTTGTACCAATTCAGCCGCCTTAAATCTTCCCGTTGCGAATAGAGAGTTTCAGTCAAAATCAGGTGGCGACGGGACCACGCGAGTTGTCTTGCCAGCGACTCCAACATATCGAGGCAGCGATCGGTCCACTGCCGTTCCAGATGGTCTGCTACCAGGATTGCCCCCATGGGTTCGTGATGGGGAGAAGTATTCAATGCCATCGCTAAGATCTGACCGATACCAGGCCCGCTTAACCAGTGTCGGGTTTCGGTGGGTAGATCGTCGATGCTTAAAGTGAGGATCCCGTCGGTTTGCAAAACCCATTGCAAAAGTGTGTCGTTATAGACAGGAACAACGACGTCAGGGTTGAGGGCAAATTGGTTGTCTCCCATCACAACTGGAACAATTCGTCCTGCCTGCCGCCCGGGCATCCAGGTCACCAAAGCAGTCAGAGGTACCTGAATGATCTTTGCAATGTGTTGCAGGGCTGAACGTTCCAATTGATCGACTTGAGGCATTTGTTGAATGGCACTCAACCCCCACTGCAGTGTTTGATATAGTTTTTTTTGCTGATCTGTTTGTTGTTGTAGCTGCCATTGATGCAGAATTAAACCAATTTGCTGGCTGATGCTGCGCAGTAGATTTCGCTCTGGCTGTGTCCAGGTACGATTTGATTCATGCGCTACCATGACGATAGCTTCCAAAGGATGGCCAATGGCAGTGTGGCATAGAAGCAGCGATCGCACCCCTACTGCCAAAAGAGACTCTCGCCAACTTAGAAACTTCAGGTCGTCCTCTAAATTCTCAATCCCGATCGAATCGGTACTTTGTTCTAACATCTGGCGATCGAGATCGTTGACTGCCTCTAAGGGAGACGGGACAGGTCTGCGGCGCTGGGGATGGTTTTGGTAACAAATTTCAAAGATGCCTGGGTCAGGATTGTACAGTAGCACTAGACAACGCTCTGTTTGCAGACGCTCGCAGAGCTGCTCAGCACAATTCTGTAAGGTCTTTTGCCAATCATCATCGCTGAAAATCGCGTGAGCGATCTCGGCAGTCAGGGATCGATCTAAACTATTTTGCTGGTTGGTTATTTCTGCCGTTTCTAAGGGGGAAAGTAATGCTATAAGCTGAGCGGCTCCTCGGATGTACTTTTTTTCTGCTTCCTCCCAAATGCGAGCTTCATTCCCATCTACTGCCAGAAAGCCTAATAATTCTTCCTGGAATAGAATGGGGGCTGCCAGCAAGGATCGGGCACGGATTCGTTGCATCAGGCGTGCTGTGGTATCAGCCTTCAATGTGCTTTGGGCTTCACCAATGGATACAATTTGGTCAGCAATTAAGGCTTGATAGAAGCTGCTGGCTTCCTGGACGGTAATCCCTGCAGAGATTTGTTTCGGATCCCCCAGGGTTGAGGTTGCCTGACGATTGCTAACCCGACGCCAGAAGTATCGTCCTTCTGGCTCAAACCAGTAGATCGCAGTATGAGAAGGCGTAATAAATCGATGGGTTTCTTCAACAATTGCTTCGAGGCGTTGAGGTAAACTGGGCAGCGATCGCAGTCGAGCAGTTAGCCGTAGCAACGGTTCATCAGGATGTTTGGTTTGTTGCCGCTGCCAATCCAGTTCAATTTTATTGAGCGCTGCACCCAGACCACCCAATACCATTGAGAGTCGGGCTTTTTCTTCAGACTGGGGTGATGCTCCCCAGGAACTGGTTCCGAGCAGCACGATCCCAAAACAACGATCCTGATAGCGGATTGGGAATACAACAGTGCCTTGAACATTAAATTGGCGAGCGACCTTGCGCCATTCTCCCGCTCGCGTTTCCGATCGCAGATCGGGGATACCCACAGGACGTTGCTGGATGACCACTTGTTCTAAAATATCTCCTGGATTGGGAGTAAAGCGTTTTTTGAGCAAGGCGATGTCTCCTGCGGGGGTAACTCCACCTCGACCAAATAAACAGTGATCCCTGCGATCGTAAAGCCCTAACCAAATTAGGCTGTAGTCGAAATCGGTCTGGAAATAACGCAGAATGACCTTGATGAGAACGTCAACATCCTCCTCCTCCCGCAACGTTTGGAGGACTCGACCCAAAGCGACAAGTTGTCTATCATAGACTATCGGATCTTTTGATGGCCCCATTTCTCTAACTCCCGTTGCAGACGGGCACTGGCTGCATCTCTCTCCTGCTCTCTTCTTTTGCCACTACAAGCAAGTTGCCCAACAACTCCCTTTTTACTATTGCAGGATGCCTGACTTGAGGTGCCGAAAGTTGTTTGAATCGTTCGCTTTAAGCCCGAAGCTGCTCTATCATGTAGGCTGTCTCCCTGCCTTTAACAGATCTCTGAATCATTGAGAGTGAATTTATCTTGGACATTTATCAGGTTTTCTTACGTCCTCTTCTTTTTTCGGGTTTGAAGGCCGATCCGGAACTTGTTCACTGGCAAACTCTCCAAATTCTGGGCTGGTTGCAACAGCCCAGCCATTCCTTTATCAAGAGTTGGGTTAAACCCGCATTAAAACATTCTTTTAGCTTTGTAGATGCACATTTGGAACAACAGTTGTGGGGGTTGAAATTTAGCAATCCAGTCGGTTTGGCAGCAGGATTTGATAAAGACGGCATTGCAGCTGGTATGTGGTCGATATTTGGTTTTGGGTTGGCGGAAATTGGCACGGTAACTCTAGAGGCCCAAGCTGGTAATCCTCGCCCTCGTTTATTCCGTTTACTGTCCGATCGAGCTGCATTGAACCGTATGGGATTCAATAACTGCGGTGCTAAAGCAATGGTAGCCTGTTTGTCGGATATCTGGCAGCAGCATAGCTGGAATGATGGCGGTAAGCAAGCACAGCATGGCTCTGTTGAAGGTCGAGCGATTCCCATTGGGATCAATCTGGGTAAATCCAAAGTGACCCCTCTGGCTGAGGCAACAGCTGATTATCTGGGCAGTTTTCGCTTGCTCAAAAATTGGGGAGATTATTTTGTCATCAATGTGTCCTCTCCCAATACACCAGGATTGCGATCGCTCCAGGCAGTCGAGCAACTCCAGCCGATCCTGACAGCGTTACAGCAGGAAAACCACGAAAATAAACCAATCCTGATCAAGATTTCGCCAGATTTGTCATGGGAGGACATTGCCGCTATCCTCGATTTAGCCAGAACCCATCATTTGTCTGGAATTATTGCCACAAACACAACGGTTCGCCGCGATGGTTTGCAGACTCAGATCGTTGAAGCAACGGGTAAGCGGATCGTAGAAGAACCAGGAGGTATCAGCGGTTTGCCTTTACGCCAGCGCTCTACAGAGGTGATTCGCTTCATTTGGCGGCAGACAGAAGGGAAATTGCCGATTATTGGTGTGGGTGGCATTTTTACGGCTGAGGATGCCTGGGAAAAGATTGCTGCGGGTGCTAGCCTGATCCAGGTCTATACGGGTTGGATCTATGAAGGCCCCTGGATGGTACGCCGCATTCTGACGGGGCTATTGCAGAAACTACAGGAACGAGGCATGGATGCGATCGCAGATGCGGTTGGCTCGGAAAACTGATCGATGTTATTAGATCGCACGCTCAGTGAGTGCTATCCCTGAATGGAACTGACATCAAGTTGGTGAGCACTTCACGCTATAGAGTCTATCGAGCAAGTGTTACAGCTTCTCCTACCCCTATTTCTATCGCAATAAAGTAGCGATGTCAGTCCACTAAACGATCGAAAAACATCATCATTAGACTCATTCGGAAATTGGAGTGGAAGCCCCCTTTAAAGGGGGCTTCCACTCCAACTGTCGGACAGGTCTATTGATTAGCAGAGGAATGAGTTCGCTAGATACCGAAGATGCCAGGTTCCAATTCATCTCTCTGAATGACCAACGCTAAAAAAATGCTGACTCATCAAGGACTCTCTCTTTTCATCAGAGCAAACACTGACATCAATATAAAGAAAGATTTCATTTCTATAAGAAATTTTCATTTTCATTTTCACGATTATAGTTTTGGTGGTAGTTTTTATAAATCCTCATTTTAGAAGTAAAAATAGTTATGAAAACTTCACAATTACCCAAACATCTCGGTCAATCCTTATCGATGGGAATTCTTTTGGTAATAATGAGTTTTGGGGTACTTGCTTTCGCCGTTATGGCGAGTACGGGAAGCAGTTTCTAGCTCCGAGAAGATTGTTGGCTAGTGGATTTGTAAACTTTTGATATGCTCTCTCAGAAATGAGAGAGCAATGTTTTTAGAGAGTCTTTCAATGACAAAAATTTTTGAGCGCACAGGTTTACCCGCACGCTCAAACATTCCTAACTGCTCGCCGCTACCGTTTTTTTTAAGGCTAATTCTGAAGATACCGATCTGGCACTCCCAACAAACCACTAGATATCGATTGTCTTTATGTTTTTTGCGATTGCCAATGCAGAGAAGAATCTATCTATCTTACTTAAATAGGTCAAGGAAACCCAACTCAGCAATAGCAAACTGAAACGTCTAAAATCTCCACCCAGCTCCACCTTGGAAAGAAACAGCCGTACCACCACCATCGCGGTAGGCATCAAACGCAATCACAGCATTACCAAAAAGCACTGCATGACTATTCGGCAATGCATAATCAATTCCTGGCTGAATAGCAAATGCCGTGCGATTCCCTGTGGGGGAGGGAGAACCACCATTGGCGAAGGACGCGCCTACTCCAATGTAAGCATCGGTTTGCCAGTTCAGGGGAATATCATAGGAAATAGTGGGTACCACTGACGGATTCGCTCCAATCAATGCCTGGGTACGAATTGAAATGGGAATATCCACCAATTTATAGCGAACAGCAATGACACCCCCAACTTGCTCACCTCTACCCGTATCGTCCTCATTAATCGAGTACAGAGGGCCAACACCGATATAACTGCCATAAGCAGCCTGGGCAGAAACAGGTTGAGCCGCGATCGCAATCCCTGTAGCAAGCGCTGCTCCTCCAATGGCTGTCGCTCCAATGGCTGAAAATAAACTTTTGAGACGCTCCATTTCCGTTCTCCTTGATGTTCAGATTGAGGTGAAGCGGGATTGAGATCGAATCCAATCTCGATCGCTTACTACCATTTTCCGTTGCCTGGGTTGAAGTCTTTTGGGTGATTTTGTTCCCGCTAATCTCTTAGTGGAAAAAGAAGTCCCAATGGGGCAAATAATATCTCATATCATGCCATCATAACTATTTATTGTCAGCCAGTCAGCCAAATTTATTTATGTTTTGATTTTAAAATGATATTTGGAAATTCCTGGAATCAATGGCAAGCCACTCTGGATACCCCTAAATCCCTTTTAAACAAGGATGACTTTCGACTGTATTTTCTCCCCTTGAGCTTGATAGCAGGAGGATCGCATACTTTTCAAACAGCCTCTAAAAATAAAATCGTCGCTTAGAAATTAGTCCAAATAGATGGCCAGATTAAGGCATAGATCGAAAGGGTGGTTTCCCAGACTGTAATAATACTCAGGAGACGATCTCTACCCGGCTTCTTCTCCCATAGCTCCCCGGCTATTCATTTAGGAAATAAGTCGGAATTCAAAGGGCTGAGGGAATATGAGAAGCAAGAAGCAATTTTGTTTTAAAGGGCTTTTATTTCTTGTACTTGAAGAATTAAATTTTTTATCTTGGATTGAGACATATCGTTTGAGCAAGCATTCTAGACCTTTATCTGCGATGTTTCTGGGTACGATTTGGGGTAGTCCTATAGGGGTAATGATTTTTGAGCGTGCGGGTTCCACTCGCACGCTCAAAAATCATTATTTTTTACCACCATCCTCTTAAAGCTGACAATTCGGATGTCTGCCGCCATTTTCGCAAATATAGGTGATTTGCTCAGCAGTTAAGTTTCTGACTTTGGAAAAGTTGACGTCCTTGACAATCGCAGAGGAGGTTGGGGGAGTTTGGATAAACTGGTCGGGTTGGGTTGGCTTGAGCGTGAAAAAATCAACGCCCTGGAAATCAGCACCTGTGAGATCGGCACCTCGCAGATCGGCTAAACTCAGATTTGCATTTTTTAGTTTCGCATGTTGCAGCTGGGCCTGTTGCAAATTAGCACTGGCCAGGTTTGTTGAGCTTAGATCGGCCTTGCGAAGATTCACCTGTCTGAAATCAGCACCAGAAAGGTCCGATCCTTGCCAATTTGAGTGAGATAAGTTCGCAAACTGGAATTGACTTCCCAGGGCACTGACCTGTCCCAGGCGAGCACTATGGAAGTTAGCATGAGAACAGTCGGCATTGGCTAGATCTGCACCCGTCAAGCTAGCATTTTCCAGGACAGCCTGATGGAGATTTGCTCCAATTAATCTGGCACTACTAAGGTTAGCGTCGATCAGTTTGGCTTCAGAGAGATCGGCCCGATCGAGGATGGCACGCATCAAATTGGTACGCTGGAAGGAAACTTGTTTTAAGCGAGCGCCTGATAGGTTGGCATCCTTCAAGTCAGCACCGCTCAGGTCAGCAATCCAATCATCAAAGGTTCCTAGACGATTGTCTTCTCCTGGGCCATAAAAATAAGTTCTTTGCAAACTAGCATTGGCCAGGGTTGTACCCCTGAGCTGAATGCCTGAAAGATCGATTTGATCGAGAACGAGAGCAAACTGGGCTGCCTCTGGGGTGCTTTGGCTTAGACTGGTACGACTGAGATCTACTGCATGAAGTTGCCCGCTATAGATAGTGAGGATCTTTGCGATCGCACGTTGCGTAGCTCGCTGCCGCAAGGCTTGCAGCTGATAGGCTTGCTGATTGCTGTATTGCAATGAAGCCAGATCGTTTCTCAGAGATTGATTCAATCGTCGCAAATAGGGAATTGAATCTGGTCCAGTGCTCACTAGTGCCTGCTGAATGGCATCAATCAACAGTGGGGTTTCTTCCTGGCTTAACAGATCGACGAGTAGCTGCGTTGCCTGCGGTTCCTTCAGCGTTCCCAGCGCTAAGATGGCTCCCTGGCGTTCGGCAGGAGAACTGGCGGCGCTTGGGTTCAAACGGCTTACCAGTTCCAGAAAAGTTTGATTATTTTGTTGCTTGAAATCCCGATGGTTTGCCTGACTTTGGATATAAACTTGCGTACCGACGAACGTGCCCAACACAGAAGCCATCCCTGCCAGCGCGACAACCAACAATGTCAGACCAGGATGCTGACGCATCCAGATCCACAGGCTCCGGCGAGGCCAGGTTTTCTCGGGCGTGAGAACAATCGCTGCGATCGCAGCATCCTCATCCAGCTCTGGCTGGCTGGGAGACATCTCCAACTGGACAGGGAAAGTCCGACGCAACTGCTGGGATGGCTGAAAATGTCTTGAATAGGGGGAAAACGTTCGTCTAGCATCAGTAACATAAGTCCCTGCCAGCCGGTCATGGAAAGCACGTCGTTGGGGATGAAACCGCGCACTAAAAATTTCCGCCAACAGCAACCCAGCTGCCAGACCGCCCAAAATGCTCAAACCCGGGAAAGCACCGCTATAGCGCCAAATGAGATAGGCACTACCCAACGGCATGCCCCACTTTACACAAGTCTCTCGTAACACAGAGCGACCCAAACCAGGAGGATCTCCTGTTGCTGTAACAACCCGCAACCCGAACCAACGTTTTGGCCAGGTTTGCCCCGTCCTGGCCAAAAGGTATAGCTGAGATCCAGCCACAATAAGCGGCAGTACCAACGCTCCAGACCAAAACAAATTGGTTAATGGAGTCACGATGCGATTTTTCTCTCCTACCGGGATGGCCAGCACTCTGGCAATGTTTTCCTCCATCGCCACCAGCCCTGGATTGAGCGGCACAACTGCTTCTGTAAAGTTGGATCTAGCATAAATTCCAATACCATAAGGCACTAAAGCACTCCCAACAATCAGCGAGATTTCTATCGCCCAAGCCCCCAGACGCCGGATTACCAGCGGCCATCGCCTAAAACGACTCTGCGATCGACGAGGTAACCTCGTGTTCGTACTTCTCCGCATTGTTGGGACAGTCATCCGTCGAATCCTCTTATGCTAGTGCCTGGATATTGTGTTTATGGAAGCAACGCAAATCCTAAAAAAATTGATTCAAAACTCAATCCTAAACTCAAGTTCTTTCCAGTTTCTTTATTATGTTATGAACAGTTTTACTGCTTTACTGTCCTATAAAGATCCCCAATTCGTCAATTTGGTAGTTCTCCAATAATAAGAATTTTTGAATGTGCAGGCTCAACCTGCATGCGCAAAAATCCTTGATTTATTTACCCCAACTATCAATTTAAGCAACAACCGATTTAATTTATTCTCGATATATTAACAGAAGGAACTTTGAATTAATTAACTGCTGAATGCCATGCTTCAGCTGCTTGCGGCTGAAGCGATCGTAAGATTTATTAAGTATTCCTCAATCATCATTCCAACCGCGATCCACCGATTACCCCATTCAGAGTTGCTGTTTTCCATGCCAAAGATCAAAGGTTATTTCTGGGGTAAGGAGATATCGCTTTAATCCTAACCAAATATCTGCAGACTCGAGAGATTCTGCCTGCTACAAATTCTTTTCTGTTCGCTGGCCCAAAGTTTATGTCTGAACCCCTACCATTACGCGATCGCTACCTGGCATTTCTCGATCGAATTGTGCAAATGACCTTGAAGGGAAAAATTTCCTCGAAAGAACAGGTTTCCCGAATGCTAATACAAGACATCGCCCAAGGCACAGGGGAAATTTTTGAACGATGTTTGGGCGATCGGATCAGTGCCCAGCAACGTCAGTTAGAGATCCAGACGGATGAATTCAAGTTTGCCAAAGCCAACCGCTCTCTTAGAGCATTGAAAACCATTCAAGGTGAATGGGAACGTTGGCAGCAGCAGAACCAGGCAACAGAAACCATCGTCACGGTTGGGCAGCACATTGCTGCGGTCCCCCAACCTCAGCGTCTGATTGCAGTGATGAAATCCCTCGATCCTAATCAAAAGCTACCGTTGGACTCTTCACAACTGAAACAGCTTGCTAAAGTCCTGGTACAACAAGCAGACATTCACGCAGACCCTGAGAGTGCTCAACAACTACAGCAATTATCAGCAGGGATTAGCCAGGGATTGATCTCCTGGCAGCAATTAGAAGCGTATTTAGTCAGCTGGATTTATGACCAGAGTCAAGGTCAGTTGGGATTTGACAGCATTCCCAACCAATATGGTCCCTGGGCAATTTGGGCTAAACAAATCAACGCTCCTTTACCTCAACTGTTGTTTAAAACCCTTGCAAATCGTCAGTCTGTAGTAGATTTGGCTGCCCAACAGCTGCCGCTTAGCCTGACTGTTTGGGTTGAATTAGCGATAATCCTGCGATATTTGCAACAGGGTTTAGTGACCTGGTTCGATAAACTGGTGTATGACTCAAAAGTGGGTGCAAAGCTTTCGATAGCGACATTTTTGACATTTGCAGCGATCTGGTCGCAACTGGCAAAGGGACTCAGTCAAACTGAACGAGGGAATTGGGAAAATAACCAAGGTCTGGCAAAAGGATGTTTCCAGATGACCTTACAAATTCTGCGTGCCTTCGCCCAGCGAGACTATTTCCCCCTGTATGGCGGTATTTTTGCGTCTTTGTCAGGAGACTATCTGCGGGATGCGTTGAATTATCTGGACGAACCCCTCACGCAATCGGCAGGAACTGAGGAAAAGGCTCGGATCCTGACCTTACTCGGGGCATCTCGCCGTGTGCTAGGAGATTTTGAGGGGGCCAATATTTTTCACCAACAAGCGCTAGAAATTGCCCAGGCAGCTGAGGATCGTCGCTGTGAAATTGCCAATTTTAATCATCTAAGTCGTACTCGAGTAGATCAGAGAAACTATACTGAAGCAATTCACTACAGTCAGCGAGCGCTTGTCCTTAGCCGTCAAGTTGGCGATCGCGTTGGAGAAGCAAATGCACTAGTCAATCTTGGCTATAGCGAAGTGTTTCAGGCTCGTCAGGAGCGGACAGCGACAATAGAGATGTGCGAGACAGCAGTTGCTTATTTACAGCAAGGACTGGCAATTGTCGAACGATTGGGCGATCGCCAGAGTCAGGCTCTCTGTCTCAGCAGCCTGGGAATTGCTTATGTCATCTTAGAACAGCCGAATCAAGCCCTGACGTATCTGGAAGGGGGGCTGAAGGCCGCTCAGTTTTCTGGCGACCTTTACTTTCAAGGCTTAAATCTGGCCTATCTGTCGACAGCACATTACCGATTACAAAATTTGGAACAGGCAATTTATCAAGGCTGTTTGGGAATGTATCTCCTGGAGCAAATTGCGTCTAGCGAATGGTGTCAACCAGCAGGATTGCTGCTCGTGCTTCGCGGTCAAGTCGGTTCTGATGCGTTCCAGACCGTTTTAGAGCAGCATCGGTCGAGAATTCTTGCAATTGTTGGCATTGATGGGTATGACCATATCCCGGATCTGTTGGAGCAATATCGCAGTTCCCTGGAGGATAGGGCCAATGGATAAGGCTGTGCGATCGCACGGTCTTTGCCTGCCTGTTCAAACCTCATTGCCGGTCGCGACCCGCTGGAGCGATATCGAGTTGCCTTGGAAATGCAATCGATAAAATTAGTGAAGCGCTTGCCTGGAAAGGCTTTCAAAAAACCAAAATCGCCAATCTATAGCGCTAGTCATATCGGTTAGGACAAAATTGAGCGCGCGAAGCGCGCGCTCAATTTTGTCTGTCCTAACGAGCTTGGCTATTGCTATAAAATCCAAAATGATATGACAGCAGTTGAAGTGGGACAGTGACAATTGAGAAAAAGGAACACTCATTGCTCCAAATGAGCGCTTTTCTGAGGATACTGTTTTTGTAAGCATGAGATAAAAACAGCAGGCAAGAGAGAATCATGAAGACGAACGCACGTTGGCTGGCAATCCCCACCGCTCTGGCAATGGTGTTCTCAACCATGGGAGCAGTCCGCGCTGAAACAGTAACTTTTAGCGGTGGTTCAAGAACAATGAGCGGTAATGTGTCAGGCGGACAAAGCAATTGCGATCAGCTCTCAGGCCCGCCCACTCATACCGTTACTCTGAGCCAGGACTTTAAAACGCTGATGTTTAGTGTGTCGGGTAGCGGTCAACCTATCCTCAAGGTGACAGGGCCGGGGGGCCAGAGCAATTGTGTCATGGCGAGTGAATTTTCGGGTGGGAAGGCAGAGATTCCAGGATTTTGGAATCAGGGCACTTATTCAATTCGGATCGGCGATCGTGTATCGGGCAATCAAAGTCACACCCTCTTGATTAAACAATAAGCAGCTGAAACAGTTGTATCCTTAAAGGGTTTTGACTCAGTAAAGTATATCCTACAGACTCTACACAGTTTTAAGTAGGTATGCAAAAATAGCTGGATGGTTCTGTTTAGCGGAACCATCCAATTTTTTTGTCCCGGTACGCATATCATGTCTGCAAAATTGCTCTCTGTTTGCAGGTTGGATAAAGGAATCGAAAATCCAACGCAAAGTTTTTCGATTTTGGTTTTTGTGGCTCTAAACTAACCTGCATGCAGACAGGATTCTGCAGATCGTGACCGATGATGAATTCCCATTTTGGATTTGCTCGCTTCCAATGAAAATATTTTCCACATCTTTTCTAGATCGATCGATTATCATTCTATTTTTCTTCCTTCTTATTTTAGTTCCAAGACCCGATTTGAGTTTTTATGTTTTTCTCTCGGTCATTGTATTGGAGATTTTCTATATTTTTCGTATTCTAACTTCTAAAGAAAGATGGATTTTCCTTTTCAGCCTTCCTGCTTTAATGTTTTTTCTAGGATACAATTCAGATCTGGATTATGCAATTTTCAAGTTTAATTATCATATTTATCCAGTCAGCATACAAGATTATTTTACGCTGATTGTTTCATTTGTATTTGGTATGTGTTGTATCCGAAGTAATAAGAAAATATTCTTATTTGGCTGTGAATGCTTTGCCTATATTGCATTGTGTTCGATCTTAGCGGACTCGATCCTATTCAAGACCCATCCTCCTGTATTCCCTAATACAAACTGGTCTGGCTCGTTTATTGTTTCTATATTGTCGATCGCGATTCAATCTTCCTTTTTCAGACTTTTTGCTTCTAGTTCGCAAACAAGCAGAAAAACTTTTGAACTTTTTAAAGTTTTTTTAATTATTCCTTTTCTGGCAATTTTGTATATTGCTGTATTTTATTTTTTGCTTCAAACGGGATCGAGATCGGCTGGCATTGGTTTCGTGTTAGCGTTTCTATTACTTTTGGTTTATTACTTATTGAAATTAAAAAGAGAATCAGGGTGTTTAGATATGCTGAAACGATCGCGCAAGCTGATGATTTCTGCGATCTTTGTCGCTATCGTGATTTTTTACGGGTTGAATAATGCAGTGAATTTGAGATATACGACTTTTGTTTTGAGAATTGGCGATTTGTTTGACAGTAGCAATCAACTCAGGATGAATATTTATAATTGTTATCTCAATATTTTTAAGGAAAATATTTTTTTTGGATCTGGTATTGGCCATGGAGCTCAACTTTGCGAACGTCGGCTCAATCTGGGCTTAGGAGATGTCAACCATGGCCATAACTTTATTTTGCAAATTGCGGCTAATCACGGTCTATTTCTAACGATTCTGATAATCTTACTGCTGGTTATTTATACGTCTTTTTCGATGCGATATTTTGTTTTTGCTTTGAAAAAGAAGAATGGAGAAAGAGATACGATGGTCGTTTTTTCCTTAACGACGCTCTCAATGATTTTTATGTCTTTTTTGCAATTATCGATTTACCATGTCCCTTTTCTCCAAATTTGGACAGGGTTATTGGCAGGGGGATTTGTTGCGATCGCAAACCAAGATCTCAAGGCAGCCTCCTCCCAAAAAACACCAGAAAAAAATATTGCCAGCTAACTTCCCTAGAACAAATAACTCGAATCATGGCATAACCTGTTGTTGTAATGCTAGAGCGCTTTGCGCCCCGGAACATCCTCCCCTGAACAGGCGAACATCGCCTAAAATTAAGCTATCTCTGTCGAACAATTGATCTCTTCGATTGTGAATTAACCTCTTTAAACTGAGTTTCGAGCGATTGAGAAGGAGCAGACATGGTTGCCACTCCCGTCAAATTACCAGAGCTGGTTGCAGACAAACCAGAAACCCCGCCAAAACCAGCACCTCTCCCCACCGAAGACAGATCGATGAATCCGCCAGAGGGCATGGAGTGGGTAGACGGTCAATTGATTGAGAAAACAGGCATGACATTTAAGCATGGATTAGCTCAAGCAAACTTAGCCTCGCTTTGGAGAAATTACGCAGTCTCCAGCGGACAGGGTGGCAAAGTCCTGACCGAAACGCCCTGCCGTACTCAGAATCAGACCCGTCGCCCGGATGTATCCTACCTCACTGCCGAACAAGTTGACGAGTTAGACGACTTTGTCGTTTTTCCCCAGAGCTTTCCCTTGATTGGTGAAATTGTCTCCCCTGACGATCCGGCTGAAGCCTTGTTTGCGAAAGCCAATGAATATCTACAATCCGGTTGCGAAGAAGTGTGGTTGCTCTATCCTGGCGCGCAGATCGTCATCATTGTGACGCAAGAGGGTTGGTCAATTTTTCATGCTGGTGAAATTTCAACCCAGGTTATCTTGCACGGCTTTAACACTCTGATTGAGGCATTATTTACCTGATGTTGATTGGTTCATTGATTGGTTGTTCAGGGATCCTTGCTAGATTAATAATAATCAAGGTTTACATCTTTAACTTGCAGTTGCAAGCTTTCCATCAAGCGCAATCCAGAGCCATAGGGTAAACGGATGGCGATCGGGACGTAGATACCAAGCCACTGCTTTAAGCGTGTCTTAGTATCCTGTCCAACAAGAAACAAAGGAATAACGAGTCATATTTGATTGGAGATAGCAACGCAACCTTACAATGGCGAATACGCACTACCCCTTCTAATCCCAGTCGTCTTCCTCTGCGTTTTGCTCAATCTGAGAAATGGCAAGTTTGATAATAGTTTGAATCGCGGCTTCGGATTCTTGCTCCAATGCCGTTTTCAGCGATGTCAGAATCTGGTCTCTGGCGGCGTCTGTTCCCTCTGCCTGACCGATCTTCATCAGCGCTAAAGCGGCTGACTTGCGAGTTTCCCCTACTACATGCTGCAATAACGGGATCAGGTGCGGTATGGCAGGTTCATAGGCGACATTCCCCAGGGCGGAAGCGGCTTCGCTGCGGACATATTCTGCTGGATCGGTCAGGGCATCGATCAGGATTTCGAAGGCTTGTTCATCAGGATCCTCCTGGGCAATTTTTGCTACAGCTCCGACGACAGCGGTGCGAACGGTAGCGGAGTCTGAAGCCACTTCTCGATAGACCAGCGTCTTTGCTTTGGCCCCAATGAACGCCAGCGCCCAAGCAGCATGACCCTTGGTACTTTCTGGATGTTCGGGGGATGCTAGCAGGTCAAACAGGACTGGCACTGATGCCTCGCCCATTCTAGCGAGCGCTCCGACTGCTGAGCCTTTGACGACTGTATCTTCATCGTAAATCAGGGCATGGACTAAGTCTGGAATCGAGGTTGGATCCTCAATCAATGTCAGGGTTTTGCCACTGGCTCGTCGGACAACGACATTGGGATGGTTTGCCAGAGCGTCCACCAGGAAAGGAACGGCAGGTTTGCCCACTTTGCCTAAGGTTTCTGCAAAACCTAATCGCACCATTCCTCGCGAGTCGCCGAGGCACTCGACCATCTGTTTCAGGAGCTGCGGGTCATCAGGTTTGAATGTGCCTCGCAGCACTTTAGGCCGGACGTTGTCCAAAAGGGCGTCTGTTTCGGCATGAGATAGCCCGGTATCACTTGCGTTTTTTGAGTCGGAGCTGAGTTCATTACCCATTGTCAGTGGCCTGCGATCGATGGCGAAGGGAGATGTGCATTAATTTGGGCATTGGGAGTTGGTTTTGAAGATACGAATTGGTTTGCTTTTTTGGGGAAACAGCGAGCGGGCTAAACCATCCAATAGATTAGCAAGCAAGGACTGAATTTTGAATTGTGATAGGTTGGGTTGCGATGCTAGACCTAATGCACTAAATGCAAGCTATTACCAGTTCCTCATACAATGCCAGCTGTTACAGGTTCCCTGTCTGGCTAATGATTGGTTACCAGGGTTGCGTGCTGCTCGCGAAGCGTTTGGAGGGTTTCATCGATTTTGGTCAGTTCCGGTTCAAGTTGGGCCATCACGGCTGACTTTTTCATCTTTGCCTTTTTCGCTGTTGCCAGGGTTTCGTTCTGCAAGCGGTCGCGATATTGTTCGAGTTCTGCAATTACTTCTGCGATCTCTTCGGCAGTTGCTGGGTTATTTGTAGATTCTGGGGTTTCAGCCATCGTGTTTGTTTCCTGAATATCTATCCCCTTATGGGGAATGGTTGACGTCAATGCGGTTATTTTTTCAGTGAGTAACGAGTATTGCGACGCAGGGTGCAACTATTTTGACTCTCTTTTGGCTCTTTTGAACTTGTCTTGTTTGAACGAGCTGGAATCTAGAAAGACGATCGGCTCAACCGGGAAAATCAAGGGTTCTAGACCTTAATAGGTGCACATCCAAATATTTTCTGTTCTTAAGTTTATGCGATTGCATTAACTACAGTGGGGTCAGAAGCATTGATTTGCAATAGCAACGTGTCAACTTCTGTAAATCTCTGTTCTCGATCCTCTCAGATCGGGTTGCTTGCTGGCAAACCTTTTCTTCGAACTGCCCTCCCCCCATTTATCAGAAGGTTTCCAAACTCTCGATAGCAGGCATTAATATTTTGAATCGTTAAAAGAAATATAACGTTTTGTTACTTTGTCTCTAATAAACGAGACTGCTGTCCCCATCATTTTTTATGTTCAATAGCGATTAGCCTGCCTGAATAAGAAGGGCAGGCAGAATAATAGAGTTCTTCATTTCAAGGAGAGTTGAATGCTTGACGCTTTTTCAAGGGCTGTAACCTCTGCCGACTCCGGCGGTAAGTTTGTTGGTGGTGGAGATCTGGACTCCCTGAAGGCCTTCATCGCTGATGGCAACAAGCGCCTGGATGCGGTAAATGCGATTGCTAGCAACGCCAGCTGCATTGTTACTGATGCGGTTGCAGGGATTGTTTGCGAAAGCCCCGGTTTGACGTCTCCTGGTGGCGGTGTCTACACCAACCGTAAGATGGCTGCTTGCCTGCGCGATGGCGAAATCATCCTGCGCTACATCGCTTACGCTGTGCTGACAGGCGATGGTTCTGTCTTGACCGATCGTTGCCTCAATGGTCTGAAGGAAACCTATGCGGCTCTGGGCGTTCCTACAGGGAATACTGCTCGTGCGGTTGCCATCATGAAATCCTGTGCCGTTGCTCACGTTAATGACAGCAACACGGAAGCTCAAGCAGGCAGCAAGTTCCGCCAAATGGGCGCAACTAAAGGTGACTGCTCAGCTCTGACTGCTGAAGTCGCTGGCTATTTCGATGCGGTTACCAGCGCAATTAGCTAATTCGGGCTTTTCTGCAGCGGTTTTGCTGCTAATCCTTTTGCCAAAAATCATTTAACACAGGAGAAATCTAAGTTATGAAATCAGTGCTAACCACTGTTGTAGCTGCTGCCGATCTGGCGGGTCGGTTCCCCAGCAGCTCCGATCTCGAATCGGTTCAAGGTAGTCTCCAACGCGCAGCAGCGCGCATGGAAGCAGCTGAAAAGCTTGCGGGCAACTACGATGCGGTTGCTCAAGAAGCCATTGATGCCATCTACAAAAAGTATCCCAATGGCGAAGGCCGCGATCTGGATTCAAATGAGCAAAAGTCGAAGTGCAAGCGCGACATCGTTCATTACCTGCGCCTGATCAACTACTGCCTGGTTGTTGGTGGCACTGGCCCATTGGATGAGTTCGGTATCGCGGGTGCTCGCGAAGTCTACAAGGCTTTGGGCATTGGTACCGCTACCTATGTTTGTGGCTTGTCTGCGCTCCGCACTCGTGGTTGCGCTCCTCGCGACATGTCTGCTCAAGCCCTGGTTGAGTACAACACCTACCTCGATTACCTGATCAACGCTCTGTCGTAGGATTTGAGGTCTGCGATCGCATCTAGTTGTTAGAAAATACCATTTGCGATTGACTCAGCTAGTCTGCTCAATGAAAGGGGGTTCCCGGCAAATTGCTTTGCCCGCTGTAGGGTAAGCGATATGGCGAGAACCCCCTAAGCGTTGTAAGTTAAGCTGGGCAAATTCAGCACAAGAAGCCCAAACAAGGCAACGGGACAATCAGGGTTTGGCAGAGCACCCTCAGCCAGCCTTCTTGTTCGCGGGCTGAGCGCAGCCCAGACTTTCTGCTGTACTGGTACGGGTAAAGGTATTCCAAACCCCCAATTCTTTCCCAGGACGAGCGCATAACATGGCACGATTGGCATCGCTGAGTCCTTGCACCAGCGTGAAATCAGCCCCGGCAATACTCTCTAGCAGATCTAATGTCGCATTGCTCAGGTCTGCTGCCCGCAGATCCGCTCCCTGCAACTCTGCAGCATTCAAACGTGCCTCCTGTAAAGATGCTCCTGTCAAATATGCCCCTTTCAAATTGGCACCGCTTAAAGCCGCTCCCTGCAAATTGGCCCCAGTCAAATCGGCCCCGCTCAAATAGGCACCGCGCAAGTTAGCCCCGTGCAGGTCAGCGCCGCGCAGGTTGGCTGTATTGAGATAGGCACCGCTTAACTGAGCGCCGGGGCCCACTGCCCCCGATTTTTTGTAGGCATAGTCTTCGGGCCAGAGGGTTTCAGTGTTATAGTTGGCAACTTGCAACTTGGCTCCGGTCAGGTTGGCCTGGTTCAAATTCGCCTGGTTCAAATTGGCTCGATTTAAGTAGCTATCTTGCAAGTTCGCCTGGCTCAAATTCGCCTGGCTCAAGTTCGCGGCTCGCAGATCGGCTGCTGCCAAATTGGCCCCGCTGAGATTAGCGCCGCTGAGATTGGCGCGGCTCAGCGTTGTGCGATGCAACCGGGCCCCGCTGAGATTAGCATTACTGAGGTCGATCTGATACAAATCCATCTGGCTCAGATCGGCTCCCTGCAAATCGGCCCCAGCTAGACTGTGGCCTTGTTTGAGCGCTTGCAAAATTTCATCGGGCTGAGGCGGAGAAGAAAGGGAAAGGTTGGAAATGGACATGCTGCAATAGATTAAGACTTGTCAGGACGATTGACGAAAGGTCGCCTATCTGTTTTATCCTAAAGTTTGGTTGGAAAGGAGTCTGAGTTTTATTCGCATTTCTTCATTTAATCGTTCGATCGAGCTGGCAAGTCTGCTGCAGGCATTAAACTCAGAACCAAGTGCTCTAAATCGAACAACGCTACACCCTACCCCCCTATCCCAATGCAATTGATTCCCCCTATGACGATGATGGACTTCTTTCGCAAAAGCGAAGGGACGTGGTTTTCCCAGCGAACAGTGCATCATTTTGATTCTGTGGAAGATGAATCGGGCGAATCCAATCTAATTGTTCAGGTACTGGCTCCGGAGGACTCCCGGGTCAAAGCAGTATGCGACCTCCAATCGGTGGATCCAGCCCAGGCCGCCGGGGGGGCGAGCTTTATGTGGCGCAGTACCCTGAGTAATGAGGAACCAAACCCGGACTATGCAGCTGTATTGGTTGATGTCCCCGATCGAGAAGAAGCTAGCCGTAGCGGTCGGTTTCTGCGCGATCGCGGCTACGTAGAAGGCATCCCCGTCATTTGTCGCTACCACTTTGCTGATGATGGCGTCCTTACCATTGAGACCGAATACGAACGCAACCAGGGGCAGGAACGGTGCTGGTTCATCACCGACGACTTTCGCATCCGCGTTAGCACTGTCCGCATGATGAATGGCGTTAATCTTATGGCCTATTGTTCAGAACGGCGCTGCGTTTCGCCAGAACGGTTAGAACACCTCTTGCAGCAAAACCAAGCCAGAGCGATCGCAAATGCATCCTAGTTATTGATTCAAAGTTATTAATTCAAAATTCAAAATTATTGAAACCTTGAATTCCCCAAAATATAGGAAAGATCTAAGCACCATCGGCCTCAATGCGATTCCGGCGTTGGTCGAACGAGCGACAAGCAGCACTGATGCGGCTGCAAGAGCCAGTGCTGTAAAAGCCCTGGCTGCGATCGCGCTCAGTTTCCCAGAGCAAGTACTTCCTCCCAATGCCTTTAACGCCCTAGAATCTGCCCTGGAAGACCCCGACCGCACCGTTCAACTTGCAACCGTCAGTGCCCTCAGTACCTTAGGGCAACCCGCTTTCGACATCCTCATCTCAGCCCTGGAGACAGAAGACATTGCCCTTCGCGTCTCTGTCATTTCAGCCCTCGGTTCCCTTGGCGATCGCAGAGGAATTGAAATCCTGACCGCCATTGCTGCCGATGACACTGCCGATCCCTATCTATGCGAATCTGCGACCAACGCTCTCTCCCGTCTAGAGCAAATCCTGGAATTCAAAGGAATTTAGGTAGAACAGAAGGCAGGAGGCAGAGGGCAGAAGGCAGAGGGGAATGGTTGATACCATTTTGGATTTTAGAGTGCTGATTTTGGATTGAGGAAAGGCTGATTGAGAAAGCGTCCCATTTGGGCCGTCATTCTGCCAGTTTATCAATCGATGAGTGTGCTTGTGAATTCATTCGCGCTGACCCGGTAACTCCAGTTCGGCACAAGATCGACCCCTACGAGGACACCAGGAATTCCGCCCGCAGAGATAGAAATTTCCTTAGGGAGCACCTCTTGTGGGTGTCCTGCTGTTATCGGAGCGATGCGAGGTGCCAAACCTCGTAGGAGTATGTCGCAGGCAGATTGGGTGGCATATTTCATTTTCGAGGATTCAGACAGGGGTACTTCGCGTCCGAGTCGCGCTGACTCAGATATAGCCGAACTCGCACGATCGCAAAAGCACAAAGGTTAGCGAAGCAGGCTTCGTATCCTTTGTGCCTTTGTGGTGAAATCAGCTCTCTACCGCTTAACGAACGCCCCGACTGCGCCAGCGACTCAGCCGCGCTTCGCCAACCAGAGCCAGACGTCGCGCATCTGCAACCTTCTCGCGCAAGGTCTCAATCTCTTGGGCTTGTGCCTGCGATCGCTGTTGCAATGCCTCATAGCTATCTTCATCCGGCTGGCCTTGAGCAGTTCCGCCAAAGCCGTTACTGCCATTGGTCACAGTTTCAGATGCTTGCCATTGGCTTGTCTTTGCGGTTGCCAGGGCTGCAAAGGGTTGAAACTCAGCCAACTGCCGTCGCAAGGTTTCTAATACTTCCTCCTGCTCCTTGCACTGCTGCTGTAAAGCCAAATACTCCTCTGAAGGTGCTTCGACTGCGGGTTGCACCACTGGAACCAACCAGGATTTGGGAGCAAACACCTCTGCCAACAACTTGTCAACATCCGTATACGCTGGAGCCTTCTTACCGTAAGGCATATTGCTAATCAGCGCTCGATCCAGCACCGGACGATTTTCCGGCGAACTCGCCTTATCGCTAGTCGAAGCACTACGCAGCAACGCAAACATATTATTAAACCCAGCCATATTCTTGCCGGTTTGAGTCTTGTAACCGCGATAGAAAGGTACCGTATCTTCACCAAAGGCGTTCTGGTACTCATCGCTATCCAGATAGGAGTCGATCTCGGCTTCAAAACCGCCTTCATCCCAGACCCGGCTCTGCTGCTTCATTTCCTCAAACGATTCCGGTGCCCGACCCAGCAGATGCTTAAAATTCAGCTCAATTGTACGATATCGGTAACAGGTTTCCAGGAAGCGAGAGCGGTACAGATCCGACTTCGCCACCTGACGGACAAACTCGCGCACGCTAATTTCACCGCGACGGAGCTGAGATTCCGGCACCACCAACCGTTCGCTCTCCATCACATGAGCATTACCCAACACCTGACGATAAACAGCACGCACAACCGTTGCGACATCCTCTTCTGAACTGCCCGGCCACAATTCAAAGGGAGCAAAGTCTTCAAATGCCTGATATTGTTGCTGCCAGGTAGAACGCACGATCTTAGGTATCGGTAGCGGCGTTCTCGGCCCACCCTGACCATCAACAGTATCGGTAATCAGCGAGCGATTCAGCAGCGAACGTCTTGTTAGCGAACCATCCTTGTCACTATTCGCCGCTCCTCCCAAGAGCTGGAGCATATTCGTAAACCCGAACAGCCGCTTACCTGTTTGGCTCTTATAGCCCCGATAGAAAGGAACGACATTTTCGCCAAATACATCCTGATATTCATCGCCATCAATGTAAGAGTCAATCTCCGCCCCATAGCCCTCTGCATCCAGGATATTACTGTGCGCTACCATCTCCTCGTAGCTTTCCGGAGCGCGACCCAGCAAATGCTTGAAGTTCAGCTCAATGGCCCGGTAACGGGGACAATTCTCAAAAAAACGAGAGCGGTAAAGTTCTGATTTAGCCACCTGCCGGACAAACTCGCGTACGCCAATGACACCGCGCTTGAGTTGAGATTCCGGCACCACCAGACGCTCGCTTTCCATTACATGAATATTACCCAACACTTGTCGATAGACCGCTCGGATAATGGTTTCAGCTTCTTCTTCCGAAGAGCCTGGCCACAGTTCAAAGGGTTCAAAGTCTTCAAATGCCTGATATCGTTTTTTCAAGGAAGATTGATCCAGCTCCGAAACTGTCCAACCATAGGAACATCCATGGGACGTTGGCACAATTGTGCTGGGCACATTCGCCATGATTGACTGATTCAGTCGCGATTGATTCCCCAAGGTGACATCCTTGTCACTGCCAGGCCCTCCCCGCAGCAGCCGAAAAATGTGAGTAAATCCAACTGCTTTCTTTCCAGGTTGAGTTTTATATCCCCGATAATAGGGAACCCTGTTTTCCCCAAAAGCAGTCTGATACTCATCGCAATCGAGATAGGAATCAATCTCAGCTTCATAACCGGCTCGATCGAGTAATTGGGTATGTTCAAGCAATTCCTCATAACTTTCTGGAGCGCGACCGAGCAAATGTTTGAAATTGAGTTCAATTGCACGGTTGCGAGGACAATTCGTAAAAAAACGAGAATAGTAAAGCTCAGATTTAGCCACCTGACGCACGAATTCCCGTATGCTGATATTGCCCTGCCGCAGTCGAGATTCAGCTCCAAGCAGCTGCTCGCTTTCCATCACATAGGTATTGCCCAGCACCTGCCGATAAACGGCTCGAATCACTACATCAACTTCTGCCGTTGAAAAGCCAGGTCTTAACTCAATTGGATCTGTCTCATCAAATAAGGAAACCCCTAACTTTGAGATACTGCTAATTGCAGGGGTAATAAAAGAAATAGCCATTTACAACAATCTCCTGGTTTATAACCCTTCACGAACGTTCATCAAATCTAGTGTGAAAACTACCGTACTTAATCCAATATTGTTTTAGGGTGTGGTGTGGGGTATGCAAACTGGCTCTAGCCTGGTAAAGAATCACCTGGCGATGATTGCCAATCCAAATTTTCTTAACCGGATCCACTGAGATTAATGTGCCTCCCAAGCTGGCAACGCAATCAGAAAACCGTTCCACCGTAGAATATTCCACTGTCTCCAAAATGAAGAAATGCCCAGAACAGATGAGATGTCGGCTCCGAATCCAAGCTTGCATCTTTTTCTGAGCCTGTGGTGGCAGCATGGTCGTTTCTTCAATCTCGGTTATCATGTCTTTTCGTCACCCAACATCTCGAACAATTAAGCAGAAATGGCAATCGGTAACTCATCCGCAAAGCTAGTCTTCTTTTCAAACCGGAGCGGCCCAGATGCCGATCCCCAGATGTGTTCGTGAGTGTTGATATCCATTCCCCGATCCAGGCTGACCCAATTCTGCTCTGTCAATTCCACCTCGCTCACTAAATAGGTTTGCTTACCATTCCGCTCAATTAAGCAGTTGTTCCCTTCCACTTTTCCTCGAAATATTTCATCCTCCCAGTGGAAAACCATCGAGCAACCATGGCGACGTTCAATGCAATCCGGCGGGATGGTTTTGAGAATAGCGGGATCGTGTCCTGACCCGGCATAGCGGAGAGGATCCTTAAGCGCGTAATTTTCAATATAAATTGAAGTACCCCGATCGAGCAGGCGATGCACGCCCTGACGATAGGGTTTCCAGAGATCGTAGTCGTAGGTTTGTTCTGAATAAAAACCGATACCCGAGAAAAATTCAAAGGGCAATGGGCGGAAAAATATCCGAATATGGGCGTAAAGTGTAGGTTCCTTAAATGCCTGTTGTTGATTGCTAAAATCCCCTGCCATCCAGCGAGCTAGCTTGATGAGATCGCCGCTATTCGCTTCAGGGCTTAAGGGAAACATCGTCATGCCTTAACATCCAATCTCATCGATCGAGAACAGTCATCAATTTTATAAATGATTTTAATAAAAAGTAGATCATTTAATTACTACCATTACCTGACAAAGACCGGATTTCTGACGAAAAAGAAGCGGTTACCACCCCTGTACCATCGCTCGTTTTGATGGTTGAGACGCGAAAACGCAAATTTGGGGTCGCAAACCAGATTCTCTCTTCCGCCGCTGCTCGATCGTACTGGCTGGTTAAAATAAACGTTCCTTCTGATGTTAAAGAATAATCGCTGGCTGCTGCAACGGTCTCGGCATAGCCTCGCTCTCGCAACAACTTGCCTCGATCCGGATGTTTGGGATCGGGAATCGGCACCAGAATGCTACTGCCTTTAAGGGTCTCATCCGCTTCATCATCCCAATCAGATTCTCCCTCCCAACTCATGTGAAAGGGACAAGCTATTCTTGCAGGATCGAACTCATAAGACTTACAAAGCGCGATGACTGCAGGATCGTCAAGGGAAAGTGGAACAATATCGATCGTAGATTGAACTGCTTCAAAATGAGCAAATGTTAGATGGTGAGCGCTACGTTGCGATCGCCATCGCCCAATTGAGCGTTGCACAAACTGCGTAATGTCCATTAACGGCAAAGCAAATTACAGAAACAGATTGCTTAAGATGCGAAACAAAGCATAGGCACACACCAGCGTTCTTAGAATTGCAACTGAGAAGAAGCCGATGCAGAGCAAAATTCCTCTTGAGAGTTCGTAAAACCTGAAACAAATAGATAAACAAATTCCTATTAAAAGGATGCAAAGACGCTATATTTAACGTTTCTACAAGTCATGCGATCGCAAGCAACCTTACCTCAAGCTGATAGTATCGACTTATGTCTGATGACCTTGCGATCGCAAAGCTAATCTATCTCTCCACACCTAAATCACGATCCAGGCAGAAGCTTGATATAAGAAAACTTCCCACCCAGGCGATTCGTCAGTTGCATCGTCTTAGACATGCGATTGAAAGGGACTTTAACCGTATACTTGCTCCGCTTCATGACATCTTGACGACACAAGCAAGTCACTTCCATCGAAACCGTTCGGTTATCATAAGCACTCGTGCCAGTAGTGCCAGTAGTAACCATACCTGCCATCTCAAACACCTCCACGAAGAATAAGGGATGAAAAACTAAACAAGGTTCCAAAGATGCCAGAAGGACGCCATCAGGCATCTTTGGCGATCGGCTGACACCCATTTTCTATGAAACAACCGATCGCCAAGACATTGCTGCTAGGTTGGAAAATCCAGCAAATGCTGGAGGACGAGCCAAAACTATGAAGCAATTGCAGTAATACTGACAATCTTGCCGCCAGTTTTATGGATACTCTGGATCCGCGGAGTCAGCTGGCTATACTCAACCTCGTAGGTCTGATTGCTCAATTTGACCCTGGGGCCAGCCCCAGATCGAGCAACCACAATCCGATAGCGCTTTGCCGTGCTGGCAGAGGATCCAGAACCCTTAGCCGGAGCAGACAATCCAGTGGACAGATTAGTGGCAATGTCTGAAAGCAAACAGGCGGTGTTGCTACTGTCGCTGGTGGCATAGCCCCGCATCAAAGAAAACACTCGATTAAAGCCAACATTCTTGACGCCAGGTTGGGTACTGCTGCGAGGATAGGGGACAGTATATTCACCAAAATTCAACTGGTACTCATCACTATCAATGTAAGAATCGATCTCATCATCGTAGCCCTGAGCATTATAAAGTTGCACATGGGTTGAAATTTCAGCCTGATCGAGCGGAGCACGACCCAAAAAGTGCTTGCAGTTGAGTTCAATAAAGCGATATTGGGAAGCAGACTCGAAAAATAGAGAGCGGTACAAATCAGACTTGGCTACTGCACTGACAAAACCGCGGACGCTAATCTCGCCATTACGCAGCTTGGACTCAGCTTCTGCGAGTGACTCGCTGGCCAGGACATGAGCATTCCCCAACACTTGTCTGTAGACTGCCCGGATCGCTGTCTGCACATCTTCCTCGCTGGCACCAGGACGCAACTCCACTGGATCGGTTTCCGTTACCCAGAGCATTAAAATTCCTCCTAAGTTTTTTCACTTTTCCATTCAAATCAGTCCATGCAAATCAGAAGCCAACACTTATCCAGTCGGGCTATCCAACATTGATTGGCAACACATGATAGACAATAGACAAAACCAGGGGCTAGACCACTTCAGTGATGCTGAGAATTTTGCCACCAGTTTTATGTATGTGCTGAACCTGCTTAGACAACTGATCGTAGTTGACGGTGTACTCCAAATTGCTGTACTTGTTGACTTCGGCAGATCTTGTTGCTGTTGAAACTGCGACCCGGTAGCGTTTACCAGTACTGCTCGATGCCCCACCTCTACCCACAGCAGGTGCTGTAACTTTGGTTGGCAAATTACCTGCCACCGCCGAGATCAGCTTAGCCTGCTGCTCTCGATCCGTAGCTGCATTACCCCGCATCAGCGAAAAACCACGGGTAAAAGTAGAGTTCTTGAAACCAGTCTGGGTGGTACTGCTGCGAGGATAGGGAACAATATTCTCACCAAAGTTTTCAAGATATTCATCGCTATCGATATAAGAATCAATGTCAGCCTCGTAACCCTCTGCATTATAGGTTTGGACATGCGCAGAAATCTCGGCCTGATCGATAGGAGGACGCCCCAGCAAATGTTTGCAGTTCAGCTCAATGAAGCGATAAGGAGACGCACATTCGAAAAATAACGAACTGTAGAGTGCAGATTTGGCGACCATCCTGACAAAATTGCGTACGCTGATATCGCCATTGCGTAGCATAGACTCAGCATTAACCAGGCGATCGCTCTCTAAAACATGCTGATTGCCCAGAACCTGTCGGTAAACGGCTCGAATGACAGCTTGCAAATCTTCTTCAGTGGCCTCCGGTCGTAATTCGACCGGAGCGCCATCGCATACCCAAAGTGACATGAAACATTCCTCCTAAATTCAGATGTAGTGGGCAGCAAGTACCGTTATATCTTGCTCGGAATCGGAAAAGATTTTCACAGACATATTCCTCAGAGACAGGACTTGAAACTGTCTCTGAGTTTGACAACCAGAAAAAAACATCTATCCCTGCCGAGATTCAGGATTGCTCAGCAATACTGAGGATCTTACCCCCTGCCCGCTGAATAGTTTGAATTTCCTGGGACATCTGGTTGTAGGATACCAACCGTGTTTGTTTGCTGCTCTTATTCAAGCGGGCTGAGGCACTTGCAGTGGAATAGGCAATCCGGTAACGCTTGCCAGTACTCCCCACGGCACCATTGCCTTTAGCAGGTGCTTCGATTGCGGTAGGAAGATTGGCTGCCAGATCGGAGATCAATCGGGCTTTGGTGCCGCTGTCGCTGGTAGGGGAGCCACGCAGCAGAGAAAGCATGCGGTTGAATCCTGAGTTCTTGATGCCGGTTTGACTCTGAATCGAACGGGGGTAGGGAACTGTATTTTCCCCAAATGCTTGGAGATACTCGTCGCTGTCGATATAAGAATCGATCTCTGCGTCGTAGCCCTGATCGTTATAGCAAGCAACATGCTCAGCAATTTCAGCTTGATCGAGGGGAGCACGGCCCAGCAGGTGTTTGCAATTCAGCTCAATAAACTGATAAGGAGAAGAACTGTGAAAGAAGAGGGATTGATAAAGGCTGGATTTGGCAACAAGATTGACGAACTGGCGGACTGTAATGTCACCATTCCGAAGCAACGCTTCAGCACTGGAGAGACGATCGCACTCCATCAGATGTGCATTGCCCAGCACCTGCTTATAAACAGCCTGAATAACGGTTTGCAAGCCAGCCTCAGTTGTGCCTGGGCATAGCTCCACCGGATCCGATTCAAAGGCATCCAGTCCAAGGCTTGCCGAACAGGTTAGATTTCCCATTGTGATAGTATCTCCTGGATGAAAACTTGAAATTGGTGAAGTAAAAAAGGTTTAACTGAAAAGGGTTACGCTTCCTGGAGTGGCGCAACCCTGAGTTCTAAACCTCGGTAATGCTGACGATTTTTCCGCTGGAGCGATTAATGCGCTGGATTTGCGGTGTCATCTTGCTACCAGAAACAATGTATTCAGTAGTGCTGCGACGACGACGCTTACAGTCAAACTTAGCGCCAGTGACCAGAATCTTGTAGGTTTTTTCAGTAGCATCCTTGGCCGGACTGATACGCCCGCCCGACTTGGGAGCCACAATCTTGGAGGTTGCATTGGTGGCCACAGGCTGCACCAACCGAGAACTCTTACGACGGCTGTCCACTTCTGCCGGTCCCCAAAGCAAGGCAATGGAACGGTTGTAGCTGACCTGTGATTCGCCAACTTGGGTTTGGGCACTGCGATAATAGGGCACTACATCATCACCAAAGTTAGTCATGTATTCGGTGCTGTCGATGTAGGAGTCGATCTCGGCATCGTAGCCAGATTCAACACAGCGACGAATGTGCTCTGACAGTTCTGCCTGGGTATCCGGGGCGCGACCTAACAAATGTTTGTAATTGAGCTCCACAAAACGATAGGGGGCGCATTTCTCAAAATAACGGCTGCGGTAGAAATCAGATTTTGCCACTGCTCGAACGAATTCCCTGACAGTATAGGTACGCTCGCGCAATTTTGACTCGGCAGTGGCGAGGCGTTCGCTGTCCATAATATGAGGATTGCCCAAAACCTGACGGTAAACAGCGCGGATAACAACATCTACTTCTTCGATAGTGCTGTTTTCCCAGAGGTCTACAGGTTGCAAGAAGGGACTAAAACCCAACCGGGTGGAGGGAGCTGTAGTCAGCATCGAAAAAATTCTCCTGATTTACGCTAGTTGCTTGAATGATTGTTTCAGTTCTCTGCAAACAAGGCAGGACACACCAAACTTCAGAGGCTGCTTACTGCATCAAGCTGCATCTTATTAACAGACAACAATCCTAGAGGTATTGCAACCTCTATAAAGCGAGCAGGTCCATCAAAAACATGCTCAAAGGGCTGACCTAGCTCACTGCTGTGATACTGGCAATGACGCCACCCTGTTGATGGATTCGCTTGTACTCTTTTGATAACTGATCGAAGGGAACCATGTACACCTGATTGCAGCGCCGATAGCGGGAAACGCGACGGACAGCGCCGGGGGAACGGTAACCTGTGACTTCAATGCGGTAAATCTTGCCTTCGGCACCCGCTCCAGAACCGTGGCGAGTACGGGCACCCACAGGGGTATCCTGGAACGACCAGCCATCGGAACCGCCTGAAGGGGGAACTACAGGTGCAGGGATCTCCTGAATGACATACTTATTCAGCCGGGGGGTTTTGCCGCTCAAGCTTCCTTTCAGATCGCTGGAGGAGGCCCCACGCAACATGCGGAACATGTGAGTAAACCCAACCATCTTCTTGCCAGTTTGGGTTTTATAGCCTCGATGATAGGGGACGGTGTCCTCACCAAAAACTTCCTGATATTCATCGCTGTCCAGGTAGGAATCGATTTCATCATCGAAGGTGCCTGCATCCAGGACGCTGCTGTGGTATTTCATCTCCTCGAAGCCATCTGGAGCACGACCGAGCAGATGTTTAAAGTTGAGTTCAATTGCTCTATAGCGAGGGCAGTCAAAAAAGCGGGAGCGATACATGTCGGATTTGGCCACTGCGCGCACAAACTCGCGTACGCTCAGTTCGCCCAGTTTAAATTGGGATTCTGGAACTGCGAGCCGTTCGCTTTCCATTACATAAGCGTTGCCCATGATCTGACGGTAAACCGCTCTGATAATTGTCTCAGCGTCTTCGTCAGAGCGACCTGGCCACTGCTCAAATGGATCTGTATCCTCAAACAGACCGACCCCTAGCTGCGATGCTGGTCCGAAAGCCATTAATAAAGTCTCCTAGATAGCAACAAAGTTTTTTTGAGAAGGACACAATCAAATGTTAAAAAAATTCACAAACTTGCTAAATCTTCACAAGCTCGTTTTCTAGCCAAATGAAGGCTAACCTCCACCTGCGTCAGGATATTTTAGCTTTGATAGAGCTAACCTTTCAGGTGTTTTTCACCTGCATCTCCTCATTTATACAATGCGGTCAGAACCCTTATTGTCAAGAATTGTGAATTTCGGTAATGGTCTGATGAGATCCTTCTCAGGATCTTGCTTTTGCGGTTAGCGGTCATAGGAGCAAGTGGTTGAGGACAGGAACCTCTTTCTTTGTTTGTTTGAGAGGACTTTGCAGGAGTGGGAGATTTTTCTGCAGACAGAAAACTAGATGAAATGGGTGCAGTCGATTTATGAGAAATGGTATTCATCCAGCCAACAGCTTGAATCTTGTTTGGAACTTGTGTTTTTCGTTACAAAATTAAAGGACAGATACTGCTTTACTGGTTTGCTTATCTCTGTTGAAATGGCTTGAACATGAAATTTGGGATAGGGATAAGCAAGTCATAGTGCTTGAGCATATAGGTTCCACTTGCACGTCTCAAAATCATTATCTCTACACAATTTAGAAGGTTGGTGCTCGCAGCGGGGGCACCAACCTTGGATTTCTCGGAGTTGGTTATAGCTTGGGTTATTTTGAAAGCGTTGCAAGGCAATGCTTTCAAAATGATTGCCCAAGGTGCGATCTCTAGAGGACTAACAACAGGTTTGTTTGGTTTGAGATTGCAACTCGCAAGCTGAGTCTTTACTTTTAGGCGTTATTTGGAGGATGACTGTTTAAGTCAGGAGGAGGATGTTTTTTGCTCAACCCCAAAGCCAACTAGTACCACGTCCTGTAGTGGCTTGCCTTCTGGGGGGCGTCGATAGTTGAGAATGTTGCGGATTCTCAATCCTGGATCGATCAATACAATTGAGTCAACGGAGACAACACGACTGTAAAAGGTGGTCATTAATAATTCCTGACTGCTGTTGTTGAATTGGAATTGAGAGACAATCGGTCGTGCTTCTTCATAAGCTCTGTCGCGCAGGTAGGCTCCTTTGAGCAGGGAGTCTTCTGTTTTTTGGGGGACAAATAACATCCTCAAGGTTTGGGAAACGGCTTCTCCTTTTTCTGACAAAGTCGAGAAGCTTAACTGATAGCCTGGTAATGGATCCAGTTGGGCAGGTGCAGGATACTGGTTATCTTTCAGAACTTTGAGCTTGAGAGGTAAGGTTAGAGGATCGACAGTAAACTCTGTGCGAGAGCGCTCAACCTCCTGGTGTGTCAGGTAATGATAAGTGCGTTCTGCGACCCAGTCCCCAACGCAGCAATCAAAAAAGTGTTGAAACTTTGCGGTATCCATATTGGCTCTTAGGTTTTTCAACATTAGGTATGAAAGCTGAAATATTGCCCCTGTCTATTTTTGGGATCCAGGGTGTTTCCCTGGCAAAACTAGAAGGTTCAAAATGAACGGAGTTTTCTCTTCAACCAGGACTCTGGCTAGCGATCGTTACTCATCACGTTTAGGGTTTAACTTTTTAGCTCAACTTTGAAAATGTCATCTGGGGATTTCTGGGCTATGGTCGCTTGCCAGCCGATTGTCTGGAGAAATTGTTCTGCTGACGCGGTTTCCACGACATCAACTCCCCATTCCCCTGGTTGGAGGGAGTCGGGAGTGTTGTTATTGGCAGGGGTGTGTTTTATGCCTCCCAATACCAGGATATCGGGCATTGCAATATCATCTGTTTTCTGGGTCAGGCGTTTCTGTTCCAGGATTTGAGCACACATGTCTCCCAGTTGGGCAGGGGAAAATTCTGAGGTTGGAAAGAGCAGTTCTACGATCCAATGGGGATTGGTTAATAAGCGACAGCGAATATTGGGGTAAAAGTGAAAGCCATCGCTGAATATGGTTGAAAATTCTTCACGGCTCAGTTCAGGTAGGCGCTTGTCGGGAAGGTTGAAGTTGTGGGAGAGCAACATGCGACCCGTTTGAGCTTGATTCATAGGGTTTGATTTCTGGAGAAGGACTAGTGAGGTTTAAGGCAGAGGGCAGAAAATTGAAGGCAGAGGGCAGAAAATTGAAGGATTTGGTGTTTGGCTGGAAGAAGTGACTTGGGATGAGGTGCTAAAACAATGTGCCATTTGTTGCCTTTATTTGAGGTGTTTAGCAGATCGGGAAATCCTGGCTCGATCTAGAGAAGATTCTCTATGTTGGGATACTGTTTGCTTTGGCTTGAATCAACTGGTCCGGATCGGTCGTGGCAATTTCACGTCCGCTGGTATCGCCGAGTTGTTCGAGAGCCATCAAAGCTGCATATTTTAAGTCCCAGATTTTAGTTTCCAGGCTGCTTTTTAGATCGGGAATGGCACGAGGGTTGCCCAGTTCGCCTAGCGCGATCGCAGCAGCAGCCCGAGACTTCTGAAACTGGGGCGTGCGATTGTGCAGGGCTTCTATGAGCAGATCGTAAGCTGGGGCGTGTTTCAGCCACCCAAATATCTTCATGACATGGTAGTGAGCACCATAGTCATTATGGGCTTCCGCTTCATAGGTCTTAAAGAGTGCGGCAGGTGCGTCTGTGGCATAGGCATCAATTAAGGTCTTAGTCGCCAAGTAACAGCGGCCAAAATCAGTTTCATATAATTCCCGAATGGCAAACTCCAGCGTCGGCAGTTGGTCATATTCGTGTACCAACTCCAGATCGTTAGGGTAATCGCGCAAAGTTTGCTCTAAGCTGGGTTGAATGTCCGCTTCAAAGAAAATCTCCCCGGATTTCGTTCCAGCTTCTGCCAGCAGGCGGATGGCTCGAAGTCGGAAGACCATCGATACTGGACAGCGGGCAATCTGGGGAATAGCGGCGTAGTAATGGGAATCGATTAGATCCTGGATACAAGCACGACGAGCGTTGACGTTAGGGTGTCCTAAAAAGGCAGTTACTTGACCAATTTGAGCGTAATCTCCAGTTAAACGGCAGACGGCTGCGATCGCAGCACTGGCAATTGGTCGATCTTCCGCATCTGTGAATTGCTGAATTCTTGTCAGAGCCGGTTGATAAGCTAATTTAGCCAGCGTTTGGATAATGAGTCTATAGCTCTGTTCTGGTTTATCCAGCAGTGCAGCAATCCGATCTAGAATTGCCCGATCGTCAGTGCCAATTTCACCAATCGCCCAGACTGCATTTTCGACCGTGTAGCAATCTTCATCCCCCAAGCAAGCACAGATGTCAGACATCGCAATAGATGCTTTTAGGCGTCCCAGACTCTCCAACGCTTTGCGTCGGGCAATGCGCGAATACAATCCAGTAACATCGCTGTTTACGATTTCAATCAGAGCACGGATTGACCGTTCTGTTGGGAAGCCTGCCAATTGCGAGACTGCAACATAGTATTCCGACGGATCCTCTAACTGATCTTCAGGCGTTTTTAAAATGGCAATGGCCTGCTCTTCAGTTAAACCAAAAAGATTCGCAAAACGATTATCCATCACAGATTAGGGCAAATTTAGCAAACGATGAACTAAGGTTATTTTCAAGTCTTTCAATTATTAAAGCATTCGGCGGTCTCTCCCCTGTGACCGAACTAGCCTGGAGAGCAACTCCAATCTTTTCCCTTCAGAGGATAGAGCTATGAGACAGACACACAACTTTCCCTAAGAGAAGTTCCGCTTGCACATCAAATATGGTCTTACGACTTCTCTAAGATTTGCGATTTCTCTAAGGGACGAGAACGAATTCAAACCGGGGATTTTAGGCAGAAGTGTTTGTACTGTCTGACTTTGACTGGAAAATCTCCGGAGTTGTTTGCTTTCCGATACTAAGACTGCGGTCTCTTATACTTCATGACCATTTCCATTCGAGATAACGCGCTATTGGCCGACTCGCGCACATAGGTGTCTGCTGCTTCATCATTGGCAAACACTGTTAACACCTCGGTAACCCGCTCATCGTCAATAGAAGAAAGTGCATTAATGACTGCTACGGCCACTGCCAAATTGTCTGTTGTTTGCAAAGACTCAATCAAAATATTCAGCACAGGAGCACCAATAGCACCCAACGCCATAGCCGCCGCAATATGAACCACTGGATTGGAATCTCTGAGTGCTATCTTTAGGCTCTCCATGCCTTCTGGTGGAAAAGGCACATCAGGATGGTTCACTGCAACCTGGGCCATTGCTTTGGTACAACTGGCTCGAACAGTGGCATTATCGCTGCTCTTTAAAGTATCAACGAGCGAGGGGACAGACTCGGTACCAATCGCCCCTAGAGCCTTGACTGCTGCCCGTCGGTAGGTAACATCTTCCTCATCTAGAATGCTCATCAATCGGGGAATGGTATTTTCATCGCGAACTTCGGCCAATTCCTTTATCGCCCGTTCCCTCATATGGGGATTAGGATGTTTCAGTTGTTCAAACAGAGCATCTATGGTCATAAGTAGATTGTTCTTCCGCTAAATAATAAAAGTTGCGAAGCATAGTTTCATTGAGATTTTCTCTCTGTCAATTGTCCTTTGCGAACGATCTAGAGCAACAAACCGAGAAGATCTATGACACATAAAACAACTAAGGGACTCTCTATCAACTGCTCAACCTTTCTGGCAAAGCAATAGATTAAGAGTCCCCTAGCACTCAATTCAGGTTGATGACCTTTTCAATCCACATCCACTAGGACAGGGAGTTGATTGCATAGTCAAGGAGAGCGTTGTATTCAAGCAGAGCTTGAGCAGACATGTCGCGAGGAGCGCAACCGCGATTACGAGCATAGGACAGCGCTGCAACATAGGGAGGAGTAGGCAGACCCAAAGCTTTGTAAACTTCGCGTTGACCAGCAATACCCCATTCATCCAGAGGACCGGTACCGCCAACAACCAGGCAGTAGTTGATCAGACGCAGATAGTGCTTGATGTCGCGGGCGCACTTTTCCTTAAAGACGGGGGTGGAGTTGGCTTCACCCGAATCGTTCAGATAAGGATATTTCTTGATGCAAGCGTCATACGCTTCCTTGGCAACGTTGTCGAGGTTGCCACCCAACTTTTCAGCGGCTTCCATACGAGCAGCAGCCCGCTGCAAGCTACCTTGTACAGACTCAAGGTCAGAGGTGCTGGGGTAACGACCTGCCGCATCAGCAGCAGCAACGACCGTGGTTACAACTGATTTCATGTGTTTCTATCTCCAGATTGGATTTGATTCGAGGGTTGATTTCAGTATGCTTGGCTAATTAGCAACAGCTAATAGCCCTTTTCGCCCAAAGGGCATGGCTAATGCTAGAGTGATTAGCTCAAAGCGGAAATAACGCGATCGAAGTAGCCACCCGCTTCAGCAGCAAGAGCAGAGCAATCGCCATTGGCGGTTTCGTTTTTCTTGTACTTAGCACCCGCTTGGGCTTCGGTGTTGGTGTTGGTGATGTGAGCAACAGCTTGAGCCTTCATGATTTGAACGGCACGTGCGGTGGAAGTGGTGGGTACACCCAGAGCGGTGTAGGTTTCCTTCAGACCATTCAGGCAGCGGTCTTCCAGCACAGAAGCATCACCAGCCAACAACGCATAGCTGACATAACGCAGAATGATGTCACCATCGCGCAGGCAAGCAGCCATACGACGGTTGGGATAGCAGTTACCGCCGGCTTGAATCAAACCGGTGTTTTCGCAAATCATCCCAGCAATTGCATCGGATACGCAGCAGCTTGCATTGCTAGCAATTGCGTTTACTGCATCCAAACGCTTGTTGCCTTCGGCAACAAAGCTCTTCAGGGAAGCGAGATCTCCGCCTGCGAGGGCTTTGGTGCTGGCATCAGCTGCGACTACGGCTCTAGAAAAAGCGTCAAGCATCGAGCTCTCCTTGTCAGTAAATAGTGTATTTGGACTTGACTTGCTCAGCTCATTGGACAAGTCGTTATTGACCATAAAAGATGAATGTCACCAGCGTCTCAATTATTAGGAACAAAGCAATAATCTGTAACATTCTGGTAAATTGCTTCATTTAAGGCAGAGGGCAAAAGGAGGGGGAATAGTGCAGAAGACAGAATTTATAGGGCCGATTGTGAATGACTGATGGCTCATCGCTAACCGCTAGAAGTCAGATTTTAATTGTTTCCCCAAAATTAATTTGCGCTCGAAACGGGCAAATAGAATTTTGAGAATCCTGGCTGAACGATCCAAAATCGTATCGCAATGGCTAAGTTGTGTAGGACAGACAAAATTGAGCGCGCACTTCGCGCGCGATTTTGCTCTAAGCAATATGACTACTGCTATAAATCCAAACACGACTTGGGAGGTTAGCCCCCCCTTTGAGGGCGCTAACCCTTGTTCCTTCGTACTGAGGCTAAAAAATAGGTTATTTTGCACCTCCCGCAGGGCGGGGCTTGCAAAATAACCGTCCAAGTCGTGTCCAAAATCCAAAATGGTAATAGGACAAGCGATTCAAACAAAGGAATCTGGCTGGATCCAGCCAGATTCCTTGATGACAAGCGATCGATAATGTCTTGGCTTAATTGTCGAAGCGAGAAGTATTGGTTAAAGCAAACCTAATCTTTCTGCGAAAAATCTGTTTGCATTCTAGTCAGACCAGGCAATAGAAGTTGCCAGTCCTGGCAACAGATATGAGCAAAAGTATGGACTGAACTTTATGAGCAGAGATAAGGCGGTAGAGTCTCAAACATTCTTGAGAAAGAATTTGACCAGATTGTCTTTTACCATCATCTGTCGCATGACTTCTACCAGATATTCTTGTGCCTGTTCCTGAGTCAGACTCTTAACCTGTTCTCGTAAAACTTGCAGCTTGAATTGCTGTTCCAAACTCAATTTACCGGGTGCGTTCATTGCCATTCGCTCCTTTAAATCAATAAGAGTATCGAAGATGCGGATATATCGCGAAGACTCCCTCCGAACGCTTGTTTGACCCTTATGGTCATGAATATAGCATCTGGATTTTAAAACGTCTACATTGTCAAGCTATAATTAATCAAAGCAATAAAAGTTAATTTTCTGGCAATTAGTAGTGAGCGGTGAGCAATTGGCGATTAGATTGAAAGCCAAAAGCTAAATGCTGTCTGTATGATGATTAAAGATGTTCAGATAGACGCAGTGGGGAGCTCGGCATTTGTATGGATGCAATGGAATTCTTTCAGCTCAGTTCAGGGAAATGGCGATCGCAGCGGACAACTCACCACCTTCCCTTCCGACGAGCAGAAATCGGAGATTCTGCAATTTATGTTGAGGCGCTGGCTGCCGATCGGCCAAAGATTGTCGAAATCTGCCAACTTCACAAGATCGATCCCGATCTGGCTGTAGGTGGGGCCTTCGTGAGTTGGGAAGGTTCGATGGCCTGGGATAAAGAAGGTGATAACCATCAGGGAACAACCATCTTCGCCCTGGTGCCCGATGCTGATGCTCCCCGGCAGGGACGATTGCTGCGGGAACGAGGCTACGCCGAAATCGTGCCTGTTGTTGGTCGCTATCGTATGGATGAAGAGGAGGGGCTGGTGTTGATTACTGAGTATGAAACCATGAGTTCGATTGAGCGTTTCTGGTTTGTTAATTCCAACCTACGATTGCGGACTAGCACTGTGAAGCGGTTTGGTGGGTTCAACACGGCATCCTTTTGTGCAGAAGTTCGCATTGAATCAGAACCAAAACAATCTGCGAGTTTGGCAGGAGAGGAAAAACTAATCCCGAATCCTCCAGCCAAACGCTTGTTTTACTCGGCTTGGGGTTGGTGAGCAAACAGTGAAGACTGATTCCGTCAGGCGGGGATTAGCTTATTTGAATCAGGTTCGGCAACTGGTTTTAGTGCCAGAGATGATTGAGGTAACCAATGATATTAACCTTCGCATTCAGATCTGCGATTGGATTGGCAAACATATTGAGGGAGTTAATGCCCAACTCAATTTTTGCCTGGATAGCTGTCATTGTTGCTTTCATATCGCCGAACAGCCTTCGATGCAGATTCTGGCGGCCCCTATTGCTGAACCGTTTGGAATAGATGCTTTTTGCAATGTGCAAGCCAGTCCAATGACCATTGTGCTTGATGCAGGACGGGTTGCTCCTCAAGATTGGTTAAGTGTAGTTGCCCATGAATATGCCCATGGCTATCTGGGACGGCCGGGACACGACGAACGGTTTTCAGCTGTTGTTGCTCATCTTTGCCTGGGGCTTGGTTTGCCTGTGCCTGACCGGGCAGTGGAATGGAATGGGCAATTATTCAACTGGCCTCCCTATAAATCTCTAGGGGATCCCTTGTCGTTTTGGTTGGGGGGGAAGCCGGGTCCATAAGATTTTTCTGAGGATTTTCTTAAAGAAAAATTACCAATTGTTTCCTTACTTCACAGAGTTCAGCCTTGCGTTGCCGAAATCCCCTACGCTAGGGTTTGGGGTATGTGACTAGGCAATAGCACCTAGAGAAGTCTTTAGATTTCATCATTGACCCCTGTAACTTTGGAATTTAGGAATTAGGAAGGTTTTATAGCGGTGGCAATCCCTTTATTAGAGTATTCTCCCTCGACTCAGAACCAGCGTGTTGCTGGTTTTGAAATTCCTGGGGACGAACAACCCCGAATTTTTTCTACAGAGCAGCTGCCTTCAGCAACAGAAATGAACGATCTGATTGCGGCGGCCTATCGCCAGATTTTTAACGAACAACAAATGTTGGCTAGCAACCGTCAGGCTTTTCTGGAATCCCAGCTGAGATTTGGTCAAATCACAGTGCGTGATTTTGTTCGCGGTCTGTTGCTCTCTGAATCGTTTCGGCGGCGCAATTATGACGTTAGCAATAACTATCGCTTTTCCCAAATGTGCGTACAGCGCGTTCTAGGCCGGGATGTTTATGATGAGCGGGAAAAACTGGCCTGGTCAATTGTCCTGGCGACCAAAGGTTTGCAGGGTTTTGTGGATACTTTGCTGGATAGCGAGGAGTATTTGAGCAACTTTGGTTACGATACAGTCCCCTATCAACGACGGCGGGTTTTGCCTCAGCGTTCTCAGGGGGATTTGCCCTTTGCTCGCATGCCCCGTTATGGTGCAGACCACCTGGCTCAACTGCAAGCGTTGGGATGTAAATTTGATGCTCCTATAGGAGCGCAGGTCGATTTGAAGTGGCGTCCGCCTGCCTCTGCTGCTCAGTTTGGCACTTTCCTGACCTACGCTGGTGCAGCAGGAGTAGGGCTAGCGGCAGCTTTAGTGGTGCTGTCCTGGTTTGGATTTGTCTCGTTGTAGTGCTTTAGCTTGTCAGCGGGTTTGGAGTTATCCTGACATTGAGGAATCAGGCTCTCTTGTTGCTCGCTATTGGGTAGGCTGAGAGGTAAGGGAGTTGCTAGTTTTGGCTAATCAATAGCACATATTCTAGGGGGCAAGCTGGATAGATGTCTCAGCTTATAGGACTGAGGTATTTATCCGGCTTGCCCCTTTAAAGTGATAAATTCTGATGCCTAAGAGAGACAGATTGCAATAGAAGTCATGCTTCCTGCTCTTTGGAAGTTATACAAGGCCATAGGATCTCAACAGAAAGATAAAAGCAAATCCCATCACATGGCCAAGGCTAGTGGTGGCCAGAAGTGCGGGCCATCCCATGCCACCAAACATTGCAGGCATAGGCAGGGCTGGCCCAGTGCCAGGGTCTTTCATCGTTGCTTTACCAATGGCAATGGCCAGGACATTAGAAATAATCATCACCCCACCTGTTGCTGGAGTCCAGGCTACGGATGCCATGGCCGTCTGTGCGAGTAGAATTGAGTGCATCAATTTGCGTTCTCCTTTATTTATGTTTTATTTAGATTCAGATCCTTAAGTTTTAATCTTTCATCAAAATTTGAATTACTATAACCATTTTGTTGCAAAATTTAACACTCTAATAGGGGAATGTTCAGGTCTTGATGGCAATCGTGGCTAAGGATTGTGTTCTGTTTGCGATCGCGAACTGAAGGAGATAACCGTTTTTCCCCTCGAATCTAGCCCGGCACTCAGCAAGTCTAAGTCTAGAGAGAGGATTGGGAAAGCGACAGTTCAATGGCTAGCCTGAAAAGTAAAGTTATGTAAAGTTTTATCAGACTGCTGCCATCTGAGGTTCCCCGGCACCTTATTATTGAGGTTAAATTGTAAATTTTCGTAAGAATAGGGAGATTCTATAAACGTGGCCATTCCTTTATTAAGTTATCCTCTCTCTACGCAGAACTCGCGTATCTCTGGTTATGAGGTACCGGGTGCCACTCAGCCTAAGATTTACAGTACAGAGAATGTGCTCTCCCCTGGAGATATGGATGCATTGATCGAGGCAGCCTATCGCCAGATCTTCTTCCACGCCTTTAAATCAGATCGCGAGCCCTTCCTGGAATCTCAGCTGCGCTTTGGTCAAATTACAGTACGGGATTTCATCCGTGGGTTGTTGCTCTCTGAGACTTACACGCGTACCTTTTATGGTTTCAACAGTAACTATCGTTTTGTTGAGCAGTGCGTACAGCGGGTGTTGGGGCGGGATATTTATGACGAGCGGGAGAAATTAGCTTGGGGCGTTATTGTTGCCACTAAAGGTATTCAGGGGTTTGTCGATCAGCTGCTCGATAGCAGCGAGTACCTGGACAATTTTGGCTATGATACAGTTCCCTATCAACGCCGTCGGGTGTTACCGGGCCGCGATCAGGGCGAAACCCCATTCAATATTAAGTCTCCGCGCTACGATGCTTACTATCGCTCTGTGCTGGGCTTCCCTCAAGTGGTCTGGCAATCAGTCGTCAGGCGCAGGTACGTTCCCCAAGAGAAGAAAATCAGGACGGGCGATCCGGCAGAGTTCTTGTCTATGGCTCGCTCGCTAGGTTCGGTAGGTGTTCCAGCTCCTCGTGTTGCGACTGCAAATGTCGATATGAGTGCAGTGCCTTATAAAGGGAATAAGACTGTATCTCCTCTGGTTGAAGCAGCTAGCAAGGAAGAAGTGCCAGTAGAAGCATAGGATTATCTAATTAGCAGCCAGGGAAGTTGTAGATTATACGGGTTTGTAGGGACTTGGGTTGGGTGTCCGGGTTTAGATTTATCTGTTAGGTCTGCAATTTTACTGGCTGTTTACAAGATAAGGTCGCTGGTTGGCTTGGGGGATGGGCTTCGCAGTCGTAGGACTGTCAGCAGGGTTTTGAGTTCTTCTGGTAGGGGCGCGATCGCATCAATCCATTCTTCAGAAAGGGGATGCTGCAGACGGAGCTGCTGTGCATGAAGAGCTTGGCCAGTGAGGTTAACTCCGATGGAGCGGCCAGCGCTATACAGTGGATCGCCGATCGCTGGGTGCCCTAAGTAAGCTAGATGAACGCGAATTTGGTGGGTGCGCCCTGTTTCGAGTTGGCATTGAAGTAAGGTGTAGTTACCCAGGCGTTCTTGAAGTTTCCAGTGAGTGATTGCTGGCCGACCGCCTTTGTCTTCTGACACAATGGCCATTTTTTTGCGGTCTCCAGGGTGTCTTCCAATAGGAAGATCGATCGTGCCGCTTTCGCAATGCGGACAGCCATGAACAAAGACCAGGTATCTGCGTTGGGCTGTTTTGGCCTGGATTTGGGCTTGCAGGTGTTGATGGGCCTGGTCAGTTTTGGCGATCGCAATTGCGCCGCTGGTGTCTTTGTCTAATCGATGAACAATACCAGGCCGTTGTATGCCGCCGATACTGGCCAGCATTGTGCGGCGAGCGAGTAGAGCGTTGACTAGCGTACCATCTGGATGACCGGGGGCGGGATGCACAACTAATCCTGCCTGTTTGTTTACGATCAGCAGATTATCGTCTTCGTAGAGAATGTCAAGTGGGATGGGTTCTGGTTTCAGATCGAGGGGTTGAGGTGGAGGGATTTGAAGGCAAATCTCATGTCCCAACTGGACGATCTCCTTTTTGGACTGGCAGATCTGCCGATCGATTTGAACGTAGCCTTGTTCGATCAGCCTTTGGATTTGCGATCGCGATATATCGGTCAATCGTCTGGATAACCAGCGATCGAGGCGGGTGCCCTCACCTTTACTGACAATTAGAACCACCTCCACTTTTTCACCCATGTTTTTGGCTCAATGCATTAGCAGTTTCTATTGTCTCTATTAATGTTATCCAGTGGCAATATCTTTCAAGAGGGCAGAGGGCAAAAGAGAAATACTGGCTACTTTGGGTGTTCGAGAATCGTAAAAGCCAAAATCTAACAGCCAAAAATGCTAGGGCGACAGTTGGCTAATAGGGAATGCAGGTTGACTGTGGAGCCAATGACTGCGATCGCAGGGGCACTAAAGTCCTGGGCTGCAACCTGAGCGGTGATGGTGCCCAGGGTACCTATCAGCTCTTCTTGATCGGGCCGTGTGCCCCAGCGCACCAGAGCAATTGGGGTCTCTGTATCCAATCCGCCCGCCTGCAGCTGTGCCACTATGTTTGCTAGATTGTGGATTCCCATGTAAATAACGATGGTTTCAGATCCCTGGGCAATGGCTTGCCAGTTAACTGTTGGGCGATATTTCCCTATGGCCTCATGTCCTGTGACAAAGGTAACCGAAGAACTATGGTGACGATGGGTAAGGGGAATACCTGCATAAGCAGGAGCTGCGATGCCAGAGGTGACACCAGGAACCACCTCCACAGAAATCCCAGCTTCAACAAGTTCTGCCATTTCTTCACCACCGCGACCAAAGATAAAGGGATCGCCACCTTTCAATCGCACGACAATGGCTGAGGTTTGTGCCTTTTCAATCAAGAGTTGGGTTGTTTCGCTTTGCAGCCTGGAATGACGTCCCCGACGCTTGCCTACATCAATCCGTTCTGCTTGCGGGCCAATCGTAGCCAGGATGGGAGGACTTACCAGAGCATCGTAAACAACAACATCTGCATTCTCCAACAGGATCTTACCCTTAAGTGTGAGCAGGCCAGGATCTCCAGGGCCTGCTCCAACTAGATAAACTTTGCCCAGACACTTTTTTTTGTCATCCATTGGCACCGAAGAGCACTGAGTCATTATGAATAGATGGATAGGAGAACTAGAGAGTAGAGGATTTTAAGTGCCAGGTTGCAGGCGATGGGTCTCAGGTGCCAGGTTGCAGGTGATAGTTGACAGATTTTAAAGCAAGGATTTTCCCTCACTTTTTACCTTTTAACTTCACTTTTTACGTATTACTCTTTCACCCTGTTTCCCTTATTTATTCTTCTTTCCATATCCCCCCTATCTTTTACTCTCTACCTTCTGCCCTCTACCTTGAGAAAGTTGCCTGATTATAGAGCGACTCAAAAGGACAAAAAGAAAATTTAGCTACAAACTCAGATCGACCACCAGAGATGCCAGGTCGGGGTTTGCAGCTAGAGGAGGAGCGAGGGTGAATTTTGTCTCTGGAAATTGTTGGGAGAAATTGGTAACAGTATGCACGATTGCATCCAGAATGCCGCCAGAAAAGAGAAAGTAGGGAAGGATGGTAATCTGTTTGCTGCCTTGTTGTATCAAGACTTCGATTTGCGATCGCAAACTGGGAGGCGTTGCCCAGAATGCTACCCTTGCTCCCAAGGAAGCTGCCATGGCCTCAACGGGAGCATTCCCACCAATTCGCCGACTCCCATGTGCTAGCAAAATTCTATTGTTATCAAATCGATTCCACGTTTGGCATACTAGCAAACGAATCAGCCTGGGATGGGATCCCAGATAAGGACGCAGGTGAAGAGCGATTTGGGAACCGAGTAAGTGTTGAGCAGATGCCACAATTGTTGGAATATCTGTCATGACATGCACTCCGGGGAGAAGAAAAAGGGGCAGGATTTGCACATGGTGATAGCCAGCAGTCAGAGCCTTCTGGGCAAATTGCTGAATTTGTTCTGGCAACGCTAACAGGCCGAATTCCAAAACGGCGGTGCCAACCAGAGGTCTGAACCCATGTCGATCGCAGTTTTGCGCTAATCGTCCAACCCGATTAGATGTTTGTACTGCTAACAAAACTTGAGAATTTGAATGCCAAGATGTAGGTATTAGGGTTCGATCCCTAGTATTTATCCCTCTAACATCATGAATTTCCTCGCAAAAGAGCTGCGCTAACCTCTCGGCAGCCTTCTGGGGCCGGGGGTCGCGGCTACCGTGAGACACAAGAAGGTAGGCAGAGTGCGATCGCATAGTTATTCCATCCTACAACAAAACATAAAGTTTTGTATCAAAATCAGAGGCAGAACAACGTTTATTGCGAAAGGCAGATATCGCGAATTGGGTACAGTAGAATGCAGATTTTAGCGAGAACTGTAGCTCTTATCTACAAAATGTTTCAGCCCTAAAAATGCCGACTACAAGATTTGCAGATAGTCCTTCAAAAATCATTATTTGTTTACCACGACAGCTTTGCATTATTTTAACTGCGTTAAACCTGGTCAGCTGCAAGAGAACAAGAAGAAGGGATGAAAGCGATTTAGGGACAAGAATAACTTAAAACAAGGAATTTGAGGTGGATATTAGAGATCTATCTGGCTTTGACTGAAAAATCCCCGGCATCATTTGCGCTCCCCTCATTAGGATGCCAAATTAAATAACTGCACAAGCAAAAAAACTGTAGGGACCCTGTAATGCCTGGCCCTACACAAGAATCGGCCCTGAATTGAATTTTTGTTCCTTGGCAATTAGTGGATAGTTAACGCCCGCATTTTCTGAAGCTTTACCCGGTTCCTCATTGCTTTCGGTAGTTCTACAGGTGTAATGATTTTTGAGCGTGCGGGTGGAACCCGCACGCTCAAAAATCATTATTTGTTTACCACTACCCAACTTTCTGCTAACCATTCGTGAAAGTGTGACAATTTAATTCAGTTGCCAAACATGTAGAAATCTAATTCAGTCGCCAAACATTCAGCGATATCCAGATAGCCATAGTAGACAGCCTGACGCAGACGTTCGATCCATTCCAATTCTTCCGGGGTAGAGGTAGGGTCAAACAAGATAGTCAGCAAACCATAATGATCGGATAAAGTAATTTGTCCCGATTCATAGATTTGAGTGATAAGCTCAAACAATCTGTCAGGTAGCAGACGCAATCGATAAGAGTCATTTCCTGATGAAGAAGATTTTGCTCTGATAGGTTCGATCGTGGTTTTGGCAAGGGTCATAAGCAGGTCGGGGTGTGAGTCGTCGCTGTCAAAAGGGACAAAAGAGGATATTGAGGCTGTGCAAATAAAGTCGCAGCAGTAGATCTTTCTCCTCTATTGAGGAATCAGGGGATAAGAATTGTGAGATAAGCAGAGCGCTCCTCGTATCGGATGGGGAGCAAGACTCAGGAGTTCAAGTCGTCAGACCTGTAGACTGTCAATATATCCAGGATGCTACAAATCTATCGGGGAAAGCTACGGTGATGTTACTGAAAGCTGTCAGACTTTACACAATCTTTTCATGGAAGAAAAAGCTTTATCAATAATTTACAATCAGATTCTGGAACGGAAACTGGACGCTAACCCCTGGCCATAAGGTCAAGGACAGGGAGTAGAGAGGAGAGGACAAAGGTACTCTCTCCATACAGTTTTAACTGACATGCTTATAGATTTCCCAGGTGCATAATACAATATGTCAGTGTTGATACGGATTTAAGGGTAATGGAATGAAGCTATTCAGATGCATTTCCCTTGCTATCCTGGCAGGGACTGCGATCGCGATTTTCCCCTATGCAAATTTTCCGCTTGAATTTGCGATTGCTCGTCCGCCAGTCGCGACAACCCCGTCTTCTATCGGTTCGACAACCTCGGCCCGTCTTTGGGTGGAGCAGGGCAATGCCCGCTTCGATCGGGGAGATTATCAAGGTGCGATCGCAGATTACACCCAGGCAATCCAACTCGATCCGAACTACGCCCGTGCTTACTATGCCCGCGGCATTGCCCGAGACGAAGCGAGCGACGTACTGGGAGCGATAGCCGATTTCAGTCGTACTATTCGTCTCGATCCGGAGCATGCAGAGGCGTATTTCTCGCGCGGACTGCTGCGCGCTCAGTTGAGAGACTATGCTGCCGCCATTGCCGATTTTACTCAGACAATTCATCTCGATCCGTACCATACGGAAGCCTATCGTTGGCGAGGCATCGTCCGTCGGGACTTAGAAGATTACCCAGGTGCGATCGCAGACTTAACCCAGGCGACGCAACCCGATCCTGCCCGTTGTATTGTGCAAAGCTTAGCATGCAATAAGATTCAGGACTACGAACGTACGATTGCAGACCTGACTCAAGTGCTCAAGGTTAATCCAGATAGTAGAGACGCTTATTTCTATCGAGGGCTAGCCCATAGCAAATTGGCCGACTATGCCGCCGCTGTCGCCGACTTCACCCGTGCTACCTGGTTCGATCCAGAGGACGCTGCTGCTTACCTGGAACGAGGCATTGCCTTGGGAAAGATGAAAGAGTACGACCGTGCGATCGCAGACCTGACCCAGACCATCGCCCTCGCGCCCAACAACGGCAAGGCATACCTGGAACGAGGCCAGATATACAACCATCTGGTAGAATACCCCCACGCCATCGCCGACTTCAGCCGCGCCATCCACCTCGATCCCGCAACCGCTGCAGCTTACCTGGGGCGAGGCATCGCCCGTCATCAGCGACGGGACTATCAAGGCGCAACGCAAGACCTGCAAAAAGCCGCAGAACTGGCAAAGCAGCAAGGAAGCATGTCCCTTTACCGACAAATCCAGCGGATCGTCCGACAAACCCAATAAAATACTCCCGTCAATATGAGAGCCAAATTGTGCACGGTTGTAGTTGGCACTTTAGTGCTGCAGAGTCTTCGGCACTGCCCACCAGCCTAGGCTTCGCGGCGGGGCAAAAGCTGTCTACCGAATTGCGCGACAATGGGTGGGGGAAGGTGCTTCTACCAGCAGGTTGATGGGGAAGCAAGGATAAGGGTGGGCAAGGCGGGATAAGACTTGGGTGGCGCGAATCGGAACGCTGGCCGCGTTGCCTGCCCTACGAGGGGTCGGCACCTTTAGAGGTTACAGTCTGCAGTGCGTGATGCGAGAGAAAAGAAACCACAAAAGACCAGACCAAACACACAAACCCAAAACCTAGAAAGAAAGGGAGGTGCCCACGAGCACCCGTAGGGTTGAAGGTCATTTTATCATCAGTCAAGTATTTCCCTTCCACGCGCCAGCGGACGCGATCGCAAAATTCCAACCAGGCTTCCTCCTCATACCGACCATCCAGCTTGCCGCCAACCGCAACATAAATATCTCGTTGAACGCTGAAACCAAAGCGCCCGCTGCTGAATTGTACCCAGAGCTGGTCAAGAATACGTAAGTCTTCACAAGGAAAGGTTTGGATATCTTTAGGATGCCAACTTCCTCCTCGTTTGCCAATGACCTGACACATCACTTCATAGGTTTCCCGATCGGCTTCTCTCCAGCGCCCGTTGGCCAGATAGTTCAACATTGCCGTGTAGCGGTCGCTCAGTTGCACGCGCACCACCCGCAAGGCATGCCCCACTTGCTCTGGAGAATCGATGAAGGGAGTTAGATTGTCTGCGGCAGAGACGGTTTGCGCTTCTGCGGCGGTAGGCAAGCGGTAGTAATATGTGCCCTGCTCTGGCTGCAGATGGTTCTGGGTAGCTAACCAGGCACAGAACCAGCGGGTGTCTTTCCAGGGGATGTCGGTGACTGGTTGATGCGCTTGTCCAGGAGAAGTTGCAATTAGGTCTGCCTGGGAATGGAACTTGTCGGCGATCTGGTCTTCCAGGAACAGCTGATACTCGCCCCAGGTGATGCAGTCGGCATCGATGGCGGTTTCTGCGTCAAGATCGGTCAAATTGTGGAAGCGTTGTGCTAACCGCACAGCGGCGGATTCTGGTGCTTGCTGCTGACGGGCCTCTAGCAACTGTTGTTTCAGGCGGTCGTCGATCCGTTTGCCGTCGTCAGCCAGCTGTTGCGCCAGTTCCAGCAGGTAGGGGTTGTCCGGTGTTTCCAGGGCGACTGCGATAGCGGTCTCGATGAATAGGGCTGGATCGGTCAGCGCTGCCGCAAAGCAGACCACCTCCCGCCACGCTTCGTTGGCGAGTTGAGCCATCACCTGCTTCAGACCCCAGGGCCTGGCGCTCAGTTCCACTGCAGTCAGGTATTCCTGAAAGGTCTTATGGGTGAATTCGTAGAGATGGCCTTCTCCCCCCACGAGCAAGCCGGACACCTGCTGCATTTCCCGTAAAAATTGCTGGGGCAGGGGCGGCGGTTCCAGTTGCAGGTTGGCCAGACGGGAGCGAATCCATTCCGCGCCTTCTGCGGGGGGGAATTGGGTTCTGTCGGCTCGGGTCAGTTGGGTAGCAAGGTATTGCAACACCTGTTGGTTGTCTTCGGCGGTGGGAATCGTCAGCCGGGTGTCGCGGCGATTGGGACGATATTCCAGCAGTAGCTTAAAGATTTCCCGGTAGAGATGGACGCGACGAGTAGGCAGTTGTTCGCTGACTTCGTGGGTAGCAGCGATGATGGTAATCAGCAAAGGATTGCGGGCCAGTTCGGTCAGGTTGCGGTCGGCAAAGAGCTGACGGCTGAGATCGTCAGCCGCGTTTTGGGCTTCGGTGGCGCTTTCGGCAGCGGCCTGCGCTTTCGACAGCCGTTTTCGCGGATCGGCGTTGTCCTGGCTGTCCTGCCAGTGGGGTTTCCAGGTGAATTCCCAGGTGATAAAACGGTACCACTGGTCGATGAATTGGCGTTGCTGGTCGTTGTTGAAGTCGAGGATGTCGATGCGCTGTACGCCTTCGAACAGGCTGCTGTCGTAGCCGTGAGGTCGGGAGGTGAGGATGAACTGGCTGGGGTAATGTTGCATTTGCCAGCGGGCCCACTGACTGACGGTGTCCCGCTGAGATTCAGGCACTTCGTCTAAGCCATCGAACATCACCAGACATTTGCCCTGGTTTAACTGGGCTTTGAACCAGGGTTCGGAGGTACGCAGGTCGGTGCAGCGGGGCAGTTGCTGGACCTGGTCGACAATCAACTTCGATAGAGTGGGTTGGGTGGGGGATTGAATGCGGGAATAAAATTCCCGAAACAAGAGCAGAATCGGAATCAGGTCTCTGGCACCCTGGTCGCTGTGGGTGTGGCTGGCAAAACTGAGGGTGAGGAAACGCAGCAGGGTAGTTTTGCCGTAGCCGGGATTGGCGATGATGGCGAGCAGGCGTTCGGGGAAAGTGTTGTCGGGGCGGTTGGTTTTGGGCAGCAGATCCCAGATTTTCAGGGGGCGGCGTTGGGCTGGGGTCTGAGGGTGGCTGCCAGGGTGCATGCGCAGAGGCACGTATACGTCTTCGAGCACGAGACGGGGGAGACGGCCTTTGTAGCCTTCGACTTTGAGGTTGTGGCAGTGGGTTTTGAGGGCGTCCAGGTAGTGTTGATGAAAGCCTGTTACTCGAGTCAGTGTTTTTTCAACCGTGTTGTCGATAGCTTGGGTGATGGCTGCGCCGGATTTTGCGCCGTGTTGGTTGAACCAGTGTTTGAGGACATTCATTAAGCCGTCGCTGAAGCTGCTTAATAGTGCGGCAGCGGCGGCAATGCTGGCTGCGATCGCGGCCTTGGGGAGTTCGTCAATGTACAAAAAATAGAGCGCTGACCCGCCACCGCCTGCGAACAAAAGTTTAATCAGGACATCCGTTAGTTTTGTAGAGAAGCCTGATTTGGGTAGCGGCGGTTTCGGGGTCATGGGAGCAATGGATCGCAGTAGGCTCGTACCAATTCAGGAGATAGCGAGCGAGCGACGACTAAAGAATCCTGGCTACCTTGAACAGTTGGGCAATCGAGAGTTGAAAATTGGGGAAAAGCCTGGAGCGGATAGTTTGCCTGCCCGTATATTGCTCGACTTGGTATTTGCCATTGACTAGAATGCAAACTGAGATCGTCGGCACCCGGATCTCAGGATTCCTGACTTTCGCACGCCCCGAATCGATTGTCCAGTATTCCTGAATGCCGAGATTCTGATAAAGGGCAAATTTTTCTATGTAGTCATCTTTCCAGTTGGTGCTGATGACTTCAACAGCCAGCAATGGCAACTGTCTCAAGATGGCCTGCGGCCCGGGAGTAGCCAACCAATCTTCTGTTCTGACGACAATCAAGTCGGGTCGGCGTTTGTTGCTTGCTGAGAACTGACAAATTGTTTGCTGCAAAACTTCATAGTCCAATCCAACCTGAGCGATGTGTGTTTGCAACAAAAAGCTGAGTTTGTTGGACAATTGTTGATGCTCCACCGATGGCTCGGCCATTTCTTTGAGTTTTCCCCCTACCAGTTCGAAGTTAATGCACCGCTCATCATCCAACTGCCAGAGGAATTCGTCAAACTCCTCAGCTGTCATTGGTTGTCCAACAGAGGGGGCTTGGGTTGTCGAGACCATTGTTCTTTAATCTCCCTGCGACCTCAGTCTAGCACGGGTTTGCGATTACTCCTTTATAGCAGAAGGCAGAAGGCAGGAGGCAGAGGGCAGAAGGGAAAGGTCGCCTACGTCTGGTTTTGAGTTTTTTGTTCTGTCCGAATCTATTTTCGTAGTGCTATAAAAGGAGATGGGTGAGGAGGGGTTTAGCATAATTGGTTTCTACACGACTTGGAAGGTTATTTTGAAAGCCTTGCTCCGCAAGGCTTTCAAAATAACCTTTTTTCCGTTCTGGCATGGAGAAATAGGGGTTAGCGCCCCCTTCGGGGGCGCTAACCTTCCAAGTCGTGTTTCTAATCCAGGTGCGAAACTCTTGATGCAACGCACTCATGGGTGATTCTACACTTTTAGCCAGGAATAGAGAAAAGCCTTCGACGACGGGAAAGTTTGGGATAGGATCGTCTGCCTTCTGTCCTCTGTCCTCTGTCCTCTGCCTTCTGCCTTCTGCCTTCTCACTCTTGCGATCGCAGCGCTTCAATAATTTTGACATTCGCTTTCGGAAAGGGAAACTGGTCTAGCTCCGCTGGCGACACCCAGCGCACCTCGTCGCATTCGATCGGTTGCGGCTCGCCGCTGAGGTAACGGCAGTGATGGACATGGAGCGTCACCCGGAAGTGGGTATAGGCATGCTCTACAGTCGTTAGCGATTCACCCACTTCGATTTCGATGCCCAATTCTTCTCTAATTTCGCGTCGGATGCAGGCTTCTACCGTTTCGCCCGGTTCGATTTTGCCGCCGGGGAATTCCCACAAACCGCCCAGGAGACCTTTCTGGGGACGACGGTCGATCAACAGCTGCCCGCGATCGTTCCAGATGGCAGCGACACCAATGGATTTATGAGGAATGGGAGAAGTTTGTTCGCGCATAGGGAGTTCTGATTGCATATCCAAATTGTACGCCTGACAGTGCTGTTTCCAGGGACAAAGGTGACAAGTTGGCGTTTTGGGCAGGCAAACCGTCGCACCCAGATCCATCAAGGCTTGATTGAAGTTTCTGGGATGCTGGCGATCGAGCAGCGTTTCCGACAATTGCCACAGGGTTTGGGTCGCTTTTGCTGGGGGAATTGGCAACGCGACTAAACGCGCCAGCACTCGCTTGACATTGCCATCCAGAATCGCCAGGGGGCGATCGAAGGCGGCACTGAGAATTCCCCCGGCAGTGGTGCGACCAATCCCAGGCAGGGCCAAAACATCATCCCATTGACGAGGGAAACAACTGTTGTGTTGCTGGACAATGACTTTCGCTGCCCGATGCAGGTTGCGGGCGCGGGCGTAGTATCCCAGTCCTTGCCAGAGTTTCAGGACCTGTTGCAGATCGGCGGCAGCGAGTGGCTCAACTGAAGGAAACTGAGCTAGCCAGCGCTCGTAATAGGGTATGACTGTTTTCACCTGGGTTTGCTGGAGCATAATCTCCGAAATCCAGATGGCGTAGGGATCTCGATTGTGTCGCCAGGGTAGATCGCGCCCTGCTTTTTTGTACCAGGACAGCAGCGATTGCCTTAAGGGCGCGATCGCGGATTCTGGCAGACTGACTTCGCAAACTCGATCGACAGCCAACGTTAGCTCAACCTATTAGACTCATTCGGAAATTGGATGGGATCCCCCATCCGGGGGGATCCCACTCCAGTCCCAGGACAGAGCTATTCTGGATCTGAAGCATAGTCAGACAAACCAAAGGAACTTTCAAGCGTCAGTCGTTGTTCAGCATTGCGCAAAAAATAACCATGAAGCATCGCAGAAGCCAGGAGACGACCCAGGTTTTCTCGATTTGTGGTGACGGTCAGCTCAAAATGCTCTGTGGGTAAATTGCCTAAAAGACCAATAATGTTGTTTTCCATCACCTGCAGCACTTCTCCTGATTCCGGCTTCGATAAGCGGCTGATCGTCTCTGGACTCAAGGATTGGACATATTGTAGAAGGGTGTTTGTAGATCCTGAATCTTCTCCAAAAAACTCTCGAGTTCGATCGGATATATTGTTCACCATTGTCACCTTATTAATTGAGCAATACAGATATCCGCGAACGGATATTTTCGGTTGAAACAGTCCCCCTCTCACCAGGTTTGACGCCGGAATAACCTGATCGGCATTTTCTCAATCGCTTCATTCCAGTTCAATTTGGCTGAGAATAAAACCAGTCTAGACCTGTTAGTTTGCCCCGAATCAATGCGTTCAATCTGACGCGAATTCACCTTCCCTACTCATCCTAACAACTGAAACCTTGGAGCAGAGTGCGTGGAAACCGAACCCAGTCCATCGTGTTGCCTTACCCAACTGCTCTCATCCTTAGCTGGCTAAATATTCGCTGATTGATGCTTTGCGTTTACGGAGCTTGTTCAAGGCTTCCCGCTCGATCTGCCTTACCCGTTCCCGACTGATGTTGAGACGAGTGCCAATCTTTGCCAGGGTCAAGAATTGGCCATCTTCTAGACCAAAGCGCAGAGCCAGGACTTCTCGCTGTTGGGGAGTAAGGTCAGCCATTAACTGTTCTAAATCGGATTGCAAGGCAGACTGGGTCACAAAGTCTTCGGGGGAGGGCCCCGTATCTTCCAGCAGCTCGCCCAGTTCCGTATCTTGATTGTCTCCCACTCTCAAATCCAACGACAGAGGAGAGCGGGAGCGATCCAGGTAGTCGCGTACTTGCTTGACAGTCAATTCTAGCTCTGCAGCTAATTCGGCCATAGTCGCTGCGCGACCCAATTGCTGAGACAGCGTACGTTGTGCTTTTTTGATCTTGTTGAGTTTTTCAGTGATGTGGATGGGTAACCGAATGGTGCGGCCTTTTTCTGCAATGGCCCGAGTGATGGCTTGACGAATCCACCAGTAGGCATAGGTCGAGAAACGATAGCCTTTGGTTGGATCGAATTTTTCAACGCCCCGCTGCATGCCAATGGTGCCTTCTTGAATCAAATCCAGTAAATCGACATTGCGCTTCAGGTATTTTTTGGCGACGGAAACGACCAGCCGTAGATTCGCTTCCACCATTTTGCGCTTGGCGGCTTCGCCTTCTGCGATCGCAGCTTGCAATTCAGCTTCCGTCAAGTTTGCCTGCTGTGCCCATTCTTGTAGAGCGGGATCGCGGCCCAACTGTTCAGTCAGCGACGCTTGCAGATTTCGTAGTGCTGCTAGTTGTTGGACTTGCTTTCCATAGACAATCTCTTGTTCGTGAGTCAAAAGTGGAACGCGGCCAATTTCTTTCAAATAGGCACGAACCAGGTCGGGAGAGGTCTGGGCGATCTTCATAATGATTGCGGAGTCTCAAGTCAAGGAACAGCTTAGATCAATTGTACTAAAAACGGGCTCAACAACAAGCAACTAGCATATTGGGAACTTGATGCAAAACACACACTTTTTGTAAATAATTGTAACATTTATGAGATAAAGACACCATCTTATCCAGCATTGCGCTTCTAACTGCCGGATTTTCATTCGAATTGCTTGTGGAACGCTACTTAGAGAGTACCCAGGAATTTCATTTGCAAATGCATTCTGAAAGACAAAATCAAAACCAATTAACAAAATTTGTGTAGAGAATTGGCCTCGACTGTGAAGCTCGAATGAAGACAGTTTGGGGATAAGAGGGAATAGGGAATAGGGAATAGGGAATAGGGAAGGAATAGGGAATAGGGAATAGGGGGAAGATGGGGAAATAGGGTAGAGGATAGGGGAAGCTGACGAGTGATGAGTTGCTAATCGATCGTTGACAATGACAAGCTGCTAATTGTTATTTATTGTTCAGGGTTCGTTGTTGATGGCTAACCGCTGTTCCCCATTCCCCGTTCCCTGTTCCCCATTCATTGTTGATGGCTAACCGCTGTTCCCCATTCCCCGTTCCCTGTTCCCCGTTCGTTGTTGATGGCTGACTGCCATTCCCTGTTCCCCGTTCCCTATTCCCTTTTCCCCAATAAAGCTTGCTATGCAAAAGCGAACATGGATTGGCCCATCGATGGCAAATTTAGCTGGGGTCTGTTTGTCCTTTTGTGGTGGCCAATTCGTTTCAGCGGCGGGTCAGGCGATGTCGCGGAACGCAGTTGGGCTTCCCAACAAAATAGGCACAGATGTTTTCGATCGGCTTGTCCAATCTGCGTTTTCCAGCACGCGATCGCATTGTCCGACGGAGCTGGCACCTGCCATTGATGCTATCCTCGACCATCCTGAGCGACAACGCTCTCGTTGGGGCATCTCGATCCAAGTCCTGGGAGACGGTCGCAATCTTATTCTCTACCAGCGCGCTGCTCAACAATACTTCATCCCTGCTTCTTCTGTGAAGCTAATGGTAACTGCTGCTGCTCTGCAACACTTTGGACCAAAATTTCGCATTCGCACTGCTATTTATGGCCCAGCAGAGGCAACCTCTACTTCGGTGTCCCTGGTGTTGCGGCTGCGCGGGCGCGGTGACCCCAGTCTGACTGCTGACGATCTCAGGACATTAGCCCAACAATTGCACCAGGACGGTATCCGCCAGGTCAGGTTGCTGCAGATCGAAAACACCTTTTTCTCCGGCTCCGCCCTCAACCCCAGCTGGGAGTGGGGGGATTTGCCCTTTGCCTATGCGCCGCCAGTCACCAGCCTAATATTGAACCAGAACGCCACCCAGCTGACACTTCAGCCCCAACAAATCGGTGAGCCGCTCCGGCCGATCTGGGCCGATGCGATCGCGGCGAACCAATGGCAGCTCGACAATCAAACCACCACTGCCAGGCCAGGGACACCAGCTCAGATTCAGATCGACCAAACCTTTGACCGATCTATGCTGCACCTTCAGGGGCAGTTACCCGTTGATGGCAAATCCCGCTCGGTTAACCTGGCTATCCCCGATCCCGATCGATATTTTGTGCAACAGATGCGGGCCGCCCTGATTGCAGAGCAAATTAAGGTTGGCCGCATTCAAATTGCTCGCCGTCAAAAAGACTCAGAGTTGGAACTGGCCGCTGTGGAATCCCCTCCTCTGGCCCAATTGATCGCAGAGACCAATCAATCCAGCAACAATCTGTATGCAGAAACGTTGTTGAGGCTTTTGGGAGCATCGTTTCCTACCAGTGAAAGAGAGGCAACACCGTCGCGCTCCACACCATCGCGCTCTACTGCACAGCAGGGAATGGCTGCGATCGCAACCATCCTGACCGACCTGGGCGTGGATGCTGCAGGCTACCGATTAGCCGATGGATCGGGCCTGTCCCGGCACAACCTGGTGAGTCCAGAAGCGCTCGTGCAAACGCTCCAGGTCATGGCCCGCTCTCCCTATGCTGCCGTGTATCGCGACTCTCTGGCCCAGGCAGGCATCAGCGGCACGCTGCGCCACCGCTTCCGCGATACCGCCGCTGCGGGCATTCTTCAAGGCAAAACGGGCACCCTGAGCGGCACAGTCGCATTATCTGGATACTTAACACCGCCGCAGTACAAACCGCTCGCGTTCAGCCTGATGGTGAATCAATCCGATCGGTCTCCCCAGGAATTGCGGCAGGCGATGGATGAGGTAGTGCTGTTGCTGACTCGTTTGCAGCCCTGCAGAAAACCATCAAATTGACGGGGAGCAAGCTTCAAACAGAGGGTGTGGGGTGTGGGGTGTGAGGTAAAAATGAGTGGGTAGGATGGGCAAAGGGCTATGCCCATGCCCATCACAGATTCTCCGATGGGCACGCTTCGCTTTGCCCATCCTACGTGAAAGCTGCCTTCTGCCCTCTGCCCTCTGCCTTCTGCCCTCTTTCTTGGGGACAAACCACAATTTCTGGTAATCTACGGATTTATCGGTTAGGGAGTTGAAAATATCCCAAAATAGAAGTATTTCGGGCATTGGTCAATCAGGGGATGAATTGGAACCTGGGGCCTCAGGCCCCAGGTTCCAATTCATCTCTTACAATTACCAACGTTGTATTTCGCCTGGGAAGAGGAAAACTTGTAAGCAAGGGGAAACTAGCGATGCGGATGCTCCATACTATGTTGCGAGTTGGCAACCTGGAAGAATCTCTCAACTTCTATTGCGAGGTTCTGGGAATGAAGTTGCTTCGACAAAAAGACTATCCCGGCGGCAAATTTACATTAGCCTTTGTCGGGTATGGTGATGAAGCTGACCATACCGTGATTGAGCTGACCTATAACTGGGGGGTAGAACAGTACAATCTAGGGGATGCTTATGGTCACATTGCCCTGGGCGTTAATGATATTTATGGCACCTGTGATGAGATCAAATCGCGTGGAGGTAAAGTTGTCCGCGAGCCTGGGCCGATGAAACATGGTTCGACAGAGATTGCTTTTATTCAAGATCCAGACGGTTATAAGATTGAGCTGATTCAACTCAAAACACGGGCATTGGCCTGAGCAAGGGAGTTAACCGACGTAGAGAAAAGAACAGAATCAGGTTTGCTGAATCAGATTTGTTTCAACAGGCGAAGTGGGGAAGATCCGCAATTCAAAATGAGCAATGCCGAATCCGCTTTAGCGGGCGTGAGTTCGCCAATGGCACAAAAGGACAAACGCCCTTGCGATCGCAATGAGGTTGGGCTAACACCCTATCCAACTTAACAACCTGAAATGTAACTCTCTTTCACCTTGACTCTCCTCTCGTTGATTCTTCTCTAGATAATCCAAAATCTAAAATCTAAAATCTAAAATCGCAAGATGCAGCCTACCGACTCTAGCAAGTTCACTGATAAAGCCTGGGAAGCCATTGTCAAGTCTCAGGATGTAGCGCGACGCTTTCAGCACCAGCATCTGGAAGTAGAACATCTCGCGATCGCGCTCCTGGAGCAAAAAGATCTGGTCGCACGCATCCTCGTCCGGGCTGGTGTTGATGCCGCTCGCCTGCAGCAGCAATTGGAAGCATCTGCAAACCGTCAGCCCAGGGTTGCCAGCAACAATCAGCTCTATTTAGGACGCGGTCTTGACTTAATGTTGGATCGAGCAGAAGCGCTGCGCCAGGACTGGGAAGATGGATATATTGCTGTAGAACATTTGTTGCTTTCTCTGGCTCAAGATGAGCGTCTTGGCCGTTCTCTGCAACGCGCTGCCGATTTGCATGCCGAGAAATTAGAAGCCACGATCAAGGCTATTCGGGGCAGTCAGGCTGTGACCGACCAAGCCTCAGAGAACCGTTATGAAGCATTAGAGAAATACGGTCGCGATCTGACAGAAGCGGCAAGGTCGGGCAATTTAGATCCGGTGATTGGGCGAGATGAAGAAATCCGTCGGGTGGTGCAAGTCCTTTCCCGTCGCGTAAAAAACAATCCGGTGTTGATTGGCGAATCCGGTGTGGGAAAAACTGCGATCGCAGAAGGGCTAGCCCAACGCATGGTCAAAGGCGACGTACCAGAATCGCTCAAAGATCGGACGCTCATTGCCCTCGATATGGGCAGCCTGATTGCCGGAGCCAAATACCGGGGCGAATTTGAAGACCGCCTGCGCGCCGTTTTGCGAGAAGTCGTGCAATCCGAGGGACAGATTGTTCTGTTTATTGACGAACTCCACACTGTCGTTGGTGCCGGAGCCAACACCCAGGGAGCAATGGATGCTGGCAACCTGTTGAAGCCAATGCTGGCTCGAGGCGAACTGCGTTGCATCGGTGCCACCACTCTGGACGAGTACCGCAAACAAATCGAAAAAGACCCCGCCCTGGAACGGCGTTTTCAACAAGTCGTCATCGAACAACCGTCCGTAGAAGATACAATTTCCATTCTGCGAGGACTGAAAGAACGTTACGAAGTGCATCACGGCGTTGAAATCGCCGATTCTGCCCTGGTCGGAGCTGCCACCCTGTCCAATCGCTACATTGCCGATCGCTTCCTCCCCGACAAGGCCATCGATCTGGTGGATGAAGCTGCTGCAAAACTGAAGATGGAGATTACCTCCAAACCAGAAGAATTAGAATCCCTCGATCGTCGCCTGCTGCAATTAGAAATGGAACGCCTGTCTCTGGAAGGAGAAGGCCAACCCAAAAGTCGAGAACAGTTAGACCGCATTCAAGAAGAAATTGCCAGTCTGAAACAGAAACAAGGAGATCTGAATTCCCGATGGCAGGGCGAGAAAGAACTGCTGGATGACATCAATGCCCTGAAAAAAGAAGAAGATCAACTGAAACTCCAGATTGAACAAGCTGAACGCGCCTACGACCTCAACACCGCCGCCAAGCTAAAACATGGTCGTCTGACGACCCTGGAACACAACCGCGAGGCCAAAGAAGCCGAGCTATTGAAAATCCGCGCCCGGGGAGAAACTTTTCTGCGGGAACAAGTCACCGACGCCGACATTGCCGAAATTGTCGCCAAATGGACTGGCATTCCCGTCAATCGGTTACTGGAATCAGAGCGCCAGAAACTCTTGCGGCTGGAAGACCATTTGCATCAGCGAGTCGTCGGCCAGCAGGATGCAGTGACTGCGATCGCAGCCGCGATTCGCCGCGCCCGAGCTGGCATGAAAGACCCCGGACGTCCCATAGGCTCTTTCCTGTTGCTAGGTCCCACTGGGGTGGGTAAAACAGAACTCGCCCGTGCCCTGGCTCAATTCCTCTTCGACAGCGAAGAAGCAATGGTCAGAATCGACATGTCAGAGTACATGGAGAAACATGCCGTTTCGCGGCTGATTGGTGCGCCACCGGGCTATATCGGCTATGAAGAAGGCGGCCAGCTGTCTGAAGCTATTCGTCGTCGTCCTTATTCCGTCTTATTACTCGATGAAGTGGAAAAAGCCCATCGCGATGTCTTCAATCTGTTGTTGCAGGTCTTAGACGATGGACGGATCACCGATTCCCAGGGTCGAACCGTGGATTTCAGCAATACCATTATCGTCATGACCAGCAATATTGGTTCCCAGCACATCCTGGAAGCCCTGGACGACAGCAAACCCATTCGCAAAGGCAAGGCCAGCAGCAACGACAGCCCACCCCCGCGAGCAATGGTCAAGCGGCTGATGCCTCGCATCGAAAAGCTGATTGCCGACGCAGTTCAAACCAATGCTTTTGAGGACGATCGCAATACGGCAGCGACCCGTTGGGATAACGCTCAGGCAACGATTGAAAACCTGACATCCCAGATTGGTCAGTTATTCAAAGCAACCTTGCAAGCAGAACTGACGGGGGCGAAACCAGCCGTTGCGTTCACCAATGGAGAAAAAGCCGATCGTCCCGTTGCCGATCGATCTACTGCAGATCGATCCAAATCAGCAATTCAAGACCGGGTGATGCAGGCATTGCGATCGCACTTCCGGCCCGAATTCCTCAACCGCGTCGACGACACCATCTTCTTCCACACCCTCTCCCTGGCAGAACTGCGTCAGATCGTCACCATCCAGCTAAAACGCCTGGAGTGCCTCCTCTCCAACCAGAAAATCAACCTGCAGCTCTCAGAAGCTGCCCAAACCCACCTCGCCGAAGTCGGCTACAACCCCGTCTACGGCGCTCGTCCCCTGAAACGTGCCATCCAACGCGAACTCGAAAACCCCATCGCCACAAAGATCCTGGAAAACGTCTTCACAGAAGGCGACACCATCTACATCGACCTTGAGGGCGAAGGCGATCGCAAGCACCTCAGCTTCAGCAACCGTCCCCCCGCTGCCACCCTTGAAGTCACTGTCCCTGCCACTCCAGCTGCTCCAGCAGCAGCTGCGATTGCTCCCGATTCATCGCCTGCTGCGATTACTCCCGATTCACCACCTGCTGCGATTACTCCCGATTCACCACCTGCTGCGATCGCTGCCGATCCACCGCCCGCCGCCACCATTCCCCCTGCTCCCCCCGCAGCCGTCAGCGCCGCTACTCCAGACGTTGAAGTCTTCAACGGTTTGGATCCCTTAAACACCAGAACCATCACCGAAGTCTGAATCGGAGAAGGCAGAGGGCAGAAGGCAGAAGGCAGAAGGAAAAAAGTTCGTAGTCGGCACTTCAGTGCTACCAGGGTCGTTTGACTGTGGTGTTTTGGATCTCAACGATTATCTAAAACGCTGGAAGGTGGAAAGATGGTAAAAGTTGTTGGCATTGACCTTGGAACCACGAATTCGCTCGTTGGCATCATGGAGGGGGGTAAACCCAAAATTATTCCCAATTTGATGGGAAATTTGATTACGCCTTCGGTGGTGAGAATTCTGGAAGATGGCAAATATATCGTCGGTGAAAATGCAGCTAAAGCACTGATTAGCGATCCTCAAAATGCGATCGCAGGCATCAAACGCTTCATCGGCAGACGCTATAACGAAGTCATCGATCTGATTCCAACCGTTCCCTTCAAGGTTGTCTTAGGCCGGAACAACTTAGCGATGGTGAACGTTCATGGTGTCAACTATAGCCCCCAGGCAATTTCTGCCATGATTCTGAATTATCTCAAAGTTTCAGCAGAACAGTATTTAGGCGAGTCAGTCACTGAGGCTGTGATTACCGTACCCGCCTATTTTACCGATCACCAGCGACAAGCCACTCGCGAAGCAGGCAAAATGGCGAATCTTGAGGTGTTACGCATTATCAACGAACCTACGGCTGCATCAATGGCATATGGACTCGATCAAAAGCAGAATGAAGCCATTATTGTTTTTGATCTAGGGGGTGGAACGTTTGACATTACAGCTTTAGAAATTGGTGAAGGGTTATTTGAGGTTTTGAGCAATGCCGGTGATGGATTTGTCGGTGGAGATGATTTTGATAACTATATTACAAATCTGCAGGAGTTCGTCCAGTCTCCAGGTCATTATGCATTTCGAACAATAACTACTTACCCCACTCTAAGGTAACTTCTAAATTTGCTTTACCTGCACCTTTAACAATGGTTGCGGTGAGTTTTCCAGACTCCATACCCACTTCTAAACCAAATTTGACCGTTGCTTTATCGGGTTTTGTTTGCTGCTGTAACTTCTTTAAATGGCCTAATATCAAAGGCTACATCTTCCCGGCCTGTACTAGTGCGCTCTACTTCAACTTTAATAACAGCCCCATTAGGCAGTTCAACCGGGAGTTGCTGCGTTTGAGATTCGTTTTGAAATTCCATATTTTGAGGATTTCTTGATAAATGCCAGATTCGTGTATGCTGCTCCAGCTCAACTCTTTGTTGAATTAAGCTCTGCGCTGCTTGCAAATTTGCTGATTTCAAGTTTGCCGAGATCTTTAACTATTGCTGCTGTTGCAACTGCTACACCTGCTCGATGGCATGACGTCCTGCCTCAAAATTCGGTGAAGCAATGTCCTCATGAGTTCAAATTGGCTGGACTGGCTCTATTGCTGCTGTTGCACCTGCTGCACCTGCTCGATCGACAAACCCGTCACGCTCGCGACCTGTTCAACCATCATGCCAACTTTAAGCAGATTAACTGCTACTTCCCTCGCTTTCTCATCCTTGCCCTCGATACGGCCTTCAATGCGGCCTTCGGCTTTGCCTTCAAGGCGGCCTTTTTGGATGCCGCTGGTTTCGATTTCTTGATAAATGACGGATTCGCGCATGACGTCCTGCCTCAAAATTCGGTGAATCAATTCCTTCTTTAATACTAATCCAGCCAGGATACCAGCGGCAGCGGCGACGTCGCTTTGCTGTTTGCGGTTGGCGATGGCGTCGATTTTCTGGCTCACAAGCTGGAGCAACGCCGCCCGATTCTGGGTTCTAGTCAAACTGGCGAAGGGCAGTAAACCGGGAGATTGCAGGAAGGGGGCGTGGGGTTGTTCCCAGAGCCGAATCACCTGAAAGCGGTGCAGGGTGTCGGACAGTCGGAAGCGGGTTTGGTAGACCAGGGGAGAATCGGACTTTCGCAGGTAAACGACGAACTGAACCATGCGCTTGTTGGGAAAGCGACGGTAGCCGCGCACCCGGTAGTCCAGCATGCGAAAGGGAATGTCGGGGTCGGGGCCCGTCTGGAATTCGATGTGGAGAAGGGTGGTGTCGGATTGGAGTAGGATCAGGGCGTCGGCGCGGATCGGTTCCAGGGACAGTTCGGAGGGACTGAGTTTGGTCAGGGCAATGGGTGCGCCCAAGAGCCAGGTGGCGATGTCTGTGGTGAAGTGTTCGGCCAGGTAGCGACAGGTGTTGTCATACATGCGCTTGTACTATTTTGGATTTTAGATTGGCGATTTTGGCTTGGAGAAGGATTGACTGGAAAAGCGTTCCGCCAATTTTTTTAATTGCATTTTCCAGTCAAATTGGTATTACTCTCTGGAGAATGTTCTGGACTGGAGGGTATGAACCTCAAGGACACAAGAGCACACAATGAAGTGTTCGTGACGAGCATTTTAACGTTTTAGCGTCGATCGTGTGGGACTTTTTCTTTCACCATGAATCTGCTTGTTGGGTTTTGGCAATCTAGCGGAGTCTTGGGGAGGGCTGAAGCCCTGACTGCGGAGTTTCACTGAAGCGCTCGCTGCGAACTTTCTTGGGGATTCTCTTTCGTTTACCTTCGGGGTGAACGTGGAAATGCTTACCCTATCTATATATTTGCCTATCTGTTACTGACCTCTTTATTACTTGCCTCTCTATTAATAGATGGATTAGATGGGTAGGATTTGCGTTTCCCATGAAGGGCGAGTTTCCGGAGCGGCGGGGCCGATCGGGAATTCTATCGTATGAGGGTGAAGTTATGGCTTGCAATTGCGTTCAAGACTGACTAGGGTGAAATGCGGGTGGTGAATATGCTGCTCGCGATCGCGGTTTAACCGTTGTTGAGGCCATTGTTGAGGCCAAAATTCATTTGCTATGTAACCGTTGTTGAGACCATTGTTGAGGCCGCTGTTGAGGGCACATCCATCTGCTTATGAATAAATCGTCTGATTCTAACCCGTTGCCGCTGATTTCCCGGCGGGCGTTGCTGAAGTTGTTTGGTGTTGGGACTGTGGCGGGGCTGTTGGGATATTCGCGCTTCTCGAAGCCGCAGCCGACGGTGTTTCAGCAGGACGCATTGGATTTACCGGAGCGTTTGCGCGATCGCAAAACGGTGACAGTCGTCGGTGCGGGGTTAGCCGGACTCGCCTGCGCCTACGAACTCAGTCAACGCGGTTTCGCGGTCACGCTGCTGGAGCGGAGCGCCCAACTGGGCGGTAAAATTGCCAGCTGGTCGATCCAGGTGGACGGAGAAAATCTACGCATGGAACACGGCTTCCATGGCTTTTTCCCGCAGTACTACAATCTCAACAGCCTGGTGGAAGAACTGGCCATTCGCGACCATTTTCGTTCCCTGGAATTCTACTCCGTGATGTATCGCGGCCAGCGGTACTTGCCAGAAGTCTTCCACCCTAGTCATTCAGCTTTTCCCTGGAATATTGTGGATCTAGCGATGTCGTCGCCCAACCGCTGGCGCTGGGGGTTAAACTTAACCCACCCTGCTCATTGGCAGGTGTTTCGAGAGATTACCGGCTTTCAGGTGCAGAGCAGCTTTCAGCGTCTGGACGGCTTATCAGTGGCGGACTGGGTGAAGCAGGACTTTCCTCGGGGGCTGTACGACTTGTATTTTCTGCCCTTTGCCCGCTCGACGCTGAACGCGCCAGATGTGCTCAGTGCCGGAGAATTGATGCAATTTTTCCATTTCTACTTTTTTGGCAATCCAGAAGGGCTGGCGTTCTATGGGACGCGGCAGGATATGGGTCGCAGCCTGGTGGATCCGATCGCGGACGCCATTGAGCGCAATGGCGGCCAGATCCGGACCGATGTCACCGTCAGTCAGGTGAACTGGCAGCACGGCGAGATTCAGTCCCTGGACTATCAAGCCAATGGTACCCAAAGTACGGTGCCGTTTTGGGTAGAGCGCAATCCGCTGCTGAGTACGGAGGAACTGGAGTATTTTGGTGCAGGAGATGCGGTCTTCGTGCTGCCAGCGGGTAGTAAGGAGGCGATCGCGCTGAGCTGTCCCCACCAGGGCTGCACCGTGGAACGCACTTCTGAGGGGAAATTCAAGCGAGAAGTGGAGGGAGAAGTGGAGGGAGAAGTTGAAGGAGAAGTGGTGGCGGAATCCGATTTCGGATTCCGCTGTCCCTGTCATGGAGCGGCGTTTGATGCCAGCGGTCAAGTGCTGCGGGGGCCAGCGCAACGCGATCTAACCCGTTTCGCAGTCGTGCAGCGACAGGCGGAGCGATTACAGTTGGTGGCGCAGGCCGAATCTGCAGCGCCAACGGAGACGATCGCGAACGATTATTATGTGTTTGCGACGGATGTGCCGGGGGTGCAGCAGTTGTTTTCCCTGGCTGTGGGGGAACTGAATATGCAGATCGCAGAACAGGTGGAGCAGCTTGCGATCGCAGACCCCTTCGCCGTCGCCCGCTTCTGGTTCGACCGCGACTTCCCATGGCAGCAAAGCCTTTTCACCTCCCTCTCCGGCTACGCCCTCACCGACAGTATCACTCTCTACCACCGCATCCAGGAAGACTACATCGACTGGGCCAAACGCACTGGCGGCAGCGTCGTCGAACTGCACGCCTATGGTTACAAAGAAAAAGACTTCCCCACCCAGCAAGTCCTGCTAACCACCTTCGAACAAGAACTCTATGAAATTGTCCCCACCCTCCAGAACGCGACAATGCTGCACCGCGAACTGGTCAACCAGAAAAACTTCTCCGGCTATCCCCCAAACAGCAACGCCAACCGCCCCACTAGCCGCACTGCCGCCACTAACCTGGTCTTTGCTGGCGACTGGGTGAAAATGCCCTTCCCCTGTGGTCTGATGGAACGCGCTGTCAGCAGCGGCCTGCTGGCAGCCAATACGATTTTTCAGCAAGAAGGTTTGCGCCGCCGTCCGCTTCTATCTGTCAACCCAGAAGGGGTATTCTCTTCCCTGGCTCCCAGGACAGATCCTCCAGTGTCTTCATAGCAGCACAGCTTGCAAATCGCACCCGATACGATAGAGGGTAGTCTTATAGATGTAATGATGGGTTGTGGAGGCAAATAGCCGAGGTATGCCTTAATCTCAACTTGTCCATCCCTTTGCTCCACTGCAAAGTCCGTATCTACGAGATCCAGGGATATGCCGATATGAGGACTACCGCGCTCGACTACCGCGCTCTGTCTACGAATATAGCACGATGAGAACAGATTAGAACCTAACAAAAAAACTCAAACCACATGTAGGGGGCTGACACAGCTAAAATCGTGTAAATTCGTAGTTGGTACTTTAGTGCTGCCGATGTTTATCGAGTAAGGGTTACAGCCTTTCCGATAGCCTGACTCTATTGCACTAAATTAGCTGTGTCAGTCCAGTGGTAAGCCTTCCCTTTCTACCCTCTGCCTCCTGCCCTCTGCCTCCTGCCCTCTGCCTCCTGCCATAAAACAGCAAATCCTTTCCAGCACTCAAATCAAAAAAACTTCAGTAATGCTACTCTGCTCCCATTCGACTTTGATGCTGAACTGTTCTCCAGGTTTGCCGCTGAACTGCAGCTGAATAGCCTCAGTCGTTTTCGTCTGTGCTTGCATGACAGCCACTCCCCCCTCATCTAAAACAGATAGTTCTAAAGCGACAGGCAAATAAATACGACCTCTCGTTGGCAACAGCCGTACCCAAATGTCCAGCTCCAGGTCGAGGGTTGGCACGAATCCCACTACCAGCATAACGGTCGTAGCCAGTGACTGGGACGCTAGTGTCAGAATCTTGCCGCGACTGCATCCTTGCCATTGCTGCCGCAAGTGTTGAGCGCCGATTACCTGGTTTCCTCTGACCGAGAAAGCAGCCTGTCTCTGACTAAACAAGGTTTCCAGAGATCGCCAGCTCGTGTTAACCTGATTCCGAAACCAGTAGCTGAGGTGCGTTTGCGTTAATTGTGGCTCGCTCTCCTGGCTCAAATAGGCTGGCAACTCTGCGAGCGATCGTAACTCCTTCAAGGACAATACCTCACTCGTAACAACTGGAACAAAGCCCAACAGTGTTGCCTCTGTCAGCAATGGGTCGAACTGAATCGCCAGATAGCCAATCCGGTCATGCCAGGTGTCTGCAGGCACCCGACAGCTCTGCTCGCCGATCGACATCGGACGACATTCTAATTTGCGTCCATCCTGAAGCAATAAATCAGCCGTATCCGTCAATGTTTGTATTATTGGCTTCCAGGTGTCGCCCAACTCTGTCCCAATGCCTAAACAATTGAGATAGAAGCTCGCAGCCTGAACAGCCAGAGCATTGAGATAAACTTTTTTTGCCTGTTGAGGGTTCAACTGTTGTTGGCGAAACCGTTCTGCCTCTCGATGCGCTGCTAGCGTCAACGGCACTGTAAAGATCGAATTGTCGCGTATAAGATTCATCATAAATCGCTCTATGGATGAGATCGAACAAAAACGTACTCAATTGTTGCTTTGAATCCAGCGCAACCTTGAAAATAGGATCGAAAACGATGGGGATTTCCCTGATGGAAACGTCCTACTTTTGGTGCCACCACGGTTTAATGCTCAGATCGCAGCACGAAAGCATATCAGAATAGAAGCACAAGCTGAGATTTGCGAACGCGCAAGTGTTGTCCTTCCGCCTCTTACCGTTTCCCTTCTCCCGCTTGCTATATAGTTCTCAGTTCAAAACGTGGCTTTTTACGCAAACTGAACGTGCTTTTTACAAAAAGTCATGTTCTGCGGCGCTGAAGATGTGGGTAATGGCTGGTAGATTTTCAGGAAATAAAGCAATTCTCAGTCTATTAGACCCATTCGGAAATTGGAGGGGGGCTTCCATTCCAATTTCCGAATGGGTCTATTGGGTAGGGATGCAATACTGTTCGGTTAAGGATAGTGGATTTAATCACTTTACGAAAAATAGACCTGTAGGGACATAGCATTGCCGTGCCCCTACGTGAGAACACGACTTGGAAGGTTAGCGCCCCCAAAGGGGGCGCTAACCCCCATTTCTTCGTGCCAGAACAGGAAAAGGGTTATTTTGAAAGCCTTGCGGAGCAAGGCTTTCAAAATAACCTTCCAAGTCGTGTGAGAAATTAATTCTCGTTTCTAAACCGAACAGTATTGGGTAAGGATGAACAAGTCAGGATTTTTGAGCGTTTTTTCGAGCTTGCTGAATCAAACGTCATTGACAAAACAATTTTTCCTTAAGTTGTCAGCAATGCACTGTGTCAGGGAATATCTTTCTGCAAAACACAAAGTTTTGTAAAAGACGTTCGCTCTTTGCGTAAAACTAGCCAGTCATTCCTGAGAACTTATTGTAAGCACATTGGCATATCAGAAAAAAAGGGGCGTGACCGGCAGACTAAAACTGGTGCAAAACAGATTAAAACTTTCTGCTGTAACGCTTTTAGCTCGTGGGGTCTAGCAGACAAGCAAAGACAACGCAATGTGTTCGAAAAAAATACGAGTTTTCATCAGCACATCTGGGAGGGGTTCAGCATGCGCTCAATTCGCGACATTTCTCGTCAGGCCATTGCGGCAGGATATCTCACTATTGAGGCAGAAAATCAATTACGACATCTGCTGCAGTTGACTCAATACAGCCTGGAAGATCTGAATACTTTTATGCGATTGCAGCAAGATGCAATGGAAGGACGAATCAAACAAGAATCGCGAGAACAACGCGATCGCAGCCAAAATCACAGGTACCGCAGCTATGCGCAGTACAACGCTTTGCGTCAGCAATATTGCACCACGCCCTCCCATTGCTGATTAGACCTGTCCGAGAACTGGAGTGGAAGCCCCCCGAAGAGGGGCTTCCACTCCAATGCCCGAATGAGTCTATTGTGAGATTGTCGGCTTTTAGTCAGATATGCAGCATTTAGTATTTTGTTTAAGTTGGGCATTACTCTTGAGCGTTCAAGGATTCCGAACGTAGTGGACTGACATAGCGAATTTGGTGCAATAGAGTTTAAGTTGTCGAAAAGGCTATAATCTTCACTCGATAGACTTCGGCAGTACTAAAGTGCCGACTACGAACTGGTTCCAATTTTCGTTGCGTCAAGACATCCATTGAAGAATCAGGCTTGGCCAAGAGATGTGGGATTTGCTTGCCATCGCTTGTCCCTGAATTTAGGTGTGATTGGATGCTAGAATCCCGTAACAAAAAATACAGGTAATAGGATGCTGGCGAGTACTGCTGCCAGGATTTTTTGGAACAGGAAGTAGACTCTTGTGATGCCTTTGGAATCATTAAAAATAAAGTGGTGCAGATCTGCGTCCAGATCGATGATGGGTAGCAAAATATCGAAGCTGAAGACCATTGCATTCCAGAATCCGCGCCTGAACCAATTGGGTTGAAGTAAGGGTTTGAAGCTTGCTGCGATCGCACCCCAAATTCCTTGTGTGCCCCACTGCGATCGCGCATCTGCCAGAAATTGTATATCAGTTAGCAACGGTAGAAAAAAGAGAGTTAATAGAAAAATAGACAGAGATAAAATCCAGTATGGCAATTCAATTCCGAGCGATCGAGAAATTAGTGAGAGCGTCAAAAGGAGGATGGAGAAACAACAAAAAAAAGTGAATACAGTTTTCGGTGTTAGGTTGCGATAATAATAGAAACTCCGATCGTTAAAACTAAACATTTCCAGGTAGCCCGTTTTCTCTTTATCTGCTAAGGTTCCATGAATGCTCCACAAATCTGATTTCGGAAAAAGATTTTCGCAGAATCCTATCCTGACATGGTTGGGATTTCTCGCATCGAGTAAGTCAAGAAAGTTTTTCATTTTAGCTAAGCATCTTTTGGTGCTCTCTTGACTTCGAGCTTCTGGACGCTCGAAAATAACTTTGACATAGCTATCATAGTCAGCACTGCTGTTTTCGGCATATTGATGAAATGATGGATTTTTCTGCGTGTAACTGAGGTTATGGCAGTCAAATTCAGAGTTAAACAGAACATAAAGTCCAATTCGATTGCAATGACTCATGCTGTCATCAGATTCCCCTGCAAGGTTCGCCTCATAATCGAGACCTTCGCTGCCAAATCTGCCGTTAAAAATAACTTCATCAATTGAGTCAATAAATGCACGAATACTGTTGATATGGTTACGCTCTTTATCCTGGATAAACTGAACTGTCCCTGAACAATTTTCCCCCAGAGTTTTAATATCTATTGCTTTGTCCTCTCTCTCTATGTCTTTCTCTATTTTCTTGTCTCGAATTTCATCTTCTCGTATCCTCAAAGTTGCTTCTATGAGATCTTGCTGTTTCCGATATAATTCCTTGTAGGCCAGAATGACACCAACACTCCAGAAAAATGCAAATAGTGTTAAACTCTTCAATCTAAAATAGCCAAAACCGTAGAGAAAATCACTCATCCAGAGCGATAAGGTTTGTGCCGAGAAACCTTCCAGTTGGGCAATGAAAAGCTCCAGTTTTTTCCGTTTGTACAATAATTGTTGTTCTTCTGAGTATTTCCCCATATCTCTGGCGACTCTGGCAGCTTGCTCAAACGGCTGCAAGAGCGAGTTATAGCTCAGTTCTAAGTTATCGCGTTGTGCATTTTCATATTGTCCTGCTAGACAACTAGAAATCAGCTTGAATCCTGCTTCATTCATTTTTTGATATTGAAATCCATCCAGTTCAAACTTGCAGTCAAAAGGGTCTTGATTTTGAATTTCACTGAGAGTGCCTTTGTTGGCTGTTTCAGATTCTTTGTCTAAAGAATGCTGAGCAGAATGACTGTCATCAATCTGAAAATTTTTGAGTGTTGTATCGTTGAGATTTAGATACAATAGTTCAAAATTTCGATCGAATCGAACGGATTCATCAGGCGATCTAGCATTTAAGACAAGATTCTTGATTTCTGCACTTTCAAGATTTAGTCTGCGATCGCTTTGCTTGGGGTGAATATCAACTCGAACTTCATTTGCCACTTGAGCGGAGGTTAGATCGATCTGCGTGACTTCATCGAGCATTGAACTGTCAATTTTGAGCCATTGTTCAATTGTCTCTCGATCAGATAGGAAATCTGTTTTATCTGTTGTTCGATCTAGATAAATTGAGTTGCGGATTTTTGCATTCGCAAAACTTAAAATAATGATAGAAATTTTTGGATCTGAACGATCGTTTTTTTCGAGTGTAGTTTTAGCTGAAGATAGATTGAGACTGGATGTTTGCAAGTGGATGGATTCGCTGATTTGAGCATCTCGTAAATTGATGAGCAGGACTTCATTATTGTTTGTTTTTAAAATTCCAGTAGGTGAAAATGTGGCATTTCTGATGAAGAGAGACCCCTGGATAGACGCATTGTTGAGAGCGAGTTTTCCTGTAAAGGTTGAATTATCAAAATATAAAGAGTGAGATGTTTTAATTTTATACAGTTTAAGATCTTGCTCGAAAACTGAGTGCTCTAGATGTAGTTCTTTATCGAGCGTAGCGGAACTGAGATCGATTTCGTCAGGAAAGATGAAATTCTGGATCGCTATTTTTTCGGGTAGAGCGCTACGAAAAGGTTCTCTGAGCAAAATAGTTTGTAAGAATCCTGCTGAAAGCTTGATTTTCTTAAAGTCTTTTCTCAAAGCACACCTGCTATCAGGTTCTGAAGCGGAATCTTCGCATTCAGACTGCATGACCTTTGAATATAGGATGCGTAAAAATACATTTAATCTTCCTCGACTGTCTCTTTTATCTAATTTCTCGAGATCGGGAAGTACGACAGACATTACATCAATAAAGAATTTGATATAGGGGACTTTTAATTTATTTTTATGAGTATCGACTGCTAAAAAAATGTTGAGTGACTGTGTTTGGTTTGCGATTCCCAAAGATTGAAAGACTCGAGTTGGATCGTTCAGGAAAGCTTGTTTCATCTCTAACGCTTGAAAAAAATCCTGGGTCAAAGAACTTGCTTCACTCCTGATTTTTTCTGACAAAAACAGATCCAGAGTTTGCTCATAGTCCGAATCTTTTAGAGTTTCTAGTTTTTTTAAAACAGTCTGATTGATTTTTTCAGGGCGATCTAAAGGGTTGTTCTCAGCTTCCTTCTCTAGAGCCAATAAATCAGACAAAATTAAATATTTCAAAATGTTAGATTTTAAGTCCTGAATATCAGAGTTTAAGTCTGGAACATTAGATGCTAGAACTTCTGCGAGATTGACGTTTTTCCCTGCACATAGTTTCTTCCAGACTACTTTTTCCAGAACAGTCCATTTTTTGCCAGAGATACGATCCACGGTTTTTCCCTCTACCTGGACAGAGCCAGAGTTGACATAACGCTCTTGTGGTGTCCAGTTAGCCGCGAATTCATCGTTTAAAATTAAACAATCAACTTGTCCGGGAACAAGTCGGGTGGGATAGGGAACGGTTTTGGTGGGTACATCGTTCGCGGAGGATTGTGCAGAAGCTCGATCTGGGATTGGGGAGAAGGGGAAGTGGATTGCGATCGCACTCAGAAACACCACCATAGCAACCGCAATTAGCCTGTAAATGCCGCTGGTTCTCAAATAATTTTTGAGCGTGCGGGTTTCACTCGCACGCTCAAAAATTCTGACTTGTCGATCGCTACTGGGCTTAAACCGGTGTCTGAACATACCTTAATACTCTCGAATCTTCGGACAGGGTTGTCCTTTCGGTGACACTATGCCATCCTGAATCGTTAGGCAGGATTGGTGATAGGCCGCTTCCTCTTCCAGGGGAGGCGGTATCCGACCAAACGCCATCTCGCAGCTGAGGTCCTCGAAGTTAGGCGTCATCGTCAGGGGCAAACCAAAATCCTGGGTGAAAAATTTTTGGGTTGGCAGTTTGCACATATTGATACACATGCCAACGCAGCCACTATGTTCCAGATAACGACATTTTTCGATCTGGACGCCGCTGCGTTGCTGTCTGACTGCCCCAGTCTCATCAATAACCTCTACCTCTGCAACCTGGCAAGGGCCAACGAGCCATTCAAATAACACGGAGGCAAACCAGGCATTCAATTCGCACACCAGTTGAGTCGGAGAGAAGAAGGTGCGAATAGCTGCGAGCACCCAACCGGGGATGAGGGATTTCAAGATAACGGCAATTAACTCTTGTTGTTCGCGGGCATTGCGTCCCTGGACAATCTGTTTTGATAAGTCCACTAACCCGTCATAGCCTTTCAGTTGCGTTCCTTTTCCCAGGGCTTTTGCCATTTTGCGGGCAAAAAGCCAGATAAACAGCCGATCGAAAAGGGTGTCGCGGTAAATGGCTTGCTCAGTCGTTTTCATGCAATTTTGTACTCATCAGTAGTAGGTGCGAATTGCTGATCGTTAACAATACAAAAGTTCTAAAACTTTTGTATCTCAGAGGTTGTTTTAAAAGTATGTGTTTGCGTAGCGTACGCTTTGCGCAATTCCTTCGGCCCTTCTTAACATAAGGAGAAACTACGGTTGAAGATCCCCTGATTCAGGGAGATTCAGGAAAATCCAGAGTGTTTTATACCAATTTGATTTGGAAACGCAATCAATAAAGTGGTAGAACGCTTGCCCAGCAAGCCTTCCAAAAATCTAAAATCGCCAATCTAAAATCCAAAATGGTATTACTACCCCTTCCAAAGCTGTTCAAACATCTTCTCTGACACATGTGTAATCCTTAATCATTTCATCAATTGCTAAAACAAGGCAAATTCTCCCCAATTTGGTATGGTCGAACCGTCGTTGTTGGCTTTCTACCTGTGTTTCGCTTATTCGTATTATAGGTTTTATGGTTCATAGTTCATGGTTCATCGCTCATGGCTCATGGTTTGTTGCTAACAGCTGACTACCAATCGCTAAGCACCAATCGCTAAGCGCCAAGCGCCAAGCGCCAATTTCTAATCGCTAACTACCATAAGTCGTTTTGAAGCGACTTTGCAGGTAATCGCCTGCCAGAATGGGGGGATAACGAGGTGGTTTGTCTGGTGAGTGGCAACTCTCAAGACAGGCAATTTCTACTGTGGGATTGGGGTCGCAGAAGAGAGCGGCGGAGTAACGCGATCGCAGGGCCTGCTCCCCGCTCGGATTCACCACTCGATGTGGGGTGGAACAAAGCTGGTCGTTTGTCCAACGCTGCATTGCGTCGCCCACATTCATCAGCACTGTCCCTGGAATGTTGGGTGCTGCCATCCACTCGCCCGCTCTGGTCCGAACTTCCAATCCCCCCTCCTGTTGCTGAAACAGGAGCGTGAAGCTACCGTAATCTGTGTGTTCTCCAGCCCGGATCTGGTGAGGCTGAATCGTTTTGGCCAGCGGCGGATAATGGAGCAGACGCAGAAAAGTATTGTTGCCGTGTTTGTCGTTGAAGAATCGTTCTGGGAGGTTAAGCGCGATCGCAAAAGCCTGCAGCAATGCTGGGGTCACAAAAGTTGTACAGTACTGATAGAGGGCCCAAACGGACTGACGGAAAGCTGGTTGTCCAGCGGGCCAGATTGTTTTTTTGCCCACATTGAACGCTTCCTTCAAGTCTCCTGGTCGTCGCGGGTTCAGCCGCTCCGCTTGCCAGCCCACATAGCCGCAGTTGGTTGTGTTGGCACGCGCCACCTGATGCTTTGTCTCCAGGGGTAAATCAAAAAATTGCTGCGTTTTTGCAAACATAGAATTCACAAGTTTTGCAGGAATGCCATGATTCTCTAGATACAGAAAACCAATACTCTGACAGGCATGATAAAGTGCCCGAGCAACAGTCTGTTTGGCAGCTTCATCTTCCTCTGACACGAAAGGAGCAAAATCAATAATCGGGATCGAATCAGGAAACATCAGCGTTCATTCAAAGTTCATTCAAAATTTTAAAAAAGAATTCTTTCCATCAACAAGCATGGCTGAGTTTTATCTCAAGTCTTGATAGTGGCTCCTCAACTTTCTGATCGAGCAAAAATCCCCCTTGCCAAACTTTCTCCACCCTCTCTGCTCTCCCTTACCCTCATTGTCAAAATCTGGTTCTTCAGTCAGACATAGCATTAGTGCCCTGGCATCATGGCTGAAATAATGCACAACTGCTCCGGATCTGGAATAGTTGAGACAGATTAATGGGCCTTGCCAGAACAACGGACTGCCTCCAATAAACGTTGATGCACCTCGTCCGACGAAGCCAAAACCAATCCAGGGCGCTGATAGTTTTCGCAAGCATGTAATGGAGGCAGAGGCAAACCGTCAAGTGTAGTCACAATATAACCTGCTTCTTGGGCCAGGAATGCCAGGGCACCACCATCGATAAATTTCCCTTTGGAGAGCACCGAACCCGTAACCTCACCGTTCAAAAATCCGTTGAAGCTAGTCATTTGAATCGTTTTGGAATAGGCAGTGCCTGTATGGATAACATCATAGTGTTCTCGTAGCAGGTCAGCAAGAGTACCCATCGTCGACCCCAACACTATCGTATTTTTGGGCTGTCCAATCTGTAAGGGCAAACAATCCTCCAGATTGTCCGATAGCCTACCCTGGCGTGTTCCCTCTCCGCGCAGAGCATAATAATACGTCTCCTGGGCCGGACTAATCGCCAGAACAGCTTCAAACTCATCCGCATTGAGCACCGTCACAATAATTTGATAGTTGGCATGACCATCCAGATATAATCGGGTGCCGTCAATCGGATCCAATGTCACCAAATAGTCCCCTGGCGGGCCCAGATCGATGGCGCGGAAATATTTCGTGTTATACGACTGCTTGTATTCTTCTCCATAAAAACGAATTTTTGGGAAGGTTCCCAGCAACACCACTTCCACCAACGTCTGAATCGAGAGATCGGCATCTGTCAGTGCTGCTGCAAACAGATTTTCTGAATCGGCTTTATCCGGTAAGGCAGCAATTCTGGATTGGATTTCCCGGGCGTAGGTTGCTGCGACCCGGAGATGGGGCAACAGCGTTTCCAGGATCAGGCGAGGTGTTGGCATATCCGGCATTTCAACAAACCTTGGCATTCTACACCGCCATTATCAAGGAAAAAAGCCAAATTAGCCTGCATTATTCACAACCTCTAGCAAAAAATGCTTGAACTTGTTCTACTACAAGGATCTCAACCATTCTGTTTGCAACTTGGAAGGTTATTTTGGAAGCTTTGCTTTGCAAGATTCCCAAAATATAACGTTACGAGAAGCAGGTTATATCAGCTCAGCAAGATTGCAATCAGTTTGTAGGGGGCTGACGCAGCTAATTTGTTGCAATCGGGTTGGGTTGTGAGCAAGGCTGTAATTCTTATACCGATTTAATTTAGAGATGCAACTGATGAAATTGGCGAAACGCTTTCTCAGCAAGGCTTTCTTCAATCCAAAATCACCAATCTAAAATCCAAAATGGTATTACCTAATAGACTCTGGCAGCACTAAAGTGCCCACTACGAATTTGTCCTACATTAGCCGTGTCACACGGCTAATGTAGGGCATTAAGACTCAAGTTGGAGATGAAACCGGATGTAACAGATGGACACTCCATGAGTCTCAACGGGATAGCCACACGACTTGGAAGGTTAGCGCCTCCTTCGGGGGCGCTAACCCCCATTTCTTCGTGCCAGCACTAAAAATAGGCTAATTTGAAAGCCCCGCAGCGCGGGGCTTTCAAATTAGCCTTCCAAGTCGTGTAGCCATCTGTTACATCCGTTCAAATCTGTTGCCAACTATTGCACATTTTTAGGCGTCAGTCCCCTAGATAGAGTGACTTCCTCTTTTGCCTTCTATCCTCCGTTGCCTGCCTTCTGCGATCAGTTGCTTGAAACTCAACATGAAGAAAGTAAAGGTTAGCACCCCCAACGAGGACGCTAACCGCTCAAGTTGAGGTGGACTGCCGTTCTAGCTAAGGGCAGGCAGCGACTGGCAGAAAGCCCGCACTGGGTAGACCCGTGTTAAAGAAAAAGGCTACCGCCCCCCCCAGCGAATTGGCGGTATTGTTGGCCTGGGTCGTCGGGAAGGTGTTGGCTGTATCCACAATCTGGAACTGCGTATTGGGAGCCATTGGCCTGGAAAAATGGAATGGGCTGGACGTCGCTTGTTGAGTGGTCGCTGTATTGCCAGAGAGGGACAGACACAGTAAGGTTGGCGGCGCAGGCGGTGAGGGCGCTAACGATCCCATTGGTACCAATGGGGGTATAGTGGCGAACGCGCCATGGGACATTGCGCCCTGAGTAGTCAATATATTGTTGGTAAGCGTCGCGACCAGTCCGCCATTCACAGCAGAAGCGGTGATGGCATCTGATCCTCTTCCCTGCGTCGTTATCGTGTTATTGGAAACTGTCGTGCTGTTAATCGTACCCCCTGACCGGGCAACCAGCGCAATGCCATCATTATCCCCTCCAATCACGTTAATGGTATTGCCTGAAATCGTCAGGTTGTTGAGCGTTCCCCCATAGCCTGCGATCGCATCAATTCCGTCTGAGTCAACGCTGTCAATGGTAATCGTGTTGCCTGAAATGGTAGTATTGCTAATTGTTCCTCGGAATTCTGTATTGATCAGAATCCCAGCCAAACGCTCGCGACCTTGATTGGAGATCGTGTTGCCGGAAATTGTTGTATCGCTAATTGTGGCCGTGGAACCAAAAGCATCCACTGAAATTGCCTGGGCGTCCCGACCGGTCAGGTTGAAGGTATTGCCCGAAATTGTCGTATTGCCGATCGTGCTGCCAAAACTACCGATAAAAACACCATCTGAAGACACATTGCCAGTGTTTAAGGTATTGCTCGAAATGGTGGTGTTGCTAATCGTGCTGTTATTGACAGGAACAATCGCGATCGCATCAGAATCGCCCCCCGTTGTGGTTATCGTATTGCCTGAAATCGTCGTACTGTTGACAGTACTGCTATTGGCTCCAATGCTCAGCCCTGTAGCATAGGCCCCCACAGTAGTGGCGGTGTTGTTGGCAATGTTCAAAGTACCAATGGTGCTGTTATTGAGGGCACCAATCGTGATTGTCTGGGCCAGTCTACCCTGAGTATTGAGCGTGTTGCCGCTAATCGTCGCCGTCGTCAGGGTCGTATTGTCCAGGTTAAGCTCAATTGCATGGGGGCCATCAACTGGTGCAGTCAGGGTAGTCGTAGCCGCACTGCTGCCCGTCGTCTGAATCTGGTTATTGGTAATCGTCGCAAAGCCGCTAACATTCTGCAACCGAATGCCAGTACCGCTCTCGCCGCTAGTGTTAATAAAATTGTCGCGAATCTCAACATTGCTGACATTTGACCCCAGTACCCCCACATTCCCAGTCGTGGGATTAATGGTAAAACCAGACAAGACACTATCATTTCCCATCGTGACGGTGTTACCCGTGGCCAACGCTCCGTCAATCACCGGAAAGTTGCCGCTATTAGAGAAGGGAATCTGGATGGTTTCGATCGAGGTCGGCACTATCCTGGTTGTGACCGGAAGGGTTTGCACTGGCCCGCGCGAGAGCACCTGCACCTTATCTGGAATGCTGAAGGGCGGAATACCAGGATTGGTGCCAAAGGCAACGTAAACAATGTCGTTGCCATCAGATCGGGTATTGTTGAGGCCATCCTGAACAGTGCCGAAGGGATTCTCAAAGGTGCCATCGCCATTTGTGCCTCCCAGGGTGACGTGGTTAAAGAACCAGGGTTGACCGGTGCTGGGATTAATCGCTGGAAATTCCTCGTCGTCCTTGCGATTCTCTTGCCGATCCACCACAATGGTATGCCTACGTTCTACCGATTCTCCCATGCGAGCCAGAACGATATCCTCCTCATCAATCGGGCCTTTAGGACGAGCGCTGGGGAAGGTTGCCCCAACTCGGAACAGCAAGTTTGTCCCAAAGAGGCCATCCGTTTGGAATCCAACCCCCAAATTCAGGTAGCGATTCGGTCGCGCTTCCAGTCGCATCCGAAAACCCACCGTATCTGGACTGCCTTCAGCGCTGTAGTAATAAGGGCCGCCGTAGAGTCGCAAATCGCCCCGCTTGCCAATTTTTGCAATCTTGCCCCCCGCTTCCAGATCGAAACCCGTCATCGCCGCGTCAGTAATGGACTCTAGCTCGCCTTGCAAAATCAGAAAATGCTCGCGGAACAAGAGATTTTCGACCGTGAATCCGGTGGCCGCAAGACGGTTGCTACGCTGACCCACCGGAATATAGAAGTTGGTACGAATATCCCAAACTTCGCCCAGGCTCTCGAAGCCCAGACCGAGTTGATTGAAGGTACTGCTGCCGGTGTCGCGGTTATCGTAGGCCAGGTAGCCGCCATAGATGCGCTTGTCTTTTTTGCTGTAGGCGCGATGACCAAAGATGACGTTGGCACCAGGATTCGCTTCATTGTCGAGTAAAAATCGTCCTTCCAGAAACGTGATATCACCGCCTGGATTCTGGCGCAAGGGAACGAAGCCCTCAATCCGACCAAAACTGTCAAAACCAGCACCCCCAGCACCGTTGTAGCCAACGCCAACGCGAGGAGAGATACGAAGGGCGGCGTCAGTTGCGTTGGCAGTCCCGGTGGAGCCATCTTGGCCGGTCTCTCCCGCCTCTGAGGCTTCATCGCCAGTTTGGGCAATGGGGTTGGCTGGGTCCGAATTTTTAAGAGGACGGAACAAGTCGGCAGCGGAGCGACTGACAGGAGGCAACGATTGCGGCAGTACAGCTTGTCTGATAGTGGTGGATGGAGAAGAAGATAGGGAACTTGAATTCTCCTGCAGTTGAGGGAGGGTTGGCTCTGTTTCCAAGTCCATAGAAGCAGAAGCAGACACAGCGGGAAGTATTAACTCGCTGGATTCAGGTGCAGCAGAATCCATAAGATATTCACTGCTTTCAAGCTCTATCCCCCTTGCATCAGTAATAACCGCTTCAGCGGTCTCCTCAGAAACCCCGTTTTCGGTTGGGGTAAACAAGTCAGAATTTTTGAGCGTACGGATGGAACCCGCACGCTCAAAAATTTTGACATCTGGATGACCAGCTGCGTTTTCTACGGTTTCCTCGATCGAGAGGGATGTTTCTATCTCTGAGTCAGGGAAGTTGCGGCTGAGGAGAGTGGGTTTGGGAACAACAGAGTCAGCATAGGTTGAGGGGCTAAGATACTCTACTCCAAGACTGGCTGGCTGGGGATCGGGATCGGTGGGATGATCGTCAGATTGAGCCTGTGCCGGTTCTGCGGCCCTGGCGTTTCCCAGAACACTGACCATTGCCATCAGCACGAAGGCAGGATAAATACAATATTTAAGATTTCTCATCGTTCCTCTGATTCTCCTCAATATAGTGCTAAATCGCGTCCAGATTGTTCTGAATGCTGAAATCGCTCGAACCCCACGGTTACCTTCTCTCGAAATAGTTTTTTTCTGGGGGAATTATTGTTGTTTCAGACCCAGGATGCGATCGCACAGCCCCCAATTATTCTTCCCCACCTCAATTAAGCCCTCAACCCCATCATGCGTCCCATTAAACAATGCCCTTATCCATAACCTAGACAGCTTAAAAATTCTTCAAAGCCTCAGATCTAAATTTCATTTGTCAATTTGTCGGGGTACCCCTTGTGAGTACCCTCTCCAGAGACTATCGGGACAAGCAACTGGCATCGTTTTCACATCCTGGCTAAAAACACCCTATCTGGAGACTATCAGGGCGATCGCAAGGGATTGCCCCGATAGATTGTTCGCATCTTAATTGAATTCTTGTTCCTTACAAGATAATCAAACTCTCAATCTCGACGTCAGTGGGAAAAGTGGGGATCTCAGACGCGATTCGAGTGAAAAAAGTGGGAAAAGTGGGTTTAACGAGCGACCCTGCTAAAATAGGGCAGACCGCGAGATCTAGAGAACTGCACAAGAGAACTGCACCATCGCATCCTGCTCGTGCCCCAATTAATGACCGCTGATGAAGCCCTGGTAATCGCCAATCAGATTTTGGGAAGGAACCTCAACCCAACTCAAAGTTCTGTGTTTCAACAATCCTGGCAAGGCAAGCCCTATGCCGAGATCGCTCAGGACACTGCCTATGGCTACGATTATGTCAAGGAAATCGGCTCGCAGTTGTGGAACGATCTTTCAACTGCCCTGGGAGAAAAAGTCACTAAAAAGAATTTGCAGCTTGCCTTGGGCAAATATCAGTCCCAAAGGGAAGCCAAGCGCCCCAGCTCTTCCCCGCCGTCCCAGGAGAGCATTCCGCTCGAGCACACCCGAAATTCCCAAGCGACCGTTCAACCCGAACTCGAGTTTCCCAGCGGGCCCGTTCCCCTCAATTCTCCCTTCTATATTGAGCGACCGCCTTTGGAAGAGCTGGCCCGTACAGAAATTCGCCAACCTGGAAGCGTCACCCGCATCCAGGCACCCCGGAAAATGGGGAAAAGTTCTCTCCTGAACCGGACAATCGCCTGTGCCACCGAATGGGGGTACAAAACAGTTCATCTGGACTTTCAAGTTGCCGACCAGGAAATTTTTACCTCTCTGAACCGATTTTTACGCTGGTTCTGCCTCAATATCAGTCGGCAGCTCCACCTCCCTCCCAACCTGGATGACTATTGGGATGAGGAAATGGGCAGCAAAATGAGTTGTACCGTCTATTTTGAATACCATCTATTAGAACAAACTGAGGCTCCCCTGGTACTGGCCCTGAATGAAGTGAATCGGGTCTTCGAACACCCCAACATTGCCCAGGACTTGTTACCCCTACTGCGCTTCTGGCACGAGCAAGCCAAGCGCATTGAAATCTGGCAACGACTGCGTCTGATTGTTGTCCATTCCACTGAAATTTACATTCCACTCAAGATCGATCAATCGCCGTTCAATGTCGGACAAGCGATTAAATTACCAGAGTGGACCCCGGCACAAGTGCAGGATCTGGCCCTGCGCCATGGGTTGACCTGGGCAGCAGGTGATGAGGGAGCACAACACCTCACGCCTTTGCTGGACATGGTCGGCGGTCATCCCTATTTAATCCGCCTTGCCTTCTACCATCTTTGTCGACAGCACATGAGCCTTAGCCAGTTACTGGAAAATGCTCACACGCTGGATGGCATTTTTGGCGACCATTTACGCAGCCACCTGCTCATTCTCCAGGAGAACCCCGAGCTGACTGCGGCTTTGCAAAAAGTTGTCCTGGCCCAGGAAGGTGTTCCTCTGGAACCCACCTTAGCCTACAAACTCAGCAGTATGGGGTTAGCGATCGTCGAAGGGCAACACTGCACCTTGTCCTGTCAGCTCTATCGACGATATTTTGAGGAACATTCTTTTTAGCGGTTAGCGGTTAGCTAGTAGCGGTTAGCGGTTAGCCATTAGCGGTTAGCGATCGGCTTCTGTCCTCTGGGCTTGAACAGCCGACCGTGACAAGGGAGATAGACTTGCGAGTGAATCCATTCGAGCTGACCTGGTAGCCCCAGGGTCGGTACAAGACCGATCCCTACAGATCGCCACGAACGAACAACAATTTCCGTCGGGGCACCCCTTGTGGGTGCTCTGCTGCCGTTGGGCCGATGCGAGATTCCAAACCTCGTGATGAACGTCGTAGGTCGATTCAGATGAATATCCCATCGGCTCGGAAAAATGCGCAAACCAAGAGATCTGGACCTGAAAGCCCAATCAATTTGCTTGAAGAATGGGGCATTCTCGCCCTAACCTTCCAAACCTTGTCCCCCTAGCATGCAAAAATAACTTCACACTTTGGCTCTGTGTCAGCCTTTCAGAGGATTGAACCGCCATTGAAGCTAAGCTTGCTCCTTCACTCAAAACTCAAAACTTAAAACTCAAAACTCACCCCAAAGAATGCACTTATTTTTGAACAGCCCCTACCTTCTGCCCTCTGACCCCTCTCTGCCTTCTGCCCCCTGCCTTACTAATCTAACTTGAGCGCGTTGACAGGGACTTCATCCCAGGTACTGACTGTACGCAGACGGGTAGTCCAACCCTCAGCTTTCTGTTCAGGGGTCAAGTTCTGGGCAAAGGATGCCTGACATTCCTTGGCCTGGATTTCGTCGCGACAGGCAATGCAGGAATAAAGCAAACCGCACGGATCGATTTGCTCGTTTACCCAGATAGTCATGACCCCAAATTCCCCTTAACTGTGACTGCTAGATTGCATGCTTTCAGTATTGGGAGGTGAAGCATGGGTTGTCAAGGCGCGAGGTGCGAGGGGAGGAGGTGTTGGGTATCATTGAGATTGTGTTTGTTATAGCAGAGGGCAGAGGGCAGAAGGCAGAGGGCAGAGGGCAGAGGGCAGAGGGCAGAAGATAGAAGGGAAAGGTTGCAGGACAAGATGATTGTCCCAGGCAATTAAGTACATCACTTGCCCGCATCACCATCACCAAAACGATGTTTAAGAAACTCTACGAACAGTTGCACCTTGGTAGAGAGGTGACGGTTGATCGGGTAGATGGCACAGATGGAGAGATCGGGCGGATGATAGTCTGACAGAATCGTTTGCAGCCGACCCTGTCGCAACGCCTCTCTAACAATAAAGTGGGGCAGTAAAGCAATGCCCAGACCGTTGATTGCAGCATCTCGAAGGACTTCGCCGTTATTAGAGCAAAATCTGCCGTTGACAGGGATGATGTGTGCTCCTTCTGCCCCAGTGAGTTTCCACTGGTTGCCTGTGGTTGAGTAGCCATAGTGGAGACAGGCGCGATCGCGCAGTTCGTTCGGATGGACAGGAACACCGTACTGTTGCAAGTAAGCCGGTGCCGCACAAAGAACCAGCGGTGCCGGTGCAATGCGATGCACGACCAGGCTGGCTGAGTCTGGCGGCTCTGCAATCCGTACGATGACATCGAATCCCTCCGCAATCGGATCGACAAAGCGATCCTCTAACGTCAGCTGAACCCGCAGACCTGGATACTGCACCATGAAATCTGCGATCGCGCTCCCTAACTGCAACGTCCCAAACGACATCGGTGCATCGATCCGCAAAACCCCCTTAGGCTCCGCCTGCAACTGGGACACCGCCACCTCAGCCTCAGCCAAATCAGCCAGAATCGCAACACAGCGCTCGTAAAACGCCAAACCCGTCGCTGTAGGATTAACCTGCCGCGTACTGCGATGCAAAAGCTGGACGCCCAGCTCGTTTTCCAGGTTAATGACCAACTTATTCACCGCCGAGCGCGACAACCCCATCACCCGAGCCGCCGCCGCAAACCCACCCTCATCCACCACCTGAGTAAACGCCCTGATACTTTCAAACTTGTCCATAGTGTTGAGCGGCTGACGATTATAGCAGAAGGCAGGAGGCAGAGGGCAGAAGGCAGAAGGGAAAGGGTGGCAGAAGGCAGGAGGCAGAGGGCAGGAGAGAAAGGTCGATCGCATTTGGTTTTGAGCTTGTGTCATGTCCTACGTCTATTCTCGCGATCGCTGAAATAAACAACGATTTCTTGTAGGGGGGCATTGCTCTGCTTGGGAACGCAGTTTTGGAGGCGACCGCTTTCCGTGCCTTTGCTTCATCTGGCAAAACTCGCGCAGCTGGAGCCGCTGGCTGCACGTTACCAGGCACAGCCTGATAACGAGGAAATATGCACTTATTTCTTGACAAGCCCTTAGCGATTAACGGTTAGTGATTGGCTATGAACGATGAACGATGAACGATGAACCACGAACGATGAACGATGAACGATGAACCATCAACAAACAAAATTATTGTAGAAAAAAAGGATACAATCTGTCAATAAAATATAATATTGTCTTTTTTGTTGAGTCAATTCATAATGATCTGTGGGAGTGTTGGATTGAATTTCATTTGGATTAGTCATCGAATAATCCAAAATTCAAAATCTAAAATCTAAAATCCATAGAGGTTTTCCCATGATTGCCATTCGTCGCGCCCAGGAACGAGGAACCGCTAACTTCGGTTGGCTCGATAGCCAACATACCTTTTCCTTTGGCAACTACTACGACCCAAAGCATATGGGTTTCGCCAGCCTGCGGGTTATCAATGAAGATCGAGTTCAACCCGCACGAGGCTTTGGTATCCACGGTCACCGAGATATGGAGATCGTTTCCTACGTGCTGGAAGGTGCTATGGAACATAAAGACAGCATTGGTAACGGTGCCATCATCCGCCCCGGCGATGTACAGCGGATGTCGGCAGGGACAGGCATCCAACACAGCGAATTCAATGCTTCAGATCGATATCCCGTACACTTTCTGCAAATTTGGATTCTGCCAGACCAGGTAGGCTTGCAGCCCAGTTACGAACAGAAAACATTCACTGCAAACGAAAAACGCGGCCAGTTGCGACTAGTGGGATCTCGTGATGGACGCCAGGACTCTGTTACAATTCATCAGGCAGTGGATCTTTATAGCGCGATCTTGACGACAGACGAAACAGTCTCTCATGCGTTGGCAGCAGATCGTAGCGCCTGGATCCAGGTGGTGCGCGGTGCGATTCAGCTTAATGGCCAGCAACTTGATGCTGGGGATGGGGCTTCGCTCTCCCAGGAAGAGATCGTTGCTATTCAAGGTATTTCTGAGGTCGCTGAGGTATTGTTATTCGATATGAAAGATACAGGAGCGTAACAATGACGAATACGATCAAGATTCTAGCTTTTGCTGGCAGCGCCCGAGCAGGATCGTTTAATAAGCAATTGGTCAAGATTGCTGCTGAAGGAGCAAGGATAGCAGGGGCAGAAACAACATATCTTGACCTGCACAATTTACCATTACCATTGTTCGATCAAGACCTCGTCGATCGAGAGGGTTTGCCTGAAAATGTGCTCAAGCTCAAGGCGCTGATGAAAAACCACCAGGGTTTCTTAATTGCCTGCCCAGAATATAACAGTTCAATTACGCCTTTACTGAAAAATACGATCGATTGGGCATCGCGCTCTGAACCCGAAGAACCACCTTTAGCATTGACGTGTTTCAAGGATAAGGTTGCGGCAATTATGGCGACTTCACCTGGGGGACTGGGCGGTTTGCGGGGTCTGGTTCATGTTCGAGCCATTCTAGAAAGTATTGGCACTATCGTCCTTCCCGATCAAAAAGCAATTCCCAATGCCTATCAGGCTTTCGATCAAAACGGTAAGCTAAAGGATGAAAAACAACAAGCCGCAATTCGCAATTTGGGTGAGAAACTAACAACGCTGTTAGCAAAACTTGGGGCTTAGAAGAGACAGAGTGCCAAAAACGAGGTGGAATCAGTATAAGGAGATATCGGTAAATTCTCCCGTGCAGGTAGGCAGGAAACAGTCCAGCAGCATTATGAGGGTGTTTGAAGTCGGCCATGCAGTAAAAAAGCTCTCTCTGTATCCTGAAAGCTCAGTGCGTCTAGTGCTGATGGTATTCAAGTTTGGGGTGGTTCCCAGCACGAACTGAAAACTGACCGCAAGATTTTGATAGGGACACAAGAATTAGAGAGTTGCGCCTCAATCTGCTCCCAGCACCAGGAAGTGGCTTGCCGCCCGGAGGAAACTCGCGATGGGCTGGTAGCGGCTGGCATGTTGGAGAGGGATGAGATTGAATTGGTGTTGCGTATCAGGGAAATGGACGAGCAGCTGGCTAGAGCTGCCCGTTCATCAGGCTAGCAGAATCTGATGGTGCTCGACATAGTGCGGGTTGCGCGTGCCTTCCAGGGTCCAGTAGGGAATCAACTGCACGAGTTTGGCAGCGGCAATGGCTTCGCACTCTGGCAGGGAAAAGCTTTTCCAGACTGCGCCGTTGGCAGTAGCAAAGCGAATTGAGCGATACTGGCCACCGCTCTTGCGCAGCTTCGGGACCGTGACATACTCCACCGCAGCTGAGATCGGCTCAACTATCTTTTTCGTGGGCATGGTTGCGTTCATGGTTGCAGCAGAACTCTCTCTCTATTTTAACAAATTTTATGGTATATTAGTTCTAATGCCGTGTTTCGCAGACTGACTGACCTCAGCTCTCGCTGAGGTTTATTTTTTGGGGAAGGATTTAGAGGAGCCTATGATGAATTGTGTGATGCTTTCAAATCCGAACCCCTGAAAGCCGCATCCTGCTCAAACCCAGCCTCGTGCGAATGAATGCCCTCGGCAACAAGTCAGAAAACAACTCACCAATCATGCCGTCATCTAAGCTGAAAGAAAAAGTCCTACCTCCCTGGTGACTGTTTCCTCAACAATCAGGACTATAACAACATTCGACTCTAGACTTAAGCGAATCTAAAGGCTAAGCTTCAAGTGCAGCTACTGCCTTTACACTGCTTTAAAGGTAAAACATATTCTTTATCATTCATGGAGAGTTGCCATGAACATCTTTCAAGTCATTGGAGACCAGGCCCGCAAGCTTGTGGATCTGTTATTCAATCCCGACACTGGTAACACTTACAAAAGTGCTGCTCTCTTAACCTGGGAGATTCTTAAGGAAAGTGCCAGGCTGGTCTGGTTGCTATTCTGTGTGGTGCTAATTGTTGTGGATTGGCTCTGGCGATATTCCTTCCAGGCTGGGCAAACCACTCGCAATTGGTATAACGCCATTGAGGATCCGAAGGCAGATAATTTTTTGCCTGCTGCAGGTAGAGTTCTGACAGACTTTAGTCGCAATGGTGCTTCATCTCTCTTCTCCCAAGCAAGGGAACAGTTAGGACTTCCTGCGGCTGAGTCAGTTGCATTGGAGTTACCTACTGCACCAGAACCCACTAAAGTGGCAACTGCTCCTGCACCCACTGCTCAAAAACTGACGCTTGAGAAAGAAACGTAACTTTACTTCCTAGGTAGAGGGAAATAGAGGAATGAACTGGAACCGGGGTCCAAAGTCCTCCGGTTCCAGTTCATTTTTATCAACGATCGCAGCATCCTGATGCTCGCAGCAGGGAGCGAGATTAGGTAGTCCTATAGGGGAATGATTTTTGAGCGTGCGGGTGGAACTCGCACGCTCAAAAATCATTACTTGTTTACCACTACCCGAGATTGCTGTATGTTTGTAGGATTTTAATGTGCAGAGAAAAGATGGAGCAATATCGAGCGCAGATCGCTCAATTGGTGCAACGCAACCCAAACCAACTCTCTGTTGATGAATACTTATATATCATCAATGTTATTAACTCCAGAACCCCTGGCAATTTCTTGATATTTGGTGTGGGTCGAGATAGCAGCCTGTGGATGGAGGTTAACGGTAACGGGCGAACTGTCTTTTTGGAGGATAATCCAGGATGGCTGACGCGGATGAAGAGCGCTAATGCAGGGATAGAGGCTTATCGTATTGAGTACAATACCCAAAGATGGCAGTGGAGACAGCTTCTTGCTGAATACCGTCGAGGGATTGACCGTTTGTCAATGGAGTTGCCTGAATGCGTAGCTGGAACTCCGTGGGACTTCATTTTTGTGGATGCTCCGGCTGGCTATAAAAGGGAACACCCAGGCCGGATGAAAAGTATTTGTGCGGCGGCCAAACTCGCTGGGAACAACAATGTTACAGATGTATTTGTCCATGATTGCAATCGCAAAGTCGAGCGAGTATATTGCGATTATTTCCTGCAAAGAGAACATCTCGTTACCGCGATTGGGCGTATGAGGCACTACTATCTTGCGGCTTAGAGACTAAGATGAAAGACAGAAGCTGTACAGGATTTTAAGCGGGTTGAATCGTATTGATGGCTGAACCCATTCCACCAATTACCTTACCGCATGCGGACAATCCCCAACAGGAGGGAGAGTGGCTGTGCTCGGCATTGCATCAATGGCTCGATCAGGAATTTATTCCTGAATTGGTCAACCAGGATATTGCTCGTCGGGCTGCTCAGGTGTTTGTGCGCCAACGTATGGAAGGTGAGAACGATCTGGGTTCGCTGGTGATTGCTATCTTGACAGAAATGCAGGGGTTTGATTTCTCGAAGAGCTTTTATAGCGAATTTGCGATCGCAAACGCCGTCAGCAACCTCCTGCTCGACAGCCTTGGCATCGATCGCTGTTGCGGCCAATAACTGCTGTCTTCTACCAGCTCGACTTCACCACGCCTGGCAGCAACCCTTCGTGGGCCATCTCCCGAAAGACATTACGAGAGAGACCAAAATCGCGATAGTGACCTCGCGGGCGACCTGTCACCCAGCAGCGGTTCCGCAACCGGGTACGAGAGCTACTACGAGGCAGCTGTTGGATCTTGCGGTGAATCATCATCTTCTCTTGCTGAGATGTCGCCTTGGCAAACTGCTCCTTCAATGCCTGGCGCTTTTCAGCGTACTTCTCAACTAACTTGCGGCGCTTCTTCTCCCGCTCGATCATGCTCTTTTTAGCCATAAGTGCTGTCGCGATTCTAAAAAATAAAGGCACAGTTCATCATTATACACAACCTGATGGGGTTAAACAAATAATGATTTTTGATCGCGTGGATTCAACCCGTGCGCTCAAAAATCATTCCTTCTACAAAATAATCTTCCAAGTCGTGTCAGAACATGCCAAAAGGTTCAAAACCAGATTTAGTCAACCCTGCCCTCTGCCTCCTGCCCTCTGCTATAAACGCCGACCTTATTACCACCAGTTTGCAAATTCTCATCCTGGGCAGACTATTGCAACCAGAGGATGAGAGCTTGCAGCGAGCCAATGGTGAACCCAAGCAGACCGCCCAGGTTGACAATGGCCTGCAGTTCGCTTTTGACAATGCCTTGAATCGCAGTCTCCAGATCCTGGGGCGGAGTTGCCATTACCCGATCGATAATCACCTGGTCAAGAGAAAGGATGGGAATGACCTGTTCAACAATTTGCTCCAAATCCCGTTCCAGGTAGCGCTCTAGAATTTGGGCTAATTCCAGACTGATCAGGTCGAGGGAAGTATCCATCACTTCGGAGGCGCGCAGGCGATTCAGGATGAGAGTGGCGATATGTTCCCAATTAATCGATTGCCCCAATCCCTGCAGCAGGTCAGCTCCTTCCGCTTGCAGGTAAGTGCGGACGCTGTCGCGCATAGTTTTGCGTAGCTGCCGCACGGTTGAGACGGGCAGGGCTTGCAATGAGAGGCTATGCAGCCATTCTTGCAGACGCTCCTGGATGCTCAGAGACTCTGTCAGCTCGGCAATCAAACCATTAGCGGCTTCTTTTTCGTCCAGGCAAAAGGTACGCAGGCGGATCAGGGCATTGCGTAACCCAAACAGGTTGGCGACCAACCAGTAGGTACCGCTGGTTTTTTGGCGGAAGCCGGTGTCAATAATCTGGATATTGCGATCGGTGAGGAAATCGACCAGACTCTGGCGCAGGATATCGGGGGGCACAACAGCTGTTAGCAGCCATTGGGCGAGTTTGCGTGACTGGTCTTCGCTTAAGCGGAATTCGAGCAGCACCCGATCGAAAATTTGATTGAGTTCTGTTTCTAAAAATTCTTCCCGGCGGGCTAGCACTCTCAGCAGTCGGGGCAGGGAACGACTTAAAAGATCCCGTAGAATGCCTGCCAGAATGGTGACACTTCTCTGGTTCCGTTCAGAGTTGACTTGATCGAGGGCTAACCGCAGCAACCAGAGAATAGCAGCTTGGACTCGCTCGACGTGTAGCAGGCGGCGAGTGAGCTTTTGCATTTCCTCTGGGGTTAGGAGCGACCCCATGATGGCATCGGAAACCCGTTGGGCTAGTCGGTCTTGATTATGGGGAATGACACCAGGAGTGAAGGGAATGCGCCATTGTCCTAGATAGATGGGGCGATAGGGACGAAAGATCATTTTGATGGCTACATCGTTGGTGAAGTAGCCAATGATTCCGCCAGCCAGGGGGGGAGCAACAATCAACCAGAGAGTAGGAAAAGGCATGTTGTCCGATTCAAAGCCCTTTTCTGACGACCAGCACTCCCATCATATCGTTGGCAATTGGGTAATGGGTGGCAGTTGTAAAGCCTGCCTGCAGAGCGAGACTTACCTGTTCGGTGCCGATGGGGAATTTGTCTAGACTGGGACCGATATAGGCATATTCTTCGGCGAGACTGAGGTGTCGGGCAATCGGAACAACGATGTTGGCCAGGTACCATTGCTGGAAGGCCCGCTGATGGGGATTGCTGGGCCGGTGAAAGTCGAGTATGGCAGCAGTGGCACCGGGTTTGAGGACGCGATGCAGTTCGTTCAGGCAGGTGGGGATGTGGGTGACGTTGCGTAGGCCATAGCTGAGGGTGGCAGCATCGAACTGTCGATCTGGGAAGGGCAAGTTGAGGCTATCGGCTTCGACCCAGTCAATGACACAGGGGGCATGCCAGCTCTGACTGCGCTGTTGCGCGATCGCAAGCTGGGCCGAGGAAAAATCAACTCCCACAACCCGGCCACCGACACCAACCCGCCGTGCCAATAACTGCACCAGATCGCCGCTACCGCAGCAGAGGTCGAGAGCAGCGTCGCCTGCCCCAACATTGCTCCATTTAACTGTCATTGATTTCCAGATGCGATGCTGCCCGAAACTAAGCCAATGATTCAACGAATCATAAACAGGCGCAATCCGGTCAAAGATGGCTTGAACCTGTTCAGGGTTCATTGTTGATTGTTCATGGCTCATTGCTGAGGGTTCGGGGTTCTTTGCTGAGGGTTCGGGGTTCATTGTTATTTGTTGAGTGCTATCTATGAACGTGAACCACTAACAATGAACCATTAACTTGAACCATTAACTTGAAACCAATCGGGTCGAGGTCAGCGCGATCGCCAGCTGTTGGGTGGACAGATGGATCAATGTCAGTTCTTCTTCTCCCAGAGTACAAGGGTGCTGCCACTGCAGGGAGAGGATTGCGATCGCGCTACCCCGATAAATCAGTGGCACAACCAGATGCGCCTGGATACCAGAATCCTGGTAATGAGAAACACCTGCCAACTTCTCATCTGCTGCGACATTGACCGAAACCTGGATCTGCTGAGTTGAAATCGCAGCTTGGGCCAGGGGATCTTCAGCCAACCAGTTCTCTAATGTCTCTGCCTGACTATATCCCCCCTGGGCTACGGCTAAAGTCGTTCCCTCAACTAGCTGTAAGATACATCGATCCGCAGAAAAGGTTTCACCAAACGCAGTTGCAATTGGCTCTAAACAAGATTCAAGATCGGGCAACTCCTGGGCTACCTGCACAATTGTCCGCAGCAAAGAAGCCTGAGCCATTGCCCACCGCAGCTCTTCCGAGCGGTGCTTCAGGATGTCATAGGTCTCTGCCGCTCGTTGCACAACCGCTTTCAGCTCGTTTGGATCCCAGGGCTTGGTAATGTATTTGTAAACCTGGCCCGAATTAATCGCATCTACCAGATCTTCAATATCGGTAAAGCCTGTGAGAATAATGCGCACAGTATCGGGAAACTGAGGAACTGTTTTACTGAGAAACTCCGTTCCCTTCATTTCAGGCATGCGCTGGTCAGAAATAATCACAGCCACTTCGCCTTCCTTGGCCAATACATCCAGCGCATGAACGCCGCTTTCGGCCTTCAATACCTGGAAATCCCGCCGGAAGGTACGGTAGAGCAGATCGAGGTTATCTGGCTCATCATCGACAACCAACATTTTGGGTTTTTTAGGGGCCTGTACGCTCATTAATTGACGTCTGATACTATCAAGTTCTTCTGGAATGGCAATTTCCATAACAATACACCAAACTTCTCCAGCACGGTGGTAATCAGCAGAGGGTTCGATTGCTGCCAACCATTATCTACACTTCCAGTAACTCCAAGTGTAACCAGGAACGATTGAATTCTATCCCGTCTAAAATTCATAATTTAGGTTGAATTCAAGCTGAAAGGATGGATGTAACCCAAAAACTGCAGTCGATAAAGCCCGAATCTAAACTCTCCCCCGCGCTGGTTCGCTGAACGAATGCAGAAACAATCAGTATTCGGAAATCTTAATTTTTAGTCGCAGATTGTGCTTGTTTAGCGATCCTTCAGAGTGTCCTCTCTCCAGAATAGCCAGAGATAACTTGCCAAAATCGCACCAAACCACAATAGACTGCAGATAACAGCATTCTGCAATTTTTCAGAGCGCTAACAAGCCAAGAAAAGGTCAACCGTTGCTGCACAATAGACTCATCTGGAAATTGGAGTGGAAGCAGGCATATCCAACGATTGGGGGGAGTTTATAGGTAGGGTGGGCATTTCCAGCCTGCTGTTGTTTTATCTATTGGAGAGACTAATGGTAAATGATCGCCAACCGGGACTCTCGGGGTGGGCAGTGCTTGCCAAAGAGCTGCATTCAGCATCCTTGAACGCTCAAAAGCACTGCCCACCCTACACAAAAGATCTCCTTATTTCTGGACTCTCCCAAACTCTGGATGCACCCAGTGGAAGCCCCCCTCCCAGCAATTCCAAATTCAAAAAATTAGGAGGCTGACCCCTTAGATTTGCGTTCCAATCATTGCCCCTGCAAGGACATTGATTTTTTGGGAATGACCTCATCTCGTGCCGGATTTGGAATTGCTGCCCCCTTTCGGGGGGCTTCCATTCCAGTTCTCGGACAGGTCTAAGAGGATGCTTGAAAAGGTCTAAGATCGGTAGCAAAACGCTCTCGATCCCCCTAAATCCCCCTTAAAAAGGGGGACTTTTGACCGTAATTCCCCCCTTGAAAAAGCTATCCATTAGGCAAAAGTCCATAGGACTTTTACCAACTCAGACCTCCACCCGATCGTCAACTTTCCAAAATTAAAACGGGAGAATGCGGGTTTGGACGAGATCTGCGCAAAGGATAGTTGAAAAAGAGGGCTAGGGGGGATCCAATACTTTTCAAACATCCTCTAATAACATTATCAATTGTAAGTTTGCTCGTTTAGATCGTTATGACTGAAGGCCAACAAAAAATACCTGACACAAATTCTCCCTCGTCTGATGAGGGTAATGTCCTAGAGGATTTACTACAGTTGCTCCGGCGAAAAGAAGGGAATTGGGTGCAATGGGGGCAGGCATGCCAGCAGTTGCAAAAAGCAAAATATACTCCCCAAACTATTTTTGAAGAAACAGGCTTTGAACCCATTCAGCAAAATCAGATTATTGTTGCTGCCCAGGTTTACAAAACGATGGTTCAGGCTGAAGTCTCAGAGGCAGTGCGATCGCACTTTGAGCACCGGGGCAGCGATATTCTCTACGAACTGCGGGTCTTGAACCAGGAAGAACGAGCCACCGCTGCAGAAGTAGTGCATCGCCACACCCTGGATGCAGAAGGGACCAAGAACGTGGTGAAAGCCATGAAAGAATTTTCCTATCTGTCCTCGCCACCCGAAGGATTTACCGACTGTCCTGGCGATGCTGTTGCCTATCAATGTTGGAAACTGGCACGCCAACAAGCAGATTTGCAAGCCCGCTCGCGCTTAATTGCCCGCGGATTAAGATTTGCTGACAGTCTTGATGCGCGGCAACAACTGGAGAAATTGCTGACCGATTTCACCATAGAACCAACCCGCCCTGCCCCCCATCTACCTGTGTACCGTCTGGAATCGACCCAGGACTTGCCCCGCATTCTACCTGTTGCGGGCAAGTTTCCCCTCAAGGTCGGCGATTTCAAAACAGTTCCCCTGATCGAAGAAATTCCTCCCTTCCAAATGGTGAAGTTTGCTGGAGAAGGAGCCTGGGTTGCCATCCCTGGCTGGCAAGCGATCCTGAGTGCAGAGGATCCAGTTGCGATTCTCTGCGATAGCAACCAATTACCTCTGCCCCCCTCCGCCAAGGTGGAAGAAGTGCTCGTCACGATCGATCGCTCCCAGCGTCAATGGACTCCAGACAGTTATTTTGTTTTCGCACAGGATGAAGAGCTAAAACTAGCATGGTTTGAAACCAAACCTCCCCATACACTTCTGGGGAAAGTCATTCTTGTGCTGCGTCCCAAGAAAATCTTTGACGAAAATGTCAGTCTCGATCCCTGGCAAATTGATGAATAGCTCTGGTCCGCTTTGGAGCGGTAGTGTTGCCCTGGAGGAAATGACTGATTTCAAACAGGATAGGTTCAGCAATTCTCGAGTGCCAGAGTCAGCCCTATTTCAAAGAGTAAGGGACATATAGCACCACGAGAATAGATTAAGACATAACAAAAAACTCAAAACTGGGTTCAGTCAACCTTTCCCTTCTGCCTTCTGCCCTCTATCTCCTGAGCTTCTGCGATAAAGCGGACTGGGATCGGGCAAAAAAAAATCCACCAACCCCTGATGAATCATGGCCATGAAATTAGAATTTGTCCCTGTTGAAGACTTTTACTTCGCGTTAACGCTGGCAGTCAAAACGCTAGAGGAGATCGATCGCCCTACCCTTACTAAACAAGTGAGATCGCGTCTAGAACAAAAATGCGGACAATCCTCAACGGTCGCGGCAGTAGCGCAAAACACCTTTAACTATGTCTTCCACGTGCTCGACTACGATAATAGCCCTGCACCACAGCTCATTGTTTCGGTTTCCGATTGGCAAAACAAACTTCGCCTCAGCAGCGACTACGGTTGGATCGTCGGCCCAGATCGAAAGCCGGTGCGCACCACCCGCTATAACCAGCGACAGAAGTTTGCCCGTGAGTTGAGGCTTTATCTGCAAAACTGGCTGGAAGTCCCGATTGCAGAAAGATCTCTCTTACGCGATCGCTAAACCTCAAAGATACTGTTGAGATGCTCCCAGGCCCATACAGTAGTTTCTAAAAAATCACCGAACTCTTCTAACACCAAACCCAGGATTACGCTATCGCAACCCACATCTGAGTGCCTATCAAAACATGCTCAAATCCGCAAGAAACTCTAAGAATTAGCAGTTTGAGCTGCCAATAATTCCTTCAGCTTCTCCAACTCCTCTGCCCAACGCGGATCGGGCTGAACAGAATCAGTCGTGGAAGGTGAATTGCTGCGACGAGATTTTTTGCTGTTGCCCTTGCGGTTGCTACTTTTGCCGCTGCTACCGCTACTACTGTTTGGAGTCTGGCTTGCAGGTTTCGAATCTTCCTCACCTTTCCCCTTAGAACGAGGCAATGCTTTCTCCACCTTGAGTGCATTGTCTTTGAACATGTAGCCGTTGAATTTCTCAACCACTTCATCAGCCTGTTCGGGGGTCTTCACCGTGACAAAGCCAAACCCCCGGCATTTACCCGTTTTCCGATCGGTAATCACCTTGGTAGAAACAAAGTCGCCAGCCTCTGCAAAAACGGCCTGCAGCTCTTGACGATCTAGCTCTTTCGGCAAATTGCCGACATAGAGACGAATTGACATGGGGAGATACCTCCAGATTTGAGTTCAAAAAATTTTCCAGAAACTACTAAACTCTCTGTTTGTCAGGGATAACAGATGAATCCACAACCCTATAAACCAGTGTTTGCGCCCTCGTCACTAGCCTCAATTCACCATTCATTGCAACAACACCAGCTACTCAATATTGCAACCTCTACACTGCCACGATCCAACTTTTTCCAAGTGTAGGGTTGACATTTGAACATCTGTAGGGTTGACACTTGAACATTAAGGCTGAGAACTGCTTGCCTTGTTTTCTTGTCATATTTGCGCCATTCATTAAGGTATCACGGCCCCAGACCTGCAGCTAGCTTAAAGATAAGATTTCTAACCTTGAAATTGTCCTGAGTAGATTGTCTATAGTAACTGACTGAAGCTCACCGATATAGGCTGTGTCAGACAATCTCAATCTCGTCCATTTTGAAATGGGCCAACTTATCCTATCTTTGCATGAATAAAAGTTCCCCAACCGGATAAACCTCACCCATTTTGAAAGTAGCAGTTTTTTGATTGACAGAAATCTATAGTCTCCCAGGAACTAGAAGATGGCGGAATAGGCTGATAAGGATTGCAGCCTCTTTGAACAAATAAGGATCTGTCAAGCAAAAACCAGCCACCGGGTGCGGCTGGTTAGTTTCTTGTACCATAAGGAGAAAGTCTTGATGCCAAACCAGAGACAACTAAGTCGATTGGCGATCGCGAATCGCGATGAATTGCCGAACTATTTCTTTGTTAAGTAATGTAACATAAGGTGCTGTTTTTTGCAAATTTTCTCAATCCCTCGATAATCGCAGCGGATCTGAGCAGGTTTAGTCCTCTAAGGTGGGTAGGGATCGCGACTTGGAAGGTTAGCGCCCTCGCAGGGGGCGCTAATCCCAATTTCTTCGTGCCAGAACGGAAAAATGGGTTATTTTGAAAGCCTTGCTCAGCAAGGCTTTCAAAATAACCTTCCAAGTTGTGTAGGGATCGACAAATCGGAATTTTGGAACGTGCAGGTAGAACCTTTACGCTCCAGAATTTTTATCATTGGGTTGCTGCAGGATAGAGTTAATCTCCTGACGATATATCCTCCATGCTGCTGTTGCTGTCGGTTCGGAGCGAACCGCTCGTTGAAACAAAACGACACCTTGCTTGAAATCAATTAGCCCATACTCGCCCCGCGCTAACAACTGCTCAATTGCAGGGACGAGTGTCTGTAATGACTGGCGTTTGCTTTTGAAGGCTGCCTGATATTGCTGCAGCCACCAGAGATCGGCAACAATGTAGTCTACCTGGATTTGCTGTCGGGCATCATCGATCAGTGCTAGTCCTGGAAAACGAAGGACTTCCCGGCGACTGGAAAGCGCCGGGACTAAATAGGTAGTCGCTGAAACACTCGCATTATCGGGAATCTGGTTCAACAATAGCCGAATGTGTGAGGTATGATTCCACTGCTTTGGCAGAGACATATAGACCCAGGGGCGAAAGGATTCTGGCGCAGCAAAGTAAAGAGCCTGGTGGGGATTAGAGGTCAGAGAAAATAACAAAGAAAGACTAATACACGCGAGCCAGATCCGTTTAAAGTGTTTTTTGCCTATCTCTGGATGTTGAGCCAGCCAGAGGATGGCACCATAGAACAGTCCTGGAACGACCGTGATGGCATAGCGAAGGTTGATTGTTAATGCACCATCTCCCTGCTGCAAGAGGATCTGAGCGAGGGGAAAGCAAGCAACAATCCAGGCTGCAGGGGAAATAACCGGTATAAATGCCAGAGGCAACCATTGGCCAAGTAAATACTGCACTGTTTTGGGCACAGGAGAAAGCAGCTCTATAATCAGACGCCAGGGACGGCTGACAATTCCCCACAGAATATCCAGGCTGGAGGCTTCTTCTCCATTGGTAAACTGGCTGAAGCGTTGTACCAGGAAGCGGCGGGGAATGTCCTGAGAAAATAAGGGCATGACCCAGGTGGTAATGCAAACCATATAGACAAAGCTGAGACTGCAAATGGCAAGACCGATGCGGGGATACCGTTTGCTCATGACCAGGTAGCAACCGATGCCAAATAGAACAACACCTGCATCTTCTCTCACTGCCAGTATCAGAACAGTCAACAGGCTAAATAGCCACCATTGGCGTTTTTCCATTGCTAGCAGGAGTCCGAAGACATAAAGTGGGATCTGGCAAAGGTCGCTAAAGTTACCCAGAGTAGGGCCGATGACAGCATTGGCTGTGTAATAACTGGCGATCACTAGAATCGACAATGGGGCATTGAGATGATGCCGTGCCAGGAAATACAAAACGATGCCAGCGCTGGCGATCAGGGTAACCTGTAAAACGGTCAGAGTGGCAGCATTAGGGAAGAGGGAGTATAAGGGAAGCCAGAGTAATAAAGCAGGGGTGAAATGTTGTCCCAGGCGGCGGTAGAACACTTCGGGGAGTTGCCCTTCTAGGACCACATTGGTGGACAGGCTTGATGAGAGAGAACTTTGGAAGAACCTGCCGTGAATGCCATTCCAGAAAACCTGGTTGAAGATTCCCTGGTCGAAGGATGAATAGAAGCTGTAATAGCGATTCAATGCCAGGGTCAGGATCGAGACAAAAAATGCGATCGCAAACCCGATTGCAAGCCGACGCCAGGGATAGTTCTGCAAACTCCGCACCACCAATTTATCCACGGTTTCATTGAAAACAACATCGCGCAATGGAGGAAATGTCTAAAACGCGATAGTCTATAAAAATATAAAATAGATGTTAAGCAACTCTAAAGCAGCAAAATTTGTTTAACAGGCAAATTATTTGCTTTCTCTACCTTAGGTTTGGATACTGAGAATCGCTAAAACTGAATGCAGGTATCGTCGGAGAAAATCACTGCCAATTCTGAAATGCCTCTACAACTATTGCTGTTTGTAGACAGGCGTCCGACGTCACGCGAGCAAATTCAGAAAATTCGCAGCTGTTTGCGTGCTCTAGAAGCAGAGTATGCGTTTGAGCTGCAAGTGGTCGATGTCGGTAAACAACCTTATTTGGCCGAACATTTTAAGTTAGTTGCCACTCCGGCCCTGATCAAAATCCATCCTGAGCCTCGACAGACTCTGGCTGGCAGCAACCTTGTCGCTCAGATTGAGAAATGGTGGCCGCGCTGGCAACGAATGGTTGCAGAGTATCTGGCCAATTTGCAGTCTCAAGCTGCCTCTTTGGGAACGAACATGCCTCCCAATACCCTCAGTTCCATTGCTTGTTCAGCAGAGCTGATCCGCCTCTCAGATGAGGTATTTCGGCTCGAACAGGAAAAAGAGTCATTGGTAGAACAGCTGCAGTTTAAGGACCGCCTGCTCGCGATGCTAGCCCACGATTTGCGCAGTCCTCTGACGGCGACCTCAATTGCTCTAGAAACCTTGGAAATGGGGCAAAATCGCAAGAATGGTTATTCTGACCGCTTCACGCCTGAATTAGCGGCTCAATTGCTTAAACAAGCCCGCAGCCAGACCCGTACCCTCGATCGCATGATTACTGAAATCCTGCAAGCGACAGGGACAGAATTCCGCATGCAGTTCCAAAAGTTAGATCTGGGCATGCTTTGTCGAGAAGTACTGGAAGAATTCAGCTATCGTTTCCAACAAAAATCCCAGCATGTGGAGACTGACATCCCTAGCGATCTGGCCTGTGTCTATGCCGATCGAGAGCGTTTGCGCCAGGTGATCGCCAATTTATTAGGCAATGCGATCAAATATAATCCGGCAGGGGGAAAGATCGAGGTTTCTATGCTCCATCGCACGACCCAGAAGATACAGGTTAGTATTTGCGATAACGGGCCTGGAGTTCCTGATGAAAATCGCGATCGCATCTTCGAAGACCGCTTCCGGCTGAAGCGGGATGAAGCTAAAGATGGCTACGGTATTGGCCTAGCCCTCTGCCAGCGGATTGTCCGTGCCCACTACGGCAGAATTTGGGTTGATTCCGAACTGGGCCATGGGAGTTGTTTCCACTTTACCCTCCCCGTTTATTCTCGTTGAATCGCAGTGGCCTATAACAAATTCACTATCGATCGCGTTCGCAAGCAATTTCAGATCCAGGTGGTTGAGCAAGACTCTCTGTTTCCAGAGATTGAAGCTGTTGCAGCTGGGGAAATGCTGCGCTATTTCCTCAATCGACATCTGCCGCTGGCAGAAGCGATTGGCACAGAAAAAGCAAAATCCGAATTTATCATTGCTCCCATTCTGGCAGAACTCCGAGAGCTGACCGATCGCCAGGTCAGTTTGTTTTCTGGTCTTGAATTTAATGTAGATGAAGCTCAGGGATTGAACGGGTGCTGCGATTACATCATCAGTCAGTCGGGCCTTCAATTCAGCATCACTGCACCTGTCCTGGTGATGGTTGAAGCCAAAAACGACAATATCAATTCTGGCTTGGGACAATGTATGGCAGAAGCGATTGCAGCTCAGGTGTTCAATCAACAAGAAGAGAATCAGATCGAAACAATCTATGGTTGCGTCACCACGGGCAGTATCTGGAGATTTTTAAAGTTGGAAGGAAAAAAGATTGCCATTGATGACCAGCTGTATTTTATCGATCGGCTGGAAACTTTGTTGGGAATTTTAGTGCAGATTGTAACGATGGGAAGATCTGTACAATGAGTTTTGCAGCTCTGGATTTGGCTGCGAATTTGCGATCGCAGCCAAATCGCCAGGAAAGGGATCCGACAGCACAAGCAAATGTCTCGAAACTTCAAGCCATTTTCTTAACTACGGTCTAAATTTTCATGATAATTCAGCGATCTACTGGCAGAGTTGCCTTAAATATCTAAGAATAGATAGAACATCCAACAACTTCAGGTTGAGCAAATTTTTATGTCAGTTTTGGCGGTAATCGTGGTTTTGGCGATGCTGATTGTGGTGCACGAACTCGGCCACTTCATGGCAGCTCGCCTGCAAGGGATTTATGTGAACCGATTCTCCATTGGCTTCGGCCCCATCCTCTGGAAATATCAGGGCAAAGAAACAGAATATGCTCTGCGGGCAATCCCTCTGGGTGGTTTTGTTGGCTTCCCCGATGACGATCCCAATAGCCCCATTCCCGAAGACGATCCTGACCTGCTCAGCAATCGGCCCATCATAGACCGTGCCATTGTCATCAGTGCCGGTGTCATTGCCAATTTGATTTTCGCCTATGTAGTGCTGGCCCTACAATTTGGACTTCTCGGCATCCCAGAAGGGTTGAACTACGAACCAGGTGTCCTGATTCCACAAGTCATATCCAACAATGCCCCTGCAGCCAGAGCTGGCATTGAACCGGGCGATCTAGTTCTGGCCGTAGCCGAACGCCAGCTCCCTGCTGCTGAAAACGCCACCCAATTGTTGATGGACGCCATCCAGTCTCACCCCAATCAACCCCTTGCCCTCAAGATTCAGCGAGGTGACAAAATCATCACCCTCAGCGTCACCCCAAAAGTCGATCCTGACGGTACCGCCCGTATTGGCGTACAACTGATCCCCAATGGCACGCCCATCTATCGGTCTGCGCGCAATCCCGTCGAGATATTAGGATTGGCTGCCAGACAATTCCAAGTGATGTTTGTTGGTACTGCTAAAGGCTTTGGCCGCCTGATCCTTCACTTCCGGGACACGGTGGGTCAGGTTGCCAGCCCGGTCAAGATTGTCGAACAGGGTGCCGGTATTGCCAAATCCGATGCCTCCAGCCTGTTCCCCTTCGCCGCTATCATCAGTATTAACCTGGCCATTATCAACATTTTGCCCCTGCCCGCCCTGGATGGTGGCCAGCTTGCCTTCCTGTTAATTGAAGGTTTGCGCGGTAAGCCCCTGCCCGCTCGCATCCAGGATGGTGTTATGCAAACCGGGCTGGTATTGCTCCTGGGGCTGGGTATTTTTCTGATTGTTCGCGATACCACCCAGCTGAACTGGATCCAAAACTTATTCCAATAAAAGCAACGTTTGGATCTGTCCTGAGCAGCTGTCCTGACAAGAAGTTTTGAACAATCCTGAGTCGGGCGCAAACACTGAGTGCTGAAAGCCTTGGAAATTCGTAGGGTGGGCAATGCCCACCCCCCTAATCCCCATGAGCATCACGCGAAAACATTCTACCCAGCAACAACGGTCCCGAGAAATTCTCATCCGACTCAAGCGCCTCTACCCCGATGCCACCTGTACCCTCACCCACGACACCCCCGTGCAGCTGCTGGTGGCTACCATCCTGTCCGCCCAATGTACAGACGAACGGGTCAATCAAGTGACCCCAGAATTGTTCCGGCGCTTCCCAGATGCAGCGGCACTGTCGGGGGCAGAGCTGACGGAGTTGGAAACCCTGGTGCGATCCACAGGCTTCTATCGCAACAAGGCTAAAAATATTCGCGGGGCTTGTCGTCTGCTGGTGGAAAAGTTCGACAGCCAGGTGCCGAAGAAAATGGAAGAACTTCTAGAGTTACCGGGGGTGGCGCGTAAAACAGCCAATGTGGTGCTGGCCCATGCCTATGGCATCCATATGGGGGTGACGGTAGATACCCACGTCAAGCGCCTCAGTTTCCGTTTAGGGCTGACGGAACACAAAGATCCGATTCGAGTGGAGCGCGACCTGATGCGTCTGTTGCCTCAACCGGAGTGGGAAAACTGGTCGATTCGGTTGATTTACCATGGTCGAGCGGTGTGTGCGGCGCGAAAACCTGCCTGCGATCGCTGTCTCCTGGCCGACCTCTGTCCCACCGCCGATCCGCCTGCCCAAAACCCGCCTAAGCTGGCGAAGGTGGAAGAATAGGGAACGGGGAATGGGGAATAGGGAACGGGGAACAGGCAACAGGCAACAGGGAATGATGTGAGTTCGACACCCTGCCAGAGCAGTCGCTCAAAATGCTTCGGGTTAATCTTGCGACACCCCAGTTGGGATTTGCATCGCAGTCAATCTGTTATAGCAGTAGTCATATCGCTTAGGACAGAACGAAAAGCTCAAAACCAGATGTGGTCAATCTTTCCCTTCTGCCTCCTGCCCTCTGCTTCCTGCCTTTGGCTATATCTAGTTGGTCAAGTTCCCGCACCAAGGAGTTATAGTTTGTGCGAGGTAATCAATGATTTAGGCTCTTTGCACATGAGTGTCCATAACTCTCAAGCCAAGACAATTCTCATTCTAGCTGCAAATCCTGAAGGGACTGCTCGCTTGCGTCTAGATCGGGAAGTACGCGATATCAGTGAAAGTTTGCGGAGATCGCAACACCGCACTCAGTTTGTTCTGGAGCAAAGATGGGCTGTTCGCTCCGAAGATATGCAACGTGCCATTTTAGAAATAACTCCCCAGATTGTTCATTTTTCAGGGCATGGCAGCGGAGATGAGGGCTTAATTCTTGAAGATGAAAGTGGAAACCCAAAATGGGTGGATGGAAATGCTCTGGCGAGTCTGTTTCAGCTTGTTGCCGATCGAGTTGAGTGTGTTATTCTCAATGCGTGTTACTCGGAGATTCAGGCAAAGGCAATTTTAAAGCACATTCCTTATCTCATTGGAATGAATTCTGCAATTGGGGACGGGGCCGCTCTGAAGTTTTCCTGTGGGTTTTATGATGCTTTAGGCACAGGTCATGATATCGAGTTTGCTTACAAATGGGGGTGTACCTCAATTGGCATGGCTGGTCTTCACGAACATTTAGCCCCTGTATTGTTGAAGAACCCTCAGCAGATTGCTCCATTGAGAAAGACAGGGTTGCAACCGAATCCCTCTAATAGCTGGGAACGACAACAGATAGAAAAAGATCGAGTGGCGTTGCAACAGGAGTATGAGGTGCTAGGGGAGCGAATGCGACGTTTAAATCAGGCTTCAGCGATTGAGACTGATGTGACTGTCCGTTTCAAGTACGAGCAGATCGTGCAACAAGATCAGCTCAAACGCGATCGCATCCTGCAGCAACTTCAAGAAATCGACCGCAAACTTCAGTCATAACGATCCTTATCAGTCCGATCGAAAGCTTATTCTAGAGATATCCATGGTTTCCTATCAGAAGAAGCTTGAGGAAAGCGAGTTTAACAAGCTAGAGCACGACTTTGACGATCGATGCGAGTTAATCCGCAGGTTACGGCTCAAGCTCAGCATTGAAACCGACGAAGTCATTCGCTTCAAATATGAGAAAACAATTGAAGAACTGGAGATAGAGCGAAGACAACTCAATACTAAACTTCGGCAGGCAAAAAGCCAAAAAATTTACAATTTCCTATTGGAACTAGATTTCCAGGCACAAGAGCACTTGTTCTATAGATTTGCGGCTCATCATCCAGTCTCGGCATTTTTAATTCATGGTTGTTCGAGAGATTACGGCCAAGATTGGTTAGTCAATCAGCTTCTCCATAAGATCGCCTTTAGAGTTGCAGATCGATCGATATGGATTAATCTGTGTTCCTCCTTCCGCACACCCAGTCCGCAGGAAATATGGAGAGAATTTCGGCGGCGTTTTGGGGGAATCGCTAATTCACCCAGAGCGATTGCTCAACGAATTTACGATCGATGGCAAACTCAGAATGTTTGTATTGTTGTAAATAACATTAATGTGTTGTCGGAAGAACTTTTTCGGCAACTGCTGGAAGACCTGTGGCTACCTCTCGCGACCGAGGCTCAGCAAGTCAGTTTTCAAACCCCATACAAACTGCTGATGTTTTTCATCGACAACGAAAATCAGATTGCAAATTGGGATATTCCGTTTGCCGATGTCTATGAGTCAACCTGGAATTGCTGTACCCCTGTTAAACTGCCTGGGCTGGAAGACCTTTCAATCAGCCTTTTGCATCGCTGGATTGAGAATCGGCTATTCTATTTGCCCGGACAATTGACCGAAAATATCAGTCAGGCCGTAGACATGATTTGGCAAAATGGTGAAATGGGCAAACCGCTGTCTGTCATGCAAGCAATTTGCGATCTCTGCGATTGCGAATGGAGTGACGCATGGTTGAAATGACAAAGACGCGATCGCTAAAATACACCGGACAAATTCATCCCGTACCCGGAGAGCGCGATCCACAAACGGGACAACTCTTGTATCCATATTTGCCCAGCCCTGAATTGCTGGAAGCTGTCAATCTCGCCATCTTTTTACGGCGTCCGCTGTTGTTAAAAGGCGAACCCGGATGCGGCAAAACCCAACTGGCTAGAGCAGTCGCCTATGAATTAGGGCTGGACTTTAAAGCCTGGTACGTTAAATCGACCAGTCGAGCGCAAGACGGACTCTACCTGTACGATACGGTGGGACGCTTGCGAGATGCTCAGCTTGCCGCTTCAGACCGTTTGACATCCGAGCAGATTCAACGGGCCGATGACCCTACCACTTATATCAGTTGGGGAGCCTTGGGGGAAGCATTTCGCGCCTCTCAGACCACCGTCGTGCTCATTGACGAGATCGACAAAGCAGATATTGATTTTCCCAACGATCTGCTGTTTGAGCTAGAACAACTCTCCTTTCAGGTCAAAGAAACCCAGCAACTGATCCAGGCTAGCGCTCCCCCCATTGTCTTTGTGACCAGCAACGATGAGAAGGAATTACCAGATGCGTTCCTGCGTCGATGCTTGTTTCACTATATTGAATTTCCGCAACCCGAACGTCTGATTGACATCATCAACGTTCATTTTCCAGAAGAGTCTCAAGATTTGGCGAACAAAGCAGTAAAACGCTTTTGGCAACTCCGAGAGGAGATGCGACGAGACAAGGGAGATGCTGGCAAAAAGGTGAGTACCAGTGAATTGATTGATTGGTTTCGAGTGCTGAGCCAGTATGCCCCAGACGATGAAATTCTCTCCCAGCTTGATGGCAAAATTCCCTTTGTCAGCGTGCTGCTGAAAAGCTGGGACGATCATCAAGACTATATCTACACTCAGCCATAACTGCTGGTTCTGTTGCAATGGCAAATCTTCCTCTGCTAGAGCTATTTACTCGACTCCGCGAAGCGGGCTTTCCCCTGGGCATAGACGACTACCAGGCGGCACTAGCCGCATTGCAAGCTGGATTTGGCATTGGCGATCGCGCTGCCCTGGCTCGGCTCTGCCGCACCCTCTGGGTCAAATCGGAAGCAGAACGCAGGCAGTTTGACTATTACTTTGACCGCACGATCGTTCCTGAACCCCAATCTTCACCATCTTCACCATCTTCTGCGCCTGCTGTAACTTTCATCCCAGTGGCTGAACCTTCACCCTCAGACGAGACTCCTATTGAACTCTTTGACCTGCGCCAGATCTTAACCACTATGGGGATTTATGCCCTTTCTGCGGGTGTTGTTACCTTGCCTTATGTCTTTTATGCTCTGATAGGCCGTGCTAATCACCTTCCCGTTTTTACGAGTCAGCCTGTTGAAGAGGCGATCTACGGTCAGCCTTACCAATACAACATCAAGGCAGAGGATATCGATCCGGGAGACAGGCTGGTGATTGAAGCCTGGATCGAGATCGAGGGACAACAACGTCAGATTACTGAACGGGGGATCGGCATCGGCAAACCCAGGCAAAAAACATTAGACTATTCGGACTGGCTCCGATTTGAAGATCGGGGCAATGGCACCGCAACGTTGTTTGGTATTGTTGAACATCCAGAGAACAAGGCGCGACTTGGCTCAGGAATTGATGGTGATTCTCGTTACCCAATAGAGCTGCGAGTCAAGGATCCACAGGGAGGGTTGGATCGGCAAACATTTTATATTCGCGAAACTGATGAACCGTCCAGGGGCAGACCGTTTCCTATCTTAGTGTTATTGTTAATTTATGCTGCATTTCCAGCGGTTTTATATTTCATCTATCGGCGATCGCAGACTGCAACCGCGCAATCTCCCGCTGAATCACCCTCCCCCGCCGATCCAGCCGCTGCACCTGAAAAGACTGTTACCTCAGCAAGGCTGACAGAAACAACGGATGAAACCCGGGTTCCTTCCCCTGCACCACCGTTGGCACCAAATCTCCTCGTTCTTTCTCGTCGCTCCTTTCGACAAACGAGCGAATACTTTCCCTTAACGCGTCGCCAGATGAAGCAAAGTTGGCGGTTCCTGCGTCGCCTGGTCAGAAGTGGCCTCCCAACGGAACTGGATGTGGAAGCAACGCTGAATCAGATTAGCAGACAGGGGATAGTGCTAGAGCCTGTCCTGGTGCCGCGCCGGGTGAACCAGAGCAGACTGTTACTGCTGATAGACCAGGATGGATCGATGGTGCCATTTCACGCCTTTGCGGAACGGTTAGCAGACACAGCGGTGCGAGGGGGGCGCTTAGGGGAGACCCATGTTTGCTATTTTCACAATTGCCCGATGGAGTATGTATACCGCGATCGCTATTGTCATCAGGCGGAACCGATTGATGCAGTTCTAGACGCTGTCCAATCCGCCTACACGGGGGTTTTAGTCTTTAGCGATGCCGGAGCAGCAAGAGGGACGTTCAATCCCGAACGGCTAGATTGCACCGCTGCTTTTCTCACAGCGCTCAAGCAGCGCATCCGACATATCAGCTGGCTGAACCCTGTACCATCCGACCGCTGGTCAGGCACCACAGCCAGCCAGATCGCGCGGTTTGTCCCCATGTTTGAATTCAATCGACGAGGATTGCATCGGGCCATTTCGGTTTTGCGCGGACGATTGAGATAGGATGCTCTATGACTGTCACCCCCCACACCAAACCTGGGCTTGCCGCCAGGAAGATTGCCGCCTTTGAAAAGCGCTTTGGGTTAGCCCATCTCGATCTGGCCTGCCATGCAGCCTTCCCGATCGCCCTGACCCCTGATCTGCTCTATCGTTTGCGGCTCAACTTTCATCAAGACAGCCACGGTCAACCGTTGAACATTCCCTGGATTGCAATTTCTGACCTGCTGCTCTCTACCCTGTGTTCCGAAGTTGGGTACGAGTTGTATCAGATGGACATCGCCGTACGCGATCGGTTGTTGGAACGGTTGCAGCAGGATACAAGATTGGGGCAACGCCGCATCCACCTGCTCTCTGATTTTTTACTGGACTACGTCCAGCCAGAACTGCAGCATACCGATCTGGATGTGCAAGCGCTCGCGAACGTTCAGCGGTGGGTTGCTTTAGCCTACACCCGTCCCCATAAAACTGCCTATGAGATTGCCTCCTTCCTCTCCAAACTAGATCTGGATAATCAGGCTGAACTGCTGCGGCTGGAGGTGCTGCTCCAAACCCTGGCTGTGCCACTGGAAAACTTTCAACCGCTCTTGAGCTATGTTCAGGGGTTAGCAGCGTTTGCCCGCGGTCACGTCTCTGAAGCCACCCAACTGCTGCGGCCATTATGGGATCGCAATCGCCAGATTCGACTTTTGGGGCTGAAGCTGCCTGTTCCCGACTCCGTTCAGGAACGGCTGGATGACGTACAGTCTTATCCCAACTATCGCCATGCCAACCTTGCGGGACAGTCCTTCACAAACCAGGACTTATCCCATGCCGATTTCAGCCATGCTGACATTCGGGGGGCAAATTTTGCCAATGCGAATCTAACGGGGGCAAACTTCTCTGGTGCGACAATGGGCTTACGATGGCCGTGGACGATAGCGCTGATCTGCTGTGCGGTCTTGTTATCGATAGCAGCAGGGTTTGGGGCAATGTTTGCAGGCATTTTCCTCCAGACGGCATTCACAAATCCTCCAGCCGAAGAAATATTTTCTCTTGGGTTTATCAGCTTAATCTTATCGGTCATGATTGGGGTTGCGATTGTTCGTTGGGGCATCGAAGCGACTCTAGGAGCATTTGCGTTTGTCCTGGTCGGAATACTTTATCTCATGGTTGTTGCTTCAGAATTAACAGACACAATAGGATTCATCACTGGCTGGGATTGGGTTACGCGAGGTGTGCTGGCGATTGCTGGGACGATGGCATTTACAATTGGAATATCGAGCAGCAGGTCAGGAGTGTTGGGCTTTGCCGGGAAATGGGCGAACCTATGGGTTGGAGTAATAGGTCTTGGGATGGCTAGCTATAGCGAGCAAAGCTTGCAATATTTGTTGAAGCGGTACACTCCTTATGTACTGACTGGCACCACGAACAGCCTAATACAAACGTGGTTTGAAAATACGTTCAATCCTAATGCAGATGACGCTATTTACTACACTACACTCGTCATTGTGACTGGAGTATTTGGGATTGTTCTGCTTGAGGCTGTCAGTATTGCTTTAGTTCAACCGATCAATACCCTGCTGGCAATAGCGATCGGTTACATCTGGATTCCGATTTGGCTTGGGCGTTTTGGATTAGGCGAGAGTTGGCCCCGTTTGGGTGGAGCAATTACAACTGCGATCGCGATTATCGGCTTGGGAATGTACGTCGGTTGGCAAGCGCTGGCGGGAGACCGACGCTATGGGTTTGCGAACCAGGCGGTGGTTGCATTTACAAGCAAATGGCTCAGAGGAACCCGTTTTCAAGACGCTAATCTCATGGATGCGAATTTTGCAGGTGCAACGGTCTCCTACGCAAATTTCAGCAATACCATTCTCACTCGTGTCTCCTGGTTTCAAGCGAAAGCGCTAGATCTTGCGCACTTCGCAGAAAATCCCCTTAAATCCAAACCGGTCCAAGATCTGGCAACCACTGGTCGGGGACAGGGCATGGTCTTGGATCGGCTTTCGTTACCAGGCATCGATCTAGCCGGAGCCGATTTAGCCAGGGCAAGCTTGATCGACACAGACCTGCGAGAGGCCAATCTCCAGGATGCGGATCTTTCAGGCGCAAAATTATGTCACACTCAGCTGGATCGAGCCGATTTGACTGGTGCGTGTCTGACTGGCGCGGTGATTCAGTGCTGGCAGATTACCGCTGCGACGAAACTCGACGGTGTTGAGTGCGATTACATTTATACTCGATTGCCAACCCCAAATAATCCCGATCCCGGCCGCCAACCTGAAGATGACCAGCGTGTCTTTGAACCCGGTGATTTTGCCGATTTTATTCAACCTTCTGAGCAGCGAACGTGGGCATAGAATAAAAACTCAGACGGTGTCCTTTCAACTCTAGAAGATAGATAAAGATCAGCGAATTGAAAGCGTAATCTACTGGATTAAAGAGAAAAAGATTAAGCCCTACACTGGCAAATCTAGCTATAGCTCCCGGTAAATAGGTAATGGACAGGGATGAGCTGAGGTCTACAAGCGAAACATCAAACATTGCAGCGACGATCGCATTCGATAAAAATGCTACTGCATTAAATCCCAAAGATATCACCATACAACTGCCAAAAATTTGCCATCCATAGCCTTTAGTTAGAGTCCAACTTCGCCTAACGGCATCTTCCACTGAGCACCCTTCAACCATGATGACCCATGTGACAAAATAGAGACGAGGAATCAATGGAATAAGAATGAGGATCATGCTCAATGTCTTCCAAAGTAGCAGTATTGGAAAATATTTAATGCTGACTTGTATGGATTGACTGACGGATATTTCTTTACCCTTAAGTTTGCGATAAATATACAGCACTAGGGCAGCACTAAAAATAGACCAGATTGATAAATAGTACAAAGTACCGACAATACTAAATAATGATTCAGGCACTATCCAACGAAACACCCCTAAAACGGATAAGGGTAGAGAGAAAATCAGCAGTACACCATAGAACGGTTGAATGGTTTTGAGTGAAGCCTTGAGCAAGGGCCAGGGATGGATGGATGGCGTTCTCATGACCATGGGGGCTGTGCTGGTTTGCGGTTTATGAACAAAAGCAAGGGAGATGCGACTGAATCGGCATCAAAAGGCCAGAAAAAAGGTCACAGTCAGTCCCCATCATCTTAAAACTGAATTCGTTCGCTGGCATCTCTGGGCTAAAACCCTGGCAAAGTGGATCGAGCCGCAAACGGTATTTGAGATGCCTATTTCAAAGAATTGACGCTCTCCTGAAAATTGCCGATCGGGAAGTGTCCGATTAGTGTTACAAAATAATAAGGAAATTGCATCGGGAGAGGAGCCTGTGGGACGGTATAGCCCTCATACGGAGTTGAATCGCCAGGACATGCTGGCGGAGATGGGTCTGGAGTCGATGGAGCAGTTGCTGGCGGTGATTCCGGAGCCGTTGCGGCAGGTGGAGTTCGATCTGGCTCAGGGTAAAACGGAGCTAGAGGTGCGGCAGCTGTTGCAGGGGTTGGCGGCGCAGAATCGCCATTTGGAAGAAGCGACGGCGTTTCTGGGGGCGGGTTGCTATCGTCATTTTATTCCGGCGGCGGTGTGGGCGCTGGTCAGTCGGGGCGAGTTTTTGACCAGCTATACGCCATATCAGCCGGAGGCGGCTCAGGGGACGCTGCAGACGATTTTTGAGTTCCAGACGGGCATTGCGCGGTTGACGGGCATGCCCGTGGCGAATGCTTCCTTGTATGATGGGGCGAGCGCTACAGCGGAGGCGGTGTTGATGGCGTTGCGGTTGCAGAAGAAGCGGACGCATCTGTTGCTGGCAGAGAGTCTCCATCCGGAGTATCAGGAGCTGGTGGAGACGTATATGGAGGGGTTGGAGGTTTCGACGGCGCGAGTGCCTGCGACAGCGTCGGGACAGCTGGACTGCGATCGCATGCAACAGCTCCTGACCGAACGAGCTGATCAGTGTGCTGCGGTGGTGGTGCAGTACCCTAACTTTTATGGCACGGTTGAAGACCTGGCTGCCATTGCTGAGATTGTCCATGCTGCTGGATCCCTGTTTATCGTGGCGGTGAACGATCCGACGACGCTGGCAGTGCTGAAAACCCCAGGCGAGCAGGGGGCTGATATTGTTGCGGGCGAGGCCCACACTCTGGGGACACCGATGGGCTATGGCGGGCCCCACCTGGGGATTCTGGCGGCGCGGCAGGATTACCTGCGACAAATTCCGGGGCGGCTGGTCAGTCTGAGTGAAGATTCTCGCGGTCAGGTAGCTTATACCTTGACGCTGCAGACTCGGGAGCAACACATCCGTCGGGCGAAGGCGACCAGTAATGTCTGCACGAATCAATCGCTGATGGCGTCGGCAGCGGCAGTCTATATGGCCTTGCTCGGTCCGGATGGCCTGCGCCAGATTGCCACGACTAGCCTGAAACAGGCCCATGACTTGGCGAGCAAGATCGAGCAATTGCCGGGATATGGTTTAACCTATGGGGGACCATTCTTTCATGAGTTTGTTGTCACTTGCCCAGGTCCAGCCCAAGCGTTGGTGGATCGGGGCGCGCAGCAGGGTATTTATCCGGGGGTACCGTTGTCTCGTTGGTGGCCGGAGCGCGATCGCGAGTTGTTGATTTGTGTTACGGAGATGAACTCGGCAGCAGAGTTACAAACCCTGGTGGAATTCTTCCAGACGGTATAGTAGTAGGGTGATTGCTGCTAATTCTCGGTTGCCCTATGCTCTATGTCAATCCTGCCACGGGTAATGATGCGGCCTCTGGCCAGCTGTCAGCCCCGTTGAAAACCCTGAACCGCGCTCTGCAACGAGCGAAAGCGGGCACTACGATTCGGCTGGCTGCCGGAACCTATAGCACGGCAACGGGGGAGGCATTTCCCCTGATCGTTCCCTCCGGAGTGACCGTTTCGGGCAATGAGGGGGGCAAAGGGCAGGGCATTGCGATCGCAGGTAGCGGTAAGTACAAAAGTGCTACCCTGGGATCCCAGAATATCACCATTCTGTTGCAAGGACAGGCACAGCTACGGGGCGTGACGGTCAACAATCCGGTCAGAGGAGGGACGGCGATCTGGATCGAGTCTGCCGATTCTACAGTATCTAACAATACCTTGAACAATTGCGACCGCAGCGGTCTCGTCGCGACCGGCACAGCCAAGCCGCTGATTGCAGATAACGTATTGACCAACAATGCGGCCAGCGGCATTACCTTTGCAGGCAATGCCAAAGGTGAAGTTCATCGCAACCGCTGTCAGGGAACAGCAGAAGGGATTGCGATTCGCGATCGCGCTGCACCGTTAGTGAACGATAACCGCTTGTTGAACAATCGTATCGGAGTGACAATTGCCCAGGACGCTCGTCCTGTTCTACGCCGCAATCGCATTGAGAGCAATTCCCAGGGGGGAATGACTGTGAGCGATCGCGCTGCCCCCGACTTTGGTCAGAGTCAAGACCCAGCAGGGAATGTGTTTCTGAATAATCGCCTGTTTGACGTACAGAATCGAACTGCTGCGGTGCTGATCTCCGGAGGGAATCAGTTAAATCGTAGCCGGTTGGAAGGAACAATTAAAATTGAAGTGGGGCAAGTGCCGGAGACTAAACCCGATCAAGGTACGTCTGGTTTCAGGGATATGGTTGGTCATTGGTCAGAACCCTTCGTTGCTGCAATGGTCGGTCGCGGATTAATTAGCGGCTTCCCGGATGGCACTTTCCGCCCAGAAGAAAGCTTGACCCGCGCTCAGTACGCTGCGATTGTCGCTAAAGCTTTTCAGCGCCCGGCCCAACGTTCGACGATTCGTTTCCAGGATATCCCCGCCAATTTTTGGGCAGCGGCTGCGATCGCACGAACGCAGCAAATGGGCTTTATCGCAGGCTTCCCAGATGGTACCTTCCGTCCCCAGCAGAACCTCACCCGGGCCCAGGCGATCGTTTCTCTGGTCAATGGCTTGGGGCTGCGCGGCGGTAACCCAGACTCGTTGAAAATTTATCGCGATCGCGCCCTGATTCCCAGCTACGCCATTGCTGCCATTGCCACTGCCACCGAAAGACGAATGCTGGTCAGCCAGCCCCAAACCCATACCATCGAACCTCTGCGCGATATCACCCGTGCTGAAGCCGCAACCCTGATTTATCAAGCCCTGGTTGCTGCTGGAGAGGCAACCGCCATTCCATCAACGACGATCGTCGAACCCGATGTCGCTATCCTCTCATTTGCTGATATTGAAGATCACTGGGCTGCGTCTTTTATTCGCGGTCTGGTCAGTCAAGCCCTGGTCAGCGGTTTCGCCAACGGTACTTTCAGACCCGAAGTTGCGATGACCCGCTCCCAATATGCGGCTCTGGTCGTCAAAACCTTTAACCCCCAACCCCAACGCCCAGAACGTCACTTCATCGACGTACCTGCAGATTTTTGGGCTGCTGCTGCCATCCAGCGTGCTTACCAGGGTCGTTTCCTCTCTGGGTTTCCAAATGGTACCTTTGCGCCGGACGAGTCTATTCTGCGCATTCAGGCCCTTGTCTCCCTCGTGCAAGGTTTGGGCCTCTCAGCTGGTGATGCATCGATCTTAAACCGTTACAGCGACCAGCAGGAGATTCCTGACTATGCACGCACTGCTGTCGTTGCAGCAACCCAACATCAGCTTGCGATCGCAGCCCCACCCGGCCAGCAACTCAACCCTCAAACTGCCGCAACCCGCGCCGACGTAGCCGCCATGGTCTATCAAGCACTGGTTTTACAAGGTCGCCTGCCCGCCCTCAACTCACCTTATATCATTCAAGGATGAAAATCGAGATATCTTCAGAGCAAACTTTCCAAAGGTCTTCCATATTGCTTGTATAAATGAATCGCACCATAGCCAAACTCCCTCTTCTGCTATACTTGTTTACCACATTACCCAATTTGAATAGAATTGGTATGATACTGCAATGCAAGCTTCTGGCTTGCTAGCCTAATACGCTAAGGAACCACCATGACCACCGATCGACAGCTCGATAAAATGGCCCAACAATTAGAACAACTGTTGCTCGCAGTGGCAAAACAAAGCCGCAACATTGAGGCCATGACCTATCAAATCGGGCTGATCTCAGAAGGCATTACTGAACTCAAAAACACTCTAGCCTTAGGAATGGCAGAATTCCAGCAAGGGATGGCAGAGTTCCGCCAGGGTATCCAGGAAATGCGAGACACTATGGCGGCAGGAATGACAGAATTTCGCCAGGGACTGGCGGAAATGAGAGAGGAGTTCCGCCAGGAAATGGCAGCTCATCGAGAAGCTGTCCAACAAGAAATGGCAGAGATGAGAGCCGAGTTCCGTCAAGGGATGGCAGAACTCACTCAGCAACTGGCAGAGGTGAATGTGGTGACGCAGCGGCAAGCAGAAACTGCAGAGCGTCAGGAACGAAACATCGAACGGCTCGCCGCCACGGTAGAGCGACAAGCACAGATCGTAGAACGACTACTGGAGCAACGGAGTTGAAGGCCATCGCACTACGATAATAGATTAGGATATAACAAAAAGCGCAAAACCAGATGCAGTAAACTTTTCCCTTCTGCCCTCTGCCTCCTGCCACAATACTGTTCGGTTAAAAAATGGCATAGAGTCGTAGCTACAAGAATAAAGTCCTCACAGGCCAGTAGGATAGGCACAGGGCAAGTGCCCGTGCCCACCACAGGATATAGATGGGCTGCCATCCTACTGCTTAAACCGAACAGTACTGCCTCCTGCTATATCATACTTATCTTAGATAAAGATGATTCGATCTAGGTGATAGCGCTGCTAATCAGACGCTCCCAGGCCCAATCTGGCAGCAGCCAACGCAGAAAGATCAGCAGTTTCGCATCCATAGGTGTAGCGTATCGTCTGCGAGGGTTATGGCTGTTCAAGGCTTTGGATACTGCTTTTGCAACAACCCTGGGACTGGCAGCATTGGGGTAATCGCCCAACAGCCGGGCCATTGGATCGACCCTATCGCGATAGACGGAATTCTTCGAATGTTCTAGCAGCGTACTGGCTGCAATACCAGACCATTCGCTCTGAATCGCACCTGGTTGCACAACGACAACACGAATGCCGAAAGGACGAGTCTCCATTCGCAAAGTATCCGACAGAACCTCTACAGCGTGTTTGGTGGCGTGGTACCATCCCCCGATTGGCATCCAAATGCGACCGCCCATTGAGCTGATGTTGACGATCGTTCCCAATCTCGCTTCTCGCATTGAAGGAAGTACCAATTGAGTCAGACGTATCAGACCAAAAACGTTGACCTCGAACTGTCGTTTCGCCTCAATGATAGGGACATCTTCAAGGGCACCGTAGGAGCCATAGCCAGCATTGTTGACCAAAGCGTCGATGTGTCCTTCAGTATCAAGCATCGTTTTTACGGCTGCCTGCATACTGTCTTCATCCGTGACGTCGAGCAAGAGGGTTTTGGCACCTTCAGACTGGATATCTGCCATTTTCTCGACTCGTCGAGCAGCCCCATAGACGATCCAGTCGTCGCTTAATAGTTGTCGTACGATAGACTTACCAATGCCTGCTGATGCCCCCGTGACCAGCACAACCTTTTTCTTGGAATTCGACATTTTAGCTTCTCGTTCAGGTTACAAACATTAGTTTAGAGCGTTTGAGAGAAATGAGCGATAGCGTATTGCAAAACTCTTACAACAGCAGGTGTCATTCATTCATTAGCAGTAATATTTTAAGCCAGTTTTGCAGTCGGAGATTCTGAACTCGTTCTTAATACAACCCAGTTGGTATGTAACTTTTACTATCGCTTTATGACTGACACCCCTTTAATGTAGATCTCTTGAAAAGTCCTGGAACACCTTGTGTTTTGACCCCGATTCCGGTATTTTAATAACACATTCTCAATCAGGCTTGCAGCAACGGCAGTGCTAGCAACCCGGTTGGTGGCAGCATTGCACCCAAACGTAGATATTTTCAAACTAGCAATCGATATCTTCTTTTGCAGGATTATCTCAGGTGATGAATTAACGAGCTACGTTCCTAAGAATTTGGCAAGGTTAAGCAGGAGCAAACTATGTCATTAGCAGCGAACAAGAGGGCTTTGCTGTTCGTAGCAGTGGCCCTGGTTGGTGCGATCGCACCCTGTCCTGCCCATCCCCAACCCATCATCCCCGATGGCGATGGTACTCGTACCATTGTTATGCCCAACGGCCAGCATTTCGATATCAGCGGCGGTCAACTATCGCGAGATGGTGCTAATCTGTTCCACAGTTTCCAGCAGTTTGGCCTCAACCGCACTCAGATTGCCAACTTTCTTTCCCAGCCCAGCATTCGCAACATTCTGGGTCGGGTTGTGGGTGGTGATGTATCGATTATCAATGGCTTAATCCAGGTTACAGGCGGTCAGTCCAACCTGTTCTTAATGAACCCTGCCGGGATTGTTTTTGGTCCTGATGCCAGCTTCAATCTCCCCGCTGATTTCACTGCTACGACAGCCACAGGGATTAGATTGGGTGACGCCTGGTTCAATGCGGTGGGGCCAAATGACTACCAGGCTCTGGTAGGAACGCCAAATGCCTTTGCCTTCGCGACAACCCAACCCGGTGTCGTGCTCAATGCCGGTACCCTCACCTTGAACCCAAACCGCCACCTGGCCTTAATTGGCGGAACTGCGATCAATACAGGAACGCTGTCGGTACCTGGCGGACAGATTACCCTGGCTGCTATTCCTGGAGAGAGTATTGTCCGCATCAGTCAGCCTGGACATGTTCTGAGTTTAGACGTCCAGCCTCTGACTCTGGCTGACGGGCAACCTGGCAACTGGACAGTACCGATCGCTGACCTGCCTGCTCTGCTAACCAGCGACGTTGGTCATCATGCGACCGGGGTAACGCTTAACGATCGGGGACAGGTAATGCTAACTGGATCGGGAATGACACTGGTACCTGAGACTGGCGATACGATCGTATCCGGTACCCTCAATACCTCGACCCTGACTACAGGACAGCAAGGCGGAAACGTGCTGGCTTTAGGACAACGCGTCGCTCTCACAAATGCGACGATTGATGTCTCTGGCAGCAACGGCGGCGGTCGCGCCCTGGTTGGTGGTGACTACCAGGGACAGGGTACTCTACCAACCGCTTCCCACACCGCGATCGACAACAATTCTTCAATTCGCGCCGATGCTTTCCAAACCGGTAACGGCGGACAGGTCATTGTTTGGGCTGATGAAGTGACTGAATTCTCTGGCAGTATTAGCGCTCGCGGAGGTGCTGATGCAGGAGATGGGGGATTTATTGAGGTTTCAGGTAAGGGGACGCTGCAATTCTCTGGAATTGCTGACACAAGTGCCACTGCAGGGAAATCAGGAACGCTCCTGCTCGATCCCAAAGACCTTGTCGTTCAAGCCGGTGGCCCCAACCCACTGCCAGGGCATAGTCTCTTCAGCGACAATGCCGCAGGTACCTCCATTATCAGCGGTGCTAATCTTTCAGCCGCTATTAACTCAGGTAACGTTACCCTGCAAGCTAACAACGACATTACCATTAATGATAACATCGCTGGTACGACAGCAGGCAACGGCCTGACTTTACAAGCTGGACGTTCTATTATCTTCAATGCAACTCGTATTCTGAGTTTGAATAACGGCGACTTTACTGCCACCATTAACGACGAAAACGCCATTGCCGCAAACCGCGATGCCGGTACTGCCGAGTTCCGCATGCACGCTGGTTCGCAGATCTTGACTCAGGGCGGCGACGTGACCATCCAACCGGGAACCTTTGGGGGGGCTGCGGTGGGTCAAATACATCTGAGCAGTGCAACCCTTAATGCCGGGGGAGGAAATATATCTCTGACGGGGATCGGAGCTGCGGTAGGAGACAATAATCGAGGGATTGAGATTAACCAGGGCAGTCAAGTGCAATCTTCTGGCACTGGAAATATTACCCTCAATGGAACAGGAGGGGCTGGAAACGACTTTAATGCGGGTATACGGATTATTGATGCAGGATCTCAGATTACCTCAGTGGATGGCGACATCACTCTAATCGGAACTAGCCATGGCACTGGCAACGAGAACGATGGTATTCTCATCACCAATGGTGGCACAATCGAATCAACTGGCCAGGGATCGATTTCCCTTACTGGTACCAGTGGCATTGGCATGAATGCCAATGGCGTGCAGCTTTCTGCGATCGGATCCAGCGTTCGATCGGTAGAGGGAAATATTGTCGTAAACGGTACCAGTAGTGGTACCGTTGGTTCTCTTAACCAGGGGTTAGAGTTTTTCTCTGATGCAGGGGTAGAATCGACCAGGGGAGATATTGCGCTAACAGGAACAGGCAGCAATGGTGCAGAAGGCATTCGCTTTCACAACGTTTCCATTAATTCAACGGCAGGCAGTGGCAATGGCGATATCGTCTTCACTGCAGATGAACTGCTCATTTTCGGCACCAGTACCATTGAGGGGAGCGGCACCATTCAACTGCAACCGCTTAATCCCACATTAGACATTACCATTGGCGGCACTCTGAATGATGCTCGCTTAAATCTGAGCGACACTGAACTTGCGACTTTGCAAGACGGATTTTCTCAGATTGTCATTGGCTCTGAAACTGGTAGCGGTACCATTACATTAGCTGGCAACACCACCTTTGGCGATCCATTGTCGATCCAGACCCCAAATGGTGCAGGTTCGATCGATACGACCGGATTTACCCTCAGTGGTGCTGACGATGCTACGCTGACGCTACGCGCTAACCAGGATATCAGAACGGCTAACATCAACACTTCAGGACAAGCTGTTACCCTGGTCAGTACAAATGGTAGAGTAAATACAACCGCTGGGACGGTAGATACAGCTTCATTAGGAGGAGGCGGAGATATTACCTTATCTGGTCCCAGACAGGTACGCACTGGCCCAATTAATGCTGGTATCGGAGATATTCGCCTCACGAGCAATACGATTGTGCCGGGGGGAATATTGCAAGGTCAGGGTCAACTGATTCTGGCACCTACCGATCCAGGGAAGGATATTACGATTGCCAATCCCTTCCCAACTCCAGCATTAGATCTGGAAACTTTCGATCTCGATCTCTTTCAAGATGGTTTTTCAAGTATTGTCATTGGTCGTGCTGACGGCACTGGCATCATCACGCTCAATCCCTACACTTTCCGCGATCCTGTCCGCATCGCCGGTGGTTCAACCCTCATCGGGGCCAATCAGAACACCACCTGGACAATTGCAGGTTCCGATACTGGGAGACTCAATGGCTTCGGCGAAACGGTCACCTTTGCGAATATTGAAAACCTGGTTGGCGGCAGTGCAGACGACACTTTCCGTTTTAATGGCTCTACTGCTCGTATCAGCGGTAATATCGACGGTGTTGGCGTCACAGATACCCTGGACTACTTTGCGTACACGGGTGGGCCTGTTGATGTTGTTTTAGGGAGAGCCACTCCAGGAACAGCCACTGGTGTAGGGGGAACAATTCTCAGTATTGAGAACATTATTTTTCCTGCCCCTGTTCCCCCATTTCTGCCTCCTGCTTCTGTCCCTCCTGCTCCAGCTTCTCCAGCTCCCATTCCTTCAAGTCCCCAGAGAGAGCCGAGAGAGCCAATCCTTCCCGACGATATCATTACTGCGCTCGACTCGCCCCAAACATCCTTAACCAACCGTCTGCGTGCATTTCGCTATGCTGAAGAACAGGTTCTCGAAGTGAGTATCGAGAATATTGAAACCCTCCTCAATGCTGGCCATATCCAAACGGCGCTCTCTTTTCTCGATCTGACATTCTCCAATGAATTTGCGCTTCATTTGGGTCGCCCCCCCCTCCAGAGTCCTCTTGTCTTTGCCAATCTGCAGAACAAACTACGCGATGCTGCGATCGCAGCAGGCAATCGCCCCGCAGTCATCTATACCCTTGCTCGCCCCGACGGACTCCATCTCATTCTCGTCCCTCCCGAAGGCCCTCCTATTCATCGCTCCATTCCTAACGCTCGCCGCGAAATCCTCCTTCAATCAGTTGGAGAGTTTCATTATCACATTGGTGATATTACCCGGCGACGCACAACCAGCTACATGGCTTCTGCCCAACAACTGTATCAGTGGTTGGTGGAGCCTTTGACGACCGATCTGCAAACCCTGGACATCAAGACCCTCATTTTTGCCCTTGACTCTGGTTTGCGCCGTTTACCGCTCGCAGCTCTCCATGATGGACAACAATTTCTGGTCGAGCAATATCATCTCAGTCTGATTCCCAGCTTGTATTTAACCAATACCCACTACAACAGCCTCAAACCCCAGAATACTAATATCCTGGCTATGGGGATGTCAGAACAATTCCCCGACAACCAGAAGCCTTTACCTGCTGTTCCTGTAGAGCTGTCTACTATTGCAGAACGCCTCTGGGATGGCGAAACCTTTCTCAATGGCGAATTTACCTTACAAAATCTAAAAAACCAGCGGCGCGATCGCCCTTTTAATATTGTGCATTTAGCCAGCCACGGACGGTTCCAATCCAACAACACCGATCGGTCTTATATCCAACTGTGGGACAAAAAGCTAGCGCTTCCATCAATGGCTCAACTGAAATGGGACGATCCCCCTGTAGAATTGCTAGTCCTGAGTGCTTGCCAAACTGCGGTTGGAAACCAGCAAGTTGAACTTGGGTTTGCCGGTTTAGCAGTGCAAACAGGGGTAAAATCAGCGCTGGCCAGCCTCTGGTATGTAAACGATACGGCTACATTAGGGTTGATGACTGGTTTCTACGATCGCCTGCGTCAATCATCCATCAAGGTAGAGGCGCTTCAGCAAGTCCAAATTGCCATGCTACGTGGGGAAGTCCAGGTCAAAGCTGGCCGTTTGTCAGGTGCGATCTCCGAAGACATCCTCCTACCGCTCGAACTGGCAAATCTGGGAAATCGAGCCTTTACCCATCCCTATTATTGGGCAGGATTTACAATGGTCGGCAATCCCTGGTAGGGATTGGGTGTTGGAATCGGGTTCCTTTGCGATCGCAAGCTAGAAGACTATGAATGGATAAGAGTAGCGATACACAAGTCAAGATTTTTGAGCGTCCAGATAGAACCCGAACGCTCAAAAATCCTGACCTCTAGAGGATTACCTGGATAAGTTGGAACTTTCCTTCATAGCACTACGAGAATAAGTTAGGACATCACACAAGGTCCAAAACTAGAGTTTAGTCAATCTTTCCCCTTCTGCCTTGTGCCTCCTGCCTTGTGCCTCCTGCCTTCTGCTATAAAAATAAATTACTCCCATTTGAGTCCCCCATTCGCTCAGAGAAACGGTAAAAATAGGGAGTAGGCTTCTTTTTAGAAGAACTCTCTTCTATAACAATGATTGCTTTTGTGTTGGTGTAGCCCTTACAAAGTAGCGATCGACTTCCTCAATTGTTAACTCACTTTGACCGTCAGACTTGTTTGTTAATCTTATGCGACCCTCTAAACTCTCTCGCTTCCTGCGTCGAAGCATGACCCATCTCCTGGCTATCGTCCTGGGTGTCATTCTCGCTGTTGCCACCTTGCGAGTCTTGCCCTCCCAAGCCAGCACAGTTGCCAATTCTCCAAACTCTGCCTCGGAAGCGTTGACTGATTCTTCTCAACCCGCGACAGAAACGCAACTCGCCCAGGCCCCCAGTTTAACCCTCCGGCAGAACGAAAGTTTTGTCACCGCAGCTGTCAATCGAGTAGGGGCAGCTGTAGTCCGGATTGACACAGAACGAACCGTCACTCGAAATTTAGATCCTTTTCTAGACGATCCTTTCTTCCGACGTTTCTTTGGTGATGAATTTCGCTCCTCAATCCCCCGAGAAAGACGGGTACGGGGACAGGGATCGGGTTTTATTATTGACCGTAGTGGTATTTTACTCACCAATGCTCATGTAGTCGATCGAGCCGAAAAAGTCACCGTAACCCTGAAAGATGGCCGCGAATTTGAAGGAAAAGTTCAAGGTGTTGATGAAGTGACTGACCTGGCAGTGGTTAAAATTACTTCTAGCAATGCCAACTTGCCCATTGCCTCCTTAGGAGACTCCGATCGGGTGCAAGTTGGAGACTGGGCCATTGCAGTCGGCAACCCCCTTGGATTGGACAACACCGTCACTTTGGGCATTGTAAGTACCCTGAAACGCTCCAGTGCGGAAGTAGGCGTTCCGGATAAACGCCTGGACTTTATCCAAACCGATGCCGCCATTAACCCTGGCAACTCAGGCGGGCCGCTGCTGAATGGTCAAGGGGAAGTCATTGGCATCAACACGGCCATTCGTGCCGATGCCATGGGCATTGGTTTTGCCATCCCCATCAACAAAGCAAAATCGATTAAGGGCAAACTAGAGCGAGGAGAAAAAGTCTCTCATCCCTTTCTGGGCATTCAGATGATTACCCTGACCAAAGAGGAGGCTAAACGGAACAATGAAGATCCGAACTCTCCCATTATTGTCCCAGAAGTGGATGGTGTATTAGTTATGCGTGTGTTGAGGGATACGCCTGCTGCCGAATCAGGAATCCGTCGCGGTGATGTTATTGTGCAAATCGATCGGCAACCGATCAAGACTGCTGAACAACTGCAGCGCATGGTTGAAAACAGTCGCGTCGGGCAGGTCTTGCAGCTAAAACTGTGGCGTGGCGATAGAACCCAGCAAATCTCTGTCCGTACTGGCGAATTAGAAGATAACACCTGAGCTGTGGACGCTGATTTTGAAAGCCTTGTGGTGTAGAGATTTCAGTTTGTAAGTTGGATGGAGCGGTAGCGCAACGCAAAAGAGGAGATTGGCTAACAAAGGTTTCTTCCTGCGAAAACGCCCAAGTTGAACGAAAAAGCTATCTCTATCTCCTCGCCAAAACGGATGCAATCGAAGGCTAGTATTCAATGCCATTTGGTTGAAAGCAGGTTGTATCCACCTCAGATCGGGAGCCACTATAGCAAGCCTAGTATTGTTATCTCAGATAACTGCGTTGTTGGGGTGCGTGCAGGGCTAGAATCCGATAGAGGGTATACAACAACGCTCCACCCAACTGACTGCCTGCCTAAATTTCCCCTACTTCAGTGACATTTATCGACAAATGATTTAACCTGCCATGTGAGCTTAACGTGCGTTTGTCGAACTCAGGTTAAAGTTACGCTGGCATATATTCAGGAATCCTGGATTTGCTCCCTGACAATTAATGCTTTATTCTCAGAATCCCTTTACTTTTCTAGCGTTATCCCTATGTTCGCCTTCATTTCCCGGTTTCATTCTGAAAGATCCATGCATTACCAGGGTTGCGACTTGTCGAGTTATGTGTAAGTTAGAAATGGAAAATCCTTAATTAGATTTTCGCCAACTTTGGATTATACCTGCAATAAATACGCTGTATTTTCAGTTTTGTTTGATGTCTGGCCGAATCCTGTCCAGCTAGGCTGCTGGACTCAGCTACTATCCCCAAACCGCTTATGTCCACTCTGGTTATTGTTGAATCTCCAACGAAAGCTCGCACAATCCGCAACTATCTCCCCGCTGGTTATCGCGTTGAGGCTTCTATGGGGCATGTCCGCGATCTGCCTCAGTCGGCCAGCGAGATCCCAGCAGCAGTCAAAGCAGAGACATGGGCGCAACTGGGAGTCAATGTAGATGCGGCTTTCGAACCTATCTATGTTGTCCCCAAGGACAAGAAAAAGACGGTTAAAGAGCTTAAAGATGCCCTAAAACAAGCAGATGAGCTGGTTCTGGCAACGGATGAAGACCGGGAAGGAGAAAGTATCAGCTGGCATCTTTTGCAGCTGTTGAAACCTAAGGTCCCGATTAAGCGGATGGTCTTTCACGAAATTACCGAGGAGGCCATTAAAGAGTCCCTGAACAACTGCCGCACTGTTGACGAACGGTTGGTTCGGGCCCAGGAAACGCGGCGGATTCTAGATCGTCTGGTGGGCTATACCCTTTCCCCTTTACTCTGGAAAAAAATTGCCTGGGGGTTGTCTGCGGGACGAGTGCAATCCGTTTCAGTGCGTCTGCTGGTCAAGAGAGAGCGCGAGCGTCGCGCTTTTCGACAGGGTAGCTATTGGGATCTCAAGGTAACGTTGACCAAAGACGAAAGTCCCTTTGAAGCGAAGTTGGTTACTCTGGCCGGGACTCGCTTAGCGAATGGCAGCGATTTTGATGAGACAACAGGTCAGGTGGCTGCAGGTCGCAATGTCGTGTTGCTCAACGAGCAGGAAGCCAGGGATTTACAGGAGCGGATTGCAGATAAGGTCTGGACAGTCTTGGAGCTAGAGGAAAGGTCTGCGACGCGTAAGCCATCTCCGCCTTTTACTACTTCAACGTTGCAACAGGAAGCCAACCGCAAATTGCGTCTTTCGGCTCGCGAAACGATGCGAACTGCACAAAATCTCTACGAGCAAGGGTATATTACTTACATGCGGACGGATTCAGTACATCTGTCCCAGCAGGCTATCTCGGCAGCGCGAGATTGTGTAGAGCAAAAGTATGGCAAGGACTATCTCAGTCCTAAGCCCCGGCAATATGCGACCAAAAGCAAAGGCGCTCAGGAGGCCCATGAAGCAATTCGACCCGCAGGCAGCCATTTCCGCACTCCTAAGGAAACAGGGTTGGGAAATCGGGAATTGGCACTCTACGATCTGATTTGGAAGCGGACAGTTGCTACTCAAATGGCAGATGCTCGCCAAACCCATATCTCTGTGCAAATTCAGGTAGAAGATGCGGGATTTCGAGCCACAGGCAAACGAATTGATTTCCCGGGTTTCTTCCGAGCCTACGTGGAAGGTTCAGATGACCCGGATGCAGCAATTGAAAATCAGGAAATTGTGCTCCCGCCTCTTGCAGTGGGCGATACGCCAACTTGCAATGCGCTGGATGCTATCGGTCATGAAACCCAACCGCCTGCGCGTTACACCGAAGCCTCTCTGGTGAAAATGCTGGAAAGTGAAGGGATTGGTCGGCCCAGCACTTATGCCAGCATTATTGGCACGATTGTGGACCGGGGTTATGCCCAAATTAGCACTCAGACGCTGGTGCCCAGTTTTACTGCTTTTGCGGTGACAGCGCTGTTGGAAAAGCATTTCCCTGACCTGGTCGATACAGGTTTTACGGCTCGGATGGAACAAACCCTGGATGAAATTTCTATGGGTGAAGTGGAGTGGTTGCCTTATCTGCAAGAGTTTTACTCCAGCGATACGGGTCTGGATGCCCAGGTCAAAGAGCAGGAAACTCAGATCGATCCGTCTGAAGCTCGTACGGTTGAGCTTGAGGATATCGATGCAAAAATCCGCATTGGGCGGTTTGGGCCTTATGTGGAAGTGGATAATGGCGATGGCATGGTGACTGCTTCTATTCCCAAGGATGTGACCCCTGCGGATTTAAATGCAGACCAGGTAGCAGAAATTCTGCGACAGAAGACGGAAGGACCCGATCAGGTGGGAAATCATCCGGAAACGGGAGAACCCATTTATCTCCTGATTGGGAGCTACGGTCCCTATGTTCAGCTGGGCGAGGTTGCGGCAGATAAGAAGACAAAACCGAAACGAGCGTCTTTGCCCAAAGGGGTAAGGCCTGAGGATGTGACGCTGGATATGGCAGTGGGTTTGTTGTCTTTGCCGCGTTTGCTGGGTACACATCCTGAGACCGGAGGCAAAGTACAGGCGGGTCTGGGGCGGTTTGGCCCTTATGTGGTTCACGATCAGGGAAAGGGAACAAAAGATTATCGCTCTTTGAAGGCAGGGGATGATGTGTTGACGGTTTCCTTTGAGCGGGCGCTGGAGTTACTGGCTGAACCGAAGGCTCGACGCGGTGGTCGAGGGAGTACGGCAAAACCGTTAAAGGAACTGGGTGCCCACCCGGAAGATGGCGAGGCGGTGAATTTGTTTGATGGGCGCTATGGGCCTTATGTGAAACATGGCAAAATTAATGTGTCGCTGCCGGAGGGACAAACGGTAGAAAGCATTAGTCTGGAAGTAGCGATTGAATTGCTGGCGGCTAAGGCGGCGAGCAAGAAATCATCGGGTAGGACGAGCAAGTCTACGGCGGCGTCGAAGCGTAAGACGGCAAGTAGTAAGAGTAAGGCGACTGAGACGTCTTCAACGGCGAAGAAGACAACGGCGAAGAAGACAACGGCGAAGAAGACGACAGCGAAGAAGACAACGGCGAAGAAGACAACGGCGAAGAAGACAACGAAGACAAGTAAGGAGGAAACGACGTCTTGAAACAGGTTTACATCCTTGAGAGTTTCAAGCTGATGGCTCAATGGTTCTGATATAAGTACCTGAGCAGAGAGAACTGGAAGGTTTTGCTTAGCGCAACTCTTCTAATGATTTTTGTATATTGTTTATGATTAAAAGGCCAAGACCGTTGGGATAGACAGATGGGAGAAGTTCCTAAGCTGTCTCAAGTGGCTAATGTTTTTGGGTTGCGATCGCACCTTCAGCCAGAGTCAATGTTTTTAGTAACACTGAAGTAGCGTGCTAAGACCCGATATATTTGACTGGCGTGTTTGTAGGCATCGCAAGTGTGTTATTGAATGTCTTTCTATCCTCCAACGATCGACCTAGACGGCGAAATCGACTGGCGCTTTTGATTGTCCTGATTGTTTCTATTGTTTTTACGCTGGCGGCGTTTGTGAAAGTGTCTTCGATCTTTACCTCATCTAAATCTGGTCCGCAATTACTCAGCGATCCCTTTTTGCAATTGCCTGCGCCAGATGCTGTGCGAGTGGTTTGGTTTACGGAATTTGCCGGTTCCTCTCATACCGTTACCTATGGGCTGAACCGCGATCGCACTGTTACGGCCACAACCACCCAATTGAGTCGCTCGCGAGAGGATCGTCGCTCGCGAGTGGGCCAGCAAACCGAAGATGGTCAGAGGTATGCGCAAACGGTTAATCGCCCCATCTGGCGGCACGAGGCTATTGTCAGCGGTCTCGAACCCGGACGTCGATTGCCCTATCGCGTCACCAGCGTTCGAGAAGACGGCCAGCGGGCGAGCAGTGAAGAGTTCAGCCTGGCTCCTGCACCCGTTCCAGGAACACCCCTAAAAATTCTGCTGACCTCCGATCACCAGTTGATGCCGATGGTTGCCGCCAATCTGCAAAAGGTAGTGGAGACGGTGGGGCGGGTGGATGCAGTGTTTATGGCGGGCGATCTGGTCAATATCCCCGATCGGGCGTCAGAATGGTTTGACGATAATCGCGGGGGGGCATTTTTCCCCTGTTTGCAGGGACGCGCTCATTATTCGATTGCGAGGAATGGGCGCAAGACAGTTTACCGGGGCGGGCAGTTGATTCAGCATGCGCCCTTGTTCCCGGTTGCGGGCAATCATGAGGTGATGGGGCGTTTTTCGATGGAGATGGGTTTGAACGAACAGTTTGATAATGCGGTGCCGCGTGCGATCGCAGCTCAATTCTATCCCTCTCCAGCGACGCAACTGAATCCTGTTAGCGATTTGCCACTGCGCGAGGACTGGTTGAACAATAACAGCTTCAATACCGACACCTTCAACGAAATCTTCTCCCTACCCGTCGATCGTCCTTTGGGTAAAAACTACTATGCCGTTAGTTTTGGCGATGTGCGATTAATTGTACTCTATGCCACAAATCTCTGGCGGCCCTCCAATCTCACAGCCAGTACCCGAGGGCGCTACCGGGAACGCCAAAAAGACCTGAACGATCCAGAAAAATGGGGGTATGGGCAGTTCATCTTCGAACCGATTGCCCAGGGAAGCGAGCAGTACCAGTGGTTTGTCGCCGAACTTAGCCGTCCTGAATTTCAACAGGCTCGCTACAAGGTGGTGATGCTGCACCATCCCCCCCATTCCGTTGGCGCTAATGTTGTTCCTGCCTATACAGACCCGGTGCAGATCGTCGAGCGCGCTGTCGACGGCAGCATCCAGGCTGTCCGCTACGAATATCCCAAATCAGACGACTATCTGCTCCGCGATGTCATGCCGTTGCTGGAGTCTGCGGGCGTCCAACTTGTTTTTTATGGCCATTCCCACCTGTGGAATCGCTTTGTCAGTCCTTCGGGCATACAATTCCTGGAATCGTCGAATGTAGGCAACAATTACGGTGCTTTTCTGGATAACAAGCAGCGATCGGTGCCAGCGGGATATCGAGAAACATACGTAGCAACAGGCGACCCCAATGGTCTGGATCCAGTCGTGCCGACCCTTGCGCCTTTAAAAGATAAGACTGGAAAGGTGCTCCCCTATGTAGCAAGCAATGACATTACTGTGTTTAGTATTCTAGATACAGGCAAGGGAGCAGTGACCAGTTATGCCTTCGATGTGCGTCAACCGACATCATCTGTTGTGGCGTTGGATCGATTTGAGCTAAAGTAGATTTTGACATCATGGCACTCAAAAATATCAAATGGCCGACAAACGAGGAAAGCACGGTGCGCTCGAATCGCTCAGGGCGCTTCAAGTGGCGAACTATGGTTGGCCTGCTCTTAATGTATGTTGCAGTAGCGCTCAATTGGCAATGGATCTGGGGTGTATTTGGGCTGTATTGGATTGTTCCTGACTTTTTTACTGGCGTGACTTACTTTATTGAACCGATTGAACGTCAAGAAAACCCCATGCTTTATTGGCTCATTCTGATCACCTGGATTGTCTTCAGTGTAGCGATGTTTTTCCCAGGATTAGCTTGAAAAGCTGAGTTTGGCGTTTTGAGCGATGGATAGCAGAAGGCAGGAGGCAGAAGGCAGAGGGCAGAAAGGAATAGAAGGCAGGAGGCAGAGGGTAGGAGGCAGAGGGTAGGAGGCAGAAGGAAAAGGTTGACGTTTTGAGCTTTTTGGCATGTCCTAATCTATTCTCGTAGTGCTATATTGCAAACAAGAGGAGAGGATAATGGCGATGGTAAAAACAACACCTGTTTTACCCGTTGAGGCGTATACTTCCCAAGACTGGTTCGATCGGGAACAGCAAGCTATCTTTAGTCGTACCTGGCAATTTGCTGGATTTGTTGAAGACCTCAGCGATCCAGGGGATTACATCACTGTGCAGGCCGGACTGAATAATATTTTAGTGCTATTAGATGATACCAGACAGCTTCGCGCTTTCCATAATGTCTGTCGGCATCGCGGCACCCAACTACTGCGAGCGTCTGGTAAACGCAAGACATTTCTGACCTGCCCTTACCATGACTGGACTTACAACCTCAAAGGCGAACTGACCGCAGTACCAGAGCGCAAGAGTCAGTTCCCCGATCTTGACCTGAAAACCCTATGTCTCCACAACGCCTCAGTGGAGACCTGGCGCGGTATGCTGTTTGTTCATCCCGATGCTGATGCCGATCCGCTCAACCAGTGGTTGGGACCGATCGAACCCTATTTAGGCCCTCATCAGCCCGAAAAACTGGTGGAATATGTAGAGGGTAGGGCCCGCCACACGATTCATGCCAATTGGAAGATTGTCGTCGAAAACTATATCGATGGCTATCATCTCGCTCATCTCCATGCTGAAACTTTGTTTATGTACGACCACAGACGGCAGCAGACCGGATTTGTCGGTCATCATTTCCATTTTTACGAGCCGCTGGCAAAGGATTATCTGGATGGGATCGAAGACAATTCGCCACTGCCACTCATTGACCATGTACCGAAGGATAAAATTGGTGCCTATGTGCCCATGTTGTTTCCTAACCTGGGGTTGAGCGAAACGGAATCAAGCTGGTCTACCTTCTATGTCATTCCGGTTGCGCCGGACAAATCAATCGTAGAGATTCGGACTAAGGTGATGCCTGTGTCTAGCTGGACGTATGTGGCTCAGGAATGGAAGTCCTGGAATTATTTTAAGCATCGAAAATGGGATAAGTACGGTACAGGAGATGCGGACGATCCTCTCGCATCGGGTGATTTTATGGCTGAAGATATTTATGTGTGCGAGCAGCAACAACGGTCGCTGAAGACGCCCTATTTTTCCATTGGGGCAACGGCCAAAGATTTAGAACAATCTGTCTATCAATATCAGAGGAATGTATTAAGCTATTTTGAGAGTGGGTAGTCTGCCAAAATCCTTACTTGTTTGCCACTACTGAATCGCGATCGCACGACCATGTTGTCCCAAGGTATCGGTCACACTGTAGAGAGATGACTTGGAACCTGGCGTCTTCAGCTCCAGGTCCCGAGTCATCCCTTATATGACCAACGCCCAAGTCAGGGTTACTAGATTAGGATGCTGCGAGCATTGCTGGATCGATCTCGACTCCGAGAGCTGCGGCGACGAGTTTACCGTATTCTGGGTCGGCTCTGAAAAAGTGGCAGAGTTGTCGCATCTTGATGTCCTGGGAAATACCGTCCATGGCAGCTGCGATCGCATGAGCCGTTCGTTGCTTTTCTCCTGGTGAGAAAATGCGCCACAGATTGCCTGCTTGAGTGTAGTCATCGTGGCCTTCGCGAGAGTCGTAGCGGTCGGCAACCGTATCCCCTAGCGACAAACCCGGCTCTTTGGCGTCTGGAGCTGTTTTTGGGGCGCTGTCATCGCTATTGGGATAGTAATTTGTACTGCTACCGCCGTAGCCAGCAGCCATGGCCCCATCTCGCTGGTAATGCATCACCGGGCAGCGCGGCTGATTCACTGGCAGCTGCTGATAGTTGGTGCCAATGCGATAGCGCTGGGCATCAGGGTAAGACATCAGCCGCGCTTGCAACACTTTGTCAGGGCTGGGGCCAATGCCTGGCGGAAAGACCGACGGGCTAAAGGCGGCCTGCTCCACTTCAGCGTGGTAGTTCACTGGGTTACGATTGAGTTCGAGAGTGCCGATTTCCATCAGGGGAAACTGGCTGTGAGGCCACACTTTCGTCAAATCGAATGGATTCCACTGAAAACTTTTTGCCTGTTCTTCCGTCATTACCTGAATTTTCACTGTCCACTGGGGATAGTCACCCCGTTCAATTGCCTCGAACAAATCGCGCTGGTGTGATTCCCGGTCAGTGCCGATTAGCGCAGTTGCCTCTTCACCCGTCATGCAGCGAATCCCCTGACGCGTTTTGAAATGGAACTTGCACCAGGTTCGTTCGCCCGCCTTGACAAAGGAAAAAGTGTGACTGCCGTAGCCGTTCATGTGACGATAGCTAGCGGGCAGACCGCGATCGCTAAACAGAATCGTCACTTGATGCAGAGATTCTGGATTGAGCGACCAGAAATCCCACTGCATATTTGCATCGCGCAGATGGGTCTGAGGGTGGCGCTTCTGAGTATGAATAAAGTTGGCGAACTTATAGGGATCGCGGATAAAGAAAACCGGGGTGTTGTTGCCGACCAGATCCCAATTACCTTCTTTAGTGTAGAATTTTACTGCGAAGCCGCGGACATCGCGCTCGCCATCAGCCGCCCCTTTTTCCCCTGCCACGGTCGAAAAGCGCAGAAAGACTTCAGTTTGCTTGCCGACCTCCGTGAGGAATTTGGCCTTTGTGTATTCTGGGATAGCGCGAGTAACGGTGAAGGTTCCATAGGCTCCCGATCCCTTGGCATGGACAACCCGTTCGGGAATGCGCTCGCGGTTAAAACTTTGCATTTGTTCTAGCAGTTGCACATCCTGCATTAGCAGAGGGCCGCGAGCGCCTGCTGTCAGAGAGTTCTGGTAGTCGGCAATGGGACAGCCGGTCGCGGTGGTCAACGTTTGCGGTTCGCTCATGGTGCAAGGTCTTCCTTTTATTTCACGTCGCGTTATTCAGGTAAACTCATAACGAGTTTGACTTAGATTAAGCATACTCATAATGGCTTCGGGTTGGCAAGCCGCTTTCGAATTCTTAATATTTCGCTACCAGGTTATGAGTATAGGATCTTGCCTGAAGATGAGGTTGTCTTGTCAAAGAGGGGTGCTCAAAAAAAATCCTTATTTGTTTACGACTATCTATACCCAATCGGGGTATCGTTCAGTTGTATTTAAGTTGTTGTGCGATCGCAGTTTTGGGATGGGTTGCGATCGCAAAACCCCCAACTTGAATTTCTATGCAATCCATCCTTCAGTGATATTTGAACAGGGTAATACGCTAGAATCGGACTAACTTTTTTAGCCCTCAAGACTGAATCATGCAGATTAGTGTCGAAGTGCCAGATGCGCTAGCAATCCGTTTAAGTACGTTGCAAGACCAGTTGCCACAGATTTTAGAACTGGGGTTGCGGCAATGGAACGCAGAGGCTCAATCTGGGTTTTCTGGATTGGCAGACGTCTTAGAGGTATTGGCAACTCTTCCGACTGCAGAAGAAGTGTTGGCGTTGAAGCCGTCTGAGGCATTACAGCAGCACATCGGAAGTTTGTTGGAAAAAAACAGGACAGTCGGGTTAACGGCTGAGGAAGAACGATGGTGGCAGCATTATGAATATGTCGAACATTTGGTTAGGATAGCGAAGGCGAAAGCATTGCTAAAGCTCAAGGCATTGTAAAGCATGAGTAAAACCTATATATCGGCTGCGCTCAGGCACTGGGTCTATACGCGTGCTAATCGTCGGTGCGAATATTGCTTAATGCCCGAAATTGCCGCTCTTGTGTCCCATGAAGTTGACCATATCATTGCTGAAAAGCATGGGGGCAAACGGAAGCGCATAACCTGGCGCTAGCCTGTACGATTTGCAATAAGCATAAGGGAAGCGATCTTGCTTCAATCGATCCCTTGAATGGAGAAATCGTCAGATTATATCAGCCTCGTCAAGATCGCTGGCGCGACCATTTCCAGCTAGAGGAAGGCGAGATTATTCCGCTCACTGCCATCGGACGGGTGACGGTGCGCTTGTTACAGATGAATCGTTCTGAGCGATTGGCAGAACGGCAGTTGCTTTCGCAAGCCGAAGTGTTGGATGTGCCTGAAGCTTGATAGTGTTCCGATAAACTGGGCGATCGCGGTTTGGGATGGGTTGCGATCGCAGGGTCAACCTGAAATGTGCAAAAACAGGGTGATATCGATCTGGATTTTGCTAGCGAGAATGCCCCGTTATTTGTATATATCTCCTCTAGTGCCAATCGTGAAAATTTCGACAGCAGCAGTATCAAGACTAACTGTAAAAATAACGCGAATCTTACCCATCCGCAGCCGATAAAATCCGTCCCATTTCCCCTTCATCTTCTTGATGTCAAGATCGGTAAATGGAATAATGCCTTGCATTTCCACAGCAAGGAGCAATTGGCGGAGCTGCTCTTGGATTCTATCTGCATCTTCAGGGTTAGTCTTCTGCAAAAACTTAATCGCCTGCTTGCGAAATCTGATCGCCATATTTGACCCATTGCGTCATATCAATTGGTTCATTATCGTCATAATCTGAGGGAGAACCAAAGTCGGCCTCCAATTCTGCCTGTTCTTCATCGCTGACAGAAGGAACAAGCACCTCGCAGAGCAACAGTCGTTCTTCCCGTAACACTTCTCGAACGCTCTCCTTAATCAGCGCTTTGCGATCTTGAATTTCCAGTGCTGTGGTTTGTCCTTCAGCAGTCTCTTGTCTAGCGCGCTGTGCAGCAACAACCCGCTTAGGTTGAGTTCGCTGGAACGACCGATCCCATTTCAGTTCATCTTGCAAGTCGTCAATATATTCTCGAAGATGCTCGACCACTCGATCTTGTGCCTCTTCAGGCAAAGACTCTAACATCTTGACAATTGTAGTAATCGTTGTAGATGGCATGATTGGTGGTTCGCATACAATACTCTGTATTTAAACTAGCACTGATTGCAACTTGAAACGCGATCGCGTTTTGAGATGGGTTGCGATCGCGTTTTGGGATGGGTTGCGATCTCGCTTTGGGGTGGGTATTGATATCAGTTTTAGCAATAAGCTAATCGGCGTTGAAATTTTTTGGCTAAGTTCCAAGCAACAAAGGTCTCAGAGCGATTTTCATGCAATTTAGATGTCTGATAGCTTACAATGCGAAAATTGTATCAATCGCAATCCAATCCTAATTATTGATTGTTTCCATAAATAGCAATTGTCAAAAAAAATCCAAGAGACTTGCCATCTTTCTGTAGAAATTCGATATTCAAACGATTAGTTATTTTGTGCCTTCTACCAAGTTAACAGTACTATTGTCTAAAATCCTCGAGAGACTTGGTTGGATATGAGCAACCGTTTTATAAAATTGATTAATGAGAGAATCAACATTTTTACACTGCTGAATTAGTCTTTCTAGGCTTTCCAATCGCTTGTCTCTCTCCACATAAGATCGACCAGAGTGTTGGGATCGCTACCTGAAAACGCTGTTTGTTAGAGCAGATTTTTCAAGATCAATTAACTTTTTTTCTAGCATGCTTTTCCCTTCAATCAATGTGCTCCTTTGAGCTTTATAGCCTCTTAGAGAAACTCTAACCTCATTCAGTAGTATAGATTCAGATTCTCTTCGTTGGCTGATATCTGATGCTAATCTTTTCAGCAATCTTTGAGCCTCAGATGCAAGCTCTGCTAAGTGCATTGAACCAACATATGATCTCTTCATACGACATCTTTAGAGTATTGAAATCCATCTCGTTGGCCATAAGATCGTTCGACAAAGAGCGAGCATTAAGGTAATCTCAACACTGAAAATCGCATTCTACAAAATTAAGCAGTGAGTACTGTCCTGACGGCACTCGTGACTTTATACTCAAAAGAATATAGCTAAAACTACTAGTAATGGCTTACACTTTAGCAACAGATTATGTCAAAGGTAGTTGATTTGGTCTGAATTTCAGCATAATCCCATGTCATATTTGACCTGTCTACCACTTCAAAATCATCTCCACATTGGCCAGTTTTATGCCTTTCTCTAATTGCGATATGAATGTATTATGAATGGGAGAATAGTTATAGATATAGCCAGTTACGATGCCTCTTTCGGTCAGCACGCACAATCCCCAAGCCAGGAACAGGAAAGCTGCAGTCTCCTGCGAAGCGCTCACCTGTGCGGAATATTTTGCTGGTATTGGTTTAATGAGATTGGGGCTGGAGCAAGCGGGGTGGAAAGTGATCTTTGCCAACGATTGGGCCCCGGAGAAATTTGAACTGTACTCGGCTCGTTTTGACGATGCCAGCCAGCATTATCGGTTGCAAGATATTTTTTCACTGTGTCATACTGACATTCCTGATGCACTGCTGGCGACGGTTTCGTTTCCCTGCATCGATTTGTCCCTGGCCGGGAATTTGCAGGGTATTCGCGGTCAGCACTCCAGTGCCTTTTGGGGCTTCATACAGATTCTGGAGCGGCAAGCGAAGAAACCGCGTCTGGTGCTGCTGGAGAATGTCGTCGGTTGGCTGAATTCTAATGGCGGACAGGATTTCCGGATTGCGATTCAGGCGTTGAATCGGTTGGGCTATGCTTGCGATGTCTATGGGATTGATGCGGCCCATTTTGTACCCCAGAGCCGACCGCGAATTTTTGCGATCGCAATCCACACCGCCCAAGCCAACGAAAACCTCTTCGTGCTTGCCCAGCGTCATCCCTCCCTCAAAACCAAAGCCCTAGAAAAAGCCATCTTCGCCAATCTCGATCTGCGATGGCATTTCATCGACGTTCCTCCCCTGCCTGAAAAAACGAACGCAGGGTTAAAAGATATTGTTGAAGCGATATCAGAAGATGACGATCGCTGGTGGAGCGAAGCGGAAGTGCAACGTCACTTACAGATGATGTCGCCTGTTAACCTGGACTATCTTAAGCAATTGCAGCATTTACCCGATTATTCCTACTGCACCATGTACCGGCGAGTGCGGCAAGGCAAGCAACGGGCAGAACTGAGGAAAGACGGGATCGCGGGTTGTCTCAGAACGGCAAGAGGGGGCAGCAGTCGGCAAATGTGGGTCCGGGCGGGGAACGGAACGGTCAGAATGCGACTAATGACGCCCCGCGAATATGCCAGACTGCAGGGGGTTCCAGACGATTACCCGATTCGATCGCCCCTCAATCAGGCATTGACTGGCTTTGGGGATGCGGTTTGCGTTCCTGCGATCGCATGGATTGCTACACACATCTTGAATCCTCTCGCTAAGTCGATTCGAGAAACTTCGTCAGCGTACCATCACTGATTACCAAAAGTTGGGTGCCTTGATGCTTGACAAAAGCGTACGTGACTGAGCGTCGGAATCGCTGTCTCGCTTCAGCTGTGTAATTTTGACGCAGTTCGGGCAACCATCGATCGAAGATAGGAATCATTTGGGTTCGCCCAACCAACCAGACCTCAACATCCGTATACGTCTCACTTCTGGCCACAAAAATATGATCAACAGATTTATCATCGGCGAGTTTTTCCAGTCCGCGATTCCTATGATACTGGTATTCAAAGCTGCTGCCAAGAACAGCAGACTTAACTTCGTAGTGGATTAAATCTGCTCCGTCTCCTTCTCTTGCTCTGTCATTGACTAAGATGGCCGCAAACACTTCCCAATCTTTTGAACCGATGCTTCCCTGAAGGGTGAAGCCATATCTTGCATAGATTTCAGCTTTATCTTGACTGTATTCAAGAATAAATTTCTGATAAAAAGAATGGCTCTATCCCTATTTCGGGGAGGTTGGAACTTGAAAATGCTCAAAACCCTTGCTAGAAGGAGATTTCAGCCTTGGAGCTATAACTTTAGGCGTAACGCTTACTGAATCAAGCTTCCAGCCTTTTTACCTATTTCATCTCCCTGAAACGAGGATTGAGCCAAAAGAATATGCTTCTTGAGCTTGCAAAATTGGCACACAAACCTTCCTCGCCAACGCTGGGGGCGAGAATGAGCATAAGAGAAAAGTGTCAAATTGCGCCAGCCCAAGTCATGCAACTCTCAATATAACCGTTTCAGCCAGGAGCTTCATCGGCATCGTATTGTTGACAATTTATTCCAGACGAGTTAGTCTGAAATTATTCCAGACGAGAGAGTTTGAAATCATGGCTCGACGGCGAGAATTCGATCCAGACGTCGTTCTCCAGACTGCGATTCAGCTGTTCTGGGAACAGGGCTACACTGCCACCTCCGTTGACGAAGTGGTGAAACGCTCCGGCGTCGCCAAATACGGCATCTACGGCACTTTCGGCCCCAAGCAAGCCTTGTTCAAGAAAGTGCTGGCTCAATATGCCGCCGACCGCCATCAAGACGTACAACGTCCGATTCGACAACCCGGTGCCTCCCTGCCCGCAATCCGCCAATTCTTTGACCAGGTGCCTGAGTTGTTAACCCGGTCAGACCAACAATGGGGCTGCCTGGTGTGCAACACAGGGATGGAAATCGGTCTCAGAGACCCGGAAATCCAGACCTTTGTCAAGGACTTTTTTGACGATATTGCCCGGGTGCTCAAAAGGTGTCTAATGCGGGCAGTCAAGCGAGGCGAACTGGAGCAACCGGCGGATATTGCAGCGCTAGCGACGTATCTGGCGACGGAGTTTCGCACAGCACTGATGCTGGCTCGCAGCGGCGCTGATGCCCAGACAATCCAGCAGCACTTGCAGTTTGCCTTGCAAGTGCTTGAATAATTTTTTTTGTCCAATTCCAGACTTTATCGTCTGGAATTTTAATTCTACTTGCTCGATCGGTTGAGTCGCAATACTGTTCGGTTAAGGATAGCGGATTCAATCACTTTACGAAAAATAGACCTGTAGGGACACGGCAATGCCGTGTCCCTACGCGAGAAATTAATTTTCGTTTCTAAACCGAACAGTATTGGGTTGAGTCGTATTGGACTGAAACACCTATCTGGGTGCGATCGGTCGGTTGTTGAGAAAGCTGTCGCGTTTATCCAGGAGACTTTGCAGCACTAAAGTGCCCACTACAAACGTTGCAATGAGCAATGAACCATGAACAATGAGCAATGAACAATGAACAATGAACAATGAGCAATGAACAATAGGAGATTGAACGATGCATAAGCCTAAAATTCTCGTGACTGCAGCGGCTGGACGGACGGGTTCGGCGGCGGTGCTGCAGTTGCTGGCGCAAGGGTTCCCGGTGCGGGCATTTGTGCGGCGGCGCGATGCGCGTGCAACCCGACTTGAAACGGCAGGGGCGGAACTGTTTGTTGGCGATCTGTTTGACTTTCGGCATTTGCGTCGGGCGCTGATTGGGGTGCAACGGGCGTATTATTGTCCGCCGTTTGCCCCGAATCTGTTGCATGGGGCGATGTTGTTTGCCCTGGCCGCAGAGGAAGCCAAGCTGGAAGTCGTGGCGTTGATGAGCCAGTGGAATCCCCACTCAACCCATCCTTCTGTCGTCAGTCGCGAGCACTGGATCGCCAATCAGATGTACCGCTGGATGCCGTCGGTGGATGTCGTCCATATCAATCCAGGCATTTTTGCCTTCGTGTATTTGTTGGGTTTGCCGACTATCGTTCACTTTGGCCTGTTGATGGCTCCTTTTGGAGCGGGGCGTAATGCTCCCCCCTCGAATGAGGACATTGCCCGCGTCGCAGTGGGTACGCTGATCGACCCAGCGCTCCACATTGGCAAAAGCTATCGACCGACGGGGCCGGAGCTGCTCTCGACCCAGGATATGGCTGACATCCTGAGCAAGATTCTCAATCGTCGGGTGAAGTATCAGGATACCTCGATCGCCATGTTTGCCAGGGCAGCTAAAGCGTTTGGATTCCCTGAGTTTGAGATTTCTCAGTTACGGTTCTATGCAGAAGACATTCGTCACGGCAGTTTCGCAGTGGGTGGCCCGACAGACCACGTCGAGCAGGTCACGGGTCAGAAGCCAGAGGCTTTTGAGCAGACGGCGCGACGATATATCCACAATCCGGCGCTGATCCATCCGCAGCTGGCGCGTACGAGTAAGTTGAGTGCTCTGGCGTTCCTGGTGCGGATGCTATGGAGTCGGGTGCCGGATCTGGATCGATGGGAGCGCGATCGCGCCCATCCCCTGCTCAACCATCCTCATCTAGCCGTTGACAGCCCAGAATGGCAAGCCACTGCCCAACAACAACAGCTCCATCTGCTACGACTGAATGCAGATCGCTCGCACGAATTGTCCCCATTAGCGAAATAATCGGTATTTCAAACAGGAGGCCAAGAAAACATGAAATTCCAAGTTGACACAGAGTTATTTCCCTTTGAGAGCCGCTTTCTCAAGACAGCAAACGGTGCAGAAGTCCACTATGTCGATGAGGGCGAGGGAACAGTGATTCTGATGCTTCACGGCAATCCCACCTGGTCATTCTTGTATCGTAAGATGATTGGCAAACTGCGCCATCGTTTTCGCTGCATTGCGGTGGATTATCCTGGTTTTGGTCTGTCCGCTGCTCCCGCTGGCTACGACTTCTTGCCCCAGAGTCACAGTCAGGTCTTGATTGAAGTTGTCGAAACTCTCAATCTCGACAATTTCCTGCTGGTGATGCAGGATTGGGGTGGGCCGATCGGTCTAGCGCTAGCAGAGCGCTTTCCGGAGCGGGTACGGGGGCTGATTCTCGGCAATACCTGGGCCTGGCCGCTGAAAGGACAACCCAAGTTCGAGCGCTTCAGCTGGTTGATGGGGGGGCCAATCGGTCGTTGGATGGCGCGATCGTTCAATGGCGTATGGCGCGTGTTCATGGAGGCAGGGTTTGTGAATCCGCCGAGCCGACGGGAACTAGCCATGTACGAGGCCCCGTTTCGACAGCCGACGAATCGGATTCAGACGGCGATTTTTCCCCGTCAGCTGATAAAATCTGAGGCGTTTGAGGCGGCAGTCGAGGCGGGGTTGAAGACATTAGCAGACAAACCCGCATTGTTGCTCTGGGGCGATCGCGACATGGCGTTTCAAGATCGGGAATTGGAACGATTTAAGACCTATTTCCCAAACCATAGCCATCATGTGCTCAACGCTAGTCATTTCTGGCAGGACGACCAGGGAGAAGTCGCTGCCGCTTTCACGATCGACTGGGCCCAAGAGAATGGTTGGATCCAGGTAATGCCAGCTGGTGATGCAGCAACATGCTAAAAAGCCCAAAACCAGATTGTAGTCAACCTTTCCCTTCTGCCCTCTGCCTTCTGCCTTCTGCCTTCTGCTATAACGAATGGAGATCTTTTGAGTGCGATCGCATGAATCAGAAACCAACCTTACACTTCTTTTGCGGCAAGATGGCGGCGGGAAAATCTACCCTGGCGAGAAAAATAGCAGCAAAAACGAATGCTGTTCTCATTAGCGAGGATGTTTGGTTGTCAACCCTTTATCCTGCGGAAATCAACAACTTCAATGATTACCTGACCTATTCAGCCCGATTGAAAGCGATCGTGTTACCTCATGTCCAGACCCTGCTCAGGCAAGGCTTGTCAGTGGTGCTAGATTTTCCTGGCAATACCCCAAAACAAAGAGCCTGGTTTCGGTCCATCTTTGAACCTGCGATCGCAAACCATGTTCTCCACTCTATAGAAGTCTCAGATGAGCGCTGCAAGCAACAGCTGCGAAAACGCAATCAGGGCAAGTCGGAGGGAGCAGCTTTTACCACAGAAGCAGAATTTGATGCCATCACGCAATACTTTCAACCCCCAACGACTGCAGAAGGATTCAATCTTAAAACCTACGCATAATTGAATGGTTCAAGGTGCTCCCCGCATTTTGTCCACCGGATGCTGGCCGTAGAAGGGTAGGGTTTCTGATACTGGGGGGCGGTTGCCCTGCTGCCATGCCTGTTCTGCCATGTCCAGGAGATGGGTTGCGGCATATCCTAGATGAGCGTCAGCCTCAATGAGCTGGTAGGGGCAGGGCCAGGTGTCCAGAGTATGTTGCCAGGTGGTGGGCGCGATCGCACGCTCCTCTTGCACCACCTGCACTCTACTCTCAGCCAGCCGATAAATCGCCGCAAACACCTCGCCCCGCTGCGCCGCCATCTGCACCGCAACATCAACCGACTGCTTATCTGCCAACAGTTCCGCTCCCTGGGACCAGGCCAGCGCTGCCAGGGTGGAAATACCATAGAGCGGCATTCCCAACTGCTGCGCCAGCACCCGCGCCGTCACCACCCCAATGCGCGTTCCCGTAAAGCTACCCGGCCCCTTCGCCACCGCAATGAACTTCAAATCCTGCCAGGTTCGCGGCAGCAGGAACTGCAGCAGATACGAATGCAAATGGGTCGAGAGCGCCCGTCCCAGCTCCCAGGTCTGGCAACGCTCATCGCCCGCGAAGTTGCTCAACGCCAGCCCCAGTTCCGGACTGGTCGTATGCAGCGCAAGGCCATATTGAGGAGAAGCTTGGACGATCATAGCTAACGGTTAATGGTTATACCATTTTGGATTTTAGATTGCCGATTTTGGATTGAAGAAAGACTTACTGAGCAAGCGTCCCATTTGGGCAAGTATTCTAACAATTTCATCAGTCACCTCTTCAAATCAAATGGGTACTAGCTTTTAGCTAACTGCTAAAAGCTAATTGTTAAAAAGTATCAGAAAAATTCGATTTCCTGAACAAATGAGTCGAGAATGCTTGCCCAACTTCCAGCGCTGGTAGCATCCATCGTCCACGAAAAGCCCCTTTACAAAGGTTTTTTGGGGATTGGGGGAAATATCAAACGAGAAAAAAGCCCTTAACTCAAAAAATTCGAAAATCGCTGCTTGAGATCGTCTTTTATATAGAGCTGGCATTTCGCCTACCGGAAATCTTCAAACTTGTTTCTGGGCTTATATCAGTCCGGGGATGGGTCATGAAGTTTCATTATCAACACCATCAAGTTTCAAGGAAAAATATCGGACATGAAAACTTTATTTGCTATTTTGCTGAGCTGTCTGTTCTTGCTTGCAAGTCCGCTTGCGGCAATGGCTGATACCGTCCATGCTTATGATGCGGGGGACAATGGAAAATCGTTCGACATCGGCCCAGATTCGCTGTTGACTGTGAGCCTTGAGGCCAATCCAAGCACTGGCTATCGCTGGGTCAATGTGCCTGTAAATCCTTTTAAGGGCGCTCGCCTTGGGCCTGTGAGAGCAGTGTTCCCAGTTCTAGATGAGACTTTCGTTCCTGCGAATCCAGGTCTCCCAGGGACTAATGGTATTGACATCTTCAGTTACAAAGTTGAATCCATGGGAGCTGGCGGGCTGAAATTGGAGAAGCGTTCTCCTGGTGGCGAAACAGTAAAGACTGTAGAGATTAGCTTTATGGTCGTTAACCCATAATTCTGAGTGTCTCCCACCTGGGACAATAGAATTTATCTAAACCTTTTTCAAGGTGCGTTGTGCAAATCGCTGACGCACCTTCATTCGTTGTTCGCTTCGGATCGATTGCTTGAACGATATCCAGAGGCCCAAATTTGGTGCGTTCGGATTGGATATAAGGGTGTTTCATCGTTTTGGTGTTGGTTGCCTGCTATAACGTTATGATGCATGGAATTGTGGATCGAAATTGCGAAGCGACAATTCGGTTAGTCGTAGGCAATACAGATTCACAAAAGCAAATGATTGATGCTGTCATTTGCCTTGGACAACCAACCATTTGTGGAATGCAGATTACTGTGGAATTTGTTCTGAAATGGTTAGCAAATCGTAGGCTGTGTATAGCCTGCGGTCATGGCTCCGCCAAAGCGCTAGCGTAACGCATCAAATACATATCCACAGTGCGTTACGGCTATCGTCTAACATACCCTACTGGAATGACACAGCTAATTCAGTGCATTAAGACTCAAGTTGGCAACGAATGAAACCGGATGTAACAGATGTTTACTCTATAAGCCTCAACGGGATCGCCATCCGCTACATCCGTTCAAATCCGTTGCCAACTATTGCACATTTTTAGACATGTCAGACCACTACAAAAGTCCAGATTATAACCGCACATAGTATAATTATTGCGTCTCTGGTTGTTTCAGACAGAATCGTTAGTGTTCCTTCAATTTGATGACTTGTTCTTCTAAGGGATAATGTTTATCCGAGTGGCTCAACAGGAAGATATTGAAACTCTTTTTGAGATCAGGACGAGTGTGGTTGAAAATTATCAATCTCGCGAAGAGATTGCGGTTCTGGGAATTACGCCCGATTCGGTGGCACAGATGCTACAAACGGATTGTCGGGCCTGGGTTGCTGACGTTGAGGGACGCTCGATTGGCTTTTCCATTGCCAATCAAACAGAAGAGACGATTTTTGGCGTCTTTGTCCTACCTGATTTTGAAGGGCGCGGCGTGGGGCGCGGTTTGATGCAGGCAGCGGAGGAATGGTTGCGATCGCACCACCTCCAAGAAATCTGGTTAGTCACAGAGAACGACCCCACCTTAAGAGCCTACGGCTTCTATCTCCACCTCGGTTGGATTCCCGTTGGCGTCGAGACCGAGGGCGCATTCAAAGGCGAGATGAAATTTGTTAAAATTTTGGGCAATGAGCCAATTCATCTCTGAGATTACTGTCGCCAAAATTCGAGTTGGGAGCATTAACGATGACGATGACAATGACTTTGCAGCAATTGTACGAAGTGGATGACTATCAATGGTTAGAAAAAACTGTTCAGCTGCTGCGATCGCACCAACTGGATCGACTCGACTTAGTACATTTAATTGAGGAGTTAGAAGCATTGGGAAGCGAGAAAAGACATGCAGTCGAGAGTCTGTTAGAGCAAGTGATGCGGCATTTACTCTTCTTGCAATATTGGACAGAGGAATACGAACAGAATGCCAATCATTGGCAAGCAGAACTGTATAGTTTTCGCACCCAGTTGAACCGCAAACTCACCACAAATTTACAGCTTCACTTAGAAAACGAATATTGCAATCTCTACACCGATGCTGCCGGTTATGTCCAACGGAAAGCAGGGTTTAAGCTGGAATTGCCAGCCCAGTGTCCGTACACTCTGGAACAGCTCTTAGATGTTGAATGGTTACCCTAGCTCTGACACCTGACACCTGACACCTGATACCTAACACCTAATACCTTCATCCGACCCGCTCAGCTCGTCCAGAATCGCCAGCACCTCCCGTTCAAAAGCAACTTGAGCGCGATTGGTGCGTCCCCCCACATAGAACCGATCGCCTTGCTGAAAGGCCCAAATCTGAGAGTGGGAAAAGTAACTCATGACGACGCTGACCATGAGCAAACCGAAGCCGACATAGACGATGGGAATACCCGGATCGGCTTTAATCTGCAACCCTGTACTGCCCACCACTTGCTCGATCGTCAACCGAATGCCATTGACTTCCGCCGCCATACCGGCGCGAACCGTGGACACCAGCTTGCCGCTGACGTCGTAAATCAGCAAGGTGCCCTGCAAGTCTCTGGCTAACAATGAGATGCCTTCGCTCAGGTCTGGTTTTGTCGGCACCCAGGTGCCCCAGATGCGCCCTTTGCCGCCGGTATCTAGCAGCGCCATCGGCAGCTCCAAGACGGGGCTGTTGTTCAGGCGCAAGCGCACGGCAGCGATGGCCCAGTCTGCCTGATAGAAACTGACGCCCCGGTAGCGCAGGGGCAGATTGACATGGATGGTTTTGCGATCGCGCTCTTCCTCTTCTTCATCCACCACCGACAGATCTGAATAGAACTGGTCAATCGTCCCATCTGGCGTATAGTCAATCCAGAACCGATTCACCCGTACGGACCAATCCTGGGGAATCTGCCGCGCTGCCAGCGGCCCCGCCCGGATGATATTCTGCACCTGGAACGTTTCCCCATCAGGCACCATCTCCTGGGCCGCGAATCCTGTCATTGTGCCCCAAATCGCCCCCAGCAAAATAATCAACATGCTGGCATGGACAACAATCGGACCCACCCGTCCCACCAGTCCTTTGCGGGCGTAGAGGGCATCTCCTTCGCGAAAAATGCGATAGCGACGGCCTTCCAGCAAGGGCACCAACGCATTCAACGAACCACTCTCTAACTCGGCACTCAAGGCCAGCTGCTCGAACTGACGGGGACGCTGATAAAATTTCCACCGTCGGGCCGCTTTCAACGCCGGTAATTGACGCGTAAAGGTACAGGCTGTCAGACTGCTGCCAAAGAAAATCAACAGGGCCAGAAACCACCACGTCCGATACACATGATCGAGGCCCAGCAGCAGAATGAACTTCCAGGTGATGAAACCAAATAAGGCCGGGTCTTCTGGATAGTTGGCCTGGTAAAAGGCAACAGATTGGTCTTGCTCAATGACCGTGCCCGTGCTGCTGAAGACTGCGATCGCAAGCAACAGCACAATCGCCAACCGCAAATCCGCCAGCACCGGCAACAACTCCCCCCGAAACCAGCGACTCCAGCGCTGGCCAAAACTCATCCGCTTTGGCCCTGTCCCCCCATCCTCCGACCGCGACCCATCCTCTAACGACATGCTTCTTCAACCCTAGACATCAAGAAAGTTGAAAGGCTGAAACGTTGAAAGGCTTCTCCTGCATCTCTATAAAAATAATCCAGAAACACACCTGAGATGATCGCTTTCAACCCTTAACCCTTAACCCTTAACCCTTCAACCCTTCCTAAAATCCCGCTGATGGCACAAACCGAAATACCAATGAAAACACTCCAAACCCCACCAACAGCGCTCCACTTGCAGGTGTAATCCAACCTGACCAGCGACGCAACGACAGCAACCGCTTAATCAAAGCCGTGAACGTTCCCGCCAGAATCAGCGGTGCCACATAGCCCGCCGTATACGCCAACAACAACACCCCGCCAACAAACATATCCTGTGTCGTGGCCACCCAGCCCAACAAGGTTGCTAAAACAGGCGTACTGCAGGGAGACGCCACCAACCCAAACGTCAGCCCAATTAAATAGGAACGCACACCATCCGGTAAGTCCTTGGAAATCCACTCCAGCCCCCCCGACGCCGGCAACTGCAGCGGCAGCGCTTCCAGTAAATTCAGCCCCATAATGATGGCCAGAACGCTGACGATAATGGGCAAGCCAAAGCCAACCTGACCGTAAACCTGCCCCACCAACGCTGCCACAATCCCCAATCCCGCCAGCGTGGTCGCCAGCCCCAGGGCAAACCAGGTCGATTGCACCGCCGCTTGCCAGCGACTCCGTTCCTCATAGCCGCCAATGTACCCAATCGTGATCGGTAGCATGGACAGCATGCAGGGCGTCAAACTGGTCAGCAGCCCAGCCAGGAAGATGATACCCAAACTCACCGCTGTCAGGTGCATCAACTGCGTAGAGACCAGACCATCCGCAAATTGCTCCAGATTGTATAAGGAAGTTTGTATCGTTTCAATCATGTGTGTGGCTCCAAAGTGCGCTGTCGATCCCGGAGCGATCGTCGCCCCTGTAAGGATAACACTTCTGCCCCGCTACTCTCCCGCGCTACCCGCACCAGCAGCCCCGCCATCAACAGACTGGCAATCATAGAACTGCCGCCATAGCTAAAGAGCGGCAGCGGCAAGCCTGTGGTGGGAAGCGCTCCAGTGGCAACACCAATATTGATCAGTGACTGTCCCACCAGCAAAATGGTTGCCCCCACTGCCACCAGGCGATACATGGGATTGCGCGCCTTCACCGCCACAATCAGCGCCAGCGTCCCATAGGTAAACAGCAATAGCATCAGCAACAAACTGCCCACCAGTCCAAATTCTTCTGCAAACACCGAGAAAATAAAATCTGTGTACTGAATGGGCAGATAAAACAACTTTTGTTGGGAGAGGCCATAGCCAGTTCCCCAGAGTCCCCCCGATCCAATCGCCAGCAAACTTTGGATTAGCTGATAGCCATCCTTCATTGGATCCATCCAGGGATCCAGAAACGAGAGCACCCGTCGCCGCTGATAATCCTGCAAACCAATACTAATGCTGGCCAGCACCACCCCAGCCAGCGCCGTGCCCCCCAGATAAGAAAACGGCAACCCCGCTGCCAGGGCAATCAGCCAGATCGTGATGCCGCAGAGCGCCGTGGTGCTCAAATTCGGCTGCAGCAAAATTGCACACAATGTCACTGAAAAGACGCCCAACCAGAGCAGCCGCACTGTCCAGGACAAGCGGTTCCATTGTCCAAATAGCCGTGCGCTCTGCAGCACCAGAAACGGTTTAATTAACTCTGACGGTTGAATCGGCATGAAACCAACAGACAACCAGCGCGTCGCGCCATTAATCGTGGTGCCAACCCCTGGAATCAACGTTGCCAGAATTGCCGCCGCAAACAGCAGAAAAAACCAGCGCGCTACCCCCAGGACATAGCGTAACGGCGTATGCACCAGCACGTGAAAGCCCGCCAGACCCACAAAAATCCACAGCAGCTGGCGCTTGAAGTAGTACAAGCCATCGCCAAAATCGGCCTCAGCGATCGGATAGGAGGCGGAAAACAACACCACCAGTCCCATCAACAGCCACAGAAACGTCAGCCAGCGCAACAGGCGAGCCTCAAAGGCCCAGTCCTTAACCGACGGATCGAAAAATGGGATGAAGCGAAGCAACTTCTTCAAGGCACTATCCTTCAAGGCACTATCCTGCCAACCGCAGCAACTGCATTTAATTTATCTCTTCAATCTGTCTGTTCAATCTATCCATTTAACCTGATCTATTTAATCTATTAATGTATCGTGTCATTTGAACCACGTCCATACCCCTGTTCGGGGTTAAGACTTTCCCCCACGAATCGAGGGGTAGGCGAGAATGGCACTGACTTAACGAGATTAAGTTTGCTGTCGCTCAACCCAATTACGGTACAGGAGGATAAATTTCGACCGCGCATTCCCTGGCAAAAAATCGGGCTACAGTTTTTCTGGGTTTCTTCCCGACTACGCAACCGTGGGCAGGATTGGTACATCTAAACCTTTTGTTTGCACCCTCACTTTGATAAGCAGGACACCCTGCATCAGTCACGCAAACACTTTCACCAGAAGACTGGCAAATTCTTGTTGGACAATGGCACACCTTTTGTCTTTTCTCAAAAGCTTGCTCTGCCAGAATCGAGGCAACCGCATTTTTGCCAATTTTCTCTGCCCTGCTGTAGCTCTCTTGCAGGGTTGTCAAACACTCAATATCGATTGACATATAAGGGTCTTGAAATGCAGCTGAAGTTGCCCGCTGTTCGTCCCATTTAAACTGGCCGGGATGGAGCCATCTGAATAACTTGTCAGGCGCTTGAACTTCGTAAATCTGCGTCATTTGGTTTCAGTTATAAACAGCCAGCCTAACAAAGTCACTATTTCCTCCAGGGGAGATGTTCCCTCTTCATCGCCATTGTTGCTAGATTTCAAATATTCAAGTTCGTCTGCTGGAGCAGCAGGCACAAAAAGTTCTAATTCTCTGGATGGGAACCGCTGACCGGCCCACTCAAACAAAATCGAGCCATCCGATCCTGGGGCAATGAAGGGTGCCAGCTGGGAGAAGGACATTTTTTTTTCCAGGTAGTAGCTGTAAATGCTGGCATAGAGTTCGAGCGCTCGACTCACTTGCTCCCAAGAAAATTCGGGTGCTCCATATCCATCCCAATTGTCTTCAAGCGTTACCAGATGCCTCAGTCTCTGGAAGGGATTGGTATTGCCAATCCAGTCAAACTCGGCTTGGGAGGTTTTTACACCCCCCGCATAATGATTGCTTAATTCTTCTGCTGAGACTGAACGGTCGGGTTCGGTCTCAACAGGCAAGGGTGCTGTTACGGTTACATCTGTTGCAAATGGCGTCGTACCTGCCCTCGCCGAAGGGTTAACTTGCCCAACATACAACATGGTTGTTTCCTCTTACTTATTTCCTCTTACTTATTTCCTCTTACTTAAGAGATTCGTAATAGCTTGGGTTTAAGGAAGCGATGAATACTGCTTCAATGCGATCGTGAGCCTGATTTAACCATGGTATCAACCCTTCAGACAGGTCAGGGGGATCTCCAATCTCAATTCTCTGAGAGACAAAGTCGAGATCCAGGATCAAAACAACCTCATCATTTGACTTGGTGGCAATGCTTGTCTTGTGTACGAGGGAAGAATCGGTTGAGGACTCTTCTCTGAATTCATAGGTTTGTTGAAAGCGAGATATTTCTCGACTAAAAGGTTTTGGAAATAGCGGTAAAGTGGTTAAAAAGTTGTCAATTTTAATCTCTTCTGAGGGCAGAGGGATGTGGTTGATGTATCTCAATCTGATCTGGTTTAGCGTGAAACGACTGCAAAGATTGATATATTGCTTGAATGTTTTGAGAATCAATTCTCTGAAAGCATTCCAGCTTATATAAGGTTTCAAGTGATTGATAATTAGACGACTTTGACCCATTTGGATCGTTGCTGAATTGTCTGGTCGCCTGAGTTGCAATCTTTGGGTCGCAATGGGCGGTATGTTTGGCCGATCGTCAACGCTGATGGGGAGGCAGATCTCATTCACTGAAGTTTGAATCGGAAACTCGTCCTTGACTTGGGCATAGAATAATCCGGGCAAGGTTAATTCATTCGTGCCAGCCAGATCGAACCGGAATTCGCATAGGGCTTCTACCAGGGGTGGTTGCTTTAGTGGTTCTCCCATATCCCTATCTAACTGCACTGAACCTACTATGGCATAAAGTGGCTTGGGTGTTGGTGGGTGGGTGGTGCTCAGGGAGGGCTGCGATCGCACCTTCTGGGCTGTTCATGAGCAGCTCCCACCCTTAGATTGGGCAAAATCAATCCAAGCTCAAAAGATGTTGCGTTGGGTTTCACTATCGTTTAGCCCAACTTACAGGATCTAAGCGCGATCGCGCTCCCGCTTTCCAGCGATCGCACCGATCAACTTCACCACTGCGTTGATGACCTTGTCCAGGGTGCCGAGGAGGAGCGCGATCGCAAGAATCCAGGCCAGAGGATTGGTTGGATCCAGCAGCTCGGTGAATTTGAGAGGAGCAGCAGACAGTGTTGACAGTTCAGAGAAGCGTATTTGGATCGTCAGTTCAACTGCATTGGGAATCAGCATTCAGGGTGTCTCCAATTCATTCATGCATTCAGCCTATGGGGAGCTATCGGTCTAGAAGTTCCCCCAAAGTTGCCACTGGTAGAAAAAGTAGTCCACAGTAGGTAGAGAGTTGGTAGAAAACGGGCTGGATGGATTGGCAAGCTTTTCTGGAGGATATGTGCGATCGCAGCCTGCGCCTGACCGCCGATCAGCGTCAGGTCTTTCTGGCTCGTCTGGCGGATGAAAATCGCGATCGCAGCGAAGCCAGCCTCGCCGCCAGCCTCAACCTCAGCGCCGCTGCAGTCAAGAAACACATGACCGCGATTTACGCTCGCGCCAGTTACACATTCCCTTCTCTCGCAAACATCAAAGGTCGCGGCAAGCTCAAAGAACTCCGCGCCTGCCTCAAGCAAGCCTGGAAACAAACCACCGCCCCTCCAGCAGAGGACCCAACACCCAACACCCAACACCCTGAGAGCTTACAAGAATCCCCCAGCCTCACCAGCCCATTGCCCCCGCTCCGTCCAGCGCCCCTCAAACCCGGTGCCCCCTTCCCCCGCGTCCGTCTGCCCGACAACTTCGTTCCCCGCCCCGCCGCCCTCAACGCCGTCAAAGCCAAACTGCTCGCCGCCAGCCCGCGTCCCCTGGTGGTCAGTGCCATTTCTGGTCTCGGCGGCCTGGGTAAATCCGTCCTCGCCGCCGCCCTCGTCCTCGACCCCGACATCCAGCACCGCTTCGCCGACGGCATCCTCTGGGTCACCCTCGGCCAGAACCCCGACCTGCAGACCCTCCTGGGGGACTGGATCCGCCAGCTCGACAAATCCCGCGACGCCTTCAGCGCCAATACCCTCGAATCCGCATCTCGCTACCTGGACACCCTCCTGGCCGAGCGCCAGATGCTGCTCGTCATCGACGACGTCTGGCACGCCGCCCATGCCGACGGGTTTCGCGTCGGCGGTCCTAACTGTCGCGTTCTGGTGACCACCCGCGAGGCGCAGATCCCAGGAGCCGAGTATTATCCGCTGGATTTGATGTCGGAAGCCGAAGCCATTGCTCTGGTGCGCCAGAAACTGGGGCTGCAATGGCGCACCGACCAGGAAGCCGAAGTCAAAGCCTTTGCGAAAGTGTTGGGTTACCTGCCCCTAGCGCTGGACTTGGCCGCCAACCAGGTGCGCGACGGCCTCACCTGGGCTGAACTGCAGACCGAATTCCAGCGCGAGCGCCGCGCCGTCGCTTTGGGCACCGCTCGCCGCACCAGCGCCCTGCAGCTGCTGGACTCCGCCGAAGCCTGGGAACAGCTCAATGAAGACCAGCAGCGCCAGTACAGCCTGCAAGCCTGCTTCAACCTCAGCCTCCAACGACTGCAACCTGACCAGCTGCAGCAATTCGCCAGCCTCGGCCTGCTGCCCGAAGACGTCAACCTGACCGCCCCCGTCGCCGAAGTCTTGTGGGATCTGCCCCCCGTCCAAGCCAAAAAGCGCCTGCTCGACCTGCGGCGACGCTCCCTGCTCACCGACGGCGTCGCCACCCTCGACGGCAGCTCCACCTACCGCGTCCACGACCTGATGCACGACACCGCCCGCAATTTACTTGAGACAGGTATCCTCTCCCCACCCCCCACCCCCAACACCCCACACCCGCTGGCAGATGCTCATCGGCAGTTTCTGGAGCGCTATCGATCCCGCGCCGCTGATGGCCGCTGGGATCGGTTGCCCAACGACGGCTACAGCCATCGTCATTTGACCTGGCATATGCAGCAAGCCGACTGGGCCGCTGCCGTCCACGAGCTGATGGCGGCGAGCGACGAGCGGGGCCGCAATGCCTGGTTTGAAGCCTGCGACCGGATTGGCCAACCCGCCATCTTCGTCGAAGACGTAGCGCGCGCCTGGGCCCTGGCCGAGCAAGCCTACGACACCGACCCCACCCGCGCCATCGTGCTGCAATGTCGCTATGCCCTGATAACGGCGACCCTGAACAGTCTGGTGGCGAACCTACCCGTCGGCATGATGGCCGAATTCGTCAGGCGCGGCTTCTGGCCCGTGGAGCAAGCCTGGGCCTACGTCGAGCAAATGCAAGATGAGTGGCAAATTGCTGGTGCGATTCAACTGTTAGCACCTTATCTATCCAAAACACTGTGTCAGATTGCGGTGGAAAAGGCACGGACGCTTGAAATTGAGAAAAAGCAAGCAGAGGTTTGGATCGCCCTGGCCAAAATCGATGCAGCCTGTTCCATCAATGCGTTAAATGTATCGCGGGTAATTGAGGATAAGGATATTCAGGCATGGATGTTGTACAAGCTGGTGAAACTCAATGCTGCTGACGTCTCTGCATTATTGAACTTGGCAAGAGAGATTGAGGACGAATACATTCGGACAGGTGTTTTGAAGAATTTGACCGAGATTGATGGAACTTACTTTGTTGAGGCATTAGAGTCAGCACAGGGGATTGAAGATGAATTCAGGCAATCGGAGAGGTTGATAGAACTGGCAGAACTAGAGGCTGCTGATTTCTTTGCCTTATTGGAAGCAGCGCAAACGATCGAGGAGGAACTTTGTCGGGCGTTGGTATTGAATGCCCTGGCAAAACTGGACACAGCCGATGTTTCCGTTTTAGTAAAATCGGCGCGAGCAATGAAGACTAAGGATTGTCGGGCATGGGTGTTGTGCGCCCTGGCAAAACTAGATGAATCCTATTTTGCTGAGGCATTGGAGTCGGCGCGGGCGATTGAGGATAATTACACTCGGGCGTGGGTGTTGTGCGTCCTAGCAGAACTTGACGCATCTTATTTTTCTGAGGCGTTGGAATCAGTACGGGCGATTGGAGATAAATCCAGTCAAGCAAAACTGGTATTTGAGGATTATGAGTACAAGCGGGCAAAGATGTTGTGTGCTCTTGCAAAACTGGATGAATCCTATTTTTTTGAGGCACTGGAGTCAGCACAGGCGATAAGAGATGGTGATGGTTTGGGAGAGATGTTATGTGAGCTGGCGCAACTCGATTCTGCTGATTTCTATAACTTGTTGGAGCTAGCGCCGACAGTTGGGACTGGGTCTATGCGTGGATACTTATTGCACGCATTGTCAGAATTTGATTCTGCTGATTTTTATGCCTTGTTGGAGCTGGCACGGGCAGTTGAAGATGAACACATACAGATGTTTGTATTAAGCACCCTGGCAGAACGCAATGCTACTGATTTTTCAGTGCTATTCAAGTCGGCGCAAGTCCTTCAAGATGATTTGAATCGAGCATTGGTGTTGATAACACTAGCAGAGTTGGATACTGCTTATTTCTCTGAGGCGTTGCAGTCGGCACGAGTAATTAAGGATGAATCTAGGCGAGCAGAAGCTTTGGGGAACCTAGCAAAATTGGAGGCTGCTGATTTCTCTATGTTATTGGAATTGATACAATCAATTGAGGATGAGTCTAGTCGAGCAGAAGTATTGAGCAAGCTGGCAACAACTGATGGAGCTGATTTTCCTGCGCTCTTGGAGTTGGCATGGGGAATTGAAAAAGATTTCAGAAGAGCAAAGGTATTACACGAGTTAGCAAAAATCGATGGAGCTGATTTCTCAATGTTGTTGGCAGCAGCGCGGGCGATTGAGGATGATTCTAGTCGGACAAGGGTGTTGAGCGAGCTTGCGAAACAGGATGCTACCTATTTCTCTGATGCTTTGGAGGCAGCACAAGCGATTGACGATGATTCCGGCCGGACATGGGTGTTGAGAGAACTAGCAGAAATGGATACTGCTGATTTTTCTGCATTATTAGAGGCAACGCAGGCGATTGAGGATGATGTTAGTTGCGCATGGGTGTTGAGCAAGTTGGCAAAACAGAATGCTACCTATTTCTCTGATGCGTTATTAGCAGCACGAGCGATTGAGGATGATTCCAGTCGAACAGAGGTTTTGTGCGAGCTAGCAAGGCAGGATGCTGCTGATTTTTCTGCATTATTAGAGGCAACGCAGGCAATTCAGGAAAAGCATCGGGCAAAGGTATTGAGCGCTCTGGCAGAACAGAATACTGCTAATTTCTCTGCTTTATTAGGAGCAGCGCGAGCGATTAAGGATGATTCCAGTCGAGCAGAGGTTTTGTGCGAGCTGACACAGGTTGATAACGCCGATTTCTCTGCTTTGTTGGAGGCTGCACGGACAATTGATGTCCGATCGCGGGCATTGGTTTTGCTTGCACTAGCCAAACTGGATAAGACCTATTTCCCCACAGCGTTAGCAGCAGCACGGCTGACTAAAGATACGCACATTTTGTGCGAGCTGGCACAGGTTGATGCCGCCGATTTCTCTGCTTTATTGGAAGTGGTGCAGAAAATGGAAGATGAATCGAATCGGGTAACGGTTTTATCGAGGCTGACACAATATGCTCCTCAAGACTTGCTTCCAAACTTCTGGCCGACGATCTTTGAATTGACTCACAAACTCGATCGTGCCCGTGTCCTTAGAGCCTGCCTCCACCGCCTTTCTCTCACCACCCTGCCTCATGCTGACTGGCAAGTCTACCTCCACCTGCTCGCTTGTCGTCAGCGCCCGGAGCTGATGGAAGACCTAATCGTTCTCTATCCTGCTATCCTCCACCTGGGCGGCGAGGCGGCGATGGGCGGCGTGGTGGCGGCGATGGGCGAGGTGTGCGGCCAGTGGAAGTAGGGGAATGGGGAACGGGGAACGGGGAAGAGGGTGAGGGGTGAAGGGTGATACCCATTTGACTGGGAGATGCAACTGATGAAATTGGCAAAATGACTGTCCACATGGGACGCTTGCCCAGTCAGCCTTGCTTCAATCCAAAAGCGGCAATCTAAAATCCAAAATGGTCTTAGGGGGTGGGGGGGTTGGGCAATTTTGCTTTTCTGGGATCTGGCTGCGAGCGATCGCGCTCCAAGGCACAGCAAGTTCTACAATAGAGGAGTTGGATCGGCGGTGCCCTAATCATGAACGTTACCATTGACATCCCTCATGACATTCAACAACGATTAGAAGCCCACGCGGGTGAATGGTCTCAGCGGGCATTGGAAGCGATCGCAGTTGAAGCCTACCGCACTCGCATCATTAGCGCTGCCGAAGTTCAGCGCATGCTCAAACTGCCCTCTCGCTTGGCAACCGATGCCTTCCTGAAACGCCACGAAGCCTATTTGCCCTACACCAGGACAGATTTCGAGCAAGATCTGCGCGCCATCGACCAGGCCATCGCCCATCATGACAATCGTCGCTGACACCTCACCGATTTGCTATTTGCTGCTAGTCGAGCAAATCCAAATCTTGCCCGCACTGTTTGGGCAAATTACAATTCCCCTGGCAGTCCGCGACGAATTGCTAGCAGAAGGGGCGGCAGACACTATCCAATCCTGGATTGCCCAACCTCCCGATTGGTTGGCTATTCAACCAGTTGTAGAACCATTGGATGATTTGCCCGCGACTCTGGGGCAAGGAGAGCGCGAGGCAATTGGACTGGCCGTGCGCTTGCATGCCTCTCTCATTGTGCTTGATGATTTAGACGCTCGAAAAGCTGCTCAAACCTATGGATTGAATGTGACCGGATTATTGGGCGTACTGTATCGAGCAGGACTGCAAGGTTTGCTGAATTTTCCCGAAACGATCGCCTGCCTGCAGCAAACCTCCTTTCGGTTTTCCCCTGTGCTGATTGAAAATTTGTTAAAGCAATACCAGAATAGGCAGCAATAGAAAAGGTAGGACATTAGTGCAATCAGATCTTTCTGGATTGCCGACGACAGTTTTTTCAACTGTCGTTGGGCGGCGGGCTAGAATCAGAATTGGGTCGCTCATGCCAACCCGATCTCTTGCTTCAGACTCGCTAGCGCGATCGCACCTGGTTCTTGCAGCGCCACCTCCGCATCGAAGCTGTCGATTTCATCCTCCAACGCCTCCAGCGGTCCCTCTAAATTCACCTTGTATTTGAATTGCAGGTATTTTGCACAAAGTGGTAGAGTTCGTCCAGCGCCGCGCGGGGCAGCGGTGGGACATTCAAGGTAGCAGATGTGCTGGCTCATCCGTAAGTTCCTCAGAGCGGACAAAGAGATTCTGGTTCAAGGAAACCCAGAGTATAGCTATGTTGCCCTCTACGAAGTTATGGAGCGGAAAGAGCGAGTGATTGTTTTTGAGGGAGGAGAGACCCAATGGTTACCCATCCAAAGATAGATTACCAGGCGATGACCCCCGATCAACTGCGGCAATGGATGGCAACTCACCCAGAGGATGCTGAAGCCAGAGCGCAAGTTTGCCTGAGAGTGTTTGGTCAGCGCCCGCAAGGCACTATCTTTTACCAGGATCCCCATGCAGATGAAAAATTCGAGCGTTTTCTGCAAGGCAACTTTGACGTTTCAGATCTGGAAGATCGGTAAGCGAGCAAGAACCCCTATTAGTCACAGAGACAGTACATTGCCACAACCCATCATGACCCCCGAACCAACCTGGCGCTATTTGGAGAAACGACCCCATCCCTGGCGGCGGCAGCTTCATATCAAGGGAAGACGGCTGACTGCATTTGGAATTTGGATGGATATGCAAGTGAATGAGATGATGGCTGCTGAGGCTGCTGAAAATTGGGATTTGCCGCTGGCTGTCATTCAAGAGGCGATCGAGTATTGCGAAACGCATCGGGACTTATTGGAGCGAGAAGCAGCAGAAGAACGACGACGGTTGGAATCGAAGGAAATTCGCCTTGAGCCTCAGGTTTTTGCTTGATGAGGATGCTCAAGCCTCGCTGTTAGCGAAGTTGCTTCGGCAAGCCGGTCATGATGTCGTAACGGTCAACGAAGCAGGATTGGTCAGGCAGGCAGATTCGATCGTTCTGGAGTATGCCAGAGGCGAAATGCACTTGCTCATCACTTACAATTGCGATGATTTTGAAGCGCTCCATGACGCGAATCCGTTTCACCCTGGAATTCTGGTAGTTTATCGGGATGCTAACGCTAGCAAAAATATGAGTTTTAGGATGATGGTGAGCGCGCTCGCAAACCTGGAAGCTGCCAATATCCCACTCGAGAATCAATTCATTGCGCTGAACCCATGGAAATATTAAGGCACTCCTCTTAGGCTACGGGCTGAATCAGAATCTGGTCGATCGCTTAAAGCTCTGTAGCCTGACTAAAATGCAGAAAAAGAGGTCATCCAGACCTCCTTTCAGCTTTTTCTTAGACGATTCTTACAAAGCTACCACTCCGAGTTAGGACTCCCCTGATGATAACCTCATTCCGATCGGATGTATCCCAATCAAGAGCAACTTGACTTTACCAGCAATCCCAACTAACCCGTGTTAATTAGCTTCAATGTGGGATTGCCACGCTCTAGCAATCAGAAGCAATTAAAGCAAACCTGTATTTACGTGTTGCCTGCCACTAGCAAGTTCAACCTTGACAATCTTACCGCCCATCTTCATAATGCGCTGCTGCTCGCGAAACCAATTTTCGAAGGCCACCAGCTTGGTGAAGTAAGTATTCTGCAGCTCCCGCTGAGTGCGGATACGCGTTTGACTGGGAACGCAGGCAGTAATCCGGAACATGCGCATGAGTATAATTCTCCTGAGTCGGTGGGGAAAATTTTTTATTTTACCGTTGGGAAACTAGAGGCAAAGTTCTGAGAGCAATCGTTACTAAGAGATAGGGAAACAACAAACCTTTGAACCCGGTAGGCAAAGCGATCTATATTGACAACCTATCTCTGTATATCCATTTGTCTGTAAAGAGAGCCAAGTCCAGGAGTCAGAAGCCAATACTAAACCGGCAAAACCAATCTAACCTTAGTAGATAAGTCTTTAACGATCTAGAACTCGCCTCCAACTTCCCAGACTTTAAAAGAGATGCAAGGCAAAGCACAGCCATTTTGCTCGCAACAAGATGGCTAGCTCAAACCAGAGCAAATATAGTCGAAGTAAACAGCCATTTCTTTGCCCGCGTCAGTACCAACCAGAGCAGCTGTGACTTCTTTCATGGCTTGAATAGCCTGAACCGTATTGGTGATAGGAACACCCAAAGAATTGTAGGTTTCCTTCAACCCATTCAGTACGCGCTCGTCCAGGATGGAAGGATCGCCTGCTAACATCGCATAGGTTGCATAGCGCAGGAAATAATCCATATCGCGAATGCAAGCCGCATAGCGACGGGTTGTATACATGTTTCCGCCAGGACGGGTACTGTCAGAATAGAGTAAAGATTTGGCAACAGCATCTCTCACAATCGCTGCAGCATTGGCACTAATTGCAGTCGCAGCCCGCACTCGCAGTTCGCCAGTTTGGAAATAGCCTTTCAGCTTATCCATGGCATTGCCGTCCAGGTACTTTCCTTGGACATCAGAGGCATTGATAACAGCCGTAATTGCGTCTTGCATTGTCTTGTTTCCTTGATAAAAACGTAATCTGTGGATACTCAGGTTATGTCACAGCAGATTGACATTGCTTATGACATAGCACCAACAACGTAATCGAAGTAGGAACCTGCTTCCGAGGCATCATCCCCAGATAGCAATGTCGTGGACACTACTTTCATGCATTCGATGCCTTTCTTCACCGCATCGATCGAGGTACCCAGAGACTTGTACATTTCAAGCGCACCAACAATGCCAATTTCCTCAATCGGAGTAACATCGCCAGAGACAATCCCATAGGTCACTAGACGCAAGTAATAATCAAGATCGCGCAAGCACGTTGCAGTCATCTCTTCACCATAGGCATTACCACCAGGAGAGACAACATCCGGACGAATCTGAAACAATTGGTCGCCCGCTTCTTTAACAATGCGCTCGCGAGATTCGGTTAAAACCTGGGCGATACGAAGACGACTCTCGCCAGATGTAACAAAGCTCTTAATCCGATCGAGCTCGCCAGGACTGAGATAGCGAGCTTCAGCATCAGCATTCACGATTGATTTCGTGACGATACTCATTAATGGATTCCTCCAAAAAGAAAAATGTAACCAGATGTGTTTAATCTGAGACCGATAATTGCATCCAGGCTGCTGTAGCCGATCTTAATAAAATTCAAACCCAGCAATCTCTGGTTGTTGCTTAAGCCTATCTAGACCGCATTCACTTCAGTATCTTCGACATATGCTTGAAGATAGAGAGTTCTACAGGCTTCCAGACCTAGCCACCTTCCGCAAATATTTTCAGGCATTGCCTTCACATTCTAGGGCTGCCTGTAATATTTTGTAATATTTCTCCTCATGTTTGTTACGTTCCCTCCCTATTTTGGGGCAGATGGAAAAACCCTGAAGATTTGCATTTTGCAAATCTTCAGATGCTTCCTTGGAAATGGTAGACAGCACTTTCTCCCGAGGACTCCTCCCAGAGGAAATATACGAGGACATCCTCGAAAGAAAATGCTGCTCTATCCACTTCTCTACCCGAACCATAGCAGCTTGTAACAGTAACGCGACTCAGAAGCGCATGCTGCTCAGGTTAGAGCTTGCCCTGTTGTCCAATCGGTTTGAGCCTTGATATTGCCCAAGTAATTGCCATTGGGCAACGAAAGAACGCGCTGGTATGGAACCCCATCTTCACCAAAATATTGGCTATATTCATCGCTACCCACGATCCCCGCCACAACCGCTTCTAAACCTTGATTAGTAAGAATTTGGCTGTGATGGCGAATTTCAGCTTGCGTAGCTGGAGGACGGCCTAACAAGTGCTTAAACAGCAGTTCAATCACCTTGGCTGGAGGATAGGGTTGGCAAAACCGTTGCTGGTAAATCTCTGAACTGACCAGAGAGCTGATAAACGATCGGACAGTAATGGCGCGATCGCACAATTGACCCTCCAACTCAGAACAACGAAACTGCTCCGGAATATCGTCTTCTGGCAGATCCAGAACCTGAGTATAGATTGCCAGAATAGTTGCTTCCACCTCAGCATCCAACGCATTGGGAGCCAAACGATAAATCCGAGCTGGATTGTGTCTTACCCCAACAGTGCTGCTTCGTGTTGGCAATCCTTGAGTTGAAGAACGCCCAAGACTGGTGACCAACTCCTTACCAGCCTGAGCTTGAGTTTCTATATCGGCCAACCTCTCTGCCATCAGCGGCATGCGGCTGGCATCCAAACGCGATTTCATTGGGCTAAAGCTCGGAAAAGCAACCGCTTCATTTTGCCGGGTTTGCTGACCGTACAACCGCTCTGTATTCGGGAAGCTGGCTGCTGGCAAGGTTGGGAAACGGCGATAGGGCACCGTATCTTCCCCAAATACTTCAGCGTACTCTGGACTCTCCGTCATAGCCAGCACAAAGGCTCGAATCCCTTCACTGGCAAGAATCTGGTTGTACTTGCGGATCTCTTGTTGATTCAGCGGCGCACGACCAAGGAAGTGTTTGGTTCCCAACTCGATCGCTTTGGTGTTGGGATAAGGAGTATAAAACTCCTTGATATAAAGCGGAGAAGTTCCCAACGCCTCAATAAACTCTTTAACATTGAGTTCGTTATTGCTCAACCTGCTAGCCAGAGAAGCAAACTCGTTCTTCACGACGAAAGGTTCAAGGTCGCGCTCAAAAATTTGGCGATACGCTGCACGAACAGCAGCTTCCACGGCAACTTTATCTTCAATACCAGTAAGCTTGAAGATCTTGGTTTGTTCGCGTTGCTTGCTCACACCCTGGCCAACCCGAAACTGAATGTCGGCTGGACTGCGCATCTGCCTGACACGGCCCATCTCAACAAATGCAGGCGTTTCGTCTCGAAGCAGCTTAGTTGTTCCCTTATCCAGCAAGGTAGCAGGACGAATCGAGCGCAACGCCAACCCACCCGGTGTGAGATAGCGTTCGTAAGGAATAGTATCTTCTCCAAAGGCTTGCTCGTATTCTGAGCTATCCAGAAGGGCATCAATCAAAGCGTAGAAGCCACTCTTGGAGCAGAGGTCAAAATAACCATTGATTTCTTGACGGCCAAAGGTCGGACGGCCCAGCAACCGACGGTGGATATATTCAATGGCCTTACAGACATAGAATGGTGTCCAGTAGAGATTGCGGAAAGCATCTGACTTCGACAGAGCACGAATAAACTCTCGCAGAGAGATCTCGCCATTCTCCAGCTGACTTTCAGCGCTCTTCAACCGCTGATGACCGTAGACCTCATAGCCAAAAACCTGGAGATAGGCAGCTCGAATGGCTTGTTTGATCCTCTCGCTATCGCCTCCCGCCTCCAATTTGAAAATTTTGGTCGCAGCAAGAGCCCCCGGATCTTTACCGATCGTGCCTGGATCGCCAACCTGGTTATCAATGCTTGCACCGCGGCGGACCAGGATACGTCGAGTATCTTTACCAAAGGGAGCAGGCCGCGTACTGGGATTGCGAGTTTCTTTGGCAAAGATAGCCCCGAATTGGATTTCCAACGGATCGTTTCCAGAGCCATAGGGGTGCTGATCGGGTAGGGGACGCTCGTAAGCGGCAAAAAGGGTCAGGAGTTGAGGAATCTTGCGGAAGGGAGCGCTGTATTTGAACAAATCGAATTGGGGCCCCCAATTCCGGCATTCCTGCGCTTCCTGCCCCAAGCCCCGCAGATAAGGAACAGTTTCCTCGCCAAAGTAATCGGAGTACTCTTGGGAGTCTATCAGAGCGTCCACCAGAGCGGATAAACCACCATTGGAAACAATGGAGAAGTACTTCTGCACTTCTTCGCGAGAACTGGGCGCTCGACCCAGGAAATGGCGGAAAGCCAACTCCAGTGCCCGACTATTGATAAACGGCTCGTAAAACTGCTGCCGATAGAGGGGAGATTTGCCTAAACGGCGAACAAACTCCCGCATTGAGATTTCGCAGTTCTTAACTTTGGATTCTAGATCGGAGATGGAAAGACCATAGGCGCGGGTAATGTCACGCTCAAATACTTGCCGATAGGCTGCTTTGACAACTTCTTTTTTCTCTGAAGTCGACAGACCGGGCTTCATGACAAATTTGGGCCGCCGTTCTGCTGCATTGAAGTAAATTTGAGGCAGCTGCAGTCCCTGCTGGTCGCCGGAGTTGCGCTGACGCAACTTGTTTGAGGGGGCTGGAGCTTTGAATTCTGCAATTAGGATTTCGAAGCATTGAGAAATAATGCTGAATGCTGCTGGATCGCGGCGGAAGTATCCCAGGGCCGCCTGACGCATTTCCTGCAGGCCCACAATCGCTGCATCGCCTGAGCATCCCCCTTCAATAATTTCTCTTAACCCCCGAACGTTGACCGAGAGCAAGTTTGGATCCCCGGCAACAATGGCATAGGTGGTATAGCGCAGAAACCAGCTCAGGTCGCGCAGGGATTTCTGCATATTGCTAGGGCCGTAGCGAGAGACATTGATGGCGCGGAAACCTAAGGGAGTCCGACCAACATTGCCCACTGGGGCACCACCACCACCAGCCGTAAAGATGGATCTCACACCTTGGAGGAAACCGCCCCCGCTGGCTGCAACATAGGTTGCAGTGCCTAATTGCCGTTCTTCAGAGGACTTGTCAGTAGCAGGCTCTGGTTCGCCCACTTTCGTCATAACAGTCTCTGGAGGGCGTTCAAGATAGGCGAGGGGAGATCCCCCGACAAAAATCCGGTTGGCTGCGCGGGAGACAATTAACTCGGCATTCCTGGTAAGCACATCTGCAATTTCCAGACGTTTTGCACCAGACTCAAAATAGCTCGCCAGCTCGCTCAATTCGCCTCGCGCCAGGAAGCGATCTTGCTGTTCGGCTTGAGAAATATTTGCAACTGGTAAGGTTTGATAGAGCTGCGGGCGCGCAACTGAGGTTCCACCACTTGCCTTAACACTCATTTGATTTCAAAAGCTCCCTTCAGAATGAATATTGCGTTGTTACATCTGATTTAGAGCGCTAAACCCCACCCATATCGGGACCCATCTAAATTTGTCCCAGGGCAAAAATCCAGATTGCAATTTTTTTATGGATGGGGGTTTACTCGACAACCATCGGCATACAGCTTCCTTGATTAATATTTCAGGAAGACAATTGCTAGAGAAGTTACTAGCTTGCGACTGCCCAGGATCGACCCGCTCGGCTTTTAGTAGATTAAAACGTATCGGGCCCGCTCCACTGTTTTGTTAAAAACTGTGTAGTTCCCGATTGATTTTGATTGAAACCCTGGGGACTTTGAAATAACTCAGTTTTCCGTAGGGGAAAAATCCAGTTCCCAAAATGCCCAGAGCTTACCGACAGCCATCATAAAGGATTGTGTACCTTTAGCTGAGAAAAAAGATAAGTTTTGTAACATTACTGCTGTGCGATGCTGGTTCTGAACTGGAATTTTTGTTTTGCCTGGTCAGGCTGTAATCGTTTGCTGGTAAAGCATTTGGCAATTTATGAAGGGGTGAGGATATTTCTTTTTACTTTTACCGAATCCACAGAAGCAGGGGATGTCGGCAGGAGAAGGGGGGAAGGGGGATAGTGCTGCTGATGGATGCCTGTTTTTTCCATACAGACCCTTAATTTTCCCCATATCTCACCCTCTAGTTTCTAGTTGGATTGAGGCGCTTTTATATTCCACACACGACTTGGAAGGTTATTTTGAAAGCCTTGCGGAGCAAGGCTTTCAAAATAACTTTTTTTCCGTTCTGGCATGAAGAAATAGGGGTTAGCACCCCCGAAGGGGGCGCTAACCTTCCAAGTCGTGTTCCACACTCTCATTCGGACTCCTATAGCAGGAGGGGCTGTTCTTTGGGTACACTCATTGTTGCTGCATTCTTAACTGATTGTGTCCGATCCCCAAGCTATTAGCGCGGCTGTTGCCAGCCTTTACGATACGTATCCGTTTCCTCCCGATCCACTTTTGGATGAGCCGCCTCCTGGCTATAACTGGCGTTGGAGTTGGCCAGTTGCTTATAGCTTTTGTACTGGGCAAAAGCCCCCAACGCGGGCAATTCGCATTTTAGATGCGGGATGCGGTTCGGGGGTAGGGACTGAGTATCTGGTGCATCTTAACCCTGATGCAGAGGTGGTGGGAATTGACCTGAGTGCGGGGACGCTGGCGGTGGCACAGGAGCGCTGTCAGCGATCGGGGGCCGATCGGGTACAGTTTCATCATTTGAGTTTGTATGATGTGGCGCAGCTGCCAGGCGAGTTTGAGCTGATCAACTGTGTTGGGGTGTTACATCATTTGCCAGATCCGATTCGGGGCATTCGGTCTCTGGCCAAGAAGTTGGCACCGGGGGGTTTACTGCATATTTTTGTGTATGCGGAGCTGGGACGGTGGGAAATTCGGTTGATGCAGCAGGCGATTGGGTTGCTGCAAGGGGAGCGGCGGGGAGATTATCGCGATGGGGTGGCCGTGGGACGTCAGTTGTTCGCTTCGTTGCCTGAGAATAATCGGTTGGTGAAGCGGGAAAAGGAGCGTTGGTCTTTGGAGAACCATAAGGATGGCTATTTTGCAGATATGTATGTTCATCCTCAGGAGATTGACTATAACGTGGAGACGGTGTTTGAGCTGATTGATGCTTCTGGGTTGGAGTTTCTGGGGTTCTCTAATCCGGCTTACTGGCAGCTGGAACGCTTGTTTGGGAAGGCTCCAGAGCTGCTGGAGCGGGCGGCGCAGTTGGGCGATCGCGATCGCTACCGCTTAATAGAATTGCTGGATCCAGAAATTACCCATTATGAATTTTTTCTCGCTCGTCCACCGTTGCTCAAGGCGGACTGGTCGACGGACGAGGTTCTATTGGGGGCCATGCCGGAGCGGAGTCCTTGTATCCATGGCTGGCCGAGTCGATCGGTGCTGAATTATGAGTACCAATCCGTGTCTTTGTCGGAGGCGGAGTTTGAGTTTTTGCAGGTTTGTGAGGGCGATCGGTCGGTCGGTGATATTCTGGCGACGGTGAAGCTGGAGTTGGAGCGGGTGCGATCGCTGTTGGCCCAGCAGTTAATTCTACTTGCACCTGCCTGACAGTCAATTGTGCTTTGATGCGAAGGCGGTAGACTAGCACACACGGTGTGGAAGTTTTTTCTAAAAGAGCCGTTTGAGAACACGACTTAGAAAGTTATTTTGAAAGCCTTGCGGAGCAAGGCTTTCAAAATAACCTATTTTTCTGTTCTGGCACGAAAAATGGGAGCTAGTGTCCCCTTTAGGGGTGCTAATCTTCCAGGGCGTGCGCGTATTTTCTCTGGGGAGAGAACAGCGTTGTGTCGGTGTCCCTCTCCTTACCAACAGCGATTGAACTTTACCTGGGGGATCCCTGGCGATATTCTCTGGGGGGTATATTCGAAGTTAGTCCACAACGCTGCAGTCACTCCTGTGTTAGGTGAAGCCAAGTAGTCGTCTGACACAGCTAAGTTATTGCAATAGAGTTAGGTTATGAGAAAGGCTGTAGTCCTTATCAAATAGGCTCTGAAACACTAAAATTCTCACTATGAATTTACACAATTTTAGGCGTGTCACGCCAGTAGTTCGCATTATCCTTGATGGCCTAAGTGAGTTTGCGTTTAAACGCAATCCAGTAAAAGGGTAAACCGAGGGCAATGGTTGCCAATCCCGCTAAAGATTCAATGGGTTTTCCCATCAGCAGGAAGATCAGAATCCAGAGGCTGATAGCCAGGAAAATAATTGGCGTGACTGGATACCCCCAGGTTCGATAGGGGCGGGATGCATCTGGATATCTCCAACGATGGACAAAGACACCCAAAACCGTCATAAAGGAAGACAAGGTGAGTGTAAAGCCCAGGTAGGCAATCACAGCTTCAAAGGTGGCTGTAATTAACAGCGCAATAACAATGCCCAGCTGCAACAAAATTGCATAGTGGGGAACACCATGACGATTCTTTTTGGCCAGGATACGAAAAAATGGGATATCTTCTCCAATCACCTGTGTCACCCGCGGGCCAGCCCAAACCATTGAACTAATGGAAGAGATTAATCCAAAGGCAATCAGCAAACTCATGATTTTTCCCCCTGAATTGCCAAAAATATGGCTGGCTGCCACAGCCCCAACTTCCAACTCTCCAGCCATTTTGTCGATGGGAGTGCTGTAGAGAAAGATGAAATTGAGCAACAGGTACAACACCATGACGATGGCAGTGCCAATGAGGAGGGAACGGGGAAGATTTTTTTCTGGCTCTTTGATTTCGCTGGCCAAATAAACGGAGGCATTCCAACCCGAATAGGAATAGGTGACGTATACCAGAGAAATGGCAAAGGGAGAACTGAAAATCAGGGGGAAATCCTGGGTAGAAGGCAAGAAGCTGACATCTTGAGGTGTGGCCAAAAATAACCCGCTGAGAATCAGAATTGCAATTAGGAGCACTTTCAGCAGGGTGAATGCTTGTTGGAAAATGCTACCCAGTTTGAGATTCTGGCAGTGGAGGAGGGAAATAGCAATGACTGCGATCGTTGCGATTGTAATCGGCAGTGTGAGAGGAACGTTCGAAGAATATTCACCTGGCGTCACTGCAAGCGGCGGTGCCAGGAAAACACTGGAAAAATAGGCCCCCAACGCCATGGCTGCTGCTGCAATCGGCGCAGCAAAGCCAACGGTAATTGACACCCAACCCGACAAAAAGCCCACTACAGGATGATAGATCTGAGACAGATAATGATATTCACCACCAGAACGGGGCATTGCTGCTCCCAATTCTCCATAACAAAGGGCACCAGAAAGGGCAAAGATACCCCCAATCAACCAGAGAAACAATAAAGAAAATCCGGATTGAATATCGATAACCTGGAAACCCAAACTGGTAAAAACCCCCGTACCCACCATATTTGCGATCGCAATACAGGTGGCTGTAAACAGGGTAACTAAACGAAGATCTTGACCTTGGTTAAGAGTCGCATTGGCGCGATCCAGGGTATCATCTGACGAATTTGACACTGACATGAAACCTTTAAAAATCGTCAACGTTGTGGATATAAAACCAACTCAGCTTATCACTCATTTCTGGGGGGCGCTATGCGTAATGGTAATGGTTGCGATCGCAGGATGTTCCCCTCCAGGCAGACCGCAGCCCCTGCCTACAGCGTCCACCCACACTCAATCCAGTCAAGCGATTGAACCTGAGAGCCTGCCCACCCTGACCGCAAACCAGCCGCCCGACCCAGCCACGCAAGCCATTGTTCAACAGTATCTCAACGAACTTGCGGCCCAAGGCTTCGATCCCAAAAAACAAGGAATCTGGATACAAGCAGGCGAGACCTTGCTGGCCAAACATCAGGGCAGGGTACCGCTCCCCGCTGCCTCCATCGACAAAGTAGCGACCACCCTCGTTGCCCTGAAAACCTTCGGCCCAGACCATCAATTCCTCACTCACATCAGCGCCACTGGCCCCGTTGAGGCCGGCACTCTCCAGGGAGACTTAGTCATCGAAGGTGGCGAAGATCCATTCTTTGTCTGGGAAACCGCCGTCGCCGTGGGCAACCAGCTCAACGAACTGGGCATTCGACGCGTGAGCGGCAATCTCATCCTGGTGGGCAAATTTTATATGAATTTCGAGCTGTCCCCCCTCGCATCCGGAAAATTACTCCAGCAAGGACTAAACGCTCAGGAATGGCCAGCAGAGGCCCAAACCCAATACAACACGCTCCCCGCTGGTACCCCCCAACCCCAGGTCACCATCGACGGTGCCGTGCAGGTCACCACCGCTCCACCCGATACGCTGCGACCGCTTCTGCGCCATCGTTCCTTTCCCCTGGCAGAACTACTCAAGAAAATGAACCGCTACAGCAACACCGCTATGGCAACGATGTTGAACGAAGCTCTGGGCGGCGCAGCAATAGTCGCTCAAAAAGCAGCGGCGGCTGCCGCAGTCCCCACCGCTGAAATTCGCGTTGGGCCAGGAAATCGCATTTCACCGCGCGCTGCCGTCGCGATGACGCTAGCCATAGAACATTTTCTGCAAAACCATCGCATGACGATTGCAGATGTGTTTACAATCGTCGGCACTGATGCTGGCTTCTTACAAAGCCGCTCTCTACCGGCTCTGTCAGTGCTGAAATCAGGCATTTACGACCATATTGCGGCTCTAACCGGCGGCGTACCCAGTCGCGAACAGGGTGTCATCTGGTTGGCTGTTCTGAGTGTCGGTACCCCTTCTGAAACCGCTCAAACCGAGCAAGAAGAGTTGCTCGAACGGTTGCTGCAGCATTGGGGCAGAGTTTCAACATCGCTCCCCGAATTGCGACCACAGGCAAGCAGATCAGTCAAAACATCTAGCACTGAGAAGATGACCCCATAGCGTCAAATGGCACAGCTAGGACTCAGCTTTCAAGACTGACCCAACTCGCTCCTGAAGACGTGGCCAATCCCAATCTGCCCAGGGTGATTTACCGGATACCCTCAGAACCAATAGCTGCGAATCAGGCGTAAAACACCCGCATATAAAAAAATTTGGTGATTTAGCAGAGGAATTGAGGTCAGTTGTCTCGTTGCAAGTAACTCGAAGCAGGTTTGGTACACCAGATGATGTTCATCTGTTAACTTGAAAGAGTCCAGCATGCCAGAAGTGCCTGGAAGTAAGAGCCATGATCCCAAGACCATTTGACTGGGAAAGTCTGCCGCAAACCTCCTATGAACAAGTCTATAAGGCTTTTCTAGATTCCCTCAAACGCACCCAAAACTTTAGCATCCAGGTAGTGCGTTGTTCGCCTGCTGAGGGAGAGCGGCTCGTGCAAGAGATTCAGAGCGACTTGCCACAGAAAGAAGTTGCAGCCATGTATGTCGATGGCCCCGTGCCCGATGGCAATCTTTACGGACTGGTCAGCGACTATCTTCGCGACGAACCCAACCTCGATATTGTGTTTATCCAGGGGTTAGAATACTCTCTGTATGACGATGAAAACACTCAACGCTCTCCCAAAGGCTGGAGCCAGCAAGATCGTCTCAATAGTGGCACTGGGGAGAAGGTGCCTCGTATTATAGGACATATTAGTCAGCAGCGGAAAAATTTTTGCGATCGCTTTTCCAACATCTGCCTCGTTTTCTTAGTGCGACAGTTTACGCTTCGTTATTTAACGCGCTATGCACCTGATGTCTTTAACGGCCAGTCAGAGCTATTTTTGCTACCCAGAGATCCTCACCTGCATCAAAAAGAGTGCGATCGTTCTGACCGCGATCGTAACTGGCAAATCAATTTGAAACGGACTAGAACCCAAAGATTGGAACAGCTGGCTCAAATTCAAACCCTGTTAACAGAAGCGCAACAGACCCAGGAGCAGCGGTTTGAGCTGCTGCATCAACAAGGACAGTTGCAGGAGTTGAGGGAAGACTATAACAGTGCAGTCATCAGCTATGACAAAGCGCTAGAACTTAAACCCGAATCTTCTCTAATCTGGTATAATCGAGGTCTGGCTTTGAACCGTTTAGGCCGCTATGAGGATGCGGTTGTCAGCTTTGAAACCGCTCTGGATATTCAACCGATCGATCGGTTTATCTGGCAAAGCCGGGGTATGGCGTTGGAAAATTTGGGTCGTTATGAAGCGGCAATTGCCAGTTATGACAAAGCATTAGAAATTAAACCCGACTACGCTTTGGCCTGGTACAACCGAGGTGTTTCGTGGTGGTATCTGGGCCAGTATGAAGATGCGCTCGCTAGTTATAACACGGCCCTGGACATTCAACCCATCGATCCGCTTGCCTGGTATAGTCGAGGCCGCGTCCTGAGCATTCTGGAGCGCGATGAAGACGCGATCGCGAGCTATGACAAGACTCTCGAACTCGACCCTGATGTTCATCAAGCCTGGTATGCTCGGGGCTGTATGCTGCAAAACTTGGGTCGCGATGAAGATGCGATCGCAAGCTATAACCGTGCTCTAACGCTCCAACCTGAAGACTGTAAAGTTTTGGCAAACCGGGGCGTGGCATTATGCGCTTTGGAACGATATAAAGAGGCAATTGCCAGCTATGATAAAGCACTCAAGATTCGCTCTGACTCCCATTTCATTTGGTATAACCGGGGGATCGCATTGCGAGGACTGGGCCACAATGAAGAGGCCATTGCCAGCTATGACAAGGCCCTGGAGATTCAACCTGACACTTACTACATTTGGAATAATCGGGGCCTGGCGCTAGAAAATTTGGATCGTTATGAAGAGGCAGTTGCCAGCTATGACAACGGCCTGGAGATTAAACCTGACGCTTACCATATTTGGAATAATCGGGGCCTGGCGCTAGAAAATTTGGATCGTTATGAAGAGGCAATTGCCAGCTATGACAACGGCCTGGAGATTAAATCGGACACTTATCAAGCCTGGAACAACCGGGGGAGTGCATTAGACAGTTTAGGTCGCTACGAAGAGGCAATCGCAAGCTATGACAAGGCCCTGGAGATTAAACCTGACTATCCGCTTGCCTGGTATTGCCGGGGCTGTGCGCTGCACGCTCTAGGTCGCTATGAAGCGGCGATTGCAAGCTATGACAACACTCTCAATCTAAACCCAACTTATTTCGTTTGGGGGAATCGGGGTAATGCGTTGTGCTTCCTGGAACGTTATGAGGATGCACTAGCAAGCTATGGTCAAGCGTTAGAACTTAAACCTGATTATTACTATGCCTGGGACCAGCAGGGCGAGGTATTGCGCAAGCTGGGCCGCTATAAAGAGGCCCTCGCAAGCTATGACAAGGCCCTGGAGTTTCAACCGGACGCTTATGACACTTGGGATAACCGAGGCTTTGCGTTGCAGAATTTGGGCCGTTATGAAGAGGCGCTCGCAAGCCATAGCAAAGCGCTGGAGATCCAACCGGATTGTTATGACATCTGTCATAATCAGGGCGTTGCGCTGTGGTATTTAGGTCGCTATGAAGAAGCGCTGATCAGCTATGACAAAGCCCTGAAGCTTCAACCCAACGCTCAAGCAATCTGGCGCGACCGGGGTCTGGCGTTACAGAATTTAAGCCGCTATGAAGAGGCGCTCGACAGCTATGACAGAGCGTTAGACCTGCAACCGGACTATTATGAGGCCTGGGAGAATCGGGGAGTTGCGTTGCGGGATTTGGGCCGTTATGAAGAAGCACTCGCCAGCTATGACAAAGCCCTGGCCCTGCAACCCAACGATCATTATTCTTGGGACAACCAGGGCATTGCGTTGCGGGATTTAGGCCGCTATGAGGAGGCACTGGCAAGCCATAGGAAAGCGCTAGAACTTAAACCCGAATATCATTGTGCCTGGCATAATCAGGGCGTTGCGTTGTGGTATTTAGGCCGCTATGAAGAGGCGCTGATCAGCTATGACAAAGCCCTGGAGCTTCAACCCAACGCTCAAGCGATTTGGCGCGACCGAGGTCTGGCGTTACAGAATTTAAGCCGCTATGAAGAGGCGCTCGCCAGCTATGACAAAGCCCTGGAGCTTCAACCCAACGCTCAAGCAATCTGGCGCGACCGGGGTCTGGCGTTACAGAATTTAAGCCGCTATGAAGAGGCGCTCGACAGCTATGACAGAGCGTTAGACCTGCAACCGGACTATTATGAGGCCTGGGAGAATCGGGGAGTTGCGTTGCGGGATTTGGGCCGTTATGAAGAAGCACTCGCCAGCTATGACAAAGCCCTGGCCCTGCAACCCAACGATCATTATTCTTGGGACAACCAGGGCATTGCGTTGCGGGATTTAGGCCGCTATGAGGAGGCACTGGCAAGCCATAGGAAAGCGCTAGAACTTAAACCCGAATATCATTGTGCCTGGCATAATCAGGGCGTTGCGTTGTGGTATTTAGGCCGCTATGAAGAGGCGCTGATTAGTTATGACAAAGCTCTGGAGCTTCGACCCGGCGCTCATTCAGCGTGGCGCGATCGGGGCATTGCGTTGCGAGATTTGGGCCGCTATGAGGAGGCGCTTGCTGGCTATGACAAGGCGCTAGAAATTAAACCCGACGCTTATTCAGCGTGGCACGACCGGGGCATTGCGTTGCAAGATTTGGGCCGCTATGAGGAAGCACTCACAAGCTACGACAAAGCGCTAGACATTCAACCAGATTATCATCTTTCCTGGAACGATCGGGGGACTGTATTACAGAGTTTGGGGCGCTATGAGAAAGCACTCGCGAGCTATGACAGGAGTTTAAGCATCCAGCCGGACTATCATTTCGCCTGGTATAACCGGGGTAATGTATTACAGGATTTGGGTCGCTATGAAGAGGCGCTCGAAAGTTGCGATCGGGCGCTGAATATACAACCTGACTATCATCTTGCCTGGAATGACCGGGGTATTGTGTTATGGCATTTGGGTCGCTATGAAGCGGCAGTCGCGAGCTATGACAAAGCGCTCAACCTTCAACCGGATATCCATCAAGCCTGGGTTGGTCGAGGCATGGCATTGCAGAATTTAGGCCGCTACGACGCAGCAGTCGCGAGCCATGACAAGGCGATAGAACTTCAACCTGACTATCCTCAAGCTTGGCATAATCGAGGTGCTGCGTTATGGTATCTGGGCCGTTGTGAGGAAGCAGTCACGAGCTATGATAAAGCGCTAGACGTACAACCGGATTATCACCAAGCTTGGCGCGACCGGGGTCTCGCATTGTGTTCTCTGGGTCGCTATGAAGAAGCGATCGCGAACTATGACAAAGCGCTCAACCTTCAACCGGATTATTACCAAGCTTGGTGCGACCAGGGCATGGCATTGCACAATTTAGGCCGCGATGAAGAGGCGATCGATCGCTTCGACAAGGCTTTAGAGATTCAACCTGGCGACGCACAAGTCTGGGATGCCCGTGGCTGGATTTTATTGAAAACACTAGGTCGTTATGAAGATGCTGTTGCGAGCTATGACAAAGCGATAGAAGTTCACCCTGATGCACATCGCAGTTGGTACAATCGGGGTCTGGCGCTGTGGAAGCTGGGCCGATATCGAGAGGCTATCCGGAGCTTTAGGAAAACTCTGGCTAAGCTGCCAAATCCGCTCAGGTTGAAACTTGCAATGTTTTGTATTATAGGTTTGTTGAAACTTGCAATGTTTTGTATTACAGGCTTGCTGATCTTACCCTTGAAGCTACTGTTGGGTGTATGGCGGTGGCTTCGGGGCTTTGGGCGGTGTTAAGGTCAAATGATGAGAGCAGCAGGGGCAGAGGAACGGAAGAAGCAGGAAACGTTCGATAGGCTTCACAGCCAATTCCCAACTAAGACAAAGGGTGCCCAAAAATAGGGATGACTGTATTGCGGTTCTTGCAAAATGGCGATTTGGGCGCGGCGGAGGGCTTCTGCTTTGGCGACTTCGGTGTTGGCCAGTTCCTGGTAGAACTTCATCATCAGTTGGGCGGTGGCTTCGTCGCTCACCAGCCACAGGCTGGCCAGGGTGCTGCGAGCGCCAGCACGTACGGCAACGCCAGCAATGCCCAATGCGGCTCGTTTGTCGCCTTTGGCGGTGGCGCAGGCGCTGAGGACGAGCAGTTCGATGGGATTTGACCGTCGTAGCTCGGTGGCTTGCAGCAGGGTGTTGAGCTCGTTGACGTTGATGCGGTCGTCCCAGGTGAGGATAAAGGTGTCTTCGGCGTTGGAGCTGAATTTGCCATGGGTGGCCAGGTGGACGACGGGGGAGGGGAATTTGTCGACGGCTTGCTTGAAGGCGGCTTCGGTGAATGCCTGGTCGAGCAGAACTTCGCTGGGCACCTGGGAGCGGATCTGGTCGATTTCAGTTTTGACAAAGGGGATGGCGGAGAAGCCTTGACGGGCCTGGGACAGGCCGGCGCTGAGGACTTTCAGCTCGCGCCGCTTGAGCGGTTGGGAATCGAGCAATTCTAGTCCGGGCGCGATCGCGATCGCATACTTTTCTATCAGGAATTGCTCGCCATCATACAGGACTGCCATGGGAATCCGTCTCAGAGCGCCATCCAGGACAAAGACCAGGGTTTTGACCCCGCTCTGGGCCAGATCTGCTTCAGCCGGGCGGAGCAACCAATCATACAAGGTCTGGGAAGGGGCAAAAAATCGAGGATCGATCCGCAAGCTCAGATAACGCAGCAGTCGGGTGGCGATTTGTTCGACCTCAGTTTGGGGTTGACGAATGGTGTAATGACGCAGAGGCTGTTGAGGCAGACTGAGAATCACCTCCAGTCGATCGGACAGAATGATCGGATAAATCACAGCTGCCTGCCGATCGATCTGGTCAATGCGGACGGATGCAGCTTTGACGCAGGCGGAGCGAAAGAAATTATCGAGTTCGGCAACCTGGAGCGACTCCACTACCTTCCGGGCTGCTTCCAGCTTTTCAGCCTTGGCTCCAGTGGCGTCGCTTTCAGTGGCGTCGCTTTCCAGTAGCAGGCCCACCAATTGCCGATAAACCGGCTCGACGCTGTCCTGAAAGGAAAACTGCAGCTCTGGATTCACAGCCACCAGATCGCTGCGTAAGGATTTGAGCGTTTTCACTGCTCCTTCATACGCCGCGATCGCGCCTTCCCTATCGCCCTGCTGGTTAAGCAATCGTCCCAGCTGCCACTGCCAACGATAAATAATATCGGGAGCATCGATCGTTTGCGACAGCACCAACGCCTGCTGCGTCAGATCCTGAGCTTCTAATCGTTGTCCTGTGCGTTCGTATAGCTCTCCAAGATGGCCCAGAGCATAGGCATGGGCACGTCGATCGTCTAACATTTCAGACTGCTGAACCGCCACCGCCAAAATACGAGCAACCTCCTGGAAGAGGGAGGACGGAGGACGGAGGACGGAGGATGAAGAGTTTTTATCTTCTGCCTTCTGCCTTCTGCCCCCTGCCCTCTGCCTTCTGTCTTCTGCCTCCTGCCTTCTGTCTTCTAAATCCAGTAAGCTCTGGGCAAAATTAATGCGAGCATAGACCGCAGTACGGCTTGGGGGGAGCTGGCTCAGTTGAGTACGGACTTTAGTCAGGACAGTTCTTGCCGCTGACCAGCGTTCCAGATCGAGCAGCAGGCTTAATTGATTCAGCTGCGCCTGCACTTGAGTTGAGGTCACTGGTGATTTCGCTGCTGCTTGATAAAACTGGAGAGCCGTCTGGGTTTGCTTTTGGGCGCGGGCAACATTGCCCAGGCTGAATTGAGCAGCCGCAATAGCAGATTGCGATCGCAACCGTCGAGCCATCTGCAAACTTTCTTCCAATACCTGACGCGCTCCCTCTAAATCGCCAATCACTTGCCTGACATCTCCTAGCGATCGCAACCCTGCCACCCGGGTCAGCGAAGCTGGTTCATTCTGGAGCGTCTCCTCCACCTGCGTCAGTACCTGCAACGCCCGACGATAAAAGCCCAGCACCTGCAACGCCTGAGCCTGGTTAATCCGGCTGCGAATCGCCCCCCTCTGATGGCCCAACTGGTCGTAAATGTCTGCAGCGTGTTCCCAGACAATCAGAGCTTGTTCAGTTGCACCACGCGACAGTCGCAGCTTCCCCTGAATATTGAGTGCCTGAGCCAGCACCATCAAACGGTCTGATTCATTCGCTTTATCTCCTGCTTCCTGCAACAATGCCACACTGTCTGCAATCGTTTGTGTTGCCTCTGACCAGTCTCCCAACTGCTGATACGCCAGTGAGAGATTGCTCAGCACCATCGCCTCTCTCAGCCTGTCACCTGCTGCGCGATACCCCTGCAACGCTGCTTGCAACTGCTCAACTGCGGCAGCAAATTGTCCCGCCTCATACAAACGCCTACCTTGTCGTACCCATTCTGCTGGCCCAGTCCCTGGCCTAATTTCAATACTGTCAACGGCAGCCGTAACTTTCGTAGCCGTAGCTTTCGTAGCCGTAGCTTTCGTAGCCGTAGCTTTCGTAGCCGTAGCTTTCGTAGCCGTAGCCTTCACTAATCCACCCAGCCATTCTTTTTCCCCACTACTCCCGAGATCCGATGCCCCGACTTCCCAAGCTGTTGTCCGATCAGGTAAACCCTTGATGGGAGGATCTGTTGCCAGTACCGGTGTCACCACAACACAGAAGATCGCCGTCACGATTGCCAACAGCCACCACCTGAGCCAGGCAGGTAAAGCAAGGGACAGAAAACGGCAGACCCAAAACAAGCGAGGGGGCATTGCGAAAAGTTGTTCAAGCAACTTTCCTAGTCTTCGCTGCCACCGTCCTACCCTACCCTGTTGATGATGTCTGCCTGTCATCCTCAACTCCTCCTTGCGATCCCCTTATATTTTAATGCTGTCCTCTTTTTTAGTCTGTGAGTTCTCCCCTTGCCCTCTCGAGCTGTATCATTTAACCCTAAACTTGGGAACGGTCGGTCAAGATCTCGTACCCTGTGGCTGTAACCAAGACTGTATGCTCAAATTGGGCTGAAAGGGCATTATCCACCGTCACTGCGGTCCAACGGTCAGCCAGGATACGCGCAAACTTCGAACCCGCATTCAAGATCGGTTCGATTGCCAGGGTCATACCTGCCCTCAGTTTAACGTTGGGAAGAGCGCGGGTACGGAAGTTGAAGACGGCAGGCGCTTCATGCAAGTTGCGACCGACTCCGTGGCCTGTAAATTCCTCAACAACGGTATAGCCATGGGCTTCTACATGATCTTGAATGGCACCGGCAATATCCATCAGGTGGTTACCCGCTTTCACTTGTTTGATGCCCTGGTAGAGGGCCTCTTCAGCAACACGGATCAGGCGAGCCGCTTTGGGGGTGACTTTTCCAACCCCTATTGTGATACAAGAATCACCGTGAAAGCCCTGGTAATAGGCTCCCGTGTCCACTTTTAGAACATCCCCGTTACGGATCCGCTTTTTTCGATTGGGGATGCCATGGACAATTTCATGGTTGATGCAGGTACATAAAGATCCCGGAAAACCGTGGTAGCCCTTGAAACTGGGCGTAGCTCCCATTTCCCGAATGCGCTGTTCGGCATATTCATCCAGATCGGCAGTAGTCATGCCAGGTTTGACCTGTGCGGCAATTTCTTTCAGGACGGTGGCAACAATAGTAGCTGCCTGCCGCATAATGGCAATTTCCTGGGGGGTTTTGATTTCGATCTTGCGGTTTTCTCGACCGAAGCGAGGGACATTGGCAGCGGGGGCAATTAAATTGCGGAGGAAGTTCATGGGCAAAGGGAAGGATCCTGGTGGCAAAAGCGAATATTCCTATTATGAAGCGAGTTGAGCAGCATTACCCAATAAAACAGTATAGATTTGGATAGAAGGGGGCACAGTTTAGAGATTGCATAGAAATAATTTCACACTTTTTTCTGAATATGGCCATCTGAAGGATTGAGCAAGATAGATTTAACCACAAAGACATAAAAGGCACAAAGCGTACTTCGTGAACTTTGTGCCTTTTCGATCAGGAAATAATTTTGCGGATTGAAAAGTTTGTATTTATTTTTGGACAGCTCCTTATCCCAATTCAACTTGGAAATGCAATCGAAAATTGGCAAAATGCTTGCCTGGTAAGGCTTTCTCTAATCCAAAATCGCCAATCTAAAATCCAAAATGGGATCAACCCTTGACGCCGCTGCCCGATTCAGTCGGTACAATGTAACGCTGTACCAACAGAAAAAATAGCAAAATCGGGGCAATGGCAATGACAGAACCCGCTGCCACCAGCCGCCAATCCAAGTCAACGCTACCCAGCAATTTTGCCAATCCCAGAGGCAAAGTCATATACTCCTCTCGGTTCACTACAATCGAAGGCCAGAGGAAGTCGCCCCAGGAGCCGATGTAGACAAAAATGGCGAGCGTGACCAGGGCAGGACGGATGGAAGGCAGCATGATGTGCCACCAGAGACCTAATTCTGTGCAACCATCCAGGCGGGCGGCTTCTTCCAGCTCTTTGGGTACGCCCTGAAATGCCTGTCTCAGCAGGAAAATGCCAAAGGCTGAGGCAATTGTGGGAAAAATGATGCCCAGATAAGTATCGCTCAACCCCAGCCGCACCGCGACCAGAATGAACAGGGGCGTCATCACCAGCTGGAACGGAATCATAATGGTGGCGACCACTGCTGAGAAAATCAGCTCGCGACCCCGAAACCGCAGTCTTGCCAGGGGATAGGCGGCCAGGGAACAGAACAGCAAATTCAGGCAAACTGCCAGTGCGGCAACCAGGGCGCTGTTGAGCAGGTAGCGCCCAAAGGGATAGTATTGCCAGACCTTAGCGAAGTTCTGCAACGTCGGCTGGCTGGGCCAGAGTTGGGGCGGAAATTGGTAGATATTTTCGGTGGGTGATTTTAGCGAAGTGCTGAGCAACCAGAGAAGGGGGAATAGCATTGCTAGTGCGATCGCAGCTAACAAAACATAATTCAAAACTTTTGACTTCAGGTTCATTGTTGGGTATTCAGAGTTGATGGTTCATTGTTCATTGGGGTGCATCCAGAGATTGGGGGAGTCCAAAAATAAAGCAGATCTTTTGTATAGGGTGGGCTGCTCCCGAACATTCAAGCCTTTAATGGCGGATCTTCGTCGAGTAATGCCCACCACCCGAGACTCTTCAGGTTCATGACTGTTGGCCACAACCTCAATCGCAGCAGCCTGGCAACGATGCTCTCAATTCCCCGACTGCACAAAACCCGGTGCAAGCCAAAGCCTGAAAATCCTGCTTCATAGGCACTATGAAGCACTCCTCCTGGAAACAATTTTGTTCAATTGTTGGGCCAGTTTCTCTGGCTCAGCAGCCGTTGCCCAGCGTTTCACTGCTGTTTGTTTGACGCGGGTAATCCCCGAATAGGTGCATTTATGCACATCAATGCTGACATCAATGGTTTGTCCAATGTACGATCTTGATTTCGTGGTGAGTTTCATACAAATCTCCCTCGCTTGATGCTTTGGATTATTCAAGCTTACGGGATGCTTGCCTCATCGCACTTCCTTTTTCATCATAGGGACATCCTACCGGCCTGTTAGGACGTGTGCTTGTAGCCACAACTTCTAGTCGTCGTTTTTTAAACCGAACAGTATTGGATTCTGGATCGTCTTCTTCTAATGTTGCCGTAATAGAGTCGGCAGCCAGTTGAGGATTTTTTCTCAGAGAGTCAATCAGGTAGTCTTGATAGCTATCGCTGGTTGGACCGTTCGCGCTCTGCATACTCTTTCCCATACTCCTTTGCAATGAGAATATCTAGCGAGGAGACTTGGCCTGTCAGGGCACTTCCCCCGATGCTTCTGCTCGTAACCTGGCTAACTCTTCCGGCGTAAAGGGATTTTGCCCCGCTTCCAGCGCAGCAATCCATCGCTCCCGTTGCTGTAGAGCCTCCATGCTAAACCAATCCCTCCGATTGTTCAGAATAGATAAGTGATATATAGTTTTTTGAGTTACCTGAAAATCCTCTAAGGCACCGCTTAAGTTATTCGTCATCGCTCGTACCATTCCCCGGCTCTCCCAACAAGAACATTCCTTTTCGTCTTTTGACATTTGTACTGCTCTTTCTCCAGCAAACAGCACCCGCGCTGGCTCGCTATACAAACAACCATACCAGCACAGTTGTTGCCAGTAAGGGATATCAATAAACAAGGTACGATTTGTTTGTTGGGCTTTATCATACGCTTGCAAAGCCGCATCAACATCTCCTTCTTGGGCCAAGGCATACCCCTGGCTCAAAATAAAGGCTGATGCAAAGTCTAGATCTTGAGCTAAGTCATCCTGAATATTCACTGCTGTATGGAGGTTGTAAGCACTATCCCACCGGATACCCCCATGCCAACGAATATTATCCAGATTTGCTTGAAAACAGTTAGCCCTACAGAAAATGGCACCACTGAGATTAGCACCACTGAGATTAGCACTACTGAGATTAGCACCACTGAGGTTAGCATTACTGAGATCTGCATTGAATAGAAGAGCATGGCTAAGGTTAGCATTGCCGAGGTTAACATTGCCTAGGCAAGCATTTCTAAGGTTTGCACCACTAAGATCGATGTCGAGAAGCTCGGCATTGCGAAGGTCCGCATTGAAGAGATTGGCATCACAGAGATTGGCATCAAGGAGATCTATGTTGAAGAGGAGGGCATTGCTGAGGTCAACACTACTGAGGTTGGCACTGCTAAGATCAGCATTTACTAATACGACACTGCTTAAGTTAGTACCGCTAAGATTAGTAGCGCTGAGGTTGATATTATTGAGGTCGGCATTGCTAAAGTCAACACCATCCAGGAATTCCCCTAGATAATCATTAAAGGATCTCCATCCCATGCAGTTAGTGTAATGGATAATTCTTAATAGTCGTGAGCGATCCCAAAGATTGTTTCCTTCTGCGCCGCAGGGGTGAAAGGCTAACTGAGTTTTCAGGGCCTGATCTTCCAGGGTTTGTCCGTAGCGGTGGAGTTCGAACAGAAGAATCAGGACATTCAGGCCAGTGTAGATATCGACCTGTCGCTGTCCTTTCTGAATGCCTTGTTTTTGCAGCTGCCCTGCTTTTCTCTGGGGTAAGGTCTCCGTCGGTTGTTCGATAAAGACACCATCCGCCCAGCGAAAATAAAATCGTTGTAACCGCTGGGCTAATCGACCCCAATCCAGATTGGGCTGCTGTTGCAGTAAGCCGATCAAATAGTTGACAATCTCTTTGGTGAGGATGCCGTAGCCCAGCAGATCGTAGACTTGTTGTTCAAATTGATCGTTGGCAACGATGGAGGTTTCTTCGTCATAGTCGTCCTGGCGTACTTCGGTCCAGGCTTTCAGGGAGCGCTGCAGCCGTTCTGCGGTCAGGAACTCGCGGAAGCTTTTGTGGATAAATTCAATCGAGCCGGAGGAGGTTGCGGGTTTCAGGTAAAATGAGGCCAGGATATTCTGTTTTGCCAGGTCGTCGAGTTCCTGCTCTGCCTTTTCGGGAATCCTTTGTTTTAAGGCTGCGACCGAGGCGCGTTCGGTCTCGGTTTGGGTGATGCCAAGGGCCAGGTCTGCTAGTACCCGTCGCAGTTGTTTTGGCTTCAACCTGGTGAGGGTTTGATTCAGATTTTCGCCCGTCTCTGGGTGGGTGCGTTGTTGGGCTAACACGAAGTCAATCAGCCGGGTGTAAATCTGGATTTTGACAGCAATTCCCCGGGTGGCCTCGAATAAGTCCGGTTTCAGCTCGTCCGATCGGGCTAGCACTGCCAGCAGATAAAGCAGCAGCGGTTCCCGGGCCAGAGTCTGCAATTCCTGGGGGCAGTTGGGCGCTTGCAGCAGCCGACGCAATTTCTCTGTATTCTCTTTGCCAGCATAGGCTTGCCAGTGGGCCAGCCACTGCGCTTGCAGGTCGTCGCCCAGCGGTTGAATGGCGACGCGGTTGAGGGTATTGGGCAGACTATATTCGTGACCCTGCAACGCCATCGGACGCCCGGTTATCAGCACTCGATGCCCTTGTTCTTCGGGGTATTTGGCGCAGTCGCGTTGAAAGCGAGCGACATTGTCCAGGAAGGCTTTCAATCCCTGTCCCTCTCGTTGGGACAGCACCAGTTCGTCAAAGCCATCTAACAGAAACAAAAATCGGGTGTTGGTGTCCGTCAGCCAACCTTTGTCGTTGGCGGCAAAGTCGCAGTTGACGGCCTGTCGCAGTGTCTCCCGCCACTGGGGCTGCAGTTCCACATCCCGCAGCCGGATCAAAATCGGAATCCAACTGGGGTAGAGATGGCGTCGCACCCAGTCAGCATACAGGCGACAGAAGACGCTTTTGCCATAGCCTGGTTCTCCCTGAACGAACAGCACCTGATTCTGGTGCTGGGGGTCTGGATTGTTCAAGCTGTCTGTTGCCCAGGTTTCCAGGTCGAAGGGGTCTGCGTCAACGACGTTACCCTGGTCGTTAATGCGTCTGGCTTTCATCGGCACGTAGAGATCGGCAAAGCTCAGCACTTTATCGGCTTGTGCTTCGTTAAAAACCTGCTTTCCAGGTTGGGTGGCAATTTCGGTTTCCAGGTACCGGCGGATGCTGGCTTCCTGTTCCAGTTTTTCAGCGCCGCCGTTGCGGAATAGTTCGGCGAGCGGTTCTACGCCTTCTCCGGCTTCGGCCAGGGCCTGGTAGAGAAACCAATGGGTATTGCGTGCAACTCGATCGAGCAAAATTGCTGTGGCGGTGGTATCGGGCAGCTGCGCTTGTAGAGCTTTTCCTAAGACGCTGGCTAAGGGAGAAGTATGGAAACACGTGACTGTTTTTTTGGCAGCGTCGTTGTTTAGCTTCAGGGCCTGGAGCGCTTGACTCTGGGCGGACATCAGCGTTTTCAGTTTCAGCGTGCCCAGGATTGGTTTCAGGGTGTCCGTGTCATCTAAGCGGGCCAGGATGTCCTGGAGGCTCTGGAGATAGGCGGCTTGAGTGACGATTGTCACGCAGTCGCTCAGGGTCGGATCTTTTTGCAGAGACTGCAGGCAGGCTTTCAAGATGCCAATACTCAGGGTTCCGAAGGGGAGCAGCCCGCCTACAACTGCTGCCAGGGGGGAATCGAGGGCTTCAATCAGGGGGGCGGCTGCGTCTAAAACGGGCGCGAGTTGAGGCAGAGCGGTGCGGTTTTCGTTCAGGGTTGCTGCGAGATCGATCAGAGAGCTAGCGCCTTCTATTGCGGTTTCTGCAGTATCCCAGGAGAGCAGCCCTAAGTCCTGGATATCTGTGTTCAATACTGTCCAAAGATCTCGCCAGAATGCTTGTGCCATCGGTAATGAGAGTAATGTTTGTGGACGTCGATCTGGATTGGAAGGATACAATCCAAACGCTTTATATTGTAGTTTGCTTGCTTAGAGGGTGTCTGCGGGGTGCGCGATCTTGCTCATCCCAGGTCATGGAGGACTATGAAGCTGACTCAAGAAACTTTGCAGCACTGCAGTGCTGACGACGAACTGGCGCAATTTTAGGGGTGTTAAAGCAGTAAAACGTGTAGTCCTGGCTGCAAAACAGGTTCCAGAGTCAAGTCATGAAGTTCAAGTGCATACAGGGTTGCTCAACCTGCCACAAGTCAAATGCTAGAATAGTTGCTGTCAGGAACGAGCCAATTGTATGCCAACGGATATTCAACTGAAAGGTCTATATCGTCTGAGCTATTGGCTAACGTATATTATGCTTCAACCTATACACCTTATTTGCATCGACGATCGAACCCATAACTTGTATATTTTGGCTGGAGAGACTGAAGAACTTGAATTCCAGATTACGCCTAAGGGGAGAGTTTTCTAATGAGTCAGATCGATTATGCGGCCATGTCTGACAAAGAATTGAGACAATATTTCCTGCGACATCGAGCAGACAAGGTGGCACTCCGAGCTTATCTAGATAGACTGGGCGAGCGTCCGCAACAGCTGATTACTACCGTAGACGATCCTGATTTTGAGGCCAAAATTGAGGCTGCAATTTTGCAGCAGATGCAAGCAGGAAATAACGATGAATCGGAGTAAGACTGAAGAAATTGAATTCTAAATTACGCTAAAGGGAGAGTTTGTTGATGGGTCAGATTGATTACGCTGGCATGTCTGACAAAGAATTAAGGCAATATTTTCTACAACATCAAGCGGACGAGACAGCACTCAAAGCCTATTTAGAAAGGCTTGGCGAGCGCTTGCGACAGCAGATTATCACTGTGGACGATGCCGATCTTGAAGCCAAAACTAGAGCTGCGACTCTGCAGCAGATGCAGGCAAAGAATAACAATGACGAAGCATCGGTTTAACGGTTAAGCCGTGTTGCTCAAAAAAGCAGGCTCAGGATACGCCGAACGTAGGCTGACCAGGATTCATCTGCGGGCTGGAAGATTGTAGCATAAAGCATAATGCCGCTCATGGCGTCGAAGACCAGGCCAGGATCGAGATTGGCCTGACATTCGTTTCTTTCTTTTGCTCGTTCCAATACGGTTGCGAAGGCTTGTCGTCGAGGCAGCAGGTATTTTTTCCAGTAGATTTGAGCAAACTTTGGGTTGTTTGAGGCGCTGCTGAGAATCATCGCTATGGTTTGTTGTCCCAGGGGTGTGAGGGAAATCTGGGCGGCATGCTCGATTAAGGTGTCGAGGTCTCCCCATAGGGAGCCTGTGTTGGGAATGACCATTTCTTCGCGGATGCTTTCGATGGCATCGGCAACCAGTTCTTCTTTCCCGGCATAACGCCGATAGATGGTGGTTTTGCCGACACGGGCGCGGGTTGCGATCGCATCAATACTCATTGCCTCAAAGCCAACCTCTGCCAGCAATTCCAGGGTTGCTTTCAGCATGGCTTGATGAGATTGAATGCTGCGAGGGCGTCCAGGGGACTTTGGGACTGTTTCGCGATCGCGATTGCCTTTGCGAGTTTTATTTTTGTTGGTTTTATTTTTGTTGGTTTTATTCATTAGTGCTAATATGATTACGATACCGTTTCGTATCGAAATAGAGGTATGGCTCAAACCCCTTGCTACATGAACAAAAATAGCATTCAAACCTTGCGAGCAGGCTTAGCAGAATACTATGAGTGCAATCCTCATGTGACTTTGCCTGAAAGTCAATCGCCTGAATTCGGCAGAATTTTGCGAGCGCACGATGTTGGTCATGTCATCTATGGCTGCGATACAGGTATGTACGACGAGCTGAAAATTTTGCTTCTATTTTGGTGGACAAGCGAGTGTACGTTTCAGATCTATCTAAAAATGAGAAATTCCCCTGCTGTGGATGTTATGTATGACGATCTGATCCGCGAGAAAGGCAGGCTCTGGCTGTATGCTTCCATCCTCAAAGTGCTGCCGCCCCTGCTGCCGGAGCTGATTTCCATCTGGTTCAAAACCCGCAGGCGGAAAAATCGTCTTCCTTTTCTGAACTTCGAACCGTTCCTCGATCGGCCTTTATTAGAAATTCGTCAGGAATTCGATCTGATGCACTTGATCGAATGATTGCTTTTGGCGTGGCGGTCAAAAACGATAGGTGTTGAGTGCCCAAGTGGAACCGATGAAGCACGAGCGTAACGCATGAAATATATATCCACAGCCCGTTACGACTATCGTCTAATATCAAGCTAGCAAGATTGAAAAGAAGTTGTAGGTTGGGTTTCCGCTAGCGCTGCGACCCAACGCAACGTCCACTGGTGTTGGGTTTTACGGACTGATGCTGCTGGCGAAATATACCTTAATATCCAAAACACTTCTTCTGTCGTCGACTGCTTTACAAAACTACAGAATACGATCTTGGCGGATTGAGCAATTTCAAGGCTTACAATCGATAGACTTCGGCAGCACTAAATCGATAGACTTCGGCAGCACTAAAGTGCCAACTACGAATTTACATAATCTTAGATGTGTCATACCACTATGAAAGTCAAGGTTTTTACCGTACGTAGTATAACTTTTCCGAAGGAAAAGCTAAGATTTTGGGTGCTGCAACGGAATCTTGATGATAAATTCAGTGCCCTGACCTGGATTGGAAATGCACTCAAACTGACCGTTGTGGTTTTCGACGACAATCTGGTAGCTGATGGATAACCCCAGCCCTGTTCCCTTACCAACAGGTTTTGTGGTGAAGAAGGGATCGAAGATCCGTTGTCGGACTGCTTCTGGCATGCCGTGACCGTTGTCGGCAATGCGAATGGTAACCCAGTCTTCATCGCTTTGCTCGGTAAAGATACGAATCTGAGGAGGGGCGAGATCTGGATTTTGGGTTTTGGCCGCTTCTGGATTTTGGCTTGAGTCTTTTCTTCCCTGTCTTAAGGCGTCGATGGCGTTACTCAAGATGTTCATCAGCACCTGATTCAGTTGCCCCGGGTAGCATTCTACAGACGGTAGATCGCCATATTCTTTGATGAGGCTGATTGCGGGCAGGTCGGCACTGGCTTTGAGGCGGTTACCTAGAATGAGGAGCGTACTGTCGATGCCTTCATGAATATCGACTGATTTGAGCAGGGCTTCGTCAATCCGCGAGAAGTTGCGGAGAGAGAGTACGATCTGACGGATGCGATCGGCTCCGATCTGGATTGAGGATAGGGTTCTGGGCAGATCTTCGATCAAGAAATCCAGATCGATGGTTTCAATTTCCGTCTCAATTTCAGAGGTTGGTGTGGGATAGCTCCGCTGATACAGCGTGAGCAAGCTCAGCAAGTCCTGGGTATACTGGCTGGCATGGACGAGGTTACCACAAACGAAACCAACGGGATTATTGATTTCATGGGCGACGCCAGCGACCAGTTGGCCTAAGCTAGACATTTTTTCGGTCTGTATCAACTGGGACTGAGTTTGTTGTAATTGCTGCAGGGTTTGTTCGAGTTGTTGGGTTTGTTGTTTGGAGCGGGCTTCTGATTGTTTCAGGGCTGCTTCGGCCTGCTTGCGTTCAGTGATGTCTTCAACGAATCCTTCATAATAGAGGATCTTGTCGTCCGTGTCGCGAACGGTACGGGCGCTTTCTGCAATCCAGATGATGCTGCCGTCTTTGCGATAAACTTCTGATTCAAATTTGGAAACCGTGTCTTTGGTCTCCATTTGCTGAACAAATTCGGCGCGCCGTGTGGACTTGACGTAAAGTTGCTGGTTGATGTCTGTGAGTTGGGCGATTAACTCTTCGGGGGAATTATAGCCGTAGATACGAGCCAGAGCTGGATTTGCACTCAAGTAAAACCCAGAGGGGGTCGTTTGGAAAATCCCTTCAACTGCGTTTTCAAAAATGCTGCGGTATTTTTCTTCAGCTTGCCGTAATGCTTTTTCTGCTTGCAGCCGCTCAGCGATTTGAGTTTCTAGCTCTTGATTAATCCAGTCCACTTGTTTGTTGCGCTTGACGAGTTGTGGCGGCACAACTTTGAGATGCCCCACCGGCTGGGAGGTGAGTGTTGAAGAACTGTGACGAACGGCAGTGGTGGAAGTATTTTCCACTGGTATTTCCCCCTCATGAGACTCTCACTGTTCTATTGTTGAAAGTTTTGCCGGGATGAGGGGTGATACCCATCCCTGCTGAATTGTGACACAAATCACGGATGCTAGAGTTCATGGTTCATGGTTGAGTGTTTAATGCAGGTTCTGAGTTTGAATGTTGCTTACATCAGGTTTGTGGGCACTGGGCACCTTACAGATGTTCAAGATTCTCAAGACTCAATTCTTGCTGATGTCAGTGCTATCTGGCTATGGGGTTAGTGTCAGCTCTCAACAATGAACCCTCGACAATCAACAATGAACCCTCAATAATTTTTTCCCATTGTTTGCGATCGCGATTATCCTGAAAGCTAATGTTTGGTTGACGTGGGAGTTGGTGATGGCGCGGCAACGAGAGTTAGGGCAGAGATGGGGGGCCTGGGCGGGGATGTTGTGGTTTGGGTGGCAATGGGGTTTCCCCTGGGCTGGTGTTGGCATTGCTGGTGCGATCGCAACTCTGGCAGCCATTGAATTTGCTGTTCCTGCAGCGCAGGCAGCAGTATTAGAACGCTGGCGTTTCGATCCAGCCCGAACCCAACTGGAGCTGATTGTAGAACAGGGGGTTGTACCTCAGTATTCCCTATTAACACAGCCAACTCGTATTATTGTGGACTTGCCCACCGTTCAACTGGGCAGTAATGAGACGGAGAAGATTTATTCTGGCCCGGTGCACCAAGTGCGGGTTGTCCAGTTCCAACCGGATACTGCGCGTATAGAAATTGCATTGTTGTCGGGAATTGCGCTCGACCCTCAGCAGATCAAACTGGAAAAAGTCGGTACGGATGAAGCTGCGGGTCGCGATCTTTGGGTGGTGCGTTTGTTGAATGTTAAGGCGTCGGCCCGGCGAGCCGCCGCTCGCCGCTCGCAAACTGGCTACGATCCCTATGCAACCACAACGACTGCTGCTGCCTTGGGTCTGAATTCTTTGCCTGTTGAGCTGCGGCCCAAAATTGTCTCTCCTCCGCCTGCTGCCGCACCCCAGCGTTCGGCTGTGCCTGAACGGGAACCTGTTGCTGCGAGCGATTCTCCTGCCTCGGAGGAAATTAGTGTAGAAGCACCAGCGCCAACGCTTGCGGAACCGACTGAAAGGACTATAGCTGCTGGGCCTGGGGCTGCAGAGGGGGATCGCCGCGAAACACCCAATTCGCCGCTGCCTCCCCCTGCGAGATCTCAACCTGCTGCAGCTGCCGATCTGTTTGTCCCTTTGCCGCCGTCTGCGGTGCGCGATCGCGAGTTTGCGATCGCAGCCCCCCCGCTACCCCAATCTACGGTTGTTGGGCCGGAACCTGTTGGCGAAACTGAATCGGCTGCAGTGGTTGAGCCGGAGCCTGAAGCTGAAGTCACAAATACCGCAGCGAATTCCGATCCAGTTGCCTCTGAGTCTGCCCCCGTTCCTGAGGTTGAGCTGCCGGAGGAGTTGCCCCCAGCAAAGTTTCGCGATCCTGCAGTGGCGATTGCAGTGCCTCCGCCTCCCGAACTCGCAGCGGTTGAGCCGGAATCTGAGGCTGAAGTGACAACGGCTGAAGTGACAACGGCTGAAGTGACAACGGCTGAAGTGACAACGGCTGCGGCCAGTTCCGAGCCGGTGGCACCTGAATCGACTGTTCCTGAAGTTGAGCTGCCGGAGGAGTTGCCCCCAGCAAAGTTTCGCGATCCTGCAGTGGCGATCGCAGTGCCTCCACCTCCCGAACTTGCAGCGGTTGAGCCGGAATCTGAGGCTGAAGTAACAAATGCTGAAGTGACAAATGCTGCGGCCAGTTCCGAGTCGGCGGCCTCTGAACCTATTGTTCCTGAAGTTGAGCTACCGGAGGAGTTGCCCCCAGCAGAGTTTCGCGATCCTGCAGTGGCGATCGCAGTGCCCCCACCGCCTGAGATCGCTGTGGTTGAATCAGAGGTTGAACCAGAGGTTGAATCAGAGGTTGAATCAGAGGTTGAGTCAGCGATCGAAGCTGAAAGGAGCAGAGGAACAATTGCTGAAACTTCACCCCGTTCTACCCGATCGGTAGCCCTTCGTCGCAGGAGAAGTTCTGTTAACGCACCTATAGTCGCTGAAACTGGGCCGTCAGAAAATATTGCTCCAGAGTCAGCCACACCCGCCGATCCAGATTTGCCCGAAACTTTACCCCCTTCCTTCCGTTCCAGCGACCGCCCGCCCACAGTTCGGGTTCCGTCCTTGAGCGAGACGATTACCCCCACTGCGGAGACCCCAGTGAGTGCTGTTTCCTCTACTGTGTCGCCAAAGATCGCTGTGCCGACCAATAGAAGTCGGATTGCTCGCTCGTCAGTGTCCTCTTCTTCCCGCAACCGACGCCCAAGCTCGCCTGTATCTGACACTCCCGCTCGAACCCCTGCAGTTTCTCCAACCCAACGCAGTAGTGCAGCTCGCTCGTCAGTGCCTGCTTCTTCCCGCAGCCGACGTGCCCGATTGCCCATATCTACCAATCCAGTTCCCTCTGAACCCTTACCTGCTTCCTCGACAGCGAATCCACCTGTCGCGATTACTGTGCCGCCGCCCCGATCGGTCCCTGCAGCTCGAACACCTTCTTCCTTGCGTCCCAATGCGGCGCGTCCCAATGCGACAACAACGGCTCTGTCTGTTCCTCCTCCCCCCGGCCCAGCTTTAACGGGCACTGCATCTACATCCTCACCTGCTCCGGCAGTGCGGGTGCCGCCTCCCCCAACCCGATCTGTTGTGGGGCGCGTTCCAGATGCGCCAGCAGTGCGGGTGCCGCGCCCGCCTGCCGCTAGAGCTGCTGTCCGCGTTCCACCGCCTGTAGTGGTGCGAGTTCCACCGCCTGAAAGCAATGTTAGAGCCGTTCCCCCGCCGGTGCAGCGGGCAGCGCCGACGCGATCGCAGTCTTCCAATCCAACCAGTGTTGCGATTGTTGCCTTTGGTCAACCGTTGCCCCAGCGAGCAGTGCCATTTGGCCAACCGTTGCCCAGACCGGCCCCGCTACAAAGTTATGCGCCTTCGACTGTTTTACTGGCGTTGGGAACGGTGCTCAATTTGCGCTATCCTGGGCCAGCGCCGCTGCAGCTGAAGCAGGGACAAGCGCGTCAGGAGGTGTTGGTGCTGTCTCAATCCGTGCGCGATCGCGCGGGCAATGTCCTGATTCCGGCTGGCACCCAGGTGATTGGCCGTTTTGAGACCAATCACCTGGGTACCCGTTTCATTGCCCAGGCGATCGCACTCCGCGATCGCAACAGGCCCCTGGCTGCAGAGTCAGCGTTCCTCGATAACAGCCAGATTGCTGCCGGCATCTCTGCCAACCAGATTCTGCAAATTCGCCTGATTCAACACTTGCGCTAGGGGCAAGGTAGGGGTAAATCAGTCAGGATTTTTGAGCGTGTGGGTTCCACCCGCGTGCTCAAAAATCCTGACCTCTGGAGGACTACCAGGTCTATTTGCTACAAAATGTGGTAAGAATGGCACAATGATTCTCTGCGCATGAGGGGGCAAAACGATGCAAGAACCGTTGGAAAATACTTATCCCAATATTGCCGATTGGGTCGATTCCCGTGGCTGGCTCGCAATTGGCCCTAATGAGGAAAGTAACTCCTTTATCCGGGCCTTTGACGATGACAGCAGTTTAGTGTGGCAAGGAGCAGAAAGCTACGACAGTCTCGAAGAAGCTTTGCAGGCATTAGATGAAGCACTGGCAGATTTGGAGGAGTAAACTGAGCGCTTAGCAGTGAGCGATTAGGCAGTTGGTGGTTAGGAATTGTATAGAAATAACTGCACACGTTTAGCCTGATAGCATCATCTGACAGTTCGTCAAGACAGATTGCACCACAAAGATACAAAGGACACAAAGGACACAAAGGACACAAAGTGGACTTCGAGCACTTTCTTCGTGAACTTTGTGCCTTTGTGGTTAGAGTTTGTGATTGGAGAATGATTTTGTGGGTTAGAAACTATGTATTTATTTTTGGATAATCCCTTAGCGGTGGGTGAACTTCTGACTTCTGACTTGTTGTTTGCCCTTCTCCTTCTGCTCCTTGCCCTTCCCACAATGCGCTTGCTATAACTTTGCTAAGGATGACAAACTTGTTTGGATACAAAAATTGCAGAAATGTTGAATTTTGAATCAGGTTGAATTTTGAATGTTCAGGGTGGGGTGCATCGGATTGGCAAAAACGGGCCACCAAGCAAATCCAAGGTTGATACCAATCTGACTTGGAAATACAATTGATAGAATTGGCATAACGCTTGCTCAGTAAGGCTTTCTCCAATTCGAAATCGTTAATCTAAAATCCAAAATGAGGTGGTAGTAAACAAGTAATGATTTTTGAGTGCGTGGGTGGAACCCACGCACTCAAAAATCATTACCTCTACAAGATTATCCAAAATGGTATGAGATCGTTATCTGGCTGATAGGAGGGTTGTGGTGAAGCGATGCCAAATTTTTGTTGCAGTATTGATGGCGTTGGTCGTTTTTCTGGGTTGTGTCCCTGCCGCTGATGCATTCTGTGGTTTCTATGTGTCTAAGGCCGATGCCAGGTTATACAATCGAGCCTCCCAGGTGGCCATTGCGCGCGATCGCGATCGCACCATCCTGACCATGGCCAACGACTATCAGGGAAGCGTCAAAGACTTTGCTCTAGTGGTACCCGTTCCCGTTGTCCTGCAAGAAGATCAGGTTCATGTTGGCGATCCCAAGATCGTCCAACGCCTGGATGCCTTCAGCGCCCCTCGACTGGTTGAATACTACGACTCAGATCCCTGTACCCTGCCTCAACGACAGATTTTAGGCAGTACCGCCAGAGGAGCAGAAACCCGTGGCGGCAGCAGGAACCGACGCATCCAGGATGGCCTTGGCGTCACCGTAGAATCTCGTTTTACCGTCGGCGAGTATGACATCCTGATCCTGAGTGCTAAAGAATCGCACGGCCTGGAAACCTGGCTGCGACGGAACGGCTACCGTCTGCCCAAAGGCGCGCATCAATTGCTGCAACCCTACATTCGGCAACAGATGAAATTCTTCGTGGCCAAAGTGAATTTGGCCGAATTCGAAAAATCCTCAACCCAATTCCTGCGTCCCCTGATGATCGCCTACGAGTCGCCCAAATTCATGTTGCCGATTCGTCTGGGAATGGCCAACGGCACCGGCACGCAAGACTTGATTGTCTATCTGCTCTCGCCCAAAGGTCAGACCGAGATTACCAACTATCGCACCGTGAAAATCCCCTCTGATGCCGAAATCCCGCTCTTTGTTAAAAGTGAATTTGGCGACTTCTACAAAGCCATGTTCCAGCACACCTACACTCGCGAGGGCAGAAAAGTTGCTTTTCTGGAATATGCCTGGGACATGGCCTGGTGCGACCCCTGTGCCGCCAACCCTCTGACCCCGGAAGAACTGCGGCAGGCCGGTGTATTCTGGTTGAATTCAAGCAATCAGCCTGGCGGTGCCACCAGACCCGGACGCCGAGCAGTTGCCCCCAATGTCTTTCTCACGCGCCTCCACATCCGCTACAGTCGTAATACATTTCCCCAGGATTTGACCTTCCAAAGCACCGCCAATCGCCAGAACTTTCAAGGGCGTTATATTCTACGTCATCCTTTTCAAGGTGAGGGGACCTGTCCCGCTGCTCAACGCTATCAGCAACAGTTGAAGAAACGTCAAGAGCAGGAAGTCAAAACACTGGCACAGCTTACCGGATGGAATATCAACGACATTCGCAAGAAAGCTAAACTGGATTCCGAACAGCCAGAACGCTGGTGGCAAAGTGTTTGGTGAAGGGAATAGGGAATGGGGAACGGGGAATAGGGAACAGTAGGGTTCATTGTTCATTGAAGAGAATGGGGAACGGGAAACGGTGAACAGCAGGGTTCATCGATCTCTGTAGGGGCACCTCTTGTGGGTGCCCGATTGCTGTCGGAGTGAGACAAGATGCCAAACCTCATTACTATGAATACCATTTGAGCTGACCCGATAGAGCCAGGGTCGGCACAAGACCGACCCCTACGGGTACACCGCGAATCGCACACAAAGGGCAGAGATTACCGTAGGGGCACCCCTTGTGGGTGCCCGATTGCTGTCGGAGTGAGACAAGATGCCAAACCTCATTACTATGAATACCATTTGAGCTGACCCGATAGAGCCAGGGTCGGCACAAGACCGACCCCTACGGGTACACCGCGAATCGCACACAAAGGGCAGAGATTGCCGTAGGGGCACCCCTTGTGGGTGCCCATTGCTATCGGGATAATGCGAGATGCCAAACCTCTACGAGGATAGATTAGGACAGAGCAAAAAGCTCAAAAATAGATATAGTCAACCTTTCCCTTCTACCCTCCGCCCTCTGTCCTCTGCCTCCCGCCATAAATCTGGTCAGTACATTACTGTGCCTTTTCAATCGTAAATCGATGACGTAGAGGTTCTCGATTGCTGGCTTCCAGCATCACAACCACTTCATACTCGCCAGGGGGATAATCGCCCCGTAGGGTCATCGAAAACCAGGAATGTCCCAGTTCTAAATCTACGGTATTCCGATGAATTTCTTTGGGTTCGCTGTTGGATAAATCAAACCAGAGAAAGGTTAACTGTACGCCATCTTTCGCATCTTCTAAGTCGGCTTCTGCTTTCAGATCGGTCACGTCTGAGGTAAATAAGGTTTCATCATTGGGGCAAAAGTCACCTTTTTTTTCAGGATCTGGATCTACGCAAAGCTTCAATCCCTCCAGTTCAGTGTCTACCTTGGGTTTGGTTTGGTTTGCGATCGCGCTCACCCAATCTGCATCAGGCCAAACCGAGAACGTCTTAGAAACGGGTTCGAACGCTTTGCTCTCAGAATCTAACACCAGTTCGTAAGCGCCTACCGGCAGTTCCGGTGGACTGTAAACCCACTTCAGCATTCCCACTTCGAGCGGAATCGCCAGCGTCTCCGTCGCGAGAGTTTCAGTTTTACCTGGCTTCGGCGTGTAATTGACCGTTAAAGTAACCTCAACTGACTCAGAGGCGTTCTCAAGCGCAGTTTCAGCCTCTTCAATTACAGCTCCTTCAGCTATAGCTCCTTCAGTCGTAGTATTTTCAGTTGTCGCATTTTCGGTCGCATCATTTTCAGCTGCAGGATTTTTAGTCGTAGCGCTTTCCGTTGCCATTTTCTCGACTGTACCCGTGATGAATAGCGTTGGCGTATTGCGGACGAACGCATTATCGTCTCCATCACATCTCTCTTCTGCTAGACGATTGCACAGCCTGATATCGTTAAAAACAATAGATGGATTCTTAGTCGTTGACACCTGGTCGCCAACTAAACCCCCTAAAGTCATCATCCCAGCCAGCATCAGCACAACCGATAGAAACATATTCAAAAACGGAAACCCCAATAAGGGCAGTCGTCTTTTAAAAACACCTTGCAATCCTGGAAAGACCAGGAGCGACGCCACCAGAAAAATCAATAACGGCAGCGGCTGTTTTTCGATCGCGGCAAACGCAATCCCCAACAAAGTCAGCAAGCCAGCTGGAATGGAAAGCAGCAGCAGGAAAATCAGCGCTACCGTACTGAGTTTCTTCTTCCGAGGGCGATTTTGCCGATCGACCTGTTGGCTAGAGGTTGAGGCTGGATAAACATTCGCTCCGTTTGGCGCAGGACTCTCTGCCCCCCAATTACGCTCATCACCTGAGGGATATGAGTTCGTCTCTGCTGGACGTCTCTCCAGGGAAACCGGGTCATCATCGGCAACATCCACAAAAAACTTCGATAGGAAAGCCTGTTCAGGTCGATCGGGATGAAGGAAGACCTGAACAGAATCGCCCGCTCGCAACGTTGTCCAGAAACGATAAACAGTGTTGCGAGACTCATAACCGATCTGATTGTATTGATAGCGAAAGGAGAACGTCCAGGTACTTTTACGATAATGCCGATCGAGAATGACAGCTGGAACAGCCACGCCTTCTGCCAGCACTTTATAAATCGCCTTGCAGCGCCGATAGGCCAAATAGATACAGAGACCTGCGATAAAGAGCGGAATAATTAGCCAGAACGCAAGCAGGCAAAAGATTGTCAGGACTGACAGAATAACGCACCAGGCGTCGGTGTATAAGATCCTGAACCCCGAAATTGTTCTCATAGATGCTGTTATTTCTCCCTTTCAAAGAATCAACCAAGCCACCAGCCCCCAAAAGGGCACAAAGCGCAACCAGCGGCGCGGGCTGCCCAGGGGTTCCACCGCCCCCAGCAGCACTGCCTGAAACAGAGAAAAGAGCACCAGATCCACGCAAAATGCCAGTGTCAGTCGATTGGTCAGCACCTGCTCGCCAAAATACCGCAGCCGCTCTGCCAGGCCGCCAAACTCAGGTCTGCCAACGAAAAACCACACCAGAGCGGTACTACCTACGACCAGACCCGTTAGTCCAAAAATACGAGCCAGCCCCCCTTTGGGCAATACGTCTGTTTGTACCGTTAAAGGTGCATTTGCCCGCAGCGCCATATAAGGCCCCATGATGGCATTGGTCAAAAACATCGCCAGTCCCCAAACCGTTACCCTGGAAAGCTTGCGCTCCCTGCGATCTGCTAACAACAGCGGCAGAAACATGAAAATCCATGCTTCAGCCAGGTTGAACAAGCCTTCCAACACGGGATGAAGATTGGGTGCTTCCATGACATGAACGCCAGCCGCATTGATTGCAGGCAGAATGAAAAAGAAATTGATCGACTCGTCCAAAACATGTTGTATAGTCTCAGGTCGTAATGCCCAGACAGGCTCTCCCGGTACGATCTGGCCGGGGGGAGACAAGAAAAGGATGTAAATATACGCGGCTGAAAGCAGCCAGAGTAATGCTGCGATCCAGGGCTGACGACGATTTTTGTTGTCTTCTACAAGGTTAGGACGGTCGTTTGGGCCGGGAAGTTGTGGCGGGCCGTCGCTAGTAATGTCATGGGGAACAGGCGAGACAGGCGCTGAATTGTTCTCTGCATTTTCCGTTGCCTGGGACTTCAGCAATTGCCGTGCCAGCGGCATAACCAGCCGAATAATAAAAAACGCGACCTTACCGGGTTTGAGGGGCGGTTCCACCAGATCGCGACCGAAGATCAATTTCCCAGTTGTTTCGGACAGATGACAGAAACTAACCCCGCGTCCGTTGGGGAAAGGGACGCCTGCCAGTTCCAGATGCCACAATATGCCAACTCTCGAAGAATCGCCTGTGGTGATGTCGTCAATGACAAATTGCAGGTCGGCAGGTAATTCTGTGCAAAATTCCTCAAACAGTTGCTGAACCGCAGCCTTGCCGCGAAAGGGCTGCGGAAAATTGAGGTCTTGATAGAGACAGTTGTCGTCAACCAGGGCCATGGCGGCTGGAACGTCCCGGCGATTAATTGCCGCATACATCGCTTGGATTGTAGTGTGAGCTGAGGGTGTCATAATAATGGAGAAACTAGAATGAGAGTGCTATTCGGACAGAATACTAAGCTGAACCCGATCGCCACCATTTAAGGGCTGATTGCTTCTGACCACAAATCGTTCTCCCGACTGCAGTCCAGAGAGGATCTCGACGGTGGCGGTTGCTGACGCGGTCTGGTTTGCTTGACGAGGCTGACTGAGCGTGACTGTTCTGGCTTCAACCCTGACCTGCTTTGCGTTTTCCTTATCTTTGGTGGGGTATTCTTTGACGACAAAGACGGTTGCAGTGGAGGAGTGTTTTTCAGTTTGTTCTTGACCGATTTGGAGTGCAGCACCAGGGATAACGACTCGCGCTTCCCTAGAAGGCTGGAAACTCACCCGTGCCAGCAGGCCGCTGCCAATACGACCTGTAGTATTCTCAATTGTAACTTCGACTGGGACTTGACGCGCAGTTGGATCGGCGGCGGGAGAAATTCGGCTTATGGTGCCAGTAAACGATTTGCGGGCAAAAGCGTCAAGTCGTACCTGGACGGATTGTCCCTTTCGAACCCGAGACAGTTCCAGTTCTGACACAGGAACCACAACTTTGATGCGGCTAAAGTCGCCCAGCTTCAGTACTTCGCCGCCAGGACTGACGAGATTACCCGGTTCGCTGGTTCGTTCTAAAACAATGCCGTTAATTGGAGAAACGAGTTTAGCATAGGATAACCGTTCCTGGGCTTGTGCGATCGCAGCGTTCTGAGCGGCGACCCGTCCCTGAGCTGCAGCTACGGCTTTTTCCTCTGTACGAATTTGTTGCTCGGCAGACAGCACCGCTTGCTGAGCGACCCTGGCTGCGGTCTGAGACGACTCCGCCTGTTGCTGGTTAACCGCTCCCTCTTGCGCCAGTCGTGTAAAGCGTTCGGCATCGTTCTGAGCCTGCTGCAGTTCCAGCCGCGCCCGTTCAAACTGAGTGCGGGCATTGCTTACCTGGGCCTCGGCTCGAGCAATTTCTGATTCCAGCGAGGCCAGCTCTGCTTTCGCCTGGGTTACTGCAGCCAGCAGCAGGGATTCATCCAAGCGAGCCAGGATCTGGCTCTGGATGACGCGATCGCCTACGTCTACCGTCAGGTTCAGGAGTCGTCCTTCCACTTGCGATCGCAACGACACCTCTCGTACAGGATTGGTCGTACCCACATGTTCCATTCCAGACCCAGACGTCACAGCGCGGGCAATCGCCACATCTACCGAAGGAATCTTCGCCTCCGGTCGGGATTGCCCAGATTGCTCGGGCCCTGCTTCAGCTTGGGGGAAGATGCTGCACCCTGTCAGCCCTGGCAGCAGTAAACCGATAGGTACCAGCATCAACAGCACGCGCACCTGAAATGTCAATTTGCCTCCTGTGACAGCATTGCTAGACATTTTTTAGCTTAGACAAAGAACCATTTTTTAGAGTGGACAAATAATAGTAAGGGGATATGTGTTAGTCGGAGCGTTAGCAGTGAAATGGTATCGGCAAGTGAATTTGCTGCTGATGCCGCGATCGCAAGCCATAAGCGCGATCGCAGGCCATAAGCTAAAGATAAAAAAATAACTTTATGCTTTTTACTTCATACCTCTTAATATAAACACAAATTAACCCTTTAGAACAGCGCAGACCTGGCCGAATAGCAGCGTCATGCTAATGGTATCTTCTATCATCACCATAGCTAGCAGTCGCTAGCGCTTTGACCCCACTAAAATTAGACGAAGTTCGTCGCGAGCAATTTAGGGTTGCAATGCAGTTCCCCGTTTACGGTTCAGAGTTTGATTCTGCCCTATTTTTTGCGATCGCAAGCGGGGTTTTGGGTCAAGGGAATGCGATCGCAGATGCTGAATAGTAGAACAATTGGATCCACTTCAGCAGCTTTGCCATTGGCAGCAATCCTTAATTTAAACGTTGAATGATAAAACCGCTTGTTCTACAATCTGGGTAAGGGAAAGTGGCAAAATAACATGCTCAAGGAAGCGACATGTTTCCATTGAGTGCATTCATGGGAAAACAGCATCATGACGAGTATTGACCAGAGCCACACCATGGGAATAGTAACGACGACGATTCAAGTCACCAATAATGTAGACCAGATTTTAGCAACGCGAGGATTTATCCCAGAAACAGAGGTTCGTTCTCTTCAGTTAGACAATGTTCTGGTGGATACAGGCGCAACGCGCTTGTGTCTACCCAAAGACATCATTCGGCAGTTGGGACTGGTGTTGCAAGGGGAAGCAGAAGTCAAAACAGCGGTTGGGGCGCGGCAGGTACGGATTTTTAAAGACGTCATCTTGTCAGTTGCGGGGCGGCAAGGCACGTACAATTGCCTGGAGTTGCCAGACGGAGAAGATCCATTGTTGGGTCTGATTCCGCTAGAAGATTTGGGACTGGAGCCAGATCTGCAACATCAGCAGCTGCGGGTGTTACCAATGGAGGGGAAAGATACGTACTTGATGATTTTGTGACGATAGACTCTGCACAGTTTAACCTGGTCTTTTGTAGTGTTATGATACAACTAAAATAGTGTAAATTCGTAGTGGGCACTTTAGTGCTGCCAGGGTCTATCGAGTAAGGATTACAACCTTTTCGACAACCCAAATCTATATGACATTAAATTAGCCGTGTCAGTCCAGTAGAGTGCGTTAGGCGACAGCCGTAACGGCACCGTGGATATGTTTTGATGCGTTACGCTAGCGCTTTAGCGGATCCCTAGTGCAGCCATGCCGTCAGGCTATTGACCGAAGGACTATACGCATCCTACGATTTACGCAAATCTTAACCGCGCAAAGTATACATCAGAATTGAGCCTGCGAACGGGTATCGTACACCAACGGAGGCAGTCTTCCCCATCATCGCCCTGCCAGGTGCCCGCAAATTTCAGCAGATCTTTGGCCCTGGATCCGCGCAGGATCGGTTTGCTGTCTTGAGCCATGACTGGAGTATCAGAGCCACTTTGCTTGCTTTTGAGATATTCGAGGTAGTCGAGTGTTTGTTCCAGAATGTCATCAGGAGTTGTTGCGTTGGCGTAGCCTCCCCTTTGGGGAATCGCAACCAGCAGCCGTTCCTTAACCGTACTCATAAACAATTCAGAGATGAATGGGTTAATTTGTCATATCCACAGCTCCCCAGCAGTGGCGAATGGCATCATTGTCCAGAGTATCTGCCAGCGCATCCACCCGCGCTTCCAGGTCCCTCGGCGTCTCTGCTATTTTGCCGCGCCAGAGCATCGCATGCAGTTCCACCCGGTTACCATAGGCCACCCGGACGAGTTCGGGCACAAAACCCAGAGACTCCGCCAGGGGCCAGACCTCGGTCGGAGTCAGCCGCTCTAAGTGAATAGAAAGTTGTCGCTCATCTTTTGGGGGGATAAACGGGATAGTCTGGATTGCATCAACGACGGCATTCATCAGTTACTCCTTGATTCTGACCGGAACCAGCAAACGAACTTGTAATTTCCCTGTCGGTTAGGTGTTTTCGTAATCTGAGAAATCCCAATCAATTCAATCAGGCTTTCCCCTTCTATTATGCGCTGACATTTTGCCAATGCCACTGCTTGATTGGGCGCGCGAACTTGTTCAGACCATTCCTCCTGGTTTTCAGGATCTTGAAGCATGGACAATGGCTCTTCAATACAGTAAGCAAAGTATAACCTGAGAAACAAAGTTAATTCTAGCAGGTCAATGGACTGTTAGAGTCATAAACTGCAACCGGGCACCCAGCGGGAATTTCCTGGCAGGCAGAGGTGATGGACCTGCGTTCCCCAGCAGGGTGCAGTATGCTGAGGAGAAACCAATGCTACCGATGTGCGCCAAACCACGCTGAACCCCAGAGGATGTGCCCCCATGCCCCAACTTCCCTGGAAATCCGCCACTGCCCTGCTGATGGTTCTGGGACTGCTCGGCAACTCGCCTCTAGCTGCTGCGCCCCGCACGAACGAGCTGCCCCAAACGCCCAAAGCTGTTGCCAGCCGATGCACCGACAATATCCTACAAAGCTATATCGATCGCCTGCGGGCAAGCGATCCTGCAGCCTTTGATGCACTGGTAGCCTGCGGCATCAGTGCAGTTCCCACCTTGAGCGAAGCCTTGAAGCACAAAGATGAAACCGTTCGCATCATGGCCATTACGGCGCTGGGGGAGATCGGCCCGTCAGCAGTAACCGCTCTACCTGAACTGGCTCGCTTGCTAGAGAAAGAAGATTGGTGCAGTTCCAGCGAGAGCAAAACTCAGATTGCTAGCGGCATTGCCTTATATAAGATGAGTGCAGATGTCGATGTCTGGATTGCAGCACTCATGTCCGCACTCCAACATGAAAATTTCCAGGTACGTTTTTGGGCTTCTGAAGCATTAGGAGCTATTGGTATTGATGCCAGAACTGCAGCTCCAGATCTGATTGCTGCTCTCCAGGACAATGCTTTCTGGGTTCGTGCCAGCGCCGCTCAAGCTTTAGGGGAAATTGGTTCCGATCTAGATATTGTGGTTCCAGCACTGATCGCAGCCCTCCAGGACGATCGTTCTTCAGTCCGTGCCAGTGCAGCTCGGGCTTTAGGAAATATCGGGCCTGAAGCCAAAACAGCAGTTCCAGCTCTGGTTGAAGCTCTGCGAGACAATCAGTTGAAGGTTCGTTTCAGCAGCATTTGGGCGTTGGGCAGAATTGGGCCTGAAGCCAAAGCAGCAATTCCAGCCTTGATCGCAGCTCTCCAAGATAAAACCTTTTTGAGGGATAGCTCGTCATCTCGCAACCTTGAGATCCCTCAAGATCCTATTTGGACTAACCCTGCTATTGTTGAAGCACTAGCCAAAATAGGTGCTGCTGCAATTCCGGATTTAATTTCGGCTCTCCAGGATGACAACCCAGCAGTTCGCTACCAGGCAATTGAAGCATTAGGAAGCATAGGTTCTGACGCCAAAGTAGCTGTTCTTGATTTGATAGCTGTTTTCCAAGATGAAGCCCCAAGAGTACGAGCGCAAGCTGCAGAAGCTTTAGGCAAAATCGGTCAAGAGGCCAAAATTTCCATCCCAGTGTTGATCTTCGCTCTTCGGGATGGGAATTCGAATGTGCGTTCGCAGTCAGCAAAAGCTTTGGGCAACATTGGTCAAGAGGCCAAAAGTGCAGTTCCTGCCTTGATTGATGCCCTTCAGGATGAGGATTCAGAGGTGCGATCGCAAGCTGCGGAAGCACTGGGTAACATAGGCTCGGACGCAGCAGGTGCGGCTCCGGACCTGATTGCACTCTTTGAGGATGAAAATGATCGGCTTCGTCCTTCGGTAGCAGAAGCTTTGGCCAAAATTGCTGCTGAAACACAAACTGTTACTCCTGTACTGATTGCTACGCTCCAACATGAAAACCCCTGGATTCGCTCAGGAGCGGCTGAGACTTTAGGAAAAATGGGTCTCAAAGCCAAAGGTGCTATTCCAGCTCTGATTGTGGCACTTCAAGATAAAGACTTTGGAGTTCGTTCTTGGGCAGCAAAGGCGTTAAGTCACATGGGTTCTGAAGCCAGAACAGCAGTCCCAACTCTCACTTCTGCTCTACAGGATGAAAACTGGTGGGTCTTCTTTGTAGCAGCTGAAGCCTTGGGCAAAATTGGGCCTGATGCCAAAACTGCCGTACCCGTGTTGGTTGATGCTCTTCAGAATGGAGGTAATGCTGGGTTTCGTTGGAAAGCAGCTGAAGCTTTAGGGAGAATTGGTACCGATGCTCAGCCTGCAGTTCCTGCCCTTGTTGCTGCGTTTCAATACGAGGGTTATGAAGGTGGCTCGATAACGGTATATGGCAGCTTTCTTGGAATGGGGAATAAATTACCGTCTATATCATACAGCCAGTCTTCAATTTCTTGGGCTTTAGGAAAAGTGGGTGCTGAAACAGAAACAGTTGTTCCTATCTTGATTTCAGCTCTACAAGATCCAGATCCTTGGAAACGCGTAGCAGCAGCTAATGCTTTAGGAGAAGTGGTTGTTGTTAGGCCCCAAAAGACTTTGCCTGCATTAAGTGCAGCCCTCCAAGACAAACACCCAGCTGTTAGGACTGCAGCTACGAAAGCACTGGGCAAAGTTAAGGTTGATGCCAAAGAGATCGTCCTAGCCTTAATTGTGGCACTCCAAGATGAAGACTCTGATGTACGTACTGCAGCAACTGAAGTATTCAAAGAACTGGGTGCTACAAATGAAGATTGGCCTCCGGAACTGACTGAAGTTTTGTTGGATGACAATCGCGCTGTCTCTGCCCGCATCACTACGATCGGATCATTAAAATTGCTTAATGCTCAGGAATCCCCTAAAATCCTTGCACGAAATAGAAACATTGAACAAAATCTTTTAAGAACCCACAGATTAATCACAACTCTCAGGTTAGAACGCCTGGGAGCAATGGTTGTTTGGGACTTCTGCCCGTTTTCAAAAACTTACGCTGTCAGACAAACAGCCAGCAGTCGCCAACAGGCAAAACCCCTGGCAATGTGCCAAATTCCAGCGCTCCGCAAAGTGTTTAAATGGAAGTGCGGCTGATGGACAGGACATTTCGCGGCGCAAGGTTGCAGGGAGCCGACTTCCAGGGTCAGCGATTAGCCCAGGCCGATTTCCATCAGGCCGACCTGCGCGGCGCTAACTTCAGCGGTGCGGTGCTGGTCGGGGCCAACTTTACTCAGGCCCGCACCGGCTTGATCGCACTCTGGGTTGTCGCTCTGGTCACCGGGGTTCTGATCGTGGCAATTCTGGCTGGATTGGTGGCAGGATATGCCGCTGCTTTTCTGGGAGATTTGTGGGTCACCGGGGAAAGGGCGGGTTTAGGAGCGCTGGCATCGCTGTTGCTGGTTGTCTTTTGCTTAGTAGCGGGCGGGCGCGGGCTGGGAGCAACGCTGGCAATTCTGGCAGAGCTGGGGGTGACAGCAGCGATGACAGCGATGGCGCTCTTTCCCGATGCCCAAGCCGATCTAGCCCTGGATGTGAACTTTACAATACTAGTCATTATCGGGACGATGGCGGGGACGATTAATCAGGCGCTGGCGCTAGCCGTAGCGCGAACGATGGCCTTACCAGGCGCAATCGCTTTAACCGGGTTCGCGGCTTTGGTGGGTACAGTGCTGGGGATTCTGTTTGGAGCCAGAGAAGCAGCAGCGTTCCCGATTGCAGTCCTGGTGGCAATCGTCGTCATTGCCCTGGGTAGCTGGATCGGCGGGCGAGCGATGACGGGCGACAACCGCCACTGGCTGATTTGCCGTCTGGCCATCGCCATTGTCGCCAGAGGCGGCACCAACTTTCGCGGTGCGGATCTCGCTGATGCCGACTTCACTGCCGCTCGCCTGCCCACCGCCGACTTGCGCCAGGCCAGACTGACCCGCGTCAACTGGTTCCAGGTACAGGGCCTGAACCGGGCGCGGTTGGATGGGACAGTCCTGGCATCGCCTCAGATTCAGCATCTGGTTGTCAGCAAAGATGGTCAGAGTCAGTGCTTCGACGGTCTGGATTTGCGCGGTCTCAATCTTCAGAATGCCAACCTGAAGGAGGCCAGCTTCATTGGCGCGGACTTGAGCGGTGCTACCTTGCAGGGGGCCGATTTGCGCGGGGCGAAGCTGGTGCGAACCCAGCTCTACCAGACCGACCTCACTGGAGCCAAGCTGACTGGAGCGGTGATTGAGCACTGGGGTATTGCCACCGACACCCGTTTCGATGACGTGGAGTGCGACTACATCTACACCCGCCTGCCCACGGCGGCCGATCTGGATCCCTGTCGCAAGCCGGACGACAAAAGCGAAACCTTCCAACCCGGCGACTTTGCCGCCTTCATTGCCCCGATCGTCAAAATTCTGGATCTGTACCAGACCCAGAATGCCGACCCGCGCACCGTGGCGGGACAGTTCAAAACCCTGGATCTGTTCCATGGTGACGCCGTTGCCCCGGGGGCGGCGGCGGTGGCGCTGCAGCAGCTGGCGGCCAGCCATCCGGAAGCAGAACTGGCGGTGCTGGCTCTGGAAGGTCGGGGACAGGAGCGCTTGCGGCTGCAGGCACGGGTAGCAGCTGCGGCCAATCGCGAAGTCCTCTCCAGCGAGTACTTTGACCGCTATCGTCAATTACAGCAGCTGCCTGCGGACGAGATCCAGACTCTGATTCGCAGTCTGGAAGAGAAAGATGCCCGCATTCGCAGCCTGGAACAATTGCTGGAGACGGCGCTGCAGCAACCGAAGTTTTACGTGGAAACCTACGCGCAAGGAGATGCAAACATGTCTGAAAGTCAGGGCAATATCAACATTGGTAAGGCATTGGGCAACATCAGCGGCGTTGCGGCTGGGGGCGAGCGCCTGGATCTGACGGGCGTTGCCCTGGGCAACATCAGCGGCGAAGTGACCAATACCATCCACCAGCTGCCTGACGTGGCTGGGAATGACGATGAATCCAACATCAAAGACTTGCTGCTGCAACTGCAGGCCGCAATTGAAGCGGAGGCGCTCCTGGAAACAGCGGATAAACAGGAGGCGCTGGAGCAGGTAAAAGCGCTGGCAAAAGCGGGACAGCAGCCCCAGGAAGAGGGTATGCAGCGGCTGGCGAAGCGGGCGACACTGGTGCTGAAGGGGATGGTGGCGGAGTTGCCGGATGCGGCGAAGTTGGCGGAGGCTTGTGCGAAATTGTTGCCTGCGATCGCAACTCTACTCGGCCTAGGCTAACGAAACGAGAGCATCGCTTCATAGCATCCCTCAAATCATAGAAAAGCTTGTTCTGGTGCCCGTTTCGCAATCCACAGATACAGATTGTCTACGTCCGCCAACGCGGTTGGGGAAATCTCAACTCGATATGCCATGCTTGCGTCGTAATTGCTCTATCGCGTCTCGCACTGGCATTCCTTCACCGCGCTCAAATTCTTCCATGCTCTTCAAGATCCCGGCAACCGATTCAGCATACTCAAGGCGATCCAGGAGTTCCTGATAGGTTTGTGCATCTTGAACGACAATCTCTGCTTTGCCATTGACTGTGAGCACAAGTGGCTCTCTCTCTGCTTTGATCTGGGCCACAAAGTGTTTGGCATTCCGTTGAAAATCTGTCAGTGAATGGATATTCGCAAGATTAACCATTGTTAAGCATTTTATTCGCTGTTTATTGAATGAAAATCGATCCACTCTTGCGCATCAAGCACAATATGCCTGCCTGGATACAAGAAGATCTTGAACGCACCACACTCAACTAGTAAGGCGGTGCGTTGCGCCTGTCGGCGAACGCACCCTACCGAGGAATGGCACTTACTTAAGCGTAGGATGGGCAAAGCAAAGCGTGCCCATCAGAGAGCCTGTGATGGGCACGGGCTAAGCCCTTTGCCCATCCTACTAACCCGGTTTCTAAACTGATGTAATCTGCTTATGTAAGCGCCATTCCACCCTACCGAACTGCCTCACTTGCGAACAGCGCTGATCCAAGCAAGACACCGCTGCATCTGTTCCTGCATCGTCGCTCGATCGGCATGGTAGCGACGACCGTGCCCCGGCAACACCCACTCAAAAGAATAGTTCGCCAGGTCGTCCATCGATTCCCATAACTCGATCCAGGAGTACCAGCAAGCGCGACGAAAGGCGTAGAGCTGGTTCAGTTCATCCGACCAGGCCAGATGGTCGCCCGTAAAGAGAAAGGTGTCGTTATAGAGCAGCACAGTGTGGCCCCTGGTATGACCTGGGACGGGAATAATCAAGACATCCTCTGCCAACCGAACAGCATCGGAGCCAGTGAGTTGGATTTCTACCTCGCGAGTGTCAGCACTGATATCGTCAGCATGGAGGATTCTGTCGCAGCCAAAATATGACTGAAACTTGCGGTGGTCGGCCACATCGTCCCGGTGAGTCAGATAAAGATAACGCACTCCACCCATAGCCTCCAACCGTTTGACCAGGGGAGGCGCGAAACGGGGGGAGTCGACTAGAATATTCCCGTCCGAGCGCTGAATGAAATAGGAGGCTGCACCGTAGGACTGTTCCGAGTGGTAGCCGCAGTGGTAAACCGGATCGGCTAAGAGAATGGGAAAGCTCTGCTGTGCCGCTTTGATATCTTTGGGAGACTCAACCGTACCAATGGAGCTGGTAGGACAGGCTAACAAGGCTTGCAGCGCTTGCAACCGTTCTGTCTGATCCTGCGGCTGATGGTAGACTGCCGATTTCCCGTTGTCGCGATGAAAGACAGTGGGAGCCATCCAACGACAGGTGTCGCAGTCAATACAGGTGCTGTCAACATAGACGTCACCGCTGGTGTTTTCGCCTCGGCGTCGGGTGAGCTGAGCCATTTTTCAATCCTTTTCTATTAGATCTGTCCGAGAACTGGAGTGGAAGCCCTCCTCCGGGAGGCTTCTACTCCAATTTTCGGATGAGTCTATTATTCAGCCTGTTATTGAGCAATACCATACTTAGAGTTTAGATGAAGGGGATTCAGTCAAGAGAATTCTGACAGTTTCAAATTTGGTCGCGATCGACAAGTAAGGATTTTCGAGCGTGCGGGTGAAATGCGTTCAACAATTCTTGCGTCTGGAGGGCTACCCCATTGCCCTGTACGAGTGTCCCTGCTTCTATTGGATCTGGAACTTTAGATGTTTTCCTATATACTGAAATTCAATTTATTCTCTTTCTCCCAGGGAAGTCAGTATGGAAATCAGCATTTCTCATGTTGTCACAACGCTGAAAACTAAGTTTATTGCTGAAGGCTTGATGAAGTTTTTCACGATTAGGGCTTACTCTTTTACAGGGTCTGGTAGCCTTTTGGCTCTGGATGGAGAGAATTGCATTCTGTTGGAATTTGCCACGCCTCAAGCAGAATTCCCAGATATCTATCGTTCGTCTGCTTATCGATTATTGATTCTGTTTAATCTCTGGCAGGAGAGCAATTTTTCTCCTGTTTTACAAAATTCCCTGAGACGGCTTCAAGATAAGGATAATATTGACCGCATTGCCATCTGGTCTGCTGTGGAGGTCGATCGCTATACGATCGAAGCATTAAAGGCATTAAATACGGATATTATTTTTGTTGAAGTGCCGCGATCGCAAGAGGCAAAAAAGATCAAAGCGATTCCCTATTTCATTCCAGTTGAGAACCAGGATCTTGAATATTCTTTAACCATTAATATTATTACTGGGCACTTGATTAAGCGATTAAGAAAAATGTTTCATCTGGTGCTCTCAGAAATTGCTGCTGCTATTTATAACCAATATTATGGCAAAACACAAATCTCTACCCAATTAACCATGGAGTTCGAAGAACAGAAATTGAGAGATTTAGTCAGGACATTGAAAGTTGAAGGCAAAAATAAAATTGCTGTTGATGTTGGGTGCGGTACTGGCAGACATAGTTTTATGTTAGCTAAGAATTTCGAAAATGTTTATGCCTATGATTTTTCTCCCCGTATGATCGACGAAGCAAACGTCAGAAAGCGAAAAGAAGATATTACTAATATTATTTTTCTGGTGAATGACTTTGAATACGAAGATTTTTTGGATGAAGATCGATTCTATGGTGAATGCGATCTCGTCATTGCCAGTTTTGGGATGGGAAGTTTTATAGAAGATAATGCATTTATGCTGCGGCGGTTTTATGATTGGCTTAAGCCGGGCGGTCATGTGTTTATTTCATTTTATAATGCGAATTCGATTACCTTAAATATCACTCCAAATTGGCGGGACATTTCTCTCGCTGCTCAGGTAGACAAGGACAATAACGCTTTGGATGTCTCTTTGACACCTAACGCTAAATTTAATATCTTTTGCAAACCCTTTGATGAAGGAACGAAAGGCGAAATTAACAAGATTTTGAACATCGATCGAATTATCACCTATCCAACAATTATGGCCTTACTGCCCAACAGTTTGTTAGAAGATGAATTCGCTCGTAATTTCTTTAAACATGCAGATGAGAGCATCGCCAATGGAAACAATATTCAATTTAATCAGCTTGGCTACTATGTGACTGTTATTGCCCATAAAACCAGGGGCGAACCCCATGGATATACCAATATTGAGCAAATTCTCAAACAATCTGGCTCAGAATACGAAATTCTTGACCACAAACCTGTTCTTTCGATTGAAGATGTCAAAAGAGAAATTGGACATTTCCCTGAATGTATCATTAAGACTATTATCTTTAAAAATAAAAAGACCCGTGACTTCATTGCTGTTTCAATTCAGGCTGAGAAGCAAGTCGATCGAGCCAAAATTGCTGCAATTTTTGGCGTAAAAGCGAATAAAATCAAGTTTGCTTCAGAAAAAGATGTATTGCACATTGGCTTTCCCATTGGCGGCATTGCTCCCTTCGGCTTTGAAGAAAATGTGAAGACGATTGAGGTCATTGATGCTGCGATCGCAGAAGCACCTGGCGAATGGTTATATACCGGTATTGGCAATAACCGCAAGACTCTAAAAATCAAAAAACAAGACTTTCTCAAGATCGTTGCAGAATATCAAACTGTTGAACTCTGACGCAAAGGAATGAGAGTTTAATCGTTTGTCAATTGGTCGGGGTACCCTTTGTGGGTGCCCTTTCCAGAGACGACCGGGACAAGCAACTGGCATCATTCTTCACATCCTGGCTAAAAAACACCCTATCTAGAGACTATCGGGGCAACCACAAGAGATTGCCCCGATAGATTGTTTACATCTATATTTAGTTCTTGTCCCCAAGGATACTGCTCCGGGTTCAACCCTATCTAAGGCCCTAATGTTTTACAGAGCCATCCCGAGCGGATATGCGGCAAATTCCAGGTGAGATCTGCCTTACGGCGTGCAACAATCTGATAGAGTCCCATCTGGTTCTCTTCAAAACCAATGGCTGAACCTAATAAATAGAGTCGCCAGAGCTGCACTCGCTTGTGCCCAATCAGTTCGCTTGCCTGCTCGAATGCCTGAGTAAGGTTCGCTTCCCAACACCGCAGAGTCCTGGCATAGTGGGGTCGCCAGCCATCTACATCAACAATTTCCCAACCTACCTTTTCCATCTCTACCAGCGTCGTCGAAAGCTGAATTAAATCGCCGTCTGGAAAGATGTAGCGGTTGATAAAGCGCTCGCCAATGCTGGAGCCATTCCACTCATCAGAGGCTGTGATGCCATGATTGAGAAACAGCCCCCCTGGCTTCAGTGCCGATAAGATACGTTGGAAATAGACCGGATAGTTCTTTAAGCCAACATGCTCGATCATGCCAACCGAGACGATTTTGTCGAACATTGCCTCTTGCGGCAAATCCCGGTAGTCGCGGAGTTCAACTTGCAGCCTATCTTCGAGACCTTCAGCCGCTATACAACGCTGGTTGAAGGTGAGCTGATCCTGACTCAAGGTAATGCCATATCCCTTGACCCCATAATGGGCGATTGCCCAGCGCAATAGCGTACCCCAACCACAACCAATGTCTAATAGCGATTCCCCCGGACTCAGCTTGAGTTTGCGGCAAATCAAATCGAGCTTTGCCTCCTGCGCCTGTTGCAAACTGACTTGTGGATGCTCGAAATAGGCACAGGAATAGACCATCTTCGGATCGAGCCAGAGTTGATAAAATGCTTCTCCCACATCGTAGTGGTGTTGGACAACGGCGCGATCGCGATCGCGGCTATGGGAGCGCGACCATTGCCAGGGTTGAGCCATTTGCAGCGCTAGCGGCAAACGCGGTAAACGCAAAGCCTGCAACCAGGCCCTGAGATCCTGGCCACGTCCGACAGACACAGAGGCAAGATGCTGTCCCAATACGATCGCATCTTCAATTCTGCCCTCGAAGTCAAAGCAATCGTGAAGATAGGCTTCCGTCAGCACCAATGGATCCTGACTGAGGAAAAGAGCGCGAATAACACCAGGATGGCGAATAGACAAAATCAGCGGCAAATCTGACTCGGAGACAGTCAACCCCACCCAGAGTTGCTCCTGACCCCAAAAATCGATACAAAACTGACGAGGGAATTGAGCAAAAGCAGCTCTCAACCAATTGCGGATAGCATCAGGCAACGTTTTCTGTCCCATATTTCCTTGAGAACAAATACTCACCCAGACTGTCTCTGCTTAACCTGACTACACGTTACAGTAGTCCCCCAGGAGTAAGGAGTTTACCATGACCCAAGTTACTATACCAAGTAAAACTTAACAAAGCTGAATTCAATATATATTCAGGAATACAGCAAAAATATGCGCAATCGATTGCCAACCTGCAAACGCGATATTCGCATCAAAATTAGGCACGGCTTAAGATTTACGCTATAAATAAACTCTTAGGGTTATAGACTCTTAGGGTTATAGAACGTGTGAAAGAAGGTTGGCGAATTCTGCTCCAGTCACCCCTGAGAATGAAACAATCTCAAGCAATGGGGACGATCGAGCAAAGGGAAGGAACGCGATCGCAATTGATTGAATAGAGTACAAGCAGCATGGCTGATGCGCGTTATTTGAGGATCCCACCTTGAAGAACCGCTTAAACAGAATCATGCTTCTTTTGATGGCAGTTGGTATTTCTACTCTAACTGCGACTTCAGCTAGCGCTGTGCAGGTGCGGGTTCAACGTTGGCTAGAAGTTCGTCAGCTAGCAGGTACCGTTTTCTACCAGAAAGGCCAGAGAACTCAGCCTGCCCGCATCGGGACGCGACTCCAGACTGTAGGGGACACCATTCGGACTAGTGGCCGATCGAGTGCTGTGCTCGCCATAGACACAGGGATTGGTTTTATCAATGTCTCGCAAAATACGGCAGTTCGCATCCATCAGCTTCAGAAGAGTCGGGATGGTGGGCGGATCGCTCGGCTGCAAATTATAGATGGACAAGCTCGCCTGCAAGTTCGTCGTTTTACCCATCCCAGTTCTCGCCTCGAAATTCAAACCCCAGCAGGGATTAGCGGTGTTCGCGGCACCCAATTTGGTGTGAGTGTCGATCCAGCTGGCAAAACAGGTCTGGCTACTCTCGAAGGCAGAATTTTCGCCCAAGCTCAAGGTCAATCCGTGGACATCAAAGGCGGTTTCCAAAGCTTTGTCATTCCTGGCGAACCGCCCTCTCCACCTGTGCCGCTTCAAGACAATACGCACCTGAATGTAGAGCGCCTCACGGCTGAAGACCGTTCAACCATTCGACTTAGCGGTCAGGTAGATCCAGTGAATTTGTTGGTGATTGCCAACCAGAATCAGGCGGTCGATCGCAACGGGCGCTTCGACATTCAAGTACCCCTATCCGCCAATCGTCGAATTGTAGCGATTGTCACTACCCCCTTGGGAAAACAGCAGGTTTACGAACTTGTGGTTCCCTAGTCCAAATTTTCTGAAGTTGAACATTACGTATACACGATCTCAAACATCAGATTGAGATGATGTGAATAACGAACAGAGTGCCGATGACAAAAACATCTGACTGTGGCAAGCTCTGTTTACGCACAAAAAGGCAGTTTCTTATCCTCCAAAGACCAATGATCGATCAAAACGAAAATCAGGTTCTTCAAAGTTTCTTATGGAAAAACCTCTCCCAAGATCTGCTTGACGCCTGGGAACAACATTTGGCAGAAACAGGGTTGACTGAAACAGAAGCGCTTTATGCAGCTCTACAGTCTTATCTTGGGGTATCCAAGCAAGGTCGAAAGCAAGCGAAAAGGACGTCTCCAGGCTATTTAGAGAAGGGATTGAGGCCAACAACCCTGGCGAAACGGTTGGGAATTGACAAAGCAACCCTGGACAACTGGTCAAAACGTAATGCTCAGGTTCTATCTGATTGTACGCAGTTCAAAGACCCGGATGGCCTTGCCTGGAAACTGACGAACGGCAAGTACTATCCAATGTTTGGATTTGATTGAATGCCAATCGAAGCTTGATCGATTTAGAGAGCTGAAGTTTCTCCACGGGCAAACCCTTAGTTTTGGCCGTGGATACAATCGATCGCAGCATCCGAGCTGGATAAAAGACAAATTTCTGTATTTCCTGCAGCACCTATTCAGTAGCACTGGGTTTAGAGAGTAGCGATCGGCAGAAAATCAAGACTTTTGGCCACCAGACTCTAATTTGCGTCGGTATCATAAGTACATCGCGATCGTATAAGGTCTTCATCAAAAAAGCAACGTTGACGACAGCTCTCTCAAACGACCCTACGTTAAAGCTTAAGCCTTTGAGCATTGCCCTATCCAAGCTTTATCCAATTGCAAACTATTAAGCACTCATCAGACTTCAAATACTGATGACATAATTTGCGGGGCAGCCATCCTTCCTATCGGGCATAATAGATAACAATCCATGGAGGTTCAAATTCACTGTTTTGAAGCATTACTCTAATGTGAATATGAGGTGTATCAAACATACAGTTTTCCCTGGAGCGATTCAATATGAAGATTGGTATGTTTAACCAGATGTCTTATGCAGCCTGGATATCAACTGTTTTTGCAATTGGGTTGATGATTTACCTGCGATTGCGCAGACGAAAACAAGGTCTGGAGGTAGAAGCGACTGAACAACACAAGGAACTACAGCAAAAACAATACGAGCAAGAAAAAGAAATTCTAGTGCAACAATTAGCTCGCGTTGCATCAGAAAATACATCTCTAAAAGAGGAAAATAAGCAACTTCACGAGCGCCAGATCTGTTTAGAAAATGAAAACCAGCAGCTCTATCAAACTGCAAATGAATTAGAGCAACTAAAAGATCGTCTAACGCAAGATTTTCAACAAGAGCAAACCAGATCGATCTCCCTCGATCGGCAAATTGCTGCACTGAAACAAGCAAAAGAACAACTAGAAACACACCTGCAGCAAAAAAAAGACAAACTCCAACAACAACAAGAAAAGATTGCTACGTTTCAACAGCAAATCGACACCTTAACGCAAACGCAGAATACTGCAACAACAGCGTTAAAGCAGTCACAAACAAATCTGATTGCTCAAGAACAGCAAATTGGCGCACTGGACCAACAACTCAATATCCTGAAAAGAGAGAAAGACCAACTTTCCACCACATTAACCCAGGTAAAAGAGCAATCTTCCTGTCTCGATCGGCAAGTAAGTGAGATCGCCAAAGAAAAGGAACGTCTTTCAGTAGAGCTTCAGCAAGCAAAGTTAGATGCCATTTCTCTGAATGGGCAAATCAATGCTTTGCAAGAGGATAAAAAGCAATTGGCAATAGAACTACAACAAGACAAAAGTAAAGTTTCCGCGCTCGATTGCCAGAACCATCAGCTCTTTCAGCAATATGTGCGCACTGAAACAACATTGCAACAAACTAGATTGGACATTGATGCGCTACAACAACAGTTCAACAAGATTGCCCAGGAAAAAGAAGCACTGACCACAGCGCTAGAAAAATTACACAATACGTTTCATGAGGGCTACCAAACTTCGTTAGGGTGAAACAATTGGCAGTAACACTTGAGAAGGACAATCTCCACCGCAACTAATGGTTACTGTAATGGTTTGGGCATCAATCGATTTTGCCTCCCCTGAATATACCTCTGTTCCTGAATTTACTGGATAAGCTGGAAAACAAGCCGCACTTAAACTAAGGCGCAACGCTTTACCTCGATCGATCCGCGCACAGACTGGCTGTAAATTAATTCTCAGAGGGGATGTTGTTTGACCAGACTTTACCCGAATATATCCCTGGGTTAGGTTATATACAGTTCCATCTAGCCGCACCTCTGAAAGGACTGCACAGAGATCGAAACTTGGAGTATCAGCCTCACACCAGATAGCGACAGTTACATCCCCTGCTAAATGCAAGTCAGTTGCTAACAGTTGAGAAGTGTAGGTCGCAACATCTGAACGGCAATCAATGATAGAACGCTCAAATGGCCCAGCAGGAGAGACGGCATGACCGCCCTGAGCCGGCACAGGATGCATAGGATCGTGCACAAAAATATCGTCTGGACAAGCAGCGGGATACGTTTTTACCAGCGAACCCGATTCGTTTCTGAGGTTAGCGCGTCCCTGACTGGCAAGAAAGTAAGATTTCCGTTCATTGTCTGGCCAGTCATCGAAAGAGTTCCAGCGGTTGCTACCCAGTTGGAAAAGGGAAATGGGGGGCTCATCTAGCAAGCCTGTTTCCAGATCCTTGAGGAATTCATCAAACCAACGAATTTGCAAGCGATCGGCTGGGCTGACTGCTTGAGGGCCATAATCCAGCGTTCCGACTCGCCGGTTCCAGGGAAAGTGGGCCCAAGGTCCCACTAAAAGTTGTTGGGGGAAGGCACTACGAGCTGCCATTTCCCGGTAGAACCGAATGGTGCCACGCAGATAAGTATCGAACCAGCCGCCGATATGAAGCATCGGTAAATCGACAGTTGTCAAACGGTTATGAGGGGAGAGAGCTTCCCAATATTCATCCGGTTCAGGATGGTCAAGCCATTGGTGGTAAAAGGAATCCAGAGCAAAGTCTTGCAGGACTTCTGGACGAGCCGGGATAGGATCGTACAAGGGAAGAGAGTTGAATGCCTTATAGAGGGCCTGATAAGCAAGAGCATCTCCTTTCAGGCGGGCTGTTTCTGTTGCAACCTGAAGTGCCAAACTCAAGTTTGTCTGAAGACAAAAGGCCCCTCCTTCATAAGCCCAGTCCCGAAACAAATCAGCACCGACCATCGCTGGACAGATGGCTTTGAGTGCTGGAGGCTTGGCAGCAGCGGCATAGAGTTGAGTTATCCCTTGGTAGGAGAATCCATACATACCAACAGCACCTGTGCTACCAGGGAACTCAGCTGCCCAGGCAACGCTATCCAGGCCGTCCTGGCTTTCTTGGGCAAAGGGAACAAATTTGCCTTCGGAGGTGCCTTGCCCGCGGACATCTTGAATGATGACAATATAGCCATGGGCCGCATACCAGGTTGGATGAGCATAAACCCGAGTAGATGCGATCGCACGACCCTCATGCTGCCGCATCAATAACACTGGAAAAGGCCCATCAGCATCAGGACGATAAACATCTGCATCCAGGCGTACCCCATCGCGGGTCACCATAGATGCGGTTTCTTTAGGACGAACGCTCAACATAGGACAAGGGCATCTGCTCGATTTAAAACTGCCAAATCTTCTGCATCCAACTCAACCGGCGTACCGCTACGAATCAGTTCTGCAAAATCTTCATTCGGAACCATAATGCAAAGGGTATACAAGCGACCCGCCCCGGTATTTCTGATTTCATGAATTCCAGTGGGCGGTACCAGGAGACTGTCTCCCGTATGAATAGGCACCATTTTGCCATCGCAACTTGCCAACCCTTCACCTTTCAATACAAAGAACATTTCTACCGCAAATTGGTGTCGATTCGGTGGGGTTTTCCCCCCAACATCAAAAATTTCAATACAGAAGGTTAAAGAAACATTAGCAATGGCCGGATCGAACACAATTGCCAAACGATTGGTATCCCAGGGACTAATTCGAAATGCCTGGTAATCCTTAGGGGATTTAGCGACCGGAATCATACAACGATTAGCAGACATCAAATCAAGTCTCCTTAATGATTAAGGGAAACCCTTCACTGCATTATATTTCCAGAACTTACGGAGGCTAGAGAATAAGGTAGATTTGCCATTGGCAAAATTCAGTGAAAGGGTAGATAGACAGGAAGGAGAGACAGATGAAAGATAGATACAAACTCGTACAGCCCCATTACAACAGCATTCTATTCGAGCGCCTTCAGGATAGCCAACGAATCCGTCACAAAACCAAAACACTGCTTAACGTTATAGAGCGTTGCCTGCCAGCAATACTCAGGCGAAGTAGTTGCAGCACAATCCTTAACCAGGATGCAATCGTAACCGAGGAAATTCGCATCCTGCAAGGTTGACATCACGCATTGATCCGCATTCACCCCACCAAAGAAAAGGGTCGTCCGACCCAGATTCCGCAAAATGCTGTCGAGAGGAGTATCCCAAAACCCGCTCATCCGATACTTGTCAATGCAAATATCAGTGGAGAGCTGCTCCAATTCTTCCACCACCCCAGCAGACCAACTGCCTGCCGTCAACACCGCCGACCCACTCTCAGGCAACGCATCCCCCAGGCCAACTCCAACTCCCGTTGGGTTATAGACATGCCTCAATCCCGCACTAATATTCAGCAAATCAGGACGATTGCCCCAATTCACCCAAACAATGGGGATATCAGCTGAGCGCAAAACCGGCAACAAGCGTTTCAACGGCGCAATGGGCGAACGAGCCGGGACAACATCAACCCCAATATGGGCCAACCAACCCTCCGGATGACAAAAATCATTCTGCATATCAATGACCAGCATGGCCGCTTTCGCCAGGTCAAGGTGCAGACATTTGGTTTCTGTTGCCAGCGTTGCCAGCCGCACATCCAGGGGCGGGCGAGTGATATCCGCCACCGACTCATCGACAGCCCAGACATTGGGTGCCACCCCCAGCGGATGCAAAGATTTATTCATAAGGTACTGATTTGCTAACAGTCATTGGTTCAACTCTCATCAGCAAGGCTGCAACGCAATCCTTAAACTACAAATTAAGCCATTTCCAAGTATGAAAGATGAACTTCCCTTCTTTGCCGATCGCAACGAAGGTTTAAGGTTTTCAGCAATGCCAAATTTACACAACCGCTTTTGATGCAAGATTTCAAACGTCGGTCATTAGACCTGTCCCAGAACTGGAGTGGAAGCCACCCTGAGGGTGGCTTCCACTCCAATTTCCGGATGAGTCTAGTACTCTGTCAATTTTGTTTTGAGGGGTTGTTGGGCTTCAAAATGCTTACTAGAAAAGGCTTTTGGGAATTTGGAACCCCTCATTTCTATCTTGACAGAGTACTAGTCTATACAATGGGAACTTAGCAGGTTAAACGACAACCCAACCGACGACAAAAATTAAGTTAACCTGTCAGCTATTCCAGATTTGGATCGGTTTATCTCATTCCAGCGAAATCGGTTTGAGCGCCACAACACTTACCCCAAAAAACTTGGAGCGCTGAAGTCTTACTACGAACGTTGCCCAATGGGTTCAATAACAACTTCGCAAAAACAATTTTTAGAGGTCTATCCTTAACAAGGAATAACAAACAAGGAATAACATCTTTTTTGACGCAAGGGATGATAATTTTTAACAAAGTGTCGTTTTAGTATATGATGCTATAGTTACATGGTATTTGGGCGATCGAAAACGAATTTTAGGGCAAAGCTGGAAACTAGACCAGCATCAGCGGGTGTTCTAAAATGCAATCATTACAATGCTCAAAACCATGATGCGTAGAATAGTCATCCTGAGTTGTGCCTTAACTTTAGGGTTATCCATGACCACCCTGGTGCCCAGTCTGCTGTCGACTGGGCGTAAGGCCAACTCTCGCGAACCAGCGGTTAGCTCAACGGACCGCGACACTGGAAAATGCAATGCTGTTGAAGTAGATGGCCTTTGCTTCGAGACCGTCATTGCAGACAGTTTCGAATATACAGATGGCCGCTTTGTTTCTATTCAGGAACAACAGGTGTTTTTGATTCCCAACCAACCTGATGGCGAAACAATTGCCTATATGGGGTTTCGCATTACGAACCCAACAAACAAGCCAGTTCGCCTCTCTGTGCCTGCATCAATAACACCAACTCTTATTGGTCCAGAAGGCAAAGTAGGCAACCAAGTTTGGAGTGGCGTACCGCGTCCTGTTTCCCCGGAAGCTATCAAACCCTTACTCATAATGCCTGGAGAAGTGACTTATTTCTTAACAAGTGCCAGGTTTGGATGGGAAACAAATCAACTCACAATGCAATTTGATGCGGGAATGCATAATTACTACAATTTCAGCAATTTGCAGCCAGGAGTTTACCAGATCCAATTAGTATACGACAGTACTATTGAATATAAAGAATTCCATGTTGATGCTCCTCCAGTAGTTTCAATCACATGTCGTAGCCCATCAGACTGTGTCTTGGTTGAGCACCCATTCCCCCCATCTTCCCCATCTCCACAACTCTCTCCCAAGCCGAGAGAAAGTCTTTCATCATCAGTCTTAGAAGGAGTCGAAAGCTTATGTCGTAGCCCATTAACCTGTATTTTTGTTAAACAACCATTGCCAGAGACTTCTTCCCACTCCAAGCTACAGGAAGAGATCTCGTCAGCAACAGTCGAAGTTTGGAAGGGCGTAGTGACTACCCAGTTCAAAGCATTGCGCTTGGTCAATGAGTGACATTGCGCTTGGTCAATGAGTGAAACGATATTTTCATATTGGAGCGAACCAATGAAACCTCAACTCATCGCACCTGTTGTTTCAATTGCGACTTTTCTGGTTCCTGTTATTGGTCAACCTGTTTGGAGCTTTAGTATTGTTCCACCTCCAAGTCAATCTTTTCCTAAAAGCATTACAGTGCCTTATCAGCCCAGCGATGGTCAATTGGTTGGCGACATTACTTCTTGGATCAAGCCTTACCAAAAGCTATCTGTTCCTGCCACCAACAGTGATTTTTTCAGCACTCTTAACTCGACCTACACGTCGAGATGGAACTTCACGCCTGCTGCCAATCCATTAACAGGATCGTTCTTCCTTGGCAAACATTATGCTTGTGCCCCCGGAGCAGGCTATGCCTGTGGTGCAGGCATTGGTATAACGAAGACTGTGAATGTGCGGCAAACTGTTGGTGGAGCATTATCAGTTTTTTACAGTCCAGGTAGTGGCGATCCTGTTGTGAATTCAGATCTTCACTGGATTCAGGTCGTAACTTCTGATAATGGATTGACTAAACAGACGTTTGTTGATAATGGGTCGCTATTTGAATTTTTAATTTCACAAAAACCACCTTTTTATCCCGACACTGCCATCTTTTCGGACAGTGTAACTGGCAGCAAGCTGCTCCGTTTCCTGGATGCGGCTCAACGGGAGGACGATAAGACAACTCCAGGATTGGATGACCGAACATTAAATTGGGATTGGACTGGACAACTCTTTCTCGCCCGGGAACTTGCACCGACAGGCTCAACCCGGAATGTGGAGCTTTTTAATGGTATCCAATGGGGTTGGCAGTCTATATTCAGGGAAGCAATTATCAGCAGCGGTAGCGGTGGGGGCGGTTTTATCCCCGGTTTAACCCAAAACAATCCCATTGTCGCCAGTTTTTTCATCCCTCACCCACCCGAACGTCGCCCAGTCATCGGCGGCGGTGCCTCGGCTGGTGGTGCGGCCTCTGGCAGAGGTCAAAAACGGGGCGGCGGTACGGCAACAGGTGCGTTCGGCACCAAGGTCTTCTTCGATGTGCCTGCAGGTCGCTGGTACGACCCGGCTACGGCCTATGGCTTTGAGTTCCAGGCCCTCGACTATACCCTCTTTACTGACATCCTTGACTTTCCCGTCCTGACTGACAGTCTCTTCACCGTCGAAGTGGGCGATACCGTCGTCGGTGAGTTTGGCCCTGGCGACGCGGTGGATTTTGTTTCCCTGTTTGGCGCGGGCATCGACAATTTCCGCATTATGGGTATCGATCCACCCTCCGGCCAGGATTCGGTACTGTTCCCGATTCAGCTGGACTTCAATAATCCCACGGGTAGCTTTGAGATGATATAGCACTACGGTGTTGAGTTGGGACATTATGCCCTGGGTGAAAGGGAACGGGGAACAGGGAACGGGGAACGGTAAAACGTCTTAACCTATAGCCGTAGTGCTATATCTATTGTGCCAGAGAACGCTTTTGAAGACGGCTTCGACGTCTGAGCCGCCTTTCGCCTTTGGGTTACTGTGTTTGACGGCGATTGACGCAAGCGTACTTTGGGGACGCGAGAAGGGGGCAATCGCCAAGGGAGAAACAGAGATAAATCAGAGTAGTTGTTCTCGATCCGAAGATAGGCTTGGGTGTTGATTTCTGACCCTTTCATCTACCCTACTCGATCGGCAGGCGCTGGTCACAGCATTTGTTTTTGGCAGCGATCGAGATAGATTTGTGCGGCCCGGTCTTGGGGAACGCGGGAGAGGCAGTCTGAAAAGAGTTCTGCGGCGCCGCTGAAATCGTTGAGGTGATACAGCAGGGCTGCTTGTTCGAAGGTGGTGCGGGTGGTGAGTTTCCCTTTCAGCAGCTCAGGGGCATCGGCATCGAAGACTTCAAAAACCGAGACAAATTTGGATTTGCCTTTGACTTTGACTCGATCGATGAGGCGAATGGCATAGTCAGTAGAATTTTTCAGTTGCGAGAAACTATGGTGGGTAATGAGTAGGGAAACCCCATAGGTTTTGGTTAAGTTTTCCAGGCGGGAAGCCAGGTTGACCGCGTCGCTAATGACGGTGCTGTCCATGCGGGTTTGTCCGCCTACGGTGCCTAGCATTAAGGAGCCTGTATTAATGCCGATGCCAACTTGGATGGGCAGTCGATCGGGCCGTTGACGGGTGGTGTTGTATTCTGCGAGTCGATGCAGCATTGAGATTGCAGCTTTGACGGCATCGTCTGCCCCGCCGCTGAATAGGGCCATGATTTCATCGCCAATATATTTGTCAATAAAGCCTCGATTTTCGCTAATAGCGGGTTCCATCAAACTTAAATAGGAATTGATAAATCTAAAATTATCTTCGGGAGTCATGGTTTCTGACAGGGCAGTAAAGTCGCGAATGTCGGCAAACAAAACTGACATGTCTTTTTGTACATGGTCGCCAAGTTCAACATCAATAATGGTATTTTTGTCTAAAAATTGAAGAAATTGGCGGGGGACGAAGCGTTCGTAGGCTCTGTTTATTTTTTGGAGCTTTATGTTTTGTTCAGTTAGTTTTTTGTCTTGAAGATAGCTATGTACGGCTTCAACAACTGTCAATTTTAGATCTTCAGTTTGCCAGGGTTTTGAAATATAGCGGTAAAGCTTTGCATGTTTAATGGCGTTGCCTACAGCTTCCAGGTCTGCCTGTCCTGTGAGCATAATTTTTAGGGTTTGAGGGGACATTGCGTGGATACGTTTTAGCAGTTCGTCCCCTTTTATGTCTGGCATGATGTAGTCGGAGAGGACTAAGGCAACTTCATACTGGTCTTCTTTTAGCTCTGCCAGGAGCTCGAGTGCGTCTTCACCTCCTTCTGCTGTTTCAATAATGCATTCATCTGCCAGGGCTCGTTTTAGTTCGATCTTGAGACTGTCAAGGACTGCGGGTTCATCATCGACACAGATAATCACAGGTTTGTTCATAGTGCTGCCAATCCTGATTTTATGGTTTCAATGAGTTCTTCGTTATTCCAGGGTTTGTATAAACAACGATGCAGATTGGCTTGTTCGACGGCTCGTCTAATTGCTTCTTCGGTAGCCTGTCCTGTTAACATTATTTTGACAACCCTGGGGAATTTCTCATGAACTTTAATCAGGAATTCATCTCCTTTGATGCCAGGCATTAACCAGTCTGAGACAATCAGGATGATATCAGTGTCGATGTTTTCGTCTTCAAGTTCCTCAATAATTTCCCATGCTTCTTCGGCACTTTCAGCCGCCTCATAAAGATATTGATCCTTGAATTCATTCTTCAGTTGTATCTTCAGACTATTTAAGACAACAACTTCATCATCTACGCATAGAATTACTGCCTTAGCCATGATATTTATTCTCCTCCTAAAGGGTTATTCGGATTCGGTTGAGTTTGTTCTTGTTAGACATGCATGTTGGAATAGCTGGGTTGGCTCTAAATTCATCTTGCATTGGAGATTTCAATCCGGGAGAGCCTGGGTATTTTAACGATTTCTGGTGGGGAGTAAACTGTTTGTATCCAACTGTACTTTATCTGGCTCAGGTTGTGCTCTGATGGTATTTTTTGGGTGGAACGATCTAGGTTAGCTCTATAGACTGGGGGTATGGGTTGCCGTTCAGAGATGCATGACCAGTCAGATTGGAAGGTGTGTAAGGATTTTGCAATATAACACGATCCCTTGCAGTTAGCGTTTGCTGTCACCGAAAGGGTAATGCTTGAACTCTATCCATTGTGACATCTGGAGTTTTTCCACGGCTAAAATTGCGCGTTTCAAAACGGACAGAATTTCTCTGGACGATGGAGAACGGTGTTTAATTGTTCTGGTTTGAATTCAAATTGGGTTGTTTTTAATGGACATCCTACTTCGGTCTGTCTGCCGTATTTTACGAGATCTCAGGCATCGCTCCGGAGAATAGTTATGTGCTTCGATCTATAGAGATACTTCTTGTGAGTGAAGGCTAAATGCGATCGCATGGTGAGGTTTTGGGGAGAGAAGGGAGAGATTGCGATGAGTTGGTTCGGTTCTACGACTACCCATGTTTTACAGATCTGGCTAATCTTTTACAAGAGGAGATATTTTGGGAGAGGCGATCGTTTGGGAGCGCTTTTTTGAGAGAGACAATATGAATGTTGTTCCCGATGCGAGCGTATGTGTTTCAAGTTGCCTGTGAGGTAGAGTTTGTGCGCCCATTGTCTTGGCCAACCCTGAGCGAATTGCTGGTTCAGTTTGAACAAGCGTTCCTCAGCAAGGACCTGAATGGAACAGATGTTTCTGTTGCTGATAAGGCGGATTCGCCTGCCAGAGCCTGGCAGCAATTGCGAGCAAAGCGGGAGTGGCGGGGCGCGATCGCAGCACTCGAACATCTACTCTTACAATTCACCGAATTGAATCTCTCTGCGGTAGAGAAACAGTCTTTGACAACAGACCTGGGTCAGCCAGCGTTTCAGGGATTGGTGCTGAGCGGTCCCTCTGCCATCTTGAGTCATGCAACCCTGGTTGCTCATTTCCAGACCTGGATTTTTAGTGCTGAACCTGCAGCTCTTGCTTTATTACCCTTCTGTCATTCTTCTGCTGAAGCAGATGAGGAGCAAGGACCGAGCAATGCTCCTCGGTCAGTCATGCTTTTGCCAGCCGATCCACTGACAACTGAGCAATTTTGTTTGGTTCTAACGTCTAGTTTCAGCATGGTGATGGTTTTGCGAGAAGGGCTAGACCGAGAACCCGCTTTTATTTTTTCCTTTGAGCCCGAAGTAGTACAAAAGAGCTGGCAATTATTGAGACCTCGATGTTTGCTCACCAACCCTGCCGAAGTGAATCAGATCGATGCATTATTAGAGCAGTTTTCACCGATCGATCCTGACTACAAGGTTGTGATGCAGTTCAGTCGCTTGCTGCTGCGAAATTTACCTGACTTGACTGCATTGGACTCTAAAAGGGCATCGTTGTTATTGGATCGATTGCCTGCTGAAGTCTCAAGAACAAATTCTCTGCCCCAAACACCAGAACAGTCGAATAGCTCTGGGCGGAAAACCACTTTTAGAGAGCATTCTGTTAAGCAAACTGCTTATGGCCGGTTTGAGTCTCTTGGCGATCCCCAGTCGAGTTTAGACATTGAACTGTTGCAGGCGATTGCTCATGAGATTAGAACGCCGCTGACAACTATTCGGACGCTAACCCGGTTGCTGCTCAAACGAGACGATCTGGCATCGGATGTCAAGGGGCGTTTGGACATCATCGATCGCGAATGTACAGAGCAAATTGACCGCTTTGGTTTAATTTTCCGTGCTGTGGAGTTGGAGACTGCTCCCATCGAACGATCTTCTATCAATTTGACTGCGACTTCGCTGGCTGAAGTGTTGCGCAATGGTATCCCGCGCTGGCAAAAGCAGGCAAGGCGACATAATCTGACGCTGGATGTGAAGCTCCCTAAAAAGTTGCCAACGGTGGTTAGCAATCCTGCTCTGCTGGATCAGGTCCTAACGGGTTTGGTTGAGAACGTTACTCGGCGTTTGCCCTCAGGGAGTTACATTCGCGTACAAGTGATGTTGGCTGGCGATCAACTCAAGCTCAAACTCCAAGCCCAACTTCAAGACGACCAAAAGAGTGCAAAGCAGGCTGCAGATAAACCATTACTCTCCCAAAAGGCAATCTGTTTCCCGAAAACTGCCAAACCTATCGGTCAGCTTCTGATGTTCCAGCCTGAGACTGGAAGCTTGAGCCTCAACCTGGCTGTGACCAAACAGCTTTTTCAGGCTCTGGGCGGTAGATTGATCGTTCGTCAGCGACCCCAACAGGGGGAAGTGATGACTATTTTCCTGCCATTGGAGGTTGGGAGCCATATTTAGGCTCTTTGCTCTTCCTTATATCGATGAGTCTGAATGGCAGCAGTTTCGGACGATAGATTGGTGTTTTGGAAGCTCCAGTCAGGTCTCAAATTTTTGGCTTGCCGCAGATAAGGATGTCGAATTTTAATCTGACGATCTGGAATATTGATGTGGATCATTAGGCGGATGCAACGTTCTAGAGCCCCTTTGACATGCATCTGTTGTACATCTAATAGAGGCACTTCAGACCAATGAGGTCGCTGGCGTGCGATCGCAGCAGGAAAAACAGCATCTAGATCGCGGGTGACAGAAAAAGTTGCGCTAATGATTTGTTTTGGATCGAGTTGATTACTGGCTTCGAGTTCATCCAGTAGCTCAGTGACCGCTTCTCGAATTGCCTCAGCTGTATTTTCTGTTGCTGTTGTTGCTCCACGAATTGCCAGAACTCTCCACTCCACTCCAAAATCCTCCCTGAGTGCTAACACCGATTGAGATGCACGATATAACTGTCCTAAACCATTATCAAACTTCTGGTGAAGTGTCGGAATAACTGTCAGACTTATTTCCCTTTAAAGTTTACCCAGTGAAGATTGAAATAAAGAGGTTATGTCAAGGCTGGGTGAACTGGGTACCTACTGGGTTTACAACAATACTCCACTCCCTGCCCGGCCATTTTAGAATCGCAGATTTCCCTCCTCGTAAAACCGCCAACATGCCGATGCGAACAGGAGGTAATCATTTTCCTTTGAAGAACACGAGCAAGAATTAACGATTCGCGATGTCTGAGCCACGGCTTTGATTGCACGCAGAATCCATCGAACTTTCACCAGGTCAATTGCTGGACAAAATCATTTTTATATTCTCAGGGATGAAAATATAAAAATGATTTTGCAGGATAACTTATAGCTCATTCGTATTCTTAAGAATCGCCAAAGCTAGTTTAGCAAGGTTAGATCGAACCTTTAGCATTTTTTTGAAGAGTCTAACTGCAAATTATATTGAGGTTGGCGTGATCTTATGCTTTCTCCCTTCTGCTTGCATTACTCCCCAAAGAATAAGTCAAGTTGTGAGAGGATGTTTGAAAAATTCTAAGATCGGTAGCAAAACATCCTGGATACCCCTAAATCATCCTTAAAAAGCTACTGTATGCACACAAGTCTTGCTTCGACTGGAAATCCTGCCTCGATCCCCCCCTATCCCTCCTTGAAAAAAGCTATCCTTTGCGCAGATCTCGTCCAAACCCGCATTCTCCCGTTTTAATTTTGGGAAGTTGACGATTGGGTGGAGGTCTGAGTTGGTAAAAATCCTACAGACTTTTGCTTAATGGATAGTGAAAAAATGGGGGAACGGACTCAAAGGCCCCCTTTTTAAGGGGGATTTAGGATCGAGCCGCTTTGTTCGAGATGTGTATACACCGTAGCCTTAAAAAAGGGGCCTGGGGGGGATCCAATACTCTTCGAACTCCCTCTGAGAGAGCGATGAGTTAGTATAACTTAATAAGTTTTGGATAAATATTGAATTGAGTTAAGACATATATACTCATTGTCCTGCATCGAAAGCTAAGTCCCTGGGAGGGATTTGGAGTGCTGCTGCTCTTTGAAGCGATCGCAAGTTATGTTAAAATCTGTGGCAATTATGAAATCTTTGTTGGAGAGGTAGCTGAATTCATGGAAGCAGCACTGCTGTTGGCGAAATTGCCGGAAGCTTACTCGGTCTTCAGTCCCGTAGTAGATATCATGCCAATTATTCCTGTCTTTTTCCTGCTTTTGGCTTTTGTCTGGCAGGCAGCAGTTGGCTTTAAATAAATTCCGGGATATTACTCAAAGTTTAGGATCTTGCCGATTGCTATCGGTGATTTCCTTGCTATAAACCTGATGGATAGAGGCGCGTACACAACGCCTCTATCTCTATATGTGTGGCAAAAATATGTGTGGCAAAATCTATGAGGTGACGTTGGTAACCTAACGGCTGCCTATGGTTTTCTGGAAAGCAGGACGTTCAGACAATCGTTTTATATAAGCCACCACGGCTGGATAATCGCTCAAGTCAAGCTTCAGCATCAGAGAACTGTAACTGAGCATTGCACCTACGGCTACATCTGCTACAGTCAATTCTTCACCCATCAGAAAGGCGTGTTTTTGTAAAAGCTGGTTCAACCGGGGCATTAAACGGGGTAGTTCTCGCTCGCGACTGGCTTCCACGAAAAGGCTGGGGCCCAAAGTGGCATTCGCAAACAGGATCCACTGATTCAAACTGGCTCGTTCTGTGGGTGAATTTGTCAGGTTGCCGTACATTTCTGCAAGATAAAGTAAGATTGCTCCTGACTCCCACAGCTTAAACTCTCCATCAACAAGAGCTGGGACTTTTCCCATTGGATTAATTGCTAAATAGTCGGGTTGCTGCTGCTCGTTTGCCTGGAGATCCAGGCTGACAAATTCGTAGGAAATACCCAACTCTTCCAAATACCACTGGACAATTGAGGCGCGACTGCGTACACCACCGTAGAGTTTCAGCATGCTTGCATTCCTTTTCGTGCTTCTATTCACGTGATGGAACTGGATGTTGTCTTCTGAAAATTTAAAGTACCTTATGGGTATATTCGTGCTGTTTGACATTGTCTTCAGTTTTGACAATGCGTTCGGAGTTTAACAGCCGTTTCCGTTCTGTGGAGTGGTTGAACTTATCGTAAATTGTGCCGTAGGGAATATGGGCTTGAGCTTCGGGACGGCTTTTGTAGGTGCGGGTTGCTGCGATCGCACGCTCAACAAAGTTATCGGAGAACTGGGTCTGTCCGACAGGGAACCCAGCAGGAAACTGCAACGTTTCGCCAACCACTTCCCCTAATTTAGTGCCGCAAGCCAACTTGTAGGAAGTTGGAATTCCCTTCAAGATGGCTTCAAGGGCAGCTGAAGGAATGGGTTCAGCAATCTCGACAGTATGAACTTCCCCTTCCTCGCGGATATAACAAGTTGCCAGACCTATCACCAAATAGTCCTCGGCAGAAACATCGGCTGCCTCTGGGTAGGATGTTGCTGCTACCATACGACTTCCCCAATCGTTCAAATTTCTGCATTCTACCATTGGGTGTGCAGAGTCCTCAATTGATAAAGAGTTTTGACAACCATTCCAAATTCAACCATCTGTACACAACTTGGAAGGTTAGCGCCCCCGAAGGAGGCACTAACCTTCATTTCTTCGTGCCAGAACGGGAAAATAGGTTATTTTGAAAGCCTTGCCCCGCAAGGCTTTCAAAATAACCTGCCAAGTCGTGTCTGTAACTGGTAGTGGTAAACAAGTAATGATTTTTGAGCGTGCAGTTGGAACCTGCACGCTCAAAAATCATTACACCTGGTAGGACTACCCATGATTTTGTAAGTCTTCAATCAACTCACAAAAGGTACTCGTGTCCTAACCCAGAAAGTCTAGATCGATACCCAATACTTTCAGTTGTTCTGGACTGAGGCTACTGAGCGGCTCTGCGAGCTGACCTAAAAGAGTTTCAGCCTGTTTTCTCAGCTAGGGCTATCTCTTCCGTTGGATGGCCATCCGATACCTCTATTCAGGCTCATCGCAGATACTACACAATTTATAGGCATGTTACTGCGATCGCAGTAAAAGCAACGTTTCCCTTGTTGTTCTCTTAAGTTTTGTTACGTTGTTAGGAATTGGGCAGATTATGTTTGTAGTTATGGCTGTATTGCTTGCTCGCAGCCTTTTTGAGACAGCTCAGCAAGTGGCACAAAGATAGATCCTTCCCTCAAAGGAAATTCTTAGGGTAATTTTATAGCGCTAGAGGATTAACAAGAGATGAAGACTCGCTCTTTCCCAGAGCGTCAGGACGGCTCGAAAAATATTCTGCCAGGATTAGCGGCGGGAATGTCTGCTGTCTCCGATCGCAGTCGCAGGAACTATGAAGGTCAGCCCCCTGCTATTCAAGGGCTGCTTTATGCAGAGTGCAAACGTCCTGGGTTTGACCCGTCATTGCGAGGTCGCCAATTGCGACGGCAAGCTTACGTTGTCGCTCAGCAGGGAAATCATGAGGAAGCCATTGATATTCTGAGTCAGCTAATTGCTTGCAATCCCCAGAGTGCCACTGACTATAACAATAGAGGTTTGGTCTATTTTCAAGGCGGTCAGCTAAAAGCAGCACTGTCTGATTACAATACTGCGCTGAAGATCGATCCTCGATTGGCCAGTGCCTACAATAACCGTGCCAATTATTATGCGGCTCAGGGACAGTTGGCAGCTGCGATCGCAGACTACGAAAAAGCAATTGACTTCAACCCCAGTAATGTTCGAGCTCGTATCAACCGGGGAATTACGCTTCGCGACTTGGGACTGTACAACCGGGCAGTGGAAAATTTCGATCTGGCGCTGCGCTTTGGCCAGCTAGAAGACCATATCTATGCTGAGCGAGGTCGTACCTATCACCTGTACGGTGACTGGAACTGCGCGATCGCGGATTATCAACGCGCTCTGGCCCAATTACCCCGCTCGCAATCCAATAGCAACACATCCAACCGTCTGCGTTTTCAGGTAGAAAATTGGCTACAGGAAATCCTCACTCCATTGAACGCTTAGTCATATCTCTTCTCAACAGTGTTGGTACCCTTCAAAGAATAAACGTTGAACCTGGGGTGGAATGACTCCAGGTTCAACTTTGTTTCGGGAAAGTGTGTTGAGTCTTCCTCTGTAAGGATGTCAAAATAGGCCAGCCGAAGTCTCACGCAGAAAGTAAGTTAATATACTCAGCGAGGGGACTAAACCCAAAAGGATGTCGTTATTGAAAAGGCCCTATCTCAGCAATGGTAGGTTCTCCAGAGATAAGGATTTTTGAGCGTACAGATCCCCCTCACGCTCAGAAATCCTTACGATTTAAAGCCTGGCAGATGAATTGAGGGCTATCAGCAAAAGACAAACTCTCTATTCTGCAACAGTATCATCTGGCGTTCTAAAGATAATTTTGTTGCGACCAGGAACGCTCAAATGAGTCTGCTCTTCAATATTTTGGAGTACTAAGCGAGGATCGAAATTGACACCAAAGTCATGCTGCAATTGTTGAACTCGCTTATCAACTGCCTGTACCTCTGCTCGGATTTCATGCAACTTTTTCTGTTGAGTTTGATTGTAAGGCAAGAGCTTCACCAATGCAGAAGCAAACGCAACCGAAAGGACAAGATTAGCAGTCAACTTGGTTGCGGCTTCTACAGCACTTGCGCGATGTCGATGACGTTTCTGGTTCTGGCGACGGTGCCTTGGTGCTCTCCGCTTTGGTTCTAATGGCTGTAGGGGAGATCTTGAAGGTTTAATTGCATGCATAAGTTTAACTTTAATGCCATCAGACTACATACTTACTACTACGCCGAGATTCTAATCACTTAAGATGCACTTGCTAATATAACTGAAAGTCAATAAAGCCTTGCTTTTAAAGCTTGCAGGTTTTCTTTGGCTCCATTTTCAGCGATCGAACTCTCCAGGGCTTAGGTGCAATATTAAAGCACCTAACCTATTTATCGCCACTGAAACCTGCAAATTAAATATTTTTGCATTGCTCACGAGATTCGGAATCTTGTCAGAGCAAAAACTCTATTACCGCTGGCCAACCCACAACTAGCAGCTGCGGTTGGCCAGCGGCAATTTCAATTTCAACAGACAAAGGCAAGATGCGAATAACTCATTCGAACAATACCTTTATTTGTAGAGTTCCGCTCCAAGCCTGTAGGCTAGAATGCCGGGAACTAATGCGATGAGAAGTGCAACGATAACCTGAACATCTGTCATTGTTATTAACTCCTGATTTTGGGGATGCCTGTTCACCAATTTCCGTCAAATTTACCCTTTTCGGAATATCTTGTAACAAGATGCAACAGTTTAGCAGCGAAAATCAAGTTTTTCGACAAGCTCCCTTGAGGAAATTCGAATGGATACTGAAACTCAAATTCAAGACTTATGGATGCAGAAGGGCAATCTTAGCGGTTATTACTGACGTTAAAATACTGTCCTGGAGAGAGATTGCTGGATTCCCTTGCTGATTGCGTGGGGTTTCACTGTTGTTTCTCTGTAAGCTGAGACTATGAAACTGCGACCGTTTTCAAGACTTAGATATTCTATTCACTTTAATCTGCACCTTTTTGGTTTGAAGAATCTTTAATGCTAGATCAAGTACTGGACTCTCCGCTCAATCTGGGGGTTGAGGCCCTCCTTATCTTGTCGATCCTGATAGTTCTGGAGACTGTGTTGTCTGCGGATAATGCGATCGCACTTGCGGCCCTATCGCAAGGGATAGAAGATAGCAAACTCCAACATCGTGCGCTCAACTTTGGCATCATTGCTGCCTTTGTACTGCGAGTCTGCCTGATCTTGACTGCAACCTGGGTGACAAAATTCTGGCAATTCGAACTCCTGGGTGCAGCGTATCTGTTATGGCTAGCCTGGCAATACTTCACCTCTGATGAAAGCAACGGGCACGAGCACCACGGCCCCCGCTTTACATCCATATGGCAGGCAATCCCAATGATTGCTTTAACCGATCTGGCCTTTTCTTTAGACAGCGTCACTACTGCGATCGCGGTTTCAGATGATACATGGCTTGTCCTGACAGGAGGGGCTATTGGCATTATTACCCTCCGATTTCTAGCCGAGCTATTCATTCGCTGGTTAGACGAATTCGTCTATCTCCAGGATGCAGGCTATCTCACGGTTGCGCTGGTTGGACTGCGACTTTTGCTCCGTGTCTTTATCCCCGGTCTTGTACCACCCCAGTGGTTGATGATTCTCTCCATTACTCTCATTTTTGTTTGGGGCTTTTCCAAGCACAAGCCCACTGTCTCTGCAGAGAAAAAAACAACCCAAGTTATTTCCGATGAACCAGAAAGTTTCTAGCAACTTATAGCAGTCCTCAACAGCTGTCCGATAAACTGATAGCAAAAGCTCCTCAGCATCACTCGCCAGGAAGCTGATAAAATTTCCCTTTCGAGACCGCAAAACATCCTGCTACCCTAACGTAAAACCTCTATGTGTCGAGATGCAGGTTTTGCCAGCGCAAAATCTGCATCTTTCAAAATGGCAGGAAGTTGTTGACTGATTGAATACCGATTTTTCAAAGAGACAGCTGCACGATGCCAAACTTAGTTCCCCTACTTGCACGTATCTTCCTCTCTGCCATCTTCTTAAAGTCCGGTATAACGAAGATTTTTAACTTTGCTGGCACTCAGCAATATATGGCGAAGTACCTGACTGTCCTGAGTCTCCCTTTCATCAGATTCTTGTTGATGATCGCCATTATCGTGTTGTTGTTAGGTGGATTATCTATCCTTTTGGGCTACAAAGCCCGTTGGGGATCCCTTGGCCTGATTCTGTTTTTGATCCCTGCTACATTGATCTTTCACACTAATTTTTCTGATCCTATGCAAGAAATCCAATTTCTGAAAAATCTTGCAATCATAGGCGGATTGTGCATGATTAACTTTGCTGGAGCGGGTCCAATTAGTATCGATCAGCGACTATCGTCCAGACGTTCGAAGTATTATTCTAGATACTTATAGTTATCGTCAGCTGATGCTGCTAATTTGGTGCCTTAAAAATCGTCAGTTTTAGCATTGGTAATGATAAACAAGGTAATGATTTTTGAACGAGCAGATTTCACCCACCCGCTCGAAAATTATTGCCTGTTAAGGACTGCTTGGCATTTACTCAAAAGGTTTTAGAGCATTGAAGTGTCTACCATAGAAATATTGAGAGCGAGAGATCGAGGATTGCTCGCAATCTATTTTTACAAGATCTGAAAGCTTATTTTGAAAGCTCTGCGAAGCAGGGCTTTCAAAATAAACCCGTTGGACATCAGTACAAAAAAAGAAAGGGTTAGCCCTCACCACTGGATACGGTGTACACACATCTTGGGCAAAGCGGCTCGATCCCCCTAAATGCCCCTTAAAAAGGGGGACTTTGAGTGGGTTCCTCCCTTTTCAAGCTATCCATTAGGCAAAAGTCCGTAGGACTTTGACCCGCTCAGACATCCACTCGATTTCCAACTTCCCCATTTTGGAACGAAAGCATGCGGGTTTGGACGAGATCTGCGTAAAGGATAGTTCTCAAGGGGGGCTAGGGGGGAGCAACACAGACATCTAGTTGCAATAGGGCTTGTGTGTACGCGGTAGCCCCACTGGAGGGGGCTAACCTTCTAAATCTTGCAAGAGAAATAACTCCTGCGAGTGCGCTTTTCTCACCCCCTGGAGCTGGCCTGAGCAATATGACTACTGCTATATCAGGCGGGAAACCTAACCCTCAATCTTTGCATCCTTCAATCTTCGTAAATCCATTTTGTTAAGCTCGGTTCCCAATCAACCAATTCTTCTTCTTTAAACCACAGACTGATTTCTCGTTGAGCAGTTTCAACTGCATCAGAGCCGTGGATCAAATTGCGCCCAATACTAATGCCATGATCTCCCCGAATCGTTCCAGGTTCTGCTGTTAGAGGATTGGTCGCACCAATGATTTTTCGAGCAGCCGCGACAACTCCCTCTCCCTGAAACACCATTGCAACGACTGGCGCAGAAGTGATGAAGTTCACCAAACCGCCAAAAAATGATTTTTCCTTGTGGACGTCATAGTGCTGCTCTGCTAATTCTCGGCTAACACTCATCAGTTTCATCCCAACCAGGGTAAAGCCCTTTTTTTCAAAACGCTGGATAATGCTTCCCACCAGTCCTCTCTGTACGCCATCAGGCTTGATCGCTAAAAATGTCCGTTCCACAGATTATCTGCTCCTAATTAACTTGACCTGAACCTCTATCTTGATTGAAAGGGTTCAATCTTCATAGACCATTAAACAGTGATTTGGGGGTACGATACACTGGCTAGTCAGCGATTGTTGTGAGGGCATCGAACATAATGGAGGTTAAACAAGACACTGCTCAGAATCGATTGCAAATTTTTGCCCAGGGAGCAATGCCGATGGCAGATATCCAGCATTCAACTGAGCGTGCTGAGTGCTGTTGGACAATTGAAGATAGCGAGAAATTATATCGGATTAAAGGCTGGGGCGAACCTTACTTTTCGATTAACGCAGTGGGACACATTACTGTTTCTCCCAAGGGAGAACGGGGTGGCTCGTTAGATTTGTTTACATTGGTGCAAGCTTTGCGTCAGCGTAACCTGGAATTGCCGCTTTTGATCCGCTTCCCCAACATTCTAGCTGACCGAATTGAGCGGCTCAATGCTTGCTTTGCCAAAGCAATCGCCCGTTATAGCTATCCCGGTACTTACCAGGGAGTGTTTCCTGTCAAATGTAATCAACAGCGTCATTTGATTGAAGATCTAGTGCAGTTTGGCAAACCTGATTGCTTTGGTTTGGAGGCTGGCTCGAAACCAGAATTGATGATTGCCCTGGCAGCGCTAGATAATCCTGAAGCTTTGTTGATTTGCAATGGTTATAAAGATCGAGCGTATCTAGAGATGGCACTGCTTGCCCAGCGGTTGGGACGCAGGCCGATTGTCGTGCTGGAGCAACTTGAGGAAGTAGCTCTAGTTGTAGCTGTGAGTCAAGCCCTTGGAATTGAGCCGAAATTGGGGGTACGGGCAAAGTTGAGTGCCAGGGGAGAGGGACGCTGGGCTAGCTCAACTGGAGATCGAGCAAAATTTGGTCTGACTATCCCTGAAATGCTGCAAACTGTTGAACAGTTGCGTACAGCCGGGATGTTGGAATGCCTTCAACTGCTCCACTTTCACATGGGATCCCAAATTCCCTCGATTACCTTGATCAAAGATGCTATCCGCGAAGCCAGTCAGATTTATGTGGGGCTGGCCAGGTTGGGGGCCAGAATGCAGTATCTGGATGTTGGTGGGGGGTTGGGAGTTGACTATGATGGCTCGAAAACTAATTTCTATGCCTCGAAAAATTACACCGTGCAAAACTATGCCAATGACATTGTGGCAGAGGTCAAGGAAACCTGCGAAGAGGCAGAGGTGTCTGTGCCAACTTTGATCAGCGAAAGCGGACGTGCGATCGCATCCCATCAATCTGTTCTCGTTTTCAATGTCTTGAGCGCCAGCACAATTCCCACTGATATCCCTGTCCCATCGCTCCCCACAGAACATTCCATCCTCCGCAATCTGTGGGAAACCTATCAATCGATCGAAACCGAGAACTGCCAGGAGACCTATCACGACGCCGTACAATTCAAAGAAGAAGCCATTAGCCTGTTTAACTTTGGCTACCTCAGTTTGGCCGAACGAGCCAGAGCCGAGGAGCTTTACTGGGCCTGCTGCCAAAAAATCCTCCAGCTTGTCCGCCAGCAAGACTATGTCCCAGAAGACCTCGAAGACCTCGAAGAGATCGTTGCCTCCATCTACTATGTCAACCTGTCTGTCTTCCAATCCGTGCCAGATGCCTGGGCCATCGACCAATTGTTTCCCATCATGCCCATCCATCGTCTAGACGAAAAACCCAGCCAACAAGGTATCCTTGCCGATCTGACCTGTGACAGTGACGGCAAGATTGACAAATTCATCGACCTCTGGGACGTCAAACCCCTTCTGGAACTTCATCCGTTGAAGCCAGAGGAACCTTATTACCTGGGATTGTTTCTGGGCGGAGCCTATCAGGAAATTATGGGCAACCTACATAATCTCTTTGGTGACGCCAACGCTGTCCACATCCACTTTACGCCCAAGGGTTATCAGGTAGAACATGTCGTTAAAGGAGATACCATGACTGAAGTGTTGGGCTATGTCCAATACAATGCTGCCGATCTGGTTGAACGGATTCGTCGTCAGTCAGAGCAGGCATTACAGGCAGCACAGATTACGCTACAAGAATCGCAACGATTATTGCAAACCTACGAACGTTGTCTTAATAGCTATACCTATCTTTCAAACTGATATATGCAGAAAACAGCTGCCTTGAAGTCCAGAACTTTTTCTCTCTCCTATGCAGACAATTCGCTACAATGGAGGACGGCAATCAACCATAAACTAAAATTATAGAGGCTATATATGGCTCGCAAATGTCAATTGACAGGCAAAAAGGCAAATAATGCCTATGCCATTTCCCATTCTCATCGACGGACTAAACGACTGCAAGAGGTTAATTTGCAATGGAAAAGAATTTGGTGGCCAGAAGGTAACCGCTGGGTCAGGTTGCGCCTTTCTACTAAAGCCATTAAAACCCTTGAAAAGAAAGGGATTGCAGCAATGGCAAAAGAGGCTGGTATTAACCTCAACCATCATTAATGCAAGGTGGCAGAAATAACGCATCAATGAATATTCTCAGATCTTGCGTTTGACCCCAGCAACTAGAAGTCCCAGCGACAAAAACACAATCTACATCCGCCTACATAGACTCTTAGGAATGAGAATTTAATCATTTGCTAAGTAGGATGGGCAAATTAAAGCGTGCCCATCACAAAGCCTGCATGGGCACTGGTTGTGCCCTTTGCCCATCCTACTCAGCTACATCTTATTTAATTTTTGTTCCTGACTCGATCTGCAAAATTAACTCCGTCCAGAGCGATCTCTGCAGATTTTTTTGTGCCATGAATTCAGAATTGGAGCCTGGGGACGAAGACCTCAGGTTCCAATTCCTTTTTTATCAGGATCGCTGCCGAAACGAAGTGGCTTGGAAGGTGATTTATGGCAGCCTTGCGAAACAAGGCTGCCATAAATCATCCTGTTGGTGCCTTAATACAAAGAATCAACGGTTAGCGCTCCCAATGGGAGCGCTACCTTCCAATGAAGTGTCAACGGAACGATAACCTTGACAGCCAAATTCGAAGAAATATTGTAAAGTTTTGTAAAGATGAGCGTAATTCTCGGAATTGGACTTGTAGTCCCCTCAGCGCCTATAGTCGCTCCCTGTCCGCGGCCCCTTAGCGGCCACAATCAATTGCATCTATTGGGTTAAACAAAACCCGTCCGTTTTAGAATCTGGAGTTTTGCTCAAGTCAAAACTGCGAGATCCTGTGTGGACGGGATTTAGGAGTTACTTCCCTCTCATGTCCGCTAATCTACATAAAACTTGATACTGACTTGTATTTTCAGGGCTTCGTATCTTCCCGGTTGATAGCGACAAAAGGAACTGTTAAGACAGTGTGAGGCATTCAAAAATCAGTAAAATTGACGTTTCCTGATTGCGCGATGCGTCTCTACTAGACGGGTTTCGCTGCTTCACCTCCCTGAATCAACACGTATCCTCGTCCCCCTGCAGCCGGAATATCGAACCGCACCAGCACAAACCAGCGGCAGCATTTCCACCAATCGCTCCCATGCTCGAAACAACAATTCAATTCACCTCGCCTTCTTTGAATTTTTCTATAACCGTCTAAGTATTTTCACCCTGACAGGAAAGCAGCCATGTCCAACCCAAAACTGAACAAAGCCGCTCAAAAACTAGTGCAAGAGATCCCGCAGGACTCCAAAAACACAACCGAACGTTTAATGCAATGGTTACTGCGTGCGTTCCTGGTCTCGGGACAGCACGCCCGCTTTGCCGGGGCCGGGTTTGTCCTGCCAACCACCGCCGCCTTACTCTTAGTCGTTTCCCTGGTGGTAGGAGCCATGCTGTTCCGCACCTCCAGTCGCACCCAATCCGTACTTGCCCAGCGCCAGCAACAAGTCATCTACAACGCCGCCACCCCCGCCATCGATCGGGCCAGAGCTAAAATCGAAGTTCTATTCGATGATAGTATTGAAACCCGTGTCACTGGTCTGGTGCCTGCTGAAACCCAGCTGCATGCTGCCATGATCAATGACAATACCACAGGCGGGTTAGCGCAAAGGTTAGATGCAGGGGGGAACGAGTACTATACACTGCCCGACGAAACCCGCCTCGACATCAACCAGGATAGCGACCAGGATAATGCCTGGGCCTATCCCGCCGATCTGGATGGTGACGGGACTACGGATGCAACCGTCGCTTATTCGATTATTTTCCAAACTCCCGACAGCGACGATGCCAACCAGCTTCAGGATCAAACCGCAGCAGCGGTTGAAGGGCGAGCCAACGCGCTGCAGGTGCGCCACGCCCCCTACAGCCCAGCTCAGGATCAAAACAATCAGTGCTCAACCCAGGAACTCGACGGTCTCGCACTTCAAGAACAGGGTTGGTTTCCTGACGGCATCAACACCGCAATTTTGCGTAAGAACTTCCAGGTAAATGCAGTCGTGATTCCCCATGCTCTCGGCAACAATACTCTCTCCACGCTCGAATTTCATCAAGACCGACGTTTAGACCGGGGCAACAAATGGGGAGCCTGGTTCCGGAACGACCTGGAGATTTTCCCAGGGCCTCTCTTCCAATGGAACGGGGCTATGCACACCGAAGGAAATATGATTATTGGTCAAGGGAACCAGGGGGCGAACGATCCAAACCAGGGCAATCCTAGCTTTATTTCCTATCTGGTCAGCTCGCCCGAATCCTGTCTGGATATTCAGGAAGCTTCAACGGTTTCGGTGACCGAACGCGTCGATTCTGGGAACCAAACGGTGAACTTCCAGGGGCAGTTTGTGGGGGGTAAAATTGGTCGCATCCCCAACAACATGCCCGAACAGTCTATTCATCATCTCTACGATCCCACTAATCCCACCCGACCGATCGAACAGCAGCTTGCACCCGGTAACGATTCAACCACCACCGATCCGACTGATGACTCCCTCGAGCCGATCCCGCTGTTTACCGAAGATAGAAACGAAAACCGGGATGGGGGCGACCAGGACGGCACCGGTTCGCGGGTCGCTGCCTGGGACAACTCCCAATTTGTCGCCCGCGATCGCATGGAAAACCAGGAAGAAGAACCCCCATTTGTAGATGACACCTACCGGGCCGACGATCGCTACGGCCCCAAGCCCGTCTACGACGACGACAACTCCCTGCAGGGGTTAGGTCAGGTTAGCGGTAACGACATTACCGGCAACGATACCCTGACCAACAACTCCAGAAACGGCGGCGACCCCAGTGCCGAAATTGCGGTAGAACTGGGACTGGATGGCTACTGGGAACGGCGTGCCCGCGTAGAAGGAATGAAGATTCTGGTCAGCCCGCGGCTAGAGCTAGGCAATACTTATGGGTGGGGCTTCGACGGCGATAGCGACGGGGATCTTAGTCATGTTGACCGCGATGGCCCTGATGTCTTATATCCCATCCTCGATCCAGAGCACCCGAATCCTGGCATCTTAACCACCCACGGCCTTAATGAACCGCACCTCCAGATGCAGCGGCGCACCATGCGAGACAACCTGGCCGCCGTGCAAGCTGCCGTCGTTTACCACTATCAGGGCAAACAAGGCGACGAACCTCTAGCTTGTATTGCTGCTACCTCTCACTTTGGGACACCCAAGGCCATTGCCAACAGCATCACCTTTACCGCAGAAGACCCCAACTCAGCAGTTTATCCAAGACGCTTCGACTTCTTTACTGGGAACGGCACCAACGGTTGGGAATTCGTGTTGCCCAACAACTATACCTCTAGAGCAGAGGTGCAAACGGCCCTGAGAAATTTGAGCAACTTTGCCGGCGACCCCCTCGGTGCATTTCCCCCCACCCAGGATGCAGCTGGCGGCAACGAGCATCCCCACAGCTATATGCGCATGTGGGGTGACTTCTCCAACCTGCGGCGATCCCTGAATGCGAACAACGGTAGCATTGCGGACCAGACCTACCAGCACACCAGCGCCTGCATGCTAGGCATGCTGGCCTACAATGTCGATACCCTCAGAAACGACCCCATCTTGGATGTCACAACATTCCCCACAGCCGAACTCGAAACATTAGGCAATGATATCGTCACTCTAGTGGGATCCGGTGCTTTAGGTGCGAATGCTACCGAAGTTGCCCAAGTCTCTATTGAAGAAATTGCAGATCAGCTGGTGACTGCCAACCCAGGAAACTACCCAGACAATGAGGATATCAAGCTCCAGAGGCTGCGCTTAATCAGCCATATGATTCAAGTAGAGCGGGACCGCAGATACGGTTTTGCCGACAGCACTGAGGTTGCTAATTTCCAACTCCCTCAGATCAATGGGCTTACCTTCAACCAGATGGTAGTGGCAAACGATTTCTCGATTGACATCAGTGGAACAGGTGCCCCCTTTAATAATACCAACCTGGCTTGCAATCCAACCTCCTTCGAGACGCCTCTTTCGGTGTCTGAGAATGCGTCAAGGGGACTAGCGATCGCCTTTTGCAATCAGAGGCAAGCGCGACCTAAATATCCCGCCCTCTATTACGTGTTTCCCCTCCAAGACCATGACCGGGATGGCGATGTAGGCAATGCACCGCCTGACAATCAGCCCATTAACGACGCGAGCGAACCCTATGTCTATAACATGCATGCTGCGAATGCCTACCTGACGGCCAACGCCAACGGCCCCTACCAGGTTGTCAATCTTGCCCAGGTTGCGCTCCAACCCAATTTGGACCCGGGCAATTGGACGCTGCCCAACGATCCTGCAGCGACCAACACCTCTGATGCTGCCAACCTGATCATCGAACGGGACGATACACCCCTGGCCGTTCCCTTCCTGGAGCGGGTCTTCTACAACGGGCGGGAACTCATGACTGTGCGTACCCTGGACATTGACCTGGATATGTTGCGCCAGAACAAAACAGGCACGAACGAAACCAACAGCGACAATCTCTATGACTTTCACCAATCTGCAGAAGACAATTGGCTCTCAGTGAGAGGCATTGTCTATGCCTTCCGGGAAGATGCCGTCCGAGAAGATGCTCTTGCCAGACCAGCGTCTAACGCTCCCTGCTTTGGCGGTGCCCCCTGCCACGATGCCGTTAACAACACCGATCCGCCCCTTACCGGCCTTGGCATTAGCCCCAAGCCGGTGGACTACTACGCTGACCCCGAGCGACGCCCCCACGGCTTCCGCCTGCTGAATGGCAGGACCCTGAAGCGAGTTTCTCCCCCTCCTGGAGCAGAAAATGTGGATGAAACCAACGTTTATGGTATCTCCTTTGTCAGTGACAATCCTGTTTATGTCCAGGGAGACTTTAATCTGCATGTACCGACGAACTTCTCGGCTGGCACGCCCCAGGGATATGAAAACGCTAGAATCGAAGAATTTTCTGCGGCAGAACGCCTGGATCCCGGCTTTACCCTGGAACAATTCTACGATCGGGAAAATCTGGACCTCCGCTTTGCCCGACCTGATGAAGATGACTGGCGACCGACTGAGGTTTTGACCGATGCTCTGACCATCCTCTCTGCCAACTTCTGCGAAGGTAGTGTCGTTGACTGGTTAATCACCCCCAACCCAACCACCGACCATGATGTTGTGACCGAGGGGGGAGGTGCCGACCTCAATCTTGATATGTACACAGCGGTCGATCCCAGCATCGACATTCGCCTGACCACCGCTGATGGCTGCGGTCCCAGCGACGGTCTCCATGAAGGAGGCACCTCTTTCGTGGGGGCTATTCCCATGCGCACCCGACGGATTAATGCTGCGAATCTAGCTATTACGGACGATCAATGGTTGCGAGAAAACTCATTCGAAAATGATGATGATGCTGATCCCTATAATCCTGTATCGCCACCGCTATTTTCATATCGAGGCAACCCCCTCTATGTTCCAATTGGTAGTGAGAATAATACAACTGGGCTGGGAAATATGCGGGAGTTTGCTAGCACGTCTCCGATTGGCGCTGCTAGCCACAACAACCATACCTACTCCGATCTGACGCGAAATCCCAGATCCAGGGACGGAATCAACGATCCCGTTCAGACACGGGTCAACCTGTTGACTGTCAGCGGTCTAGTGCCTTCGCGACCGGATCAATCCTATGGCGGCATGCACAACTTTCCCCGCTTCCTGGAAGATTGGAGGCAGGTACCGCTCAATTTTGCCGGGTCTTTGCTGCAGCTGAACTTCAGCACCTATGCCACAGCCCCCTTTGAGCAAGATGCCTGGGAACCCGGAGCAACCCCCACGATTGGCGGGCCCTCTAACTATGACGGTGCACCGCAGCGGAATTGGGGCTATGATGTGGCCCTGCAATATGCCATTGCTGGCCCGGTGGCCGAGCGGTTTGTCACCCAGGCGGCTGTTCGGAGCGAGTTTTACTCTGAACCTTCCGCTGACGATCCTTATATCCGAAACCTGTGTCTTGCGGCCCTTGATAGCGTCCCTACGAATAAAGGATGTTATTAATAGTCTGGGGAGTGCGCTGTTGCGAAGCGCGGGTGAGGAATGCAGGTCAATTTATCAGGACAGGAGGTTAAAGTCCCATGAACCGTATATTCCAGCTGGGTTTGCCAACCCTTAGATCTTGCTGCTCTGGAGCGTCGTCGGTGCCGCGAGAAAAATGGGGCGAACAGGGCGTAACCTTATTGGATGCGCTGGTGGCAATGGTGGTGATTGCAGTGATGGCGGTAGCGATCACGCCTCCTATCTTTCTGGTGGTGGCGACTCGTGTCCAGAATCGCCGGGCCGAACAGGCCCTACAGATTGCCCAGGGCGAGATCGACCGGATTCGCGTTGTGGTCGACCAGGTAGGCTATGATGGCAGCGATCTGCCGGATTCAATTGGTGCAGGTGATGTAAAAAACTATGTTGCTGCTACTGCACTTGCAAACCAGTTGGCGTCTCCTAACAATGATTGTGCTCCCTTCGATCCGTTAAGCGTAACGATTGCCGCCGATCAACTCCTGTCTGTAGATGTGGATGGCGATTGTGAGGTTGACTATTTGGTGCAGACCTTCCGCAATGATGGACAAGAAAGCCCGACCAACCCAGGGGTGGCCATAGCGTTCGATATGGGGGTGCGGGTATACCATGCTGTGGCTACCGATCAGGTGGGGGGCCTGCAAATCGATCAGGCTTCGTTGAAACTGACAACGGGGCAGGGCAGTCAGCGCACCTTCCCCCTGGCAGTGTCTTATACTACTCTGATTAGAGGTGAGACCCAATTTTCCCTGGATCAATATCGCAACTCGTTGCCTTAGAGAAACACTGCCGATCGAGCTGGGAAATGTTAGGAGGCAACGAAGTGCCTAGACAAGCAAGGACTCTAAACCAGTGGGGATAAACGGACAATGGCTGCAAAACTGTTGACATATTTATGGAAGCGCTGGAGCCGGGGTACAGTCAGACCAGGGACTGCGAAGGGTTTCACCTTGATTGAGTTGCTGGTGACCACGCTGATTGCGGGGTTTCTCATCACTGGACTGATGTATCTGGTGGTAGAGCTGATGCAAACCAATCAACGGGAGACGGCTCGCACGGAGACCCAGCGGGAAATGCAGCTGGGGTTGGACTATATTGCCAACGAGCTACGGGAAGCGGTGTACGTGTACCCTGGTGAGTGTATTGATACTGGGGTGGGTGCGGCCAATGATGCCAACTTTTGCCCAGGGCTGGGCAATCATATTACTTTCCCGACAAACAGCACTCCCGTGCTGGCTTTTTGGAAACTGGATCCGCTGCCAGATGAGATTCTGAATTTTTGTGCGGCTCAGGCAGGCGACGATCCTAACTTTCAGGGTGTGCCGTGCTTGTCGGGCAAGAGTTTCACCCTGGTGATGTACTTTTTCAGCATTGATAACCCCACTGATAAGTGGAAGGGGGAAGCCCGTCTGGTGCGGCTTGAACTACCTCATTTTCAAAATCAAAACAATCCTGCTGCGCTCACGCCTGGGTATGTGCCTATCCATGAGACGGATAGTTTCCGTGCCTGGCCCTTTCTAGATGGGATCGATGCACAGGCTGGTGGTCAGGCAGCAGGTACTACGGCGGTGCTGGTCGATTTTGTCAGTCTGGCCACTAATGGCATGGTGCCCGTTTGTCCAGGAGTAGATGTTTATTCAATTTCCCCAGAACCAGCGAATCCTTCAGAGCGGTTTTCCTTTTATGCCTGCGTGCGCGACCCGGACGATCTGGCTGGGTTCAATCAAGACTCGATTCTCTATCTGAAGGGCAATGCGAAGGGGAAACCGGGTGTGCGTACGGATGGGTTTTTGCCGACGCTGTCTACCCAGGTGCTCAACCGGGGTGTGGTTGATAAATCACCACCTACTAATTAATTGCAGTGAATGTGGGGCCAATGGCAGAGTTGTTTCAGGTTTTAGTTGATATTACGGTTATGTAGTCTGGAGAGAAGAAATGAAGAATCGTCTATCTCGAAGCATGTTGCGACGGGCTACGGCTGGCTTCACATTGCTGGAAGTGATTGTGGTAGTGGTTATTGTTGGCATTCTGGCGGCCATTTTGGCTCCAGGATGGTTGGCAATGGTGAATCGTCAGCGGGCAGGGGCGGCTCGCGATGATTTGGTTGAAGCGCTGCGTACGGCTCAGAACGATGCTAAGTCCAGGGGCGTGACGCGGACAGTGACGTTTGACACAACGGTTGACCCGCCCACGATTACTTATAATGGCCAGACGCGGAATATTGGGGGAGAGGCAGAAATAAAGGCAGGACAAATTGAGCTTTTGATGCAGGATGGTGTTGGTGCGGTTGGTGCGACCATGGACATTACGTTCAACCCCAGAGGCGGGGTCGATGCGCCAGATCTACCGGCTTCGCTGGCCATTGGTATTCCGAATACGGATGTGAGGCGCTGTGCCATTGTGGAAACTTTGATTGGCAATGTGCGAACGGCGACTGAACGTGACAACGATCCGGATAATACTTGCACTTTCTGATGCCTGTTTGAGCTGATGGGGTGATATCCAATAAGTAGATGGGGTTGAGTCTGCTAAACCCAGCGTCAAAGGACTTTGGGTTGGTTTTTCGCTGTTGCTGTAACCCAGACTACTAGTATGACATAGCTAATTTAGGGCAGTGGAGTCAGGTTGTCGAAAAGGCTATAATCCTTACTCGATAGACCTCGGCAGCACTAAAGTGCCAACTACAAATTTACACAATTTCAGGTGTGTCACACCACTACAAGTCTAAAATTCAGTAGATTTCGAGGTTCCTCGATTGCCTTTGAGAGTCGGGAAGCCAATCTTCAAAGTCCCTCTCCCAATCTTGGGAGAGGGATTTAGGGTGTGATGGCGCTTACTTAAGAAAAAGAAAGTCGATGGGTAGGGTCGCAATACTGTTCGGTTAAAAAAATGGCGACTAAGAGTTGTGACTAAAAGAATACGTCCTAAAAGGCTAGTGCAGTATCCCAATTAAAAGTTAAGGTAAACCCCACGGGGTTTACCTTAACTTTTAGCGTTGACAGAGCACTAGTTAGGATGGGCAAAGGGCAAGCGCCCGTGCCCATCACAGGATAAAGATGGGCACGCTTTTCTTTGCCCATCCTACGGCTTAAACCGAACAGTATTGGGAAGTGCTCACTCGACGCGAAATATTTCTTTGAGTCAGGGCCATTTGGACTTAGGGGGAGGGCATGTCGGATCTGCAGTTATGGTTTGCCTGGGTTTGGGAGCGACTGAAATGGGATGGATTGCGATCGCACAGGCCGTAGATGGCAGCGAGCAGAGTCCAACCGAGCAAGTTGATGCGCAGGTCGAAGAGGGTGACATCGAGAGTATTGAAAAGCGTGCAGGCTCCGAAAGCGAGTAGATAGGTAAATAGGAGCCGTCGTTCCCAATCGGATTTTTCTGTCGCCAGGGCAGTTTTCTGTAGCAGCCGCACGCCTCGGGCTAGAATCCAACCGACGATGGTGCAGAGTATCAGAGTGGCAGGAATGCCAGTCTCGGCGGCGAGCATGAGGAACAGGTTGTGGGGATGGCTCATCCAAACCTGGGTATGTTGCTGGTAGAGGGGGGCAAAGTTGCGCAGGCCCCAACCTGTCCAGGGACGTTGGGCGGTGAGGGAGCCGGCGAAGTGCCATTGGGTGGTGCGCAGGGTGCCGATGGGACGATCGAAGCTGCGGTCGGCGAGGCGCTCCCAGAAGAATGCGGGGATGATGTTACGGAGCCAGGGTTGGAGGGGTGGAGGGGCGAATGCAGCGCCAAGGGTAGCGGCAGCGGCAGCGGCTACGGTGGCAACGAGCCAGCGCCAACCCTGGTAGAGGGCAAAGGCAAGACAAGCCAGGATGGTTACGGCCCAGGCATTGCGGGAGTTGCTGAGAAGTAGGGCAATGCTGGTGGCGATGAGTGTGAGGCTGAGCAGGCTCAGGTTTAGGCGGATATGTTCTCGTTGGGTATCAATGTTGCGGGTGGGGGGTGGGGGGGCTGTTTGAGGGTGTTTGGGGCGAGTTTTCAAACTCTGCCAGGTATTGAGCCAGAGTCCCAGGGTGAGGATGAAGAGGACGATCAGGTAACTGGCGAAGACGTTGGCGTGGGCAAAGATGGCAGCCATGCGACCGGGGGGAAGGCCGTTGGCATCGAGGGGCCATTGGATCAAAAACCAGAGTTTGATGGGCCCTGTCCAGCCCCAAAATAGCTGTCCCCAGCCGATGAGGGTAATGGGTACGGAGGGAATGACGATCAGCCAGGCTAGCCTTCGCAGTTGGGTTGGGGTTTGAATGAGGCTGCTGAGACTGGGGAAGATGAGAAAGAAGGGGATGAAGTTTAATAGTCCGATGAAGGCTTGGGTGCGATCGCGGCTCAGGCAGGCAGTGCAAATGAACCATAAGCTGAGAACGGCCAGGGCTTGATTGGGCCAGCGGCGGTGGATGAGGTGCCATTGTTGCGTGCTGGTGAGAATTGAGGCGAACAGAATGCCAAGACCACCGCATAGGGGGCTGAAGGGTAATAGAAAAAAGGCTAGCTGGGCACTGTTCCAGGCGGTCTGCAAGCGGGGATTGGGATGGGGTTGCCAGGGAAAGTTCATTAAGCTGGATCCCAGCATTCGGAACGAGTGAGGCGGATTTGGGCTAAGGCGAAAATGGTGGGAATGATGCGACTGTAGTTGGTTGCGATCGCACGCCACCCCAGATCGGCTAGCAACCATCCCCAGAGTAGCGGGCCAAAGACTCCCAACACGGTTCGGGAGGCAGCATAACGCACAGCGTTTGTTGCAATTCCACGACGCACAGTTGCTCGGAACAGGAGAGAACTGACGGCCAAGGCACTGCCTCCCTTGAGCAACAATCCGATGGTGTCGCACTGCAATGAAAGTGGTAATGGTTGCGATCCCTTAGATTGAGCCAGTGCCTGTTGTATCTGCACAACTAAATCTTGTCGCTCTGAAGTTGGGAGTCGCTTCCATGCCTGCCCCAATAAGTTGAGAAAGACTTCTGCTTCCAGATCGAGCGTAGACAGGGTATTAGAATAGGGAATCCGCAGGTAGCGACAGACCTGAATCAAGACCTGGCGATAGGTTACTTGTTTGGTTTTGCCGCGCATAACGGTCATACCATCCGCAGCCAGAAACCGAAACCGTTGCTCAACCGCATCAAGCCAGTGTTTGCGATCGTGGCTCTGAACATCAATGGGATCGGGAGTATGAAAATAGTCTAGAGGATTAAATCGACGACGGAACAGCAGTTCAGTCAGTTGCTGTAATTCCTCATCTGTTGCTAATTCCAATGCTGCCCTTAATTCGTTCAACCTAGATCCCTCCTCTGTCCCAATCGCATTGTTCTCTATTCTACGATCGCAGACTTCTGCTGTGAATATTTCATCACTCGGGCATAATCACCCAGGGCATAACAAGCAACTTTCAGACTCCCTAGCACCTGACCTTCTACCTGGCGATCTTGAAGTTCTCGGGCAATTGCCAGCCGTTTCTCGTAACACTCAATTGCTTGAGCATAATCTGCGAGAGCATCGTAAGCGACTCCCAAACTGCCCAGAACTTGTACTTCTCCTCGACGATCGTTGAGGGCCTGGGTAATCGCCAGCCGCTGGTTGTAGTATTCAATCGCCTTGTCGTAATTTCTCAGTGCGTAGCAGGTATTGCCTAAATTCCTGAGCACCTGGTTTTCCATCTGGCGGTCTTGAACGGTCCGGGCAATGGCCAGACGTCGTTCGTAATAAGCAATGGCTCGCTCGTACTCGCCCAGAGCATAACAGGTGTTACCGAGATTCTTGAGAATTTGTCCCTCAACCTTAGGGTCATTGAGTTCTTGCACAATTGCTAGACTCTGTTCTTGGCATTCAACTGCTTTTGCATGGTCTCCCATGGCTTTATGGGCTAATCCAAGGTTGTTCAATGCGGCCAGTTCTACTCGGTAATCCTGCAATTCTCGTGCGACAGCTAGACTTTGCTGTTGATATTCGATGGAACGAACCCGATCGTTCAAATGACGATAAGCGTTACCCAAATTACCCAAAACCTGAGCTTCTCCACGTTTGTCTTTGAGCTTCCGCACAATTTCCAGCCACTGTTCGTAGCACTCAATGGCGCGGGCATAATCTCCCATTGCATAGTAGGTTAGCCCCCAATTCCCCAGGGTTTTTGTTTCTCCTTGACAATCCTGTAAGGAGCGATAAACAGCTAACGCCCGTTGAAATAATCTCAGTGCTGACTCGAATTCCCCAGTTTCGTAGTATTCGATCCCTTGTTCCAATAGCTGATCGGCATCGACTTCCTGAGAAGCATTGGCTGCAGGATCTAGAACTTCTGCTTCCCAACCATCCTCCAGAGAATAAAAGATGGTTCCGCGATCGACATCAGAGGAGACGTTTGCCTGCTCTCGGTTTTGATGGTGGCCCTGACGGCTCATAGCTTCTGGTTCTCTATACAGCAGCAATTTGGGAGAGCATTCTAGCGGTTTGCCCGATTCTCTGATTCGATGCCATGGTAGGGATACCTACAAACCTCCCCTATTATTCCCCAACCCAAAGTATTAATCTCCTCTATTCTATAGAATTCAATTCAAGCCGCCAAACACAGCAAGTCCGTGATGCCCTCGGATCGCTGAAACTGAATCAAATTGAGCTGTTTTCAGTATTTTGTGGGAGGTGCAGGAACAAGTATTTAATTGCAAGCAAGAGCAATCGCTGCGACCGGGTCTGGTACGAATTGCTGCCAAAGCTGTTTCCATCTTAATAGCCCAATTTCCTCTCACAACTTTAGTCAACTATGGCGTTACTTGCTGCTTTCAAGATCGAGGATCCTCGTAGAAATTTATATAAAAGTCTGAGATGAAAACAGGTTAGCAGATTTCAGTCCCAGTATAGAGGAATTTTCAATACACGACTGGGAAGGTTATTTTGAAAGCTTTGCGGAGCAAAGCTTTCAAAATAACCTATTCTTTAGTACGGGCACAAAGGAAGGGGAGTTAGCGCTCCCTCTGGGGGGCTAACTTTCCAAGTTATGTTTTCAGCCTTGAGGACGATCGCAAAGAACCTGGCTCCAATGGCCAATGAACCAACAACAGCAAATCAGTCTAGTGGACTGACAGAGCTAATTTGGTGCAATAGAGTTATGTTATCGCAAAGGCTATAATTCTTACTCGATAGACCTCGGCAGCACTAAAGTACCAACTACGGATTTGTACAATTTTAGGCGTGTCATACCACTAGATGGAATAACTGCGCCAGATCGGTTTCTGGCCAGTTGCTCTAAGTTCTGGTCGTACTAATCGCCAGGTTTTTCCTTCGCGTTGGCGTTGCAGATAGATTTCAAATGCATTCTGCTGTCGCTTTAATGTGCGGTCTGGTAGGGATAATGTGAGATTGTAGGTTCCCTGGACGCGATAGAGGGGTAAATTTCCTAATGCTAGTTTTTTTCGAGCAGTCACGATCGCTCGGTTAATGGTGAATGTTGGGGTGGGGGATGTGGGGCGATCTGCAGAATACTGGGTGGGATTCAGTTGCTGGATCAGTTCCTGTTGAGTTTGGCTGAATTGCAGCGCGATCGCACGTCGCACCAGAGCATTACCTGGTGTCATCCCGATTACTCTCCAGGCGATCGATCCACCCACGAGTATTGCAATCAAGACAATTCTGAGAAACTGTTGCACCATGGGTTCTGATATCTGCTTTGCTGGCGGTGTTTGCTGTTTGCGATATTCACGCCATAGTGAGGATTATATGTCCCTCAAGGCAGAAAATCACTTCTATCTGGACAAGACTGCAAAACTTTAGGGAGAGAATAGGGAACGGGGAACAGGGAATGGAGAATGGGGATTAGCGATGAACCATGAACCATGAACAACGACCTTGGATGTTTCTATGGCTCAATCCCGTTGCAGGTTTTGATTTTGGCTGGCTTCCCAACTCAGAAGCACAGCTTTACGATCCAATCCCCAGCGATAACCGCCCAGCTCGCCGGATGCTCGAATCACCCGATGGCACGGAATTAAGTACCCAACCGGATTGCTGCCCAGGGCGTTACCGACAGCTCTAGCCGCTGTTGGACGCCCGATGGATTCGGCTAATCCTTGATAGGTGGCGATGCCTGCAAACGGAATTCTCAAAAGCGCCCGCCAAACTTGAATCTGAAAGTTAGTGCCTTTGACATGAAGAACGAGGGGAGAACGAGGGGCTGCCACTGGCTGGAAGATGCGATCGCAAATATCTGCGGTCACCTGCCGATCGCGAACAATGTCAGCATTTGTCCAGGTGGTCTGGAGATGCTGTTCAGCCATGGCTTCGTCTCTTCCGTTGAGGAAATCCAGATTGCAAATGCCCCGTGTTGTCGTTGCGATCAGGCAATCGCCAAATGGGGTAGCATGAATGCCATACCGGATCTGCAATCCTGTGCCTCCGGCCTTAAATTCACCCGGCGACATCGCTTCTAGCTTCACAAACAGGTCATGCAACCGCCCTGGACTGGATAGACCAGCATCTGCCGTCAGCTCCAAAAGAGTTGGGGTTGCAGCGATCCTGGATTTGGCATATTCAACGGTGAGGTACTGCAAAAAACGCTTGGGGCTGATACCGGCCCACCGGGTAAACAATCGCTGCAGGTGGTACTCGCTCAGGTGTACGTGCTGAGCGACCGTCTTTAAGTCCGGCTGGTGCAGATGGTTTTGACGGATAAATGCGATCGCATTGGCAATACATTCATAGGTTTCGCTGGCGTAAGCCGTGGTTTCGATGCAGGGTTCCATACTGCCGTTCGCTCGCAAATGGTTGATCTTGATATATCGATATATCCCTCACTGTATCGACAGCAGTCGTGCAATGCCACCCGTTTCTTGCGGTGGCTGCCTGTTGCCCCAACTCGAAGGGAGTCTTCATAGATGTAAGGATTTTTGAGCGCGCGGGTGGAACCCGCGCGCTCAAAAATCCTTACTGGTTTACCCCGATCCACTCGAACACAGGGGCCTGTTGCATGCCCCATTCCAGTAAAGAAACGACTTGCGATATGCCAAAGATGGGGTCGGGGCAGCGCTGCAGCAGTTGGGCAATTTCAAGCACCTGGTGCAGCAAGCCGCTGGGCGGTTGCTCTTGCTGGAGAATCTGCCGCAGGCGGGCAATACCCAAATCAGTATTGCCGAGGGCAACAACGTAGACCGTGCGAAGGAGTCTGCAATCCAGGGCGTGTTCTGGATAAAGTGCCAAGCCCCTTTGCCAGGTTGCTCTGGCAATTACCAAATCCCCTCGCAGAGCTTGAAGCAACCCCAGTCTCAAAATTCCGTTTCCATAGTACGGATTGATTTCGATAGACATCGTCAATTCTGGCTCAGCCCGATCGAGTTCCCTCTGTAACAGGAAGAGGACTCCAAGTTGGGCATATGGATTTGCATATTTGGGATCGATCTCAATTGCAGTCTGAAATGCTTCGATCGCTTCTTCCCAGCGTTCCAGGCTGCGATAGAGGCATCCCAAATTGTTGTGCAGAGTTTTATTGGTAGAGTCGAGCGCGATCGCCTGTTGAAAAGCCGAAATTGCCGCTTCATCGTGACCGAGGTCTTGGTATACCATGCCCAAATTATTATGGGTGCCAGAATTAAACTTGTTTGCCGGATCGATAGCAATTGTCTGTTCGGCAGCAGAAATGGCTGACTCGTACTGTCCCATATCTTGATACGTCCATACCAAGCCTTGACGGTGAGAGAGTGTCATAACCGGAGTTTTTTCTGCTATCGCGATCGCCTGGTTGTAGGCAGCAATGGCTTCGCTGTAGTGCCCGGATTCTCGATATCCTTTTCCCAGCTGATCGTATGCCCATTGACTCTTTGGCTCTCCCTCAATCCACTGGTTGCAATAGGCAATCGCCTCATCGTATCGCTTGAGATTTATGTAAGATTTTATTAGACCAAACTTAGAAATAGGGGATGCAGTGAGATTCAGGTTGAGGTAGACTGCGATCGCATCCTCATAGCGATTCTGCCAGTGGTAGACATCCCCTAAATTGTTAATTAACTCAGATTGTACGTGGGGTAGTTCAACCGCTGCAATTCCTTTCGCAATTGCAGATCTAACGTTACTGTTTTTATGGTTCAGCGCTTTTTCCTCCAGCCAGGATTTAACTTCAGTGTTTTCCCAAAAAAGAGTCACTATCTTTCTGGTGATAGCACCATAATCCTTGTTATCAAGACTTTCCCTTTTACTGTGTTTTTCAAGCAGTTTCCGAAGACGAACGGCGGGACTGTCACCCTCCTCCTCTACTGATTGAGAACTCTCCTGGGTCTTTCCCAATGTTTCAGGTTTGCTGACATCTTCCAGTACTGCTTTTAATTTATCGAGCAGCGTTTTGCCAACGGCAGGAATTTTCGTCTTGTTCTCGATCTCTCCATAGCAATCCGCCGCCAGCAATAGCGGCGCAACCTCGTCTGCCTCGGTCTGCAGCTCTGCCAGGAATGCGACGATCGCCCCGGCAAACTCAACGTCAATGTTCTCGTTGCCGACAATCAACCGCAACACTTCGTGCCAGGACTTGTCCGGCCAGTGCTGGCCAAACACCTCGGTTTGCAGCTGCTCCAGGGGCAATCCGCCTGCAGTGCCGCGCTTGCCAAAGCGCTCCACAAATTCCGTAGCGCAAAAATATTCCAGAAAAGTCCGATGCACGAAGGCAAAATAGTCGTTGCCCAGGTGACAGAGAATGAAATCCCGCCGTCGCAGTTGTTCGATCAACTTTCCGGCCACGGTCAGCGGTTGGGGAATTTCCCGCGACCTCAGATAGTCTGCCAGCTCTGCCTCCAGCTCGTCGCGATGGATGATGTTTCCCTGCAGTCCTTCGGCGCTGGCCTGCATGCGAAAGGCCACCCGACGCAGCATCGCTTGCTTGGCCCGCAAATCCACATCGTCCAGGGTCAGCTGCAGCTTCTTGTACTCAATATCCCACTGGTACAGCAACACTTTGGCCGACTCTTCGTAGAGGTCGGCCCGTTTGCGCGGCAATTCCTGCTTGCGGTTGAGAATCGCCATCATCGTCAACAGCAGCGGATTGCCCGCCAGCGCTCGAATCGCCGGGGAGTCCTGAATCGCCGTCTGCAGGCGCTGGCGAATCTCCGCCCGTTCCCGGTCCGTTTCATCCACTAACGCTAACTGATGCCATTGCTTGATGAACTGGCGGATTTGCCCCGAGTTAAAATCCTCCAGGGTGAAATGACGGAACTCGGCATCTCCCAGAAGTTCTGAGTTGTAGCCCACAATCCGCGAGGTGACGACGACCCGCACCCGTTTGTATTTATTGGTAAAGGCAATAATTTCCGTAATCGCGCCCTCGCGGCGATGGGGATCGAAAATTCCATCCAGACCGTCGAACATCACCAGCGCCTTGCCCGACTGCAACTGCTCGTGCAGCTGCAGTTGATTCAACTCGCAGATTGTGCGCCTGCCCTGATGAAAGAATTCCAGGAAATCCTGTGGTTGGTTCTCGTCGGTGACGTACTGGCGCAACTCAATGAGCAAGGGAATCTCTGCAGTTGGGTTCTCCGCCCAATCCAGCGCCAGATACTGCAGCAGCGAGGACTTTCCCGCCCCCGGATCGCCCAGAATCACCGCATACTGACAATCCGGCTGGCGCAGCATCTCCAGTACCGGATGCACCGGCTTTTCCAGGAACAGGCGCTGGTACTGCTCAGACGCGTCCGGCAAGACCTCGGCTTCGAGCAGACCCGCGTCCTGCAGCCTTTGTTGCACGTCCTTGGGCAGTTCATACCGCGAGGGCGGCAGCGCTTCTCGCACATGTTGCGGCACAAATACGCGCCACAATCTGACCTTGTAGTCCTGATAGGTGGTATCGATGGCGTTCAGTTTCAGGCGTCCGTAGGTCTCCTGCAGGCTTTCGCGATAGCGCTCCAGATCGAAATCCGGTACGACGCCAGCCAGCTGCTGCGTGTTCTCATCAATTGCGCCCAGTTTCCGGGCTGCAAACAGCTCCTTTAAGTCCTGCGACTCGCCGATCAGGTCGTCAACCCGAATCCAATAAACCCGCCCGATCTTGCCCCAGCTAAAGTCTTCAGGCAGGGCTGGCAATTTCAGCTCCGCCCAGACCTGTCGCAAGCGCTTGCCGTCCAGAGACTGGCACCCCGGCTCAAATGCCTGCGCCAACCATACCTTCACTGGCTTATGGTGGATCAATGTTTGCAAGGCGGGATTGTACGGCTGCAGGTCTGCCTTGCGAACGCCAGCACCTTCCAATTCTTGCTGCACCAGATAAAGAAACTGGGTAACTGCCTGTCCCATCGCCACCGCCAGCGCATCCTGTTTGAACCGATTGATACCGTCCTTGAGCGCATCTTTGAAAAAATCTTTGACGAAGTCTTTGCCTGCATCCTGGGCCAGATCGCCCAGGACATTGCCCAGGCTATCGAGCACGGCGCGAAAGGCGAATCCTGACAACTGTTGCGCTCCCCACAACGCCAGCCATTCCATCTCTGCGTTCTCTCCCACAATAGGCTACAATTCAATCGCTACTGCGTGTATTCTATACTTCGCAGCGATCGATCGCCACGATCGCGGCTGCACAATCCTGGCAGTCGATCGCAAGCCAGCGCAGATCCTGATTGTTGCAGGTTGACTTGTAGCGAAAGCTTCAATCCCATTTCACTCAAGCCTATTGGATTGGTACAGCGAATTGGGTGCGATAGAGTTTGGTTTGTAGCGAGGGCTGTAACGCTTATTCGATAGACTTTGCAGCACTAAAGTGCCGACTACGAACTGGCACAATTACTGGCATAATTTTAGTTGGGTCGCAGCATTTCTCTAAAAGAATATCTCTCGTCTGGTGTCGGCTATATTGCCCGGATATCGCTAGAATGGTTTAATCTCTCTCTTGAGTTAGCCCTTATTTTGGCAGCAGTCTCATGGCAACCCCAACAACAACTCAACCCGCCTTACATGTCACCACAAAGGTGCTACCGGGCAATAGAATCGAAATTCAGCTCCCTGCCGATGCGGTCATGGGGGAAGAAGTCGATGTTTTTGTGGTGTTACCAGAGCCATCCAAGCGCGAGCAGTTTGACCTCTTAACCTTTATCGAAGCAGCCCGCAAGCGCTATGCCAACCGTCCCGCTGAAGACATCGATCGGCAAATTCGGACGGAGAGGGAGGCATGGGACAGTTAATCATTCCCTCTGGTGCCATTGTTTATGCTGACACTTCCGTCTTTATTTACACTATTGAAGAGCATCCTGACTACTACGATTTGCTTCAGCCACTCTGGTTAAAATTTCAAACAGAGAAACTTGAACTGGTTAGCAGCGAATTAACCCTATTAGAAACATTGGTTGTCCCGCTGAGAAAGGAAGACACTGAACTTGTCGAGACCTACGAGCAACTGTTTCTGATGTCTCGCATGCAGCTTTTACCCATTACTCGAACGCGCTTGAAAGCAGCGGCACACCTGCGGGCAACAACTAAGCTGAAAACGCCTGATGCGATTCACGCAGCGACAGCACTATCGAGCGGTTGTACGGTATTTTTAACCAACGACAGCCAGTTTCGCACTGTGACAGTGTTAAACACAGTTGTGTTGGGTGAATTGCTTGCCCGCTAGATTACTGTGAGAATCCAGGGCTAGCTATGACGTTGCTCAGGGCAGAGACTGAGCTGGGCTGAGAGTGCTGAACGGTAAGTTGGGTGACTAACTACCCCAAATCCATAGCTTGACTGACAAAGGTTTTTAGGTTTACTCTGCGAATGCATCCAACACCATGACGCGACACCCTGGCAACCCATGAGCGCTTCCACTTCGACTCCGACCCGCAGCAATCGCCGCACCCGGCTTAATAGTGCGTTCAAGCATCTCATGTCCCTGCATTGGGCCATGCTCCATTGCTACATCCTGCTGTTTTTCACCGGGCCTTTGATGACGCACTTACCCCGAGAAATGTGGGGACGCGGTTCTATGTACGATTTCCATAAAGGGGTAGGCGTATTGACGGTGATTCTGTTGAGCTGGCGGATTTTGACGCTGCTGCGGGTGTGGTGGAAGAAGTACACCCGACGATGGCCGAAACAAACGCCGCAGTGGTGGCGAACAGTCGCATTTCATAGCAGCCTCTATGTGTTTATGTGGGCGGTTCCCCTGAGCGGTTTCATGCTGTCGAATGGGTATAAGAGCAATAATGTTCATTTCCTTGGGGTCGTGCTGCCGGATATTTTTCCAGAAGATCCCGCCATCAGGGATTTGGGTGGAACTTTGCATTTCTGGCTCGGGTATTTGTTTCTCGCTTTTGTTGTCCTCCATGGCATCGACCAATGGAAAGTGGTGAAGGCGTTCTGGCGACGTCTGAAACAGACTTTTTCAGGTCGTTCTCGCGGGTCATCTCCTCAAGCGTGAAGAGGGCGGCTAGAGAAGGCAGGAGGCAGAGGGCAGAGGGCAGAAGGCAAAGGGGAGAAGGCAGAGGGCAGAGGGCAGGGGGCAGAGGGGGAAAAAGGCAGAGGGCTGAGGGCTGAAGTGGAAAATTTATTTCATCTCGGTTTGAGCGTTTTGTGACGTTCTGATTTATAGCAGTAGTCATATCGCTTAGGACAGAACGAAAAGCTCAAAACCAAATGTAGTCAACCTTTCCCTTCTGCCTCCTGCCTTCTGCCTCCTGCCTTTTGCTATATATCTTTCATGGCTTTATCAAGCTGGAGACGGCTTGTTTGGCGTGCTGGGCTGCGTCTGGATTTTGTTGCATCATGGCAACGATGATAGCTCCTTCTACTAGAATCAGGAGTTGCTGGGTTATATCTTCTGGGTTGGGGAGATCGGCGGCTTGCACCAGACTGAGGATGTAGTCAAAAATCACCTGTTGATGGGCGATGGCGACCTGGTAGCCGGGATGGTTGGGATCGACGAGCTCGACGGTGGAGTTGATGAAGGCGCAGCCGCGAAAGTCGGGTTGCTCGAACCATTCTTGGAGCACATCAAAGATAGCCAGCAACCGATCTGCTGGTGCTGTTGCTAATTGCTCTACTCTGTCCCGGAACCAGAGGCGCCAGGTTTCATCTCGCTGTTGCAGCCAGGCAGCGATTAAGGCATCCTTGGACTTGAAGTGGTTGTAAAGTGACATTTTGGCAACACCTGACTCGGCAATAATGCGATCGATGCCGACGTTTTGTACGCCTTCTTGATAGAACAGGTCGGCGGCGGCGGCCAGGATGCGATCGCGGGCAGAGGGGCGCGAGGATTTTGTGCGTGTCATGATAATCAATATAGACAGACCTGTCTATATATTAACTTAACCCTCAAATTGTACAAACCAGGCTTGATATAGTCCTACGAGAGTGGATTAAGACATGGGGGCAAAGCCGACGAGACTTTGGGGAGCACTGAAGTGCCCGCTGCGGAAAGTATTGCCATGCATGCTTCGCATGGCCTTTTACTTCGCTCCAGATCTGAAAATCATTTAAAATAGTGGTAGAGTCATTGGAGCAACTCTATGTCTACCGAGTCACAAATGGGGGAAATTTTTACAACCCTGACAATTACCAACCGTATTGATGCAGGTGCCGCAAAGCGGGGTTTCATTCCTGCTGAGCAAATTCGCTCCGTAACCTTAAAAAATGTTCTTGTTGATACTGGTGCAACAACGCTATGTTTACCCAGTGAAGCAATTGAGAAACTCGGCCTTGAACTGCTCAAAGAAGTTGATGTTGTCACAGCTAGCGGATTCAACAAAGCTCGAATTTTCCGAGATGCGTCTATTTCCCTTCTGGGGCGAGAGGGTACCTTTGAATGTCTCGAACTTCCCGGTGGCAGAGAGGCTCTGCTGGGTGTCATTCCGATGGAAGCCCTCGGCATCGAACCCGATCTCCGCAGTCAAACTCTTAAGGTGCTTCCTTCAGAGTCGATCGATACCTACTTAACAATTTTGTGACGCTTAAGATAGTGCCTCTGAATCCCAGAGTTGATGCTAACCCGATCGAGTCACGGGACCTATACTGACAACTGAAGTAACCGATCTGAATTCACTTAATAATGAGCGACGAACAAGACGTATTAGCAGTAAACGAAGCGTTCTACCGCGCTTTTGAGAAAAAAGATATAGACGCCATGGGAGATATTTGGTCTCAGGGAACGGGCAGTCTTTGCATCCATCCTGGACGCGAGGCATTGCGAGGATGGAATGCTATTGGCGACTCCTGGGAAAAAATTTTTCGCAATACCCGCTATCTGGAAATTGATACTGAAATTGTCGCTGTAGAAATTAATGGAGATCTAGCCTACGTTGTTGCGATTGAAGCGGTACTTCAGGTGGCAGGGGGCAGACGCACGCGGGCAAAGTCAATCGCGACGAATATCTTTGAACGGATGGCACAAAAATGGTATGTGGTTCACCATCACGGCAGTCCAGTGCTGAGTTAAGCAAACAATATTAGGATTGGTGGCTTGAGACGGAAGCTGGGACGTTGTAACGACCTAGAAGAAAGTCTGGCTGCGGCGCGACGTGCAAAAACTCGGCTAGCCATTCTTTTAAACAATGGGTGGCGCGACAATCGTCTTCGTTGTAGCGAACAATAGCATCCAGGAAGGTACGATCGTGCGTTTTCAGCCACTGGGCGTACCAGTACACCGATTGTGCTCCATTGGCATCGCTATCGCGCCAATCGAAGCCTAGCCAGCGAGCAATTGATTTGAGCGCATAATTCTCGATCGGCAACGATACCAGCCGCGTCACGCGTTCGTGCAAGTCTACAAAGCGAGGCAATAAGGGCCGCAGACGCTGGTCGGAGGTACCGTACTGCTGTGCAAGACGTTTTACTGTCTGCAGTTCGTAGGTACAGAAGTGAAAAATCGGTGCTGTGGGATAAGTCCATACCAGATCGAGAAATTGGTGCCAGATGGCCTCTTCTGCCTCAGCATTTTCGGCTAAGAGACAGTGAAATGTTTCTGTCTCTGCCTGTCGATCGACTACCAGGACACCATGAAGATAGATCAGATCTAAATCAGGTTCCGACTCAATATCAAAGTACAGTTCCACGCTAGCGGTTGGAACTTCATGGGGGGGCAAAGGTGGGTCGTAGGGTGTGGCAATGGCTTGATTTCTCAGAGTCGATCGAGCCTGACGCACCAGCTTGGCAGCGACCTCCTCGCCAAAACCAGGTAGCGGTGTTAGGGCTTCGGGAGAGGCACTGGCAATTGCTGCCACGGTAGTCAGGTTCAGGTCTTGCAAATGTTGATAGCGGCTGGGTGTGACCCCAGGCAGCAGAGAAAGATGTTGCTGGGTTTGCGCGATCGCGTAGCAATGGCTGAACCAGTGACAGAGACTGCAGCGGTTGCGGGAAATGAACACCTCTGGCGCTGACGCCGCCGCCAACATCGTCATGCAATCGGCCAGTACTGTTTGCAGTCGCGGCAGCATTGTCCACAAATCTACCTCATGCCATCCCTTCTCCCGCAAAACCAGCCAGGCAGTCTCCGGCCAGCCTCCCTGCACTGCAGCTAGCACTTGAACGTGAAACGCAGTCACGATCTGGTATTCTTGCTTAGGCCGTTTCCCCAGGCGAATGTCCGCAGGCACATAAAGCCAATTGCCAAAATCCGACCGTCCCGGTTGCTTCATCAACACATCCGGATCGCTGACCAGTGTTACTCCATCCTCGGTCTCCGTCAGCAATACTCCCCGAACAATCCGATCGACACCCCGACGCATCAACGCCAGTGTCGCCTCTGCTCCGGCAAACCAGTCTCCTTTAGGATAGCGGGGTTGCTCATAGGACTCAGTGGCTAGCACTGCGCGTCGATTGGCCGCACTATCCTGGATCAGCTTCAGTACATAATCGCTAGGTGGATCTCGTTGGGCAATATCCCCGCAGACCTCCAGAAAGGCCCGCCGGTCGCAACGCTGATAATGAAATAAAAGATCGGCAGTAAGCAACATGCCTTCAAAACTAACAGGAAAATCCGCAAGTTGCACCCATTGCCTGTTTTTGCGACCCTTTCTGCCAACACTATAATATTGAAGTAGCGAAAACCAGACCTGAGAAAGTGCATGATTAATCGGTTGCGGCAGCTCAAACGCAAACTCATTGGCCCCAAGCCCAAGAGCGAAACCCAGCTTCCAGACTCCAGACCGAATATATTGATGCTGGTCTATGATTCCTGCCGTTACGATTCAGCCGTTCTAGCCAATACCCCTGTTTTAGATCGATATACAAAAATATACAAAGCTTATACCCCTGCCACTTATACTTATCCTGCCCATCACAGTTTTTTTTGCGGCATCTTTCCCTACGTGCCAGAACCTTTGCCCTACTACAACCGTTTTATCGAACAATTAGTAGCGCTTGAAGGTGCAGGCGACGGCATCAAAAAGAAGCATAGCTTCATTATTGACCGTAAAGAGAACACCATCATTTCTGGATTGTCTGCCGCAGGCTATTACACGGTTGGGTCAGCCGGTGCTAATTGGTTTGCCAAAGCATCGCTCAGGGTAGGCTTTCAAGATTTCTACTTCAAGCACCAGGCCAGAGCCAGCGATCAAATTGAGCTGATTCTGAATGCCCTCAACCACAATGCCCAGGGGAAAAGTTTCTTTGCCTTCATCAATTTTATGGAAACCCACGAACCCTACATGCACTATGGCGAACCTGAATACCGCATGACGGCTCGCCGCAAAATGAAATGGCCGCCCCAATCCGATGCTGCTGAAGCAGACTGTGCCAGGAAGCTGCATGATGCCCAGATTAAGGGCGCGGAACATTTAGATGCCTGTCTGCCTAAATTGTTGGATGCTGTGCCAAAAAATACCATTGTTCTGGTCTTTGCTGACCACGGTGAAGCATTTGGTGAAGACGGCTATTGGGGGCACGGCGTTTATCACGAGAAGGTGATGGAAGTCCCAATGTCCATCTTCAGTTTGCAAGGGGATTTAGGAGTCGCTAGTTAATCAAGACTTTTGAGCGGGCAGGTGAAACCCGCAAGCTCAAAACTCTTTATCGCACTACGAGAATAGGTTAGGACAGAGCAAAAAGTGCAAAACCAAATGTAGTCAACCTTTCCCTTCTGCCCTCAGCCCTCAGCCCTCTGCCTGCCGCTATATCTGTTTACTTCTACGAGTTTTTTAGCGAGGTATTGCTAAGGAATAAAGCGTCCCAGGATGCGTTTGGCGAAGCTCCGAAAGAGGGGATCGGGGGACAGGAATCGCTGCAGCGCCCAATTTGCTAGATAGGACAGTAGCACATTCATTGCCCAGCGAATCAGGAGCTTGCACGCCCAGGCTAAACCCAGCTGTAGGGCAGTGGAGAGAAACCAGCCCAGCAGCCATTGCCCTAATGCCTGGAGGGTGGTGGCAGCAGAAGATTGCAAGATTGCGCTCAGCCTCAGTCCGATGGTGACGATGACAGGCGTCCAGGACAGCAGGTTCAGGGCGTTACCCCAGCGTCCTTCGATATACTGAGCGGCGCTGATGCGGAACTTTTGCGTCAGTTGATTAATTAGCCAGCGGTGGGTGTTGGCAATGAGTAAAATGCGATTGTGTTCCAGGTAGTCGTTGCGGATTTGCTGGATGATATCGCCATCCAGTCCGACAATGGTTCGCAGGGCCAGAGGGATGCGATCGCATCGATCGGTCTCCATTAGCGCCTGGCAGGTTTCCGGAGCCTCTACGTAACGGCTGCAAAAGGTGAGGCCAGGTTGCAAATAGCCTGCCTGTCCCTTTAGCCAGAAGGTATGTTGCCGCAGCGTTCCCACCAGATCGCGAGGGACTTGCAGGCAATCGGAACCGCGAACTTGCTCAACGGCAGCCAAAATTATTTCATCCAGGCAAAAGACAAACTCCCCCTCGACAATAGAAATAGTCAGCGGAATACCTGCAGCTCGCCTTGACTGTCTACGCCTGCCTGAAGCCGCAATCCGGCACTGAAAAACCTGCTTATTTTGCTGCTCAACGACTGCTTTATTGCCGACCATTCTGCTGGAACAAACCCTTTGGCCCTGAATTCGATTTCTTTAATTTTTCGCCAATATTGGCAACCAGGTCAACGGCAAATCGCCATAGCTCGCGCCACTGCTCTTCTCCAGAGAGCACGCCATCTTGATGGATGCGGAGAATCAGATCCTTTTGCTCTGGCGGCAGCTTAAACAGGCGTTTGTCGAAACGGTTGATCACATCCCCATCCAATTGCATCACCGTTTGGGCATAGATAATGTCCACCGTCCGCTTCTTGTCTCCCAATGTTGACTTCAGCTCCATTACTTTCCGTAAGCTGGATAGAAAGCGACTATTCTTCAACAATTCTTCCATCTTGTTCCAGCCCTCTTTGCCGGCTGGATGGGGTAAGTGAGTACAGGCTTCATCGCAATCAAAAATAAAGCGACTATCCCGTTCCAACTTTTCCCGCAACTTCCAGTACTGCTCGGCTAAAGTTCGATCGAAACTGCCGTATTTATAGCGAATGCCGTCGGTGCCAGGATCCGTGATGCCACGCTCCTCAAAATGCGATCGCAACACGTCAGGAATCGTCTGATCTGGAGTGAGACAGTAATAGATATTCAGGTAAGCGCTCTCAGGAACAAACTTGCCCCCTGTAATCTCAGACACAATCATCGTATTGACTTCCAGGGCCGTGATATCAGTCAACATATCCGCCAGAGAATCGACCAGATTGCTAAACATACCCTGGATGCGAGTATTGGTCGCACTCTCTACCTCCGTTGTTGCCACAGGGTCGCTTGGCTGAACAGGCGTCATAGTCATAATGCTACTGGGTATTAATCTTACAGATTCTGTTGCCAATCAGTGGGCAGGGAAGCAAGCCCAGGATCGGGGTTATCGTTAAACATACCATCCACGTCCTCATCCAGCTCTGCCCAGCGATCGATTTCGCCATCCTCGTAAGGACTAGCATCCCGATCGGGAAAATCGGCAAAAGGATTCGGCTCCTCCAGGATAGTATCAGCCTCTTCATCCGTTTCATAGAGGGAAAGAGGCGGATCCACTGGAGTTTCTCCAAAGAGTGCCGCGAGCGGGTCTGATTTTTCCTCTCGATCGGCAGCTGATTCCGAGGGTGACATAGACCCACCGCCAGAAATTTCACCAAACAATGCTTCCATTGGGTCGGTTTTTTCATCGCTGCGATTGGACGATCCATCCGAGTCAGGAAGATTCATTACCGTTTCATCTTCATCTTCTTCCTCCCAGGCATCTGCAAACTGATTCAACTCAGACATTGCATCTAATGGATTCTCCATGTCACTCTGCTGCGCCTGCAGATTAGAGGGAGTCAGGGAGGGTTCCCCCCAAACATCTTCCGCTAAGGGATCGATCTCAAAACCGGCCAGCGGATCGGGTTGTTCCGCAGACATGGCGTCAAGGTCTGGTAGGTCTTCTGGTAGCTGCAGGGAGAGGGGTTCTTCCCAATTAGAAGCCAGGGGCGGATCTTCGAAGGCAGCTATTGGATCGGAGGGTAACATTCCAGCATTAAGATCTTCTTTTTCTTCTGGCACTTCTACAGGGCTACCAGATTCCCACATATCATCAACCAATGGCTCTATTTCAGAAACAACCAGGGGTTCAGCTTCTTCCAGATCCTCCACGGCAGAATCTCGAAACTCTTCAGGAATGTCCAGATCGCTGGAAAATCCTCCAGACGGAAGATTGTCTGATAAAACTTCAACATTGTCGAAGTCAACATCCGCTAACGGATCTAAATTTTCCAGGTCAAGATCGGTCAGCGGTTCGATTGTTTCTGATAAAGGCTGGAACTCATCCGGAGGAAGATCTTCCAAAAGCTCAGCTCCAGAACTAAATTCGTCTGGGGGAATATCTTCCAAAAGCTCAGCTCCAGCGCCAAATTCGTCTGGGGGGATGTCTTCCAATAGCTCGGCCCCAGCATCAAACTCATCCGGGGGAATGTCTTCTAATTCACCCAAATCTAGGCTATCTGGTGCTTCAGCCAGTTCATCATCAGGCTGAGAGACTTCGCCAGCAATATCGAGGGGTACATCTTCATCTGGTTGAGATTCCTCGCCAGCAATGTCGAGGGGCACATCTTCCCAAATCCCCACTTCAGAGGGGAATTCACCAGGCACGCTGTCTTGCAACAAATCGAGTTGGGGATAGAATTCGTCAGGCAACAGATCGGCTAGCGGTTCAGGTTCAAGTTCGACTTCTTCGGGAAGACTGTCATCAAACCCCACTCCATCAGCATTCCCCATTCCGCCCAGATCTTCCATTCCGTCAACATCAATCGGTGGGGTTGAAATATCGTTGAAGTTAGTCCCTGGTTGCGCTGAAATATCAAGATTTGTATCTGGCCAATCCGCCGTTAGATCGGCATTTTCTTCGAATGGAGGGTATAGAGCATCGACAGTCAGATCTTCTCCTGCTGATGTCGTGGGTGGCAATTGAGGCGGGGAATAGTCAGGCTGTGAGGTAGGGGACTGATTGACAAAGGCCCCTTCGTCTTTTCTCAGCGCTTTGGCGCAGAGGCTAATCAGCTGTTGCAAGTTAGACAGATTTTGGCGAATGGTATCGCGGCCTTCTTGTACTTGCTTGAGGTGAAAGGAGCGCAATTCTTTGTAGGGGCCGTTGTTGAGGAATGCACTGCCAACTTCATTATTAATATCGCCATCAATAATATTGAGTCGAGTCTGCATTCGCTGGCCAGTCTGTGTTTGACCTGTTTCTGTTGGACTCGCTCCGTTGGGTAGTGGAGAGGCAACCCAGGTGGTGACTTTTAATTCAATTGCTTCGCTGATTGCTAGCTTAAGGGCACTGGCAATATCGCCATTTCTGAGTGCCTGTTTGAAACCATCACTTGCTGCCATGACAATAACTCCCCGTTGAAGTAATGCGACTGCGAATTGAGTAATAAACTGTTTTTTTGCGAGATTGAAAGTGCTGGATTCCAAATATCTTGTCGCCAGACCAGGGTAAGGATGGCTCTCTCTAATTGGAGGGAGGTAAAGAAGGAGTGCTGGGCCGATTGGAATTGCCGCGTAGGGCAGAACGGGCGGAGGGGTTTGGGGAAAGCGAGCCAATCGTGCTTACTACAACACCCACCAACTGCTTTAAATTGTCCAGATTCTGCTGTACGATCTGTCGGCTTTCTCTAACCTGACTCACATGAAACTCCCGCAGCTCAGCATAGGGGCCGCTGTTGAGGAACTGATTGCCTACTTCATTGTCAATGTCACCATCGACGATGTTGATTCGGGTTCGCATCCGATAGCCCGGTTTCCCCCGATCGGATTCTGAAGGCGAATGGGTTGTGTCTGATGGTTCTACCCAAGTGGTAATTTCCAATTCGATTGCTTCGGTCAGGGCCACTTGAAGGGCTTCAAAGATGGAATTGGTATTGTCTGCATTAACGGCTTGGAGTTTCTCTCTGAATTCAACGCTTGCCTTTTTATCCTTTGTCCTCTTATCGCTTGTCACCATAAAATTGGCTATCCTCCTCAGTCAGGTAGAACAGTGTTCCTGGTTAATGCTAGGTTCAGTTTAGTAAAATTAAGCCCAAAAATCTTTTATTTATATCAAAACTCTACATCAATCTACTACAGAAATTCCCTATTAGTATAGGCTCAAAAAAAGTATAGGCTCAAAAAAAGAAGATACCAAACTTTGCTCGCTCAGGTTTTTCCCAGTTTAGTTGGGTTGGGGGATGTTTTAGCGGTTATTTGAAGTAGCCTGACATTGAGAAACTGAAACTTCACCAATTGAAGTTCAGTTTCTCGAGTCTTTTGTTAGAAGGCAGGTCGCAGAAGGCGAGGGCAGAACGGTTAAGATTTTGGTCATTAACTGAATGGTTTACTCTCGTTTAGATCGCTCCGTAACTTCCTATTTAAACGTTGACTAGTTTGAGACTTGTGGATTTTCTTGTAACAAAACTCTGAGTCATATTAAATAGAAGAGATTTAATCTATATTTAGTGGATTATGGCTTGTCGTTGCCTCTACATTTAGAGGAATTGGTATTGATGATGAGGGTTGAAAAGTTCTAAAGATCGAGTAGCTAAACACTCTGGATTCTCCTTAATCCCCCTACTCAAAGGGGACTTTCAGAAGGACTACCTCAATCGTGACAATCTTACCGTGGTTGCCTGCCTGGATGTTGGCATGGGCTTAAGTGTTGTAGATCTCAGCGTCCTGTTGAGCAAATTCTTTTTCGCTATGGCACGGTTGGCGAACTGCGATGAATTTGACGCTTCTACGCTCGTGCTGGGAAGCATGGAATTTCCTGGCGTTCTCGTGTCAGGTGTTGATGCGCTTCTACGCTCGTGCTGGGAAGCATGACACAGACAATCGCGGGATTGTATTCAAAAGCCTGCATTACGCCATTTAGACCACTTAAATTAAATTACACTTAATTGCTTTTTTTTGGATGCGGGTTATTGCTGAATTGTCTTGCTACATCGTTCGGGTCAAAGCTATGATTGAAATACAATCAACTCGATAAGGATGTTATCAATGATGCAAAAAAATGGACAAGCATTCCTGGCTTTTTGTCTGGTTTTTTGCTGGCGCTTTCGGGAAATGCCAATGTCCATGCTGCTCCAACGATTACTTGTAACGGTGATGGCAGCGTTACTATTCAGGCTGAATCTGCGATCGGCAGTGCTAATTTACAATCCCAAAATACAGCGACCCCATTAGAGAATGGTGACTTTACAATCTTTTTTGTGGGAAACAATTTTCCTCCTCTGGGAGATGGTGTGGATGAATTCACGCGCTGGGATTTTGACTTTGCAGGTGTCAGTTTCAATAGTGCCTTGCTGAGTGCAGCTAGACTCAACTTAACTTTGGATGCCAGAGGAATGAAGCTTGTACCTAACCTGGAAGGTCAATGCTTTTATTGGAGGCGCTAGTGCTTGATTTTGCGTGCAAAGTTTTCAACTCGCTATTTGAGCAGCCTTGCTTAGCAAGGCTGCTCAAAATAACCTATTTTTTAGCGTCAGCACCAAGGAATAAGGGTTAGCGCTCCCTAAGGGGGCGCTAACCTTCCAAGTTGTGTTGTCAGGTTATGCTGGCGTTTGTTTTTAATTAATGGTTTTAGTTAATTTGAAGGTTAGACAGCAACTTTGTCGGTCTGTTCGATGCGGGTACCCAGAACTTTGAGAAATTCGGCCAGCCAGCGGGGATGGGCGGGCCAGGCGGGGGCGGTGATGAGATGGCGGTCTGCGATCGCGCCATCAACTGGAATATCCACATACTCTCCACCGGCAGCGTGCACTTCTGGGGCGCAGGCTGGGTAGGCCGTACAGCGCTTCCCCCGAAGGATATTCGCAGCAGCCAGCACTTGCAACCCGTGACAGATCGCGGCAATCGGCTTTTTCTCCTGGTCAAACTGTTGCACCATCTCCAGAACCGCTGGGTTGAGCCGAAGATATTCGGGTGCCCGTCCCCCTGGAACCACCAGCGCATCATAATCACCTGGCTTTACCTCTGCAAACGCTGCATTCAAGGTGAAGTTGTGCCCAGGCTTTTCGCTGTAGGTTTGGTCGCCCTCAAAATCATGGACTGCAGTCCGCACGCTCTCTCCCGCACGCTTGTCGGGGCAAACCGCATGAACCGTATGGCCAACCATCTGCAGTGCCTGGAATGGCACCATCACCTCATAATCTTCTACATAGTCGCCCACCAACATTAAGATCTTTTTCCCAGGCATAATGGCCTCCGTTATTTCATTCGATCGCCCTCTTGGAAAAGTCGGTGTGCTTGCACACGCGATCCTGAATGGACGTCGTTATAACTTTAGTTTTTATGACACTACCAGAATAGAGTAGGACATAACAAAACGCTCAAAACCAGATGGAGTCAACCTTTCCCTCTTGCCTCCTGCCTTCTGTCTCCTGCCTTTTGTTCGGCAATGCTGCCTGACCCTGCGGAAATGGATATCCATACTTTTTTAAGGTGATGCTTCTGCCAGACGCTCCATGTTAGGATGAATAACCGCTGAACTTTGTAGTCTTTAGTTAGAAATCAATTCCATCTATGGCCTTGCTGCAAGAGCGCAAACACGAAATTATCGCTGAATATCAGGTTCACGAAACTGACACCGGCTCAGTCGAGGTTCAGGTCGCCATGCTGACCGAACGAATTAACAAACTGAGTACGCATCTGAAAGCCAACAAGAAAGATCATGCCTCCCGTCGAGGATTGTTGAAAATGATTGGGACGCGCAAGCGATTGCTCGCTTATATCCAGAGAGAAGACCGCGATCGCTATCGTGCTTTAATTACCCGCCTCGGCTTGCGCGGCTAGGGAGCGCTTGTTATGGCCTCTAACTCTAAATCCGAGTCCTCTAAATCCGATCGCCTGCCGTTTGAGCCGAAGAAAAAAGCGGCCAAAGATCGCCCATCTGCCTCAGAGAAGACACCCCGCAAAGAGTCTGCTTCTGTCAAATCAGGGACGCGAAAAAGCCGCGCTCGGGGTTCTGCTGAGCGCACCGATCGTTCAATCCCAGAGGTGGTGAGCAAGCGGATGGTGCGTCGGATTGCTTTCTTCTGCGGTTTTCCAACACTGATGGGCATCGCAACCTTTGTTCTCAGCTATTTCATCATTAGTCGGGAATGGTTTGAGTTGCCCCATGTTGCTGTTTTGTTAGTGAGCATGGGTTGGTTTGGGTTGGGCGTATTAGGAGTCACCTATGGAGCGCTTTCAGCCTCCTGGGAAGAGGAAGAAGCGGGTGGCCTTTTGGGTGTGAAAGAGTTCAACACTAATTTAGGCCGTACTCTCGCGGCCTGGCGCGAAGCGAAACAGCGCAGTAATGCGGGATCCAGTTGAATTTGGTGATAGGCAATCGGTTTCAGGCGATCGGTTTCAGGTGCCAGGTTTTAGATTTCTGGGAAGTCATGGGAAAGGTTCATTATTACTTCCTCCCTGTTGCCTGTTCCCTGTTCCCTCAATCCGTATTACTTCCTCCCTGTTCCCTATTGCCTGTTCCCTGTTTCCTCAGTTCCTTTATTGAAATTCTCTTAATGAAAGCGATTTTGTTCGCTTGATTTGATAGGTTTAACCTTTACGTCTATTCAGTGTCGCCTCTTCTTTATCGTTACTAAGCAACATCACAGGGATTATTAGACATGATTGTCGTTATGAAAAATGGCTCCCCAGAGCCGGAAATTGCGCGCATCAGCCTGGAACTCCAGGAAATGGGGCTGACCCCCGAAAAGATTGTTGGCCAGCAAAAGGTTGTCATTGGACTGGTTGGCGATACGGCTAGCTTTGATACCTTGCAAGTTCAGGAGATGAGTCCCTGGATCGAGCAGGTTTTGCGGGTCGGTAAGCCCTTTAAGCGAGCTAGCCTTGAATATCGTCACGGACAACCGAGCGAGGTGGTTGTGCCAACGCCTGCAGGTAAGGTGATTGTGGGCCAGCATCATCCGATCGCAATTGTTGCTGGCCCCTGTTCGGTGGAAAACGAACAAATGATTATTGAAACGGCAAAACGGGTCAAAGCAGCAGGGGCACATTTCCTTCGCGGGGGGGCTTACAAACCCCGAACTTCCCCTTATTCTTTTCAGGGGCATGGGGAAAGTGCTCTGGGGTTGCTGGCGGCAGCTCGAGAAGAAACGGGTCTTGGCATCATGACGGAGGTGATGGATACGGCGGATGTGGATAAGGTGGCAGAGGTAGCGGATGTGCTCCAGGTGGGGGCGCGGAATATGCAGAACTTCGCCTTGCTGAAGAAGGTGGGAGCTCAGAAAAAGCCGGTGCTGTTGAAACGAGGGATGTCGGCCACGATTGAAGATTTGCTGATGGCGGCGGAGTATGTGCTAGCGGCGGGAAATCCTAATGTTATTCTTTGCGAGCGCGGCATTCGCACCTTCGATCGACAGTATGTGCGCAATACGCTGGATCTATCTGCGATCCCGGTGCTGCGATCGCTAACTCATTTGCCAATTATGATCGATCCGAGCCACGGTACGGGCAAGTCAGAGTTTGTGCCCACGATGGCCCTGGCTGCGATCGCAGCTGGCACTGATTCTTTGATGATCGAAGTTCATCCCAACCCTGCCAAAGCATTATCCGATGGCCCGCAGTCGCTGACTCCAGACCGTTTCGATCGTCTGATGCAGGAACTAGCAGCCATCGGCAAAGTTACAGGCCGTTGGCCAGAGCGAGTGCCAGTCCTCGCGTAGACAAAGAGTTCATGGTCGAAACAGGATGTTTGGACGCGCGGCTAAACTTCGCACGGCCAAGCATCTTTTTCTTGGGAAATTTAACGATTATGGCAGAGGGCAGAAGGCAGAGGGCAGAAGATAGAAGAGCAAGCCTGGAGCCTGAAACCTAGTCCACCGGATAACCTGCCGCCGCGATCGCATCCCTCACCGCAGCTTCAGCCATCTGCGTTTCCACCTTGACCCATTTTGTCGCCGGATCCGCATCAATGGTTGCGGCCGGATCCACCGCATTCACTGCCTTCGCGATCGTCTCCGCACAAGCCGAACAGGCCATACTGGGAACCTTCAATTCTAATGCCATAACAAACTCCGTCAAGGGTTAATAATCCATCTGGAGAGCGAGCGATCATCAACTCCCAATGAAGATCGAACAATAAAACAAGTAGCACTGATAGCAATTTCGGATGGTCCCATCCAGAGATTAGCAACAACGAAAATTTGAGGCAATCACCCAAATTTCCAATCGATCGGGTTCCAGTTTCCTCGTCCAAGCTGGCACTACCGCTCCCCTCAAACCCATCCTTACAGATCGCTCTCCACCTTCTGCCCTCTGTCTCCTGCCCTCTGCCCTCTGCCCTCTGCCTCCATCAAAGCCGCTTCAAATCCACATACTCGGTCAGCAACTCTTCTGCAGATAGCGTATCGCCCTCTGCCTGAGGCGTCCACAGCACTTCAATAGCCAGGAGTTGGTCGCTGCCTACCGAACCCAGCTGTCTCAACGCCTGACGCAATTCCTCTGCTTCCTGGATAACAGGCAAGGATACTTTGTTCTGTGTTCCCACCAACAGCGTCACCACAAGATATGCTCCAGTTCCTTCCAGATTGTCTGCATCCGTTTGAGCCAGGGCACTTTTTTCAGCCTGCCTCAACTGATTATTGACATTTGAGAGCGTCTCCGCAGTGAATTTGCTCCGCTCCGCCAAACTCAGCTGATTAAACACCGTTTCCGCTGCATTCAAACGACACTGCTGCGAATCCGCAGCCCCATAGACCCAGTACTCCGGATGGCGCAGCAACGCTAGCGTTGCTTCCTGTAAAACTTGCACCCGGCCAGATGCAGATCCTGTGTCAGCAGTCTGGGCCATTTTGTTCAGGTCTGCCTGCAAGCTGCGTGCCGAGGCCAACAACCCCACTTGCAAACGAGCGATGGAAATATTGGGATTAGGATTGCTGTAGACTGTTCCCTCCGAACCCTCTTCGCGGAAACGGCGAAAAGTCTGAACCAGAAAACCAGCAATCGCCAGAAAAATTAACAGGGTAAACAATCCCCCCCCGCCAAACCCAATAAAGGGAATAAGAAACGGAAATCCTATGCCCCCACCGCCAGGATAATAGCCTCTAGTCGGAGAAGAACGATAGCTCCTGGGAGCCGAATAGGAACGGCTTGGCATGCTGAAGCTGCCACCGCCAATGCGACCACCGCTGCGAGCTGCGAGCGCTCCATCAACCTGACTGAAAACCAGAGCCACAATCAGCAGAAAAATGAAACTGCAACGCAACATGAATTTGAGTGCTGCAGCGAGTCGCGTTAGCGCAGCCTTTCCAAGGGAAAATTGCATAGATTTCAATGTCTTGTTAAACCCGAAAAATAGTTGGCGCATCATTATCATCTATATTTTAATTTGGTAGAGTGCGGTGCTATCTCATAAAAGCTCTGACTGCAGATCTATGACAGATCCTCCTTCTACTCTATCGTTTCTCGACCTGAATGATACTGTTTGCAAACCAGAACCGCAGATAGCAATCTTCAGTTATTGACTAAAGAGTTGTTGATTAAAGACGATCTAAGTCAAAATCCAAAATCCAAAATACGATCTTGGCAGATCGAGCTATCTCAAGGTTGGCAAAATGTTAAGCAATATTTCGCCTTTTTCCCCAACCCAGCTCTATTGCATCCAATAAACCTGTCCGAGAACTGGAGTGGAAGCCCACCTCAGATGGGCTTCCACTCCAATTTCCGAATGAGTCTAATTCGCTGGGTCAGGCTCATAGAGTAGGGGAATCCGAACTGTTGTTAGCGGATAATCTTCTACCCCAGACCGCAGCCGATCGGTCAAGATCTATCGTTAAGATCCACTCAGTACTTACGATCGAGACGCAACACCATGCTAGAACAAGGCACAATCAGTATTCATACTGAGAATATTTTTCCGATTATCAAAAAATCTCTTTACTCTGACCACGAGATCTTCCTGCGGGAGCTGGTCTCCAACGCAGTAGACGCTATTCAGAAGCTAAAGATGGTTTCTCGTCAGAGCGACTCGAATGTTGTTGTGGGCGAGCCGGAAATTAAGCTTGCCGTTGATAAGGGTAAAAAAACCCTGTCAATAACCGATAATGGAATTGGCATGACCGCTGATGAGGTCAAGAAATACATCAATCAGGTTGCCTTCTCAAGTGCGGAAGAATTTATCCAGAAATACAAGGACAGTAGCGAAGGCAATCAAATTATTGGCCACTTTGGTTTGGGCTTCTACTCATCCTTTATGGTGGCCAGTAAGGTCGAAATTGACACTCTTTCCTATCAAGAAGGAGCGCAGGCAGTTCACTGGACCTGTGAAGGAAGCACCGAATTCAAGCTAGAGGATTCTGACCGCAGCGATCGCGGCACCACCATTACCCTGACCCTCCAAGAAGAGGAGGAGGACTTCCTCGAACCGGCCCGGATTCGTCAGCTGATCAAAACCTATTGTGACTTCATGCCTGTTCCCATTCGTATGGATGGTGAAGATCTCAACCGGCAGAAGGCTCCCTGGAAAGAAACCCCCAACAGTTTGAGCAAGGAAGACTACCTGGAGTTTTACCGCTATCTCTATCCCTTCGAGGAAGAGCCGTTGCTCTGGGTTCATCTCAACACAGACTATCCCTTTGTCATCAATGGCATCCTCTATTTCCCCAAACTGAAACCGGATGTGGATCTCACCCAGGGAGATATCAAACTCTTTTGCAACCAGGTCTTTGTTAGCGAACACTGTGAAGAGATCATTCCCAAATTCTTGCTGCCCATGAAAGGGGTACTGGACAGCACAGACATTCCGCTCAATGTCTCCCGCAGCGCCCTACAAATGGATCGCACCGTACGTAAGATCGCAGATTACATTGCCAAAAAAGTTGCCGATCGTCTCAAGGGACTCTATCGCGAGAGTCTGGATGAATACGTCCGCTGCTGGCAAGATGTGGGGACTTTTGTGAAGTTCGGATCGCTTAACAACGACAAATTCAAGAAGCAAGTCGAAGATATCGTCATCTACCGCAGCACCAAAGATACGGGCGAAGCGGCTGCGGATGAAGCGGCTGCAACGCCAGAAGTTCAGGTTCAGACCGAAGAAGGTGATGCCTGGGAAGATGTGAAGTCAGATGACGGCCAGAAGAACGGTCTGGCAAAGCAGTACACCACCCTGAAGGATTATCTGGAGCGCAACAAAGAACGTCACGAAAATCGTGTCTTTTATGCCACTGATGAAGCCAATCAAGCCTCCTATATTGCCCTGCACAAGAATCAGGGGCTGGAAGTTGTGTTTATGGATGGCTTTATCGACACGCATTTCATTTCTTTTCTGGAACGGGAACACACCGATGTCAAGTTTGCTCGGGTGGATTCTGAACTCGACGACACCCTGCTGGAAAAAGATAAAGCTGACGAGATTGTGGATCCGAAGACGAACAAGACCCGCAGCGAGATGATTAAGGAGCTGTTCGAGAAGGCGATTAATAAGCCCAAGGTCAATGTTCGCACCGAATCGTTGAAGGCTGACGATCCCCAGGGAACGCCGCCAGCGATGGTCTTGTTGCCAGAGATTCTCCGCCGTCTGCGGGATATGAATGCGATGATGCAGCAGAAGTTCGATCAGTTTCCTGATGAGCATATCCTGGTGGTGAATACGGCTCACCCGCTGATTCAAAATATCCTCAACCTTAGCCAGGGTAGCATTGTTCAAGGTGGCGGTGAGTCACCTTCGGGTGCCCTGGCTACGGCGCTCTGTCAGCATGTCTACGATCTGGCGTTGATGTCTCAGAAGGGCTTTGATGCGGACGGTATGAAATCTTTTGTGGCACGCTCGAATCAAGTGCTGACGAATCTGACTGAGAAGTGAGATCGGTAGGTTATCTATCCTGAAACGTTTTTCACCACAAAGGCACAAAGTTCACGAAGCATGCTTTGTGTCCTTTGTGCCTTTGTGGTTCGGGAAATGATTTTGCTTGCTAGGGATTTGAGTTGTGGTTGTATCGAAGCTGAAACGAGCCTTCCTGTTGCTCAGTGCGGGCATAGCCATGCTGCCGTTCTTGCTCTATATCGATCTGTTACTGCGTCGCCCGCCGCGAACGCCCAAACACCAGCAGCTGTTTCGTGGGGTTGTCTACCAACGGGTGCCGCGTTCGGTGCCGCGTCCGATGGTGCTGCACATCGTCAGCGTCGATCTGACTGCGCCTGGAATTGACCTGCTGGTGACGCCGGGACAGCCTGCCGCTGACGACCGGGAGGTTGGGGCGCAAACGACAGCTAGTTTTCTCGAAACCTATGGGCTGCAGCTGGCGATTAACGGCAGCTTTTTTAAACCGTTCTATTCCCGGACGCCGTTTGATTATTATCCGCGCTCGGGCGATCGGGTGGATGCGATCGGTCAGGCTATTTCTAGCGGGACTACTTATTCTCCAGCTGAAGCGGGTTGGTCGGTGTTGTGTCTTTCTGCTGACCAGATTGCCCGCATTGCGCCAGTACGCTGTCCAATGGGAACGATGCAGGGTGTGCTGGACGGGATATTTTGCTGCGGCATGGCAAGCCTGTTGCCCTGAATAATGATAAGTATCAACGAAGTGCATTGCCGCGTACTGCGATCGCAGTCGATCGCAAGGGCAAGCAGTTGTGGCTGATTGTGGTGGATGGTCGTCAACCTTTTTATAGCGAAGGTATAACCTTAGCAGAACTGACCGAAACTATCCTGAACCTGGGGGCTGATGCGGCGCTGAATTTAGATGGTGGTGGCTCAACAACGCTGGTCGTTGCAGACGGGAAGCGGGTGCGATCGCGAAATGCTCCCATTCACACTCGTATTCCTATGCGTCAGCGCCCGGTTGCCAACCATGTCGGAATTTATGCCCGACCCATTTCCTCCCGAAACAATTGGGAGCTATATTGATAACCATTTTGAACGTACATTTCAGGCACAGGAACGCATCTGGGTGCTGAAGAACAAGCACCTGGAATACAAAATCGATGCCCATGACAAACGGTATACCAATATGTTGGAGCTGACAGATGAGGAACTTGAAGAAATTATCCGTTTTATCCAGGAGAAGGATTTATTGCAGACAGTCGACAAAGAATTAAATGCTCAATTCCCCTTCAATGAAGGTAGGCTGATCGAAGCGATCCGGGGCAGCCTGCATCTAAACGGCCACGAGGTTGAAATCCATTTCCAGGCGGAGGGGCCAGATTTACTAGAAGAGGATATACAGGGGGGGGTTTAAAAAAGTTGGAGCAGATTTTTTATCAAATTATTGAAACGCATTGAGAAGCAAATCAGGTTGACGATTGGTTTCCCTGTGCGATCGCGAACAATAAACCTCCAATCCGCTTCCGGGTGTTGAAAAACGGTAGTCCTCCAGAGGTGAGGATTTTGGAGCGCGCAGGCTCCACCTGCGCGCTCCAAAATCCTGACTCGTTTACCACTACCAAAAAACGACATCAGTTAAATGTCCTATGCTCTGCTATCACCTGCCCCCATGGACTGGTGGACACGACTTGGAAGGTTAGCGCTCCCTTCGGGGGCGCTAACTCCCATTCTTTCGTGCCAGAACGGGAAAATGGGTTATTTTGAAAGCCTTGCGGAGCAAGGCTTTCAAAATAACCTTCCAACGTCATGTGGTGGATTTTTTTCCTTCTGCTCTTTTCAATCGGAGTGGAGCCAATCTTTACCCAACAGCTTCGCCTACCTATCAGTCAGATCGTTTTCTCTTTCCTGAAGACTTTTCTCCCTGGCAATCAGCGCTTGCAACATATCATCCAGGTGCTGCTTCTGCACTTTCAGATCTTCTTCCAGGGTTTGCACAGTGGCACGACGGGCCTCGATTTCAAGCGCACGTCGTGCCAGATCCTGACTTTTCAACGTCAGCTCTTGCCGCCATTTCTCGGCTTTGTCTACTTCTCCCTTGAGGAAATCGGGAGTAATGCCAATGCTGAGATATTGGCTCACAATCTCCAGAATCCAGTCCGTTGCAACTTGAATATTTCGAGGCTGATGCGCCTCATCGATCTCCACCAGCACCAGCACCCCTTCATGCCAGGAATCGATGTCGCTTGCCACAATAAAAGCATTGTCAGAGCGATGGGGAAGAAGATGCCAGGTTTTGTCAGCATGCTGCTGAGCCAGCAGTTGCAGTCCCTGTTTCCCTGACAATTGTTGGATTTGGACTTGGGCGAGATGAAGCATTGCTCGCTCTTTCTGTTTCCTCACCCTTCATCATATCTTGCTCTGCCAAAACAACTGGATTGATATTTAGCAGTTTTGTTCCTGACGAAATCTATCCTTGAGAGGAGGTCTGAAAAGTCCTGAGATCGATAGAAAAATGTTGTCACTTCTTCTCTCGCCTCTAAAAAGCAGGGCTTGCGATCGCATTTTTCCTATTAAAGTGGGGATAGAAGAGATTGCGTGCAGCGCATACCGCACGAACGAATACTTTTCAAACCATTTCGGGGTAGCAATCGCCAAATAAAGATTTTTGAGCGCGGAGGGGAAACTGCCGCGCTCGAAAATCTTTATCAACTGAGGAATATTGCGCTAGAAAGTGTCTGCCTTCAAGTACATGTGCAGAGAAGAGATATAGAAAGTGTCTGCCTTCAAGTACATGTGCAGAGAAGAGATATAGAAAGTGTCTGCCTTCAAGTACATGTGCAGAGAAGAGATATAGAAAGTGTCTGCATTCAGGTACATGTGCAGAGAAGAGATCAAGCATTACGCTGCTTCTTAGACCAGGCACCCAGGCCAACTGCAGCGAGAAAACCCAAAAGCAGCGAAGGTTCGGGAACTTTCGCAGTCGGTTCGTCATGGTACAGCCACTCCGCTTTGCTCTTGGTGTCGGCGAAGTTGTATCTATAGTCGCCAGTGGGGTTGCTGAACCAGGATCCAAAGTGAAGTTCCTTTCCACCGTTGCCATCATCACGCATTTCTAGCTCTGCCACGCACCCTCGGCAATGATAGCGGTTATCGGCCATACCCTGCCAGCCGGTGAGGGGAATGTCGTCATCGTTTCCCCCGATCCAGTCGATTTCATCAGGGTTTGGATTGCCGTTGGCATCGGTACCGGGCCGGTTGAACCCCGATTCGTGGGTAAACGACATGGAAAGCGAACTCCATTGCAGGGCATCAATGTCCTGGGTGTTGCGATACCCGCCCACCTCGCCATTGGCAAACAGGTCGTTCACCATGTCTCTATAGGGTTCAGTCTCCCCTGAAAAGGCATCCCCATAGAGTGACATACCCGTTAGCTGGATCTCGACCCCCAGGGTGGTGCCAAACCGCTGGCTATTCTGATTGGAAATGGCAGTGACCATGGAACCGGTGATGGTGGCATCCCCGGTGTTGTCGTCAATTTCCATCAGCATATCTTCCCAGATCCAGTTATGCCTTCTCCGGCGAACCTCATTGCCCAAATTGTTGTAATTGCCGATGAATAGACCGGCAGCACCAGCTTGATAGTAACCGTCCCGGCGACAATCAAACTCTGTCCCGCACATACCTGACAACGAAAGGCCGATTGTTCCTGCGGTTGCCCTGGTTGCAACGCCTCCGGTCAAGGCCAGCAAAGCGGCTGTTGCGAGAAGCGGCTTTGCTAGGGTTAAAAGAGTATTCCTGTTCATATTCGCTCTCCTGAAGATTGAACACCATCCCTAATATGTTGAGTTCCATCATAGGGACTATTGCGTATTGTTCCTACTATCAAAAGTGTGATTTTGAGTAAAGTTTCGATGAATTTTCAGAGCTTGCCATATATTGCATTGTCTGAATTGTCAATATCCTTTCTTGGCTTATCTGTGGGTGGAAGCCCTGATTTTTCTTAAAGATTTGATGAAGCGAGGGAGCGATCTCATTTTTCAAAATTGCAATGACAAGGATTTCATATCTCTATATTCTAAACGCATCGGCAAAAACGAATTTTCTCTCTCAAGTCAAGGAAATGAATTGTTTCGATCGGGGCTTCTGGTGAGAATTGGAGTTGAACAATTGTTAGCATGGTGTTGTTTAAGCCTCCAGAGCGAGTGAGATTGCAATAGTAAAATTGTTTACAATTTATTTGAATCTATGTTGTGGCCTATCAGGTTCTCTCAATAAAGCAATTGAGCATTTATGAAGGCAGGAGGCAGAGGGCAGAAGGCCGGAGGGGAAGGTTGACTGCATCTGGCTTTGAGCTTTTTGTTACGTCCTAATCTATTCTCGTAGTGCCACACAAGAATTCCCAGCTAATCAGCGAGCCATTGTCTATGAGTGCCATTGAACAGTAATTGGTTTACCAGCCAGCGACAGAAACTAAAAATCGGAAACAGATACGGGAAAATCCTTTGGCAACTTGGTAGTTGCGGGTGGATCAATCGATAACTCGAGCATGGAGGTTCTGGATCTGCGATGCAAGTTGTAGCAAATAGCCCCGTTCGTGCTGTTGAATCTGGAGCAATGCCCCAACTAGATTGGGCTATTCTGGCAAAAAATTCTGTTAGCCTGGATGAAGCGGTGTTGAGGATTGGTGAGATCTATGCGTTTGGTACGCATCCGTATTTGTTGTGGATGCAAGCGCCTGGAACGTCGCGGGCGGCGTTTCTGCGAACGCAGTTACCGTTTCGGTTTGCAGTGGAGTCGTTTTCCCAGGCGCTAGCGGCGGTGCTGGCGCGGATGCCAGTTGTGGAGCAACGGTTGCCGCTGGTTGACAATATCTGGGAGGAGCACGGTCGCGGTTCGAGTTTGCGATCGCATAAATCCACGTTCCAGCAATACTTGCAAGCCCTGGGCGCAACTGCGCCTGAGTTGCAAAGTCCCTGTTCGCTGCCTGTGCTTGCGTTCAACCAATCGATTCTGAACTATTGCCTGACGCAAGCGGGCGAGGCAGGAGCGGCGCTGTTGGGCACGATCGAATATCTGTATATTGAGGTCAGCGCTGCGATCGCACGTACCCTACATCAGCGCTGCTGGGCAACTGTCGGTAGTCAGGCTCATTACAACCTCCACGAGAAATTAGATGTCGAACATGCCCAGGAGTTGCTACGACTGGCTCAATCTGCCTGGGACGATCCTCGCAGTCGCCCCCAAATTGCCCAGGCATTAACCCTGGGGGCTTATTATTTTTGGACGCTCTACAATGGTCTGTTGTTATGACTTTTAATCGCATCTCTCCTCTAACGTCTGAGATTGCCTTTTCCCAGGTGCGAGAGGATCCCAACATCGAGCAACGGGTTGTACAACACTTAGCTAAACGTCAAGAACGACCGCTCCGGGTGCTGCTGGTTGCATCAGGCGGCTGCACGGCGCTGAGTCTGCTGGCTGTTCCTGCGATCGCACACATTGAGGCTGTGGATCTCAACCCAGCGCAACTGCATCTGGTGGAACTTCGGCGACAGGCATTGATGCACCTGACCCTGGCAGAGCAAATGACCTTGATGGGTTCTGCAATTAACCCTGCGATCGCGCCCCAATCTCCAGCCGCGACCGAGACCCTGGAGATGAATGCCCTGGACATTAGACCGGTTCGAGAACTGGAGTGGAAGCCCCCCTCTGGGGGGCTTCCACTCCAATTACCGCATGAGTCTATTGATGCTCTGGGAAAAGAACGGCTAGACCTTTACCAGCGTCTGCGGTCGTTTCTACCCGACGATAGCCGCAGCTTTTGGGATCGGCAACCACAACAACTGGCTTGTGGCGTCAATCATTCCGGTCGCTTCGAGGCGCTTTTTCGCGAACTCGCCGCTCAATTCAGGGCTGCTGGTCTGGATCCCCTGCAGCGTCCCCTGGAGGCAGTCGCCGCTCCAGAGTGGCGAGCCACTTTCGAGACCGTCTTCGAACGGAACAAGTTAGCCCATATCTTTGGCGAAGCAGCTGTTAGCTACTCCATGGATCGGAGCTTCGGCGAGCACTTTGCCGATGTCTTTGCTCAGGTATTGCAGCGTCCTTCTCCAGCAGAGAACTACTTTGTCGCTCAAGTGTGGGCTGAGCGCTATGTCACAGGTAAAAATGGCACCCCACCCTATTTGCAAGCCACGGTTCAAACGGCAATTCGGCAATTGGGAGCCGATCGCCTCAAACTCCATTGCGGCGAATTCGTCGCAACCCTGAGCCAACGAACAGAAACAGAAGGGTTTGACCTGATTCAATTGTCTAATCTTTCGGACTGGATGCCCCCAGCCGACCTGCAACGGATGCTTGCCACTGCCGTTCGCTGTTTGAAGCCAGGAGGGGCATTGATTGGCCGACGACTGAATGGCGACCATCATTTAGCAGCGGCAATGGCAGAACAAACCCAGGTGGACTCCTCCCTCAGCGCTGAGTTACTGGCCGCCGACCGTTCCTTCTTCTACCGCGAGGTGGTGGTTGGCTTTCGTGACTGAAGGCGATCGAGGCAGAGGGCAGGAGGCAGAGGGCAGAAGGTAGAGGGCAGAGGACAGAGGACAGAGGACAGAAGGGGAAAGATTTACGATATGAAATTTCAACCGATCGCGATTGACGAACGTTCCTTATTTCAGGCTAGAATCATGGCCCTGGAACAGACGGCGAGGTATCCTCTGGGAAATGACTTCTTCCAATTAGACCATGGCCGCGACTATTTTGCCTTCTTCGATCGCTTAGGCGAACTGCAATACTATGCTGCCATTGATAGCGATCTCGTCTGTGCAGTGGGGGCAGGGATCTTGCGCCAGCTGCCCTATCGTCAAACAGAGGCTGCCCGCGATGCCTGGTATCTCTGCGACCTGAAAGTCCATCCCCGCTACCGCCGTCGTAATTTACCGCTTAAGGTGTTTCGTTGTGGCTTTTATGCTAATGTCCATCGCTGCGATCGCGGCTACGCCATCTCCATGAATCCCGGCGACGGTAGCGCCAACCGCGTCGTTCGCCTGTTAGAACGGTTCACGCCTGCCAGACTCAGCCGCACCGTCGCCCTCAATCTTTATTCACTCGACGCGAGCGACATGGCGGATCTGGAACCCTTGCTAATCGAATATCGGGGAGCCATTTCCTATCTTTCCTTGCAGGGGGTCAAAGATTTGCGACTGCAAAGTACCGGGCAGATCTTGCCGCTGCTCCATGTTCAGTGGGGCAGCACCGCACAACCTGGCCAAACTGCACCTCAGCCTGGGTATGTCCACATGTTCTGCTCGCCGCAGGACGATGAGCTTGCGATCGCGATCGCAGCCAGAAACATTCACCCCAGCGCCACCGCCACCGTCATCAGCCACGGCATGGACAATAGCGACTGGCGCTTCATCTTAACCAGCGACATTTGAGGGATTTTAGATTTTAGATTTTGGATTGCTGCAAAAGGCATGAGAAATGACCTTGAAGACTCTCTCATCCAGGTTAGCGGTTTTGTCGCTCGCTGCCTGAATATCGCATCACCAACCACAGGCGCAGATGGCATGACAATTCAACCATTTTTTCGACAGGGGAATCGTTAACAAGGTGGGTCCTTCCTTCAACTCCATCAGAAAGGGTTGCCGCCCTGACTGATTGGAACCCCCACTCAGATAGGTTCGCCCGGAAACAAAGGCTTCAACTGTCCATCCGCCTGAAGTAACCTCTGCTGATCGAAGAGTCGTAATCGAGGTGCCGTCGTGAAAGAGCACCTCACCATCAGGCCCTTGCAACAAACTACCGTTTAGCTTAGGAACGTCCAAAACGAAACGAGCACCCTGAAATTTCTTGGGTAGCAGATTTGCTTCTCCAGCAAAAATCTCAAACGAAGCCAGAGCAGACCTGCCCAACAGCGTCACCTGATGGCCCGTGACAAAAGCACGATTGAGGAGGGTACTATAGCGACTCTGGGTCGGACTACAGGCTCTCAACAAATGCCATACTATAGAAATACAGGGTTTTTTCATCAGTTCGGGTAAGGCCACAGGTGAGCCGAGGGTCGGTGGCAATTGCTGCAGATCGAGCGGGGCCATGTAGTCTACTTCACCGCCGTCGATCCAGAGCCAGCCGTCTTCACTCAACACCAGGGTATTAATGCGTCCGAATTCGCGTTGCGGAACGGGCACCTTGGCCAAGAGCATTGGATCGTCTCCCTGGGTCAACCATAGGCGACTGCCGAAGCCATCTAGATGGAACGGTTCTCCCTTAACACTGAACGTAATTTTTGGCGATTCTTCATTGATTAGTCGATCGACAGAAGGAGGTTGTAGCTCCTGAGTAAATCGTTCTACACAGTAATCCGCTAAAGGGTTGGCCCGCACTGGCGGAGCAACCCAAAGCATCGCCGCAGTCAACAGCCAGACGCGATGGCGGTACCAACTAAATACCCAATTAGCAATGCGTTGCGGTTGCAAAGAAGGGATTAAAGGCATGGGACAGGATCTCAACTGTATCAATTTCCTAATATCACCAATCGACTCATTCGGAAATTAAAGTGGAAGCCACCCTCCGAGGGGCTTCCACTCCAGTTCTCGGACAGGTCTAATCGACGTTCTATCTATTTTCAAGGGAGAGGGGTTGATTGGGATTCAGGGGAGCCATACAGGGTGTGGTGGGCGAGGCCCGCACCAAAAAATAACGGCTGTATACTGCGATGCCCTTGGTTCCCACAGAGAAAACCAGGGCTTCCTCTGGCGCTCGCCCAATCCGCTCAGGAAGATGAGTAAAGTACGGGTCTGGGACAATGGCAACCGTCTGCAACCTGCCATCAATTTGTACCGCGACGCTGTGTTTTGAAATCACCCAGAGGTGCGGATCGTCTGAAAACACAAATGGGTATAGCCCGCCATCTTTGATGTCGTCTGGTAAGGGAATTGGATTCAGGGTTGGTCCTGGCTGAAGCTCCATCAGAAAGGGTTGGCGTCCTTCCAGAGCAGGACTTTTTAGAAATGTCCGTCCAGGGTTATCTGTATCAACGAGCCACTCTACGCCGGTGTCGTTTTTGGGTCGATCGGGGAAGTCAGTCAGGAGAGGGGTGATTGAAACACCGTCGTAGAAAAGCGCCTCACCAGCACGGCCGCGCAGCAAACTACCGCTCAAATGGGGGATGTCAATTTCAAAATCAGTACCATGGAATTTACCTGGCAAACGTTTTGCTTCCCCAGCAACGATCTCGAATGAAACCAGCGATGGCCAACCCAACAGCGTCACGCGATGGCCTGTGATAAAGGCCCAATTGAGGGTGTTACTATAGCGGCCCTGAGCGCGCATGCACGAACCCAGAAAATGAAAGAGGGCAGGGCAGGGCTGTTCCGTCAAATCGGGCAGAGCTACAGGCTGCCCAAGAGTCGGGGGTTGCTGCTGCAGATCGAGCCGTGCCATGTAATCTATTTCATCACCATCAATCCAGAGCCAACTATCTTCTCCCAAAATTAGAGCATCGATTATTCTGAATTCGCGTTGTGGAACAGGGATCTGGGCCAGGGGAGTTGGGTTGTCTCCCTGCGTCAGCAGCAGCCGATCGTAGGAGGCAGCCACGTGAAACCTCTCTCCTCTTACGCTGAAAATGCTGAACCTGACTTCTGCTGTCTCCTCCTCAACGGTTTGAGCAGCGGTTGGGGATTGTTTCGGTCCCACCCGCGTCAGACAATAGCCTGCCAGAGGATTGGCTAGAGATGGAGAGGCAACCTGGAGCATCGTTACAGTTAGCAGCCAGAGGCCACATAGCAGTCGCCAAACAGGTATCCAATTGCGACTGCGTTGCAGGTGCGAGGAAGGGATAAAAGGCATTAGGGAAATAATCGTGAAGAGTCTATCATCTAAGTTATAGGTTTTGTCCATTCGCTGCCTGAACATCGCATCACCAACCACAAGCACAGACTGCATGACAGTTCAACCATTTCTCTGACAGGGGAATCGGAACCAGGGTGGGTCCTGCTTTCAGTTCCATCAAAAATGGTTGATGTTCTTGACGATTCGGCCCTCTCCTTAGATAGGTTTGTCCGGAGGCAAAGGTTTCAACAGTCCACCCGCCTGGAGTGACATCGGCTGGTCGAAGAGGAATAATCGAGCTACCGTCGTAAAAGAGGGCCTCACCAGCAGGACCCCGCAGTAAACTGCCGTTCACCTTGGGAACGTCAACTTCAAAACGAGCGCCACGAAACTGCACAGGTAATGGTTTTGCTTTCCCAGCGACAATCTCGAATGAAACCAGATCAGGCCAGCCCAATAGCGTGATGCGATGGCCCGTGACAAAAGCACGATTGAGAGTGATGCTATAGCTGCTCTGGGCAGGTGGGCAGGCACGCAGAAGATGCCAAATTAAGGAGATGCAGGGTTTTCTCATCAGCTCTGGCAGGGCCACAGGCGGACCGAGG